>Ga0209060_10000073_pt1 | contig 270862 bp, 248 predicted proteins | sample Coa_R1_8_FD_187155 | JGI IMG/M metagenome (GOLD analysis project Ga0209060, IMG submission 187155) | Surface soil microbial communities from Centralia Pennsylvania, which are recovering from an underground coalmine fire - Coalmine... | ecosystem: Environmental > Terrestrial > Soil >... | reverse complement strand
GACGCGGCTCCTCGGGCGGCGGTACAGCCCGCGCGGCCCCGTGGTCCGGGGTGACGGCCGCGGGCGGACGATCGGCTTCCCGACGGCCAACCTGGCGCCGCCGGCGCGCAAGGTCCTGCCCGCGCTCGGCGTCTACGCGACCTCGGTCGAGACCGGGGAGCGCCGCTACGGCGGCGCCACGAACGTGGGGCGGCGGCCGACGTTTGGGCCGCGTGAGGTGACCGTGGAGACGTTTTTGCTCGACTTCGACGGCGACCTCACGGGCCGCGAGATCGCCGTGGAGTTCGTGGAGCGGATCCGTGAGGAGCGCGCGTTTGCAGGGGTGCACGAGTTGGTCCGGCAGATCGCGACCGACGTCGCGCAGGCCCAGCAGTTGCTTGCCCGCGGCGGGCCGAGTATAATACGATAGTGCTGGAGGGCAACCCGAGGGCATCGGCGGTTCGCGCCATGGAATCCTCGGGGACGTGTCTGACCACCGTTGCGGGTGGTCAATTTGTTTGGGAGGCCCTCCACGGCCGGTGACGATGCGACGACGGGCACGCGAGGCGGCTCTCGGGGTCCTGTTTCAGATGGACCTGGGCAAGCTGTCGCTCGAGGACGCGCTGGCGACGGTCCGCGGTCAGGCGTGGCCGCCCGAGGATTGGTCGCTGATCGAGTCGCTGGCCCGCGGCACGCGCGAGCGTCAGGCACAGATCGACGCCTTGATCACCTCGGCCGCGGAACACTGGACGCTGGAGCGGATGGCGACCGTCGATCGCAACATCCTGCGCATGGCCGTCTTCGAGCTCGAAACGGGCGCGACGCCGGTCGGCGTCGTCATCAATGAAGCGGTCGAACTGGCGAAGCGCTACAGCACGGAAGAGTCCGGCCGATTCGTCAACGGTCTGCTGGGCAAGCTGGTCCGCGCCGGCCTGCCCGGCTCGGTGGAACAGGCGGTCGACGTGTGAGGCCGCACGGCCGGCTCGAGCGGGAGCGCCTGCGATGCGAGTCCACGCGTTTGTCACCGGACGAGTCCAGGGCGTCGGGTTTCGAGAGTTTACGAGACGCGAGGCGCGGCGCCTGGGCGTGGGCGGGTACGTGCGCAACCTTCCAGACGGTCGCGTGGAGGTTGTGGCCGACGGGGGAGGGCGGGCGCTCGAGTCGCTCGTCTCGGTGTTGCGCGCCGGGCCGCCGGGCGCTTGGGTCCGCGATGTTCACGTGGAGTGGCGCGACGATCACGCGGATCTCCACCCGGCCGGCGCCGTGGAGTTTTCCATTCGCTGACGGCACCCCCCGGCGCATCCCCGCCGACGATGCCGGGGGGCCGATCGTGCGGTTCCGCGCCGCGGCGCGGCCGCGCGGCGGTGCGGGAGGCGACGGCCGAGCCTGACGATGAAGGGAACGTCGCAGCGCCCGGCCGACATCGAGGTGTTCCTCGTCGAGCACGGCCGGCTCGTCGAGGACGCTCTCGACCGGTATCTCCCCTCGGCCGAGATCTCTCCCCAGGCCGTGCACGCGGCCATGCGCCACAGCGTCTTCGCCGGCGGCAAGCGCCTTCGCCCCATCCTGGTGATCGCCGCGGCCGAGGTCACCGGCATGGCGGCCCAGGACGTGCTGCCCTCGGCCTGCGCCGTCGAGCTCATTCACACGTACTCCCTGATCCACGACGATCTTCCCGCTATGGACGACTCGCCGACGCGCCGCGGGCGCCCCACGTGCCACGTCGCGTTCGGCGAAGCGATGGCGGTCCTCGCCGGCGACGCGCTGCACGCGCTCGCGTTCGAGTTGTTGGCGCGCAACGCCGCGGTGGAGGGGTGCAGCCCGTCACGGGTCCTCGCCGCGATCGCCGAATTGGGGCGGAGCATCGGCACGGGCGGGATGGTCGGCGGCCAGGTGCTGGACCTGTTGGCGGTGGGCGCCCCGCCCGATGAGACGGCGGTGCGGCGGATCCACCGGCTGAAGACCGGCTCGCTGATCCGCGCGGCGCTCCGGATCGGCGGCGTCCTCGGCGGCGCGGACCCGCTCACGCTCGCCGCGCTGGACCAGTACGGCGAACACATGGGACTGGCGTTTCAGATCGTGGACGACATCCTGGACGTCGTCGGCGAGCAGTCGAAGCTCGGCAAGCGCACGGGGAGCGACGCGACCCTCGCGAAAGTAACGTTCCCCGCCGTCTTCGGACTGGAGCGCTCGCGGCGGCTGGCCGAGACGGGCACGCGACGGGCCATCGACGCGCTGGCGCCCGTGGGCGCCCGCGGCGATCGGCTGCGTGAGCTCGCCTCGCTGTTGCTCGCACGGGAGCGCTGATGGTCCGCGCCGCGCCGCCCCCGAACCGGCTCGATCACTGGCTCGTGACGCACGGGCACGCCGCGACCCGCGAACAGGCGCAGGCGTTGATCATGGCAGGCGTGGTGACCGTGGACGGGCGTCCCGCGGACAAGCCCGGACGCCGCGTGGGACGGGAAGCGTACGTCGCCGTGCGCGATACCCCGCCCGCGTACGCGAGCCGCGGCGGGCTCAAACTGGCGCACGGCCTCGCGGTGTTCGCGGTCCCGGTGCGCGGGCGCACCGCGGTGGATCTCGGGGCGAGCACGGGCGGGTTCACGGACTGCCTGCTCCGGCACGGCGCGGCGCACGTCTACGCCGTGGACGTAGGCCGGGGTCAGCTGGCCTGGCGGCTCCGCACCGATCCGCGCGTCACCGTGCTCGAAGGCCAGAACGCACGCTATCTGGAACCCGACCACGTCGGGGGCGCGAGGGATCTCGTGACGGCGGACCTGTCGTTCATCAGCCTGCGCCTGGTCTGGGACACGGTGCGCCGGCTCCTCCGTCCGGACGGTGACGCCGTCGTGCTCGTGAAGCCGCAGTTCGAGGCAGGACGCGAGCAAGTGCGCCGCGGCGGCGTGGTGAGGGACCCGGCCGCGCACGCGGCAGCGCTGCGCGCCGTGCTCGCGGCGGCGGAAGCATCCGGCCTCGCGGCGCGGGCGGCGTCGCCGTCGCCACTCCAAGGGCCCGCGGGCAATATCGAGTACCTCGTGCACCTGCGCCGGGACGGCGCCGCGGCGTCGCCGCTCGACGTGGCCGCGCTGGTCGCCGAGGCGCAGGCGACGTTCGGCCGCACGCTCCCCGCGGCGCCCGACCGGCGGAGCGCGCGATGACCACGGTCGGCCTGCTCGTCAACCCGCAAAAGCTCAGCGCCAATCCCGAGGTGACGCGGCTGGCCCGCGCCGCCGTGGCGGTGCTCGAGGAACAGCGCGCCGGCTTGGTCGTGAATCTCGAGAGCGCGGAGGAACTCGGCTGCCCCGCGCTCGCGGTGCCGGAGGGCGACCTGGCCGCGCGCGCGGACGTGCTCGTGGTGTTCGGCGGCGACGGGACCATCCTCGGCGCGGCGCGCCAGGCCGCGCCGCGTGGTATTCCTATCCTGGGCGTGAACCTCGGCGCCTTCGGGTTTCTCGCCGAGGTCAACGACGCGGGCGTGGAAGAGGCGCTGCATCGCCTGCTGGCGGGTGACTACTACCTGGACGAGCGCATGATGCTGCGCGCCGAGGTCATCCGCGCGGGGCGTGCGGTGCACGAGGTGCTGGCGCTCAACGACATCGTGGTGACCAAGAGCGGGTATGCGCGCATGCTGCGCCTGCGGACGTTCGTCAACGGCGAGCATCTGGCGACGCACCTGGCCGACGGGCTGATCGTGGCCACGCCGACGGGGTCGACCGCGTACTCCCTCTCCGCGGGCGGCCCCATCGTCCACCCGGCGGTGGATGTCATGGTGCTCACCCCGATCTGCGCGCACACCCTGAACGCGCGCCCCGTCGTCATCTCCGGTGGCGACACCGTCGGCGTGCGGGTGGATCCCGTGGGCGCGCCGCCGCCGCCGGCGATGCTGACGGTGGATGGGCAGGCGGGATTTCCGCTCGACGCGGACGATGAGGTCCGCAGCGGCCGGTCGCCGTACCGGACGCGCCTCATCCGTCTCGGCCGCGAGGGCTTCTACACCGTGCTCCGGACGAAGCTGTGGTGGGGTGAACGATGACGGGAAGCCCGCGCCGGCGGGAGGGGAGGGGACGCGGCCGATGACGCAGCAGGGGACCAAGTATATCTTCGTGACCGGGGGCGTGACGTCCGCGCTCGGGAAGGGCATCACGTCGGCGTCGCTGGGGCGGCTGCTCAAAAGCCGCGGCTGGCGAGTGACGCTGCTCAAGTTCGACCCGTACGTCAACGTCGACGCCGGGACGATGAACCCGTTCCAGCACGGCGAGGTGTTCGTCACCGACGACGGCGCCGAGACGGACATGGACCTGGGGCACTATGAGCGGTACATCGACCAGAACCTGTGCCGCGACAACAACACGACGACCGGCAAAATCTACGGCGCCGTGATCGCGCGGGAGCGCCGGGGCGAGTATCTCGGCGTGACGGTGCAGGTCATCCCGCACGTCACGAGCGAGATCCGGGACGAGATCACCCGGGTGGCGCGGGAGGCGGGGGCGGAGATCATCATCGTCGAGGTGGGCGGGACCGTCGGCGACATCGAGAGCCTGCCGTTCCTCGAAGCGATCCGGCAGTTCCGGCGGCAGATGGGCGACGCCAACGTGATGTACATCCACGTCTCCCTGATTCCGTACCTGCGCGGCGCGGGGGAGCTCAAGACCAAGCCGACGCAGCACAGCGTCAAGGAACTGCGCAGCATCGGCATCCATCCCGACGCGATCGTGTGCCGGACGGAGCGGCCGCTCGGCCGCAGCGTGCGCGAGAAGCTGGCGCTGTTCTGCGACGTCGAGCCGGACGCGGTCATCCAGGCGCTCGACGCGCAGAGCATCTACGAAGTGCCGCTGATTCTGGAGGAGGAAGGCCTCGCGCGACAGGCGGAACGCCGGCTGCACCTCCCCGCGAGGCCGCCCGAGCTGGCGGAGTGGCGGCGCCTCGTGGATCGATTGAAGCACCCGGAGGCGGCCATCACCGTCGCGCTCGTCGGCAAATACATGGGCAATGAGGACTCGTACGTCAGCATCGAGGAAGCGCTGCGTCACGGCGGCATCGCCGCCGGGTGCAGCGTGCGCATCGTGAAGCTGGACTCGGAAGAGCTCGAGGAACTGGACGACGCGACGGTTGCGGACCGGCTGGCGGGATGCCACGGGGTCCTCGTCTGCCCGGGTTTCGGCGGGCGCGGGGTGGAGGGCAAGGTCAAAGCGGTCCGCTACGCGCGCGAGCGGCGGGTGCCGTTTTTCGGCGTGTGCTACGGGATGCAGTGGGCGGTCGTCGAATTTGCGCGGCACGTCTGCGGTCTCGAGGGAGCGAGCACGACCGAGGTGGACCCCGACACGCCGCATCCCGTCATTGCCCTGCTCCCGGAGCAGCGCGCGGTCACGGAGAAGGGCGGCACCATGCGGCTCGGGCTATACCCCTGCCGGCTGGCGCCCGGCTCGCTCGCGCACCGCGCGTACGGCGTCGGCGACGTCGACGAACGCCACCGCCATCGCTTCGAGGTCAACAACGACTACCTCGCGGTCCTGACCCGGCACGGTCTCCGGGTCACGGGGCTGTATCCCGAACGCAACCTCGTCGAGATCGTGGAGCTCGCGGATCACCCGTGGTTCCTGGGGACGCAGTTCCACGCCGAATATCGCTCCCGTCCCACCCGCCCGCACCCGCTGTACCGTGATTTCGTCGCCGCCGCGCTGCGGTACGCGCGCGCGGATGCCTCGCCCGACGGGTTGGGCCCCGTGCTCGCGGCGGATGGACGGCGGACGGCGGCCGCCTCCCCGCGCACTACCGACGAGGGCGCCTCGGGAGGCGCGTCCTAGCGGCCCGGCGCGGGCCGCGGAGACCGCAGGACCCGGTCCACCGTGGCGCGAACGCTACCGCGAGCCCGCGCGGCACGGTGGCGCGGCGGAGGAGGAGATCGGATGGGCATCGAGGCATACGTCGACGGGCGGTTCGTCCCTAAGGAAGAGGCGTCGGTCTCCGTGTACGACCACGGGTTCCTCTACGGGGACGGCGTCTTCGAGGGGATCCGCGCATACCACGGCCGCATCTTCAAGCTGCGCGAGCACGTGGACCGGCTGTTCGAGTCCGCGCACACGCTGCAGATCAAGATCCCCATGACCCGCGAGGCCATGGCCGAGGCGATCGTGGAGACGGTGCGCCGCAGCGGCCTCAGGGACGCGTATATCCGGCCCGTGATCTCCCGCGGCAGGGGCGATCTCGGCATCGACCCGCGCCGGTGCCCGCGCCCGAGTGTCGTGATCATCGTGGACACGATTCAGCTGTATCCCGAGGCGGCGTATCAGAACGGCCTGAAGGTGGTCACCACCTCAACCCGGATGCGGCCGTTGGACGTGCTCAACCCGCGGATCAAGACGTGCAACTACCTGAGCAACATCATGGCGCGCCTGGAGGTCAACCTCGCCGGGGCAGATGAGGGCTTGATGCTGACGACCCACGGCTACGTTGCCGAGTGCACCGCCGACAACATCTTCGTGGTGCGACACGGCCGCGTGCTCACACCGCCCGCGCACCTGGGCATTCTGCAGGGCGTCACGCGACAGACCGTGCTCGACTTGTGCCAGACGCTCGGCGTGCACGCCGCGGAGCAGGTCTTGACGCTCCACGACGTCTACGCGGCGGACGAATGCTTCCTCACCGGCACCGGGGCCGAGCTGGGACCGGTCGTGCAGGTCGACGGGCGCGCGATCGGGTCCGGCAAGCCCGGCCCGATCACCCACCGCATTCTCAAGGCCTTCCGGGACCTGGCGGCGAGGGGAGGCACGCCGGTGTACGCGGCATCGGGCGTCCCGGCCGGAGAGTGACGCCGCGCGTCCTCAGCAGCCGCAGGGTCTTCAACGGGCTGGTCGTCGGGCTGCGGCTCGACGAGATCGAGTGGCCGAGCGGTCGCACCACGGTCGCCGAGATCGTCGAGCATCGCGGCGCCGTGGCGATCGTGCCCGTCACGGCCTCCGCTGAGGTCCTGCTCGTCCGGCAGTTCAGGTACCCGGTCGGTCGCGAGCTCCTGGAGATCCCCGCAGGCACCATCGAGCCGGGCGAGGCCCCGGACGCGTGCGCGCGACGCGAGCTGGCCGAGGAGGTCGGCCGCGCCGCGGCGAGGTGGGACCGCCTGCGGTCGTTCTACCCGTCGCCCGGCGTCCTGACCGAGGAGCTGTTCGTGTACCTCGCCCAGGACCTGAGCCCGCGCGCCGCGGAGCGCGAGGAGGAAGACCTGCGTATCGAACCGCGCCCGCTCGCCGACGCGCGGCGCCTCGTCGCGTCCGGCGAGGTCTGCGACGCGAAGTCGATCATCGGCCTGCTGGCCGCCTGCGAGCGGCTCGGAGTGACGTCCTAGCACGGTCGGCGTGGCGTCGTTTGCCCGCGTGGTGGTGATCGTGCTCGACGGCTGCGGGGTCGGCGCCCTGCCGGACGCGGAGCGGTACGGCGACGCGGGATCCAATACGCTCGTCCACACGGCCGCGGCGTGCGGCGGGCTCTCGCTGCCCGTCATGGGACGGCTCGGCCTCGGGCGCCTCGGCTCCATCCGGGGGGTGCCGCCGGATCCCATCCCCGCCGGCGCGTTCGGCACGATGGCGGAGACCGCGGCCGGCAAGGACAGCACGACCGGACACTGGGAACTGATGGGGCTTGCGCTGGCGCGCCCGTTTCCGACGTACCCGCACGGGTTTCCGCCTGACGTGATCCGCGCGTTCGAGGCCCGCATCGGGCGGCCCGTGCTGGGCAATCGCCCCGCGTCGGGCACGGCGATCATCGCCGAGTTGGGCGCGCGGCACCTAGAAACCGGCCGCCCCATCGTGTACACGTCGGCCGACAGCGTCTTTCAGATCGCCGCGCACGAGGCGGTCGTGCCCGTGGACACGCTCTACCGCTACTGCCGGATCGCCCGCGAGGACGTGCTCGTCGGGCCCCACGCCGTCAGCCGCGTGATTGCCCGCCCGTTCGTGGGGCAGCCGGGCGCGTTCACCCGCACGGACCGGCGGCGAGATTTTTCCGTCGTGCCCCCCGAACCCACGGTGCTCGACCGCGTGCGCGAGGCGGGCCTGCCGGTCATCGGGATCGGCAAGATTGCGGACCTGTTTGCCGGGCGCGGCCTGAGCGAGGCCGTCCACACCCACGACGACGCGGATGGCCTCGCGCAAACGCGGCGCGCGCTGTCGGCCGCCCGCACCGGGTTCATCTTCACGAACCTCGTGGACCTGGACACGGTCTACGGCCACCGCAACGACGCCCCAGGGTACGGACGAAACTTGGAACGGATCGATGCGGGCCTGGCGCCGATTGTCGACGCGCTCGACGCCCAGGATCTGCTCGTGATCACGGCGGACCACGGCAACGACCCCACCACGCTCAGCACGGATCACTCGCGCGAATACGTGCCGCTCCTCGTCGCCGGACCGCGGGTACGGCCCGGGGCGCATCTCGGGGTGCGGCGGACCTTCGCCGACGTCGGAGCGACCGTGGCGGAGTCGCTCGGGGCGGCCCCGCCCCCGATCGGCGCGAGCCTGCTCGGAGAAGTGCTGGCCACATGAGCGGCCCACGCCTGCCCGTTCGGGGCCGGCGTTGCCCCGCCGCACACGTCCGCGCGTGACCCCGCTGCGCGCGCGCCTCGAGGAGGCCGTGGCGAGCATTCGCGCCCGCGTTGGGCACGACGCCGGCGGGGAGGTCGGACTGGTCCTCGGCAGCGGGCTTGGCGCGGTGGCCGACGCCGCGGAGGCGGCGGCGGTGCTGGCGTACCGAGAGATCCGGCATTTTCCGGTCCCGGCCGCCGAGGGTCACCAGGGACGCCTCGTGCTCGGCCGCTGGGAGGGCCGCCGGGTGGCGGTGCTGCAGGGGCGGGTGCACCTGTATGAAGGGTACACTGCGGAGCAGGTGGCGTTTCCGGTCCGGGTGCTCGGGGCGCTCGGTGCGCACACGCTCGTCGTGACCAACGCGGCGGGCGGACTCGCCCCCGACCTGCGCGCCGGCGATCTCATGCTCATCGGCGACCACATCAATATGATGGGCACCAATCCGCTGGTCGGTCCGAACGACGCCGGCCTCGGCCCGCGGTTTCCCGACATGTCGTCCGCCTACGATGCGGACCTGCGCGTCACGGCCATGGAGGCCGCCCGAGCGGAACAGCTGGGGCTGCGTGAGGGCGTGTACGCGGGCGTGCTCGGACCGGCGTACGAGACGCCGGCGGAAGCGGCGATGCTCAGGCGCTGCGGCGCCGATGCCGTTGGGATGTCGACGGTCCCCGAGGTGATCGCGGCACGGCACGCGGGCCTGCGTGTGCTCGGGATCAGCGTCATCACCAACGCGGTGGCGGCGGGTCCCGCGGCGGTGACCCAGGACGACGTCCTCGCCGTCGCCAACGACGCCGGACCGCGGCTGCTCCGGCTCCTTCGCCGCGTCGTGCGCGCGCTGTAAAGAAGGCCCTGCGCCTACCGGGCGGAACCGAGCGTCTCGACCTCGATCCCAAACCACCGCTTGAACTCGCGCCGGCCGAGCCCGGTCACGACCACCGCGATCTCCGCCACCTCGTGACTCTGCAGGCGATCGCGGTCGAAATGAGAAGGCGGCGCAGGAGTGCCGGCCGCCGTCACGGGAAGACTCCTCCTGGCCATGCCTGGGCGTGAGCTGCAGCCCTACGATGTCATCAAAGCCAAGCGCGACGGCGCCGAGCTGGCGCCGGCCGTCATCGCGGCGTTTCTCGAGGGCTATCTCCACGGGCGCGTGTCCGAGGCGCAGATGGCGGCGTTCCTCATGGCCGTCTGTTTCCGCGGCATGAGCCACCGGGAGACCGTGGCGCTGACCATGGCGATGGTGGCGAGTGGCGACACGCTGGACCTGTCGGGCATCCAGGGGCCCACGGTGGACAAGCACAGCACGGGCGGCGTGGGCGATAAGACCTCGCTCGTGCTCGTCCCGCTCGTCGCGAGCGCGGGCGTGCGCGTGGCCAAGCTCTCCGGCCGCACGCTCGGCCACACCGGCGGCACGCTCGACAAGCTCGAGGCGATTCCCGGGCTGCGCACGACGCTGTCACCGGACGAGCTCGTGGCGCAGGTCAACCGCATCGGATGCGCGATTGCGAGCCAGTCGGCCCGGCTCGTGCCGGCCGATAAGCGGCTGTACGCGCTCCGCGATCAAACGGCGACCGTGGACAGCGTGCCGCTCATCGCCTCGAGCGTCATGAGCAAGAAGATCGCGGCCGGCAGCAGCGCCATCATGCTCGACGTCAAGGTCGGCAGCGGCGCCTTTATGAAGACGCTCTCGGACGCGCGCGCGCTCGGCCGCACGATGGTGGAAATCGGCCGCGCCGCCGGCCGTCGCACGGTGGCCGTGCTCACGCGCATGGACCAGCCGCTGGGCCGCGCCGTCGGCAACGCGCTCGAGGTCGCCGAGGCCGTGCGGACCCTCCGAGGGGAAGGCCCGGAGAATCTCGAGGAGCTGTGCCTGGCGTTGGGAGCGCGCATGGCCGTGCTGGGCGGCGTGGCGGAGACGGCGGCGGCGGCACGGACGATACTCGGCCAGCGCATCGCCTCGGGCGATGCGCTGCGGCGGTTCGCGGAGCTGGTGGCGGCTCAGGGCGGGGATCCCGGCGTGGTGCGGGATCCCGGGCGGCTCGGGCGGGCCCCCATCGTCGAAGCGGTGCCGTCGGCGCACGACGGCGTCGTCGAGGGTGTGGATGCGGAGATGCTGGGGAACGCGGCGATCCTGCTCGGCGCCGGCCGGACGGGGGAGCACGGCCGGATCGATCCGAGCGCGGGGTTGGTCCTCGAGCGCAAGATCGGCAACCCGGTGCGCCGGGGCGAACCGCTCGCGACCCTCCACACCTCCGACCGGAGCCGCCTGGAGCGCGCGGCGGCGATGGTGACGGCGGCCTACCGCATTGGCGTCGGGGAGTTTGCGCCCGGCCCCGTGGTGCTCGAGACGATCGGGTAGGACGCTGCCCGCCCGCGCCCGAGGAATCGCACCGCCCAGCTGAGAAGCGACCATCCCGGATAACGCTGAGACGCGGGCAGGAGGCGGGGATGGCCGTGCGTACGGTGGGCATCGTCGGCTGCGGGTTGATGGGCTCTGGCATCGCGGAGGTGGCGGCGCGGGCAGGCCTGACCGTGATCGTGCGCGAGGTCTCGGATGCGTTGCTCGCCGAGGGGCTCGGCCGGATCGACCGCTCGATGGCGCGCGCCGTGGAACGGGGACGGTTGAGCCCCGCGGACCGCGACGCGGCGCGCCGGCGGATCCACGGCACGACCGCGCTCCCGGATCTCGGCGCCTGCGATATCGTCTGCGAGGCGATCATCGAGAACATGGACGCGAAGAAGGCGCTGTACCGCGACCTGGACGGCGTCTGCCCGCCCGAGACCGTGTTCGCCAGCAACACGAGCTCGCTCAGCATCACGGAGATGGCGGCGGTCACGCGGCGGCCGGCGCGGTTTGTGGGGTTGCACTTTTTCAACCCTGTGCCGGTGATGAAGCCGGTGGAGATGGTGCGGGGCCTCCAGACCGCAGACGAAACGCTTGCGGCCGCGCGGGCGTTCGCGGAGCAGCTGGGCAAGACCGTCGTCGCGTGCAAGGACCACCCCGGGTTCATCGTCAACCTCCTGCTGGTGCCCTACTTGCTGGATGCGATCCGCGCCTTGGAAGTCGGTGTGGCGACCAAGGAAGACATCGACACCGCCGTAACGCTCGGCCTGAACCATCCGATGGGGCCGTTTGCGCTGCTCGACTTCATCGGCATCGACACGACGTACTACATCGCGGAGGCGATGTTCACGGAGTTCAAGGACCCCCGCTACGCCGCCCCGCCGCTCATGCGCAAGATGGTGCTGGCGGGGTTGCACGGCCGCAAGACCGGCCGCGGCTTCTACGAGTACGCGGCCACGTGACCGCTCCCGATCTCGCGCTCCTCGACTGGAAACGCCGCGTCCACGAGCTGTACCGCGAGGTGCGCGCGGCGGGCGGCCGCCGGGATGCCTGGCGGCGGTGGCGGCGCGCACGCGACGTCCTGTTCCGCACGCACCCGCAGTCGCCGATTCCGCGGCGGGCCCGGGCGCGGTTTGCGGGACTCGCGTATTTTCCCTACGATCCCGCCGCGCGCGTGCTGGCCGAGATCCGCCGCCGGACGCCCGCGCGCATCGATCTCCCGGACGTCGACGGACGCCCGATCGCGGTGACGCGGTTTGCGGCGGCCGCCTTCGCGTGGCGCCGCGAGCGCGTCGTGCTCGCGCTCTACTGGGTGGAGGGATACGGCGGCGGGCTGCTCGTGCCGTTCCGGGACGCGACGAGCGGCACCAAAAGCTACGGGGCCGGCCGCTATGTGCTGGACACCGTCAAGGGCGCCGACCTGGGCGTCCGCGCCGGCCGCCTCGTCCTGGACTTCAATTTCGCGTACAACCCCTCGTGCGCGTACGATCCCCGCTGGAGCTGCCCGCTGCCGCCGCCGGAAAACTGGCTGCGCATCCCCGTGCGCGCCGGCGAGCGCCACGGACCGCAGGACCGGTTTGGCGCGCGGCCGAAGTAGCCCCGCGAGGTGATTCCGTGGAGTTCGACCTCGGCGAGGAGCACCGGCTCGTCCAGTCCTCCGTCCGCGAGTGGGCCACCTCGCGGCTGCTGCCGATCGCGTCCGACCTCGACCGCAACGGACGGTACCCGCCCGAGCTGATCCGGGAACTCGGCGATCTCGGCCTCACCGGTGTGTTCGTCCCGGAGACATACGGGGGCGGGGGGATGGACACGATTTCCTACGCGGTCGTCATCGAGGAGATCGCGCGCGCGGAAGCGGCCCTGGCGGCGGTGCTGTCCGTGCAGAACTCGCTCGATTGCTATCCGATTCTCGCCTTCGGCACGGAGGAGCAAAAGCGCCGCTACCTGCCCGACCTGGCGCGCGGCCGCCGGCTCGGATGCTACTGTCTCACCGAGCCCACGGCGGGATCCGACGCCGGAGCGCTGCGCACCACGGCCCGGGACGACGGCGACTGCTGGATACTCAACGGCACCAAGATCTTCGTCACCAACGGCGTCGAGGCCGACGTGCTCCTCATCTACGCGAGAACCGGCGAGCCCGCGCGCAGCCGCGGTATCAGCGCGTTCATCGCGGAAAAGGGCGACCGCGGGTTGTCGGTCGGGAAGATCGAGCACAAGCTCGGAATCCACGCCAGCAGCACGTGCGAGATCGTGCTACAAGATTGCCGGCTGCCGAAGGACCGGTTGCTCGGTGAGCGAGACCGGGGCTTCCGGATCGCGATGGCGACGCTGGACGGCGGCCGCATCGGGATCGCGGCGCAGGCGCTCGGCATCGCGCGCGCGGCGTTCGACGACGCGACCGCATACGCCAAGGAACGCCGCCAGTTTGACCGGCCGATCGCGGAGTTTCAGGCCACCCAGTGGAAGCTGGCCGACATGGCGACGCGCATCCAGGCGGGGCGGCTCCTGACGTATCGCGCGGCGTGGGTCCGGGACCAAGGACGCCGCCACACGCAGGAAGCCTCGATGGCCAAGCTGTTCGCCTCGGAGACGGCCATGTGGGCGGCGACGCAGGCGGTGCAGATCTACGGCGGCTATGGGTATATTCAGGATTACCCGGTGGAGCGGCACCTCCGGGACGCCAAAATCACGGAGATCTACGAGGGCACGTCGGAGATCCAGCGCCTCGTGATCGCCCGCCAGGTCCTGGGCGAGCCCTAGCGGCGGGTCGCCCGCGCTCGACGCGGGGCGCGTCACCGCCGGGCGCGTCGGCAGGCGTTCGAGCAGGCCCCTCTGCGCACATGTGTGATCAACAGCGTCGCGTATGACGCACGGGAGGCATCGTGAGCTCATGCACGTCGTCGTCTGCGTAAAGCACGTTCCGGACACCGAGGCGCCCATTCGCATCCGGGGCGACGGCCACGGCGTCGAGGAATCCGGGCTCAACTTTGTCATGAACTATTACGATGAGCACGCGGTGGAGGAAGGCCTGCGGATCAAGGAGCGCGGCGGCGGCACGGTCACGGTCGTCACCGCCGGCCCGCCGCGCGCCGTCGAGGCCCTGCGGGCCGCGCTTGCCATGGGCGCGGATCAAGCGATCCATATCCAAGATTCCGGCCTCGAGGCGCTCGACCACCTCGGGATCGCGCGGGTGCTGGCGGCGGCGATTGCGCCGCTGCCGCACGACCTCGTGCTGTGCGGCAAGCTCGCCACGGACGACAACGCCTCGATCGTCGGCCCGGCGCTCGCCGAGTACCTCGGGCGGCCCCAGGCGACGGCGGTGACCGCGCTCGAGCTCGGCGATGGGCGGGCCACGGCGCATCGCGAGGTCGAAGGCGCGGTGGAGGTGCTGGAGGTGACGCTGCCCGCGGTCGTGACCGTGGAGCGCAACATCAACGAGCCACGCTACCCGTCCCTCCCGGGGATCATGAAGGCGAAGCGGACGCCCGTGGCGACCAAGACGCTCGCCGACCTCGGGCTCGCCCCCGGTGGACCCGGCGGCCCGCACCACATCGAGTTGCTCGGCTTGACCCCGCCGCCGCGGCGTCAGGCCGGACGTGTCATCCCGGGCGAGCCGGAGGCGGCGGTTCGCGAGCTCGTGCGCTTGCTCCGCGAGGAGGCCAAGGTCCTGTGACCGCGGATTCCGCGCCTCGCGACGTCTGGGTGCTGGTCGATCACGTGGACGGGCAGGCCGTCCGGAAGATCACGTACGAGCTGCTCGGCAAGGCGCGAGCGCTCGCCGACGCCGCGGGCGGCCGTGTCGTTGCGGTGGCGCTGGGCGCCGGCATCGGCGGTCTTGCCGCAGACCTCGGGGTCCACGGCGCGGATCGCGTGATGCTCGCGGACGCGCCCGTGCTGGAGCGGTACACCACCGACGCGTACGCGGCCGTGCTGGCGCCGTTGCTCGAGGAAGCCCGGCCCCTGCTGCTGCTCATCGGGAGCAGCGCCTGGGGGCGGGACCTCGCGCCCAGGATCGCCGCCCGCACCGGCGCCGGCATCGTCACGGACTGCAGCGCCGTGGAGGTCGAGGACGGCCGCCTGGTCGCCACCCGCCCCGTCATGACGCGCAAGGCGATCGCCCGCGTGGCGTTTGCCCGGGATGGACAGCGCATCGCGGTCGTGCTGCCGAACGTCATGCCGCCCGCGCCGGCCGTGCCTGGACGGACCGCGGAGACGCTGGCCGTGCCGGTGAGCGTGGATCCCGCCGCGGTGCGCACGCGCGTCGTGGAGATCCGCCCGCTCACCCGCGCCACCGTGCCGCTGACCGAGGCCGACATCATCGTCGCCGGCGGCCGCGGGCTCAAGGGGCCGGAGCATTTTGCGCTGCTGGAGGGACTGGCCGCGGCGCTCGGCGCCGCCGTGGGATCGAGCCGGCCGCCGGTCGATTCCGGATGGGTACCGCACGACTACGAGATCGGTCAGACCGGCAAGACCGTCAACCCGCAACTATATATCGCCTGCGGCATCTCCGGCGCACCTCAGCATCAAGCGGGGATGTCGGGCGCCCGGTGGATCGTCGCGATCAACCGCGACCCCCAGGCGCCGATCTTTCAGATCGCGTCGTACGGGCTGGTCGGCGACCTGTTTCAGATCGTGCCGCTGCTGACGGAGGAGGTTCGCCGGCTGAAGGCCGCCCGCCAGGAGTAGAGGCCGGGGCGGCCGTCCGGGTCGCGGGGCGGACGCCTGCATGCTAGTCTTGGGGTGGGGTATCGTGATGGATCAATCGAGTCTCGCACGCTTCCGCGCCGCGCGGGAACGGTGGGCACGGGATGTGCTCGGCCCGGCGCTGGCGCGCCAGCCTGAGCGGGCACCGCGGTTCAGCACCGTGTCGGACCTGGAGATCGCCCGCCTCTACGGGCCGGACGATCTTGCGGGAGCCGATCCCGGCCTACCCGGCGAGTATCCCTTCACGCGCGGCATCCATCCTACCATGTACCGCGGCCGCCTGTGGACGATGCGGATGTTCGCGGGCTACGGGACGGCCGAGGACACCAACGCCCGCTTCCACTACTTGCTTGCGCAGGGCCAGACCGGACTCTCCGTCGCCTTCGACATGCCGACACTCATGGGCTACGACTCCGACCATGCCAGAGCGCTCGGCGAGGTGGGGCGGGAGGGCGTTGCGGTCGACAGCGTGGAGGACATGGACCTGCTCCTGCGGGACGTGCCCCTCGACCGGATCACCACCTCCATGACCATCAACGCCCCGGCCAACGTGCTGCTTGCGATGTACGTCGCCGTGGCGGCGTCGCGGGGGATCTCGCCGGCGACGATCGGCGGCACGATCCAGGCGGACATGCTCAAGGAGTTCATCGCGCAAAAAGAGTGGATCGTCCCGCCGCGACCGAGCATGAAGCTGATTCAAGATCTGCTCGTCTACTGCACGCGTGAGGTGCCGCGCTGGAACACCATCAGCATCAGCGGGTACCACATCCGCGAAGCCGGCTCGACCGCGGTGCAAGAGCTCGCGTTTACGCTCGCCGACGGCATCGCCTATGTGGAGGCGGGCATCGCGGCCGGCCTGGACGTCGACGCGTTCGCGCCGCGCCTCTCGTTCTTCTTCGACGTGCACAACGACTTCTTCGAGGAGATCGCGAAGTTCCGGGCGGCGCGCCGGATGTGGGCCCGGATCATGCGGGAGCGCTTTCACGCCCGCAACCCGCGATCGTGGATGCTCCGCACCCACGCGCAGACGGCGGGGGTCAGCCTGACGGCCCAGCAGCCCATGAACAACATCGTGCGCACGGCGATCCAGGCGCTCGCCGCGGTGCTCGGCGGGTGCCAGTCGCTTCACACCAATTCCATGGATGAGACGTACGCGCTGCCGACCGAGGATGCCGTCACGGTGGCGCTCCGCACCCAGCAGATCATCGCGCACGAGGCGGGCGTGACGCACACGGTCGACCCGCTCGGGGGGGCGTACGCGGTCGAGGCGCTGACGGACCGGATCGAGGCCGAAGCCGACGCGTACATTCGGAAGATCGACGACATGGGTGGGATGCTCGCGGCCATCGAGCGCGGGTACCCGATGCGGGAGATCGCGGAAGCAAGTTACCGCTACCAGCAACAGCTCGAGCGCGGCGAGAAGACCGTGGTCGGGGTCAACGCGTTTGCCCAGGACGAGCCGTCGCCGATTCCGCTCCACGCCATGGACCCGGACGTCGAGCGCCGCCAGGTCGAACGGGTGCGCCGGGTACGCGCCGCCCGCGACGCCGCGGCGGCGGCCCGCGCCCGTGACGCACTCCGCCGCGTCACGGAGTCCGGCGGCAACACGATGCCCGCCATCGTGGACGCGGTGCGGGCGCGCGTCACGCTCGGCGAGATCTGCCAGGTCTTCCGAGATGTCTACGGGGAGTACCGCGAGCAGGCGGTGCTGTAGCGCATCATCGCCGGCGGATATGGGATAATACCGTTATGGTGGAACCACACGTCAGGATTCTCGTGGCCAAGCCCGGCCTCGACGGGCACGACCGCGGGGCAAAGATCGTCGCCCGGGCGCTGCGGGACGCGGGATACGAGGTGATCTACACCGGGCTGCACCAGACCCCGGAGATGATCGTGGCGGCCGCGGTCCAGGAGGACGTGGACGCGATTGGGCTGAGCATCCTGTCGGGCGCGCACAACGTGCTCCTGCCCAGAATCACCGCGATGCTGCACGATCAGGGCGCGGGGGACATCAAGGTCTTTTGCGGCGGCATCATCCCGGACGCCGACATCCCCGGGCTCCGCGAGGCCGGCATCGCCGCCGTCTTCACGCCTGGGACGTCGCTGGAGCAGATCGTGGCCTGGGTGCGCGACAACGTCAAGCCGAGGGGCGTGACGGCGTGAAAGTCATGATCCGCCATCAGCGGCGCGAGGTCGAGGTGCGCGGGCGGCGCCGGGTGCGCGAGCTGCTCGTGGAGCTCGGCGTCAATCCTGAATCGGTCTTGGTCATCCGCGGCGCGCAGCTCTTGACCCACGACGCCCAGCTCGGCGACGACGATACGATCGAGTTGCGGCCGGTTGTGTCCGGAGGGATCGACTGATGCGCTGTCAACGGTGTCGCGGGGACGCCGTGGTGGAGGTCCGGCGCCACCACGCCGCGTTCTGCAGCGACCACTTCATCGAGTTCTTCGACCGCCAGGTGCAGCGGGCGATCGAGGATGAGCGCATGTTCACGCGGGACGACCGGGTGCTGGTGGCGGTGTCCGGCGGCAAGGACAGCCTGGCGCTGTGGGACGTCCTGCGCCGGCTCGGCTACGCCGCGACCGGGCTGTACATCAACCTCGGCATCGGCGGCTACTCGGACGATTCACACCGCAAGACCGTGGCCTACGCCGACGCTCATGGTGCGGACCTCCTCGTGGCCGACATTCCGCAGGAGTTCGGGATGAGCGTGGAGGAGCTGGCGCGGGCGACGCGGCGGGTCAGTTGCTCGGCCTGCGGGCTCAGCAAGCGGTATCTCTTCAACCGCGTGGCGATCGATCACGGCTTCACGGTCGTCGCCACCGGGCACAACCTCGACGACGAGGCGGCGGTGCTGCTCGGCAACCTGCTGCACTGGCAAACCGAGTATCTCGCGCGCCAGTCGCCGGTCCTGTCCAGCACGCACCCCAAACTGGCCCGCAAGGTCAAGCCACTCTACCGGATCGCCGAGCGGGAGGCGGCAGCCTACGCCATCGTCCGCGGGATCGACTACATCGTCGACGAGTGCCCGAACAGCGTCGGCGCGAAAAGCCTCCTGTACAAGGAGGCCCTGAACCTGCTGGAACAGGCCTCGCCCGGCGCCAAGCAGAGCCTGTACTGGGGCTTCCTCGAGCGCGGGCGCGCGTTGCTCGGGACGCAGGGCGTGGTGGCGCTTCGCGCCTGCGTGCACTGCGGCCAGCCCACCACGGCGGAAGTGTGCGCGTTCTGCCGGATGACCGAGCGGGCGGCGGAGCGCATGCGCGTGCGCCGCGGGGGTGGGGCCGGCGCGCCCGCGGCGGCCGCTCCGGTGGGTGCGGCAGGCGCGCCGGACGCGGGGGGCTCCGGATAGCCGCTCCGCGCCCCGAACCGTCCGGCGGGTTGCGCGCGGGCGAGCCGGTGCTCCTCATCGACCGGCGCGGCCGCCGGTACATGATCACGCTCAGCCCGGGCGGCCAGAGCGACCTGCGCGGCGGGAAGATCGGGCACGACGAGCTGCTGGGCCGGGACGCCGGCGGCACGGTGCGGTCGACCCGGGGCGAGCGCTTTCTCGTCGTGCGGCCGACGCTCGCCGAGTTCGTCCTCGAGATGCCGCGCGGCGCCCAGGTGATCTACCCCAAGGATCTCGGCGCGATTCTCATGCTGGCGGACGTGTTCCCCGGCGCACGGGTACTGGAGGCCGGCACCGGCTCCGGGGCGCTCACCATGACCCTGTTGCGCGCCGTGGGTCCTGAGGGGCGGGTCGCGTCGTATGAAGTGCGGGACGACTTCGCCCGCGTCGCGGAGCGGAACATCCAACGGTACCTGGGATCGCCGCCGGGCCTCGTGCTGCGCCGCCACGACGTGTACGATGGGATCCTCCCGGACGATCGCCCACTCGATCGCATCATCCTGGATCTGCCGGAGCCCTGGCGTGTCGTGCCGTCCGCGGCCGAGGCGCTCGCGCCGGGCGGGATCTTCCTGGCGTACGTCCCGACGATCCTCCAAGGGATGCAGACCGTGGACGCGCTGCGGGCGTCTGGCTCATTCGCGCTGCTCGAGACGCTGGAGGTCCTCATGCGGCCCTGGAACGTAGACGGTCGCAGCGTTCGGCCGGCGCATCGCATGGTCGCCCACACGGCGTTCCTCATCGTGGGGCGGCGCGTACAGCGGGGAGCGGCGCCGGCGGCCATCGAGGTTCCCGCCGATGCCGAGCCACCCGACGAGTCCGGCGAGGCGCCCGAGGACCCGGAAGCCTAAGCGATCGGCTAGGTTCGCTCCACCGCCACCGCGACCGCTTCACCCCCGCCGAGGCAGACCGCGGCGACGCCCCGGCGTGCGTCGCGTTCCTGCATGGCGTACAACAGCGTCGTCAGGATGCGCGCGCCGCTTGCGCCGACAGGGTGGCCGAGCGCGACGGCGCCGCCGTGGACGTTGACGCGCTCGAGGTCCAGCCCGAGCTTGCGCGCGACCGCGATCACCACCGCCGCGTACGCCTCGTTGATTTCGTAGAGGTCCACGCCGTCCTTGGCCCATCCGACCTTGGCCAGGAGCTTCTCGATCGCCGCCGCGGGCGCGATCGTGAACCACTCCGGCGCCGTCGCCGTAACCGCCTGGCCGACGATGCGGGCCATCGGATGGGCGTCGAGCCGCCGCGCGGCGTCCGGGGATGCGACCACCACCGCGGCGGCACCGTCGCTGATCGAGGACGCGTTTGCCACCGTCACGGTGCCCCCGTCCTCGAACGCCGGGCGCAGGCTGCGCATCTTGTCCGGCGCAAAGCGGCGCGGCTCCTCATCCTCCACCACGTGAACCGCGGGGGCGCGCCCGTCCGGGCCCGCGACCGGGACGATCTCGCGGGCGAAGTGTCCTGACTCCATCGCGGCGATCGCCCGCCGGTACGAGCGCTCCGCGAACGCGTCTTGGTCTTCGCGGGTAATGTGGTACTCTCGCGCGAGCAGCTCGGCGCAGTTTCCCATGTGCTGGTTCGTGTACACGTCCCAGAGTCCGTCCCGGACCATGGAGTCGACGATCTCTCCGTTGCCCAGCCGGTAGCCGGTGCGCGCGCGCTCCAGCAGGTACGGCGCGGCGCTCATGTTCTCCATCCCGCCCGCGACGATCACGTCGGCGTCCCCGGCCTCGATGGCCTGCGCGCTGAGCATCACCGCCTTGAGCCCGGACCCGCACATCTTGTTTATGGTGGTCGCGGGCACCGTGTTGGGCAGCCCGGCGTAGATGGCCGCCTGCCGTGCCGGCGCTTGACCCAACCCCGCGGTGAGGATGATGCCCATGTAGACCTCGTCCACGCGATCCGACGGCACGTGTGCCCGGCGGAGCGCGTCCTTGATGGCAACACTGCCGAGGCGCGGCGCGGGTACGGATGAGAGCCCGCCTTGAAACCGTCCGATCGGCGTGCGCGTGGCGCTCAGGATGACCGGCTGTTCCATGCTCATCGCCTCCCCTCGGGCCTACGTTGGACGGCACGTAGAGTATTCCCTTGACGGCACCCGCGTGTTGCGCGTGCTTTGTCCGCCATGCTATCGTGGCAGTGCCGGCCGCGATGCTCTTCGGCCGGCGCAGTCGTGTCGTGGGGAGGTGGCGGGTGGAAACACGTCCCCGGGTGGACGCCCGACAGGAGCTTCTCCTCGGCGAGGCCCGCGCCGGGAAGCTCGTGATCGGCGGCGTGCCCGCCTCGCGCCTTGCGGCCGAGTTCGGGACCCCCCTGTACGTCTTGGACGAGGACCGCGTGCGGGAGCGATGCCGCGCCTACGTCCGCGCGCTCCATCGCCGCTACCCGCACGGTCAGATCGTCTACGCAAGCAAGGCATTTTGCTGCATGGCGATGTGCCGGCTCGCGCACGAGGAGGGCCTATATCTCGACGTTGTCTCCTCGGGCGAGCTCGCCACCGCGCTGCGCGCCGGCGTCCCCCCGGCGCACCTGCTGGTGCACGGGAACAACAAGACGGCGAGCGAGCTCCGCGACGCGCTCGAGGCGGGCGTGGGCCGGATCGTCGTCGACAACTTCTATGATCTCGAGCTGCTCGAAGCGCTCACCCGAGAGACGGGCGCGCCGGCGGATATCCTTCTGCGGCTGACGCCGGGGATCGAGCCCCACACCCACGAGGCCATCCGGACGGGCGGCGTGGACAGCAAGTTTGGATTCGGGATCCTCGGTGGGACGGCCCGCGACGCCGTCGTGCGCGCGCGCGAGATTGCCACCCTCAGGCTCCGTGGCATCCACTGCCACATCGGATCCCAGGTTCGCGACCGTGCGCCGTTCGTGCAGGCGGCCGAGGCGATGATGGAGTTTGCCACGTGGATGGCCCGCGACCAGGGAATCGCGCTCGACGACCTCGATCTCGGGGGCGGTGCCGGCGTGCGCTACCTGCCGGACGACCCCGTACTCGAGATCGACGAGGTCATTGACGCGGTGGCGGACGTGGTCCAGCGGCGCGCCCGGGCCGCCGGGCTGCCGCTCCCGCGCCTGCTGATCGAGCCCGGACGGTCGATCGTCGGCGACGCGGGCGCAACGCTCTACACGGTGGGATCGATCAAATCCATCCCGGGCGTCCGCACCTACGTCGCCGTGGACGGCGGCATGTACGAAAACCCCCGGCCGGCGCTGTACCAGGCCCGTTACCACAGTGTGCTCGCGGACCGGCTCGACGAGCCCCCCGCGGCCACCGTGACGATCGCCGGACGGTGCTGCGAGTCCGGCGACGTGTTGATCCGGGATGCCCGGTTGCCGGCGCCGCGCACTGGGGACCTCCTGGCGGTCTTCAGCACCGGCGCCTACAACTATTCCATGGCCGGCAACTACAACCGGTATCCGCGTCCCGCGGTCGTCTTCGTCGGGGACGGGCGAGCGCGCCTGGCGGTCCTCCGAGAGACCGTCGACGACGTCCTGGCCCGGGACGTGCCGCCTGCATAACGGACGCTCCACGCGAATCCAATGCTGAGCGGCCTGGGCGCCAACCCGCTCGCCCTTGCGCTGATCCTCGTCGCGGTGGTCGTCGCCACCACATGCCACGAGTTTGCGCACGCGTTCGTGGCGGACCGGCTCGGCGATCCGACCGCCCGCCACCTGGGACGCCTCCGCCTCAATCCGCTCGCGCACCTGGATGTTCTGGGAACCTTGTTTTTCGTGCTCTTCGGGTTTGGATGGGCCAAGCCCGTCCCCGTCAATCCCGGGAACTTCGCCAATCCGCGTCAGGGGATGCTGCAGGTGGCGCTCGCCGGACCGCTCGCAAACGTGACCGTCGCCTTTCTGCTCGGCGTGATCGCGCGGTTTGTGGCTCCCGCCGATTCACCCTTGGTGCAAGAGCTCCTCGCCACGCTGGCGTGGATCAACGTGATCCTGGCCGTCTTCAACCTCATCCCGATCCCACCCCTCGACGGATCGCGAATCCTGGAGGCGCTTCTCCCGGCCCGGCACGCGTACGGGTACGCGCGCTTCCAGCCGTACGGGGTGGTCGTCCTGCTCCTGCTGCTGTACACGGGCGTAGTGGGACGGGTCATGCTGCCTGCCGCCAGGTGGCTCTACGCCGTGAGTACAGGGGGTCTGGCGGGACCCTGAGTCGTCGCGCCTCGGCGCGCCGGCGCCGGCCCGCGCGGAGCAGGAACCCGCCTGGGCGCGCCGAATACGGGGCAAGCAATCGCCGTGGGTGAAAACGCAGCAGCGCCGCCGCAGCATAGTCGCAGCAGCGATCGGGGGATGACCGTGGCTTATCAGGTGCAGTGCGCCGCCTTCGAAGGTCCCCTGGATCTGCTCGTCAGTCTCGCATACCGCGGTCAGGTCGACCTGCAACGCGTGCCGCTACGGGAGATCGCCGACACGTTCCTCCAGCGCGTCCGCGACGGCCACGACGTGGACGATGCCTCGGAGACGCTCGTGCAGCTTGCCGTCCTGACCGACCTCAAAGCCCGTACGCTGGTGCCCAAAGCCCCGCCTGCCGAGACCCCGCCGCCGACGGAGGAGGCAGGATCCTCCGATCTCGGCGAGCGGCTCGAAGCGCAGCTCGTGGAGTACCTGCAGTTTCGGGAAGCGGCCCAGGCGCTGCGCGCGCTGGAGGAGCTGCAGAGCAAGGTATTCGCCAGGCCGGCCGACACCCGCGACCCCGAGGGCGACGTCCTGCTGGAGGGCGTGACCCTGCGGGATCTGTTCACCGCGTTCGCCGAGGTGTTGGAGCGGGCGGCGGGGGCCCCGGGGGAGATCGCCGGGGAACAGTTCACCGTCGGCGACAAGATGGCGGCCATCGTGGCGGCGCTCCGCGCGGCGGGCGGCCGGCTCGCGTTCGGCCGGCTCTTTCGCCCCCACGCAAGCCGGCTGGAGATCATCGTGACGTTTCTCGCGCTGCTCGAGCTCATCAAGCAGCGCCGGATCCGGGCGCGACAGCCGCAGACGTTCGCCGAGATCGAGATCATGGTCGCGGAGGAGTCATGAACGACGCAGACGCGTGGGAGCACGGGGCCTCGGTGCTGCCCGGGAGCGCACGGCACGACGTCGACCTGGCGACGTGGAACGCGCCGGCGCGCCTGGAGCATCCGAAGCGAGACGCCAGCACCGAAGTGCGCAACGCGATCGAGTGCCTGCTGTTGGCGAAGGGCGGCCCGATCGGCATCGGCGAACTGCGCAAGGTGCTGGAGGTCGGGGAGGATGAGATTCGCGCGACGCTCGCCGCGCTTCAGGTCGAGTATGGGGGGCGGGGGGTGCAGATCCAGGAGGTCGCGGGCGCATACCAGCTGTGCACGCGGCCCGAGTACGGCGTCTACGTGCAGCGCATGCTGCACCTCAGCGAGCTGGAGCCGCTCAGCCGGGCGACGCTCGAGGTGCTCGCGATCATCGCGTACCGCCAGCCGATCACGCGGGCCGAGGTGGACCAGGTGCGCGGCGTGCAGTCAGCGCACCACATCACAAAGCTCTATGACCGGCGGTTGATTCGCGAGATCGGCCGGCGCCCGGGCCCGGGCCGGCCGATTCTCTACGGTACCACCGACGGGTTCCTCCGCTACTTTGGTCTCAGGGATCTCGAGGCGCTGCCGGCGCTCGGGACCCAGGACCGCGCGCTCTCCCTGCCGGAGCCGGCGCCGCAAGGCCCCCGGTCGTGACGCCGCGCACGCGGGGCGGAGCCGCGCTCCGGGGCATGCTGCGGCAACACACACGCGTCGCGGGCCGCGGTTGGCTGCCCGCGTTGCTCGCCGCACTGCTGGTCGGTACGCTCGGGGTCACCGCGGGCGTGCGGCCGACGACCGCAAGCGTCCGCAGGCAACCGGTTGTCGCGCAGCCGGCCCCGGCCGGCGCGGCACCATCCGTCACACGGCCGTGGCTGCTGGCCCAATACCGGCGCGTCGCACCCTTGGCGGTGCCGGTCCGGGTGACGTCGACGGCCGCGCTGCTCATGGACGCGCGCACGGGCGACGTGCTCTACAGCCGAAATCCGCACCTCATCTGGCCGCCGGCGAGCACCACCAAGATCCTGACGGCGTTGGTCGCGCTCCAGAGCACGCCGCTCGACGCCATGGTCACCATCAGCCCGGAGGTCGCCCGGTTCCGTATCGGCTCCGTCGTCGGCCTGCCGGCCGGGGCGAGGATCAGCCTGCACGACCTGCTGTACGCGCTCATGCTCCCGTCCGGTAACGACGTGGCCCTCGCCATCGCCGAGGGGGTCGCGGGGTCCGTCCCGGCCTTCGTGGCCCGCATGAACGAGGAGGCGCAGCGCCTCGGCGCGCGGCAGAGTCACTTCACCTCGCCGCATGGCCTCTACGATCCCGACCACTACACGACGGCGTACGACCTCGCGCTCATCACGCGCGTCGCGATGCGGAATCCGACGTTCGACGAGATCGTCCGCACGCGCTCGTGGACGTTTCGCCCGCCGGCCGGGCCGGTCCGGCGTCTGTGGAACCACAATCGACTCCTGTCGCGGTACTCGGGCGCCGACGGCGTCAAGACCGGATACGTCGACATGTCCGGCGAGACCCTGGTGGCGTCCGCGACCCGTGACGGCTGGCGGCTTATCGTGGTCCTGCTGCACAGCGGCGACATGTGGGGGGACGCGGCCCGCCTCCTGTCCTACGGATTTGGCCACTACCGCTCGATCGTGCTCGCGCGGCCGGGTGAGGAAATGGCGGCGATCGAGGTGCCCGGTGGCGACGGACTGGTGCTCGGCGTGGTCGGTGCTCCGGTCTACGGTGTCCTGAGCGACGGTGACGAACGGGAGCCGATTCGCCGCGTCGTCGTCAACACGCATCTCACCGTGCCGATTCGGCAGGGCGCGCAGGTGGGCGAGGTCGACTTCTACGAGGGCGGCCGGCTCCTGCAGTCGGCGCCGCTCATCGCGGCGCGCGGCCTCTCCGCCCGCACGGATTTGCAGTACGTCGTGCAATGGATGGGCCGCGTGCTCGAGCGTGTCGTGGGGGCCGCGGTCTTCTAAATACCGCCGGGTACGGGCGCGTGGGGCGAAAGCTCTATCGATCGCGTGAGGACTACTGGATCGCCGGCGTGTGCGGCGGGCTGGGCCGGTATTACGGCGTCGACAGCAATCCGATGCGGCTCGCGTTTGTTCTGCTCGCCGCATGGAACGGCCTCGGCGTCATGCTGTACCTCGTCACCGTGCTGATCGTCCCCGAAGAGCCGCGCCCGGCCGGGGTCCCGCCCGGCACCCCGGGAGCGCACGAGGGCGGGGACGACCGGCGCGTGCGGATGCTCGGATGGCTGCTCGTCCTCGGCGGCGTCTACCTGCTGCTTCGCAACCTGCGGTTGTTTCTGCCGATCATGCAAGACCAGGTGTTTCCGATCGTCCTGATCCTCGGTGGGCTCGTGCTCCTGTTGCTGCGCTCGGGCTCCAAGCCGGGCTAGCCGCTGCGCCTACCGCAGCGCGGCCGAGAGCTGCGGGAGCGGCCGCCCGAGAAAGTCCCGGCACCAGACGAGGTCGAGCGTGCGGACGACCACCCCGCGGCGCACTACGGCGATCGTGCGCGCGGGCTCCACGGCGCCGCATCCGGCGCCGAGATCCACCTGGATCGGGTACCGCCCATCACGTACGAACAGCCCGTCCCAACCGCGCAGCGCCGGCCAGGAGGCCCAGATGCCGTACTGGTCTAGATCGGTGATCGTCGTGGTCGGGATCCGGCCGCCCGCGTACAGGTCGAACTGCGCCATCACTTGATAGCGATCGGTCGTGATGAAGTACGGGCCACGCGCGCCGCTCCGGGCCGCGGCGAGGATTGCCGGCGCCGCGGCCGGCCATCCCGCGTAATCCACGGTCGGATCGAGCCGCGGCGGCAACCATGCCGGTCCGACGACGGGCAGCGCGTAGACGAGCATCGTAACGCCGGCGGTGGAGGCGATCACGGCGGCCGCAAGCGGGCGCCACACGGCGTCACGGACCGGTCGCGGACGCGCCGTCGCCAGGCCGGCCAGCGCAATCGTCGCGGTCAGATACCCCGGAGCAGCCCAATGGCCTTTGACCTGGCCGACGAGACTGGCGCCGAACGTCGCGGCGATGATCGGGATGCCCGCTGCGGCCAGGAAGAGCTCGGCGTCGTCGCCGCGCACCCCCCGCCATGCCGCGACGATGAGGGCGCCGAGGAGCGGGGGCAGCATCAGCGGGCCGAGGTACGCCGGCTCCAAGGCGAGGAACGTCGGGAAATTGCCGTGCCCCGACCAGCCTGGACGGGTCGCGTCCGTCGCAAACGAGACCCAATGGTGGGTGCCGTTCCACCACAGCACGGGGGCGAACACGGCCAGCGCGAGCGCGACGCCGCCGTACGGCTCCCAGCGCCGCCGCCAATGGCGATGCCGGGGCGCGAGCGCAAGCCACGCGCCGATCGACACCGGGAGGAAGGCGCCCGTGTACTTGCTCTGGAGGGCGAGGCCGGTCGTAATGCCCGCAGCGGCCCACGCCCCCGGTCCGCCGCGGCGCACGGCGCGCCAGGTCCACAGCAGCGTGAGCACCCAGCACAATCCCAGGGGGGCGTCGGGTGCCGCGAGCAGACCGCCGCCGGCGAACACCGGCACGATGTTAAAGAGGACGACGCTCCACACAGCCGCAGCGTCCCGACCGAGCACCTCCCGCGCGAGCGCGAAGAGCGCGATGGAGGTCGCGAACGACAGGACGGCTGCGACGCCGTGCACCGCGATCCTCGGGTCGGCCACGAGATGCCTCGCCGCCCAGATGAGGATGGCGATGGCGGGCGGGTGGTCGACGTACCCGGCGGCCAGATGATGCGACCAGTCCCAATAGTACGCTTCATCGTCGCCGAGCGGGAGGGCAGCCGCGATCGCGAGACGGAGGGCCAGCAGCACCACGAGCCCGGCCAGCACGGAGCGGGGGAGCGACCGCACTCGACGATCGTACCCAACGACCGCCGGGACCGTCAACGAGCGCCGCGACGCCTGCCCGCCCCGCCGCCGCGGCGACGCGGTTCGTCGGATGACGCGTCGACAGCGTAGGAGCGCCCGGTTCTCGTCCCGAATCCGACTGTCCGTGGCGACGCGTTCGGAGATCGCGGTCGCGATCGACGGCCCGATGGGATCCGGCAAGAGCACAGTGGCGAGAGAGGTCGCGCGGCGGCTCGGCTTTCGCTACGTCGACACGGGCGCCATGTATCGGGCGGTCGCCGTGGCGGCGCTCCGGCGGGGCGTGGCGGTGGACGATCCCGACGCCCTGGCGGCCGTGGCACGCGCCCTGCGCCTCGAGCTCACATTCGGTGCGAACGGCGCCACGCGCGTCGCCGTCGACGGCGAGGACGTGACCGGCGAGCTGCGCACGGTGTCCGTGAACCGCGTGGTCGGGAAGGTCGCGGGCGCACCGGGGGTCCGCGCGGTCCTCGGCGGGATCCAGCGGGACCTCGGCACCACCGGCGGCGTGGTCATGGAAGGACGGGACATCGGCTCCGTCATCCTGCCGCGGGCGCAGGTCAAGGTCTTTCTCACGGCGTCGCCAGAGGCCCGCGCGCGACGTCGGCAGGCGGAGCTCGCGGCCGCCGGCGAGCAGGTCTCGCTCCATGACGTCCGCCGCATCGAGGACGAGGACGACCGCGCGGCGATGACACGCCACGTGGGGCCGCTCCGCATCGCCCCGGATGCGGAGGTGATCGACAGCACGGACCTGACCGTGGACGAGGTTGTGGACCGCATCCTGGGTTCGGTCGCACGCGCGCGTGGTCTATAGGCTGTCCAAGCTCATCGTCCTCGCCGTGCTGCGCTCGGGATTTGGATTTCGCGTGGACGGCCGCGACCGCGAGCCGCCGTCCGGTCCCGTGATCGTCGTCAGCAACCACCGCAGCGACCTCGATCCGATCGTCGTCGGCGCGGCACTGCGCCGGCGGGTCACCTTTATGGCCAAGCACGAACTGTTCCGGGTGCCGGTACTGCGGTGGTGGATCACCGCCTGCGGCGCATTTCCCGTGCGCCGGGGCGAGGCCGACCGTCAGGCGCTCCGCACGGCGCTCCGCATCCTCACGGCCGGCGGCGTGCTCGTGATGTTTCCCGAGGGAACGCGCGGCGCGGGCAGGGAGCTCCGCCCCGCCGAGCCCGGCGCGGCCTCGCTCGCGTTTCGCACCGGCGCGGCGCTGCTGCCGGTCGCCGTGACGGGGACCGACGTGGTGTTGCCCCGCGGATCGCATCGGCCGCGGCGCAGCACGATCCGCGTGCGCATCGGCGAGCCCGTCCACGTGCCGCCGCCGAGCGGCGGGAACGGCGCCAAACCAGATCGCGACGACGTCGAGGCGCTGGGACGACGCTACATGACGGAGATCGCGCGGCTGCTCGCCTCGCCGCCGTAGGGGACCCCGGGCGGATTCGCCGCCGCACGGTTCGCACAGGCGCGGCTCGACAACGGGCGCCCGCCCGCCTATGATTGGTGAGGAATATTCACGGCCGCGCATGGCCGGGGACGAGGGTTGTCCGATGAAGATCGTGATGGCCAAGCACATGGGGTTCTGCGGCGGTGTCCGCCGCGCGGTGGATATGGCCGAGCAGGCGGCGCGGTCCGGCGGCCCCGTGCACACGCTCGGACCGCTCATCCACAATCCTCAGGTCGTCGAACGGCTGCAGCACACCGGGGTCAGCGTGGCGGCCCAGTCCACCGAGCTCGATGCGGGCACGTTCGTCGTGTCGGCGTACGGTGTGGAGCACGCCGTGCTGGATGACGTGCGTGCGCGGGGCATGGCCGTGGTGGATGCGACCTGCCCGGTGGTGCTCCGGGCGCACGCGATGGCGGAGAAGCTGGCGTCGGAAGGATACCAGATCATCTGCCTCGGCGACCACGGGCACCCGGAGATGATCACGCTCAAGGAAATGCTGGGTGATCGTGTCACGATCGTCCACACACGCGAAGAGGCGGCCAAGGTCAAGGTGGCCCAAAAGCTCGGGGTGGTGACGCAGACCACGCAATCGATGGAAAATCTTCGGCTCATCGTCGGCGACCTCGCGTTGCGAGTCAAGGAGCTCAAGGTCCTCAACACCCTCTGCCCCGCGATCACGGTGCGGCAGGAGGAGACGGACGCCATCGTCGAGCAGGTCGACGCGCTCCTCGTCATCGGCGGGCTCGGCAGCTCCAACACCACCCGGTTGGCGGAGATCGGCCGCGCGCGCGGCCTGCCGACGTACCACGTCGAGACGGCCGGCGAGATCGCGCCGGAGTGGTTCCACGGCGTCGAGACGCTCGGGGTCGTCTCCGGCGCCAGCACCCCGGAGTGGATCATCCAGGATGTCATGCACCGGCTCGACGCCATCGGGAACGCCGGATCGCCGAACGCGCATTGACGCGCCGAGCGCGCGGCCCGCGGCCGCCGCTCCGGCCGGTGTGATGACGGCGGCCGCCATGCCCACCGTGGCGATCGTAGGCCGCCCGAATGCGGGGAAGTCGGCGCTGTTCAACCGCATGCTGGCGCGCCGCCTGGCGATCGTGGAGGAGACCCCGGGGGTCACGCGCGATCGCGTCGAGGCGCCGTGCGAATGGGCGGGGCGCCGCTTTACGCTCATCGACACGGGCGGGCTCGTGTCCCGTGCCGGCGAGCCGCTCGCCGGGGAAGTTCGCCGCCAGACCGAGCGCGCCATCGCCGGCGCGGACCTCGTTGTGTTCCTCGTGGATGCGGCGGCGGGGCCCACGCCGGAGGACGAGCAGATCGCCCAGTTGCTTCGTGAGAGCGGCCGCCTGGTGCTCGTCGTGGCGAACAAGGTGGACCTCCCGCAAGCGGACCTCGGCGTGTACGAGTTCCACGCCCTCGGCTTCGGGGACCCGACGCCCGTCTCGGCGACTCATGGGCTGGGGATCGGCGACCTCCTAGACGCTATCTGCGCGCGCCTTCCCGCGCCGGACGCGAAGGCGGCGACGGCCGGCGCGGGCGGTGTCGTCGCGGAAGGGTTGGGGGACCGTGAGCGTAGCGTGCGCATCGCGCTTCTCGGCCGCCCCAACGTCGGCAAGTCCTCCCTCATGAACGCGGTCCTCGGCGAGGAGCGGGTCATCGTGACCGCCGAGCCGGGGACCACGCGGGATGCGGTCGATACCGCCCTGACCTATGCCGGACGCCCGGCGATCCTGATCGATACGGCGGGGCTCAGGCGGCAAAGCCGTGTATCGGAGCGGGTGGAGTTCTACAGCACGCGCCGGTCCTATGAGGCGCTGGCGCGGGCCGACGTCGCGGTCCTCGTCGTCGAGGCGACCGCCGGCATCACGGATCAGGACCAGCGCATCGCCCGCCACGCATACGAGGCCGGCCGGGCCGTCGTCGTCGCGGTAAACAAGTGGGACCGGCTTCAAGGGTATACGCGCGCGGACGTGGAGCGTGTGGCGCAGCATCGCCTCAGATTTCTCGGCGGCGTTGCGGTGTGCCCGACCGCCGCGACCCAGGGCGAAGGGATCGCCGCGCTCATGCGCGCGGTGTTCGAGGCGGCCGAGGCGCGGAGCACGCGCATCGCGACCGGCCCGCTCAACAAGCTGATCCAAAGCGCGGTCGAGGCGACGCCGCCCGCCGCCGACAAGGCCGGCCGGCGGCTCCACGTGTATTACGCGACCCAACCGCAGACGGACCCGCCGCATGTGGTCGTGTTCGTCAACGAGCCGGCCCTGTGGACGGAGGAGTACCGGCGCTACCTGGAACGGCGACTCCGCGCCGCGTTTCCGCTGCGCGGCACGCCCGTGCGGTGGTCGGTCCGGGGCAGGAGAGCCGCGCCAGCCGCACGAAGCGTCGAGCCACACGAATGAGCGGCGTGGCGTTCGGCGCTCTTGCGATTAGCTACCTGATCGGGTCGGTGCCGACCGGGCTCGTGTTGGTGCGGCTGCTCAAGGGCGAGGATATTCGGCAGCACGGGAGCGGCAACGTCGGCGCGGTGAACGTCTTTCGCGTGGCCGGCACGCCCATCGCGGTCCTCGTGCTGGCCGTGGACGTCCTCAAGGGCCTCGTGCCGGTGCTCCTCGCCGTCCGGTGGGGGACGGGACCGTGGGTTTCCATGCTGTGCGGTCTCGCCGCGATCGCCGGGCACAACTGGTCGGTGTTTCTGGGCTTCCATGGGGGCAAGGGCATCGCCACATCCTTCGGCGTGCTCGTGGCGCTCTCGCCGGTGGCCGCGTTTGCCGCCGCCGCGGTGTGGATCGTTGTGGTGGCGACGACGCGATACTCGTCGCTGGGATCGATCCTCGGGGTCGGCGCCGTGCCGTTCGTCTTGTGGCGCCTCGGTCAGCCGCCCGCCTACGTGGTGTTCGGCGTCGTCGCGGCGGTGTTTGCGATCTATCGCCACCGGGCCAACATCCGCCGGCTCATGGCCGGCACGGAGTTGCGCATCAACGACCGCCGCACGAAATCCTAGCGTGGAGATGCACGTGCTCTGCTACGGGGCCGGCGCCGTCGGCTCGCTGGTCGGCGGGTTGCTGTCCCGCAGCGGCGCCGCGCAGGTCACCCTCCTGGGGCGGCGGGCGCACGTGGCCGCCGTGCGCACGTGGGGCCTCCACGTGGAGACCCCGGGGGGCGTCGCGACGTGCAAACGGCTCGACTCGATCACGACGCTCGACGACCTCGGCGCGGCGCCGGACCTGATCGTCCTCACCGTCAAGGCGTATCAGACCGGCGAGGCCGTCGAGGAGCTGGCGCCGTTCCTGCGGCGCGGCGCGCGCGTGGTGACGCTTCAAAACGGCGTTGGCAACGAAGAAGCCATCGCTGAGGCGGGCGGGGCGGATCGCGTGATCGCGGGCACCCTGACGCTCAGCGTCAGCCTGCTGCGGCCGGGGGCGGTCCGGCAGCATACGGCCGACGGCGGCGTGGCGCTGGCGCCCGTGGGCGGCGACGCCTCGGTGGCGGATTTTGCGGAGGCCCTGCGCCGCTCAGGATTTCGCGTGGACGTGCTGGCGGACTACCGGGCGATGAAGTGGAGCAAGCTCCTCCTCAACGTGCTGGGGAACGCGACGTCCGCAATCCTGGACCTGCCGCCCTCCGAGATCGTCCGGAATCCGCGGTTGTTCGGCATCGAGCGCGACGCGTTCCGCGAGGCGGTGCGCGTCATGCAGGCGCTCGACCGCGCGCCGGTCGCGTTGCCGGGCTACCCGGTGCCCGCGCTCGTCAAGGCCATGCGGGCCCCGGCGTGGTTCGCGCGGCGCACCGTCGGGCCGCGGCTTGGCGCCGGCCGCGGCGGCAAGATGCCGTCGCTCCACGAGGACCTGGAGCGCGGCCGCGAGCGGAGCGAGGTTGAGGTGCTCAATGGCGCCGTCGCGCGCGAGGGCAGGGCGGTCGGGCTGGCCACGCCGATCAACGCTGTCCTCGCGGAGCTTCTCACGGCCATCGCGGCGGGCCGGCGGCCACGTGACGAGTTCCGCCGCAACCCAAATGCGCTCATCGCCGCGTGCCGCGCTGCGCCCGTGCCGACATAGCGGAAAGGGTCGCGGTTGTGCCATCATGGCCGGGTGTACCGCCCAGTTGCTCTTAGCCGCGATTGGGGACGAGGACGAGCCGTGCCTGAGGCCGGGGCTGTTCCTGAAGGAGCGCGTACGGTCCGCCGGCTTGCTCGTCCTGCCGGCCACGGGCCACGCGATCAATCTCGAGGAACCCGCGGCATTCCACCGCGCTGTGAGCGACTTTCTCACGCTGGTGGAGGCGGGCCGCTGGCCGGTTCGGGAAGCGGGGGCGCCTCAGGCCTCTGCGCTCCTCCCGGAGCGAGACCTTTCCGGCCTGTGATGCCGCTCGAGCCCAGGCCGGCGGGGCGACGACTTTCTTCCCCCTCCTCGAGTTCCGGCTACAGACGCCGGAGCACGAGAAATCCGTGAACGAGCGATGCCGCCACGGCCCCGAGCAGGACGCCCAAGTTGACCGCCGCGCGAAAACCGGGCGGACACTGCCGGACGAAGACAAAGAGTACGAAGGACGTGATGCACACGAGAGCCCCCGCCGCCGTCATATCGTAGCCCATGATCCGGTTGGCAGGATACCAGACGCGCGGGTCGGAGAGGGTCTTCGCCACGCGAAAGCCGTACCAGCGGTTAGGGCCCACCCGCTCGAGCATGAGCGGAATGCTGAGAGCGATGAACAGGAGCCCGAGGGCGAAGAAGACCGCCGTTTGAACGAGTTTCGCCTGATGCAGAGCCGCCGGAAACATCTCGCTCACCTCGACCGATCATTTTGCACAACGGTGCTATAATGAGCCGTGGACGGGCCGTAGCGCAGCTTGGTAGCGCACCTGAATGGGGTTCAGGTGGTCGGCGGTTCAAATCCGCCCGGCCCGACCAGACAAACCACCTACTAGACCCGACGAACACCCAGCAAGACACGGCCCGGCGCACGATCGGCCGGGCCGTTCGTGTGTCTATCCGTTCGCGCGCTCCTCGAGTTCGACGGCTGGTCATGACTCGCGCCTTCGGGGCCCGATAGTTGGTTCCGCGCGCGGTGGCGCGCCGTCCCGAGAGCGCTCCAGGGCCGTCGTGTTGCCGAGCGAAGCCACCGCAACGGCGTCGCCCCCCGCGGCTTTGACCGTGTACATTGCACGGTCCGCAGCCCTAACAAGCGCCTCGACGGTCCGGCCATCTTCGGGAAAACTCGCCACGCCCAGGCTGACCGTGATCAGCGGGCCGAGCGTCTCGCTCCCGTCGGTCGGGGCGCGCTCCGACGCACCTCCCACGAGGTGGCGGATCCGCTCCGCCAACACGGTAGCCTCCGCTTTGCGCGTTTCGGGGAGAAGCGCGACAAATTCGTCGCCGCCATAGCGCGCCACGACGTCGACGTGGGCGCGGTGCTCGCGCGTGAGGACGCGCGCGACCTGCTGCAGCGCGAAGTCGCCCAACAGGTGCCCGTGCGTGTCATTGAAACGTTTGAATCGATCGACCTCGATCATGACGACCGACAAGGGCGTGCCTGCTCGGCTTGCCCGCGCGATTTCCCGCTCGAGGGCTTCCCAGAGTGTCCGGCGGTTCGCAAGCCCGGTCAACCCGTCGGTCATCGCCAGGGAGCGCGTTTCTTCGTAGTGCCGCGCGTTGTCGATGGCGACGGCGGCGTAACCTGCCAGCGTGGTCAGCAGCTCGAGGTCCGCGGTTCCCAGCACCCGCTCGATGGTCTCGACCGTGATCACGCCGACCACGGTACCGCGGCGCAGGATCGGCACGCTGACCTGTTGCGTGATCCGGGCGTCGGAGGCGACGTAGTCGGGATCGGATCCGACGTCGAGGACGAGCGCGAACTGCCCGGTGCGGGCGACGCGGCCGATGATGCCCCGCGAGACCGGGAACAGATCCTTACCGGCTTGGTAGCCGCGCGTCGCCACGAGCCGAAGCGCGTCGCCCTCGAGCAGCTGGAGCGACACGAACGGATAGCCGAGCGTATCGCGCAATTCGTCCACGAGCGCGCCGAAGACCTCATCCGTGGCCAGCGAGGTTGCGACGCGCGTGAAGGATCGGTTCAAGAGCGTGAGCTGATGCGCTCTGCGCTCCGACTCGCGCAGTAGGTCGGCATTTCGCGCCTGGAGCGCTTCGGCGCGCGCGAGGTTGCGCTGTGACTCTCCGTAGAGGCGCAGGGAGTTGACGACGAGCGCGGCCTGCGCGGCGAGCATCGTGACGGCCTGCTCCTGCGCCGGGATGAAGTAGTCGGGGATCGGGTGGATCAGCCCGAGCGATCCCAGCAGGTTCGTCCCGGTCATGAGGGGTACCAGCATCACGCTTCGGACGGGTTGGCCGGTTGCCCTGAGGGGATCTCGGTGGCGGCGCATCCAGTCGCTCTCCCGCGCCGGACCCGCCGAAGCGCCCGGACGGCGCCAGAGTTCGAGCGTCACGGTGTCGGCGAGACCCTGCGCCGCCGCGGGGTCGAGTCCGCGCGACACAGCCACGTCGAAACCGCCGCGGGTGTTCCGCAGGCTGACCCATAGGGCAGCCGGCGTTGCCACCCGCGCAATGAGCCCGGCGAGGCGCTCCAATAACTGCTCGAGGCCGGCGGCCTGCGCGAGATCCGTAACCGCGGCGTAGAGGCGACCGAGGTCGCGGTTCGTCTGACGGTGGGAGTCGTAGACGAGGAACGCGAGCCCGGCCACGATCGGTAGCACAAGCACGTACTGGAGATTGGGCGGGGCGGTGCGAACTCGGAGCAACTCGAACGTCATCAGCACGCCAAACGACCCAAGCGCCCACGTCGTGGCCAGCCGGATTGATGCGTTCCCGAGCAGCACGGTCCGTACGGGCACCTCACGCCGCACGGCTGAATAGAGGCTCACGACGACGTGGGTCACAGCGGCATAGGCGGCGATGCATCCCAGCGCCGCCGGCAGCACTCGGCCGGGATGCCACAGCGGGGCAGCATGCGTGAGCGACACGCGGCCGGACTCGATGAGGGTCCACGCCACCCCCGCGAGGACGACGCTCAACGCCCGCTGGCTAGAATTGAACATAATCGTGATACCCGGGCGCCGGCGCTGCAGGTTGACCGCCAATTGCGCGATGCCGGCGCAGAGTGCGGCATACCCGGGCCCCAGGATGAGCGCTGCGGGCAGAGACGCTGCGGGCCCGAACGCTACCGTGCCCGCTTGAGGGAGGGTGAGATTGAGATTCTCAGCACCGAGGCAGAGCAGGAGGAACCCAGCAAACACGGGGAGCGGCGGGAGAGGCCCAAGCAGCAGGGCAGCGGCGACCAGGAACCCTCCGGAAACAAGCGGCCCCCACGCGATCACCCACGATACCCATGAGCGACGCTGGTCGTGCAGCGATAGTCCCCCCGCGAGCACCGTAGTCCGATACCCTTACGAGGATCGTGCCCCCTTCGCGAGCGCCTTAGACGAAAATAGGTCCTCCAGCTCAAAAACTTGCATTCGTCAGCCTCGTGCCGTTGTCGGCGTCATGCCGTCCGGGTTGAACCGTGGCAGTCCTGGATGCGCCCCTCGAGGAAGCGCCGTTCGGCGGGGCTTCGCGCAAGCGTCAAGGCGCCCTCAAAGTCTCTCCGGGCGTCGCGCAGGCGGCCGAGGCGGTATTCAAACTCCCCGCGCGCCGAGTAATAGAACGGGTACCGCGAGAGGCGCCTGCGGTCATCGATCCGTTCGATCTCCTCGAGCCCCCGAGCCGGCCCCTCATGCTGTGCTACGGCCACCGCGCGGTTCAGGGCCACGACCGGCGACGGCTGAATGCGCATCAGCGTGTCGTAAAGGGACACGATGGCGCCCCAATTCGTCTCCTCGGTGCGCCGCGCCGCCGCGTGCACGCTGGCGATGGCCGCCTCGATGTGGTACGGGGTCACCTCGGTCCCGCCTGCCGAGAGCTCAAGCTGTCGCCAGCCTTCCGCGATCAGCGCGGCATCCCAGTGGCTCCGGTTCTGATCCACCAGCAGGACGAGGTCTCCGGCGGCGTCGACGCGGCCCGGCAGCCGCGCGGCCAGAAAGTGAAGCAGTGCCGCAAGCGCGTGGCTGGTTGGCGTCGACGTCACGGGATTTGCCAGCAGAAGTGAGACCAGGCGTAGCGCCTCGGCGCACAACTCGACGCGCACCGGCGACTCCGCGGACGCTCCATGGTAGCCTTCGTTGAACAGCAGGTACACCGCGCGCGTCACCGCCGGAAGACGGGCGGCGACGTCATGTGCGCCCGACAGATCGAACAATTCCTTGGACTGCGCCAGCGTCGTCTTGGCCCGCCGGAGCCGCTTTTGCATGGCGGCGGTGTTTTTGAGGAACGCGGCCGCCGTTTCGTCCATCCCAAACCCGCAGACGAGATGGAGGATGAGAGCCAGCCGGGTCTCTTCCGGCAACTGCGGATGCGCGCAGGAGAACATCATCCGCAGCTGGATGTCCGTGATGCCGCCCGCGTCGAAGACCTCCTCGACGACTTGGGTCACCGTCCACTCGGACTCGAGGAACGGTCGGAGATCCGGTGCGAACCTGCGCGCCGTCGCCTCCCGCCGAAGCACGTCGAGCGCCCGGTGTTTGGCCGTGGTCATGAGCCACGCGGACGGGTTCTTCGGCACGCCGTGGAACTTCCAGGTCTCCAGCGCCCGGCAGAAGGCGTCTTGAACGACGTCTTCTGCCAGGGCGAGATTATGAATGCCGAAGAGGCGCGTGAGAACCGCGACGAGGCGGCCGGATTCCCGCCGGAAGAGATGCTCGGCTGCCTCGTCGGGTTCCACGCGTCCGCTACATCTCCAGCCGCATCACCGGCCGGACTTCCACCGAACCACCATTGTCGGTAACCGGACACCCGGACGCCAGTTGGGCCGCCTGGTTCAGATCCCTGGCCTCGACGATGGAGAAGCCGCCGACGACGTCCTTGGTCTCCGCGTAGGGCCCGTCGGTCACCGTCTTCGCCTTCCCGGCGACGACCTTGCCCGGGTGGTCGAGTGGCTGGCCGATGTTCTTGAGGTGGCCCTTATCACCCAGATCCTTGAACCACGCCCGCCACTTCTGCATCGACTGCTGCGCCCGTTCGGGCGAACCGGACGCCTCCCGGATCGCTTCCGGGGTGTTTCGGTACAAGAACACGAATTCCGGCATGGCACTCCCTCCTCCTCGCGTACGATTTGTTCGACCTATGAACGTTTGAGGGACGCCGAAACGGACATTTCCACCCAACACCGTCACGGCCTGCCGCCCGTAGAGGCGGCCAGGACGTTGCGGAGCGCGGCGGCATCGAATCCGAACCAGCTCGAGGCCATCCGGCCGCCATGGACGCTGCGCTGCTTCGACGTGCTCAAGGATCGCTCGAGTCCGCGGCCCCCGGAAGAGCCTGCCGCGATGGCCGTTTGGCTATTCGATATGTTCCTTTTGGAACAGGAGCCAGCGATCGGGTCGCGCAACTGGCGAATGGAGCGCCAGCGGCAACCCGGGCCAGGGGAAGCCAATGGGAGGCCACAGGGAGGAATGATTATGAGCGCGACGTTGAAGGACGCCGAGTACCGGCTCGAACAAGCCGAGGCAGCGTACAGGCGGGCGTGCCACGCACGCGATCTCGCCGAGACCCGCCGCGCGGAGGCCGAACGGGCGCTCCTGGCGGCCCGGGCCCAAGTTGAGGCGCTGCAAGCAAACCACGGCTTGAAGCGGGTCAGTTAGTCAGCCGCTTCGCGTCGCGACGATCGGCCCACTTCTGTATCGTCGGGCCGGCGTTGAGATCGGGCAAGGCCGTCGCGGTGGCAACCGTCCAGGAGAAGAGAGTGATCCACCTGCGTACACTGCTACACGAGTTGCAGGGTCAGTAGATAGGTATGGTGCGCCGGTTATGGCAGCCGCTTCGTGACCGCCTCCGCCTCCTGCGGGCTGAAGGCCCGTAGCGTCTGGGTGCGGACGTCGCCCCGGCTTCCGAAGAGGAACGCGCCTTCGAGCGCGGCCTCGTCGTTCGGAAACTCCGCGATGAACACAAAGTCGTAGCCGCCAAACGTCGTGTAGTTCGCAACGACGCGGCCGCCTTTGGCGCTGACGAACTGTTCGGCCGACTGGCGAAGCTGCGGAAGCTGCCTGATATTCTTGATGCCCTGCTCGGTGTAGCTGCCCAGAATCACGTAAGTGACCATTGCTCTGCCCCCTTGTGCTGAAGTCTTCGTGCCCGTTCGCGCGAGTCGCTCACTCTCACGAGCGGCGGAGTGCCGGGCCGAACCATATGTACCAGGCCGGTCCTCCGGCGTCTATCCAGTGCATTCGTCCGATCGGACGATTTGGATGCCTCGCGAGGCGGCCAATCCGCGACCCCGCCGGGCTGCGAATACCGCGGTGACGGAAGAGCTGCCGAGCGCGCGCGGATGTCCCGGGTGGGGCGGCCGCTTCCGAGACGACAACAGGGAGGTGGCTCGATGGCACGATCCAGGTGTTGGCTGTCCGCCCTTGCGCTCCTGGCGCTGGCGGGGTTGGTGATGACACCCCGGCTGCTCGTGGCCTCCAACCACGACGACGGCGAGCTCGATATGAAAGGCCGGGCGCTCCACACCACGGATTTCTTCGTGTTCCGCGAGCAAGACCAGAATCCTGGCGCGGCCGCCGGCGATCTCGTGTTCATCATGAATGTCAACCCGCGGTCGCTGCCACGGCAGGAGTACAACTTCAGCACGAATGCCCGGTACGACATCCACGTGACGCGGGTCATGAACAACGACGCGACGCCGACCGGAAAGACCGATGCGATGCTGCGGTTCGAGTTCGGCGCCCCGGCGAAGGACGGCTCGCAGCCGATCAAGGTGACGGCCGTGCGAAACGGTGTCACCAGTGCGAGCGCCATGGGCGCGGCGCGGACCACGCCGCTTGCCGCGGCGGGCGCGCCGATCGTGACGCCGGTAAATCTCGCCGGCAGCACGATCTCGGTGTTCGCGGGGCTGCGTGAGGACCCGTTCTTCTTCGACGTGGAGCAATTCTTCCGCGTCCGCGCGGGCGCGCTGGGGATGGGACCCAAAGTCGGGTTCCGCACCCCCGGCTACGACTTCACCGCGGGCTACAACATCCTGTCCATCGCGGTCCGGGTGCCCCGCGCGTGGCTTGCGGGCTCGACGTCCGCGACGACCTACGACGCCTGGACGACCGTGAGCGTCGGCGGTAAGCAGATCGCCCGTCTGGCCCGGCCGGCTATCGGCGAAGGCCTGCTGACCACGACCGCCTATCAGAACGCCCTCAATAGCGTGGGACCGGACTTCGAGGCGGCCGCGCTCGCCGGCCACAAGCCGGAGGCGGAGGTCGCGGGTCCGATCGTCGCCGAGGCCAAGCACACGTTGATGGCGTTCGGCAATGACGACGCGCGCGCGACCGCCCTCCTGCTCGCGTTCCTGCCTGACGTGATGCGCATCGACACCAGCGGACCGAGCGGGTACGCTGCCGCGCTGAACGCGAAGGGCAGCCCGATCCGCGGCCGCAAGATCACCGACGACGTGATTCACGTGACCCTCTCCGTGGTCACGAACGGCGCGGTGAAGACCGACAACGTGACGTACGCCGGACCCAACGGCGGCGGCACCGGCCACAAGCCGCTCCTCTCGTCGTTCCCGTACCTCGCGGAGCCCAACTAGGCGGATGTCAACGGGCGCCGGCAGGCGACTCCTGCCGGCGCCCGGCTGGGCGACCACGCTCGCCGGCCGGCATCACGTGTGACGGAGGCACAACGATGGATGTGACACGGCGTCGTTCGGGGATCCTTGCGCTCGGCATCGCCGCGCTGCTCGCCGCCGGTATCGGTCTCGCGCACGCGGCCCGCGGCGGGCGCGGCGACTCGCCCTACCGGTACCGCTTTGAGCGTCCGGCGCCGGGTGCGATCTCGACCCTGCTCCACGCCGAGATCGCGTTTTACGAGGACCGGCTCGCCCGCAATCCCGACGGCGCTCTCGACCGCGCGGGACTCGCCGGCGCCTACCTCAAGGAAGCTCGCATCACCGGCGATCTCCGCTGGTACCTGCTGGCCGAGCAGGAGGCGCGGGCCTCGCTGGCGCGCCTCACCGTGAATAATGACGGCGCCGTCCTGACGCTGGCGCACGTGGCCGAAGCCCGCCACGATTTTCAGGAAGCGCTGGGACTCGCCCGGGCGGCGGGGCCAAGCGACGAGGCGGTGCCGATCATCGTAACCTCGAACCTGGCGCGGGGCGACGTGCCGGCGGCATCTCGGGCGGTTCGGACGCTGCTGGCCGCCGACCGGTCGCTGCGGTCCTACGCGCTGCGGGCGCTGGTTGAAATCGCGCAGGGGCAGGACGCGGCGGCCGAGGCGGACTACCGGCGCGCCCTCGGGCTCGAAGAGCCGGACGAGACCGCGAGTTCGACCTGGGTGCGCAGCCTCTACGGGCGGTTCCTCTATCAGCACGGGCGGTTCGACGAGGCGCGCGCCCTGTTCACCGAGGCGCTGCGGATCCTGCCGCAGTACCCGCTCGCGCTGACCGACCTGGCGGTGCTCGATCTACGCCAGGGCCGGTACGAGGCTGCGGTCGACCACCTGACCCGCGTGGTGACGGTGACGCGCGACGCCCCCAACGTGTACGACCACGTCGTGCTGCGCGGGATCGCGCAGGCGCGCGATCTTGAGGGCCGCCACGCGGAAGCGGCGCGGTTCTGGGCGGACGCCGAGGCGCGGCTGCGCCAGGACGCAGCGTCCGGCGCCTACGGCCACCGGCGCGAGCTCGCGCGTCTGCTGCTGACCCGCGGCCGCGCCGCCGATCTGCCGGAGGCGCTCGCGTTGATGCGGCAGGAAGTCGCCGTCCGCGCCGACGCCGAGACGCTTGATACGATGGCGTGGGCCCTGTCCCGCGCCGGCCGCTGGGAGGAGGCGCAGCAGACGATCCGCCGCGCCCTGCGGTGGGGCGTACGGGATGCGCGGTTCTACTATCGCGCGGCTGTGATCGCAAACGCGCTCGGGGATGCCAGGGACGCCCGCGCCAACCTCGCGCTGATGCGGGCGGTGGACCCCACGTTCGACGCGCGCGCGCTCGACGTGTCGCTGATCGGCCTGTAAGGCGGCGGGGAGGAGGGGAGGGCACATGATGCGGCGACGTGTGAGCCGCCGGGCCGTGCTCGCCGCCGCGCTCCTGGCGCAGTGCCTCGTCGCGGCAGTGGGAGTCGTCGAGGCGCACTGGGCCGATCAGGCCGCCGCGGAGATCGCCGTGACCGGCCGACAGGCGCGCGTGACGCTTACCCTGCCCACAGGACTCGTCGTATTCGCGGACGACGCCCGTACGGGCGTATCCGGCGGCGGCTACCATGCTATTCCAGCGGGCCGCCTGACCGACGGCGACATCCGGGCCCACCGCGAGGACCTCCGCCGGTTCCTCGCCGCGCGCTTCCGGCTGTCGGCGCGCCTTCGCACGCCCGCGGCGGAGGTCCGCGAGGGCACCCTCACCGTCCAGCCGTTCGCCGGGACGCCGGCGGCCTCGGGACCCGCCGGGTTCGCCCCGGCAACGCACACCACCCTCGCCCTCGTGTACACTTGGCCGGCGCCGGTGGACCGGCTCATGATCCACTACGATCTGTTCCCTCCCGGGGTCTCTACGGCCAGCTGCCTGGCGACGGTCCTCGCGGACAGCCGAGTGCACACCGTCGCCTTCGCGCCAGGGCACGAGGACGCCGTGATTACGCTCAGCGCGCCGGCCCTGTGGCAGGCGGCCAGCGGATTTGTGCGCATGGGGATCGAGCACATCCTGACGGGTTACGACCACATGCTCTTCCTGCTCAGCCTGCTCATGGTCGGCGCGGCGCTGCCTCAGCTCCTCAAGATCGTGACCGCGTTCACCGTGGCGCACTCGATCACGCTGTCGCTCGCGGTGCTGGGCGTCGTCGACCTGCCGTCCCGGTGGGTGGAGAGCGCGATCGCGCTCAGCATCACCTGCGTCGCGGCCGAGAATATCTGGCGGGGCCGCGCATCGCTGGGCGCGCGGTGGCTTGCGGTCTTCGGGTTCGGGCTGGTGCACGGGCTCGGCTTCGCCTCCGCGCTGACCGAACTGCACCTGCCGCGCGCCAACCTCGTCGCCTCGCTGGTCGGGTTCAACCTTGGCGTCGAGATCGGACAGGTGTGCGTGATTCTCCTCGCGACCCTGGCGCTCGACGGGATCCGCCGGTACGGCTGGTGCCCGGCCTTCCGCCGGTGGGTGTCCGCCGCCGCCGCGCTCACCGGGTTCGTGTGGTTCGTCCAGCGGATGCTGGGAGCATAGGCAGGCACGCAGGAGGTCGCTATCACTCCGGCGCGATGGGGCGGCCGGGCAGGGAGCGCCCGCCACTGGCGAGAACCAGGGCGCCGCCGGCAAGCAGCAAATTACAGCCGCAGCACGGCGAGGTCGATGAGGGGGAGCACGGTCTCACTGCTCAACGCCGGGGACGATGAGGCGCTTCTGGCGCGGGTCGCACAGGCGGACCCGGAGGCCTTTGAAGCGCTCTACGCACGCTACAGCGGCCCCGCGTACTCGATAGCCATGGGTATGCTCAGGGACACAATACGGGCCCAAGAGGTCACCCAGGACGTCTTTCTCGCGATTTGGCGGGGGGCGCGGGCGTTTGATCCGGCGCGCGGCAGCGCGCGGACTTGGATTCTGTCCGTGGCGCACCACAAGAGTGTCGACGCCGTCCGGCGGGCCCGGCGAAGCCCGACCGTCCCGCTGTCGGACACGATCGCGGGCGACGTGGACGTCATCGAAGAGGCCCAGGCCCGCGTGGACGCCGGCCACGTGCGGCGAGCGCTGGAGGCGCTGTCGGCCGAGCAGCGCGTCGCCCTCGTGCTCGCCTACTACGGCGGATACACACAGCAGGAAATCGCCCAGCGCTTGGGCGTTCCGCTCGGCACCATCAAGACGCGCATCCGGGACGGGCTTCTGCGCCTGCGATCCGTCCTGCCCGCACCGGCACCGGAGACCGCGCGATGACCCACGACGAGATTCGGGAATCGATTCCGGGTTACGCTCTCCACGCGCTTGCGCCCGAGGACGCGCGGGACGTGGAGGCGCACCTGGCGACCTGCGCCGAATGCCAGCGGGAACTTGGTGTCTTCGAAGACGCCGCCGCGTCGCTCGCGATCGGGTTCGCCCCCGAGGAGCCGCCAGCGGCGCTGCGCCGCCGCGTTCTCGACGCCGTACGGTCCCGCCGGCGAACCGGCGCCCTCGGCGTGGGCTGGACCGCGGCGCTCGCGGCCGCCGCGGCGCTCATCGTCGTGCTTGCGGGCGTCGCGCTGTCGCTCGAGCAGCGGCTCGGAGCGCTCACGGCCCGCGTCGACTCGGAGACCCAGGCGCTGGCGTTGCTGGCCGACCCGGCTTCGCGCCTGGTCACGCTGAGCGGATCCGCCGGCGGCCGCGTCCGGTTTGTGTTCGATCCGGCCACCGGCCGGGGCGCGCTGGTCGCCACGGGCCTGCGAAACCCGGGTTCCGACCTCGTGTATCAGTTGTGGCTGGTGGCCGGGGCCGCGCCGCATAGCGCCGGGGTGTTTCGTCCATCGTCCGGGACTCCGGTCATCGTCGCCGTGGGGGCCGATTTCCCGCGGTATCAGGCCGTGGCGATTTCTGTCGAGCGCGGGCCAAACGGCGCGGCGCGTCCCTCGGCCGCTCCGGTTCTCGTGGGCAAGCTCGGGGGAGGATAGAAGAATCGAGGAGGGGAGTACTATGGCTGGACAGCCAAGGGCGGTACGATCCGGCGACGGCCGGGCGCTCAGCGTGCTCGGCAACACGTTCACGTTCAAGGTCATGGCCGCCGACACCGACGACTCGTACTCCGTGATCGAGATCACCTCTCCGCCGAACGGCGGCCTTCCGCCCCACAAGAACACCCGAGAATCCGAGACCCACATCATACTGCGCGGCACGTACAGCTTTATGCTCGGGACACAGACGCATGAGGCCGGGCCCGGTGCCGTCTTCTTCGTACCCCGCGGTACGCTGCACGCGTTCCAGAACGTCGGCCAAGAGCAGGGGCAGGTGCTGCTCATTCCATCGCCCGGCGCCAACAACGAGGCGCTGATCGCCAAACTCGCCGAGCGGTTCGGTTCCGGGCTCCCTTCGTCCGGGCCGGATCCAGCGGCGCTCGAAGCGCTCTCGGCGCTGGCCCGGCAGTACGGCGTCGAGCCGTCGATCGACTGATGCAGGCGAATGCCGGCCTCCGGTCCGGCCGCACGCTGCCGCGCGGGCTGTGGAACTATTACTTTTGCGAAGAGTGGAAGGTCGCCGCGTCGATCGACCGCGCCTGGATGGCTATCCGCGACCTCGAAGCGTATCCGCGATGGTGGAGGGAGTTCGTCGAGGTACGGCGCCTCAACGAACTGGACGGCGTCGGGTCACAGGTCTCTGTGCATGCCAAGGCAGCGCTGCCGTACCACATGTATTTCGATCTCGAGACGATCGTGGAGGAACGTCCCCGGCTCGCCATCGTAAAGGTGCGGGGCGACCTCAACGGCGAGATGCGCTGGCGACTCGAGCCCGAGGGGTCCGGCACGCACCTCACCTTCGACGAGTCTGTTCGCACCGGCAAGCTGCTGCTGAACGTGTTTGCGCCCGCCTTCAAGCCATTGTTCGCTTGGAATCACCGCGTAATGATGGCGAGCGGAGAGCGGGGATTGCACCGGTACCTGGCCGCTGAGACGGAGACTTCCTCACCGCCAACGGGCTACGGGGTAGCAGGATCGGCAAGAAACCGAGGGCGTTAGACGACCTGCCGCTCGCGCTCGAGCTCCGGGGGCCTTGTCGAGCTGGTGCACGACCAGGGCGGCAAGGCAGATCTGGCGCGGGTTCGCCCTCGATCAACCAGCCGCGGGCCGGCACGGCATCCGCCGGCTCCTGACGCTCCGTCCGGCGAGCGCCATAGAGCGGTCGCTACAGCAACCGCGCGGCCACCAGGACCAACAGCAGCGTGAGGAGCACGTACGCCGCGTACGTGTTCAGGCCGCCGCGGTGCATCGCCGCGAGCGCGCGGGCGAGGCCGTGTGACCAACCGGCGAGGGGATCAGCGACAAACCGGTCGGCCACGTATGTCTCGACGCGCGCGCGTCGAACGGCCGTCCGAAAGTGCTCCGCCACCACCTCCGTAGTGTCATCCGCCATGGATGGATGGAAGACGGCATTGAACACGACCCGGACGGGGTTGGAGAATCCGGTGGCCGTATACGTCATTTCCGGGTCGAGCCGCGGCACGCCGCCGTCCCATCGCGGTCGGCGCGCGAGCGTGCGGGCTCGGGTCCCAACGTGGACGGCCAGGTAGACAAGTCCGATCAGCCCCAGAAGCACTGGGAACGCGTAGCTGGTCGACATCGCGAAGACGACCGGGTTATCGGTCCCGCCGCGAAGCAATACGATGAGCCCGCGGCCCGGCAGCAGGTGCCGGCCGACCTGCGCTCCAAGCGTGCGAAAGTCGGCTACGAATGACGCGGGCAGGGCGTGCCCCGGCGTTGCGGGCGCGAAGAACGACGGAACGAGGGCGTCCGCGGCGCTCGCGTGGGTCAGCGGCGCCACGGCGCCGCTCAGCGCGGGGATCGTGTAAGTCGGCAGGATGCCGAGCGCGAGGCACACCGCCGCCAGGATCCCCATGGCCGCCAGCGCGGTAGGGGCCGCTTCGTGCGCGGACCCGGCGGCGCCTGAACGGGGCAACCCCAGGAAGCTCATCGCAAAGGTCTTCACAAAGCAGGTCGCCGCGAGCGACGCCGTCAAGGCGAGGGCCGCGCCGCACAGTGCGAAGACGATCTTGACCGCCGTCGCGTGGAGCTCGACGCTGCGCAGCAGGGTCTGCAGCGTGAGCCATTCGCTGGCAAACCCGTTGAACGGCGGCATCGCGGCGATGGCGAGCGCGCCGACCAGGAAGAACATGGCTGTCCAAGGCATGCGTCGGATGAGACCGCCGAGTCGATCCATGTGACGCTCCCCCGCGCCCCCGTCGACCGCGCCTGCACCGAGAAACAAGAGTCCTTTATAGGCCGAGTGATTCACCATGTGATACAGCGCGGCGACGTAGGCCATGCTCGCGAGGGTCGCTTCCCCGGAAGCCCCGAAGACCAGCCCGGCGCCCAACGCCGCGGTCACAATCCCGATATTTTCGATGGAGCTGTGCGCCAGCATCGCCTTGAGGTCGTTCTGGGTCGTTGCGTAGAGGATGCCGACGAGGGCCGACAGGCTGCCGACGACCAACACCACTATGCCGGGGCCGACCAAGTGCGCCGGCAGGAGATCCAGGTTCACGCGGATGATGCCGTAGAGCCCGAGGTTCAGAATCACGCCGGACAGCACGGCCGACACGTTGGCCGGCGCCGCCGGATGGGCGCGCGGAAGCCAGGAACTGCCCGGTAACAGCCCGGCCTTCACGCCGAACCCGAAGAACGACAACAGAAAGACGGCCCAGCGCGTCTGAACGCCCGCTGTGGCGGCCGCGTGTCGCAGCGCAGCGAACGGGAGGCCGCCGGCCGCATTGATGAGCAGGAGGAATGCGACCATCACTGCGACCGTTCCGGCCTCGCCCATCACGAGCATTAAGTACCCTGCGTGCGTGTGCTCGCGTTGCTCGTGTTCATAGTTCACGAGGAAGTAGCTCAGGATCGCCATCGCCTCCCAGGCGAGCAGGAACGCAAGGACGTCGGAGGTGGCGAGCGTGAGCGCGATCGCCGCGAGCAGGCCGTGGTAGAGGATGCCGAACGATCGGAGGCTGTACCGGCCGAGATAGCGGAGCAAATAACCGGCGGAGAAAAGCGACACGGGCAGGCATACCAGTCCCATAGCCGTGATAAACACGGCCGCCAGCCGGTCCACTTCCAGCGTCAGTGCGCCAAACGGGGCTACGGTCCACAGCGTGGCGGACCAGAGATGGCCGGTCGCGAGCACCGTGAGCCCGATCGCCATGAGCATCATTGCCATCGCGGACCCGGTGCAGGCCAGGACCGCCGGAACACGCCGATCGGGGAGGGTGGCGCTGGCAATCACCCCGGCTGCGCACGCGGTCAGGAACGATGCGGCCAGCACATTGAGCGCCATCATCAGTCTGCCTTAGCTGTATCCACGAGGCCCGACCCGCTTCGGGCCGCCGGGGCGCGTCCGGTGACGAGGAGCAGGCCGTGGAGGATCGCGAGGGGGGGCGGTGGCGATCCCGGTACCGCCACATCGACAGGAAGGTCGTGGATCCCGGCATCCGACGCGAAGCTCGGCGCAAACACGCTCCCGGTCAGGGCACAGGTGCCCACGGCCACCACCCGCTTCGGTGCGGGCATCGCCTCGTAGGCCTTGCGGAGCGCCCACCGCATGTTCACGGTGCCTGATCCAACGACCAGCAGGATATCCGCGTTGCGCGGGGTCGGTGTGACGAAGAACCCCAGGCGGTGCATGTTGTAGTAGGGGTTGTTGAGGTGCTTCACCTCGGCGAGGCACGCGCCGCAGTCGCCCGCGTCGACGACGAGGATATGCGCCGACCCACGGAAGGCCGCCCCGAGCGGGCCGAATGGTCGTGCGTCCGTGCCGCGCGGCGCGGCCCATTCGTTGCCATGGTTCCAATCCATCGGCGACGCGACGCCGCGGACGCACCGAAACGAATGCACACAGCGTGCCGGATCGACCACAACGCGTTCGCCGTGCGCCGCGAGTGCCCCCGTGGGGCAGCGGCGCGCGAGATCGGCCGCGACCTCCTCGGGAAGCACGGTGGCGCGGGGCATACCTGGAGACGCCCCCCGTGCCCGTTCCGGCGCGGCCGGAAAGCGCGTCGTGGGAACCGGCGTCCTGAGACCGCGTATCACCCAGTTGCTCATGGCGCATATCTCCTTGGGGACCGCCGCCGCCGCCGCATCAGCGATCGCACTCCGCGACCGAGAGGCCGAAGGTGGCCAGGATGATCGGGAAATCCTGGAAGGCGAAGTTCTCGGCGGCAAGATGAAAGCCGTGCCAGTTCACAAACGACGGTGTGATCGGTCGAAATCGCTCGATCCGACCGTCCGCGCCGATCCGCACCCAGTGAAAGGCGGCGCCGAGTGGAGCCTCGCACCATCCGAAGGCGGCGCCCGCGCGAATCGGCGCCGGTACGTGAACCGGGCCTTCGGACAACCGGTCCGCCGACTGTCGCAGCAAACCGGTCGATTGCTCCGCCTCCGCGAAGAGGACCAGCAGGCGCGCATAGCCGTCTCCGGTCGTCTCCCGCGGCACCTGAAACTCGAATTGTTCGTAGCCTCCGTAGGGCTGTGCGCGGCGGAGGTCGCGCGCCACGTTCGACGCGCGGGCAATCGGGCCCACCAGTCCGTGCGTCAATGCCGCCTGCTCAGCGATCGCGCCGACGCCTTCGATACGGTCGAGAAAGCTCGATGAAAACCGGAGCATCTCGCGCAGCCGCGACAATCCGTGGAGCACGGTTCCGACCGACGCCGCCGTTTCCCGGCACGCCGCCGTCTCGAGGTCCCGTGCGAGTCCCCCAGGCACGTTGAGCCCGAACAGGTACCGGTGGCCCGTCAGCGCGCCCGATAGCCGCAAGAGTTGTTCCTCGAGGATCGCCGCCTGACTTGCGGCCACCGCGAGGGCGGTCGACGCGCAGATCCCTTCGATGGCCGCGACGTGGTGCCGCAGCCGCTCGAGTTCGGCGAGGAAGATGCGGAGCGTGCGCCCGCGAGGCGGCACGGCGATCCCGCCGATCTGTTCCACCGCGTGGCAGAAGGCGAGCGAGTGCGCGAACGCCGACGTGGCGGCGAATCGTTCCGCCACCAACAGCCCGTCGTCGACGCTGCGTCCTTCGGCGTTCTTCTCCACGGCGCGGTATTTGTAAAATAGACGAGGGAAGACGCGGATGACGTCTTCGCCGACCGTTTCGAGGAGGAAGAGCGCGCTCTCGGTGATATCGGAGTAAATGGGTCCGACGGGCATCAGGAACGCGCCCGGTTCATCCACGAGGCGGAGGGGCGCCCAATTCGGATCGGGCCGGTGCAACGGCGCACGCACCGCGGGGTCGAAGGACCGGCGCATCGGCGCGACGCTCTCCGGCCAGACGTCGTTGTGCAGGACGAAGTCCCCAAGGCGTGGATGCCCCTCAAAACCCAACCCGAAGAGGTCTTCCGCCTCCCGCTCATGCCAGTCCGCTGCGTGGACCTCGACGCTGATGCTCGGCACCGTTTCGGAGGGCTTGACGCACTCGGTCACCACGTGCGCCAGCTCCGCCAGAGGGCTGTAGAACAAGTAGCGCAGGCTCCAGACCGCCTGGGCATCCTCGACTACAAGCCCTCCAAAGGCATATCCGAGGTCGCTAAAGAGGCGACGGCAGACCCCGCGCAGCGCTTCCGGCGGGCAGGCGATCGTCGCCGCGCGGCCGTCGCTCGAAATAGCGACGTCCGGCCACTCGGCCCTGACCAGCGCGTCGATACCCGTCCGGCTTGCGCCGGCGCGATCTACAGGGCTCACGCGTTTCTCACCTCCCAATCCACAGCGCCGCCTGATGGAGAAGCCCGAGAACAGGGCGGGGGACGTACACACCGAGCCACAACACGGGGACGGAGGCGGCTGCCAGCGCGAACACACACGCCCCCGGCAAGGGGATGACTTTACGCACGCCGGCGCGGCCAAAGACCGCGCGGTTCACATGCGCCATCACGGCGAAGAATCCAACGGCGACAAACCCGGCCAGAAGCGCGGCGGCGATCGGGTATCGCTCCGCGAACCCCGCCCGGAAAATCGTGAACTCGCTGAGGAAGACCGCGAGCGGAGGGGCCCCCGCAATCGCGAGCCCTCCGAGCAGCAGCGCCGCGCCGGCAACCGGCGAGATTCGCAGGAGCCCTTGGATCTCACGCCGCGGCGTCACCACCGCGGCCGCCCCCGCGGCAAGAAAACAAAATGTCTTGGTGACGGAATGCGCAAGCACCTGTGCGGCTGCGCCGTAGGAGGCGAGCGCTCCCCCGAGACCCGCAGCCACCAGGATGATGCCCATGTGCTCGATCGTCGAGTAGGCAAACACGTGCTTGTAGTCGCTCGCCTGGAGGATGAGAAAAACCGCCACGCCAACGGACAGCAGTCCAAAGCCAATGAGCCAGCCCCCAGCGTGCGCGCCGGGCACCCCGGCCGCTACCGGCACGAGACGCAGAATCGCATAGAGCACGACCGTGGCTTCCGCCCCGGACAGAAGCGCGCAGACCGGAGCCGGTGCATGGCGGTACGCATCCGGGACCCACGTGTGCAACGGGACGAGTCCGAGCTTGGCGCCCAGGCCAACGAGAACGAGGAGGAAGGCCGCCTGCATCAGACCCGCCGGCATGCGCGGGGCGGCCGCCGTGAGCCCATCCCATGTGAACGCGGCGCCTCCCGCGCCCCGCAACGCCCAATAGAGGAGGAGAAACCCGAGGAGAGCGATCGCCGCGCCCATCAGCGTAAGGACGACGTACTTCCACGCCGCCTCGAGGGCGCCGCGCGTTCGGGTGAACCCGACCAGAAACACCGACAGGAGCGTCGTCAGCTCGATCGCGATCCAGACGAGCGCGGGTTCCGACAGCAGCGGTACGAGCAGGAGTGAGCCGGCGAAGAGATTGTAGTCGACGTAGTATCGGCGTTCCGCCCGGGATCCCGCGGGCGCAAGGCGGGCCGACACGTAACCGTAGGAAAAGATCGCGGCGCTGAGGTTCACTCCGGCCACGAGCACGAGCGCGAGCGCGCCCAAACCGTCGCAGGCGATCCATCCAGATATCGCAACCGTGGGAGCGCCGGCGGCGCTCCGTAGCGCTACGCTCCATGCGGCCCCCGCGGCCGCGGCGGCCGCCGCCATCGTCGCTCCGGCGGCAGCGCGCCCTCGCTGCGGGAACAGTGCCCAGAGCGCCGCCGCCAGGGGCAAGAGCGGGATCACGATGAGCGTCACAGCTCTTCCTCGTCGCTTCGCTCCACAAGCTCGACGATGTCGGTCGTGCCGACATGCTCGTGAATGGCACGGGTCAAGATGCCCATGACGAGGACGATCACCAGCACGTCGAAGGACGCGGCCAACTCGGCGATCAACGGGAGGTCAGGCGCGATGGAGACGCCGGCCAGGAACGCGCCATTTTCCATGGCCAACAACCCGACGAGCTGCGGGACGGCCTCGCGACGCGTGACCAGCGACAAAGCGCTGATGAAGAGCCCGGCGAGACCGATGGGAAGATTGACCCTGATAAAGGCATCCTGCGCCGGCGCGAGGGGCACGGCGATGAGATACGCGGCCAGGGTGAGCGCCAGGGCGATCAGGAGCGATGCAGGGACATTGACGAGTTGTGACAGTTCCCGACGAGTGTAGATCTCTTCGGGGACCGTGCCGCGAAGCAGCCAGGGCAGGAGGACGGCTTTGACGGCGATCGTGATCAAGCCGACGGCGACGAGGTCGGGGATGCCGGACGCGGCCGCCAGAATGAACGCCGAAGCGGCGAGCAGCACGGACTCCAACACGAACGCCGCCAAGCACGCTTGCACCTGCCGGACAACAACGAGTGCGACGGCTGTCAACAGAAAGAGCCCGCCGGCCAGATCGTTGAGCGCCACCGCCCACGCTGATTGCACCACTCGACGCTCCTTGACTAGAAGATGCGCGTGATCATCGCAACGGTCGCGATGACGAACGCCGCGCCCAGAAACTCCGTAATGCGGAAAAGCCTCAGCTTCGCCAGCGACGACTCGATGACCGTGAGCACGGCGAGCAGCACGAGGATCTTGGAAAATACGAGCGGAATCGCCAGCATCACCGCGGCGAGTGACGGAGTCTGCGCCAGACCCCACGGCGTGACGAGGACATTGAGGAAGACCAGCTGGAGTACCATGAACTTCATCGCGCCGCCCCAGTTCATGAGCGCGGCGCCGCGCCCCGAGTACTCCAGGTTCTTCGACTCGTCGATCATGGCGAGCTCGAAGTGGCCGGACGGGCTGTCCACCGGAATCCGACCCGCCTCCGCCAGTAAGAGCATGAGAAAGGCCAGCATAATCAGGACGTGCGAAGGCTCAAAGAAGTTGGACGGCGGCGAAACCCATTGCTGTTGGACGATGTACGGAATCGTCGAGCCGGCGACGAACGAGATGGTGAAGAAAACGATGATGAACACCGGTTCGGCCAGGAAGCCAACCATTCGGGTCCGGCTCGCCCCCATGGCACCGTAGGGATTCGTCGTGTCGACGGCCGCGAGCGCTGCGAAGAATCCGCCGAACGCGAGCAAAAATCCGGCCCCCAGCATGTCCCCCATAAAGGCGAAGAACAGCGGGTATGTTGTGAGCGCGGGGATCAGAAGGGTCACGAAGAGCGGCATCGTGAACACAACATAGGGCGTCGCCCGAAAGATCCACGAGCTCTGGTCAGAAACCACCTCGTCCTTCTGGAAAAGTTTCCAAAGATCTCGATACGGTTGCCAGATGGTCGGCCCGCGGCGCGATTGGACGCGTTCCTTCCACCGATCCAAAACTCCCTTGACGAGCGGCGATAGGAGCAGGACCGTAAGCGCCTGGATCACGTTGAAGAGCATGTGGGCGGCCACCCGTCACCTCCCCTCAGGACACCATTGTCGGACCGTTGGAGACGTCGAGCCCGCGGCGCCCTCCCGCGCAAGGGCCATAGACCTGCACCTGCGCTTCGGGGGGCCACCGAACGCTACCGCCAAGGGCCTCGGTGACCGCGGGCGTACCGCTCTCCAAACGCAACAAAGCCTCTGCAGAGCCGAACAGGCTGCAGAGGCTATCAGCGTCGAAACACGCGGTTATATGGCGAGCCTCATCGCCAGGAGCCGGGCGCCGTATGAGAGCGCGCTTCTTACCGCGGCAATAATACCAGCGGAGTGACGCCGCGACAAGCCCTATCCCTCGGTCGCTTCGGTTGATGGGAGGGGCGAAGCTCTCGTTTATTGACGCTTCGTCGCGAGCGTTCCTATAATGGGGGACGCTGGACGTCGAACGCGCTCGAGGGCGATGAGGCCCGCCACAACTGCCTCCGAGGCGCATGCCTCGCGGGCCGATGGCTTCTACAGCACGCGACTGTAGAAGCCTTTTTGGTTCCTGGGAGGTGGATGGGTGGAAGTGCCCGTTGACGTGCGCGCCGTCGCGCAGCGGGTGCAGCAGCAGGTCGGCCGCGTCATCGTGGGCAAGGCGCAGGCAATCGAGTTGCTGCTCACCGCGCTTCTGAGCGAGGGGCATGTCCTGGTCGACGATGTGCCCGGCATCGGCAAGACGGTGCTCGCGAAGGCCCTGGCGCGCAGCGTCGGCGGAACGTTCCGGCGCCTTCAGTGCACGCCCGACCTCCTGCCGAGCGACGTGCTCGGCGTCTCCGTCTATCAACCGGAGACTCAGTCGTTCCAGTTTCATCCGGGGCCGATCTTCAGCCAAGTGTTGCTGGTCGATGAGATCAACCGCGCGACGCCGCGCACGCAATCTGCGCTCCTGGAGGCGATGGAAGAGCGGCAGGTCAGCGCCGAAGGCGAAACGCGACCGCTGGCACGGCCGTTTATCGTGCTTGCGACCCAAAACCCCATCGAGTTCGCCGGGACGTTTCCGCTGCCCGAGGCCCAGCTCGACCGCTTTCTGATGCGCCTGTCGCTCGGCTATCCGACGGCCGAGGAAGAGGCGGCCATCCTCGATCGTTTCGAGCGTGCGTCGCCGCTCGACGATCTCGCGCCGTGCACCGATCCAGAGACCGTGCTCGCCGCCGTCAAGGCGGTGCGCGCCATCACGGTCGCCCCGGCGGTGCGCGACTACGTCGTGGGGCTCGTGCAGGCGACGCGGTCGCACGCCTCTCTCGCGCTCGGCGCCAGCCCGCGCGCGTCGCTCGCCCTCCGGCGCGCGGCGCAGGCGCTCGCAGCCGTGCGGAGCCGGGCGTTCGTTCTCCCGGACGACGTCAAGGAACTCGCGCTCCCGGTGCTGGGACACCGGTTGCTGCCGACCGGCCAGACGCGCCTACGTGGGACCGCCCTCCAGGAGATCATGGGTGAGATCATCGCGGGCGTTCCAGTGCCGGCGGAAGCGCCGCTGCCCTCCGGCCATCTTGGGCCGTGACTTCCGAAGGCTGGCTGACGCTCCTGGCGGTCCTGTGCGTCCTGGGAGCTGTGTTCCACCAGGCGCTCCTGTTCGTCTTCGCGGTGACCGGCCTGTTGATCGGATCGGCCTCGTGGTTCTGGCAGCGGGCGTGCTTCACCGGGGTCACGTATCGCCGAATTCTCGGCCAGCGCAGGGCATTTTTTGACGAGGAAGTGGATCTCGTGCTCGAGGTCACCAATCGAAAGCTCTTGCCGCTCCCGTGGCTGGAGGTGGAAGATGAAGTCCCAGAAGGACTCGAATTTCTCGATGCGGACCTGACCAGCTCATACAAGCCCCGGCGGCGCGCGCTCGTCCATCTGTGTTCGCCTCGGTGGTACGAGCGCATACGGCGCCGGTACCGTGTCCGGTGTACTCACCGCGGGCTCTGGGAATTCGGGCCGGCGACGCTGCGGGCCGGCGACCTGTTCGGTTTCTCGACCCAGGTCCAAGACGTTCGCGTCCTGGATCGACTCGTCGTCTATCCGCGCATCGTTCCGCTCGAGCGTCTCGGCTTGGACGCGCAGGGCCCGTTCGGAGATCTCATCGCGCCGCGCACGCTTTGGGAGGACCCCGCGCATCTTGCCGGCGTGCGCCCCTATGAGGCCGGCGACTCGCTCCGGCGTATCCACTGGAAGGCGTCCGCCCGACTTCGGCGGCTGCACGTCAAGATCTTCGAGCCGACGACCCACCCGCGCCTTGCGCTCTTTCTGGACATGCACACGCTGCGGGGGCACGCCTGGTGGGCGGGGTACGATCCGCTGCTCGTCGAGGTGGCGATCATCGTGGCCGCGTCGGTCGCCGCATGGAGTGCGGAGCAGAAACTTCCGGTTGGCCTCTACGTCAACGGTCCCCGCTTCCGTGGCGCGGGCATGGCGACGATTGCCGTTCCCCCGAGCGACCATCCGCAGCAGCTGCAGACCGTGCTCGAAGCGCTCGCTACGGTGGCCCCGGTGGCGACGACGCCGCTGGAGGAACTGCTCGCGGCGGAGATGCCGGCCCTCCCCTGGGGGACGAGCGTGCTCGCGATCACGGCCGTGCCGGAACCGGAAGCCGTCGAAGCCCTGCGAGCGGCCAGACGCACGGGAAGGTCCGCGGGTCTCGTAGTGATTGGCTCGGACGCCCGGACGGTCACCGCCGATGACCTCCCGGTATTCGAGGTGCGCGGCGAGGACGCGTGGCGTGACGTGCGCCGCGTAGCGCTGGCGTAGGCCCGAGATGCGATCGGTGCTGCGGACGCGAGAGGACCCTTCCGAGAACAGGTCCCGGTCGGCTGCGGCGGGGAGCGGCGCGCCCGACTCGCCGGGATGGACCCTGCCGTTGCTCGTGGCGGCGATGGACGCTGCGTGGATTGTCCCGTACGCCATCCTCGCGGGCACGATCTGGCTCGGCGCCCCGTCGAGCCTGCTCGCTCCGGTGACCGTCTGCGTGTTGCTTGCCGGCGGGCAAATCGTGGGCCGAGCGGGCCTATCGCGCCCTGCCGGGGCGCGCATCGCGCCAGCCCGCGTCGCGCTGGTCGTGGGAGGCGCCGCGGCCGGGGCATTGGCCGTCGTCTGGCAATACCGCGCTGATCCGGCCTGGCGCCTCCTGCACGGCCCGGCCCGCGAGTGGCTGGTCTCGATCCTGGCCGGGGCACGCCCGGAGCTGCCGGCGTGGGTCTTCGCGATGCTGGTGTGGCGCCGTGCGCTCGTGATCGGCCGCACGACGCTCGAATACTACGACGTCGAGACCATCTTCACGCTCGGGCTCGCGGCGTTTGGCGTGTTCGCTGCCGTGATGGCGGCCGGGCACACGGTTCCTCCGCTCACCGCCGCGGCGGCGGCCGGTTTTCCGTATCTGCTTGGGTTCTTCCTCGTCAGCCTGATCGCGCTACCGATTGCGCGGTTGCAGTCCGTGCACCGTCAGACTCGCGCGTCACAGCAAAACGCCGCGGTGACGGCGGACTGGTACGCGCTGGTGGTAGGGGCCGCGGCCGCCGTACTGGTCGTCGCCACGCTCGCAGGCGCCGTATTGCGGCTCGATGTCGCGGCTGTCTTTCGCGCCGTGGCGCCGGCATTGGATGCGGTGCTGCTTGCGCTCCTCTATGTGATCGCCGTGCCGATCGGGTTCGTTCTCTCGGGAATTGTCTGGGCGATCCGCCGTATGCTGCATCCCCACGCCGTGCAGCCGATGCCCTCGCCGTCGCCCGCGGCGTGGCTGCAACAATTGTCTCAGGGGCACACGGCTGGATTACCGCCCGAAGCGGCCGCAGCGCTACGGTGGGGGGCGGCGCTGGCCTTGCTGGCAGTCGTATTGCTGCTGATTGCCCGGTCTGTATTTCGGTATGAGCGGGTGGGCCGGCGCCACCCCGCCGACATCGTGCGCGAGTCGGTGTGGTCCTGGACGGATCTCCGTGCGTCTTGGCACGATCTCTTCCGCCGACGCGCGCGGGACACCACGGGTATCGGCCAAGATTTCGGGGCTGGTACGGCCGCCATCGTCCGGCGGGCGTACGCCGAGTTCCTCGGTCTCGCAGACACGTTGGGAGCACGCCGCCCCAAGAGCCAGACGCCCGCCGAGTTAGCGCACATGGTAAGCTCGTATCGACCGGCCGCTTCGGTTGCCATCGAGACGCTCACGGACCTGTACAGTCATGTGCGGTACGGATTGGAAGCACCGTCGCCACGCGACGTGGCCGCAGTCCAGGACGCGTTGGAGCGGGTGCGAGCCGCGATCCTACCCGACGCCGCGTCGGAGCGACCGCGCGCCCGAGGTGGACGTCCTAACCCTCGCCACGCTTAGCGTGTGCCGTCACCGCGGTTCCCAGGGAAGTTGCCGCGGCTCCGCCCTTGGACAGGCTCCGTTGGCATGGCCCGCCTGGTCGCCGCGAAGACAGGGAGCGCGGCGAGCTGCAGCAGCACCGTGAAGGCGACCAGCGCGTACACGGACAGGTTGTAGAGTACCCCGAGCGCGACGCTCCCGAGCATCCATGCCGTGCCAAAGCCGGCGTCGAAGAGACCGTAGGCAGACGCTCGCCGCTCGGCGCCGACCATGCCGGTAACGGCGGCTTTGACAACGGACTCTTGCGCCGCTATGCCCAGTCCCCACAGGACCATTCCGAGAACAACGAGCACGGTGTTGCCGAGGAAGATGAACGGCCCGAAGAACGCGGTGGCCGCCGTCGCCCACACCACGGTGGCGAGGCCGATGCGGTCGAAGAGACGCCCGAGCGCGAGCGCCCCGGCCGCTTCGGCTGCCATGGCTACCGCATACAAGATCGGGATCCAGGCGGGTGGCACCGCGCCGCTCCTGGCGAAGTGATACGCCGCGAGCGGGTAGTCGACATAGGCTGCCGCGACGAGCGCCATGCCCCCCAGGTAGATCCAAAACACACGCGGGATACCCGCGGCCTGCGGGATGCGCTCTGGGGCGCCGAGGTCGTGCGGTCGGGGATACTGCCGCCAGGCGCTCAGGAGTACGATGAGGGTGAGCAACGCGGGGACGATCAGGACCGCGAAGCCCAACCGATACCCCCCTCGCACGTAAACGGTTGCCGCCACGATCAGGGGGCCGATCATCGCGCCGGCCGCGTCCAGCGCTTCGCGCAGGCCAAAGACCCAGCCCGCGCCGAGCCCGCAAGTGGCGTGTGCGAGCATTGCATCCCGCGGCGGATTTCGCATGGCCCGCCCGGAGCGTTCCGTCACGATCAACAGCGCCGCGGCCGGCCAATGCCCCACCAGCGCGAGCGCCGGAACGGCCAGCATTTGAATCGTATATCCAACCAAGGTAATCGGCCAATACATGCCGGTCCGGTCGGCCAGGGAACCGAACAGAAAGCGCAGCGCATACCCCAAGAACTCCCCGACGCCCGCGACGGTCGCCACGATCAGCGCGCTCGCCCCGAGCATGCCCAGAAACGGCCCCGTGATGCCGCGGGCGCCCTCGTGCGTCATGTCGGAGAACATGCTCACGACGCCCAGCAGCACCACGAACCGGAGCGCCGCGGCGCGGGCCGCTTCCCGGCCTGCCGGCCGGGCTACGGGAACCGCCATGATAGGGAATGTCCCCCTGAGTTCGTGGCATTGCTCGTAAACATCTGCGACTCCGTGAGAAACGCGATACACGGATCCTTCGTCACGGCGGCACGTTCTCTTGGTCGGCGCGCCCGCGGCATACGCGGCGCGCGTATCCGTGAATCGCAAGTCGGCGCGTAATCGGAGGAAGCACGAGGGGAGAGGCCGCCACACATGCAGAAGCCCCCGCCCGTACCGGGTAGAGGCTATCAGCCGGTCGCCCGGCAGTTTCGGTGAGCCTCATCACCGTGATGCGTTCATGGTATTTCCAAACGAAGCAGCCTGTCAACGCAGCTCTGGGCGAGTTTGATCCCGCCGCAGCGCACCGTCGTTGGCGCGTTCGGCGTGGGCGCTCAATTCGATGCAGTCCGGTAACTGTTCCCTCGCGGTGATGGCGTCGCATGGAGGAGCCGTACGGCGGTCACCCCTGCCGTCCGCGGTCCGGCGGCGCCGATTGACGGAGTCTTTTCGACGCCCCTATAATGTGAGCGCACGAGATCCGAGGCGATGAAGCTCGCCTAAACCGTCGCCGGGGTGTCCGGCGACCGATAGCTTCTACGGGATCGCGAGACCGTAGAGGCTTTTTTGTTGTCCGCTCGCTGGGTTGGAGGCTCATTGCTAATGGCCACGAACCCCATCCATCCGGCCGACGTCGCCGCCACCGAGGCGTCGTTCCGCAGCATCTTATGGCAAAGAGTCGAGGGGCGCGTCGAGCGGGGCGAGGTACCCGAATGCTTTCCCGATCTCAATCTCGACCAAATCGTTGAAGCGGTCACGGCCGGCAAGGACGAGTACAATCTCAGGCCGTTCTTCCACGCTCCGCTCGATACCCTCGACGACATCGAGTACCGGCACGACGTGTTTCAGGACCTCGAACGCGTCCCGGTGTTGGAGTGCCTGCGGGCGTTCGCGCAGCGTATGCGGACCATGCGCGAGCACCTGACGCAGGCCGAGAAGTTCTACTATCAGCAGCAAAGGGACAGCTGGTTTCTGGACGCGGCGGCGCTCTATTGCGAGACCGCCACCGCCCTGGCCCATGATTTGGACGGCGCCCCGTTGCGAGCAAGGGGCCTCGTCGCGTTCCGCGACTATCTACGGGGTTACGTGGCGTCTGACCGCTTCCAATCGCTCGTCGCGGACATCCAATCGGTCAAGCAAGGGTTGGCCACGATCCGCTACTGCATCCTGATCCGGGGCGACAGTTTCACCGTCCGCCGGTACGAAGGCGAAGCCGACTACAGCGCCGACGTGGTCCAAGCGTTCGAGCGATTCAAGCAGGGCGCGGTGACCGACTACGCGGTCTCCTTCACCAGCGCGCGAGACATGAACCACATCGAAGCCGCCGTGGTCGGGTTCGCCGCCCAACTGTGGCCGGAGGAGTTTCGCCGCCTCGACGAGTTCCGGACCGAGCACCGCGAATACCAGGACGGCGTCATCCGCACCTTTGACCGGGAGATCCAATTTTACATCGCGTACCTCGAGTACGTCGCGCGGTTCCGGAACGCGGGCTTGAGCGTGTGTTATCCGCGCGTTTCCAAGAGCAAGGCCGTGCTGTGCCGCGACGGCTACGACTTCGCCCTGGCCCAGCTGCTGATTCCGGAAAAGTCGCCGGTGGTCTGCAACGACTTCTACCTTCGCGGACCCGAGCGTATCCTCGTGGTATCCGGTCCGAACCAGGGCGGCAAGACCACGCTTGCCCGCACGTTCGGACAACTTCACTATTTGGCCCGCCTCGGCTGCCCGGTCGCCGGGACGGAGGCGCGAACCTTTCTGTTCGACGCGCTCTTCACGCACTTTGAGCGCGAAGAAGACATCACCACGCTCCGGGGCAAGCTCGAAGACGACCTGGCGAGGATCCGTAAGATCCTGAACCAGGCAACACCGGACAGCATCATCATCCTGAACGAGATCTTCACGTCGACGGTGTTGGACGACGCCATCCTCCTGAGCCGGAACATTATGGGCGCCATCATGCGCTTGGACCTACTGTGCGTGTGCGTCACGTTCATCGACGAGCTGGCGTCGCTCGGCGAGCAGACCGTCAGCATGGTAAGTGCCGTCGTCCCGGACAACCCCGCGGTCCGCACCTACAAGGTCGTGAGAACGGCGGCCGACGGGCTCGCCTACGCGCTGTCGATTGCCGAGAGATACCGGGTCACCTATGATCAACTGAAACGGCGGATCGGATCGTGAAGGTATTCCTCCTGCACCGCAATCGTGATTTCGATGTACAACCTCCGCTGCCGTGGAATACGCCGGCGCTCACACAGGATCTCGAACTCGCCACGCTCTTTGGCGCTATGGCAGGAGGCGATGAGTTCGTGCGCGGCGTCGTGCAGACGGCCGTGCTGGACAGCTTGACGGACGTGGACGCGATCCGATACCGGCAGGACGTGCTGCGGGATGGCCTCCACAACGCCGCCGCGGTCCGAAGCCTCTATAGCCTCGCAACCGAGGCGTTCTTGGAAGAGCGGAAGCTGAGGTACTGGACCGTCTTTCGATCTCCAGGGACCATCCTGCATCGCTCGCTGGACTTGCTGGGTGCATTCGAGGGCCTGCTCAGGCGCCTCCGACAGGTCGCCGACGAGCACGGCAACGAGTTCCAATCGGAGGGGTTTACGCGGTTGTTCGCAACGCTCAGGCGCGAGCTCGACGACGGCTATTTCATCAAGCTTCGGGATCATCTGCGACGGCTTCGCTTCCGCGAGGGCATGCTGGTCAGCGCGGAATTGGGGCAGGGGCTCAAAGGCGCAAACTACGTGCTCCGAAAGCCGCACGACACCACGCAGAGCTGGGTCGAGCGCATCTTCGCGCAAAAGCCGCCGGCGTACAGCTACCGCCTGCATCCCCGCGACGAGGCGGGCGCGAGAGCCCTGTCGGACTTGCGGGACCGAGGCGTGGCCTTGGTTGCGAACGCGCTCGGGCAGTCCGCCGACCACGTCCTCAGCTTCTTCGCCATGCTGCGGGCCGAGCTGGCCTTCTACGTCGGCTGCCTGAACCTCCACGAGCACCTCACGCGCAAGGGCGAGCCGGTATGCTTCCCCGTTCCCGAGCGGGCGGACCAACGCCGGCATGCGTTTGCCGGACTGTACGACGTGTGCTTGAGCCTGACCGTGGGATCGCGGGTGGTGGGCAACGACGTGGACGCCGACGGCCGGACCACGGTGATCATCACAGGCGCCAACCAGGGCGGCAAGTCCACCTTTCTGCGCAGTGTCGGCCTGGCGCAGCTGATGATGCAGTGCGGTATGTTCGTGCCCGCCGCGTCGTTCCGGGCCAATGTGTGTTCCGGTCTCTTCACGCATTACAAGCGGGAAGAAGACCCGTCCATGAAGAGCGGCAAATTCGACGAAGAGCTCAGCCGCATGAGCGACATCGCAGACCGGATCCACCCCAACGCGCTCATGCTGTTCAACGAATCCTTCGCGGCGACGAACGAGCGGGAGGGCTCGGAGATCGCACGGCAGATCACCTCGGCGCTCGCCGAGCGCGGCATCAAAGTCTTTTTTGTCACGCACTTGTACGCATTCGCGCACGGCCTCCACGCTCGGCGGAGTGAAGATGCGCTCTTTCTAAGGGCGGAGCGGCGGCCGGGTGGGACCCGGACGTTCAAGGTAGTCCCAGGCGAGCCGCTGCAAACCACGTACGGCGAGGATCTCTACAAAAAAGTATTCGGGCGCAAGGCCCGCGGCGGCTGCGCGTTTGTAAATGATTAGTGCAGTATGTGTCGCCCCGGGGAAGCCAGCGTAGGAAGGCGCTCTAGTCGCTACGACGAAAGGACCACCGTGAGACTTCCCCACGAATGTTTGGTGTTTCTCTACCGGCGCGTTAATGAGCGATATGAGGTCCTGCTGCTTCACCGCGCTCCCACAGCAGGCGCATACTGGCATGGCGTCGCGGGTGCGTTGCATCCGGGGGAGACGAGCGCCCAGGCGGCCGTGCGGGAGACACGCGAGGAAACGGGCCTGATGCTCGGAGATCGCCTTATCGACCTCAAACACCGCTATGCCTACATGCTCGACGATGAGCCCGAATATCGCGCCTGGTACGCGCCGGACGTGACGTCCGTGACGGTCGACGCATTTGCCGGTCGGGTGGGCATCAATTGGGACCCTCAGCTGAACGATGAGCACGATCAGTATGGCTGGTTCCCGATAGACGAAGCGGTCGGCATGCTGCGATGGCCGGACGCGCGACAAGCCCTGGTGAAGCTGGTGCAGACACTGGAATCATCAAGTTAAAGCGGCATCGGCGCCATGTCTTCAAGCCGAGAGCGTTAGTAAAAGGAAAACCCCGCGCCCCACCAGAACGGGGCCGTGCGGCACGAGGTTGGGCCATGCGAGGGAGGGTGCGCCGGTGAGGACTGTCCTTCTACTCGTGGCAGGGCCGTTAGCGGCGATGATCGGCATCATGCCGTGGCAGACGACCGCGGCACAGCAGTTGCGGACGGTCACGGTGGCGCTCTACGCGGACGCGATCTCGCTGGATCCCGAGAACACAAACGACAACCTCACGTATTCCATCGAGCGCGAGGTGTACGACGGGCTCGTCGGGATCTCGCCCGACTTGAAGTTCGTTCCGGAGCTCGCGACGTCATGGGACGTGTCACCGGACGCTCGCGTGTATACATTCCATCTCCGACGCGGGGTGACGTTCCAGGACGGCACGCCCTTCAACGCCCAGGCCGTGAAGATCAATTTCGACCGCGCCAGGGGTCCCGCGAACAAGCTGATCCGGCGCAACCTCTATGAGAACATCGCTTCGATCGACGCTGTCGATGACTGGACGGTCCGGTTCATGCTGGCGAAGCCGTTCGGCGCAATGATGTACAACTTTTCCCACGCCGCAAGCCGCATCATCAGCCCCGCGGCCATCGCGAAAGGCGAGCAGTATATCGCGCGCAACCCGGTCGGCACGGGCCCGTTCAAGTTCGTCCGGTGGAATCCCGGACAGGACATCACGCTCGAACGAAGCGGCGGATACTGGCAGCGCGGCCAACCCGAGGTCGACCGCATCGTCTTCAAGCCGGTCACCGAGGACGCGTCGCGTGTGGCCATGCTGCTCAGCGGCGACGCGCAGTTTGCCTTTGCCGTCCCCGGTGTGGAGGCGGATGCGGTCTCGAGGGCGCCCGGCGTATCGCTGCTCAAGCGCTGGAGCGACTATGCATTCTACGTCGCGCTCAACAATCACCGGGCGCCATTCGACAAGCCGGCCGTGCGCCAGGCCCTGAACTATGCCGTGGACAAGACCGCGATCGTGCAGGTGGTCCTGCGCGGATACGGCCGGCCGCTCGACGCACCGGCTGCGCCGGGGATCGTCGGATACGCGCCGGTTCAGGCACATGGATGGCCGTACGACGTGGCCAAAGCCAAGGCGCTCTTGGCGGAAGCCGGCTACCCGAACGGCTTTGCCGCCACCTTGGCTGAGGGCACCGACACGGAAACCCAGCGCGTCGGCGAAGCCGTGCAGCAAATGCTCGCCCGCGTCGGCGTGAGCGTGCGCCTGCAGCCGATGGAGGCGGGGATTCTCTCCGCGCTGTGGGCGGCTCCGTCCGACAGGAGCCAGACCGAGATGAGCCTGTTTGGATGGGCGCCGGCGACGCTGGATGCCGACTGGGGACTGCGTCCGCTCTTTGCAACCGAGTCGTGGCCGCCGGCATTGTTCAACATCGGCTTCTATAGTGACCCGCAAGTTGATGCGCTCCTCGCCGCGGGTCTCGCGACCGCGAACCAGGCGGCCCGAAACAAGGACTATGGGGACGTCCTGCATCTCATCTGGCGCGACGCGCCGTCGATCTTCCTCTACAACTCGGAGTCGCTTGCCGGCGAACGCACCAGCATTACGGGAGCGGTCCTACAGCCGGACGGCAAGATCGACGTCCGACGGGTGCGGCTCACGGCTCATTAGCGGGCAGCGTGCTGGTCTGCTGCCATCGCGTAAGGATATGTGTGGTCACGTCTTGGATATCGCGTCCAGTCCTCTTTGGGGGGACTGGACGGGCGCGCGACCATCGGGTCACCCCGTGTTGCAGGAGCTGCGATTGGACAGGCTGCCGCCCACCTTCATGAGGTGGTAGAGGTGGTCGAGAAGTTGCGAGGAGGAGGCGACCTCTGGGTCGCCACCGCGGATGGGAACGGACGCGCACACCTCGTCCCGTTTTCCTACTACTGGGACGGCCGGGCGCTGATCCTCTCGACGCCGCAGGCAAGCCGCACCGTCCGGAACCTCATCCGCGCCCGTTGGGCGCGCGTGGCGCTTGGACCGACCAGGGATGTCGTCATCATCGAGGGAGCCGTGGAAGTCGTCGCGATGGGCGCCGATGCGGCGCTCGAGGACGGGTTCGCTCGGGCGACCGGGTTCGACCCGAGACGTTTGATGGAAAGCTACGTTTACCTGCGGCTCACCCCTCGCGAGATCCAGGCGTGGCGCGAGGCCAACGAGCTCCGGGACCGCGACATCATGCGGCAGGGTGAGTGGCTCGAGTAGCCCTTACGTCGGACCGTCCGTACCGAAGCGCGTGGACCGCGGATCGCGCCGTGAAGCATCTCACGGAACACGGGGGCGGCATTTCGACCCGGCCGTCGTGGAGGCGTTCATGCACGTGCTCTCCGAGGACGCAGCCAGGGCCTAAATCGAGTTACACACACCTGGTATACTCGCAGCCGTGACCGACCCCACCGGAATGCGGCTCGCCGTCACGCCCGCTGCGGCGCTGGTCGACGAGCCGCTCGGCATCGTGGTCTCCCGGCTGCGCCCCGGCCAGCGTGTTACGCTCCGCGCGCGGATGCGAGACGGGCTCAGCCGCCGATGGGAATCGCACGCGACGTTTGAGGCCGACCGGGATGGTGTAATCGACGCCGCGGCGCAGCGCCCCACGGCCGGCACGTACGACGCCGCTGACGCCCGCGGACTCCTGTGGTCCATGCGGTTGGTGGAAGGACAGCCCGGCGGAGGGTGGCAGAACGCCTCGCCGCTCGAGACCGAGTTCATCGCAGAATCCGATGCGACACGGCCGGTCGCGGTCGGGATCACCCGCCGGTTCGCCGGGCCGGGAGTGTCCCGAACCGTCGTCCGCGACAACGGCCTCGTTGCGAGCCTCTTTCGCCCGGCCGGCGCAGGGCCGCGCCCTGCCATCATCGTCGTTCCCGGCTCCGGCGGCGGCGTGCCGGAAGGCAGCGCGGCGCTCCTGGCGTCCCACGGGTTTGTCGGTCTCGCGCTCGCGTACTTTCGCGCCGAGCACCTTCCCGAAGCGCTCGCGGAGATCCCGCTCGAGTATTTCGAAACCGCGATCCGCTGGCTGCAGGCTCATCCGGCTGTGGCGGGACGGCCGGTCGGCGTGATGGGCACTTCTCGTGGCGGCGAGCTCGCGCTGCTGCTCGGCGCGACGTTTGCGGAATTCCGGGCGGTCGTGGGCTACGTGCCGAGCGGGGTGGTTCATGCGGGCATCTCGGGAGGCGGCCTCCGGGAAACCCGGCGCCGCCCCGCGTGGACGTACAAGGGCCAGGCGGTGCCGTTCATCGCCTCGCGAGATGCGAGCCGGATGCAAGAACCGCCGACGTCGCCGGAGCCGCTCGCACTCACGCCGTTGTTCTTGCGCGCGCTCGAGGATCGGGCCGCGGTCCAGGCCGCCGAGATTCCGGTCGAGCGGATCAACGGGCCGGTCCTGCTGATCTCGGGGCGCGACGATCAGATGTGGCCGTCGCCCGTGCTTGCCGAGATTGCGATGCAGCGGCTCGCGGAGCACCATCATCGGTTCGCCTGTGAGCATCTATCGTACGACGGCGCCGGTCACATCATCGGCCAGCCCGGGCTGCCCGCCACGGTGACGGCATCGCTGCACCCGCTCGCCGGGCGTTCGCTGGCGTTTGGCGGCAACCCCAGAGACAACGCCGCCGCGGCCGCCGATTCCTGGCCGAAAGTCCTCGCGTTCTTTAGAGAAGCGCTGTCAGCCTAAGATCCCCAGCGCCGCTCCGCCCCGCCGGCGCGGTCCCCTCGTCAGGTCCTGGAATCGGTCATTCAGGGTATTCACGCGTTGGGGGAGAGTCCACGGCGCACAGTTCAGCCAAACCGATTAACCATTCACGGCGCAACGTGAGGCGCCGCTGCGTCGATTTCCGACGCCGCCGTTCGACTACCCGTTGAAGTTGCAACGGGGAGGCGTTGTGTGATGTGGAGAGCGTGCCGCCCGGCCGGATACCAGGGGAGCGGTCATACCTTGCGCGCGTTGGTGTCACCGCGCATCGCGGTGCGGTCCCTGCCGGCGCGGTTTGCCCTGGGCGTGCTGGCCCCGCAGGTGCTGTTCTACTGCGTCTGGCGATCCGCGGGATTGATCCCCGCGCTGATGGTCGCCGCCGGGTGGACCGCCGGGCTTCAGGCCTGCGAGTTGGCCCGCCGCAAGATGCTGGACCCGTTTCTCGTCTACGGACTGCTCTTGACGCTCGCCCAAGGCGCAGCGTCGCTGTTCACGCACAACCCGCTCGTCTATGCCGGCGCGGGCATTGTGGAAAACGTGATGTGGGCTGTGCTGCTTCTCGGCTCGGTGGCGTTCTGCAGGCCGCTGATCGTGCAGGGATGGCACATGCTGGCAGGGGAGGGCGTCTCGTTGGCGCCGGCCGCGCAGGCGGCCTTGTGGTCGCTCACGTGGCTCTGGGGAGTCCTCTTTCTCGCGAGGTCGGCCGGCCTGTACGTCGCGCTGACGCACCTGTCGATGGGACAGTTTTTGGTGGTGAACACCGTGGCCGGCTGGCCGGTCAACGGGCTCGCCTTGCTGGTCACCCTGCGGTACTTGCCCGTACGAATCTAGGCGGGCGCCCCCCGCCGGCGCGGCCGCTCGGCCGTTGCCGGCGCGTTTGACGTCGCGCCCACGGACGGTCGCATCCCTCTCCTCCGTGAGCCCCGTCGGATTGACGGGGCTCACCGGCTCCCTCCTCGGCGCGCCACCAAGCCACGCCGCCTGAATGCGAATGAACGGGCGTGCCTGCCGCGGTGCCGCGGCCGGTGATCCCCTGAGGGGGTAAGATTTTCGGTGAGTTGACGATCCGGGCCCCGGTAAGATCTTAGACGAGTTGATTCGCACCCGAGCGCCGGAGAGGGCCGCTATGCTATTGTGAGAATGTTGTGCGCATGAGCGGCGTGGAGCGCGGCGGGAAACTCCGCAAGGACCGCGGATCTCCCGAACAGAGACCCAAGGAGGCGTAGATGCGCAGGGACCAACGGCAGAGCGGAAGCACGCGGAGCGCGAAACCCCGGAAGATCGAGCTGGTAAGCCAGCAGTTGCGTCCCGGCACCCCGGCAGGCCCGTTCCCCTGGGATCCGGCTCTCGCGGCGATCAAGAAGCCGTCGGGCCGGATGCTGCGCAGGTCGTTTGGCGCGGATCTCAGACCGAAGCGGTAGCGTATTTATTCGTATAGCGGGACGCGCCTAGTCGGAAACGGGGGAGGGTAGACCGGAATGAGGGCACGAACGAGCCAGGCGGGCGACCGGGACGGCTGCAACACAAGGATTACACGGCGCCGCCTGCTGACCCGGGCGGCGGTCGCGGGCGCGGGGGCGGCTGCACCGGGCTGGCTGTCGGGGTTCGCAAACCCGGAGGCTGTCGCGGCGGCGCAGGGTCCGCCGCGGCGCGGCGGCACGCTCACGCTGGCCCTCCCTCAAGATCCGCCGTCGCTCGACCCGCAGAAGACGCCGTCCGGGGACCCGTCGCATTTTCTCCTGTACAACATGCTCGTGTCCGCGGATCGGAGCTCGGACGCCTTTCTGCCCGAACTGGCGGACTCGTGGGCGATCGGCGAGGGGGGCAAGGTCATCACCTTCAAGCTCCACCCCGGCGTCAAGTTTCACGACGGCACGCCGTTTACGTCGCACGCGGTGCAGGCGACGATCGCCCGGCTCGTCGATCCGCAGACCGCCGCGCCCGGCGCCAGCTGGATCGGTCCGATCGACCACGTCGAGACCCCGGACGACTTGACCGCACGGTTGGTGTTCAAGCAGCCGTACGCGCCGATCTTTTCGTCCCTACGCATCATCTTTCTGGCAATGCTCTCGCCGGCGGCGATCGCCAAGCTCGGGCCCAACTACGGACAGAATCCGGTGGGCGCGGGACCGTTCAAGTTCCGGCAGTGGATCCCCGGAGATCGGATCGTGTTGGATCGCTACGCCGACTACGCGTGGGCCCCGAAATTCTACAAAAACCGCGGCGCCCCGTACGTCGACGGAGCCGTAGCGCGCATCATTCCCGATGAATCGACGCGGGTGATCGCGTTCGAGCGGGGCGACCTCGACATCCTGTGGCAGGCGCCGGCGCAGTCCGTGGGCCGGCTCATCCAGACCAACAAGTACCAGGTGTTTCGAACGCCGAACGACGGCGGCTACTACCTCGGTCTCAACGTGACCAAGCCGATCTTCGCCGACGTGCGGGTGCGGCAGGCTCTCGGGTGGGCCGTCAACCGGGACGAGGTTGTCGATTACGCGCTGGAAAAGCTGGCCGTCCCGATGGATAGCCCGCTCGCCCCGACGATCTGGGGGTATGCCAAGGGGCTGAAGAACGCGTACCACCACGATCCGGATCGAGCGCGCCGGCTGCTCGCGGAAGCGGGCTGGAAACCCGGCGCCAACGGCGTCGTGCAGAAGGACGGCCGGCCCCTCGCATTCAGCGCATGGACCCCTCCCCTCGAGACGAACGTCCGGATCGGCGTCGTCCTGCAGAACGAGCTCAAGCAGGTCGGCGTGCAGATGAACATCGAGCAGATCGAGATGGCGACGCTCCTCGCGCGGACGCCGAGCGGACAGCACGACGCCATCCTGATCAGCTACGGTTGGCCGGACGCGGACATCCTGTACTACTTCTTCCACAGCAGCCGGATGGCCACCACGAACCGCGTCCACTTCTCCAACCCGGCGGTGGACCGGCTGTTGGACGAGGGGCGGGTGACGGTCGATCCCACGAAGCGGCTCGAGGTGTACCGCCAGCTGCAGGAGACCCTGCTCGAGCAGGCGCCGTGGATCCCGCTCGCGAGCCCGTACGTGATCACGTTTGCACAGCCGTGGGTCCGTGATCTCTACATCGACAAGTATGGGAATCTGCTGACGAACGACGTGTACATTCAGAAATAACGCCACCGGATGCAACGCTACGCTGCGCAGCGGCTGCTGCAGCTCGCGCCGGTCCTGCTGAGCGTGTCGGTCCTGGTGTTTCTCATGGTGCACCTGGTGCCGGGGGATCCGGTGCAGGTCATGCTGCAGGACTACGGCACTCCGGCGCAGGCCGCGGCGCTGCGCCACACGCTCGGCCTGGACCGGCCGCTCGTCGTGCAGTACGGCGTCTTTGCGTGGCGGGCGCTGCACGGAGACTTCGGCCGGTCGATCAGATCCGGCCGGCCCGTCTCCGGCGAGATCGCCCTGCGGCTGCCGTACACGCTCCAGCTCACGGCGGCCAGCATGCTCGTGGCGATCGCGCTCGGCCTGGTCCTCGGCATGATCGCCGCGATTCAGCACCGGCGGCTGCCGGACTACGCCGCGATGGTCGCCGCGCTCGCCGGGATCTCGCTGCCGAGCTTCTGGTTCGGCCTGGTGCTGATTCTGATTTTCTCGTACTACCTGCGGTGGCTGCCCGCGGCCGGCGCGGACACCCCCGGGAGTCTCATCCTGCCCGCCGTCACCCTCGGCACGTCGGCCGCGTCGATCATCGCGCGCCTCAGCCGGAGCAGCCTGCTGGAAGTGCTGCGGCAGGAATTCATCCGGACCGCGCGGGCCAAAGGGATGCGTGAGTGGAGGGTGCTGTACCGCCACGGGCTCCGCAACGCGCTCATTCCCGTGTTGTCCATCATCGGCCTGCAGTTCGCGGGGTTGCTCGGCGGCGCGGTGATCGTGGAGACCGTCTTCGGCTGGCCGGGTCTCGGCCGCTTGGCCGTCGACGCCATCTTCAACCGGGACATCCCGATGATCCAGGGCATCGTGCTGGTCGCCGCGACGATCTTCGTCGCCGTCAACCTGGCGATCGATCTGTTGTATGCTCTCGTCGACCCGCGAATCCGCTACACCTGAGGACCGCACGGCGGCCCGTCCGGCCCGCACGCTGTCGCACGGGGCCATCGGCCTCCGCCGCGTCGCGCGGCACCGCGGCGCGATGCTCGGGATCATGCTCATTGCGGGTCTCCTGCTGCTCGCGCTCCTCGCGCCGTACGTGGCGCACTACGATCCGGCCGAACCGCACTTTGGCGCCCGGTTAGTGCCGCCGTCGGCCGCGTACCCCCTGGGAACCGATTCATACGGACGGGATGTCCTGAGCCGCGTGGCCTACGGCGGGCGCATCTCGCTCGTCGTCGGCGCCGTGGCGGTGATCGTCTCGTGTGTCGTCGGGCTGCCGCTGGGCGTCGCCGCCGGCTATGCCGGGGGTCGCATCGACGACCTGATCATGCGCATCATCGACGTGTGGCTGGCCTTTCCCGAGTTGCTGCTCGCCATCGGGATCGTCGCCATCCTCGGCACGGGGCTGCAAAACGTCATGCTGGCGATCGGCATCTCCGGGGTGCCGGGCGTGTGCCGTCTCGTCCGGGGAAACGTGCTCGCGGTCAAGGAGGAAACCTACGTGGAGGTGGCGCGCGCGGTCGGCGGCACCGCGACGCACATCGTACGGGCACATGTGCTGCCGAACGTCCTGGCCCCCGTCGTGGTGCTGCTGACCCTGCGCCTCGGGACGGCCATCCTGGCGGGCGTGGGCCTGAGCTTCCTCGGGCTCGGGGTTCAGCCGCCGACGCCGGAGTGGGGCGCGATGGTGGCCGAAGGGCGCACCTACCTCGAACAGGCATGGTGGGTGTCGACGATCCCCGGCGCGGCGATCTTTTTGAGCGTGATGGGGTTCAACATGTTCGGGGACGGGTTGCGGGACGCGTTGGATCCCCGCCTGCACTAATGCCTCGCGTCGGATGTGCGACGAGGGTTGACGGGCCCGACTCGTCTCGCGGAGGACCTGGCCTGGCCTGAGCGAACGAGGGGGATATGGGCATCGACTGGGACCGCCGGCGCCGGCCCGCCGGCTCGATCCTCGACACCGCAGGCCTGACCCCGCTCGTGCGCCTCCGGCGCGTCGTCGCCGACCTTCCCGCCACAATCTACGGCAAGCTCGAGTACTTCGGGCCGAGCGGCAGCGTCAAGGATCGCATTCTCCCGTTTCTGGTCCGTGAGGCGGAGCGGCGCGGCGAGCTCCGCCCGGGCATGATCATCATCGAGGGAACGACGGGCAACACCGGCATCGCGACGGCCATGGTGGGGGCAGCCAACGGCTACCGCGTCATCATCGTCATGCCGGAGGGGATGAGCCGGGAGCGCCAGCAGACGATCCGAGCCTACGGCGCGGAGCTCGTGCTGACGCCCGGCGGCGAAAGCGACGTGGATCTCGTGCTCGACAAGGTGCGCGAGCTGCGCAGGGAGCACGGCGACCGCATCTGGGAGGTCGGCCAGTTTTCGAACGCCGACAACGCGCGGGCGCATGCCGAGACGACCGGCCCGGAGATCTGGGAGCAGACCGAGGGCCGGCTCGACGCCTTTGTGGCCGCGCAGGGCACGGGCGGGACGCTCACCGGCGTGTGCTCGTACCTCAAGGGCCGCCGGCCCGAGGTGCTGAGCTGTGCTGTGGAGCCCGAGGAGTGCGCGATCCTGTCCGGCCGCGGCTGGGGGCCGCATCGCATCGAGGGCATCGGGGACGGCTTCATCCCCGACGTGCTGGACCTCCAATGGGTCGACGGGGTCATCACCGTGTCCTCGGACGACGCCGTCGCCATGGCACGCCGTCTCGCCCGGGATGAGGGCATCTTTTGCGGAATCTCCTCCGGCTGCAACGTCGCGGCGTGCGTCAAGCTCGCGCGCGCGCGACCCGAGCTGCGCACCATCGTCACGATGATCAACGACAACGGGCTCAGGTACCTCTCGACCGAGCTTGGCGGCGCGGAGCCCACGCTCGACGTGCCGGAGCGCTCGCACGTTCCGAGACCGGCGGACGCGGCGCGGCTCGCCGCGAAGCGTCTCGTGATCATCAAGTAGCGGAAGGGGGCGCGCACGATGGCAGGAGCGCGGCGGCAGGTCGACATCGCGGCCGACATGGGCGAATCGCTGGGGCCGTGGCCCATGGGCCGCGACCGCGACATCGTTCCATACCTGACGTCCGCGCACATCGCGTGCGGGTTCCACGCGAGCGATCCGACGACGATCCGCAATACCATCGAGTTGCTGCGCGAGCATAAGGTCGCGATCGGCGCGCACCCGGGCTACCCCGACCTCGTCGGCTTCGGCCGCCGGAGGATGGACCTCGCACCCCGCGACGTGGAAGACATGGTCCTCTATCAGGTGGCCGCGGTGAAGGGGATAGTGGAGGCCTTCGGCGGGCGGCTGCAACACGTCAAGCCGCACGGCGCGCTGTACAACGTGGCCGAGGTCGACGACGGCACGGCCCAGGCCATCGTGGCGGCGATCAAGCGCGTCGACCCTGAGCTCGCGGTCGTCGCGACGCCGCACTCCCGCCTCTACGCGCACGCGACCACCGCGGGGATGGCCGTCGCCCGCGAGTTCTTCCTGGACCGCGGCTACAACGCGGACGGGACCCTCGTGAGCCGGCGACGCGCGGGCGCCATGCTGACCGATCCGGAGGCGATGTGCCGGCGCGCCGTCGCCGCGTCACGCGACGGCCGGCTTCAGACCGATGAGGGGGCGACCGTGGAAGTGCAGGTCGACACGATCTGTCTCCACGGCGATCACGGACCGTCCCAGGTCGCGGTGCAGCGGCTCCGCGGCATGCTCGAGGCGGCCGGCATCGAGGTCGCGCCGCTCGGAGCATTCGCCCGGGCGCGCTGAACCGAGGACGGCCCGCGCGTGTACCTGCCGCCGTTCCGGTACGTCGCGCCGCGGACGTTGGACGAGGCGATCGCGCTGCTCCGCGAGCACGGGGACGACGCCAAGGTGCTCGCCGGCGGGCAGAGCCTCCTGCCGCTCATGATGCTCGGGTTGGCCCGTCCCGGCGTGCTCGTCGACGTGAACGGAATTCCCGGCCTCGACCGCATCGAAGCCGACGGCGACGCCGTCCGCGTGGGCGCGCTCGTGCGGCATCGCGCGGTGGAGACCGATCCGCGGCTTCGGGCCGCGTGCCCGGTGCTCGCGGACGCGGCGCCCCTCATCGGCAATATCCGGGTGCGGCACCGGGGCACCGTCGGCGGGAGCCTCGCTCACGCCGACCCGGCGGCGGAGGTGCCGTTGGTCGCGACGGCGCTCGGCGCGACGGTCGAGGTCCGGGGCGCGGGCGGAGCCCGGGACATCCCGGTCCATGAGTTTTTCCGCGGATACCTGGAGACCGCGCTCGGGCCGGCGGAGGTTGTCACGGCCCTCCGGCTGCCGGCGCGCGGCCCGCGGATGGGATACGGGCTGGCGGAGCTCGTCCGGCGGTCCGGCGATTTCGCCACGGTCTCCGCATGCGCGGTGCTCGGGCTCGACGGCGGCGGGCGCTGCACGCACGCCGCCGTGGCCATCGGCGGCGTCGGGCCGTCCGCGCTGCGCATGCGGGGCGCGGAGCGCCTCCTGATCGGGCAACTGCCGGGTGACCGCACGCTCGATGATGCGGCGGATGCCGTCCGCGCCGAGGTGGCGCCCGAGTCGGACGTGCACGCATCGGCGGACTACCGCCGCGCCATGGCGCGTGTCATGGCGCGGCGCGCGCTCGGGGCCGCCGTGGCGCGGGCCGGCGGCGAGTCGCGGGCCGCTGGGCCGGGTGCGGTGCGGTCGTGAGCGCGGCGGCGGGCGCACCCCGCGAATGGCCTGACCGGGTGGCGCTGCGGTTCGCCCTCAACGGCCGCGCGGTGGACGCATGGGCCGCCCCACATGACACCCTGCTCGCGGTGCTCCGAGACACCCTCGGCGCGACGGAGGTGAAGTACGGTTGCGGCGAGGGCGTGTGCGGGACGTGCACGGTGCTGCTGGATGGAGCCCCCATCAACGCCTGCCTGACGCTCGGCGTGCACGCGCAGGGGCGCACGATCACAACGGTCCGCGGGCTGGCCGCGGCGGCGGGAGCCCCCGGCACGGCGGCGGGCGACATGCATCCGCTCCAGCGGGCGTTTGTGGCCCACGAGGCCGCGCAGTGCGGCTTTTGCACGCCGGGGATGCTGCTGACCGCCTACGCGCTGCTCGCGGACCATCCCCATCCGACGCGCGCCGAGATCCGGACGGCGCTCGGCGGCAACCTGTGCCGGTGCACAGGTTACACGAGGATCGTGGACGCGGTCGAGGCCTGCGTACGCGCCCGGCAGGGAGGGGATCGGGCGTGATCCCCGAGCCACGGGCCGACGGCCTCTCCCCGGCAGCCTATCGGGTCGTCGGCAGGGCGCTGCCGCGCTTCGACGTCGCGGACAAGGTCCGCGGCGCGACCCAGTACGCGGCGGACTGGCAGATGCCCGGGATGCTCGTGGGGCGTATCCTGAGGTCAATCTACCCGTGCGCGCGGATCCGGCGCCTCGACGTCGCCAGGGCGCGTGCGCTTCCCGGCGTCGCGGTCGTGCTCACGGCGCGCGACCTTCCGCGGAGCGGCGTCGAGGAGGATCCCACAGGGGCCGGGCTGCTCCGGTTCACGACGCCCATCCTCGCGGACGGCGTGGTGCGCTATCAAGGCGAGCCGGTGGCGATCGTGGCGGCGGCGTCTGACGCGAGCGCGCGGGCCGCGCTCGCCGCAATCGAGGTCGAGTATGAGCCGCTCCCGGGCGTCCATGACGCGGAGGCCGCGGCGCGGCGTGGCGCCGAGCGGGTCCACGAGGGCCGGGACAACGTGTTCGTGCATTGGAAGCTGCGCCGGGGCGACGTGGAGACAGGCTTTCGCGGCGCCGCGGCCGTCGTGGAGCGCACGTATCGCACGCAACGCGTGGACCACGCCTACCTCGAGCCGGAGGCGGGCGTCGCGTGGGTTGATGCCGACGGCGTGATCACGGTCAGAGCGTCGTCGCAGGTCATTGAGCACTTTCGCGCGCTCGCCGAGATCCTGGGCCTGCCGCACAACCGCGTGCGGGTCATCGCGCCGTTTCTCGGCGGCGGCTTCGGCGGCAAGGAAGATATGACCGTGGAGCCGTACGTGGCGGCGCTGGCGTGGGCCACGGGGCGCCCGGTGCGGATGGTGTGGGGCCGGGACGAATCGCTGCTGGCGCGGCCGAAGCGGCACGCGTTTGTGATGCGATACAAGACCGGCGCGGCACGGGACGGGAGCCTCCTGGCCCAGGAGATCAGCCTGCTCGCCGACGCCGGACCGTATCCTCTCTTGAGCCCGCGCGTGCTCTTCGCCGCGCTCGTCGTGGGGTGCGGCCCGTACCGGGTTCCGCACGTGCGGATCGACGCCCGGGCCGTGTTCACGAACAACGTCCCCGCGAGCGCGATGCGCGGCTTCGGGGCCATGCAGATGACGTTTGCCTACGAAGCGCAGATGGATCTCATCGCGCACGCGCTCGGGATGCCGCCCGCGGCCATCCGCGAGCGCAACTTCCTGCGCAAGGGCGACCGGCTTCCGACCGGAGAAGCGGCGGGCACGTACGTGGCGCTGCCCGAGCTCCTCCGCCGCGCCCAGGACGCGCTCGGCGAGCGGAGCCGGCCCTCCGGCCCGACGGCGCGCGTGGGCCGGGGCATCGCGTGCAACATGCAACCCTACGGGCGAACGGTATGGTTTCAGGACCGCGCGAGCGCGTGGCTCGGGTTGGAGGCGGACGGCTCCCTCGTGATCCGCGCGGGGGTGCCCGACCTCGGCGGCGGACAGGCGGCGTCGCTCGCGCAGATCGCGGCCGAGGTGCTGGGCGTGTCGGTCGAGCGCATCCGCGTGCACGTCGGGGACAGCGCGCTCACCCCGCTCGCCGGCGGCACGTTCGCAACCCGACAGCTCTACATGTCGGGGAACGCCGCGCTCCGCTGCGCGCGCGAGCTGCGGGCCGAGATCGCTCCCGTGGCGGCGGCGCTCCTGGAAGCCGCCGAGGCGGACCTGGAGTTCGCGGACGACCACGTCGGCGTCGCCGGGGCTCCCGACCGCCGTGTGTCGCTGGCCCGCGTCGTCGCGGAGTGCTCCCGACGCGGCGTCCCCGTGTCCCGCCTGTCGGCGTTCCAGGGCGAGCGGTCCGCGCCGCCGGACCTCGACACCGGGCAGGGCCGGACGTTTCCGGACTACACGTATGGATGCCACGCCGCGGAAGTTGAGGTGGACACCGAGACCGGAGAGACGCGGCTGCTCAAGTATGCCGCGTGCCACGACGTGGGCCGGGCGATCAACCCGCAGAGCGTGGCCGGACAGATTCAGGGCGGCGCCGCGATGGGCATCGGCCAGGCGCTCGGCGAGGAGATCGCGCTCGAGGCCGGCGTCAACCTCACGACGCTGTTCGCAAACTACCTCATGCCGACGGCCCCGGACCTTCCCGACATCCAGGCCATCGTCCTCGAATCCGGCGAGGGACGAGGACCGTTCGGTGCGCGCGGCATCGGCGAACCCCCGACGGGGCCGCCGCTTGCGACCATCGCGGCCGCGGTCGCGGATGCCACCGGCGTGCGGCCACTCGAGCTGCCGATCACCCCGGAGCGCGTGTTTCGCGCCCTGGCGGGGCGCGCGGGGACAAAGGAGGGGAGGTAGGATGGCCGTGTCCCGCGTCGAGGTCGGGGTGGCGCTCAAGAACTTCACCCAGGCCCCGGAGGAGCCGCGGATCGACGAGATCCTGGCGTACGCGTCGCGGGCGGAGGCGCTCGGGTACGCGTCCGCATGGGCCTGGGATCACATCTTGCTCGGGGCGCGGCGGCCGTTTCCGTTTCTCGAGGCGTTGTCGACGCTGACCGCGGTCGCCGTGCGGACGGAGCGTCTCCGGCTCGGCACCGGCGTCCTCGTCCTCCCGCTCCGTAACCCGGTCGTGCTGGCCAAGGTGCTCGCGAGCCTGGACCAGATCTCCAAGGGCCGCCTCGTCCTCGGCGTCGCCGGGGGATGGTACGAGCGCGAGTTCGAGGCCTGCGCGGTCCCGTTCAAGGAACGCGGCAGGCGCGTCACGCGCGATCTGGAGATCATCACGCGGCTCTGGACTGAGGACGACCTGAGCGGCCGCTGGGACGGCCACGTGCTGACGCACGCCGTGATGCTGCCTAAGCCCGCGCAGCGGCCGCGCCCGCCCATCCTGCTCGGAGGCTACGTGGAAGCGGTCCTGCGGCGCCTCGTCCGCCACGCCGACGGATGGCTCACGTACTTCTACACCCCGGAGAGCTTCGGCCGGACCTGGGCGCGCATCCGCGCGCTCGCGGCCGAGGCCGGCCGAGATGCGGCGACGCTTCGGAACGTGAGCCAGCTCCCGATCTGCGTCGCGGCGTCGTACGAGGAGGCGGACCGCCGGGTGCGCGAGTTTCTCGGACGGTACTTCGACATGGCGCCCTGGAGCGAGTCGACGATGGACAGCGCGATTCGGGGCACGCCCGCCGAGTGCGCCGAGCAGCTCGCGGCGCACATCGAGGCGGGCGTACAGCACGTGGTCCTCGTCCCGCACGAGTACCGGACCGATCAGCTGGAGGCGGTCGCGCAGGACGTGCTGCCGCGCCTCGGCCTCGCGGCCGGAGACGCGCGGCGATGAGCGGCGCGTCGTTCGTCGAGGCGCGCCGGCGCGTCGAGTCCAAGGACCGATCGCGGCGCGACAAGCGGATGCCGGTGGAGCGGGCCGCCGAGCTCGTCCGGGACGGCGATCACATCGCGATCGGCGGGTGCCTGTACTCGCGCACGCCGTGGGTGACGCTGCGCGAGCTGCTGCGGCAGCGGCGGCGCGACCTCACGCTCTCGCGCAACCTGCTGTGCTACGAAGGAGAGTTGTTCATGGTGGCCGGCGCCGCCCGCGGCATCGTGACGAGCTGGGCCGGGATCGGGCTCCCGTGGGGGCTCTCGCGGATCGTGCGGGAGTTTGTGGAGTCGGGCCGGGTCCACTTCGACGAATGGAGTCACCTCGCCCTCGGCCTCCGCTATCGCGCGGCGGCGATGGGCATCCCGTTTCTGCCGACGCTGTCCATGCTCGGCTCCGACCTGCTGGCGCGCGCCGGCGCCCGCACGATGATCTGCCCGTTTACCGGTGAGCGGCTGTGCCTCGTCCCCGCGCTCTTTCCCGACGTGGCCCTGCTGCATGTGCACCGGGCGGACCCGTTCGGCAACGCGCAGATCGACGGTTATCCGCACATGGACGCCGACCTCGCCGTGGCCGCCGCGACCGTGATCGTGAGCGCGGAGGAGATCGTGGACCCGGAGGATCTGCGCCGGCATGCGGACCGGACCATCATTCCGTTCTTCGCGGTGGACGCGGTGATCGAGGCGCCGTACGGAGCGTACCCGCACGAGTGCTACGGCCTGTACGAGGCGGACCTCGCGCACATCGACGCGTATGCCCGCGGCGTGGCGTCGGGCGGCGCGGACGCCGTGCACCGCTACCTGGACGACTACGTGTACGGGCCGGAGACCTTCGACGCGTACCTGGAGCGGTTCGGCCTGAGCCGCCTGCTGGAACGACGGCGGGCAGCGCAGGAGCTCAGCCGCTGACATGACGTACACCGTTTCCGAGCTGCTCGCGGTGAGCGCCAGCCGGCTGCTCGAGGATCGCAGGATCGTCTTTGCGGGCGTCGGCACCCCGCTGCTGGCGTCGGTCCTGGCCCAGACGACCCACGCGCCGAACCTCACGATCGTGCTGGAGGGCGGCGTCATCGGGCCGGAGATGGCGCCGGGGCGCCTGCCGATCTCCACGAACGAGATGCGTGCGGCGCGGCGGGGCATGCTGCTCCCGTCGATCACCCAGATCTTCCTGTACGCGCAGCGGGGTTTCTACGACTACGGCTTCCTGGGAGGCGCGCAGGTCGACCCATACGGCAACGTCAACACCAGCTTCATCGGCCCGCCCGACCGGCCGCGCGTCCGCCTCCCGGGCAGCGGGGGCGCGTGCGACATCATCTCCCACTGCCGCGAGATCCTCATCGTGACGACACACGAGCGGCGGCGGTTCGTGGAACGGGTCGACTTCGTCACGAGCCCGGGGCACCTGGACGGTCCGGGGGGCCGCCGCCGCGCCGGGCTGCTGTTCGGGCGGGTGACCAAGGTGGTCACCAACCTCGCGCTCATGAGCTTCGATCCGGCCACGGAGCGGATGCGGCTCGACGCGCTGCAGCCGGGCGTCGGGCTCGACGACGTGCGCGACCACACGGGCTTCGAGCTCCCGGCCACCGGGGACGTGCCGCACCTCCCGCCGCCGGGCGAGCGCGATCTCGCGATCCTGCGCACGCTGGACCCCGAGCGGACGTTCTTGGGCTGAAGGCGGATCGATGAGGTGACGCGATGAAACTACGCGGACTCTTGCCCCCGGTGATCACGCCGTTTCGCGACGGCCGAGTGGACGGCGACAGCATCGCCCGGCTCGTCGACTGGTGCGCGCCCCATCTCGACGGGCTCGTCGTGGCGGGGAGCACGGGCGAGGCGCCGAGCATGACGCTCGCCGAGCGCCTGCAAACGGTGGAGTTCTTTAGCCGCGCGATGCGCGGCCGGCTCGAGCTCGTCATCGGCGTGGCCGACACCAGCCTGGAGAACATCCGGGAGCTGATGCGCGCCGGGGATGCGGCGGGCGCCGCCGGGTATCTCGTGCCGCTTCCCTTCTACTTCAAACACACGCCGGAGACGATTACCGGATTCTACCGGGAGATCTCGGGATACACCGACCGGGAGATCATCGTCTACGACAACCCGTACACGACGAAGACCGTTTTGTCCGTCAACGACTACCTGCGGATCCGGGACGTGCGCGGCAACATCCGGCACGTGAAGATCACGGACACCGCGGTGGCCAAAGTCGACGCGGCGAAGGCCGTGACCGACATGATCCTGCTGTCGGGGGACGACGGGGTCATGCACCAGCAGGTGCTGCGCGGGTGCGAAGGCGCGGTGACGGCGGCACCCCAGGTGTTTCCGCAGGAGTGCCGCGCCTGGTTCGACGCCGCGCGCGAAGGGGATCTCCCGGGCTCCACGCGTCGTTTCGCCAAGCTCCTGCCGTTCGTGAGCGAGCTCATGATCGGCGCGGACGAGTACCCCGCCGTCACCAAGTGGGCGCTGCGCCGGCGGGGCGTGATCGCGTCCGACGAGATACGGCCCCCGATCGCGGGATTGAGCGAGTTCCGGCGGCGCGTGTTGGAGCACGTGCTGGAGCTCGTCGTAGGGTGAGCGTAGCCGGGGAGGCGGCATGAAGATCACCAAGGTCGAGGCGATTCCGCTCAGGATCCCGGAGCTGGACTGGACACGCGCGGACGGCATCCAGGACGACGTGATCGTGCGCGTCCACACGGACGAGGGAATCACCGGGGTCGGCGAGGCGGACTCCTCACCACACGTCGTCAAGGCGCTCGTGGATGCGCCCGAGTCGTGGATGCGGTCCCGCGGGCTGGCCGGGATGCTCGTCGGCGAGGACCCGCTCCACACCGAGCGCTTGTGGGACAAGATGTGCGAGGGCACGCTGTGGATGGGGCGGGGCGGCGTGGCCGTCCAGGCGATTGCCGCAGTGGACCTCGCGCTGTGGGACATCAAGGGCAAGGCGCTCGGGCTGCCCGTGCACACGCTGCTCGGCGGGGCCCGTCGCGACACGATTCCGGTCTACGCCAGCATGCTGTTTGAACAGGACCTCGGCCTGATGCGGGACACGGCGCAGCGGTACGTGGCGCAGGGCTACCGCGCCGTGAAATTCGGCTGGGGCCCCATGGGCCAAGACCTGGCCACCGACGTGAGGCTGGTACGGGAAGCCCGGGCCGCCATCGGCGACGCGGCGCTCCTCGTTGACGCGGGCGCGCCGTGGACGCTCCGGGAGGCGCTGCGGCGCCTGGACGCCTTTCAAGAGTACGCGCCGTACTGGCTGGAGGAAGCGCTGGCCAGCGACGACCTCTCGGGGTGGGCGCGCCTGACCGCGGCGTCCCGCGGCATCCGCATCGCGACAGGGGAGCAGGAGACGCTCGCGGCCGCGTTCCGCGACCTGCTCGAGATCGGACACGTCGACGTGATTCAGCCCGACCTGGCCCGGGCCGGCGGCTTCACCCAGGGGCGTCGCATCGCCGATCTCGCCGCGGCGTCCCATGCGATGCTCGTGCCGCACGCGTGGAAGTCGGGCATTCTGGTCGCGGCGTCGATGCACTTCGCCGCGACGCTCCCGGACGTGCCGTTCGTCGAGTACACGGTCGCGCCCTCGCCGCTGCGCCGGGACCTGGTGCGGACGGACGTCGAGGTCACGAACGGGGTCGCCCGCATTCCCCAGCAACCGGGGCTCGGGGTCGACCTGAACGAGGAGATCGTGGCGCGCTACCGCGTGGACGGGTAGCGCGTCGCGTAGCCGCATGACGCCGCAGATGTTTCGCGCCGGGGTCGGCCGCGCCACGATCACGCCGCCACTCACCGTGCCGCACGCCGGGTGGGGCGCACAGACCCACGTGTTCCCCGAGGGGATCGAGACCGATCTTTGGGCCACGGTCTTGCTGCTGGACGACGGCACGGAGCGCGCGGCGCTCGTCGACCTCGACCTGGTGGTGATCACGCAGGAAGAGACGGACGCCATCGCATCGGCCGTGGGCGGCGCGGCGGGCCTGCGGCCGGACCAGGTGCGGGTAGCGGTGACGCACAACCACACGGGGCCGCCGCCCAGCCGGTGGGACTGGCTCGACGGCGCCGACGCGCTGCGCCGGTATTACGCCTCGCTGCCGGAGTTCGCCGCCGGCGCGGCGCGGATGGCGCTCGGGACGCTTCGCCCGGCGCGGATCGGCGTCGGAGTCGGGGAGAGCCGCGTCGCAGTGAACCGTCGGGAAACGGCGCCGGACGGCCGCACGGTCGCAGGCGTCAACTTCGCCGGCCCGATCGACCCGCAGGTGTTCGTGCTCCGGATCGACGGCCGGGACGGCGGGCCGCTCGCGGCGGTCGTCGGGTACACGATGCACCCGACGACCGCGGGCCCGGCGTTCCGGTACATCACCGCGGATTGGCCGGGCCACATGAAGCGGACGGTCGAACGCCTCACGGGCGCCACGTGCGTCTTTGCCCAGGGCGCCACCGGCAACGTCGGCCCCGGGGTCGACAGCTACACGGACGACGCGCAGGCCATCCGCCGCCTCGGCACGCTCGTGGGGTACGAAGCGGCGCGCGTCCACTTGTCGCTTCGCGTGCCGCCGGTGGACGCGGTGCACGAGCGTGTGTGGGAGTCCGGTGCGCCGCTCGGCAAATGGACGACCCGGCCGATCGCCGCCCCCGAACCGGTCGTGCGGACGGAGAGGACCGTGCTTCCCCTTCCTCTTCGGCCCCAGCCGCCTGTGGCGGAAGCAGAAGCCGCGCTCGCGAGCGCCCGGCGGAGGCTCCGCGCGCTGGTGGACCGCGGCGCGCCGGCCGCGGAGATCGAGGCGGCGACGTTTGTGACGAAACGCGCGAACATGACGCTGACGCGGGCCCGCACGTACGGCGGGCGAAGCGAGGACGCGGTGCCGCTGCACCTCCTGCGGGTCGGCCCCGCGGTGCTGGCGGCGATCTCGTGCGAGCCCTTCGTCGAGATCGGCCTCGCGATCAAGGCGCGTTCACCGTTTGCGCACACCTGGTTCGGCGGATACGTCGGGGGATGGGGCGGATATATCCCGGTCGCGAGCGAGTACCCGCGGGGCGGGTACGAGGTGGACACCTCGCCGTTCGCGCCGGACGCCGCCGCGCGCGTGATCGAAGGCACCGTGACGGCCCTGGAGGCAATGTGGCAGGCCGCCGAGGGGTGTGCGACGTGACGTCCCGATCGTAGCCGCCCAACCGGGCGACGCCGGGCGCGGCCGCTACAGACGAGGGAGGGGGATGCCGTGATGAGACGACACCGCACGACCGACCCGATCGTGGAATCGGGGGCACGTGGCCGTTCCTTAACGCGGCGGGAACTCGTGCGCGCGGGGTTGGCCGCGGGCGGCACCGCCGCGATAGCGCGCCTCGTGGGTGGCGCGCGCGGCATCGCGGTCGCCGAGGCCGCCGCCGCGGCGCCGAAGCGCGGAGGCACGGTGACGTGGGCCATGACGTCGGACCCGGCCCAGCTCGCGCCGTTTGGCGGGGTCAACGGATCGGCGTTCGAAATCACGTCGCTGGTGTATGAATCGCTCTTGGCCTGGGACCGGTCGCTCAAGGTGATCCCGGCGCTGGCCGAGTCGTGGCAGATTCCCGACAGCAGGACCTACGTCTTCAAGCTGCGCCGCGGCGTCAAGTTCCACAGCGGGAAGCCGTTCGACGCGGAGGACGTCAAGTACTCGCTCGATCTGCAAAAGACGCCGCCGCCGCCGGGCGTGGTCCAAGGATTCTACCCCAAGATCGCGAGCGTGGAGGTTGTGGATCCGCTGACCGTGCGGCTGCACATGTCCGAGCCGGACGCCACCGTGCTCGGATACCTGGCGTGGGGCCGGTACTCGTGGATCATCCCGAAGGGCCTGTACGACCGCATGGACCTGCGCACCCACGCCGACGGGACCGGTCCGTTCAAGCTCGTGGAGTACGTCCCGAACGATCACACCACGCTCGCCCGCAACGCCGCGTACTGGAATCCGGATCTACCGCGGCTCGACGGCATCACGATGAAGGTGCTGCAGGATGAGCAGGCCCGCGTGGCCGGATTGCGCTCCGGCGCGATCGACGGCACCACCGTCTCCACGGACTCGGTCAGGATCCTCGGCGGCGACCCGTCGCTCGCCGTGCTGAAGGGGCTGACCGCGGTGTTCCGCGAGATGGAGATGACCATCCGGGGCGACGGCAAGCTGTGGGACAACGCCAAGGTGCGCCAGGCCGTCAGCGCGGCGATCAATCGTCAGGAGATCATCGACAAAGTCTACGGCGGCGACGCGCTGTACTCGAGCAAGATCCCGCCGGGGTACGGCGACTGGCCGATTCCGGACAGCGCGCTCAAGAGCACGTACCAGAAATTCGACCTGCCCAGGGCCAAGCAGTTGATGGCCGACGCCGGCGTCGCGGGCGGGTTCTCGGTGACGCTGCAGTCGATCGCCCATCCTCAGGACTACACGCAGATCGCCGAGGTCATCAAGGAGCAGCTGCGACAGATCAACATCAACGTGACGGTGCAGCCGCTCGAGATCGGGACGTTCGCCAAGAATAACGGCGAGGGCGCGTTTGAGTGGCAGTCCACCGGCCGCGGCATGCGCGGCGACCCGAGCGGGTTCTTCAGCGACTTCGATCCTACCGGTGCGATCGACAAGGCGTGGTACCGCGGATATCACAACCAGGAACTGACGAGCCTGTATTACCAGGGGCTGCACGAGCCATTGCCGGTGAAGCGCCTCCCCATCTACCGCCGCCTGCAGGAGATCGTGCTCACGGACTGGCCGGCCGTGCCGTTGGTGAACCCCATGTACTACCAGGTAGTGCGCAGGCGTCTCAACGGCATGTACCTGGCGTACGACGGCACCGAGCGCGGCCTGATCGCGGCGTGGCTCGCCTGAGCGGCGTTCGCACCGCGCCTCGCTGCCCGGACCCGGGAATCTGCCCTGTGACGGCGACGCCGGCCGCGGATGCGGCGGTGCGGCGCCGCGGTGCCCGCACCGCGGTCACGGGGGAGCGCGCGGGCTGATGGCGCACGCCGCGGGGTGGCGCGCTCGCCGGGGGAGCGGGCCGTGACCCGCTACGTCGCCGGACGTCTCCTGCTGGTCATCCCAACGCTTCTCGGGATGTCCCTCTTGATCTTCGCCCTGGTACGGCTGCTGCCGGGCGACGTCGTGGACGCGATGTTGACCGGCGACGTGGGCGCGAGCGCCGGCGCGAAGGCGGCGGTCCGCCGAGCGCTCGGCCTGGCCGATCCGCTGCCCGTCCAGTACGTGAAGTTGATCGAGGGCGTCCTCAGCGGCCGCCTTGGCGCCTCGTTGACGAGCGGCGAGCCGATCAGCGGGATCATGGCCCGCGCGATTCCCATTACCGGCGAACTCGCCGTGCTGGCCGTTGTCCTCGCGACCGCCGTCGGGATCCCCCTCGGCGTGCTGTCCGCGGTGCGGCGCAACACGTGGGCCGACCTGATCGCGCGCATCGCGGGGCTGGCGGGGCTCTCGGTGCCGAACTTCTGGTTCGCCACCCTCGCCCTGCTGGTGGGATCGCTCGTGTTTCACTGGATTCCGCCGGTGACCTGGATCCCCCCGTGGCAGGACCTGTGGGGCAACCTGCGCCAAATGGCGATCCCCGCGGTCGCGATCTCGGTGTATCTGATGGCGAACGTCATGCGCATGACGCGGGGCACCATGCTCGAGGTCCTCGGCCTGGACTACATCCGGACGGCCCGGGCAAAAGGAGCATCGGCGCGCTCCGTCGTCTTCCGCCATGCGCTCCGCAACTCGCTGATCCCCGTGATCACCGTGATCGGGTTCCAAGTGGGCAACTTGATGGGCGGGGCCACGGTCGTCGAGGTGATCTTCGGGCTGCCGGGCATGGGCTACACGCTTGTGCAGGGGATCTTCGGACGCGACTATCCGGTGATCGAGATCTCGGCCATGTTTCTCGCGGCGGTGTTCGTATTCATCAACCTGCTGGTGGACCTGTTGTACGGGGTCGTGGACCCGCGGATCGCGCCGGCGTGAGCGTGACCTCGACCGCCCTGCGCGCCGACGCGGCCGTCGTTGGGCCCCGGCGGCGCTCCCGGCCGCTCCGGCGCGCGCTCAGCAACCCGATCGGTCTCGCCGGCGCCGCGATCATCTTCGCGACCGTGGTCGCCGCGGCCCTGGGACCCGTCGCGTGGCGCGTCGACTATGCGAGCGAGGCCGCGCGCCGCCTGTTGCCGCCGAGCGCCGCCCACCCCATGGGGACCGATGAGCTCGGACGGGACGAGCTGGCGCGCGTGCTCCACGGCGCGTGGGTCTCGCTCGAGGTGGGCATCATCGCCGTCGTGATCGCCTTCGTCCTGGGCGGCGCAGCCGGGATCCTCGCCGGGTTCTACAGGGGACGCACGGACGCCGTGGTGATGCGGACGATCGACGTCATGTTTGCCGTGCCCGGCCTCGTGCTGGCCATCCTCATTTCCGGGCTGCTGGGGCCGAGCCGCGTGAACGCGATGATCGCGATCGGGATCGTGTATGCGCCGGCGTTCGGCCGCGTCGTGCGGGGCTCCGCGCTGAGCGTCATGAGCCTGCCGCACGTGGAGGCGGCCCGCAGCCTGGGCGCGTCCGACGCCCGGATCATCGCGCGCCACCTGGTGCCGAATCTGATCGCCCCGGTCCTCATCCTGACCACGGCGTATCTGTCGACCGCGATCTTGACCGAAGCCGCGCTGAGCTTCCTCGGCCTGGGCACCCAGCCGCCTGAGCCGTCGTGGGGCAGCATGCTCAACGCGTCGCGGTCGTACATGGAGCTGGCGCCCTGGCTTGCGGTGTACCCCGGCGTCGCGATCATGCTGGTCGTGTTGGGGTTCAACTTTCTGGGGGACGGGCTGCGGGATCTGCTGGACCCCCAGCTCCGCGAGGTCTAGCCGTCGATGAGCGACGTGGCCGTCACCAGCACCGTTGACTTCGAACGCCCCGGCAAGCAGGTAGGGCGGCTGCAGGTGCCCCGCTCAACGAACGAGAGCGGCTGGTCCAACCTGTTCGTCCCCGCCGTCTGCATCCAGAACGGCCGCGGCCCCTCGGTGCTCATCACCGCGGGCGTGCACGGGGACGAGCCGGAGGGACAGGTTGCCGCGCTCAACCTGGCGCGCGAGACGGAGCCGGAGCACGTCAGGGGGCGGCTCATCATCCTGCCGTGCATGTCCCCGGACGCGTCCCGCGCATACTCGCGCCTGTGGCCGGACGGCGCGAACCTCAACCGCAGTTTCCCGGGGTCGGCGACCGGCGCGCCGGATCAGCAGCTCGCCGATTACGTGACACGCGTGCTGTTCCCGCTCACGGACGCGGTCTGCGATCTCCACAGCGGCGGGCGCTCGATGATGTGCCTGCCGTGGTCGGAGATGCACATGGTGACAGACCGCGCGCAGCGCGGGGCGATGGTCGACGCCATGCTCGCGTGGGGCACGGACTACCACTTCATCTACATTAACATCGCGGGCGGCGGCCTGCTCGTGGACGAGGCCGAGCGCCAGGGCAAGATCACCATCGGGACAGAACTGGGCGGGGGCGGCCACACCACGGCCGCGATCCACCGCTTGGCCGAGCACGGCCTCCGCAACTTCCTGCGGCATCTGGGCGTGCTCGCGGGAACGGCCGCGACGCGCGCATCCCGCGGGCTCCCGCCGCCGGTCATCCTACGGGCCGTGAGCGCGGACGACTATGTGCTCGCGCCCGAGAGCGGGCTGTTCGAGACGCTGGTGACCCTCGGCCAGGAGGTGGGCGCCGGCGAGCCCCTGGGACGGCTACACTTTCCGGAGCGGCCGGATCGACCGCCCGTGGATGTCCACGCGGAGACCGCCGGGGTGGTGTGCTCGATCCGGGCCATCGCCACCACCGGGCAGGGTGACTGCCTCGTGGTCACCGGACAACGGTGCGGGCGAGACGAGCTGCTCGAATGAGGAGGAGCATGACACGGTCATGGTGAGCGCGCTGCTGGCTGGGGCGGCAGAGGCCGACATCACGCCGCCGTACGGACTGCCGCACGGTGCGTGGCGCCTCCGTACCGGTGTATCCGTAGGGCGGCACGAGCCGCTCCTCGCCCAGGCCCTCGTGCTCGACGACGGCCGGCGGACCGTGGCGCTCCTGACGTGCGACCTCTTGTTCGCGGGGCATGCGCTTGCCCGCACGGTGCGGGCACGCGTGCACGCGCGCACGGGCATCCCGCCCGAGGCGGTGCTGCTCAACGCGTCGCACAACCACAGCGCGCCGAGGTTGTCCCGCGGTGCCGGCCTGGCGGCGCTCGATCACCAGAGCGGGTTCGAGGGCTACGAGCACGCGCTCCCCGACCTGCTCGCGGGAACCGTCTACGCGGCACACTACCACCGGCGCCCGGCGAGCGTGGGGGGCGGGACCACCCGAGCACCAGGCCTGACGGTGAACCGGGTCCTGCCCGAGCAGGCGGTGGACGACACCGTCGCCGTGCTCAGGGTTGACGGTGATGACGGCCGGCCGATTGCCGTCGTGACGTCCTTCGCGTGCCATCCGATTTTGATGGCCGGTCACACCCTCTTGTGGAACGCAGAGTTCCCGGCGCCGTTCCGCGCTGCGATCGCCGGCGCGCATCCGGGCGTCGTGGCGATGTTTGGGCAGGGATGCGCCGGAGACGTCGGCCCGTGGAATTACTGGTTCGGCAATCCCGAGGCGCTCCCGCAGACGTACGAGCACCGGGATCGGCTGGGCAAGGCCCTGGCTCTGCGGGTCCTCGACCTGCTTCCGCGCTTGAGCACCCGGCCGCACGCCCCGGTCGCGGGGCTGAGCCACACGATCGCCCTCCGGCGGCGACGGCTGCCGTGGACCCGTGACGAGATCCTGGCGATGGAGTCCAAACTGGCAGGCCTCCCGGAGCCGCGCTATCCGGAGGCATGGCCGGCGGGCCTCCACACAATGAACTCGGCGCAGCGTTTTCCCGTCTTGTATCAGAAAGGGGCCGTCGCGATGTACAGGGAGATGCTGCGCCTCGCGGATGAGCCGATGAACGCGGAGCTGCAGGTCCTCGCGGTGGGGGACGTCGCGGTGGCGGCGAACCCCTTCGAGCTCTTCAATGGGGGCGGCCGGCGGATCCGCGAGCGAAGCCCGTTCGGGACGACGCTCGTGTTGGGGTACAGTAACGACTACCTCGGCTACCTACCCGGCGCCGAGGAGTTCGATCGGCTCCCGGACGTCTCGCTCGCCGAGATCTTGGACCAGGACCGGTACCGGTGGGCGTACGGGATCAGCAACACCCCGCTCGAGCGGGGCGAGGCGGACCGGGTCGTCGACGCGAGCGTGGAAGTGCTCCACGCGGTGCGGGCCGAGCTCGCAGGCCGGGGAACCTAGTGCTCCATGTCGTATGTGCGACGAGGGTAGAGGTGTCGGGCGGGCCTGGCCGAAGCGGGCGTTGGTCTCGGCCCTCATAAATCCAATCCAACGAGGGCCTCGACCGACGCCCGCGATGCTGACGGCTGCGTGGCATCGCTTCACTTGCGCCGCGGACTAAGCGAGGGCACGGCGTGGTCAGGCGTCGGGTGCGTGGAGCGGAGGATAGGTCCGCCCGGCACCAGCCCTTGCCGAAGCAATGCAATGACGCATTAGTGGATTCGGGCGGCGCGGCGCGGGCGGAGGAGGACTTGCCTCCGGTGCGGAGAAGCGTGCTCGGCATACGCACCCGCTCGTCTGCGACCGCGACACTGCACACCCGAGATCCGGGGAGGAGGGACAGCATGCGAAAGTGGTGTGCCGTAGTGGCAGTGCTCGCACTGCTCGTGCCCCTGACCGCGCTCGGCGCGGGGGCCCAGGGCGCGACGATCAAGATCGGTGTCCCGGTGCCGTTGTCCGGCGGCAACGCCAAGATGGGCGACGACATCTCCAAGGCCGCGACGCTGGCCATCGAGGAGTGGAACGCCAAGGGCGGCGTCCTCGGGCGTAAGCTCGAGATCATGACGTTCGACGACGCGTGCGACGCGCAGCAGAGCGTGACGGCGGCGCACAAGCTCGTCGACGCCGGTGTCGTCGCCGTGGCCGGCGGGTACTGTTCGTCGGCCGCCATTCCCGCGAGCGCCGTCTACCACGACAGCGGCGTGGCGTTTGTGGCCGACGCCTCGAGCAACCCCAAGCTGACGGACCAGGGCTTCGAGAACGTCTTTCGGGTCATCGGCCGCGACGATCAGCAGGGGCCGTACGCCGCGGGCTTCATGACGAAGACCCTCAAGGCGCATCGCGTCGCGATCATCCACGACAACACCGTGTACGCCAAGGGCCTGGCGGATGCGACGAAGGCGGCGCTCAGCGGCAAGCCCGGCGTGCAGGTCGTGTTCTTCGACGCGATCACCCCGGGCGAGAAAGACTTCTCCGCCGTCCTGACCAAGGTCAAGAGCCTCAAGCCCGACGTAACGTACTTCACCGGCTACTATCCGGAAGGCGGCCTGCTGGCCAAACAGTTCAAGGACCTCGGCGTGTCCGGGAAATTCATGGCGGGGGACGCCAACAACGACCCGACCTTTGTAACGGAAGCCGGCGCGGCGGCCGAGGGTGACTTTGTGACGTCGACCCCCCTGCCGCAGGATCTCGGGACGGCGAAGGCCTTTGTGGACCGGTACAAGAAGCGCTTCAACCAGGACCCCGGACCGTACTCCGCGTTGGAGTACGACGCCGTCAATATCGTGATCAATGCGATCCAGCGGGCGCACAGCACCGACCGCGCCGCGATCATCAAGGCCATCGCGGCGACCAAGGGCTACAAAGGCGCGACCGGCAGCATCGGGTTCGACAAGAAGGGCGACCGCACCACGATCCTCTACATCCCCTACATCATCAAGGGCGGGAAGTTCACGCCCTACAACGTTTCCTCGTGATGCGTCCATAGCGTCGTTTGGGGACGCCCCGCAGGGCGGGGCGTCCCCTGGTTCGGCCTCCGGCGCGGCATGACCGTCGCACTGCAGCAACTGGTGAACGGCCTCACGGTGGGGTCGTTTTACGCGCTCATCGCGCTCGGCTACACCATGGTGTACGGCATCATCCGCCTCATCAACTTCGCGCACGGCGACATCTACGCGGTCGGCGCGTTTTTGGGGCTGTCCACGTACGGCCTGCTGCGGCTCCTGCACGTCGACAACCCGATCCTGACGACGCTGCTCGGCCTCGTGGTGTCCATGGGCTGCACGGGACTCCTCGGGATGCTCGTCTACCGGGTGGCGTACCGCCCGCTGCTGCACGCGCGGCTGTCGATCCTCATCTCCGCGATCGGCGCATCGCTCACGCTCGAGTACGGCTTGTTTCTCATCTACAGCCCGTCGTTTCTGGTGTACCCGCACCTCTTCGACACTCCCGGCATGTCCCTGGGCGACATTTCCGTGTCGGGCCTCCAGATCATCATCTTCGTCTCCGGCCTCGTCCTGATGGCGGCGCTGTACCTGATCGTCCACCGCACCAAGATCGGGATGGCGATGCGCGCGCTGGCGATCAACCAGGACGCCGCCCGGCTGATGGGCATCGACGTCAACCGCGTGGTCGCCCTAACGTTCTTCCTCGGGTCGACGCTGGCGGCGTTCGCCGGCGTGCTGACGGGCCTCTACTACTCGCAGATCTCGTTCCTGATGGGGTTCCTCATCGGCCTCAAGGCCTTTACCGCGGCCGTCCTCGGCGGCATCGGCAACATCCCCGGGGCGGTCGTCGGGGGGTTTCTCCTCGGCGTGCTGGAGGGGTTGGCCGCGGGCTACTTCTCAAGCCGGTGGAAGGACGTGGTCGCGTTCGGCATCCTCATCGTCATCCTCGTGGTCCGCCCGCGCGGCCTCCTCGGCGAGCGCGTCGTCGAACGGATGTGAACGCGCTGGGCAACCGGTGGGTTCGGGGCGCGCTCGTCGTCGCGGTCATCGTTGTCGCCCTCGGCCTGCCGATCGTCGGCACGCCGTACCTGATCGACGTCGGTACGCTCGTCCTCGTCTACATCATGCTGGGGCTCGGCCTGAACGTGGTCGTGGGCTACGCCGGCCTCTTGGACCTGGGGTACGCGGCGTTCTTCGCCATCGGCGCGTACACGACGGGGATCCTGATGGACGACGCCCACCTCGCGTTCTGGTGGACGCTCCCCGTGGCGGCGTGTTTCACGGCGCTGTCGGGCGTGGTGATCGGCACGCCGACGCTGCGCCTCAGGAGCGACTACCTCGCGATCGTGACGCTCGGCTTCGGGGAGATCGTCCGGATCGCGGCCACCAACCTCACGTTCACGGGCGGCCCGGAAGGGTTGTACGGGATTGCGCATCCGACGATCGGCGGGTTCGTGCTGCGCTCCCCGCAGGCACTCTACTTCCTCGGGCTCGCGTTCGTGCTCGTGGTCCTCGCCGGCAGCTACAATCTGGCCCGGTCGCGCCTCGGCCGGGCGTGGCTCGCGATCCGGGAGGACGAGGCGGCGGCGCAGGCGGCCGGTATATACCCGGTGCACTCCAAGCTGATGGCCTACGTGCTCGGGGCCGTGTTCGCGGGCGCCGCGGGGTCGTTCTTCGCCGTGAAGCTCACGGCGATCAACCCGTCCAGTTTCACGTTCATCCAGTCGGTCACGATCCTCATGGTCATCATCCTGGGCGGGATGGGGAGCCTCCCCGGCGTGATCCTGGCCGCCGCGGTCATCGTCGTCCTCCCCGAAGTGCTGCGCGCCTTCGACCAGGTGCGGATGTTTGCGTTCGGGATCGGCCTCATCATCTTGATGCTCGTGCGGCCGCAGGGGCTGTGGCCGAGCCGCATCGGCCAGATCGAACGGCGGGCCGTCGCCGTCTCGGAGGCAAGCGCCGCCGCCGGCGTCGCGGCCGACGCGGCCGCCACAACGGAGTAGGGGGCACGGTGCCGGTGCCGCCCGCCCCCGCGCCGGATGTCGTCGCCGCGTCCAACGGGGCCATCCTCGACGTCGACGCGCTCACCGTCCGCTTCGGCGGCCTCGTCGCCGTCTCCGCGGTCTCGCTCGACGTGCGCCATCGGGAGATCCTGAGCATCATCGGCCCGAACGGCGCCGGCAAGACGACGGTGTTCAATTGCATCACGGGGTTTCTTCGCCCCACCGCCGGCCGGATCGTGTTCGAGGGCGTGGACGTCACCGGCATGCGTCCGGACCTCGTGGTGCGGCGGGGGATCGCCCGCACGTTCCAGATGATCCGGCTGTTCCCCGACCTCGATGTGGACGAGAACGTGATGATCGGCCTGCACGGCCGGACGCGGGCGGGCACGCTGGACTCGCTGCTGCACACGGGGCGGCACCGGCGGGAGGAAACCTGGGCGCGTGAGGAGACCTACCGCTGGCTTACGTTTGTCGGGCTGGCGGAGCGCGCGCACTACCGGGCCCGCGAGCTGGCGTACGGCGACCAGAGGCGGCTGGAGATCGCCCGCGCGCTCGCCACGGCTCCCCGGCTCCTCATCCTGGACGAACCCGCAAGCGGCATGAACCCCGCGGAGAAGGCGGCGCTCGTCCAGCTCGTCGGCCGCATCCGCGAGGCCGGGGTCACGGTGCTGTTCATCGAGCATGACATGAGCGTCGTGATGGGGATCAGCGACCGCATCGTCGTGTTGAACCACGGGGTGCGCATCGCGGAGGGAGCGCCCGCCGCCATCCAGCAAGATCCGCAGGTCATCGAGGCGTACCTCGGCCGGGACGACGACGCATGAACCTGCTCGAGGTCCGCAACCTCGTCACCGCGTACGGGAGCATCGAGGCGCTCCACGGGATCTCGTTGGACGTCGCGGACGGCGAGATCGTGGCGCTCCTGGGGGCGAACGGCGCGGGCAAGACGACGGCGCTGCGCACGATCTCCGGGCTGCTGCGGCCGCGCTCCGGGGAGGTGTGGTTTGCCGGCGCGCGGATTGACCGGCGGCCGGCGCACGACATCGTGCGCCTCGGACTGACGCACGTGCCCGAGGGGCGGTGGATCTTCTCCCTCATGACGGTCGACGAAAACCTGCGCCTCGGGGCGTACGCCGAACCGCGTGTTCCCCAGGCCGCGCTGGACCGGGTCTTCACGCTCTTTCCCCGGCTGCGAGAGCGGCGGGCACAGGTCGCCGGCACGCTATCGGGAGGGGAGCAGCAGATGCTGGCGATCGCCCGGGCGCTCATGACGAGGCCGCGGCTGCTCCTCCTCGACGAGCCGTCCATGGGGCTCGCGCCGGTGCTGGTGCGCCTCATCATCCAGACGATCGCCGAGATCAACCGCGATGGAACCACCGTCCTGATCGTCGAGCAGAACGCCAGCGCGGCGCTACGGCTGGCCCGGCGCGCCTACGTGCTCGAGAATGGGCGCGTGGCGCTGGAGGGACCGAGCGCGGACCTGGCCAAGAACGAACGGGTCCGGCAGGCCTATCTGGGGGTCGGCGCGCCACTGCGCGCGCAGGGGTGAGCGATGGCTGAACCACCTCCGCTGTACGACCACGGTCCGGGGACCCCGCTCGACGTCGACCGCGAGTTCTACGGGCGGTTGGCGCGCGAGGTGGAGCAGCGCACGATCGTGGAGCGGTTCATCGTCCCCATGCGGTCCGGACGGGCCTGGCCGGTGGCGGCGGGGCACCTGTGCCGTATCGTCGCGGTCGAGGGGCCGCAGGTCGCCGATTTCAACGCGTGGCACCGCGACAATCCGCGGGAGCGTTTCTGGGCGGCGCGCACACGGCAGCTGCAGGGCACGCACGTCACCACGTTCCACCGGCTCTGGTCGTGCCTGCCGTACCTGCGCCCCATGATCACGATCACGAACGACACGGTGCAGTACGGCGTGGACGAGGACGGCGCCGGCTGTCACGATCTGCTCGGGACGCGGTGCGATCCCTACGTCCACGCCATGCTCAACGGGGAGGAGTTCGACCGGACCTGCCACTCCAATCTCGTCCGCGCGGTGGCGCCCTACCGCCTCACCGAGCTGGACGTCCACGACGTTCTCAACATCTTCATGGTAACGGGGCTGCGGAGGGACGGGCGCTACTTCGCCAAGGCGAGCCCGGCCAGGCGGGGCGACTTCTTCGAATTTTTCGCCGAGATCGACCTGCTCTGCGCCATCTCGACGTGTCCCCACGGCGACCTCTCGGTGGCGATGTGGGGTCCCGCGCGCGGCGATCCGCTCACCACGTGCCGGCCGCTCGGCGTTGAGGTGTATCGCCCGGCGCCCCCGCTGCTCGCGGGCTGGGCGCCGCCGGCGCCCGCGGGCTACCACGGTCTGCACGGCCTGGGGACGTAGGAAGGAGGACAGCGATGCGGCTCCGCGACCGCGTGGCGGTCATCACGGGATCCAGCGCCGGGATCGGCGAGGCCATCGCGTGGGCCTATGCGCGCGAGGGGGCGCGCGTGGTGGTCAATTCGCGGTCGCCCGACCGGGGCGAGCGCGTGGCCCGGGCCCTCCGGGAGGGCGGCCACGACGCGGTCGCCGTCGCCGGGGATGTCACCGATCGCGGGACCGCGAACCGGTTGGCTGCCGCGGCGGAGGAACGGTGGGGGCGCCTCGACGTCCTCGTGAACAACGCGGGCACCTCGATGATCGGGCCGTCGGAAACGCTGCCCGAGGATGGATGGCGGCAGACCATCGACACGAACCTGACGGGCGCGTTCCTTTGCGCGCAGGCCGCCGCCCGCCTCATGCTGGCGCAGCGGCGCGGCGTGATCCTGAACATCTCGTCGATCCTCGGCGAGGTCGGCCTGCCGAAGCGCGCCGCGTACTGCGCCAGCAAGCACGGGTTGATCGGCCTGACAAAGGTGCTCGCGGCCGAGTGGGCGAGCAAGGGCATCCGCGTGGTATCGATCGACCCGGCGTACATCAAGACCGCGATGGACGAGCGCGATCAGGTGGCCGGTGACTACTCCAATGCCGACATCGAGCGGCGCACGCCGCTCGGCCGGTTCGGAACCGTCGACGAGGTGGCCCGCGCGGCCACGTTTCTGGCCTCAGACGATGCCAGCTATATCACCGGGTCCTGCATCACGGTCGACGGCGGGTGGGTCGCGTATGGCGGCTGGTAACGCGCCCGCGTGGCCCGCGGGAGCCGGCACGCCCAGGACGGTGGAGCCCGGTCGCGCCGCGCCTCCGCAGGAACTGCCGGAGGGAATCGGCGCCGAGGATCTGCGCGCGCTGTACCGGTACATGCTCCTCCAGCGCACCGCGGAGGAGCGCATCATCCACCTGTACCGGCAGGGCGCCGTCGTCGGCGCCTGTTTTACCGGCTATGGTCACGAGGCCATCGCCGTCGGCGCGGCCTACGCGCTGGGGCCGATGGACGTGGCGGCGACGCTCCATCGGGACCTCGGCGCGCGCCTCGTGCTCGGGATGCCGGTGCGGCTGTACTTCGCGAACTTCCTCGGCCGGACGGGATCGCCGACACGGGGGCGCGAAGGCAACCTGCACATCGGCGGGCTCGGCCCGCGCATCCTGCTCCACACCGATTTCATCGGCGCAAACGTGGCGGTCGCGGCCGGCGCCGCGCTCGCCTTTGCGGTCCGGCGGGAAGAGCGCGTGGCCATGGCGTTCTTCGGCGAGGGCGCGCTTGCCACCGGCGAGTACCACGAAGGCGTCAACCTGGCGGCGGTGCAGCGGCTCCCGCTTGCGCTCGTCTGCTGGAACAACCAGTTCGCCCTGTCCACGCCGGTGGCGCAGGAAATCTGCGGTCCGATCGTGGAGCGCATGGCCGGGTACGGGATGCCGGCCAGCGCGGTCGACGGGAACGATGTCCTCGCCGTCTACCGCGCCGCCCGGACGGCGGTGGACCGCGCGCGGCGAGGCGAGGGCCCGAGCTTCGTGGAGTGCTGCACGATGCGGATCCGCGGGCACTCCGAGGCGGACGACGCGTCCTACGTCCCCAAGGCGCTGCTCGACGAGTGGCGCCCGCGCGATCCCGTCGCACGCTTCGAGGCACGGCTCCGCGAGTTCGGCGTGCTCGATTCCGGCGAGGCGGAAGCACTCCGGGCCGGCGTCGTCGCCGAGGTGGACGCGGCCCAGGCGTGGGCCGAGGCCAGCCCGCCGCCGGATCCAACCGAGCTCGAGCGCGGCGTGTACTGCGAGGCACGGCCGTGGCCGTGATGACGTACCTCGAGGCGATTGCGGACGGCCTCCGCGAGGCCATGCGCGCCGATCCGTCGGTGATCGTGCTCGGCGAGGACGTCGCCGTGTACGGCGGCGCGTTCAAGCTGACCCGGGGCCTTCTCGAGGAGTTTGGGGACCGCCGCGTGATCGATACGCCGATCAGCGAAGCGGGCATCGTCGGCGCGGCCGTGGGCGCGGCGCTCGTCGGCCTGCGCCCGGTCGCGGAGATGCAGTTTGCCGACTTCATCTCCAACGCGTTCAACCAGCTCGTCAACGTCGCGGCCACATCGGCGTACCGGGCCGGGGGATGCGTGCCGCTCGTCGTGCGGGCGCCGTGCGGGGCCGGGACGCACGGCGGGCCGTTTCACTCGCAGTCCGTGGAGGCGTACTTCTTTCACGCGCCGGGGCTCAAGATCGTGCTGCCGTCGACGCCGGAAGACGCCAAGGGACTGCTGCTGTCCGCGATCGCGGACCCGAACCCGGTGCTGTTTCTCGAGCACAAGGCGTTGTACCGGTCGCTGCGCGGGCCGGTCGACGGCGGCCTCGCGTTCGTGCCCCTGGGTCGCGCGGCGGTGCGGCGGCCCGGCCGCGACGTCACCGTGGCGACCTACGGCATGATGGCGCACCGGTCGCTGGAAGCCGCCGAGGCCGCGGCGCGGGAAGGCGTCGAGGCGGAGGTGATCGACCTGCGCACGCTCTTGCCGCTCGACCTCGAGACGATCGCGGAGTCCGTGGCGCGCACGAGCCGCCTGCTCGTGGTCCACGAGGATCGGCTCCGTGGCGGCCTCGGTGCCGAGATCGCCTCCTACATCGGCGAGCATCTCTTTACTTCGCTCGATGCGCCGGTGTCGCGCGTCGCCGCCCCTGACACCCCCGTACCGTACGCGCCCCCGCTCGAGGGCGCCTACCTGCCGAGCGCCGAGCGGATCCGCGAGGCGATCGTACGACTCGCTCGGTGGTGAACGCGGCCCCGCCGTCGCGACCCGTGGTCGCGGTGCTGGCGGACGCCCGGCTCGGCGGACCGGAGCTCGGCTCCGTGGCCGACACCGCGGTGATCCGGTACGCCGGGGATGTCGTCGCGTTGCGCACGGCGCTCCGGGACGCGCACGTCCTGTTCGTCTGGGATTTTCGTACCTCCATGCTCCGCGAGGCCTGGGCCGGCGCCCGCGACCTCCGGTGGATCCACGTCGCGGCCGTGGGCGTCGACACGGTCCTATTCCCCGAGCTCGTGGAGAGCGACGTGATCGTGACGAACTCACGGGGCGTCTTCGACCAGGCCATCGGCGAGTACGTGCTCGGCCTGATGCTGGCGTTCGAAAAGGATCTGCCCGGCACAATCGTCCGCCAGCACCGGCACGCGTGGGAGCACCGCGAGACCGGGATGCTGGGCCGCCGGACCGCCGTCGTCGTCGGCGCCGGCGGCATCGGACGCGCGATCGGCCGGCTGGCGCACGCGGTCGGGATGCGGGTCATCGGGGTGGCGCGGACGGCGCGGCCGCTGGACCCCGATCTCGGGACGATCGTCCCGGCCGCCGAGCTCGCGAGCGTGCTCGGCGACGCGGACTACCTCGTGATCGCCACGCCGCTCACGCCCGAGACGCGCGGCCTGATCGGCGCGGACGTGTTCGCGCGCATGAAGCCGAGCGCGCGGCTGATCAACGTCGGCCGCGGTCCAATCGTGGACGAGGGGGCACTGCTCGAGGCCGTGCGGGCCGAGCGCATCGCCGGCGCGGCGCTCGACGTGTTTGCGCGCGAACCCCTCCCGCCGGACCATCCGCTGTGGGACGTGCCGGGGGTCATCGTGTCGCCGCACATGTCCGGTGACTTCGTGGGGTCGCTTGAGGCGCTCGCGGCGCTCTTTCGGGACAACTTCGCGCGGTGGCGACAGGGCGCGCCGCTGCTCAACGTCGTCGACAAGCGCCGCGGGTACGTGCCCGGGCGTGCCGCCGAGGAGGCCGAGCCCGCCCGGCGCGCGTCGCCGCGCCGGCGTGATCGCGCCGGGGATCCCGGACGGTCGTGACGGCGCCCGCGGCCGTCGGCATCGACGCGGGCGGGACATTCACCGACCTCGTCGTGGTCGCGCCCGGCGGTCCGCCGCTGGTGTACAAGCGGCCGACATCGCGCGATCCCTCCCGCGCGCTCGTCGACGGCCTGCGGGCCGTCGGACACGACGCCGGCGTGGCCCGGCTGACGTATGGCACCACGGTCGTGACCAACGCGCTCCTGGCGGGTGCCGGCGCCCGGGTCGCCCTCGTCACCACGCGCGGCTTCCGCGACGTGCTGGAAATCGGGCGGCAGCAGCGCGACCACTTGTACCGGCTGGACGCGCCGGGCCGCGCGGCGCCCGCGGTGCCCCGGGCGCTGCGGTTCGAGGTCACGGAGCGGATCGACCCCGGGGGGCGCGTCCTCCAGCCGCTCGTGGACGGCGAGGTCGCGGCGCTCGCGGATGCGTTGCGGCGCGCCGAGGTCGAGGCCGTCGCCGTGTGCTTCCTCCACGCCTACGCCAATCCCGTCCATGAACGCCGGGTCGCCGCGCTGCTCGGTCCGCATGTGCGCCACGTGTGCCTGTCGTCCGCGGTCAATCCCGAGTTTCGTGAGTACGAGCGCGCGCACACGACGTGCGTGCACGCGCGCGTGACGCCGCTCGTGGCGCGGCATCTGCACGACCTCGCGGCCGGGCTCCGCGCCGTCGGCGTCCAGGCGCCGCTCGCGCTCATGCAATCGAACGGCGGCGTGGCGTCCGCGCGTCAACTTGTAGATCGTCCGCTTGCGCTCTACATGTCGGGACCGGCGGCCGGCGTGGCGGCGGCGCGGGCGGTGATCGCCGGCGCGGGCATCGGCGACGCGGTGGCGCTCGACATGGGCGGCACCTCGACCGATGTGTGCCTGATCCGCGGCGGGCAGGTGGAATCGGTCACGGAACGCCGGGTCCTCGGCCAACCCGTCCGGCTGCGGTCCGTGGCCGTCGAGAGCATCGGCGCGGGCGGGGGATCCGTCGCCTGGGTCGATCGGGCGGGAGCACTCAGGGTTGGTCCGGAGAGCGCCGGAGCGGAGCCGGGACCGGCCTGCTACGCGCGCGGCGGCGAGCGTGCGACCGTGACGGACGCGTACGTGGTCCTCGGCGTGCTGAGCGAGACCCACGCGATCGGCGACGTCCGGCTCGATCCCGACCTCGCCCGGCGCGCGATCGAGCCACTCGCCGCGCGGTTCGGGATGAGCGTGCCCGATACGGCCGCGGGGATCCTGGAGATCGCAGGCGCGGCGATGCTCCGGGCGATCCGCATGGTGTCGCTCGAGCGCGGCGTCGACCCGCGCGCGCTCACCCTGGTAGCGTACGGCGGGGCCGGGCCGATCCATGCCGGCCGGCTGGCGGCGCTCGCCGGCATGCCGCGGGCGCTCGTCCCGGTCTACGCGGGCGTCTTCTCCGCCTGCGGCTGCGCCCTCGCAGACCGCCGCTACGACGCGGCGCAGAGCGCCCGCGTGCGCCTCTGGGAGGACGGGCCCGAGGCCTGGGAGCGGCCGCTCCGCGAGCTGGAGGCCGACCTCCTCGCGCGGTGCCTCGACGACGGCGCGCCGCCCGGCAGCGTCGTCCTCCAGCGGTCGATCGACCTGCGCTACGTCGGACAAAACTACGAGCTCGAGGTCCCGGTCACGCCGGGGCTCGACGCCGCGGCCGTGCGGGCCCGATTCTTGACGCTCCACCGTCTCCGTTATCAGTACGTTACCGACGAGCCGGTGGAGGGGGTCGCGGTGCGGGCCGCCGCCATCGTCCCCGCGCCGGAGGCGAGGCTCCTCGCGCCTGCGGCCGAGGCGGCCGCGGCGCGGTCGCGCCGGGTCTTCTTCCATAGGATGGGGTGGATCGACACGCCCGTCTACCCGAGGATGGGCGTGCCGTGCGGCCGGGCGTGCCCCGGGCCGGCGATCCTCGAGGATCCGTGGTGCACGGCTCTCGTCTATCCCGGGCAGACCGCGCGGCGAGACGAGGCGGGGCTCCTGTGGATCGAGCCGTCGTGACGCCGGATCCGGTGACGCTGGAAGTCGTCCGCCACGCGGTGCTGTCCATCGCGGAAGAGATGCGCGTCGTGCTGATGCGCTCGGCACGCTCCCCGGTCCTCAAGGAAGCCGGTGACCTCTCGTGCGCGCTGACCGACGCGCACGGCCGCCTTATCGCGCAGGGCCGCGACATCCCCATTCACCTGGGTGTGATGGCGTTCACCGTGGAGGAGCTACTGAAGCGCGTGCCCGCGGCCGATCTCCGCCCGGGCGACGTGTACGTGACCAACGATCCCGAGGTTGGGGGCAACCACCTCCCCGACGTCAAGGCGATCACGCCGATCTTTCACGCCGGCCGGCTGGCCGCGTTCGCGGTCAACCTCGCGCACTGGCCGGACATCGGCGGGGCCCGGCGGGGCAGTTACGTCGCCGGGGCGCGGGACCGGTACGCGGAAGGGCTGTGCATTCCCCCGGTGCCGTTGTTCGTGCGGGGCGAGCCGAACGAGCGGATGCTGGACCTGGTACTGAGCAATGTCCGCGGGCGCGAGGAACGGCACGGCGACCTGCTCGCGCAGTACGCCGCGAACGCGGTCGCGGCGGCGCGCCTGCACGAGGTTTTCGAGCGGTTCGGCGCCGAGGTGGTCGAGGGGTGCATGGCGCGGTTCCTCGACGAGTCCGAGGCGCAGATGCGGGCCGCGATCGCCGAGCTGCCATCGGGTGACTACGCGGGCGAGGACTGGCTGGACGACGGCGGCACCGGCGGGGCGCCGGTGCGTATCGCCGTGCGCGTCCGCGCCGGCGCCGGGACCCTGCACGCGGACTTCACGGGCACGGCGCCGGAGGTCCCGGGACCGCTCAATGCCACGCGGTTCGTCACCGCGTCCGCGGTATTCTACGCGGCGCGCGCGCTCCTCGGCCCGGATATCCCGGCGAACGCCGGGTGCTATCGCCCCATTACGCTCCACATCCCCCCGCGGTCCGTCCTGGATCCCGGCGCGGAGGCGCCGCGCGTCGGCGGGAACCACGAGACCTCCCAGCGCGTGGTCGACGCCGTGTTCCGGGCGCTGGCCCCGGCGCTCCCCGATCGGGTCGTCGCCGGCGGGCCCACCACGTCCGGGCTCGTGATGCTGAGCGGCACCCGCGAGGACGGCCGTCCGTTCATCCTGTACGAGGTGCACGGCGGCGGCGAGGGCGCGAGCGCGGCGCGGGACGGTCTCAACGGCATCCGCGTGCACATGAGCAACGTCATGAACACCCCGATCGAGGTGATCGAACGCGAATATCCGCTGCGGGTGGAATGCTGCGAGCTCGTGCCCGACAGCGGAGGCCGCGGCCGCCACCGAGGCGGGCTGGGGCTTCGGCGCGCCTACCGCCTCTTGGCCCCGCGCGCGGAGCTCTCGACGATGGTGGAGCGGATGCGGGTCGCACCGTGGGGCGTCTTTGGCGGCGAGGTCGGGGCGCCGTTTCGCGTGGTCTGCGTGGACGGAGAACGGCGCGTCGCCGTGCGGGGAAAGGAGAACCGCGACCTCCACGAGGGCGCGCTGGTGATCGTGGAGAGCTGCGGCGGCGGCGGGTTCGGCCCGCCGGAGGACCGGCCCGCCGAGCTCGCCGAAGCCGACGCGGTGCACGGGTACGTCACCGCGGCGCCGCCGGCGCGGGATCCGTGGAGCAGGAGGGAGCGGCCGTGAAGCTACGTGACCGGGTCGCGATCGTGACGGGCGCGGCCAAAGGCATGGGAGGCGCGATCTGCGCCCGCCTGGCCCAGGAAGGCGCCCACGTCGTGGCGGCGGCGCGCGACGCGGCGCCGCTGGCAGCGCTCGTGGACAAGCTGCGCGGGCTCGAGGGCGGCGGCCGGCACCTCGCCGTGCCCACCGACGTCACGGAGGAGACCCAGGTCGCGAACCTGGTGGACCGCACGCGCGCGGAGTTTGGGCGGATCGACGTGCTCGTCAACGCCGCCGGCGTCACCGGCCCCGTGGAAACGCCGCTCCATGCCGTCGACCCCGCGGCATGGGATCACGTCCTGGCCGTGAACCTCAAGGGCGTGTTTCTCTGCTGCCGGGCCGTCGTGCCGGTGATGATCGCGCAGCGCGCCGGCAAGATCATCAACGTCGCGGGGACGTCCGGGCTGCGGGGGTACCGGTATCGCGCACCGTACTCGGCGTCGAAGTGGGCCGTGCGCGGGCTCACACGGACGCTGGCGCTTGAAGTCGGGCCGTTCAACATCAACGTCAACGCGATCTGCCCGGGCGTCGTGGAAGGCGGCCGCATGACGGGGATCGTCGCGGAAAAGGCCCGGGTGCGCGGCACGACAGAGCAGGACGTGTTCGATGAATACGTCGGCGAGATGGCGCTGCGCCGGTTTTCCACCGACGAGGACGTCGCGCACGCGGTCGTGTTTCTGGCGTCCGAGGAGAGCCGGCAGATCACGGGCCACGATCTCGTCGTCGACGGCGGGTGGGACGTCTAAATTGGTGCCTCATCTCGTATGTTCGACGAAGGTAGACGGGCCAGGCCCGCCCGGTACCAGCCGTTGTCGAAGTAATCCGATGACGTCCTAACGCGGCCACCGGCCGATGCCGTAGGGAGAGCACAGTGCCCGCCGCGCCGTTCGACTACGAAGCGCCCGCGACGCTCGCCGAGGCCCTGGATCTGCTCGGGGAGCGCGGCCCGGAGGCCCGCCCGCTCGCCGGCGGTCAGAGCCTCGTGCCGCTGCTCACGCTGCGGCTCGCGCGGCCGCGCCTCGTCGTGGACCTCGACCGCCTGCACGAGCTCCGCGCGGTCAGGAGGACACCCGACGCGCTCGAGATCGGCGCGCTCGTGCGGCATCGCGCGCTGGAGCGTGGCGAGGGGCCGCTCGCCCTCTGCCCGCTGCTCCAGGAGGCGGCCGCGCTCATCGGCAACACGCGCGTGCGGACGCTCGGGACCCTCGGCGGCAGCGTGGCGCACGCCGATCCCGCGGCCGAGCTTCCCGCCGTCCTGCGGGCGCTCGACGGCGCGGTGGTGCTGCGGAGCACGCGCGGCGAGCGCGTCGTGGGCGCCGGCGACTTCTTCGTGGGCATGCTCACAACCGCGCTCGCGCCCGACGAGCTCCTGACCGCCGTGCGGCTGCCGCTGCCGTCGCCAGGGGCCGGCTTCGCCGTGGAAGAGTTCAGCCGGCGCGCCGGCGACTTCGCCGTGGTCGCGGCCGTCGCCGTGGTGGAGCTCGACGGCGGTGCCGTGGCACGCGCCCGCGTCGCCCTGGCGGGCGTCGGTCCGGTGCCGGCGCGGCTCGATCGCCTGGAGGCGGCGCTGCTCGGCGAGCGGTCCGGGCCGGACGCGATCCGTCGCGCCGTCGCGGATCGGCCGCTCGGGATCGAGCCGGACGGCGACATCCACGCCTCGGCCGAGTACCGCCGCCACCTCGCCGCCGTGCTGACCACCCGCGCGCTGGAACGGGCGGCGGAGGCCGCGAGGGGGGCCGTCGTGTGACCGAGCTTCGGATCGCGTTCACGCTCAACGGAGAGCCGTGCGAGGTGCGGACAGAGGCGCACCGCACGCTGCTCGAGGTCCTCCGCGCCCGCGGGGGGGTGGAAGTCAAGGAAGGGTGCGGGGAAGGCGTGTGCGGCACGTGCACCGTGCTTCTCGACGGCGAGCCGGTGAGCAGCTGCCTCGTGCTCGCCGCGCGCGCGCACGGGCGCGATCTCCTGACGGTGCGCGGCCTCGGCGATGACCAGGCACCGCACCCGCTGCAGTCCGCGTTTGTGGCACACGGGGCCGCGCAGTGCGGCTTCTGCACGCCCGGCATGCTGCTCGCCGCGTATGCGTTGCTGCGGGACCATCCGCGGGCGAGCCGCGCGGAGATCCGCCGGGCGATCGCGGGCAACCTCTGCCGCTGCACCGGCTACACGAAGATCATCGACGCCATCGCGGCCTGCGCGGGCGGAGCCGCCCGTGGCTGAGTCCCCCACCGCAACACAAGAGCGCCTCCGCGTCGTCGGCCGGCGGCTTCCGCGCCACGACGCGCGCGACAAGGTCCTGGCCCGCACGCTCTACGCCGCGGATTGGCAGATGCCGGGCATGCTCGAAGGCGCCGTCTTGCGCTCGTCGTACCCGGCGGCCCGCATCACCCGGATCGACACGAGCCGGGCGGCGGCCTACCCGGGCGTCGCGGCCGTGCTCACGGCGCGCGACGTCCCGCACAACATCCTGTGGACGGACGTGCCGGGGCAGACGAGCATCGTGGGCCCGCTGCGCGCCCGCGTGCAGGTGCTGGCGGACGACCGCGTTCGGTACCAAGGCGAGGCGATCGCGCTCGTCGCGGCGGAGACAAGGGAGATCGCGGCCCGGGCCCTCGAGCTCATCGACGTCGCCTACGAGGTGCGGCCGGGGGTCTTCACCACCGAGGAGGCGCTCCGGCCGGAGGCGCCGCGCGTGCACGAGGAGAGCAACCTGCTCGCGACCTGGCGCGTGCGGTGCGGCGATGCGGACGAGGCGCTTGCGCGCGCGCACGTGGTCGTGGAGCAGACGTACCGCTGCGGGCTCATCGACCACGCGTACCTTGAGCCGGAAGCCGGCGTGGCGTGGATCGACGCGGACGGCGTCGTGGTCGTGCGCGCGTCGACCCAGGTCATCGAGCACTTCCGCGACGTCGCGGACGTGCTTGGGCTGCCCCACAACAAGGTCCGCGTGATCGGCCCGTACGTGGGCGGCGGCTTCGGCGGCAAGGAGGACGTCACCGTCGAGGTGTTCCTCGGCCTGCTGGCGTACCGGACCGGCCGGCCCGTGCGCATGGTGTGGTCGAGGCAGGAGTCGCTGCTCGCGCGCCCCAAGCGCCATCCGTTTACGCTCCGGTACCGGACGGGCGCGGCCCGAGACGGCACCCTCGTGGCGCACCGCATCGAGCTCACGGCCGACGCCGGTGCCTACGCGTACCTCAGCGCGCTCGTGCTCCTCTATGCAACGGTCACCGCGGCGGGACCGTATCGGGTGCCGCACGTGGCCGTGGATGCCCGGGCCGTCTACACGAACAATCCGCCGACGAGCGCGATGCGCGGGTTTGGGGCGATGCAGATGGTGCTGGGTTACGAATCGCAGATCGACCAGATCGCGCGGCGCCTCGGCCTGGATCCCGTAGAGGTGCGCCGGAGAAACGCGCTCGGCCGGGGCGACCGTCTCCCCGTGGGGCAGGAGTTGGACACGCATGTCGCGGTCGCCGAGGCCGCCGAACGGGCGTGGGCGGCGCTCGGCCCGCCACGGCCGCCCTCGAGCCCGAGACACCGCGTCGGCCGGGGCTTGGCCTGCAACCTGCAGCCCTACGGGCGCCTCGTCTGGCTCCGGGACTGGGCGAGCGCCTGGGTGGGGCTGGAAGCCGACGGCAGCGTCGCGGTCCGCACGGGCGTCCCGGACGTCGGCGGGGGCCAGGCCTCGTCGCTGTGCCAGATCGCCGCCGAGGCCCTTGGGGTGGAGCCCGACCGGGTCACGGTGCACATCGCGGACAGCGCGCTGACGCCGCTCGCGGGCACGACCACCGCGACCCGGCAGCTGTACATGTCGGGGAATGCCGTGCTCGTGGCCGCAACTCACCTCCGCGACGAGGTGCGCAGGGTCGCGGCCCAGATACTCGAGACGCCGGTGGAGCAGGTGACGCTCGCCGATGGCGCGGCGGTCGCAGCGTCGCACCGGAGCGTCCCCCTCGGGGACGTGGTCAAGGAGTGCGCGCGCCTGGGCGTGCCCCGCAGCCATCTCGGCGTCTACCACGCGCCCGCGGGCGACCCGGTAGATCTCGAACGGGGCGGCGGACGCGTCTTTCCAGACTACACCTTCGGCGCGCACGCCGTGGAGGTGGAGGTCGACGTGGACACCGGTGCCGCTTCCGTGCGCCGCCTTGTGGCGTGCCACGACGTCGGCCGGGCGATCAATCCGCAGAGCGTGGAAGGTCAGGTACAGGGCGGCGCGGTGATGGGCCTCGGCTACGGGCTGATGGAGGAGATCGTCGTGGACCGCGGCGTCAACCTAACCACGAGCTTCGCGTCGTACCTCATTCCGAGCGCGCTCGACGTGCCCGACGTCGAGCCCATCCTCATCGAGTCCGGCGACGGCAAGGGCCCGTTTGCCGCGCGCGGTATCGGCGAGCCTCCGATCGGACCGCCGGCGGCGGCGATCGCCAACGCTATCGAGGATGCCGTGGGGGTTCGGATCACCGACCTCCCGATCACGCCGGAGAAGATCGCGCGCGCATTGGGACTCCTATCCGGCGGCTGAGCGCGCGGAGCGGCCGCGCGAGGTGTTACACGTTTTTCATGCATCCCCGGCCGAAACCCGGGCACAATTATAGTAGGCCGATTCGGAGTGCCATCCGTTCGGTTCCGCCGGTCGCGCCTGGGGGTGCTGCACCGATGCGGTCCTTGCGCATGCTCAGACGGTCGTGGCTTGCGGCCGTGGTCGTCGCGTTGCTGCTCGCGCCGGTCGCCGGCCTCCCGCCGGCCTCGGCGGCGGACGCGTCGCTCACCGTCACCGCGCTCAGGGTCCTCGAGCAGGCGTACGTCGAGCAGGTTGATCCCGTCCAGTTGCTCAACGCGGGCATCGCCACCATGCGCGCGGCCACCAAGCTGAGCGCGGACGCGCTGCCGGACATCCCACCGGGCACGCCGGAGTTCGAGGCGGACTCGCAGTTCGCCACGGACTTCTCGCGCGCGGCGCAGTCGCTCCCGGCGGGGGCGGGCGGGACGCAACTCGCGTACGTGGCGACCGCGGGCATGCTGGCGTCGCTACACGACAGCCACACATATTATTTGCCGCCGCAGGCATTCCGCGAGACACAGCGTCAGGTGACGGGGAACCCCAGCTTTACGGGGATCGGCGTCGAGATCACCTCGCAGAAAGATTCATCCGGGGCGCAGTCGATCTTCGTCGCCAACGTCTTTCCCGGCTCGCCCGCCGCGCAGGCCGGGCTGAAGCGGTTCGACCGGCTGGTCGCGGTGGACGGCCAGTCGCTCGCCAATAAGACGACGTCCGACGTGAGCCGGTTGATCCGCGGGACGGCGGGCTCGTCGGTGACCCTGACCGTCCAGCGCGGTGGTCAGTCGATGCAGCTGTCGGTGACGCGCGCCGCGATCCAGGTGCCGCCCGTGCAGACCAGCCTGATCGCCCCCGGCCTGGCCTATCTCCAGGTCTACGAGTTCTCGCAAGGGGCGGGCCGGCAACTGCGCGCCGGCATCCAAGCGTTGCAGGCGCAGGGGCCGATCCGATCCGCGGTGCTCGACCTGCGCGACAACCCCGGCGGCTTGATCACCGAGGCGGCCAGCGTCGGCGGGGCGTTCTTGCCCGCGGGCACCGTGCTCGCCCGGATCCACGAGCGCGGGCAGGCGCCGAGCCTCCTGCAGACGTCGGGGGAGCCGGTGCTCCCCGGCACGCCGCTTGTCGTGCTCGTGGACGGGCAAAGTGCGTCGGCCTCCGAGATCCTCGCCGGGGCCTTCAAAGACTACGGCCGCGCCACGATCGTCGGCGACAAGACGGCGGGCGCGCTCGGCGGTTCGATCATGGTGGCGCTGCCCGAGGGCGGCATGTCCGTGACCGTCGAGTCGATTCTCACGCCGAAGAACGAGCGGGTCGAAGGCGCGGGAATCACGCCCGATCTCAACGTGTCGCTGACGGCGAACGACATGGAGCGCGGACAGGACACGCAGTTGCAGGCGGCGCTTCACGCGCTTGGCACCGCGGTCACCCTGCCGGCGCGAAGCTCGTTGGCCGCGGAACAGCTCGTTGACCGGTCGCGCGCCGCGGCATGGCGGACCCACGTCCAGGGCGCCCCGCGGCGCGCATAGGTTACGCGATCTTCATCGGTTCGTCACGAGACCGTGCGGTTTCGGGCGATACGGTGTCACAGGGAGTGGTGTGCTCCATGCGATGCGCGCGCCGGCACGCTCCCGACATGATGCCCCGCAACGGAGTAAGCGCCACGACGATGTCCGTGTACGTTACGCTGCTGATCTGCTGCCTGCAGGGCGTGTTGTTCCTCCGCGGCGCGGCCGTGCCGCACCATACCTGCCGGGTGCTCCCTCCGGTGCTGAGCGTCACGGTGGACCACTCCGGCGGAACCGACATGAGCGCGCCCGCGTGCGACGCCGACAGGCCTCCGCGCGCGGCGGCGCCGCGCACCGCGCTCGCCTCCGAGCGCACCTCCGGCCCGAATCGGGTCTGGCTTCGCTCGCAGCTCCCGGATATCGCACTCCCGCCTCCGGCGGCCGCCTGAGGACGCACGAGCACGCGGCGTCGAGCACATGGGCGCCGGCGTGCATGTACACGACATCCAACGAAGAAGGGGGAACTGCTGATGCGTCGCACTCTTGCTGTCCTTGCACTCGGGCTCGTCACCACACTGGGGCCGGCCGCGGCGGCCATGGCGCAATCGGCCGACGATCAGGCGACGACCGTCGGGACCGTGCAGCAGAACGGCGCCGACCTGGCGCCCGCCGACCTGCAATCGCCGGTGTACCTGCAGGGCAACGGTCAGGGAGACGGCAACGGCCAGTAACGACGCCCCGCGGGCTTGGTGACACGGCGGCCGGCGGGGCGATCCCCGCCGGCCGCTATCGTTCGGTCCCGGCGCGCGCCGGGACGCGCGTCACCGGCGTACCAACACACTAGGATCGCGCCGCGGGCGGGACGAAGGTCCCGAGCGATATGGACCAACCATTCCACGGCATTTTTCCGTATCTCGTGTCTCCGGTCGACGCCTCGGGGCGGGTGCGCGAGCACACGCTGCGGCGGCTCGTCGACCACCTCATCGCCGATGGCGTCCACGGTCTGAGCCCGCTCGGCAGCACGGGCGAGGTCCCGTATCTGACCGCCCGCCAGCGGGAGGAGATCGTGCGGATCACCGTGGAGGCGGCCCGGGGGCGCGTTCCCGTGGTGCCCGGCGTGGCGGCCTACGCCACCCATGACGCGATCGAGCAGGGACGCCGCATGGTGGAGCTCGGCGCGCAGGGCATCGTGTTGATTCTACAAAGGTACTTTGCCCTGACCCCGACGGCGGTCTTTGAGTTTTTCTCCAGCGTCGCGCGGGAGCTGCCGTGCCCGCTCGTCCTGTACTCGAACCCGAAGCTGCTCGGCGCCGAGCTGACGCCGGACCTGATCGTGGCCCTGAGCGAACTCCCCACCATCCGGTACTTTAAGGAGGCGTCGGGCGAGACCGGCAAGATCCTCACCGTGCTGAACCACGCCGGGCACCGCCTACGCGTGTTCAGCGCGTCCGCGCACGTGCCGCTCTTGGTCTTCCGGCTCGGCGGGGTCGGCTGGATGGCGGGGCCGGCGTGCCTCCTACCCGAGCGCTGCGTCGCCCTGTACGATCTCGCCCGGCAGGGACGGTGGGATGAGGCCGAGCGCCTGCAACGGCGGCTCTGGCGGCTCAACGAGGTGTTTCAGCGGTACGCGCTCGCGGCGTGCGTCAAAGCCGGGCTCGAGCTGCAGGGGTTCGAGGTGGGTGACCCGATCGCGCCCGTGCCGGCGCTCGGACGCGACGCGCGCGACGAGATCCGCGCCGCGTTGGAGTACGCCGCGGCCGCGGCACCGGAGTCGTAGGGCGCCCGCGGCCGTGGGCCGCGTGTGACGGCGGCGGGCGCCGGAGGTGTGCTCGGAGCGCGGACGGAATACCCACGTGATGAGCGTCCTCGAGTCTCACGTCGACACGCGGTCGCAGGAGTTCAACGACAACCGAGCCTATCACGAGGGACTCGCCCGCGCGCTCCAAGAGCGCCTGGCGCGCGTCCGCGAGGGGGGCGGGCCGCGCGCCCGCGAGCGGCAGCGCGCACAGGGCAAGTGGACGGCGCGCGAACGCATCGACCGGCTGCTCGACGCGGGGTCGCCGTTCCTCGAGATCGCGCCGCTCGCCGCGTGGGACATGTATGACGGCGAGGCCCCGGCCGCGGGCCTGGTCACCGGGATCGGGCGCGTGCGCGGCCGCGAGTGCGTGATCGTCGCCAACGACGCCACCGTCAAGGGCGGCACCTACTATCCCATCACCGTCAAAAAGCACCTGCGGGCTCAGGAGATCGCGCTCGAGAACCGGCTGCCGTGCATCTACCTGGTGGATTCGGGGGGCGCGTTCCTCCCGCTCCAGGCGGAGGTGTTTCCCGACCGGGATCACTTCGGCCGCATCTTCTTCAATCAGGCCCGGCTCTCGGCCGCGGGCGTGCCGCAGGTGGCCGCCGTGATGGGCTCGTGTACGGCCGGCGGGGCGTACGTGCCCGCGATGTCCGACGAAGCCGTGATCGTGCGGGGCACGGGGACGGTGTTTCTGGGTGGCCCGCCGCTCGTGCGCGCCGCGACCGGGGAGGACGTGAGCGCGGAGGAGCTCGGCGGCGCGGACGTCCACTGCCGCCGCAGCGGCGTCACGGATTACCTGGCGACGGACGACGCCCACGCGATCGCCCTCGTTCGCGACATCGCCGGCGCGTTCAATCGCGTCAAGACGCCGTCCGTCGACCTCGCGGAGCCGGAGGAGCCGCGCTACCAACCCCGCGAGCTCTACGGCGTGCTGCCCCGAGATCTGCGCCGCCAGTTCGACGCGCGCGAGGTCATCGCGCGGATCGTCGACGGGAGCCGGTTCCACGAGTTCAAGGCGCTGTACGGCACGACCCTCGTCACGGGGTTTGCGCGGATCCACGGCATCCCCGTGGGCATCCTCGCGAACAACGGTGTGCTGTTCGTGGAGAGCGCGGAGAAGGGGGCGCACTTCATCGAGCTCTGCGGCCAGCGGCACGTGCCGCTCGTCTTCCTGCAAAACATCACCGGCTTCATCGTCGGTCGCACGTACGAAGCGGCGGGCATCGCCCGCGCCGGCGCCAAGATGGTCCACGCCGTGGCCACGTGCGGCGTACCCCGCCTCACGGTGATCATGGGTAGCTCGTACGGCGCCGGCAACTACGCGATGTGTGGCCGCGCGTACGCGCCCCGGTTTCTCTGGATGTGGCCGAACGCCCGGATCTCGGTGATGGGCGGGGAACAAGCGGCCACCGTGCTCGTGACGGTCAAGCGCGATCAGCGCGCGCGCGAGGGTGGAACGCTGACCGAGGCCGAGGAGGCGGCCATCACGGAGCCCGTGCTGGCGAAGTACGAGTGCGAGGGCAACGCCTACTACAGCACGGCCAGGTTGTGGGACGACGGCGTCATCGACCCTGCCGACACCCGCACCGTGCTGGGGCTGGCGCTCTCCGCCGCGCTCAACGCCCCGATCGCCGAGATGCGGCCCGGCGTGTACCGCATGTAGCGCCGATGCAGACCGTGCTGGTCGCGAACCGCGGCGAGATCGCCGTTCGCATCATCCGCGCGTGTCGCGAACTGGGGCTGCGCTCGGTCGCGGTCTACGCCGATCCCGACCGGGACGCCCTGCACCCGCGCCTCGCGGACGTGCGCGTGCCCCTCAGCGGGGCCGGGGGCCGCGAGACCTATCTCAGCATCGACCGCCTCCTCGACGCCGCCCGGCGCGCCGGCGCGGACGCGGTCCATCCTGGGTACGGCTTTCTCGCCGAGTCCGCGGCGTTCGCGGCGGCCGTACGCGAGGCGAGCCTCGTGTGGGTGGGTCCGCCCGCCGAGGTCATCGCGCGCCTCGGGGATAAGGTCGAGGCGCGGCGTCTTGCCGCGCGCGCCGGCGTCCCCACGGTCCCCGGCTATGACGGGGATGGCGCATCCGACGACGAGCTCGTCGCCGCGGCGACACAGGTCGGCTTTCCGCTGATGATCAAGGCCGCCGCGGGCGGCGGCGGCCTGGGCATGCGGCGGGTGGACGCGCCGGAGGCGCTGCGGGACGCGCTCGCGTCCGCGCGCCGCGAGGCCCGCGCGGCCTTTGATCGCGACGCGCTGTTGCTCGAACACCATCTCGAAGGCGTCCATCATGTGGAAGTCCAGATCGTCGCCGACCGTGCGGGCACGGTGGTCGCACTCGGCGAGCGTGAGTGCAGCGTGCAGCGCCGGCATCAAAAGCTCGTGGAGGAGGCGCCGTCGCCGTTCATGACCGCCGGCCTCCGCGCGCGTCTGGAGCAGGCGGCGGTGGCGATTGCCCGGGAAGCCGGATACCGGAACGCGGGCACCGTGGAGTTCCTCGTGGACGCGGACCGCAACTGGTACTTTCTCGAGGTCAACGCGCGGCTGCAGGTCGAGCACCCGGTCACGGAGCTCGTGACCGGGACGGATCTCGTCGCGACGCAGCTGCGGATCGCGGCGGGGGAGCGGCTGCCGGCGGGCCGCGCGGCGCGGGGCGCGGCCCGCGCCGTGCCGATCCGGGGGCACGCGATTGAGTGCCGCGTCTGTGCCGAGGACCCCGCCGCAGGGTTCCGGCCCACGCCGGGGCCGATCCTGACGCTTGTGGAGCCGGGCGGCCCCGGGGTGCGCGTGGACTCCGGCCTGCGCGCGGGTTGGCGCGTGCCGGCCGAGTACGACCCGCTGCTGGCGAAGGTGATCGTGCACGCGCAGAGCCGCGACGATGCGCTCGCGCGGATGCGGGAGGCCCTCGCGCAGTACGTCATCCTGGGCTGCCGCACAAACTTGGAGTTCCTGCACGCGGTGGTGCGGCACGATGCGTTCCGCGCCGGCGACACTACGACGCAGTTCATCGGCCGGTATTTCGCCGGCTGGCGTGGCGAGGCGGACGGGCTCGCGGCGGCGGTGGCGGCCGTGCTCGCGGAAGCCGGCGGCGAGCCGGACGCGGACGAGACGCGAGATCGAGGAACGGCCGGCGCGACGCCGCTCGGCTGGGATCCGTGGGCGCATATCGGCCCATGGCGGATCGGCGCGTGACGCCGCGAAGCGCGGATGGCTGAGCGGACGCTGCGGGTGGGGGATGACACGGTGGCCTGCGACTCCTCGCGGGAGGGCGACACGTGGGTCGTCCGCGTCGGCGGCCGCACCCACCGGTTCCGCTGCACGCGCCTCGAGCCCGGCCTCGCGTTGGTGGAATGCCGCGACCGCGCCCGCCTCGTGCACTTCGCGCCCAGGGGCGGGCGCACGTACCTGCACCTCGACGGCGTGACGATCGAGGTGGAGACGGCCCGCGCGGAGGCGGGCGCCACGGCGCCGTCGGCCCTGTCCGGGGACCTGCGGGCGCCGATGCCCGGCCTCGTGGTCAAGATCCACGTGCAGGTCGGCGAGACCGTCAGGACCGGGCAGCCGATCATGGCCCTGGAGGCGATGAAGATGGAGCACGTCGTCCGCGCGCCGTTTCCGGGCGTGGTGCGGGCGCTGTGCGCCGCGGTCGGGGAGCCCGTCGAGGGGGACGCGGTGGTCGCGCAGCTGGAGCCGGTGCCGCGCGGCGGGGCGAGCTGATGGCAGTCGGCTCCGTCGTGGAGGCCACGCGCCCCGCGCGGCTCCGGCCGACGCCGTTTGCCGGGCTGCCCGGACGGGTGCGGATCGTCGAGGTGGGCCCGCGCGACGGCCTCCAAAACGAATCCACTCCGCTCACCGTCGCCGACAAGGTCGCCTTTATCTCCCGGCTCGCGGCCGCGGGGCTCCGGGCCATCGAGGTCGGCGCGTTCGTACGGCCGGATCGGGTGCCGCAGATGGCCGATACGGACGCCGTGGTGCGCCGCCTCGGCGCCCTGGAGGGGGTCGAGTTGTCCGCGCTCGTGCCGAACCAGGTCGGCATGGTCCGAGCGATGGCCTGCGGCCTCAGGGACGTGGCGGTGTTCACCGCGGCGTCCGAGACCTTTACGCGGCGCAACATCAATATGAGCATCGACGAATCGCTCGGCGCCGCGCGGGGCGTGGTGGACCTCGCCGCCGCGAACGGCGCCCACGTGCGTGCCTACGTCTCGACCGCCTGGTGGTGTCCGTATGAGGGCCGCGTTGGGTCGGATGCCGTGCGCCGCGTGGCCGGCCGCCTGCTCGAGATGGGCTGCCGCGAGGTGTCGCTCGGGGACACGATCGGCGCCGCCACACCGCACGAGGTGTGGGCGCTGCTGGATCGGCTCGTTCGGGACGTTCCGGTTCGATCGCTCGCCGTGCACTTCCACGATACCAGAGGCACGGCCCTCGCGAACGTCCTGACCGCGCTGTGGAGCGGCGTCACCACGATCGATGCGGCCGCGGGCGGGCTCGGGGGATGCCCGTACGCGCCCGGCGCCTCGGGGAACCTCGCCACGGAGGATCTCGTGTACATGCTCGACGGGATGGACATCGAGACGGGCGTGGACCTCGACCGCCTCTGCGAAGCCTCGCGGCCGCTCGCCGCCTTGCTCGGCCACGCGCTGCCGTCGCGCTATCTCGCGGCCGGCCGGCCGGCCGCCCCGTAGCCTATCGTTGCCAACATCGAGGCGGCCCCGTACTTGCTGCTGACCGCCGCCGCGGCGTTGGGGTTGTCCGAACACCGCCGTGCGCGTTGATCCAGCCCAGGGCGAAGTCGTAGCCGTGGTGCGGCGTGGACCGCCTCTGCTACAATTGAGCCTGGACGATGCCCGCGAACCTGACGCCGCAGTATCTCGAGGCGGAACGCCGGTACCGCCAAGCCACCAACCCCGAGGAGCAACTGGCTGCTCTCGAGGCGATGATGGCCGTCATCCCCAAGCACAAGGGCACTGAACACATGCGCGCCGATATCCGGCGCCGGATGGCGAAGGCTCGGACGGAGGCCGCGCGCCGCAAGACGGCCGGGGGAAAAGGACCGACCTGGCACCATGTCCCGCGCGAGGGAGCCGGGCAGGTCATGCTCGGCGGCCCGCCGAACGCCGGCAAGTCACGCCTGCTGGCGGCATTGAGCCACGCCGCGCCGGTCGTGGCGCCGTATCCGTTCTCGACCCGGATCCCGTTGCCCGGCATGGTCCCGTTCGAGGACATCCAGGTGCAGCTCGTCGACCTACCGCCGATCGCGCCGGAGAGCGCGGAACCATGGTTGCTGGCCCTCGTGCGCCAAGCGGACGCGGCGCTGCTCGTCGCCGACCTGGCCGACGACGATCTGCTGAGCGGCATCGACACGACCGTGGACCTGGCTGCGCAGTCCAGGGTGCGTCTCGAGAGGACCGGCGGGGAGGACGCTGTGCCGACATTGATGGTCGCGTCGAAGCTCGACGCCGACGGCGCGGCCGTCCGCCTCGAGATCCTACGCGAGGCGTGGGGCGCGCGCTTCGACATCCTGCCGGTTTCCGCGGAGACCGGCGCGGGACTGGAGACGCTGCGCCGGGAGTTGTTTGGGTTGCTGCGCGTGATCCGCGTGTACACCAAGGCCCCCGGCCGCCGCGCCGATCGATCCGTTCCGTTTGTCCTGCCGCGCGGCGCGACCGTGGCGGACGCGTGCGCGGCCGTCCACAAGGACTTCGTCGAGCGGCTCAAGTATGCGCGCATCTGGGGGGCCCGCGCATTCGAGGGCCAAATGGTCCAGCGGGAGCACGTCCTCGAAGACGGCGATGTCATCGAACTGCACGTGTGAGGCCGGCGGAAGCAGCGGGGTGAGGGTGCGGCCGCGGCGCTGCGGCCCGATGGTCTGCGGCCGCCGGCGTCAGACGGCATCATAACAAGGGGGGCACATGGCACGCGTCGAGGCGTCGATGCTCATCCGAGCGCCGCTCGATCAAGTCTACGCGGTGGCGAAACGCGTGGAAGACTTCCCGCAGTTCATGCCGGACCTCGAGCGCGTGACCGTCCTGGAGCGCGACGGCGACGTGCCCAGCCGGACGGAATGGGTAGGGGCGGTCGAGGGGCGCCGTATTCGCTGGACCGAGGACGACACGTGGGACGACGCCCGCCATCTCTGCCGCTTTCGGCAACGCGAGGGTGACTTCGAGCGGTACGAAGGCGAGTGGTCCTTTGAGCCGGAGAACGGCGGAACGCGGACCGCGATTACCGTGGAGTTTGAATTCGGCATCCCGCTCATCGGCGCGCTGCTCAGCCAACTCCTGCGCGTCAAGATGAAGGAAAACCTCGACGGCATGCTTGCGGCCCTCCGCGGGAGGCTCGAGCGGCCGTGACGCGCCCCGGCGAGGCGCGAGACCGCGCGCGGCCGCGACGCCTCGCGATTGCGGCCGGGCGCCAACCGTAATCGCGTCCGAAGTAGAGGAAAACCGGTCCTCGTGCAGAATCTTGCCGCGGATCGCCCGCGGGAAGGACGGTTGCATGCACACGACGTCGCAGTACGCCGTGCCGATCGCGCAGCCTCAGATCACGGATGAAGAGAAACGCCGCGTGCTCGAGGTGCTTGAGTCGGGACGACTCGTCGCCGGCCGGCGGGTGCGCGAGTTTGAAGAGGGCTTTGCGGCGTACGTCGGGGCAGCGCACGCGGTTGCCACGTCGTCCGGCACGACGGCGTTGATGGTCGCGGTCGAGGCCGCCGGGATCACCCGGGGCGCGCGGGTGATCACGACGCCGTTCTCGTTCGGCGCCACGGCCAACGCGGTGCTGCACCGCGGCGCACGCCCGCTCTTTGTCGATATCGACCCGCGCACGTACAATCTTGACCCCGATGCCGTGGCCGCGGCGCTCGACCGAACGCCCGATGTGCAGGGCCTCCTGCTCGTGCACCTCTACGGGCTCCCGTGTCAGATGGATGCCTTCGAGGCCATGGCGAAAGCCCGCGGCCTCGTGCTCCTGGAGGACGCGGCGCAGGCGCACGGCGCCGCCTTTGGAGGGCGGCGGGTCGGGACCATTGGCACGGCGGGCGCCTTCAGCCTGTATCCCACGAAGAACCTGATGACCGGGGAAGGGGGCCTGCTCGTCACCAACGACGGCACGGTCGCCGACACGGCGCGCCTGCTCGTGAACTGTGGGAGCCGGACCCCGTACATCTACGAGATCCTCGGCTACAATTTCCGCATGACCGAGATGGCCGGGGCCTTGGGCGCGATCCAGCTTGCGCATCTGGACGCGCGGAATGCGCGCCGGCGGGAGCACGCGCGCCGCCTCACGGCCGCGCTCGCGGACCTGGACTGGCTCGTGCTCCCGTACGAGCCGCCGGGCTGCCTGCACGTCTACCATCAATACACCATCCGGGTGCCGCGCGTGCGCGACCGCCTGATCGAGCACCTCAACGCCCACGGCGTCGGGAGCCGCGTGTACTATCCGGTCCCGATCCATCGCACGCCGCTGTATGTGCGCGAGGGCTACGGGACCGCGCGGTGCCCGGAGGCGGAGCGCGCGGCGCAGGAGGTCCTCAGCATCCCCGTCCATCCGGGCCTCGACGACGCGGCGCTCGAGCGGGTGATCCGCGCGATTCGCAGCTTCGTGCCGCATCCCTCGTGAGCCGTCGATGAGCGCCCGGGTTCGCGTCGGCGTGGTCGGGCTCGGGCAATGGGGACAACACCACGTGCGGATCTACCACCACCTGCCGGACGTCGAGCTCGTGGGGGTCGTGGATACCGCACCGCGCGAGACGAGCGTGTTCTCGCGGCGCTATCAGATCCCGGGTCACCGCGACTACCGCGCGTTGTTCGGCCGGGTAGATGCCGTCAGCTTGGTCGTGCCGACGGCGCTGCACTATGAGATCGCGCGAGAGTTTCTGCACCGTGGCGTGCACGTGCTGGTGGAGAAACCGATCACCACCACCGTGGAGCAGGCCGCGGAGCTCGTCGACCTCGCGCACCGGCGCGGGGTCGTGTTGCTGGTAGGGCACGTCGAACGATTCAAGCCGGCGGTCCAGGCGCTTCGGGACCAGGTGACCGAGCCGTTGTTCGTGCAAGTGCGCCGCGTGCGGCCGTGGGACCGCCGGCGTGTGATGGACGTCGGCGTGGTTCTCGACCTGATGATCCACGACCTCGATATCATCCTCACGCTGCTCCGATCGTCGGTGGCGCGCGTGAGCGCGATCGGCGCCGCGGTGCATGGGGAGGACGACGATCTCGCGGTGGCGCACCTAACGCTCGGCAACGGGTGCCTGGCGAGCTTCGTGGCCAGCCGGATTTCGCCCGTGAAGGCGGCGGAACTGGAGATCACGCTGTCGGATGGGTTCGTGCACCTCAACTACTTGACCCAGCAGATTACCGTCCGGCGGAACGGACGGCAGACCCGAACGGTGGTGAAGGGCGAGGAGCCGCTGCGGGCGGAGTTGCGCCACTTCGTGGATTGCGTTCGCGGCGACGCGCCGCCGATGGTGCCGGGCGAGCACGGACTCCGCGCGTTAGAGGTCGCGCAGCGGATCCTGGAGCGGATGACGCTGATTACGCCCCGCGTCGCGGTATAGTGCCACGGGCGGGCGCGGCCACGGCCGGCACCGGCCGGACGGGCCGGCCGCTTCGGGTTGGCCCGATCGCTACGTTGGGACCGTCACGCAGGTGACAACCCGCGCAACCCCTTGGATGGTCCGGACGTGCGCGTCGACGAGGGACGCGATGTCGCGCGTCGCGCCGGCGCGGATTACGGCCAGCACGTCGTATTCGCCCATCACGGCGTGCGCCTCGTCGATGCCCGGCAGCGCGCGTAGCAGGCGTGCGACTTCAGCGGGGGTGTTGTGTTCCAGCTTGATCAGTAAAAAGGCCGTCTCGGTCACGGTACCGACGTGATTCTCCGCGTGGTCACCAACTCCTATAATGGGCGCGCGTGGCGCGCCGATCGTTCCGCGTCGCCGTGAGCGCCTTGCCCATTGGGAAGGTGCCGCCGGACGCGCTCCGGCGTCTCGTGTACACGCACGTCGGCGCGCGGCGTGCCGACGTCCTCGTGCGCGCCGCGATCGGCGAAGACTGCGCGTCGATTGCCTTCGGGGACGAGGTGGCCGTCCTGACGACGGACCCGATCACCGGCGCCGGGCACGACCTCGGATGGTATGCGGTGTTCGTGGCGACGAACGACCTGGCGGCCGCCGGCGCCGAGCCGGTTGCGCTCCTGCTCACCGTGCTCTTACGCCCCGCGGACGCGGCGCATGAGCTCGAGCGGGTGATGGCCCGCGCCGGAGACGCCGCGGCGGCGCTCGGCATCGAAATCGTCGGCGGCCACAGCGAGGTGACGGCGGGGATCGACCGCACGATCGCGGTCGTGACGGCGGTGGGGCGGGCCCGGCGAGACGCGGTGCTGCGGAGCGGCGCCGCGCAGCCCGGGGATGCGCTCGTGATGACCAAAGGCGCCGGCATCGAGGGCACGGCGATCCTGGCGGCCGACGCGGAGGCGCGCCTCCGGCCCGCGCTCGGCGATGCGCTGCTGCGGCGCGCGCGCGAGCTCCGTCACCGGATCAGCGTGCTGCCGGAAGCGCGCGCGGCGGCGCGGGCAGGCGCCCACGCCATGCACGATGTGACCGAAGGCGGCGTCCTTGCCGCGGTGCATGAAATGGCCACGGCGTCGGGGCTCGGCGTCGCGCTCGACGCCGACCGGGTGCCGGTCCTGGCGGAGACCGCGGCGATCTGCGCCCGTCTCGGAGCCGACCCGCTCGCGCTCATCGGCAGCGGGGCACTCCTGGTCGCCACGCCGCAGCCGGCCCGTGTCGTCGAAGCCGTGCAGGCCGCGGGGATTCACGCCGCCCTCATCGGCGTCTTTCACTCGGAGGCCGTGTCGTCGCGGGTCGTGCGCCGGGCGGGACAGGAGCGCGCGCTCATCCCACCCGTGCGCGACGAGCTGTGGAGGATCCTCGAAGCCCCGACGTCCACGTAGGCGGTGGCGCGTTTGGGCGCGTTTGACTTCGGCGCCACGCCATGCCAAAATCGACCTGCACATCGACCCCGGAGGAGGTGACGATCATGGGTACCGGCAGGCGCGGGTCCTCCGTCACCTCGGCCGGGCGGTTGTCCACCCTCCCGATTCCTCAGACCTGAACCCAACCCGTCCCCGGCCGCGGACAACCCCCGCGGTGTAGGCGCATGCCCGGCCGGCCACCGCCGCGCGCGGCGCGCCGTGCCTGCTATGCTGTGCCGAGGACGTGGTCACTCATGGAAACGCTGCTTGAAGTGCACGACCTGGTCAAGGTGTTTCGCGGCACGCGCGCCGTCGACGGCGTGTCGTTCGCGATCCCCCGCGGGCGCATCGTCGGCCTGCTCGGCCCGAACGGCGCCGGCAAGACGACGACGATTCATATGCTCCTCGGGCTCATCACGCCGACATCCGGCCGCATTGCGTACTTCGGCAAGGAATTCGCGCGGCACCGGCGGGAGTGCCTGCAGCGCATCAACTTCGCGTCGTCGTTCAACACGCTGCAGGGCCGGATCTCGGTGCGGGAAAACCTCGCGGTGTTTGCGCACCTCTACGGGCTCCCGCGTCCGCGGGCAAAGATCGAGTCGCTGGCGGCGTACTTCGGCGTCACCAAACTGCTCGACGCGCGGTACTGGGATCTCTCCGCGGGCGAACGCACACGCGTGAACCTGATCAAGGCGCTGCTGAACGACCCCGAACTGATCCTGATGGACGAGCCGACGGCCGCGCTCGACCCGGACATCGCCGACCGCACGCTCGCCCTGATCGAGGAGATCCGTCGCACGGCCGGGGTCTCCATCCTCTACACGAGCCACGACATGCACGAGGTGACGCGGATCTGTGACGACGTGATCTTTCTCGACCGCGGCCGCATCTTCGCGCACGACACGCCGCTCGGCCTGACCAAGCGCATCCGCACCGCGACGCTGACGCTCACCTTCGACGGCGACCGGGGCGCCGTCGAGCGGACGCTCCTGGGCCGCGTGGAGCGTTTTCGGTTTGTGCAGCCGTTTGCGGTCACCATCGACACCACCGAGGCGGCCATCCCCAGCCTGATCTTCGAGGTCGGCGAGGCGGGCGTCTGGATCACCGGGGTCGACGTCAAGAAACCGACCCTGGAGGACGTGTTTCTGAGCATCGCCAGAGGAGGCGGCCGTGTGGAGTGATCGCATCAAGGGCGTCTTGCTGCAGGAGATTTACATCACACGGCGGTCGCTCGAGGTCATCGTGGACCTGTTCTACACGTCGCTCGTGACCGTCGTGGTGTTCGGGTTCGTCTCCCGGTTCCTCGTGGGGGTGACGAACGTCAACACCGGGTCGTATCTGATCCTGGGCCTGTTGCTGTGGGAGGTGATTCGCGTCAACCAGTACTCGCTGTCCGTCGGCAGCCTCTGGAACATCTGGTCGCACAACCTGAGCAATATGTTCGTGGCGCCGCTCTCGGTCACCGAGTACATCGTCGCGCACATGCTTTCGGCGCTGGTCAAGACGCTCGTCACATTCTGCGGGATCTGCGCGATCGCCGAATGGTGGTTCCACTTCAACGTGCTGCAGATGGGTCTCGCAAACCTCGTGGGCTTCTTTGCGAACCTCACGGTGTTTGCCTGGTCGGTGGGGCTCGTGCTCCTCGGCGTGGTCTTCCAGATCGGGACGCGCATTCAGGCGCTCGCGTGGGGCGTGATCTTCTTGTTCCAGCCTCTCACCGCCGCCTTCTTCCCGCTGTCGGCCCTCCCGCCGGCGGTGCGCACCGTGGCGTACGCGCTGCCGCCCACGTTTGTGTTTGAGGCCGCCCGTCGTGCGCTCGAGGTGCCGGGCACGAACTGGGAATACCTCGGCATCGCCGCGGCGGAGAACGCGGGCTACTTCGTCCTGGCGACGGCCGCGTTCGCCTGGATGCTGGCGCACTCGCGGCGGTCCGGCCGGCTCGCGCGGGCTGAGGGCTGATCGGCTCGTCGAGGCGGCGACGCGCCCGGACCGGTACCGTGGTGCGCGGGCGTGTAGCATAACGCGGGCGGGGTAGAACGGCATGGTATAATGTTCGTGACAACTCCATAGCGTTGGGGGAGCTTGGGATGACCAGGCTGAGAGGATGGCTGACCGCCATCGACCCCGGAACCTGATCTGGGTAATGCCAGCGGAGGGAGGCTGTGACGCGCCGTCCCATTCCGGGCGGCGCGTCTGTTTTGCGGCGAGCACGCCACGGGCCGCGGCCGGCGCCGCGGATGTCAACATGATCGATCACCACGAGCGCCCAGAGCGCGCAGAACGCGGAAAACTCGAGGTTTGCGGTGTTATGAAGCGCTTTCCCGCCTCGGGCGCACCGGCCGGGGCCGGCGGCCCGTGGGTGGAGGCGCTTGCGGGCGTCTCCGTGTCCGTCGCGGAGCACGAGTTCGTTACGCTCCTCGGCCCGAGCGGCTGCGGCAAGAGCACCCTGTGCAACATCGTAGCCGGCCTGTTCCGTCCGGACGCCGGGACCGTGAGCCTCGATGGCGCGCTCATCGACGGCACGCGCGGCCGGGTGGCGTACATGCAGCAAAAGGATTTGCTGCTGCCGTGGCGCACCGTGCTCGGCAACGCCACGCTCGGCCTGGAAGTGCAGGGCGTGGATCGCGCCCTCGCGCGGGCCGAAGCGCGCGACCTGCTGCGTGAGTTCGGCCTGGAGGGCTTCGACGCGGCGTATCCCGCCGCGCTCTCGGGCGGCATGCGGCAACGCGTGGCGCTCGTTCGCACGCTGCTCTGCCGGCACGACATGCTGGTCCTGGACGAGCCGTTCGGGGCGCTCGACGCCATGACGCGCGCCGCCATGCAGGAGTACCTCCTGCGTCTGCGTAGCGAGTTTCACAGGACCGTGCTGTTTATCACCCACGACGTCGAGGAAGCCGTGCTCCTATCCGACCGCATCTACGTGCTGACCAACCGCCCCGGCCGGGTGCGCGCCGTGCTGCGTGCCCAGGGCCCCGGGGCCCGCCGCGCCGCCGACCCGGAGGTCGTGAGCCTGAAGGCGGAGATCCTCGACCTGCTGCGCGGGGTCGCCGCGGGAGCGGCTCGATGAGTACGCTCAGCCCGCGCCAGATCGCGAAGACGACGCCCGGTGCGGCGCGCGTGCGGGGAGGCGACCCGGGCGGCGGGCTCTTCCGGCGCGTCGGCGCGTGGTGGCGTCAGGCCGCACCGCCGGCGGGGTTGATCGCGGCTCTGGTTGCCGGCTGGGAATGGGCGGTCCGCGCGTTCGGCGTGCCACCATACATTCTGCCGCCGCCGAGCCAAATCGCGACCGTGCTCGTCGCCGACCGCGCGATCTTGCTGGGCGATGCCGCGGTGACGCTCGTGGAGGTCCTGCTCGGCTTTGCGGTCGCGTTCGTGATCGGCGTGGCGCTGGCCCTGGCCATCGTCTCGTCCCGGACCGTCGAGCGCGCGGTCTACCCGCTCGTCATCGCGAGCCAGACGGTTCCGGTGTTCGCGATCGCCCCGTTGCTGATCGTCTGGTTCGGGTACGGCATGGCCTCGAAGGTGGCCATGGCCGCCTTGATCGTGTTCTTCCCTATCGTGGTGAACACGGTGGACGGCCTGCGCGCGGCGGACGAGGATCTCGTGAACCTCCTGCGGATCCTCGGCGCCGGCCGGCGGCGGATTTTGCTCACGATCCGGATCCCGGCGGCGCTGCCGTTTGTGTTCTCGGGCGTGCGTATCGCGGTGGCGACAAGCGTCATCGGCGCCGTGATCGGCGAGTGGGTCGGTGCGACGCGCGGGCTCGGCTTCGACATGATCCACGCGAACGCGCAGCTCCACATCGACCGCGTCTTCGCCGCCATCGTGTATCTGAGCGCCATGGCGCTGGCGCTGTTCGGCGCGGTCTCCGCCCTCGAGTGGGCGGCGCTCCCGTGGCGGCGGGACGGCACCCGCTGATGCTGTGCCGCATATGGCCAACAAGGAGTGGGCCGGACGGGCCTCCCTTCGCTGCACGACCGACGCCTCTCGCGACTACTGGAATCGGTCCGCTCTCAGCGCAAGGATCGGAGTCCCGCCCACGAACGCTGCCCGCGGGCGTCGAACGCCCGCTCCAGGTACGCCCGCCCGGCCCATGCCCGTCGTGGTGCGTAGAGCACGTAGCGCTAGGGAGGCGTTGCGCGTTGGAGCATAAGATCCAGGGTTTCGATCGGCCACGCAGTGTGCGCCGAGGGCGACGGGGGAGGAGTATGGCACGCTCGGTCGGCATGGCCGTCGCCGCGCTCGCGGTGATGGTCCTCGCGATGAGCCCGGCGGGCGGCTCCGCAAGTGCGGCAGCGCCCGAGCGGCTCACGTTCATGCTGGATTGGTTCCCCAATCCGGACCACGTCCCCCTGTACGCGGCCGTTGCGGAAGGGTATTTTTCGCAGGCGGGCCTGCGCGTGACGCTGCAGGTGCCCGCGAACGCCGATGACCCGCTCAAGCTGGCTGCCGTCGGCCGCGTGGACATCGCGGTGAACTACGAGCCGAGCGTCGTCATCGCGCGGGCGCAGGGCCTTCCCGTGAAGAGCATCGGGGTGCTGATCGGCCAGCCGCTGACGACGGTCATGTTCCTGCAATCGTCGGGGATCCGGCGGCCGAGGGACCTCGCGGGCCGCCGCGTGGGCTTTGCGGTGACCGGCTACGAGGACGCGGTGGTGGACCAGGTCGTCCGGAGCGACGGCGGCAACCCGAAAACCATCACGATGGTCAACGTCGGGTTCGACCTCGTCCCCGCGCTGCTCACGCACAAGGTCGACGCGGTCGTGGGCGCGTATCGGAATGTCGAACGTGTGCAAATCGAGCTGCAGGGGCAGCGCGTCGGGATGTTCGAGCCCGAGCGATACGGGGTGCCGACGTTCTACGAACTGGTGCTGATCGCGCGGGACCAGGAGATCGCCGCGCGGCGCCCGGTGCTCCGGCGGTTTGTCGGCGCCGTGGCCCGGGGGCTCGCGTTTACGGAAGCGCACCCCGAGGCGGCGTTCCGCGACTATGTGCGTCTCAACCCCACGCTCGGCGACACGTTCAATCGCCGTTCGTTTGCGGCCACGCTCCCGTATTACGCACGGGCGCAGACCCAGCGCGCAGAGACGTGGGACGCGTTCAGCCGCTGGATGGCGTCTCACAAGGTGATCTCCGCGCCGGTGGCCGCCCGGGACCTGTTCGTCAACCTCGCGCCGTGACGCCGTTTGCCCGTCTCCACGAGGCCGCGGCGCCGCTTCGGGCGCGGATCCAGACGCATCCGTTCGTGCTCGGATTGGGCGACGGGTCGCTCCCCGGAGACCGCTACGACTTCTACCTCCGTCAGGACTACCTCTTTCTCATCCAGTACTGCCGCGTGCTCGCGCTCGCCGTCGCCAGGGCGGACGACCTAGCCACGGCCGCACGCCTCGCGGATGTGTTGAACGTGACGCTCAACACCGAGATGGACCTCCACCGCGAAGCGTGCTGGGCGGCCGGCATCGCGCCGGAGGCCCTCGAAGCCACGCGGCCCGCGCCCACGACCACCGCGTACACCCACCATCTCCGGCTCGTCGCGGAGACCGAGGACCTCGCGGCGATCCTCGCCGCGATGCTGCCGTGCGCGCACGGCTACTGGGAGATCGCCACGCGCCTGCGCGCGTCCGGCCTGCCGGAGCAGCAACCGCTCTACGCCAACTGGATCCGGATGTACACGTCGGACGAGTACGAGAGCCTGGCGCGCTGGATGGTCGACGCCTTCGACCGCCTGGCATCGGACGCACCGCCGTCGCGCGCCGAGGTGTGGAGCGACGTGTTCCTCACGAGCGAACGGTACGAGTATCTGTTCTGGGAGATGGCGTGGCGAATGGAGGAGTGGCCGTTATGAGCGCGCACAATTCGTCTGACCGCGGCGCCCCGTTGCGCCGGCTCGTCCTCGCAGCCGTGTTCGCGGCGATCGGGGTGGCCCTGGGACCGCTGAGCATCCCGCTCGGCCCCGCGCGCGTCGCGCCGTTTCAGCACACGGTCAACGCGGTGGCCGGGGTGCTGCTTGGCCCGTGGTACGCGGCGGGAGCGGCGCTGGTCACGGCCGTCCTCCGGTACAGCCTGCACACCGGCTCGTTGTTCGCGTTTCCGGGCAGCCCGTTCGGCGCCCTGATCGTCGGCTATGCCTACCGCATCTTCCGCAACGATGCGGCGGCGCTCTGCGAGCCGATCGGCACGGGACCGATCGGCGCGACGCTCGCAGCCCTCGCGTTCCAGCCGCTCATCGGCACGCACCACAGCTGGATCTGGTTTCAGGTGGCGTTTCTGTCCGCGAGCATACCCGGGACGCTCGTCGGGTACGTGGTCTTGAGGGCGCTGCGCCGCGTGCCGGTCGTCAACGCGTGGCGCGCGGCGTGAAGCCGCCCCGCCTCCCATGCGCCGGACCGGCCGGGGCCGGCCGCTGCGGCCGCCCGCCGGGGGTGCAGAGGACGGGGTGACGCACGGCATCCCGGCACCCGTGACGCCCGCCGACGCGGCGGCGCTCCTGGTACGCGTCCGGGAGCGCCGGCCGCTGGTGCACCACATCACCAACGTCGTCACCGTCAACGACGTCGCGAACGCCACCGTCGCGGTGGGCGCCGCGCCCGTGATGGCCCGCGCGGTCGAGGAGGTGGAAGAGATCGCCGCCGCCTCGAGCGCGCTCGTGTTGAACATCGGGACGCTGACCAGACAGATGATGGAGGCGATGCTGCGCGCGGGCCGTCGGGCCAATGCGGCCGGCGTCCCTGTGATCTTCGACCCCGTCGGCGCCGGGGCGAGCTCGTTTCGCACCACGGAGGCGCGACGGTTGCTCGAGACCGTGCGCGTCGCATGTTGCCGCGGCAACGCCGGAGAAGTGGCCGCGCTCGCCGGGCGCTCCGGTGCGGTCCGGGGCGTCGACGCCGCCGGCGATGTGGAGGGAGTAAACGACCTGGCACGTGAGCTCGCGACCGCCACCGGCGCGGTTGTCGCCGCCACCGGCCGGGTCGACGTGGTCTCCGACGGCGTGCGGACCATCTGGATCGAGAACGGGCACCCGCTCCTGTCCCGTGTGAGCGGCAGCGGCTGTATGGCCACCGCGGTCATCGCCGCGTTTTGCGCGGTCGAGCCGGCCGTGCTCCCCGCCGCGGCAGCCGGCCTGGTGTGCTACGAAGTGGCCGCCGAGCTCGCTGCCGATGACGCGCCGGGGCCCGGGACGTTCCGGATCCGGCTGCTCGATGCGCTCGCGTCGCTTGACTCCGCGGCGGTCGTCCGGGCGGCCCGCATTCGATCGTGAAACGGCGCGGCGACTGGCGCGTCTACGTCATCACCGACGGGGAGCGCTCGCGCGGCCGCTCGCACGTCGAGATCGCCGCGGCCGCGGTGAGGGGAGGCGCGACCGCGGTACAACTCCGCATGAAGGGGGCCCCCGCCCGCACCGTCGTGGAGACGGCCCGGCGCATCGCGGCGATGTGCCGGGACGCCGGGGTGGCGTTCATCGTGAACGACCGCGTGGACGTCGCCGTCGCGGCCGAGGCGGACGGCGCCCACGTCGGCCAGGACGATCTGCCGGCGGTGGCGGCCCGGGCGCTGCTCGGGGCCGGCCGGTGGCTCGGGGTCTCCGCGGCAACGCTCGAGGAGGTCCGTAACGCCGAACGCGCCGGCGCGGACTACCTCGGTGTGGGCGCGGTGTACGCCACGGGCACCAAGGCCGACGCGGGCGCGCCCGTGGGGCTCGGCCGTATCGCGGAGCTGCGATGCGCGTCGTCGCTTCCGGTCGTCGGGATCGGCGGCATCACGATCACGAACGCCGCCGCCGTGATCCGTGCCGGAGCGTCGGGAGTGGCCGTGATCACGGCGGTCACGCTCGCCGACGACATGGTGGAGGCCACGCAGCGGCTGCGGGAGCAGGTGGATGCCGCCCTCCAGGGCTGATCGGACGGGGCTGCCGGGGCGGACCGGCGAGTTCGACCTGATTGAGCGCCTGCGCCGTCTCGTCCCGACGGCGGGCCGAGGCGTGCGCACCGGCATTGGCGACGACACCGCCGTCGTGTCGCTCCCCCGCCGCGCGCTGGTCACGTGCGATGTCCAGGTCGAAGGGGTCCATTTCCGGTTTGGGATGAGCGCGCCACGCGACGTCGGCTGGCGGGCCCTCGCCGTCAACCTGAGCGACATCGCCTCGATGGGGGGCGCGCCGCGCTACGCCCTCGTCTCGGTGCTGCTGCCGCCGGGAGTGTCCGTCCGCGACGTCGAAGCGATCTATCGGGGACTGGGGCAGGCCGCGCGCGCGCACGGCGTCATCGTCGTGGGCGGCAACATCTCGCGCACCTCGGGTCCACTGGCGCTCGACGTGACCTTGCTTGGCGAGGCGGGGCGCGTGCTCACGCGCGGGGGGGCCCGACCCGGGGACGGCGTGTGGGTGACCGGAACGCTCGGGAACGCTGCGGCCGGGCTCTTTCTGGCGCGCCGTCGACGCGTGCGGATGCGGGAGGCGCGGACCCTTGTCGAGGCGTATCGCCGGCCCTCGCCGCGCGTGCGGGCCGGCCGCGCGCTCGCGGCGCACCGCGCCGTGACGGCGGCGATCGACATCAGCGACGGGACCGCTCAGGATCTCGTGCATGTGCTCGACGCGTCCGAGGTGGGCGCGGTCCTAAATCTCGAGCGCGTTCCGGTTGCGCCGGCCGTCGTCGCGGCGGCTCGAGCGGCGCACCTCGACCCCTACGTATGGGCGCTCGAGGGCGGGGAAGATTACGAATTGCTGTTCACCGCGCGGCCGGGGTTCGAGGCCTCCGCGCGGACCGTGGCACGCGCCGCCGGCGTCGCCGTGACCCGGATCGGAGAGATCGTCCCGCGTAGCGCAGGCCGGTGGATCCTGGTGCCGGCGGGCCGGCGCACGCCGCTGCGTCCGGCCGGGTGGGATCATCTCGTAAGCCGCGCGCGCTAACGTAGCGGCGCGGGATTGCGGCACGGGGAGCCGCGAACCAGATGGGCGGCCCGCCATCCTTGCCGCCCGTCGACAACGTCCCAAAGAGGTAGGAGGTTCCATGCAGATTCCGCGTGCGCTGTCGATTGCCGGGTCCGACTCGGGCGGCGGTGCGGGCATACAGGCGGACCTCAAGACGTTCAGCGTCTTTGGTGTGTACGGCATGACGGCGATCACGGCGATCACCGCGCAGAACACGACGGCGGTGACCGCCGTGGCGGAGATCGCCCCGGAGGTCGTCGCGGCGCAGATCGACGCGGTCGCGGGCGACATCGGGGTGGACGCCGCGAAGACCGGGATGCTCAGCAACGCGGCGATCATTCACGCCGTGGCGGCCGGGATCCGCCGGCATGCGCTCCGGGCGCTCGTGATCGATCCGGTGATGATCGCGAAGAGCGGGGCCGCGTTGCTCCGCCCCGAGGCAATGGAGGCCCTGCGGCGCGACCTGCTCCCGCTGGGGCTCGTCGTGACGCCGAACCTGTACGAGGCGCAGGTGCTCCTGGGCCGCGAGCTCCGGACGATCGAGGAGATGGAAGCGGCGGCCCGCGCGCTCCGCGACCTCGGTCCCGGGTACGTTGTCGTCAAGGGAGGCCACCTGCCCGGCGCGGCGGTGGACGTCCTGTACGACGGCCGCACCATCGAGCGGCTCGAGGCGCCGCGCGTGGCCACCCCGCACACGCACGGCACCGGGTGCGTGTTTTCGGCCGCGATCACCGCGCAGATGGCGCGGGGGGCGGATCCCGTGGAAGCCGTGCGGGGAGCGAAACGGTTTATCACCCGCGCGATCGAGGGCGCGTTGCCCCTTGGGCACGGCCACGGCCCGGCCAATCCGCTGCACAGCCTAGACACGCCGGCCGGCGGCGAGCGAAAAGGTGCGCATGAACGCTGAAACGGTGAGAGGCGACTACATGATTCGCGGAACGGCCGCGGACGAGCAGATCCGGGCCGTCGCGACCGTCACGACGCAGACGGTGGAGGATGCCCGAATCCGGCACACGGCCTCGGCGACGGCGACCGCGGCGATCGGACGAAGCCTGACGGGGGCCGCCTTGCTCGGGGCCGGTCTCAAGGACGGCGGCTCGGTGCTGCTGCGGGTGCTCGGCGATGGACCGATCGGCGCCATCGTCGCGCAGGCCGACGCCCAGGGCCGGCTGCGCGGGTACGCCGTGAATCCCCAGGCGGACCTGCCGGTAACACCGGCGCACAAGCTCGACGTGGGCGGTCTCGTCGGCAAGCAAGGCACGCTCCACGTCACGCGCGACGTGGGGCTGCGCACCCCGTACCACGGGTCCGTGCCGCTCGTTTCCGGGGAGATCGCCGAGGACCTCGCCGCCTATCTCGTCCGTTCGGAACAGGTGCCGTCGGTCGTCGCGCTCGGGGTCCTCGTGGGCCCAGACCTCCATGTCATCGCCGCGGGCGGCCTGTGCGTGCAGGCGCTGCCGGGCGCGTCCGCGGGGGTCGTCGCGGATCTCGAAGCGCGCGCGCTTCGCATGCCGCCGATTACCCAGTTGGTGGCCAACGGCCACACGCCGGAGCAAATCCTCGCCACGGCGCTCGGGGGATGGGAGCCGGCGTTCGGCGAGGTGAGCCGTGTGCGGTTTCACTGCGGGTGCACACGGCAGCGGGTCGAAGAGATGCTCCTGACCCTGGGGCGGACGGAGCTGGAAGCGCTGCTGGCGCAGGAGGGCCGCGCCGAGGTGACGTGCCGGTTCTGCGGTGACCGCTACGTGCTGAGCGGGAACGAACTCGAGGGGTTGATCGCGAAGCTCCGGAGCGGGACCGCGCCGCTTATGTGAACGGGCCCGCCGGGTTCCTCAGGCCGTCCGCCGTACCTTGCCGGCCTTCACGCACGCGGTACACACGAATGCCCGCCGCGGGACGCCGCCCAGGACGACGCGGATGCGCTGCAGGTTCGGCAGGAACCGGCGCTTGGTCTTGTGGTGTGAGTGACTCACGAAATTGCCGGTGCTCGGCGATTTGCCGCAGACCGCACAGCGACGTGCCATGCAACACCCTCCCGCTCGAACGGACCGCGGACAAGTGTACCACACAGCGGCGAGCAGGGGCAACCGCGCGCGCGTAGAAATGCCTCGGCAGTCATGCGCATCCGGCCGGGGACGCCCCGGGCGACCACCGCAGTGCTTGGACGCAGGAGGCGCGCCATGGCGAATATCCGGCGGGATCCGACACCGCGCGACGCCACCACGCGCCCGCGTGCGCTCGCCGCGGTCCAGGTGCGGCCCTCCGGAGACTCCGGGCCGGTCGCCGTCGGCTTGACGTCCGCGGTGCAATACGCTCGTGGCGTCGGCCCGGCGCGCGCGCAGTTGCTCGGGGACCGTCTGGGGATCGCCACCGTCTCCGATCTGCTCTACCGCTTGCCCCGCCGCGTCGAAGACCGCAGCCGGCTCCGCCGCATCTACGATGTAGCGCACGGTGCGCTGGAGACGGTCCAAGGCACCGTGGTTCGGATCCGGCAGTTCCGGCCGCGCCGGCGGCGCTTGGTGATCATCAAAGCCGCCGTCACCGATGGGTCGGGCATCCTGCACGCGGTCTGGTACAACCAGCCGTACATCACACGGCAACTGACCCCCGGGACGCGCGTGGTGCTGCACGGGCGCGTTCAACGCCAGGCCGGCGAGATCCAGATGACCGTGCCGGAGTTCGAGGCGATCGAGGAGGGCGAGGACAGCCTCCACGTCGGCCGGATCGTCCCCGTGTATCCGGGTACCGAGGGCCTGAGCCAGCGTGTCATGCGCTCGATCGTCGCCCGCGCGCTGGACGACCACGCCGGCGCGCTGCGCGAGTGGCTGCCGGCCGGGGTCCGCGACCGGCACGGGCTGCCCGAGCTCGGCTGTGCCATCCGGCAGGCGCATTTCCCCGAGAGCCTGGAGGAGTACCGCGCCGCACGGAACCGCCTCGTGTACGAGGAGCTCCTGCTGTTCCAGCTGCTGCTCCTGCGGCAAAAAGCGGCGCGGGCCGCGGCCCCGCGGGGGGTACGGTACGGGGATGCCCGTGAGCTGGTCGCGCGATTTCACCGCGCGCTTCCGTACACGCTGACCGGCGCGCAATACCGGGTCATCACCGAGATCTTGCGGGACATGGACCGGCCGCACCCGATGAACCGCCTGCTGCAGGGCGACGTCGGCTCCGGCAAGACCGTCGTCGCCGCCAGCGCCCTGCTGCGGTGCGTCGGCGGCGGCGCGCAGGGGGCGCTCATGGCCCCCACGGAGATCCTTGCCGGCCAACATTACCTGACGCTACGCAACCTGCTCGCCCCGATGGGGCTCACGGTCACGCTGCTCGTGGGGGGTCTCAGCCGCGCCGCGCGCGACGAGGCGCTGGAGGCCGCGCGCGAGGGGCGGGCGGATGTGGTCGTCGGTACCCACGCGCTCATCGAGGACGATGTCGAGTTTCACCGTCTCGGCCTCGTGGTCGTGGACGAGCAGCACCGGTTCGGCGTGTCGCAGCGCGCGGCGTTGCGCTACAAGGGCGAGCACCCGGACGTGCTGGTGATGACGGCCACGCCCATCCCGCGGACGCTCGCGCTGACCCTGTACGGCGACCTCGACGTGTCGATCCTGGACGAGCTGCCGCCGGGGCGCTCCCCGATCCTGACCTACGTCCGCGCGCCGGCGCAGCGCCCGCGGATCTACCAGTGGGTGCGCGGCGAGGTGGCGGCCGGGCGGCAGGCGTACATCGTCTGCCCTCTGATCGAAGAGTCCGACAAACTGCAGGCGGAGGCGGCGACCGCGCTTGCGGCGCGCCTCGCGGAGTCGGTGTTCCGGGACGTGCGCCTCGGTGTGCTGCACGGGCGCATGAAGGTCGACGAGCGCGACCGGGCCATGCGCGCGCTGCGGGAGGGGCAGACCCAAGTGCTCGTCGCGACCACGGTGATCGAGGTCGGCATCGACGTGCCGAACGCGACGGTGATGGTGATCGAGGACGCCGACCGGTTTGGGCTGTCCCAACTCCACCAGCTTCGGGGCCGCGTCGGGCGCGGCGCGCAGCAATCGCGGTGCATCCTCATCAGCGATCCCCGAACCGAGGAGGGCCAGGCGCGCCTGGCGGCGATGGAGGCCACCACCGACGGCTTTCGCATCGCGCAGCGGGATCTCGAGCTGCGGGGCGTCGGCGAGCTCCTGGGCCACCGCCGCCAGCACGGACTCGGCGAGCTCCGCGTCGCCGACCTGCTGCGCGACCACGACTGGCTGGAGCGGGCGCGGAGCGACGCCGCGGACCTGCTCGAGGGGGATCCCGATCTCGAGCGTCCCGAGCACCGCCCGATCGCCGCAGCGCTGCACGCCCGCTTCGCGGGAGTGCGCCCTGAGAACGCGAGGGTCGGGTAAGTGCGCGTCACCGCGGGCGCGGCCAAGGGGGCGCGGCTCCGCGCGGCCACCCGAGCCGGCACGACGCGGCCGACCTCGGGCATGGTCAAGGACGCGATGTTCAACGCGCTCGGCGCGCGCCTCTCCGGCGCGCGCGTGCTGGATCTGTTCGCGGGGACGGGCGCGCTGGGCATCGAGGCCCTCAGCCGGGGCGCGGCGTCGGCGGTGTTCGTCGAGCGTGAGCCTCGAAGCGCGGCCGCGATCCGCGAAAACCTGCGCGCGGCGCGCCTCGCGGCCCCCGGCACCGTGCGCCGGGCCAACGCGCTCGCGGACCTCGCGGCGCTCGGCCGCGAGGGCGCGCGCTTCGACGTGGTGCTGCTGGATCCGCCGTACGGCCAAGGGCTGCAGGAGCGCGCGCTCCGGGCGCTGGCGGCGGCGGGGGTGCTGGCGCCCGGGGCCGTGGCGGTGGTGGAAGGGCACTGGCGCGACGATCCCGGCGAGGTCGCGGGCCTGCGGCGAACCCGGAGCGCCCGGTACGGCGAGACAGGCGTGTGGTTCTACGAGCCCGGCGGCGCGTGATGGCGCGGGGGCAGACGGCGCTCTACCCGGGGACGTTCGACCCCGTACACAACGGGCACCTCGACATCATCGTGCGCGCCCGCCAGATCTTCGGGCGGGTCATCGTAGGGGTGCTGACGAATATCGAAAAGACGACGTTGTTTCCGGCGGACGCGCGCGTCGCCATGCTCCGCGCCGCGGTGGCGCGGCATCCGGACATCGACGTCCGCCCGTTCGACGGCCTGACGGTGGAGTTCGCCCGGCGCGTGGGCGCGCGGGTGATCGTGCGCGGACTGCGTGCCATGATGGATTTTGAATACGAGTTGAAGATGGCCGCCATGAACAAACGGCTGAGCCCGCGGATCGAGACCGTCTTTATGATGACGAGCCCGGAACTGGCCTATCTCAGCTCCACGCTTATTCGCGAGGTGGCGGCCTTCGGCGGGTCCGTCGCCGGACTCGTCCCGGCCGGCGTCGTACAGCGCCTGCGCCGGATCCCATCCGACACGCGAGGTGAGGATGCATGACTTCTCCAGGCACCCCATCCCCCCGGAGCGCAGCTGAGTGTCTCGACCGGCTGGAAGCGTTGCTGGAGTCGGGCGGCTCCATCTTCGGACGGCGGTCGCGCCTCGACGAGGCGCGCCGGCTGATCACGCACCTGCGCACGCTCGTGACGCAGGGGGCGGCCCGGGCGCAGCAGGTGCAGAGCGAGGCGGAGGCGGTGCTGCGCCGGGCGCAGGACGAGGCGCGGCGCATCGTCCTCGAGGCGCAAGAGCGCGCCCGCGGCGGCGTGGACGCAGAGGTCGTGCGGGGCGCCGAGCTCGAGGCGCAGACCTTGCGGGCGGAGGCGGCGAAGGAGGCCGAGGACGTACGGCGCCAGGCCGATCTCTACGCGCTCAAGGTCTTTGAGCGTCTCGACGCCGAAGTGTCGCGCGTGTTGTCCACGATCAAGCGCAGTAAGGCGATCCTGGGAGACCGCAACGGCACCGGGCCGAGCGCGGCCCCGGGCCGCCTTGACAATGAGAAAATGGCGTCCGTATAATGAGCCGGTGTGCCCGGGAGCTACCCCCGGGCACGCGGCGTGAGGTGGGGCCGTGCGCGCCTACGTTGGCGACTTGCTCACCGCGGGCGGCACACGCGCCGTGGGGTTTTGCGAGATGGTCGCGCCGCCCTCGGACGATGTGGTGCTGGCCGAACCGGTCGCGGGGCAGTTCACGTTGCGCGGGACCGGGGCGACGGTGCACGTCCAGGGTCGGGTCGCAGCCGCCGCAGGGCTCGTCTGCGGCGCATGTCTTCGCAGGTTCTCGCAGACGCTCGAGGTCGACATCGACGAGGAGTTCGCCCGTCCCACGGGACAGATCGAGGTTGCCGGCGAGCAGGCGCTGACACCGGAAGATTTCGTCGCGGCGATCAGCGCGGACGACGTCATCGATCTGACCGAGCTGGTGCGGCAGCACCTCGCGCTTGCGCTCCCGATCGCTCCGCGTTGTACGCCGGACTGCCGGGGACTCTGCCCTCGATGCGGCGCCGATCGCAACGCCGGCGGCTGCGAGTGCGACACGCAGGAGATCGACCCGCGCTTTGACGCGCTGCGGCACTGGACCGAGGGGCCGGCGCCGGGAGGCGCCCGCAGGGCGCGGAGCCGTCCCGGCGGGCGCCCGCGCCGAGAAGGGGAGTGATTCATGGGACTGACGAAGCGGCGGTTCAGCAAATCGCGGACGGCGAAACGCCGCGCCCACTTCAAGGCGCAGGCGGTGACGCTCGTCCGTTGCCCCAAGTGCCACGAGCCGATGGTGCCGCATCGCGTGTGCCCGAGCTGCGGGACGTACGCGGGACGGCAAGTCATTCAGGTGCGCGAGCCGGAGGAGAAGTCCACCACGTAGATGGACGCCGGCCGCGTGCTGCGGAGCGTACCGTCGTCCCCCGCCGGATCGTCGCGGCGATGAATCGTGCCCCGGACGGCCTCCACGTGGCCGTCGACGCGATGGGCGGCGACCACGCGCCGCGCGAGGTCGTCGCGGGCGCGGTGCAGGCGGCACGCGCGCTCGGGGCCCAGGTCATCCTCGTCGGGCGGGGGCGCGTGCTGGAGGAGGAGCTGCGCCGCGCGGGGGGTGCGCCCGGTATCCGCATTGAGGACGCCCCCGAGGTGATCGAGATGGCGGAGGCGCCGGCCATGGCGCTCCGCCGCAAGCGCCGCGCGTCGATTCCGGTGGCGATCGACCTCGTACGGCGCGGCGAGGCCGACGCGATGGTCAGCGCGGGCAATACCGGCGCGGCGATGGCGGCGGCCCTGTTCGGGCTCGGCCGGGTCGAAGGCATCGACCGCCCGGCGATCGCGGCGGCGCTACCTACCACGCGCGGCCGCGCCATCCTCGTGGACGTGGGCGCCAACGTCGACTGCCGGCCGAAGCACCTCGTGCAGTTTGCCGCCATGGGCACGGTCTACGCGCGCGTGCTCGGCATCCGGGAGCCGCGCGTGGGCGTGCTCAGCAACGGCACCGAGGACACCAAGGGGAACGATCTCGTGATTCGTGCGGCGGAACTGCTCCGACAGTCGGGGCTGCGCTTCATCGGCAACGTGGAGGGCCGGGAGTTCTTCGACGGGGCCGCCGATGTGGTCGTCTGCGACGGCTTCGTCGGCAACCTCGTGTTGAAGTTCGGCGAGGGACTGGCGTTGGGGATCTTTGCGCTGCTGCGCGACGAGCTGTCGCGGGGGCTGCGGGTCCGGTTGGGCGCCGCCCTGGCGGCCCGCGGGCTGCGCGCGGTCAAGCGGCGCATGGACTACACGGAGTACGGCGGCGCGCCGCTGCTCGGCGTCAACGGCGTGTGCATCATCAGCCACGGCAGTTCGCGGGCCAAGACCATCCGCAACGCGGTGGCGCTCGCGGTGGAGTCCGTGCGCGCCCGCATGGTGGACGCGATCCACGACGCCGCCGGCCGGCTGGCCGAGTCGGGCACGCCCCAGAGCGTCCCCGTCAAATAGATGCGCACAACGGCGCGCGAACGCGGGGTGGCGTAGCCGGTGCACACCGCCGCCGTCTTTCCGGGACAGGGCGCCCAATACGTCGGCATGGGGCGCGAGGTGGCGCACCACTCCGCCGCGGCGCGGGAGGTGTTCCGGCGCGCCGCGGCGGTGCTCGGCTTCGACCTTCTCGCGCTCTGCGCGGACGGCCCCGAGGACGCCCTCCGCGCCACCGCGAACACGCAGCCCGCGATCCTCGTCACCAGCCTGGCCTGCCTGGCCGCGCTTCCAGTGGCGGCGGACTGCGCCGCGGGCCTGAGCCTCGGGGAGTACACCGCCTTGGCGTGCGCCGGGGCGATCGAGCTCGAGGACGCCGTGACGTTGGTGCGGCTGCGCGGACAGTATATGCAGGAGGCGTGCGCGGGGCGCGACACGATGATGGCCGCCATCGTCGGTCTGCCCGCCGCCCACGTGCGTGACGTCTGCCAACGCCACGGAGCTCTCGGCGTCGTGGAACCGTCCAACTTCAACAGTCCCGGTCAGATCGTGATCGGCGGGGACGCGGCGGCGGTGCGGGCGGCGCTCGCGACGGCGATGACCCTCGGCGCGCGCCGCGCCGTGCCGCTTGCGGTCAGCGCGCCGTTCCACACCAGCCTGATGCGGCCGGCGGCGGAGCGACTCGCCGGCGATCTCGAGCGCGCGCGGATCCGGGATGCCCGCATTCCGGTCTTTGCCAACGTCACGGCATCGCCGGTCCAGGCCGCGGACGACGTCCGCCGGGCTCTCCTCGCGCAGGTCGCCTCCCCGGTCCTGTGGGAGCAATCCGTGCGGGCGATGCACGCGGCAGGCATCGCCCGCTTCGTGGAGTTCGGCCCGGGGACCACGCTCGGCAGCATGATCCGCCGCACCGTCAAGGCCGAGCTGTGGCACGTCGAGGACCTCCCGTCCCGCGACGCCACCGCGGCGGCGCTGGTCCGCCCCGCGGGAACCACGGCGCCCGCGACAGCCTCGAGACTGGGACAGGGAGGCTGATGGCCCGGGGGCGATCGCCGCGATGCGGACGATGAGCACGGACACGCGGGTCGCGTTGGTAACCGGCGCGTCCGGCGGTATCGGCGGTGCCGTGGCCGCGCGCCTGGCGCGCGCGGGATTCGCGGTGGTCGTGCACTACGCCAAAAACGTCGCCGGGGCCGAGGAGACGCTGCGGCGCGTCCAGCAGGCGGGGGCGGAGGGCCTCATGCTGCAGGGAGACGTCACCTCCGCGGAGGCCTGCCGCCAGCTCTGCGCGGAAGCCCTCGAATGGCGCGGCCGCCTCGACGCGCTGGTCAACAACGCCGGCCTGACCAAGGACGGCCTGCTCCTGCGCATGAAGGACGAGGACTGGCACGACATCCTGGCCGTCAACCTGCACGGCACGTTCTACTGCACGCGTGCGGTATTGCGCGAGATGATCCGGCAGCGCCGGGGACGCGTCGTGAACATTACGTCCATCGTCGCGGAGGTCGGCAACCCGGGGCAGGCGAACTACATCGCAGCGAAGGCCGGGGTGATCGGCTTTACCAAGGCGGTCGCGTGGGAAGTGGCCGCGCGGGGCATCACGGTCAACGCCGTCGCCCCAGGATACGTGGAGACCGGCCTCACCGCGGCGCTGACCGACGAGCAGCGCGCGCGCGTGCTGAGCCACATTCCCATGGGGCGGACCGGCAGCGTCGATGAAGTCGCGGCGGCCGTGGCCTTTCTCGTGTCCGACGACGCGTCCTACATCACCGGCCAAGTGCTCAACGTGGACGGCGGCGCCGTGATGCGGTAACGGGCGGGGGCATTGCGCGCCGGGCGCAATGATGCGGGCCGCATGCGGGACGGGTAGACTCAGGGGGTGGTCGCGGGATGGCAGCGGTGTTCGATCGGGTCAAGGCGATCGTCGTGGAGCAATTGGGCGTCGAGGCCGGCGAAGTGACGCCGCAATCTAAATTCGTGGAGGATCTCGGCGCCGACTCGCTCGACGTGGTCGAGCTCGTCATGGCGCTGGAGGAAGAGTTCGACCTGGAGATCCCCGACGAGGATGCGGAGAAGATCGCGACGGTCGGCGAGGCGGTGAAGTACATCGAAAGCCACACCGAGGCGCCGGCGGAGTAGCGCCGAGCCGCCTGGGCGGAGTCGGTGATGCCGGGACCTGGGCCTGTGGGGCGCCGGCGGGTGGCCGTCACAGGGCTCGGCGTCGTCAGCCCGATCGGCACGGGCAAGGACGCGTTCTGGAATGCGCTCATGGAGGGGCGGTCGGGCGTCCGGCGGATCGCGTCCTTCGATCCCGGCGCGTTCACGTGCCAGATCGCCGCGGAGGTAACCGACTTCGACCCTGCCGCGTACCTCGATCGCAAAGAGGTGCGCCGCAACGACCGGTTTGTCCACCTCGCGATCGCGGCCACACGCCTCGCGCTCGAGGACGCCCGGTTCACGATCTCCCCCGCGAACCGCGATCGGGTCGGCGTGGTGATCGGTTCGGGCATCGGCGGGGCGCACACGTGGGAGGAGCAGCACGAGATTCTTCGCTCACGCGGCCCGGACCGCGTGAGCCCGTTTTTCGCCCCCATGATGATCATCAACATGGCATCCGGCGCGGTCAGCATGCAGGTTGGCGCCCGCGGCCCCAATTTCTCGATGGTGTCGGCGTGCGCCACCGGAGGTCATGCGGTTGGCGAGGCGGCCCGCATCATCCAGCACGGCGACGCCGACGCCATGATCTGCGGCGGCTCGGAGGCCGCGATCACGCCCCTCAGCCTCGCCGGGTTTTGTTCCATGAAGGCGCTCAGTACCCGCAACGATGCCCCGGCCCGCGCGTGCCGTCCGTTCGACGCCGGTCGGGACGGGTTCGTCATGGGTGAGGGTGCGGGCATCGTGCTCCTGGAGGCGTGGGACCACGCCGAGCGCCGCGGTGCGCGGATCTACGCGGAGCTCGCCGGATACGGCATGAGCGCGGACGCCTACCACATTACGCAACCGGATCCGGAGGGCGAGGGCGCGGCTCTGGCGATCCGGATGGCGCTCAACGACGCGGGCGTGGACCTGGCGGAGGTCGACTACGTCAACGCCCACGGCACGAGCACACCGTACAACGACAAGTTTGAGACGATCGCGCTCAAGCGTGTGTTCGGCGAGGACGCGAAGCGCATCCCGGTCAGCTCGACGAAGTCGATGACCGGGCATCTGCTCGGCGCCGCGGGCGGCATCGAGCTGATCGCATGCGCGCTCGCGATCGACCGCAAGCACGTCCCGCCGACCATCAACTACGAGGTCCCGGACCCGGACTGCGACCTCGACTACGTGCCCAACGTGCCCCGCCCCGCCTCGGTCGATGTCGCGATGTCGAACGCGTTTGGGTTCGGCGGCCACAACGCCATCCTGGTCGTGCGGAGGCCGTGAACGGCCACGCCGCAAACGGCGCCGCGGAGCTGTCCCCGGAGCGCGACGCTCAGCTTCGGGAACTTGAGACCAAGCTGGACGTGCGGTTCCGCGACCGGGCGTTGCTGCACACGGCGCTCGTGCATGGGTCCGTGGGCGCCGACGCCCGCAGCCGCCACGGCGACAACTACGAACGCCTCGAGTTTCTCGGCGACGCCGTGCTCAACCTCGCCGTCAGCGACCACCTCTATCGGGTGTTCCCGACGCGGCTCGAGGGCGACCTCGCGCGGCTGCGCGCCGCGGTCGTCAGCGAGGGGCCGCTGGCCCACGTCGCGCGGTCGCTCGACCTTGGGCGCTACCTCGTGCTCGGCCGCGGCGAGGAGAAGGGCGGCGGCCGCAGCCGGGCGTCGCTGCTGGCGGACGCCATCGAGGCCGTGGTCGGCGCGGTCTACGTCGATTCGGGGTACGGTGTAGCGCACCACTGTGTGATGCGCTGGTTCGCCGAGGACCTGGCCCGGCTCGAGGAGCCGGGGGAGGGCGATTACAAGAGCCAGCTCCAAGAGCTGATCCAGCAGCGGGAGCGCCGGCTGCCGCGCTACCGCATTACCGGCCAGGAAGGGCCGGACCACAGCCGCGTCTTCGTCGCCGTCGTGGAGGTCGGCGGGCGCACGCTCGGCGAAGGCCGGGGCCGCAGCAAGAAAGAAGCGGAGCAGGCCGCGGCCGAGCAGGCGCTCGTTCAGTTGCGGCGGGGACAGGCCGGGTGAAGCAGCTGTGGGCGCCGTGGAGGCTACAATACATTAAGACGGCCAGGACCGAGGGTTGCATTTTTTGCACCCTGCCCGCCGACGGCCGCGACCGTGAGCACGGCGTGCTGTTCCAGGGGCGGGACGCCTTCGTTATCCTGAACGCGTTTCCGTACAACTCCAGTCACCTGATGGTGGTGCCGCGCCGTCACGTGGCGCGTCCCGAGGCGCTGACCGCGCCGGAGCGGCTCGAGATGTTTCACCTGATGACGGCGTCCATCCAGGCGGTCACCGAGGTGTACCGCCCGGAGGGCTTCAACGTCGGCATGAACCTCGGGCGAGCGGCCGGCGCGGGCATCGACGATCACCTGCACATCCACGTCGTCCCGCGCTGGATCGGCGACACCAACTTCATGCCGGTCCTGGGCGAGGTGAAGGTGCTGCCGGAAGACCTCACCGTGACGTACGATCGCCTCGCGGGCCCCCTTCGAGCGGCCGCAGGGCAGGGGGGTCCGGGGACCGGACGGTAGCGCCCGCCGCGCCCGCCCATTGCGGCGGAGTGAAACGCCGGAGCCCGTCGGAACGCGCAAACCAGCGCCACCGGGTAGGCGTGGCTGCCGCACCGATCGGCATCGAGAGACCACCTTGCTATCATAGGCGTATGCGACGGAATCGGCGCTGGGCGGTGTGTTGGCTCGCGGCGACGGTGACGGCGGCGCTCGCCGCTGCGCCCGGGCTCGCCGCGCATCGGGGGCCGGAGCCGCCGTCGCTGGCGCTCACGGACCGGTCGGCCCGTCTGCTCGGCGTGCGGCAAGGCGACGTGATCGAGGTCGCGCGAACGGCGGCCGGGCCGTGGCGCGCGTTTCGCGTCGCAGAGGTGTACCGGCCGGCCGAGTACCCCACCGAGATCTCGCGCACGCGCGTGGACCTGCGCCTGCACCTTGCGGACCTCGAGGCGCTCGACGGCGCGGGTGACAACGTGGACAGCGTGGTCGTGCGCGTGCGCGCGGGGACGCGCCCCACGGACGTGGCGGCGCGGCTCAACACGCTCCCGCTCGGGTTCCGGGCCTATACGTCGGACGAGGTGGCGGCGCAGGGGTCGAGCACGTTCGAGGTGATCGCGCGCTTTCATCGCGCCATCAGCGTCGTCACGCTGCTCGCGAGCAGCGTGTTTCTCCTCACCATCATGACGCTCCGGGGCGAGGAGATGCGGCGGCACGTCGGGGTGATGCGGCTCGTCGGCATCTCGCGGCGTAGCGTCGCCGCCTCCCTCCTGCTGATCGCCGCGGGGGTGGCCCTGGCCGGCAGCCTCGCCGGCGTGGGGCTGGGCTACGCGCTCTCCGCCGCCATCAACCTCTACTACCGCCGCCTCTTCGACACGCCACTCGTGTTCTCGGTGATCACGTGGCCGGTCTTGGCGGAAACCGTCGGGCTTTCGGTGCTCATCGGCCTCGCCGCGGGCGCGGCCACGGCGTGGCGCCTCCTCCGGCGCCCGGCGCGCGAGCAGCTCGGCCGGTAGCCCGGAGATGACGGCGCTGTCGTTCCTCGCCTGGCGCACGCTGCGCCGCAATCCCGTGCGCACGGCGCTCGTGATTCTCGGGCTCAGCGTGACGGGCGCATTGCTGCTCGACATGACGATGCTCTCGGGCGGGTTGCAGGCGAGCCTGGGCCAGCTGTTGAGCCGGCTCGGATTTGCCATTCGCGTCGTCCCCAAGGGCACGCTCCCGTTCTCCGGCGACGCGGAGATTCCGGACGGCGACGGTCTGGCCGCGGCCATCGCATCCCGGCCGGGCGTCACCGCCGCGGTCCCGGTCCTCGCGACGAACGTGTACGTGCGTCGCGGCCGTGCGACGTTCGCCTCGTTCGCGATCGGCGTGCCCCGGGGCGGTACGGGCGTGTACGGCATGCTCGCCGGCCGCGACCTGCCCGGCCGCGCTGCCGCGGACCCGGAAGGGGGCGGCGCCGACATTCCGATCGTCGTGAACGAGAACATGGTCCGGCTCGACGGGGTGCACGTCGGCGACGCGGTCGTCGTCTCGGGGGCGCCATCGCTCGGCATCACCGGGCCGTCGGGAGCGTTGCGAGCGCGCGTCACCGGCGTGGCGGACTTCTACGTCGATTTGGCCACGCAGCGGTCGATGGCCCTCCGGACCGAGGATCTGCGCCGGGTGCGCGCCATGGCTCCGGGCGGGGCGTCGCTCATCTTGGTGCGCGTGTCCGATCCCGCGCAGGCAGGCGGCATCGCGGCCTGGATCGGCGCGCAGGAGCCGCGGGTCGATGCGCTGACCATCGGCCGGTTCATCGCCAGGGCCGGCGCGCGGCTCACGTACTTCAACCAGTTTGCCGTGATCCTCAGCACGCTCAGCCTGCTCGTGTCCTTCTTGCTCGTGACGTCGATCGTTACGCTGTCGCTGGGGGAACGGCTCGGCGAGATCGCCATGCTGCGGGCGCTCGGCATGACACGGTTCCGTGTCGGCGCGCTCGTCGTCCTGGAAGGCGTGGTCCTGAGCGCGCTGAGCCTCCCGGGCGCGTTCGCCCTCGGCCTCGGGCTGAGCGGTCCGCTCGACGCCATTTTGCGCGGGGCGCCCGGCGTGCCCGAGAACCTGCATTTCTTCACGTTCGGCCCCGGGGCGGCGACGCGAACGGCGGCGATGCTGCTCGTGACCGGTGCGGCCGGCGGCGTCTATCCCGCGATGGTGGCGTCCCGCCTCGGCGTCGCTCCGACGCTGCACGCGGAGGTGCAGTCGTGACCGCCGAGTTGCCGCCGGCCCACGCGCCCGGCGCCGTGATCGAGGCGCGGGATGTGACCAAGGACTACCGGATGCCGGGCGGCGTCGTCCGCGCGCTTCGCGGCGTGAGCCTCGACGTCGAGCGGGGCCGGTGTCTTGCGATCCTGGGCCCGAGCGGCTGCGGCAAATCCACGCTCCTGCACGTGCTCGGCGGGGTCGACGTGCCCACGACGGGCGCAGTCACGGCCTTGGGCCGACGTACCGCAGAGATGAGCGACGCGGCCCTGACCAGGCTGCGGCTCCGGCATATCGGGTTCGTGTTTCAGCGGTTCTTTCTGCTGCCGATGCTCACCGCGGAGGAGAACGTGCTGCTGCCCATGATCGAAGCCGGCGTGCCGCCGGGCGAGCGGCGGGCGCGCGCCCGAGCGCTGCTGGCCCGCGTCGGTCTCTCGGCGCGGCTGCGGCACCACCCCGGGCAGCTGAGCGGCGGGGAGATGCAGCGCGTCGCGATCGCGCGGGCGCTCGCGAATCGGCCTCAGGTGCTACTCGCGGACGAACCGACGGGAGAGTTGGATGAGGCCACCGGCCGCGAGGTCGGGATGCTGCTCCGGGAGGTGAGCACCGAGGGCCTCGCCGTGGTCGTCGTGACGCACAACCCGGAGATCGCCGCGCTCGCGGACCGGCAGGTGCGGATGAAGGACGGCGTCATCACGTGATGCGCGTCGCGTGGCTGCTGGCGTGGCGGAGCCTGGCCGATCGTCCGTGGCGCGCCGCGCTGTTGCTGCTCGGATACGGCATGGGCGTGGCCGTGATGATCGCGCTCCTGTCGGTCGGGGAGGCGTTGCTCGCCCAGGCGCGTGATCCGAATCTCGCCGCCGGGGGGGACGTCGTCCTGCTGCCCACCGGCGTGGACCCGGCGGTTCTCAAGGTCAACGGCGTGACGGGATTGTATTTCTCGATCCCGAACGCCGCCTTCATCGTCCAGGACGTCTTGACGGGACCGCGCTTCGGATCCACGGTCGCCGCCGCCGCGCCGCAGCTCCGGGATCGGCAGATCTACGTGCGCGCGCGCGGCCGCGTCGCGGCCGCCGTCGCGTCGGCCGGCATCCCCTCGCTCGACCGGGCGGCGGGCGCCCACGACGCCGTTCCCGGCGCCGCGGATGCCGCCTCCGATCGCGGATGGCTCGCTCGAAGCTCCGGCGTGCTGTACAACAGGATCGACCGGTTTCACACTCCCGGCGCGGCGGAGCGGGCGGCCTGGGCGGAGTGGGATTACTTTACGTTCATCGATCCACGATCGCGGACGTACGGGTACCTGACGCTCCTCGCCGGCGGCAACGGTCGGGGTGCGGTGCTCTTCCGGCTTCGCCGGCCGGGGCGGCCGGTCACCGACATCGCCCTGCCGGCCGCGATCGGATCGCATGATCTCTCGGAGACGTCGGCCGCGCAACGCATCGGCCCGGCGCGCGTGTGGATCGACGCCGGTCGCTACCGCATCGTGGTACGCAGCGCGCGCCTGGGGGTCGACCTCACGCTCGTGCCGGTCCCCGGGCTCTATCTGCCGCCGGCGGAGACCGACGAGAGCCTCGTGCGCTCAGGTTATGTCGTGCCGGTGCTCCGCGGTTCTCTCTCGGGTACGATCATCGCCGACGATCGGCCGCTTCGCCTCCGCGACGTTCCCGCGTACCACGATCACAACTGGGGCACCTGGCGCGGCGTCACCTGGGACTGGGGGGAGGCGTCCGGGCCCGGAGGAGCCGTCCTCTACGGCGCGCTCCACGCGGCCGGGACCGGCGTCGCGGCGTCGCGGCCCGCGGTGCTGTTCTTGTGGGCGCCGGGGTCTGCGACGAGTGCGGGGGGCTTTGTCGGTGCCTTCGATGTGGAGCGGTTGATCTATGCGGGATGGCACGCGGGACCGGTGGTGCGCGGCCGCACCACGCGCGCCCCGAGCGACGTGACGATCGATGCGAGGAGCGGGCCCGACCGGGTCCGCGTGCGCCTGCACGTCTGGGACGCGCTCGGCAGCATGCCGCTCGGCGCATCCACCGCGTCGTCCCCGGCGCCGGATCGGGCGTTTTTGCAACTGCGGACAACCGCCCGCACGAGCGGCGTGGTGGACGGCCGTCCGTTCGTCTGGGGAGGACAGGGCGCCTCGGAAACGTACGTCCCGCTCCCATGACACGGCGGGATCAGGAACCGCGGCCCGGGTGACCGCATCGGCGCGTGGGGTGGCGCCGAGGCGCCGCCTCGAACCGGGAAAACTCCACGGCTCGAGCCCGTCTGCGTCCTACGGCGGCGGGCCGAGCAGGAGATGAACGGGGTAGTTGGAGCCGCTCTCCGGCATCGTGGTGATGCGGAACGTCCGGTCCACCCCGGGCATGAGCCGGATCGTCGTGATTGTTTTCGGCGCGTTCGGCTGCACCGTCGGGCCGTTGATGATCTGGTTGTCCACGATGAACGTGCCCCGAGCCTGACCGCCGTCGGCGTGCATGACCAGCGAGGCAACGACCGGCTCGGACGTCGGGTTCGTCGCGTGAACGTCGAAGTTGTACACCACCCCGTAATTGCCCTGCAGTTGCGTGCCGGTCGCGCCTTCCCGCAGCAGGTCGGCGTCGCCGCCGAGCGTCATGATGACGGGCGGTCCGCCCGCCGCAAACGTCACGGAGCGGGTGAGCTGCGGGGTGGCAAACGCGCCCCGCTGGTGCACGTTGTCGAAGTCGGACATGAAGCTCTCCGTCGGCGGGTCCATCTCGCCCGCGAGCCGGGCAAAGACCTGAAGGTTCAGCCGGTCGCCCGTGACGAGCCCGAGTTGGACGATGCCGCTCACCACCCCGAGCGGCGGCAGGTCGTGCACCAGAAGCGGCACCGTGGTGTTCGCCGGGATCTGCATCAGGAACGCCGCGTGCGTCGCGTACTGCTCGAGGAACCGATACGCGGCCGCGTGCCCGATGAGCAGCTCGTCGGCCGCGGGCCCGCCGCTCCCGCCGTTGACCCAGAGCGTGATCGGCGACCGCGTCGGGTTGCTCAGCGCCACCTCGATCGTCATGCGGGCGATCTTCGAGCCGTTCTGGTGATGATAGAGCAGCCGGGCTGTCTGCCCGGAGAGCAGGGCCGCATTATACAGCACCTTGCCGAACGGCAGCGTCTCCGGGCTGTTGCTGACGAAGAGGACCTGCGCGTCCGGCCACCGCGCCGCCACGTTCGTCACGGCGACGGGCAGCGTCATCAGCTGAGGCGGCCGCGCCGGCGAGACGACCTGCACGGTCGCCTGCAGCGCGGCGTTCGTCGAAGGATCCAGCGGGGCCAGCGCCGGTACGGCGGACACCACCGTGACCTCCGCGTCGCGCGCCGCCGGCATGATCTCCCGGACCGCCGTCTCGATGCCGAGGCGAACGGTGTCCACGGGCGCGGGCGTCCCGGTGACGGCCACCTGGACCGGGCCGGACGACTTACTCGACGGCCCGGGCACGGTCGGCGAGGGCCCCGGGGACGGCTGAAGCGGCACCGGCGCGGGCTGAGAGGGCGCCGGTTGCGACGGGCCGGGTTGTGACGGCGCCGGCTGCGACGGGCCGGGCTGGGGCGGCGTAGGGCTCGGCTGAGACGGCGCGGGGAACGGGATAGTGATCGTCTGCGCGAGCCCCACGGGCGCGCCGACGGTCAGGAGCCCCGCCGCCAGCGCGAGGCAGATCACGCCGCGGAATCGCGCCGGGGTCATCGCGAGCGCAAACGGCTGCGTCGAGTGTCTACGATGCATGGGTCGGTGTCTAGTTCTTCCCCAAATTGCGTTTTCCGAGACCACGAGGGAAAATCCTGCACGACCGGGCGATCGGCTTGTTGAGTCGTGATCGTACCGCACCGGCGCGGTCCGGTCAGGGCAAAGGAAATTCGCACGGCCGAACTCGAATGCGGTGCGTGGAGCCGCCGAGGGTGCGCGTGGTCGATGCCGGAGCGGCCGCAGGGGCCGCGATGCCAGACGCGCCTAACCGCGGGAGGGAGGCACCGGGATGAAGATCGACCTGTCCGGACGCGTCGCAATCGTGTCTGGAGCGAGCGCCGGGATCGGACGAGCGATCGCGCAGGGCTTGGCCGAGGCCGGCGCGGACGTGATCATGGGCAGCCGGCGTGAGGACGCGATCCGCCGCGCGGCGGACGAGGTCGCGACCTCGACCGACCGGCGGGCCATCGGCGTGGCCGCCGACGTGTCGCGCCCGGAGGGCGTGGAGCGGCTCCTGGAGACGGCGCGCACGGAGTTCGGCCGGTTGAGCATCCTCGTGGTGAACGCGGGCGGGCCGCCGGCGGGCTCGGGCCTCCTCTTGGCCGACGCGCAATGGGAGCAGGCGTTCCAGCAAAACCTGATGAGCGCCGTCCGGTTGATCCGCGGCGCGGTCGAGCCGATGAAAGCCCAAGGCGGCGGCCGGATCTTGACGGTGATCACATCCGGGGTGAAGGTGCCGATCCCGCAGTTGATCCTGAGCAACGTGTTCCGGTCCGGCGTGGTTGCTCTCACGAAGACGTTGTCGTTCGAGCTGGCGCCGCATAAGATCCTCGTCAACAATCTCGCCCCCGGCCGTATCCGCACGGACCGCACCAAAGCCGTCGACGAGGCGGTCGCGAAGGCAACCGGCCGCACGCCCGAAGCGGTCGAGCGGGAGACCATGGCCACGATTCCCGCCGGGCGGTACGGCGATACCCGTGAGTTTGCGAACATGGCGGTGTTCCTCGCGTCGGATCTCGCGAGCTACATCACCGGCACGACGATCCTGATCGACGGTGGCGCCACGCGCGCCATGATGTAGCCCGGCACCGGGCACACCGATGAGGCTCAGGTGACCGCGCACGCCCTCAGTGCGGGCGTGCGCCGCGGGCGGGCGCGCGATGTGTTCTTGGCCTTCCTGCGACTCGGCGTCACGTCGTTCGGCGGTCCGGTCGCCCACCTCGGGTACTTCAATGAGGAGTTTGTTCGCCGGCGGGGCTGGCTCGATCAGCCGACGTTCGCGCAGGTTGTCGCACTGTGCCAGTTCCTGCCGGGCCCCGCGAGCAGTCAAGCCGGCATGATCATCGGCTTGATCCGCGGCGGGACGGTAGGAGCCGCACTCGCATGGTGCGGCTTCACGCTGCCATCGGCCGCACTGCTCGTCGCGTTTGCACTCGGGGTCGCCCGCCAGCCTCAAATCGCGGCGGCGGCGTGGGTGCACGGCCTGCTCATCGCGGCGGTCGCCGTCGTCGGCCTCGCCGTGACCGGCATGTATCGATCGCTGTGTCCGGACATCCCCCGGCGGGTGGTCGCGTTTGCCGCGGCGGCGCTCATTCTCCTGTCCCCGGCGAACGGGCTCGTCCAGCTCGGCGTGATGGCGCTCGGGGCGCTCTACGGCTTATGGTTCGTGACGCCGTCCGAGGGCGAAACGCGGCCGCTTCCGGTTTCCGCCAACAAGACGCTGGCGGCGGTGGCCGGCGCCGTCTTCGCGGTTCTGCTCGCCGGCCTCGCGGTCGTGCCGCGAGGCTGGGCCGCGGGACCGCTCGGCGTGTTCGGCGCCTTTTACGAAGCCGGGGCACTCGTCTTCGGTGGAGGGCACGTGGTGTTGCCGCTGTTGCAGGCGCGCGTCGTGCCGCCGGGGTGGGTCGACTCCGGCACGTTTCTGGCGGGGTACGGGGCGGCCCAGGCGGTCCCGGGTCCGCTGTTTACGTTTGCCGCCTACCTGGGAGCCGCGATGCACGGTCCGGTCCGCGGGATCGGCGGCGCGGCCATCGCGCTGTTGGCGATCTACCTGCCGTCGTTCCTGCTCATCGCTGCGATCCTTCCGTTTTGGAACACACTCGTGCGCAACCGCGCCGTCGTGGCCGCCCTCCAGGGCGTCAACGCCGCGGTCGTGGGCGTCCTGCTGGCCGCGCTCTACCAACCGGTGTGGGTGACGGCCGTGCGGGCGCCGGCCGACGTCGCGATCGCGCTGCTGGCGTACATGGCGCTCGGCGTTGTCGGAGCGCCGCCGTGGCTCGTGGTGGTGTCGTCGGCCGCCGCCGCGCAACTCGTCCGCGCGTAGCGATCCGGCCGGTTGCGCGCGCCGGTTCGAGGCCGGGTGCTACGATAGGTGCTCGGCGCTCACGATTTCTGCGAGCGCCCGCGCCAGCACCCGGTTGAGCGCGTCGAGCACGGCCTTGGTCGCGGCGTCCGACTCATCGGTGCCCCTCGCCGCGCCGATGAACCGGCCCGCCACGTTCGCCACGTCCTCGAGGACCACCACGATCAGGCGTTCCGACGCGCTCGGAACCTCCGCCACGTCGTCCACCACATACGCGAAGCGCTCGCCCGCCGCACGCAACACGGCCCGCAGGGTGGCGGAGGCGGCGAGCCGTGCCATCGGCGGCGTCGTTCCCGGCGACGCCGCCGTGCCGATGCCCTCCCGCGCGCCGAGCCGCAGGCGCACGGACACCGAGGACTGCTCGAGACTCTTGGCCGTGCGGATCTCCACGAGACAGAAGCGCGCCTCGGGGCGTCCGGGCGTCACCGCCGGGGCGGCACGGCGTCCATCCCACGCCGCCCCGCGGGCCAAGCCCTCCGGCGATTCCTTGGCGCGCGTGGACGCGCGGCTCGCGAGCGCCAGGAGATCGTCCACGTTGGCCGCCGCGTGCGCCGCGGTACGGCGGTGGATCCGCCGGCCCCCCGCGTACCCGACGCTCGCCGTGACGCGCCGCGACTCGCCGTTCACCTCGACCGGAACGGCGACGCGCTCCCGCACCCGTGCCGCCAGCGCCCGCGCATCGACGTCGCGGCGCGTGGTGGCGATCGCGAACTCGTCGCCCCCGTAGCGGCAGAGCAGGTCCGTGTGCACGTCCACGGCGGCGGTGAGCTGCGACGCCACGGCGCGCAGCACGTCGTCGCCGACCACGTGGCCCAACAGCTTGTTCACGGCCCCGAAGTTGTCGAGATCGACAAACACCATGGCGAGCTCATGGCCCTGGGTCAACTCCGCCGCGGCCCAGGCGCGAAGCGCGGTCGCCCACGGCAGGCCGGTCAGCGGGTCCGTCTCCTGGCTCTTGGCCTGCAGGATGGCAACGAGCGAGACCTGGCCGGCGAGCCCGCCCTGGTCCACCACCGGTAGCGCCTCGACGTGCTGGCTCGTGGCCATCGCGTGCGCCTGCACCAACGAGAGATCGGGCGTCGGGCACGCCACCGGGGCCAGCATGAGGTCGGCAACCGACCGGTCCGCGGGCTGGCCGAGCAGGTGCGCGGGCGTCACAAAGCCAACGACCCGCCCGCCGTCGACGACCGGGAGTCCCCCCAGCCGGTGCTCGACCAGGAGCGCGCTTGCACGGCCGACCGTCGCGTCCGGCGGCACGCAGGCTGTGTCCGCGACCATCACGTCCGCCACGGTCACCAGGGGCTCGCTCATCCGAACTGCTCCGATCAGGCGGTTACGTACGAACGCGGGTACGTCACTTGGCACCGCACCAGAGAGTGTGTGCCGCGTGTTTCGTCTTGCCGCGGTGCCTTCCCTCGGTTGGATGAGTGGAAGACGCCGCGCGTTCGGCTATACGGCACGCACGGAAGGGGGGTGCTTTCGCGCGGTCGAACAACGCTCGCAGCCCGGCGGCACGAGCTGCGGGGCACCCCCGAGGACGGTGACGCGATGGCCGTTTCCCAGCATGTCGGTGCCCGCATTAAGCGCATCGAAGATCCGAAGCTGATCCGCGGCGAAGGATCGTACGTGGACGACCTCGCGTTGGCGGGCATGCTTCACGCGGCGTTCGTCCGCAGCCCGCACGGCCACGCGCGCGTGACCTCGGTGCGGCTGGACGCCGCCCGTGCGCACCCGGGGGTCGTGGGTGCGTTTGCGGCAGCGGACCTCCGTGGCATCCAAAAGCCGTTTCCGGCGATGACGGTCGACGCCATGCGCCCATCGCCCCACCTGCCGCTCGCCGACGGGGAGGTCGCCTACGTTGGGCAACCGGTCGCGGTGGTGGTCGCGGAGTCCGCGTACGTCGCTCGGGACGCCGGCGACCTCGTGGAGGTGGCGTACGATCCGCTCCCGGCCGCCGTGGATCTGGAGCGCGCCGCCGCGGGGCCACCGTTTGTGCACCAACGCGCCGAGACCAACGTGGCCTATACCACCACGCTGGACCACGGCGACGTGGAGGCGGCGTTTCGCGGCGCGCCGGTCGTCGTCCGCCAGCGGATGGTGAATCAACGCCTCGCGTCCGTCTCCATGGAAACCCGCGGCACCGTCGCCTCCTACGACGGCAGCCTGGGACAAGGCATCCTCACCGTCTGGACGTCCACCCAGGAGGCGCATGCGATCCGCGACGCGCTCAGCCAGGTGCTCGGGCTCGAAGCGCGCCGAATCCGGATCATCACGCCGGACGTGGGGGGCGGATTCGGCGCCAAGCTCAACACCTACCCGGAGGACGCCGTTGTCGCCGAGCTCGCGCGACGACTGCGCCGCCCCGTCAAGTGGATCGAGACCCGCCGCGAAAATCTCCTGACGACGACCCACGGCCGGGCCCAGGTGTTCGAGGTCGAGGCCGCCGCCGAGCGTGACGGACGGATCCGCGGCATCCGCTGCCGCGTCCTCGGCGACCTCGGCGCCGAGTGCCTGTATTTGACCGCGATCATCCCCACGCTGACGCCGCTCATGATCCAGGGGCCGTATGAGATTCCCGCGATTCGGTGCGAGCTGCTGGGTGTCTACACCAATACGTGCCCGACCGGCGCGTATCGCGGGGCCGGCCGGCCGGAGGCCACCTATTACCTCGAGCGCATCATCGATCTCGTGGCGGATGCCGCGGGCGTGGATCCCGCCGACGCGCGGCGCCGCAACTTCATCCCGCCGTCCAAGTTTCCCTACACCGCGGCGAGCGGCGCCAAGTACGACACCGGGGAGTACGCCAAGCCGCTGGAGGAGGCGCTGCGCATCGCGGACTATCCGCGCCTCCGGCGTGAGCAGGACGCCGCCCGCCGGGCGGGGCGCCTCGTCGGCATCGGCGTGGCCAGTTACGTCGAGATCTGCGGGTTCGGCGCGTGGGAGCTCGGCACGGTTCGCGTCAACAAGGACGGCACGGCCACGGTCGTCACCGGCACGTCCCCGCACGGCCAGGGCGACGCCACCGGCTTCGCGCAGATCGTCTCGGACGCGCTCAGCATCCCCATCGACCAGATCGCGGTGGTGCACGGGGACACGCTCCTGGTCCAGCACGGCGGTGGGACGAGCGGCAGCCGCAGCATGGCGCTCGGCGGCGCGGCGATCCATCTGGCGGCGACAGAGGTGCGGGGGCAGATCCTGGGCGTGGCGGCCAACATGCTGGAGGCGGCGGCGGCGGACCTGGTGCTCCAACACGCGGCCGTCACCGTGCGCGGCGCTCCGGCGCGCACCGTGACGATCGCCGAGGTCGCCCAGGCCGCGTACGACGGCAAGCACGTGCCGAAGGGACAGGATCCGGGGCTCGAGGCCACGAGCCGGTTCAAGTCCGAGGGAACGACGTACCCCTTCGGCACGCACGTCTGCGTCGTCGAGATCGATGCGGAGACCTACATCCCGAGGATCACGCGCTACGTCGCGGTCGACGACTGCGGCCGCGTCATCAACCCCCTGCTCGTCGACGGCCAGGTGCACGGCGGGATCGTGCAGGGCGCGGCGCAGGCCCTGCTCGAGTGGGTCGTCTACGACGAGCAGGGCCAGTTGCTCACGGGCACGCTCACCGAGTACGGCATCCCCAAGGCCGAGCTGGTGCCGCGAATGGAGCGAGGGCTCTCCGTGACGCCGACCCCGCGCAACCCGCTGGGCGCGAAGGGCATCGGCGAGGCCGCGACGATCGGGTCCACGCCGGCCGTGGTGAACGCGGTAGTGGACGCGCTGAGTCACCTCAACGTTCGGCACGTCGACATGCCCGCGACCCCTGAGCGTATCGCGGCGGCCGTGCGGGCGGCGCGACAGGCACGCTAACAAGCGCCGTGGCTCGACATCATCTTAAATACGAGACGCTGCATTAGCGGCCTGATCGCACATCGCGCTACGCCGGATGGTCGTCCACCACGCGGCGGTTTTGGGTACGTCCTACTTGATGAGACCGCGAAAGCGTTTCGTGCCGCTCCGGCTGCTTGGGCTGGGACGATCCGTCGAAGCGCCGGCGCCCGTCCACCGACCATCGTCTGACGGCGCAGCCTCGGTCCCGGCGCGGACCCCGCACACAGCGGGGCCGCCGATGCCGGCGCAGTCCCACGCGATGCCGCGCGGGGCTCAGTCGGCGCTGCTCGAACGGAGGGCGGCCGCGTTGCTGACCCGGCTGCTCACGCTGCTGCGAAAGGTCCTCGAGGGAACGCCGACACCGGCGCTGCTCGAGCACACGGCGGCGCTGATCGCCGAGACGTTGCAAGCGCCGTACACGGCGGTCTACGAGCCCGCGCGTGATGCCGCGCGGCTCATTCTGCGCGCGGGAACCGGGTGGCCCGGCGCCGTCGTGGGGTGCACCCTCGCCGAGCCCGGGACCGCGTCGTTGCCCGGCTATACGCTGGCCTGCGGTGCACCCGTCGTCGCACAGGACGTCGAGCGCGACGGACGCTTTCGGGACGCCTTGCTCGAGGCGCACGCATGCCGGAGCGCGGTCTGTGTGCCGTTCGACGATGAGCGGCGTCCGGGCGGGGCGCTCCTCGTCGCGTCCACAGAACCGCGCGCCTTCAACGACGACGAGGTCGCGTTTCTCCAGGCCGCGGCGACCGCGGTGGCCGGGATGCTCAATCACAGCCGCGCCGACGCCGCGCTCCGCAGGACCGAGGCGATTCTCGGCGCGCTCCTCAAGGCATCTCCCGCCGCGGTCATTGGGCTCGATCTCGCCGGCAACGTGACCCAATGGAACGCGGCAGCCGAGCGGTTGTTTGGTTGGGAGGCGCCCGAGGTGCTCGGCCGGCCCCTGCCGTCGCAGCCCGGCGCCGATGAGGACGACCTCGTGACGATGTGCGCGCAGGCCGCGAGCGGCGAGGAATACGGCGCGGTCAACTTCCGGTACCATCGCAAGGACGGCACGCCCGTGGATCTCGTCGGCGCGGTCATGCCGGTGCGCGACCGTGGCGCGGCGTCCATCGGCGTGCTGGCTGTCGTCGCCGACGTGACGGCGTTGCAACAGGCGCAGGACGCGTATTCGCAGTTCCGTGAGATCCTGGATTCGACGAGCGACTTCGTCATGGTCACCGACGTGCCGGCCCACGGGATTTACATCAACTGGGCGGGGCGCCGGATGCTGCGCCTCCCCGGCGACGCCGATCTGTCCGATTTCACGGTCGCCGATGTGTACCCTGAGCGCCTGCGCACGTGGGTGCTCAACGAGATGTTGCCTGGCGCCGTCCGGGACGGCGGCTGGACGGGGGAAACCGTCCTGCGCGCGCGTGACGGGGCGGAGATCGACGTCTCCCAGGTCGTGCTGGCGCACCTCGCGCCGGACGGGACCGTGAAGTGTTACTCGATCGTGGCGCGCGACATCAGCGAGCGCAAGCGCATCGAGGCGCAGTTGATGCAGCTCGCCAACCACGACGCGCTGACCAACCTCTACAACCGGCGGCGGCTAGAGGAGAGCCTGGAGCAGTCCCTTACCGAGTCGCGGCGGCATGGGACTCGCGGCGCGCTCATGCTGCTCGATCTCGACCAATTCAAGCATATCAACGACAGCCTCGGCCACTCCGCGGGCGACGAGGTGCTGACCTGGATAGCGGGCATCCTCCGCGGCCACATGCGCAAACACGACATCATCGGCCGGCTCGGCGGCGACGAGTTTGCCGTGCTGCTGCCCGAAACCGAGGCCGCGGAAGCGCTCGGCGCGTCCCGTAAGGTGCTGGACACCGTGCGCAGCCGGGCCGTGATGGTGCAGGACAAGCCGTTCAGCGTCACCGCGAGCATCGGGATTGCGCTCTTCCCGGCGCATGGGACAACGCTGGAGGAGCTCCTCTCCCGGGCGGACATCGCGCTGTACGACGCGAAGGGCAACGGCCGTAACCGCGTCGAGGTGTACCGGGACGGCGGCACCGCCGAGCGCGAGAGCCAGGCGCGCCTGCAGTGGCACGAGCGCATTCGCACGGCGCTCCTCCACGACCGGTTCCAGTTCGAGCGTGATCCCATCCTGGCGCTCCGGACGGGACGGGTCGCGCAATATGAGCTGCTGCTGCGGATGATGGGGGACGACGGGGAGTTGATCCTCCCGGCCAAGTTTCTCGACACGGCGGAACGCTTTGGACAAATCCGCGAGATCGATCGCTGGGTGGTGCGCCGCGCGATCCGCCTCATCGCGGACGCGCGGCGCGCCGGCGGCGAACCCACCTACGCCATCAACCTGTCGGGCCACACGCTCGCAGACCCCGATCTGCTGCCGTTCATCCAGGACGAGTTGTCCGCCGCAGCCGTGCCGCCGGCGAGCCTGTCGTTCGAGATTACCGAGACGTCCGCAATCGCCAACATGGCCCACGCCGAGACCTTCGTCACCGGCATCAAGAACATCGGCTGCCGCTGCGGCCTCGACGACTTCGGCGTCGGGTTCTCGTCCTTTTACCACCTCAAGTACCTTCCGGTCGACTATCTGAAGATCGACGGCGCCTTTGTCAAAGATCTCGCGGCGGCCACCGTGGACCAGCACATCGTCAAGGCCATCGTCGCGCTCGCCCGCGCGCTCGGCCGTGAGACCACGGCGGAATTTGTCGGGGACCCAGCCTCGCTCGAATTGCTCCGGGACTACGGCGTGGACTACGCGCAGGGCGTCCATGTCCGGTTTCTCTCCGGTGGCCCGGACGCCGTGCCCGCCGGCGAGGTTGCAGCCGCGTCCACGGTAAGCGTCGCCGCCGGCGACGAACAGGGGAGTGCGGTGCACGCGCCGTAGTGCATCTGGCAGCGGCACGGCCTGTGCCGCGCCGCGGTTTCGCCGGAGCGTCCTCGAGGCAGGCGTCGACGAACGTCCGCGGCCGCTCATGAGCGGCTGACCAGCTCGCCAGGCCTCGGGCATGGTACCGAGCCGGCACGCTTGGACGCTCCGCGCCGCCGTTTGGGTCGTGATCCCAGTCCACGTACCGGGAGTAGCCCGGTGGCCGGAATCGTGCGACAGCGCGTGTTCAAAGACACCTACCGGGACTCGGTGGAGCTGATGCGCATCGCCACCGACCTGGAACGTCTCCCCGGCGTCGTGCGGGCGGGCGTCGTGATGGGGACGCCGGCAAACCGCGACCTGCTCGCGGATGCCGGCCTGTTGCTCCCCGATGCCGCCGACCCCCAGCCCGCGGATCTGATTGTGGCCGTCGCCGCGGAGAGCGACCAGGCGGGAGCGGCGGCGATCGAGCGGGCGGCGGCGGCGCTTGCGGGCCCAACGCGCGCGACCGCGGAGGAGCGTCAGACGACGCCCGTCACGACGCTTCACGACGCGCTGGGAGAGATCCACGACGCAAACCTGGCGCTCATATCAGCCCCGGGTGCATACGCGGCCGCCGAGGCGCTCAAGGCGCTCAAGCGCGGGCTTCACGTCTTCTTGTTCAGCGACAACGTCCCGATCGCGGACGAGGTAGCGCTCAAGGAGCTCGCCGAGCGCAAGAACCTGCTCCTCATGGGGCCCGACTGCGGCACGGCGATCCTGGACGGCGTCCCGCTTGGATTTGCGAACGCCGTGCGGCGTGGGCGGATCGGTCTCATCGGCGCCTCCGGGACCGGGCTGCAGGAAGTGTCGTGCCTGATCGACCGGTTGGGCGAGGGAGTCTCCCAGGTCATCGGTGTGGGCGGCCGGGACCTCGACGAGCGCGTCGGCGGGCGCATGACTCTCGCGGCGCTTCGCCGCCTGGCCACGGACGACGGCACGGCAGTGATCGTCCTGATCTCCAAACCCCCCAGTGCCGCCGTGGCGGAGCGGATCACGAGGGCCGCGCGGGAGTGCCCGAAGCCGGTCGTCGTGAACTTTCTCGGTTGGACTGGCGGGGCGGACGGGTTGCGCACGTTCGACGACGCCGCGCTGGACGCGGTCGCCCTGGCCCAGGGCGTGACAAGAACCGCGCTCGCGCTCGAGATGCCGAACCCGCAGCCGCCACCGCCGGCCGGGCCACGGTTCGCGCCGGGGCAGACGGAGATCCGCGGCCTGTACTGCGGCGGTTCGTTGGCCGCGGAAGCTACGCTCGTGCTCCGCCAAACGTTGGGGGAGGCGGCAGCCGGCCGGGTCACCATCGTCGACCTCGGGGATGACCGGCACACGGCCGGCCGGCTACACCCGATGATCGATCCCAGGTTTCGAAACCAGTGCATCGTGGAGGCGGCGCGCGATCCCAAGGTCGCGGTTATCTTGCTCGACGTGGTGCTGGGCCACAATGCGCACCCGAACCCGGCCCGCGCGCTCATACCGGCCCTCGATGACGCGCGGCACGCGGCCGCCGCGGCGGGGCGCGATCTCGTCGTCGTGGCGTCGGTCTGCGGCGCCCCGGACGATCCGCAGGACTTCCAACGACAGCAAACCATGCTCGCCGGCCGTCGGGTCTGGCTCGCCCCGAGCAACGCGAGCGCAGCGCGTCTTGCCGCGAGCGCGTTCGGGGGCGCGGCCGCGTCGACGGTCGATCCACGCGGGACGCTCCGGCCGCCGAGGGGCGATCGGGGCGGCGCACGATGACGGGGGAGCCGGCCCGGCCATCCACGATCTTCACCGGTGGCATCCGCGCGATCAATATCGGCCTCGCGGGCTTTGCGGAGCCGATCCAGACTCACGGCGGGGCGTGCCTGCACGTCCAGTGGCGACCGCCGGCCGAGGGGGACCGGGCGCTTGGGCTGCTCCTGGCGCGGCTCGAGGACGACCCCGACGATCCGATTGGGGCGCTGGTGGCGAGGGCCAACGCGGAAGCCGTGCGCCGGATCGTGGAGGGCCGCCCCGTGGCGGTCGACGTCCGTACCGCCGCCGACGTGATCCCCGGCATGGGGTCGCGGATGCTGCTCCATGCCGGTCCGCCGATCACGTGGGAGCGCATGTGCGGTCCGATGCGCGGAGCCGCCATCGGCGCGATGCTCCTCGAGGAATGGGCGACGACGCCCACCGAGGCCGAAGCACTCGCCGGCCGTGGCGCCGTCGAGTTTGCACCATGCCATGAATATGCGACGGTCGGGCCGATGGCCGGCATCGTCTCGCCCTCGATGCCGGTCATCGTGGTCGAGAACCAAGCCTTCGGCAACCGCGCATTCTCGAACCTCAACGAGGGGATCGGCAAGATGCTCCGCTATGGTGCCTATGACGGGGCCGTGCTGGAGCGACTTCGGTGGTTCGCCGCGACGCTGGGCCCGGCGCTCGGACGGACGCTGCGGGCGGCGCCGGTGGACCTGCGGGATCTCACGGCGCGGGCGCTGCAGATGGGCGATGAGTGCCACAACCGCAACGTCGCGGGGACGTCCATCCTGATCCGCACCATCGCGCCGACGCTGGTCCGCGCCGCACCGGACGATGCCGCGGCTGCGCTCGAGTTCATGCGCGGGAACGACCACTTCTATCTCAACTTCTCCATGGCGGCGTGCAAAGCCACGCTCGATGCGGCCCACGGCATCGATGGCTCCTCGGTCGTGACCGCGATGGCCCGTAACGGCGTGGAGTTCGGCATCCGCGTCAGCGGGACGGGCGAGGCCTGGTTCACGGCACCCGCGGGTGCGCCGGACGGGCTGTATTTTCCCGGGTACGGTGCGCAGGACGCCAACCCGGACATCGGGGACAGCGCGATCACGGAAACGTGCGGCATCGGCGGATTCGCCATGGCCGCGGCGCCCGCCATCGTGCGGTTTATCGGCGGCACCACAGCCGACGCCGTCGCCTACACGCGCGCGATGTACCGGATCACGCTGACGCGCAGCCAGGCGTACGGCATTCCGTCGCTCGGGTTCGCCGGGACGCCGACCGCGATCGACGTGCGGCGCGTGGTGGAGAGCGGCCTGGTCCCCGTCATTGACACCGGCATCGCCCACCGCCTGCCGGGCATGGGGCAGATCGGGGCCGGGACTACCGCCGCCCCGCGGGGCTGCTTTACGACGGCCCTTCAGGCTCTCGGACGGCGATTGGGTCTCGAAGAGGCCGGACTGTAGGCGCGCTAGCGTAACGGGCGTTCGACCTTTCCGACGCCACGCTGTACGTGCCTGGTGAGATTTCGGTGGCCCGGCACGCACGTTTCCCGGCAAAGCAGGAATCACCTACACCATGACGAACAGGCGTTCGTCGAAGCTAAGGACCCCTTCAACGACGCACCGTTGGCACCAGGCGACAGGGAGCCGCGCATGACGCTGGAGCAGATTCTCGACGCCTACCGTACCCGACCCCGCTTTGCGCCGCAGTTCACGGCGTGGCGGACGTTTCCGGCGAAGCGGGCGCAGTTCGTGGAGTTTCCCGAGACGATGGATCCGCGCCTGCGGCATGCGCTCGCCCGCTCTGGGATCGCGCAATTGTACACGCACCAGGCCAAAGCGTTTGCGGAGGTTCGTGCGGGGCGCGACATCGTCGTCGTGACGCCCACGGCGTCCGGCAAGACCCTGTGCTACAACCTGCCCGTCCTGGATGCGATCCTGCGAGGCGGCGGCCCGCGAGCGCTTTACCTCTTTCCGACCAAAGCGCTCGGGGCCGACCAGGTGGACGAGCTCCAGCAGCTGATCCGATCACTCGAGGTCGAGATCGGCGCGTATACGTACGATGGGGACACCCCGGGCGATGCGCGCCGGACGATCCGGACCGCCGGCCACATCGTGGTGACGAATCCGGACATGCTCCACACCGCGATCCTGCCGCACCACACGAAGTGGCTCCGCCTGTTCGAGAACCTCCGCTACGTGGTGCTCGATGAGCTGCATCACTACCGCGGCGTGTTTGGCTCCCACCTGGCAAACGTGCTGCGCCGGCTCGACCGTATCTGCCGGTTCTACGGCAGCGCGCCGCGGTTCATCTGCTGCTCGGCGACGATCGGCAACCCCGGCGAGCACGCCGCCCGGCTGCTCGAGCGGCCCGTCGCGGTCCTCGACGAGAGCGGCGCCCCGAGCGGCGAGCGGACGGTGGCGGTCTACAACCCGCCCGTCGTCAACCCCGCGCTCGGCATTCGGCGGGACGCGGTCCGCGAATCGGTGGCCGTCGCCGAGGAGCTGCTCAAGGGTCGGATTCAGACGATCTTCTTCGCCCGTACCCGGCTGCGGGCCGAGTTGCTCACCACGTATCTGCGCGACGCCGCACGGCGTCAGCACGTCGACCCCGAGGCAATCTGCGGCTACCGCGCGGGGTACCTGCCGAGCGAGCGGCGCACGATCGAGGCGGGGCTGCGTGGCGGATCGGTCCGCGCCGTCGCCGCCACCAATGCGCTCGAGCTCGGCATCGACATCGGCCAGCTCTCCGCGGCCGTCCTCGTCGGCTACCCCGGCACCATCGCCAGCACGTGGCAGCAGATGGGCCGGGCCGGACGCCGGGCCGACCGCTCGTTTGCGGTCCTCGTGGCCACCAGCGGCGCGCTCGATCAGTTCATCGCGACCCACCCGGAGTATCTGTTCGACCAGCCCATCGAGCAGGCGCGCATCAACCCCGATAACCTGCTCGTGCTGGCGAGCCATGTCAAGTGCGCCGCGTTCGAGCTGCCGGTGCGCGACGACGAGACGTTCGGCCCCAATACTCTCCCGGAGATCCTCGCGTATCTCGAAGAGGAGGGAGTCCTGCATCACGAGGACAACGCGTGGCACTACGTCGCCGAGGCCTACCCGGCCGAAGGCGTGAGCCTCCGGAGCGCCAGCCCGCAAAATGTCGTCATCATCGACACGACGGAGCCGCGGCCGCGCGTCATCGGGGAGATCGACCTGCCGTCCGCGCCCGCGTTCGTGCACGAGGACGCGATCTACATTCACCTGGGCCGGCAGTACCACGTGGACCGCCTGGACTGGGATGAGCGTAAGGCGTACGTCCGCCAGGTCGACGTGGACTACTACACGGACGCGCAGATCGCGGTCGGCGTGCGTGTGCTCGAGGAGTTTGCGCGCGAGCGTGACGCGGCGCACGGCGAGGCGGCCGTCACGTTTCGCCCGACGATCTTCAAGAAGTTGCGCCTCGCCACACACGAAAACGTCGGGTTCGGGACGATCCATCTGCCCGAGACCACGCTGCACACCACCGCGGCGTGGTGGGTGTTTCCGCGAGCCCGGGTTCCGGAGATGGGCACCGACGCGCTGCAGGGCGCGCTGCTCGGCGTGGCGCACGCGCTGCAGAACATCGCGCCGCTGTACCTGATGACGGATCCGCGCGATTTGGGCTCCACGGTGGAGATCCGGTCGCCGCACACCGGCGAGCCCACGGTGACGCTGTTCGAGGAGATCCCCGGCGGCGTCGGGCTCGCGGAGCGGTTGTTTGCGCTGCGCCGCGAGCTCCTCGACGCCGCCGCATCGCTGGTCGAGGGGTGTGGCTGCGAGCACGGGTGCCCGTCCTGTGTCGGCCCCGTCCTCGAGCTCGGCCCGGAAGCCAAGCGGCGCGCCCTGCACCTGCTGCGGGATGTCTGCGTACCAGCCTGAGGCGTCCAACGTCGCGCCCGGCGGCGAAGCGATACGCGAGCGGCTGCGCCGTCTCGGCGCGGGTGCCACCGGACGCGCGCCCGGCCGTCCGGCGTCGATGCCGCGGACCGGCGAGACGGTGGCCACGGCGGCGCCGCCGGCGACCTCGCTCGAAACGGGGCTCGCACCGGCCGCCGTCGGCGACGGCGTGGAGATCCTGCGCGCAGGGTTTGGACCGGGCCACCGGCACGGACGCTGCGCCGTCGGGAACGCGCTCCGCTCGATCGACCACGGCGGCGACCTCGGACGCACCGTCTGGCTCGACACGGAGACCACCGGGCTCGCCGGGGGCACGGGGACGTACGCGTTTCTCGTCGGGCTCGCCTACTGTGGCGGCGGACAGCTCGTCGTTGAGCAGTTGCTGCTCAGGCGCCTCTCCGGCGAACGCCGGCTCCTCTCCGTCCTGGCCGAGCGGCTTGCGGGCGCGCGGCATCTCGTCACGTTCAACGGGCAGCGGTTCGACTGGCCCATCATCGAGGCGCGCTTCATCCTCGCGCGGCAGCGGCCGGCGTCGTTCGACGCGCACACCGACCTCATCTACCCGGCGCGGCGGTTGTGGCATCGGGTCCTCGGGACCCATCGCCTGAGCACGCTCGAGGCCGAGGTGCTCGGAGCACCACGGAACCACGACGTGCCGGGCTGGGAGATCCCCGGCATCTACATCCGGTATCTGCGCGACACGGACCGTGCCGCGCTCGATCCCATCCTCGTCCACAACCGCGCCGACCTGCTCGCGCTCGTGCTCCTGCACGGCGAGGTCTCCCGGATCCTGCGCGCGCCGCTCGACGCCGGGGTGGCGCTCGATTGGGAAGGGACGGGCGTGCTCGTCGGCCGGCGGGGCGCGCATGCCGTTGCGATCGAGTGCTTCGAGCGCGCCATGCGGGACGCATGTGAGCCGGGTGATCGGTGGCGGGTGCTCCAGAAGCTCGCCCGCGCGCATCGCGCGGTCCACGATCCTGACGGTGCACGACGGCGGTGGGAGGCGGAGGCCGGCACGTGGATGCGGCCCGACCGGTTCCGCGCGCATGTGCTGGAAGAGGTCGCGAAGGCCCGCACCCGACAACACGATATCCGGGGTGCCCGTGCCGCGGTGACAGAAGCGCTGTCGATCGTCGATGAGCTGATCGACGGGACCGCGGGGCTGCACGGGGCTCCCGCCGCGGGGGTGGCGCGCCTCGCCGATCGGTTACGCGCGCGTCTCGCCCGGCTCGTCGAGCGTGACGGGTAGCCGTCCCCGGGGCGCGAGGCTGCCGGTCAGCACGCGCGCCGCGGCGCGCAGCGACGCCGGATCCCATCCGTACGCGGCCACGCAGCCGACGTCGCGGGGCAATCGCGCAAGCCCGTAGGGCACGTCGACGGCGACCGCGGCCACCGGAGTCGCCGGCGTCCGTATGACCGCTTCGCGCGCGCCGCTGTCGAGGTCTGCGCAGCGGCCGAGCACGGCGACGAGCGCGGTGCGAGGTCCTGGCGCCGCGTCGACCGAGCGGACGTCCGCCTCGCGGCCTGCTTCCCGCAGCGCCGCCGCCAACCCATCGGCAGCCTCGGGCGGAGCCCCATTGACGGCCACCACCGAAACCGGCCCCGGCGGGAGGGGCACCGCGGACCGGCCACCGCGAACGAGCGTGACCGCGGCCTCCGCGACGTGCTCGGCGACGTCCCGGTGGGCCCGCACGCCGACCGTCGCGTCGACACCGTCAACGGCAACGGTGGCACCCTTGCCTAGATTGAGGCGCTCCTTGGCGGCAGCCACGCGGGCCACCGACTCCGCGATCCGCGACGCGGGGATGCGCCCGCGGTCCACGGCGCGCCGGACCGCTTCGATGGATTCTCGTTGCGCCGCGATGGGGCCGCACGCCAGGACGATATCCGCGCCGGCCAGGATCGCCTCGACCGCGGCGTCGCCGGGTCCGTGCCGGTCCGTGATTGCCTGCATGGCCATCGAGTCAGTGACGATGAGGCCCGTGAACCCGAGGTGCGTGCGGAGCATCCCGAGGACGACCGGGGATAGCGTAGCCGGCCGATCGGGGTCTAGCGCCTGATAGACGACATGCGCCGTCATGACCGCGCCGACACCCGCTCGGATCGCCGCGACGAACGGCTGCAACTCCACGGTGTCGAGGTGCGCCCGCGAATGGGGCACCACCGGGAGATCGAGGTGCGAGTCCAGCGACGTGTCGCCGTGCCCCGGAAAGTGCTTCACGGTGGCGAGCACGCCCGACGCCTGCATCGCCCGAACGGCGGCGCTGCCGAGTCTCGCGACACGGTGCGGGTCCTCACCGAACGAGCGGATGCCGATGACCGGATTGTCCGGGTTGTTGTTGACGTCCATGTCGGGCGCCATGTTCATGTGGATCCCGACGGCACGCAACTCGCGGGCGGTGACGCCCGCGGCAGAAGCCGCGAGCGCCTCGCTGCCCGCCGCGCCAAACGCCATCGCGCTCGGGAAGTGCGTGGCTTCTCGCGGCAGCCGGACAACCGGACCGCCTTCCTGGTCAGCGCTGACGAGGAGCGGAGGGTACCCCGCCCGGGCAGCGGCCTCCTGCAGGGCGTTGGTGAGCGCAGCCACTTGCCGGGCGGAGGCCACGTTTTTCACGAAGAGGATCACGCCGCCGACGCCCCCGTCCTCGATCAGCCGGAGCACCTCGGGATCGGGCGCATAGCCGGTGAAGTCCACCATGAACAGTTGGCCGATGCTGCGGTCGAGGTCCATGATATTCGAGCTATTATCGCTCGACCCCCAGGAGGCCTTCCGCCGGGCGCCCCGCGTTCCGGCACGCGGGCGTCCTCGTAAAGCGGGGCGCAGAACTCGCGGCGCCGGCCGCGCCGCTACTTCTACTTGGCCGTCTGGCGCCGCATGATCGGCCCGTAAGCCGCCCGTTCGCGCCTTGTCCACAGGATGCTAGCCACATTGTCCCGACATCGCGCGAACTGAGTTTCCGGATTGCGCGAGGCCGGCCAGGGTGGTATCAATGATATCGGAGGCGCGAATCCTCCGGCGAGAGCCGACTCAAACGCTCGCGCACGTGGACGCCGAAAGCTGGTCGAGTGTACTTCGGGGGTAACCCCGGAGGACGGCTGACGGGCAGTAGGCACCGGCGGCGAGGGCCGAAGACGGTGAAAAGCCGGCCGGGACGAGCGCCTCCCGATATTTTCCGCGAGCCGCAAGGCCGGTCTCGCCGTCGCTACGCGCAGTAACCGTGTGTTCCCCGAGCCCCTGAGCTACCCCTTGCGCTGCCAGTCCGCGATATTCCACGTCTCGCTGTCGAACGGCGTCATGTTGCTCCCGGTATCCAGGGTGCTGAGTCGGGCCGATACCGCTTTCCGATCGATCAGCGGCAAGGTCACGCCCGCCCCCACCACGATGTCGTTGCACTTGATCCACAGCGCGTCGTTCTTCTTCGGGTCGAGCTCCTTGAGGGCCGCGTCGTAAGCGCTGTTGTACTCCTTGCTCACCCAGCGGGTGATGTCGTTGCCCGACCAGCTGTTCGTCTTTTGCGGAACGTCCTTCGCCGGGTCGCCGCTGTAGAATCGGGTCATATATTGGGCCGGGAACGGGGAACTCGGGCTTGAGGTAAACATCTCCGTGTCCCAGTAGAAATGATGGTACGTGTCGTTGTTGCCGGGCGAGCTGCTGAAGAACACGCCCGCGTCCACCGTCTGGAGGTTCGTCTCGATCCCGATCTTGGTCCACGCGTCCTTGACGATCGTCTGTTCCTTCTGCCGGAGCGTGTTCACGCTGGTCGCGTAGGAGACCTGAAGCCGCACGCCGCCCTTCTGGCGAATCCCGTCGGGCCCCCGTTTCCATCCGGCCTCGTCCAGCAGCCGGTTGGCCTGGTCGATATCGAACACCATCTTCGTATTCTTCGAGCTGAGCCGTGCCGGGATGGTGAGCGTGTTGGCGGTTACATCACCCGTCAGCCCGTAGAGCTGCTTAGCGATCGTCGCCCGGTCGAGCGCCAGGCCCATCGCCTGCCGCACCTTCGGATCGGTGAGAAAGGGGTGCGGCGCCTTGATCGAGGCGCGCTCGCCGTCCACCGTCTTGGCGGGGTCGGCCTGGTTGCAGTAAATCTGCTCGACGCCGCCGCCGGGGGCGTTGAGCAGCGCGCCCTTGCCGCCCTGCATCATGTGGTCGAGGACCGACCACTCCACCTGCAGGTTCCAGGCGTAATCGTACTCCCCGGTCTCGAACACCGCCCGGGCGGCGGAGACGGCGTCCCCGCCGCCTTTCATCTGGACCTGGCTGAACGCGGGCTTGGCGGGATCGCGATAGTATTCGTTGATCGAGTAGATGACGAGGTCGCCGGGGTGGAACGTCTCGACCTTATACGGCCCCGTCCCGAACGACTTCAGGTTGAACGGCGCGTTGTGGGAGTTGGAGCCGACGTACGGGTCGAGAGCGTGGCGCGGCAGGATGTTGCCGAAATCGCCCACGAACGGCAGGTACCACGCCGGCGTCGGTTCGGTGAACGTGATCTTCACGGTGTAGGCGTCGACCGGCTCGACCTTCGCCACGTTGACGTACGAGCCGTAGGTCGTGGCGCCGGTCTGTTTGTTGCTCACGTACTTGTAGGTGAAGACCACGTCGTCGGACGTGAACGGTCGCCCGTCCGCCCATTTGATCCCACGCTTCAGCTTGTAGGTGACGGATCGGCCGTCCGCCGCCACCCCGCCGTTGGCCCGCGACGGCACCTCCGCCGCGAGGATCGGACGGAAGGTGCCGTTCGTGTCGGCCGTCATGAGCGGCTCCAGCACCACGCGCGATGCGTGAAAGTCCTTGGTGCCCGTGGCGAGGTGCGAGTTGACGATCGTCGGCGCCTGCCAGTAGAGCAGCTTGACCGTACCCTGCGCGCCGCGGCCCGACGCGGCCGCGCGCGCCGGGAGCGCCGTCGCGCGGTCGAGCACCGTCCAGATCATGGAGAGCGACAGGCCGAGTTCGCCGAGACGCGTCACGGCCTGGCGCCGCGTGAACCGATGGCTCTGGAACTCCTTCACGACCTTCCGAACATCATCTCCCCGCATCGGGATCCTCCCTTCGCTCGGCCGGCACCCGGGCTACGGCTCAGTGCCGTCCGCAGGGTGCGCTGCGCGGCCTTTCCGCCGTCAGTCCCCGATATTCCATACGAGGAGCAACATGGCGGCGTTCGACAGCGAGACACGTTCCACTACCGGTTCCTGACACCCTCTAATCCGCGAGGCACCGCTCGCCGTGGCGATACCGGCGGCACGGGGCGAATCCCAACTTGCCGTAGAAATCCAAGAGCACCGTCCAGTCGATATACGCCTCGGTCGCGCCGGCATCGCGCAAATGCAGCACCGAACGGTCGAGCAGGACAAGGCCGAGGCCGCGCCCGCGGATGGCCGGCGAGATCCCCATGGGCCCCAGTCCGCCGGCCCGGCCCGGCCGGGCCGGCGCGTCGTCAGTGGGCATGGCCCACGCCACGCTCGGCCCGATCCAGGACGCGTCCGGGGGAAAGAGATGGGCGAAGCCGAGCACCTCAGCGCGGGTCACGATCCCCATGATGTCGCCGATCGCGCCGCCCGCGTCCAAGTATCGGGCGACCGTGTAGCGCCACCGGCCCGGAAACGTCGCATCGAGGAACGCGAGCAACGACGCCTCTTCGCCGGGCCGCAGCGGCCGAACTTCGACCCCGGGGTTCGCGGCGAGCGCCTGGAGCACGACCAACGGCGTCTGATACGCGTCGAGCGGCCGCCGCAGATCGAACGCGTCGCCACGCAACGCGTAACCCCGCGCCGCGAAGAAGCCGAGCGGCCCCGGATCATCGGGAACCCCGGGGAAGAAGTGGGCGGGATCGCTCCCCAGCACGAAGCGGCGACGTCCCCGACGGCGGAGAAACGCCTCCGCCGCGTCGAGCAGCCGCATCCCGATCCCGCGGCGCTGGTACCGCGGGGTGACCGCCAGCATGCTGATCCAGCCGCGGTCGGCGCGCAGGCCGTCCGCCCCGAGCGGCACGCGCGCCACCTTGGCCACGGCGAACCCGATGACGGCTTCCGTCCGGGCATCGACCGCCACGGCGCAGCCGGCGGGGTCGAAGTGGGGATCGTCGACGGTATTTTGACGAAAGAGGCGTTCCCGCAGCGGGAACCGATCCCCGGCGGCGGCATTCCACGTGTTCACGATGCCCTGGATCGATGCCGGCGCGAATGCGCGGACGTCGACGTCGCTGATCAACTCGACGCGAGGCGGAGCCCGAGTTCGATGTTGAACAACCGGCGCCACGGAAACTCAACCCGCTCGATCTCGATCCGGCATCCGAGGCACCGCGCGACCGGTGGCACGAAGTCTTGCGCGAGCCACAGGCGCGCCGCATCCCGGCAGGCGGCATAGGCGTCGCCGAGGTCCTGCGGCCTGGCGCCGGGAAGGCGGGGGAGGACCTCCGCGGCGAGTCGCTGGCGGATCTCCGCTTGATACGCCCAGTCGTCGAGGAGGCGCAGCGCCGTAAACGGACGCCCGCCGTCGCCGGGGACGAGCAGCGCCTGCGCGAGCGCCATGCCCAGGGTGTTGCTCAACGTATTCCAGCCGCCGTACGCGTGCAGGCTGTCCGGCCACGGCGACCCAAGGAGCCGTCCGACAAGGATCCGGTCCGCGCCGTTGCTGTACCGCACGTCCGCGAGCGCGCAGGAGCCCCGCGCGGCGGCCGCGGCGAGCGTTGCGAACAACGCGTCCAGCGTCGCCGGGTCGTAGGGGCGCTGATGCGGCGCCTCGATCTGCGCGCCGGGGAAGTTGTGCACCAGGAGGGTGAGGTCGGCGTCCTCCGCCGTCCGCCGGCCGCCGGCGGTCTCGATGTGCGAGGTCACCGTCCGGTCAACGGCTTGCCCTTCGTAGCGGGGGATCGCGGCAACGTTCTCGGGATGCGAGTACACGACACGGACCCGCGGTCGGGCACCGCGCATCCCGACCGCGGCGCGCGCGAGGAGGCGCACCGCAAGCTCGTCGGTCCCATAGGTGACCCACGCCCGGTCTCGCGCGCCGCGCTCGGCGATCGCCGTCTCCACCGCGTCGAGGTCGCGCCGCGTCCACCCGTACTCCGCCGCGTCGTCCTGCCCGACAAGAAGCGCGTGCAGCGTGCCCTCCGCGGCCAAGTCGACGAGGGCCAGGAGCACGGCGAGGTTGCGGGCGCGCCGCGAGCGGACATCGGCGAGCACCGCCGGCGGGATCCGCCTCCGGGCCGCGTCCGCGAGCGAGCGCGACTCGGGATCGCCCGTGCGCGCGGCGCGGTCGTCGTGGAAGCTATGCGTAAAGATGTCGGGCCCGTAGGCCTCCCAGTACTCCGGCTCCTCGGTGCTGTCGGCGGTCGAGGGAAGCCGCATATTGCTCGCCGTGAGGTACAGGCGGCGGTGAGGGGCCCGCGCCCGGGCGTCCCGCCACCGGCGGGTGAACCCGAGGCACCGATCCAAGGACTCCCGGCCGATGCGTGACGGCACCAACCCGCCGTAGACGAGCATCTCCGCGGACGCGATCAACACGTCCGCGCCGGCCCCATCCTGCTCCACCCAGGTCCAGAGCGCTTCGACGTCCGCCGGACGCCTTAGGCAGCCGAGTTGATCGCGCGCGGGCGTCGCCGCCTCGAACCCCGAGGCCGTCGCGAGCGCCAGGAACGCGTCGCGGGTCACCGGCCGGTCGTCGAGCGGCACGAACGCGATCCTCATTTGACGGCCCCGAGCATGATGCCGCGGAGAAAGTACCGCTGCAGGAACAGGAAGAGGATGATCACGGGCACCGTCATCAGCACCGCGCCGGCGGCGATGTACCGCGTATTGGTCGCGAACAGCCCGGACAGGTACAGGAGCCCTACCGCCAGCGGGTACCGATCCGGGGATTTGAGCACGATGAGCGGCCACAGAAACGCGTTCCAGTAGCCGGTGAACTCGACGATCGCGAGCGTGGCGAGGGCCGGGACAACGAGCGGCAGCATGACCTGCCCCCAGAGGCGCATCTCGCCGGCGCCGTCGATCCGGGCCGCATCCTCGATCTCCTGCGGGATGACGAGGTAGGCCTGGCGCAGCAGAAAGATCCCGAAGATGCTCGCGACCCCGGGAAGGTAGACGGCCGCGTACGTGTCGATGAGGTGGAGCCGCATCAGCGTGACAAAGTTCAGGATGAGCCCCACGTGCTGCGGCAGCATCAGGCTGCCGACGATCGCGTAGAAGATCAGATCCCGCCCCGGAAACCGCATGCGGGCCAGCGGGTACCCGGCGAGCGCGCTCGTGAGCAGGGTGAGGCCGATCCCGACCCCGGTGATGTACAGGGTGTTGAAGAAGAACCGCCCGAACGGCATCGTCGTCCACACGCCGACAAAGTTCGCCGCGGTTGCCGGCCGCGGGATGAGCACCGGAGGAAACGCGAAGATCGTGCCCGAGGCGCGCAGCGACGTCGCCACGAGCCACACGAACGGGAACACCGTGACCACGGCCAGCGCGGCGAGCCCGAGGTAGGAGAGACCGGTCCCCCACGCCCGGCGCCGGGCGGGGCGTCCCCGGGGCTCGCGACGCGCGTCAGTAATAGGTAAGGCCTCCCTGCCGCAGCAGGCGGAAATTGGCGACGGCAAGGACGACGGTCACGGCCGCGAGCACGACGCCGAGCGCGGCCGCATACCCCAGGTGCAGCGAGCCGAACGCCTGGTCGAACATGTAGTAGAACATCGTATACGTCGAATAGACGGGCCCACCGCCCGTCATGACGTACACCTCCTCGAACACGCGGAGCGCGGCGATCGCGGAGAGGGTACCCGCGAGCAGGATGCTCGGGCGAAGCAAGGGGATCGTCACGTGCCACAGCCGCGCCAGCGGCCCCGCGCCGTCGAGGGCCGCCGCTTCCTCGTAGCCCGCCGGAATCGCCTCCAGCCCCGCCAGGTAGATGACCATGTAGTAGCCGAGCCCCTTCCACAGGGTCACGAACATCACCGCGTAGAGCGCGATGTCGGGGTTGGTGAGCCAGTGGATCGGGGCGTGGATCAGCCCGGCGCGGAGCAGCACGTAGTTCACGAGCCCGGACTCGTCGAGCAGCCAGCGCCACAGGAGGCCCACGACCACGATCGACGTGACCACCGGTAGGTAAAAGGCGGCGCGAAACCAGCCGATGCCGCGCAGCGGCCGGCGCACCCACAGCGCGAGCACGATGGAGCAGAACTGCAGCGCGGGCACGACGAGCAGGTATTTGAGGCTGTTGTCGAGGGCGATCCAGAAGTAGCGGTCGGTCCAGAGAGCCCGGAACTGCGCCAGGCCGACGTACCGGGGCGGCGAGATCACATCGTACTCGAAGAGGCTGAGCACCGTGCCGAACACGACCGGGTAGAACGTAAACACGCCGAGCAGCGCGAGCGCGGGCAGCAGGAAGAAGTAGGCGACCAGCGTGCGGCGGAGGGCCATCCCCGGACGGCGTCTGCGCCTACAGCCTGGCGTCCCACTCGCGGGCGGCCCACGCCAGCGCCTGCTCGGGCGTCATGCGGCCGTAGAACGCGTTCTCCACGGCTTCCTTGAACACCCTAAACAGCTCGTCGCTGTGCGGCACCACCACCGTGAGATCGCGCGCCACGCCGAGCTCCCGCGCCGCGATGGCGCGCGCCCGGTCCTCCGGGGTGGCGCCGCCCCGCGAGAAAAACGCGTCCGCCGCGGCCCGCCGCGTGGACGGGAAGATCACAACCTGATGGTCGAACGCGAGCTGGCTTTCGTCGTCGGTCACGTACAGCGCAAACCGCACGGCCTCGCTGCGGTGGCGGCTCGCCAGCGGCACCACGAGGCTCATCGTGGGGAGGTCCAGGACATTGCCACGGCCGCGGGGTGCCGGCGCCACGAGCGTGTCGCGGTACACGTCCGGGCTGTCCGTCTTGACGCGGAGGAGAAACTGCGGCCCGGTCGTCAGCATGGCGAGGCGTCCGCCGGCGTAGCGCTCCGTGGCGCCGAGGTAGCCGCGCTGCAGCGTGTCGTCGGGAAACATATCGTGCTTGTAGAGGTCCACGTACCGCCGGAGGAGGGCGACGTAGGCGGGGCCCGCAAAGAGCGCGTGGCGGCGGTCCGGCGCGAGCACCTGGAGACCCTCTTCCTGGAACAACGCCAGCATGCGCACGCCGTCGACGTTGGGCATGAACCCGTAGACGCCGGTCCGCTGCTTGATCACCTCCGCGGCGTGCACGAACGCGTCCGTGGTGGCGGGGGGGTGCGCCGGATCGAGCCCCGCGCGCGCAAACAGCCCGCGATTGTAGGCCAGCACGTTCGGGACCACATACCACGGGATCCCGTACGTGCGGCCGCCGTACCGCAGCGACTCCCAGATGTTCGGGAAGTACCGGGCGCGCACGCCCCCGGGCACCGCGGTGTCCATGTCCACGAGCGCGCGCGCCTCCGCGAGCCGGAGCGTGCCCTCGGTGTTGAGGTTGACGACGTCGGGGCTCACCCCGCCGGCAATCGAGGCCAGGAGCTTTTGGTCCACGGCCTGCGGCTGAACGTCGATCCAGCGAATCGCCACATCGGGGTGGGCATGCTGGTACTGGTCGATCAGCTGGTGGACATAGCCGGTAAAGTATGGCTCGAGCGAGATGGTCCAGAACTCCAGCTGCGCGCGGGGGCCGCCGGCGGCCGTCCCGGCGACGAGGAGCGCGATCGCTACGGCGGCGAGGCTGCGTCTCATGGCGTCGATCGTGGTGTTCGCGGCGGCACGCCGACCACCTGCGGCGGCGACGTTGTCCGCCGCGGCATCGAGCGGTCCGGCCCGCGTCGCGGCGGGAGATCGGGGCCGCGCTGCGAACTCTTCACGGCGGAGCAGGCGGCAGCGGACGAGCGGTGGCGTCGCCACGGGGAGGGGGGAGGCGCATGTCCGAGGAGACCAGCCCTTTTGACTTAACCGGCTCGGTCGCGGTCGTGACCGGGGCGCGGCGCGGCATCGGGCGGGCGCTGGCCACGGCGCTGGCGCGCGCCGGTGCGGACATCGTGGCTGTCAGCCGCAACACCGCGACCGAGCTGGCGGGGGACGTGGAGCGCATGGGCCGGCGGTGCGTCACCCTTGCCATCGACCTCGGCAATCCTGAGCAGGTGGACACCGTGATCCCGGAAGCGACGCGCGCGCTCGGCCGGGTGGACATCCTCGTCAACAACGCGGGTGTGAGCGGGCGGGGCCCGGCGATGGACGTCCCCCCGGAGGAATGGCACAGTGTCCTGCAGGTCAACCTGCACGCCGTGTTCCGGTTGTGCCAGGATGCGGCGCGCCAGATGCTGCCCCGGCGCACCGGCAAGATCATCAACGTGGCGTCGCTCATGAGCTTTCAGGGCGGCATCCTCATCGCCGCCTACACCGCGAGCAAGGGCGCCGTGGGCCAGCTGACGAAGCTGCTGGCCAATGAGTGGGCGCGCCACGGCATCAACGTGAACGCGATCGTCCCGGGCTACATCGCGACCGATCTGACACGGCCGCTCCAGGTGGACCCGGAGCGCAACCCGGCGATCCTGGCCCGGATCCCCGCGGGCCGCTGGGGACGGCCCGACGACCTGGGCGGCGCCGCCGTGTTTCTCGCCTCGCGCGCCGCGGACTACGTGCACGGCCACCTGCTGGCGGTCGACGGCGGCTGGCTGGCGCGGTAACCCCGAGCCGGCCGTTCGATCCCGGCGCGTGGAACCACGGTGCGCGCGGCGGCGTACGTGGCGTACGTAGGCGGCGCAGGGCGGCGACCGCCGCGACATCGCTCAAAGGAGGCACGCACGTGAACGTGAGGAGCATCGGTAGCGGGCGGATCACACGGCGGCGGCTGCTTACGGCCGGCATGGCCGCCGGGACAGTGTGGGCGGTCGGCGCGGACGGGATGCGGGCCTCCGCGCAGGTGCGGCGCGGCGGGACGCTGCGCGTGGGCATCGACGGCGACCCGGTGACGATGGATCCGCACCGGTCGCAGGCGTACGTCGATCGCCAGATCTACCAGAGCCTGTACGATAAGCTCGTCGACACCGATGAGCACCTGCGGATCGTGCCGAAGCTCGCGACCTCGTGGACGATCAGCCCGGACGGCAAGACGGCGACGTTCAAGCTCCGCCAGGGCGTACGGTTCCACGACGGCACACCGTTCAACGCGGACGCGGCCGCGTACAACTTCCACCGGATGCTGTTCGACCCGAAGTTTCCGTCGTTTCGAAAGAGCGAGCTCCGCCCCGTGACCAAGGTCACCGTCGTGGACGCGTCTACGATCGCGCTCAGCATGAACCAGCCATACAGTCCGCTCTTGTACGCGTTAACCGACCGGGCCGGGATGATGGTGTCGCCGGCCGCCGCCGAGCAGGCGGGGCTGGACTACGGGCTGCATCCCGTGGGCACCGGCCCGTTTCTGTTCGCCGAGCGCGCCCTCCAAGATCACATCACGCTCCGGCGCAACCCCCACTACTGGCAGGCGGACCGGCCTTACCTGGATACGATCATCTATCGCGTGTTCACGGACGACAACGCGCGAGTGGCAAATCTCCGGTCGGGGGACATCGACATCGTCAGCCTGGTGCCGCTGCCCCAGGTCCGCGCGCTCAAGCAGCAGACGGCGCAGGCCGGCGCCACGTTCCACCTGATCGAGCGCAGCCCGATCGCTTGGGCCGCGCTCGCGCTCAACGTGACCAAGCCGCCGTTCAACAACACCGCGCTCCGCCAGGCCCTGCTCGCGGCGGTCGATCAACAGGCGATCGCCAATGCCGTGCTCCAGGGCGCGGCGTATGCCGCGTACGGCTTCTTCCCGAACGGGACGCCCGCGTACGATCCCACGTGGAAGCTGCCGCCCCGAAACGTTGCCGCCGCGAAGGCGAAGCTTCAAGAGGGCGGGGTGCAGGGCGGGCTCGAGTTCACGATGCTGAGTCCCGCCAGCGGGCAGCTCCTGTCGGTGCTCCAGGCCGTGCAATCGATGGTCGCGGATGCGCAGATCCAGATGAAGATCAACGTGATCGAGGGCACGGAGTACGTGGCCCAGGTCACGAAGCTCGTGCCGCAGGCGACGCTGGTGACGTGGAGCGGACGGCCGGATCCGGACTTCGATGTCTACCCGTTCATCACCCAGTCGGGCATCGGCTCGCTCAACTATTCCGGGTACGCGAGCCCGAAAGTGCAGGAGATCCTCGACAGCGCGCGGGCGGAGTACGACGTGGCGAAGCGACGCGGCCTGTACGGTCAGGTGACGCGGATCATCGCCCAGGACGCCCCGTACGTGCCGCTCTACTTTCCGCGGGAGTACAAGCTCGTCTCCACGAAGCTCCAGGGCTTCGTCGATCAGCCCGATGGGATGATGCGCTTCCACGAGGCATGGCTGAGCACGTAGCAACCGGCGGCCGGGCGGACACGCCGCCTCGGCTCCACGCGGCGCTCGGCGAGGTACTCGATTGGGTCGTCCTGCTCGGGGCCATCACGCTCCTGGGCTGGGCGGCGGAAAGCGGGCTGACGTTCATGCCGTCCGCCGGCTACCTCGAGCATCGGGCGCCGCTGCTGGTGTTCGAGCGCAGTGCCTCGTGGCTCGGCGTCACCGCGGTGCTGCGCCGGTTGGTTGGCGGCCGCGTGCTCCCGCGGGCGCCGCTGGTCGGCCTGGCCGCCGTGGCCGTCGTGGCGCTCCTCTCGCTTCAACACACGGTGTTCCTCTACGGGTCGCGCGAGGAAGCGGGATTTCACATCGCGCTCGCCGCGCTCGTGCTCGCGGTGCTCATGGCCCTGAACGACCGCGTCAAGACGTACGTGTTCGTCGCCGGGCTCGCCGCCGTCACGCTCGGGCAGGCGCTCGTCGGGCTCGGGCAATACGCGCGCGGCGCGCCGACGCCGGCGTACTGGCTCAGCCGATCGTTCGCCGCGTTGATCCACACGCGCGCCTACGGCACGCTCGGGAGCCCCAACCTGCTCGCCTCGTTCTTGCTCATGGGCATCGCCGGGACGACCGTGCTCGCGGCGTCCGCGCCGCTCCGATGGCGCCTGCTCCCGCTCCTCGCCCTCGGCATCGAGGTCTGGGGGCTGATCGTCACCTACTCGCGCGGCGGCTACGTGGGCCTCGCGATCTTCGTCGTGGCGTGCGCGGTCCTGTCGTGGCCGGTGCGGCGCCGCGCCTGGCCCGTCGTGCTGCTCGTCGCCCTGGTCGCGGCCGCGGCCGTCGTCGCGCTTCCGAACGTCGGCGCACGGGCCCAGAGCATCGCCCCGGAGCAAGAGGATACCGGCGTCAGCCGGCTGTTCATCTGGCGCACCGCGCTTGCGATGTGGCGGGCACACCGGCTGTGGGGGACCGGGCTCGGGACGTTCAACGGCGTGTACTCGCCGTATCGCCCGCAGGGGGTGCTCGAGACCTACGCCATGGTCAACCCCCCGGGGTCGGCGCATAACGACTACCTGCAGATCCTCACGACCACGGGCGAAGTCGGTGCCGGATTGCTGGCGCTCGCCGTCCTCTGGGGGCTGTGGCGCGTCGCGCGCCGGTACGCGCGCGGAGGGGCGGGGGATCGGATCTGGCTCGGCGTGTGGGCCGCGGGCACGGCCGGGGTCGCCGCCGTAAGCACCGTGGACGAGAATCTGTTCGTCGTCACGAACCTCGCGCTGCTGCTGCTCCTGGCCGCCGCGGTCGCGGCGCACGCAACGCTCGACGATCGCCCTCGGGCGCGCGTCTGGCAGCGGCTGTTTGTGTTGCCGCTCGTCGCCGTGTTCGTCGGCCTCCGGCCGATCGTCGCGCCGCCGGTCGCGGCCACGGCGCTCCACGACGAAGCGACGCGCGAGGTCGCCGCGGGGCAGCTCATCCCCGCGGTGCGGACGTTCCAGGCAGCGCTCGCGGCGGACCCGCTCGACAGCACGGCGCCCGCGTACTTCGGAGATCTCCTCGCCGACCTCTACATCCGGCGTCTCGACAATCCCATGGGTCCGTGGCAGACGATGCGGGCGCGGGCGGAGGAGCTCTACCGCTACGCCATCCGGGTCAATCCCTGGGACGCGTATCCTCTCGCGGAACTGGGGCGCCTCGAGCATGCCGAGAAGCGCGAAGACGCGGCCGCGGCATCGCTCAGCGCCGCGATCCGGCTCGATCCCTACACGCCGCGCTACCGTCTCTGGCTCGCGGAGGCCTACGCCGCCGGCGGCAATCGGACCGAGGCCGCCAAGCAACTCGGGCAGGCGGTGCGGCTGTTCGATGTCGATCTGCTCGTGATCGAGCACCACGACGGACGGGGGGCCCGGTATGAGGCGTCCGCGGCCCAGCTCGCGGCGGCGGAGCGACTCCTCGCGGAGGTAACGTCGGCGCGATGACACGCCGACCACCGGCGTAAGGCGTTGCTGCGTCAACCAGGTTCACCCGCCGAACATCGCGGCCACGAGTGGCACCCGGTAGACCAGCGCGACCGCGAGCAGTACAAGAAGTAGCCCCACTGGAGCCGTGAGGTGCCGTCCCCACCGGGACGTTTTCTCCACCGTCATGACCGCAGCCAGCGCCAGCATCCACCCCAGATTGACTCCGCCAATGGCGAACATCAGCAGCATGAGCGTCCAGCAGCATCCGACGCAGAACAGGCCGTGGCGCATGCCCAGACGGAACGCGTCACGGCCCGCCTGCCGTCCCCGCCAGTGTTCCACGAGAAACGAGTACGGGGATCGGCACTTTACCAGACACATGTCCTTGACTGGAGTCACCTGGTACACGCCGGCGACGAGCAGGACGGCGGTACCAATCCACTGCGCCAGGCCGGCGAAGGTCCAGCTTCGTTCAATCGCCCGATGCAAGGCGGCGTCTCCGAGAAACGCCGCGATGCCAAACGTCACCCACACGGCCAGGTATCCGAGCACGAAATCGAGCGTAAGGACCGACCGGTCGGACCGCCCTGAGACGAGCCGGCCGAAGAGATTGACAAGGGGGAGGGTGCTCGGCAGCATCATCGCGATGGTCATAAGCAGCCATCCTGCGGTGAACGCGACCAGCCGGAAGGGGGTGAGGCCGCGGCTCGCCAGCTCACGATGGGTCAGGAGCCCCGCGTAGGGCGACGTCCCCCAGGTGAGCAGCGCGGCCCACGCGGCGAGCACGAGCGCCGCAAGCGCGAGCCGGTGCCATCGGCCATCGCCAGGCGTGCGCAACGCGCCGATCATGAGAGGCCTCACCCCCTCGGCGCCGGCTCAGGCTTCGAACTTGAACTGTCCCAGCACGGCGTTGCGGCCCGTGAACTCCCAGCTCATCTTGTGCTGCGGCAGGTTGACGCGGTGGGACGTGGCCTTGCCGACGTAGGCCGGCGAGCCCGGAATGGTGCTGAAGACGGTGTCCACGAGCGTGGTCGGCCGACCCTGGGCGTCGGTGTACGGCTGCATGTCGGCGGCGAGCACGTCGCCCACGCGGATCGTGCCCTTTCCTTCGGTGAAGTTGAATTGAATCGGCGCATCATATACGCCGACGACCTCGCCGACGAGTTCCGACAAGTCGGCGAGCGGGCCGCCGAGCTTCCCGGTGTGCACGGCCAGGATGGCCTCTTTCTGTTTCGGCGACGCGTTCTTATCGACGAAGGCGGCGACCTTCCAGTTGCCCTTGAGGACGTTGCCGGGGATGCGCGCCACGAGCGCGAGCGTGAGACCGCTCACATCGATGTCGTTGATGTGGCCCCGGTCGTAGTGATACGCGAGGAATGCGTCGCACGACCCGCCGTCGGGATTGTCGCCGATCCAGCACGGACAAGGTGCGCCGCAGGAGCAGGCCTCCAAGAGACGTCCTTCGATCGCGTATGCCATCCTGCGCTCCCTCCTTTTTCGGCCTGTCGCCACCCACGACAGATACTCCTTGCAGGTGGCGATCCTAAGGCCGGTGGTCATCACGCGAAACTGCGTTACGGTGGAGGATACAGCCGGGAAAGCGCGCCGCCATCGGGAGTTCTCCCGATGGCAGTACGGATTTTCACCGCGGTCGATCGGGCGCGTCAGCCGGAGGACTTCTCCACGAGGCCGTGCTGGGTGGCCCAGACGGCGGCCTGGGCGCGGGAGCGGACGCCGAGCTTGTGCAGGATGTGCTCGACGTGGGTTTCGACCGTTCGCTCCGCCACGTAGAGTTCCTTGGCGATTTGGCGGTTCGTGAGACCGCGGGCGATGAGCATGGCGACCTCGCGCTCGCGGGACGTCAGCGGCGAATCCCCGTGCGCGCCCGGTCCTCCGGCCGTGCGAGGCGCAACCGGCGATCGCGGCGGCTGCATCCTGGACGAGAGCGCGTACTCGATCATCGCCGGGATCGACAGGCCTGCCCCGGCGGTCCAGGCGGAGTGGAACGCCTTGTCGCCCAGCGCCGAGCGGCTGGCTGCGCAGGCCCGATCATGGTCCGCGCGCTGTCCAGGCACGAGCGTGATTCCGATGCTCTCGCGCACCGCCTCCGCAGAGGCCAGGAGGCACGCGGCGCGCGCTGATTGGCCGGCGGCGGCGGCCACCCATCCCAGTCCTTCCAGCTGGACGGAGATGACCCGGCGATGGTCGAGCGCCCACAGCCCCCGGAGCGACTCCCGCATGTACCCGCCCGCGCGTTCGTGGTCGTCGCAACTCCACGCCACGCGTCCGAGGATGCTGAAGTGGAGCGTGACGCACCAAAGATCCTGTTCGGCTTCGGCGAGGCGTAGCGCTTCGCCCAGTAACGCCTCCGCGCGACCGTATTCGCCGCGCTGCCGCGCCACTTCGCCGAGGTTCGCCAGAGCCATGCTCGCGAGAATTCGGTCGCCCGTCTCGTGCGCGGCGAGCAGGGCCTCGTCCAGCAGCGCCGCGGCGCGATCGAGTTGGCCCATCCAAAGCTGCACGAAGCCGTACTGTCGGGCAACGCGGGCACGGGACGGCAGGTCCCCGCGCGTCCTCGCGAGCGCGAGGCCTTCCTCACCGAACGCCGCCGCCTCCGCCTGATTCCCCAACCAGAACGTCAGATAGCTTGCGGTCCCGAGAGCCCGTGCCCGGACAACTGCGGCGCCCTCGCCGATGAGTGGGAGGAACTGCGCCAGCCAGTCTCGCCCCTCGCGCAGATGCCCTCGGGTGTCCCAGAAGCGGAACAGCGCGTCCGCCAGTCTGAGGCCCATCGTTGCGGCACCGGACTCCCTGCGACACCAGTCCAGGGCGCCCCGCACATTGTCGAGTTCGCGCTCCAAGCGCGCGAGCCACGGTCCGAATTCCGGGCCGAGCTGCTCGCGATCGGCTCGCTCTGCGTATGCGAGAAAGAAGTCGCGGTGCCGACCGCGGGCCGACGTTTCCTCGCCGGCTTCCTGCAGCCGTTCATGTCCGTACTCGCGAACGGTTTCCAGGAGACGGTAGCGCGTCTCTCCGTCGTGTTCCTCGGAGATGACGAGCGATTTGTCGACAAGCCGGGCGAGCAGGTCGAGGACGTCCGCGGGGGCGATTGTATCGTCGACGCATACGCCTTCTGCCGCCTGGAGCGTGAATCCGCCGGAGAACACCGAGAGCCGCCGGAATAGGGTTTGCTCGGACTTGGAGAGCCAGTCGTAGCTCCAGTCGATCATACGCCGAAGCGTTTGGTGGCGGGGCAGCGCGGCGGCGTTCCCTTGGGCGAGGAACCGGAACCGGTCCGTGAGCCGGTTGGCGATCTCTTCGGCGCTCAGGGCCACGACGCGCGCGGCCGCAAGTTCGAGTGCCAGCGGGATGCCGTCAAGCCGCCGACAGATGGCAATGATCGCGCCGGCGGCGGTGTCGGTGATGGTGAAATCGGACCGTACCGACTGAGCCCGCTCGGCAAAGAGGCGGCCCGATTCGCTCCGCGTCACGGCATCGGCCGTTGCATGGTCTTGGACGCCGGGCACCGTCAGCGACGGCACGCGCCAGGCCACTTCGCCCGCGCTGCGGAACGGCTGACGACTGGTCGCAAGAATCCGCAGCTCCGGACAGGTCTGTAAGAGGGAGTCGGCCAGCCGCGCACAGGCGTTCACCATGTGCTCGCAGTTGTCGAGGACCAACAAGAGTCTTCGGGACCGAAGATATCCTGCGAGACGCTCGACAAGCGGCCGCGAACCCGCATCGCGGAGTCCGAGCGTGCGTGCCAGCGTGGGGACGACCAGTTGCGAGTCTGTGAGAGGCGCGAGGTCCACGAAGGACACTCCGTCGGGAAACTCGTCCCGCAGCCTGGCTGCCAGCTCGATAGCCAGCCGAGTCTTGCCGACGCCCCCAACTCCGGAGAGCGTGAGCAGGCGCGTTCCCGCGAAGAGCCGCCGGATCTCAGTCAGTTCCGGTTCGCGCCCGATGAAACTCGTCGGAGGGGCTGGGAGGGCGCCGGACGAGGTTCCCAGGAAGACGGCAGGCGGCACGCGCGTTCCCAGCGATCGAACGCGCGGCCGGTCGGGCGCGCTTTTGGAGGCTCGCCGGGGAGTCGTTCTCCGGGTCCGTCGCCGACGAGGAAGCCGTCCCGCACCGGACGAGCGCCGCGCGCGGGACGGCCGCCGGACCTGCGACCGCCATGTCCGCATGGTTAGGCTATCTTCGAATCGATCGCCCGCCCGCCCTCCGGTTCAGCGTAGGGCGGGCGGCCTGAGCTTAGGGCGCGGGTGCGCTCACCGGAGGCGGCCGAGCGCCCCGAGCACTTTGGCCGGCGTAATCGGGAGCGACGTCACGCGCGCACCCGTTGCGTTCGCCACGGCGTTCGCGATCGCGGCGGGGGTCGGGATGATCGGCGGTTCGCCGACGCCCTTCGCGCCGAGGTTGTTGGCGATGGGATCCGGCTTGTCCACCGCCAGCGCGACGATCTCCGGGATCACGGACGAGCGCGGCACGGCGTAGCTGTCGAACCCGAGATCGAGGACGGTGCCCGTGTCCGGGTCGGTGAGGTGCTCCTCGCGAAGCGCCATGCCGAGCCCCTGGATGACCCCGCCTTCGATCTGGCTCGCGTACACCAGCGGATTGATGACGCGGCCGACGTCGTGGCACGCGACCACCCGCAGCACCGTCACCTCGCCGGTGTCGAGATCCACCTCGACCTCCGCGATCTGCGCGCCGAACGTTCGGATCGTCACGCCGTCCGGGTTGGCGCCGCGAAACCCGCGGCCGCTCAGCGCGAAGTTGCCCATGCGACCGGCGACCTCGGCCACCGTCATCCCGCGCTCCGGGACCCCCGCCACGAACAGCCGGCCCGCCTCGAGCCGGATGTCGTTCGGCGCGGCCTCGAGCACCGACGCGGCCGCGTCCAGCAGGTGCCGGCGCACCTCGTCCGCGGCCATGCGCACGGCCGGGCCGCAGGAGGTGATCGTCTGGCTTCCCGCGGACAGCGGCGCGTACGGAAAGTCGGTGTCGCCGAGCGACACCGAGACTCGGTCGACCGGCAGCGTCAGGACCTCGGCCGCGATCTGCGCCAGCGCGGTCTTCGCCCCGGTCCCGATCTCTTGCGTGCCGATGCGGATCTCGGCCGTGCCGTCGGGGTTGAGCCGCATCTCCGCGTACGCGGGAGGGGAGCCCGCGCCGCCCCAGATCTGTGTGCCCATGCCCAACCCGCGGCGGCGCCCGTGCCCGGCCACGGCCGTGGCCGGCGCCGGGGCCCGGCGCTCCCAGCCGGCCGCCTTGGCGACGCGCTCGTAGGCGTCGCGGAGGAACTTGCTCGAGTACGGACGGCCGAGGACCTGATCGGTCTCGGCGTAGTTGCGGAGACGGAACTCCAGCGGATCGATGCCGAGCTTGTCGGCGAGCGCCTCCACTGCGGCCTCGAGTGCCACCGTGCCCTCTACGAATCCGGGCGCCCGAAACGCGGCGCACGGGGCGGTATGGGTGAATACGTTCACCACCTCGGTGCGCACATTCGGGCAGGCGTACAGTTCCTTGGCCGGCCCCGCGAGCGGCGATCCGATCGCCCGGTAGGCGCCCAGGTTCGACGCCCCGCGGTAGTCGATCGCGACGAGCGTCCCGTCGCGCTTGGCCCCGAGACGGATCTGCTGGGCGCTCTGCGGCCGCTTACCCGCGGCCTGGCTCTCGTCGGCGCGGGTGAACATCAGCCGGACCGGCCGGCCGAGCTGCCGCGAAGCCAGCGCGGCGATGATCGTGTACTTGCCGGCGCCGTTCTTGCTGCCAAACCCGCCGCCCATGAACGGGCTCATGACGCGCACGTGGTCCAGCGGGATCTTGAGCGCCGCGGCCACCTGCCGCCGCACGCCGAAGATGTGCTGCGTCGAGTCCCAGACGGTGAGCCGGTCGCCGGACCAGTGCACGACCGAGCCGTGCGTCTCCATGCTGTGGTGCAGCACGTCCGGCGTGTCCGCGTGCATCTCGACGGTCGCGTCCGCCTCGCGGAAGCCCGCCTCGACATCGCCTCGCTCGTATTGTTCGGGCCCGCCGAGCACGTTGCCCTCGGCGTGGACGAGCACCGCGTTCGGGGCGAGCGCGGCGTCGATCGTGAGCACCTGCGGCAGCGGTTCGTATTCCACCTCGATGAGATCCAGCGCGTCGCGCGCCTGCGCGGCCGTGTCGGCGACGACCACCGCCACCTCGTCGCCGGCGTAGCGCAGCTCCGGATCGAAGAGCCAGCTCTTGCCGTTGTACCACGGGATCCTGGGGGCATTGGCCGCCGACAGGACCAGCCGCACGCCCGGCGCCCGCTCCGCGGCGTCCGCGTCGAACTTCGTGATGCGGGCGTGCGCGTGAGGGCTGCGCAGCACTGCGGCGTGCAGCAGGCCCGGCGGGTCGAGGTCCGCCGTGTACCGGGCGCGGCCGCTTACCCGGTCGCCGCCGTCGACGCGGGGCACGCGGGTCCCGACGATCGCGAGCGTCTCGGTGGCGCCCCAGACCGGCAGATCATCGCCCTCGATGACAACGTCGCGCTCCTCGATCCGCCCCTCAAACTCGATCTTCTGCCTGACGATCCGTGGCATGGACTCCTCCGGTGGTGGGATAACGCCGGCGTTACGCCGGGCGGCCGGGCCGCCGGGCTTCCGCGGTGCGGGCGATCTCGAGCGCCGCGGCCTGGATGCGAAGGTAGGCGCCGCACCGGCATACGTTGCCGTCCAGGGCGCGCCGGATCTCCTCCGCCGACGGATCGGGTTGCCGGCGCAGCAAGCCCTGGAGCGCCATGATCTGCCCAGGGGTGCAGAACCCGCATTGAAACGCGTCGTGCTCGATGAAGGCCCGCTGCACCGGGTCGAGGACGCCGTCCCGCGTGAGCCCTTCGATCGTCTCCACGCTGCGGCCGTGCGCCTGCACCGCCAGCATTAAGCACGCGAGCACCGGCCGGCCGTCGACCAGGACGGTACAGGCCCCGCACGTGCCGACGCCGCACCCCTCCTTGGCGCCGGTCAGATGGAGGTCTTCGCGCAGTGCGGCGAGCAGCGTCCGCCTCGGGGAGACACGGACTTCTTCGGCGCGGCCGTTGACCGTGAAGGTGACGCTGTCGGTGCGAGACTCCAAGCTCATCCACGCCTCCATTCTTCGGGGCCGGTTCGACGGAAACTCGGAAGCGCACAGCCTCGCTTTGACACCAACACCGAGGCTTCCTACACTCGTATACGTCATGCCCCGAAGGCCGATGCCCGTCCCGGCGACCGTGCAGCAGGAGGCCGCAACCCGCGAGCTCGTCGTGACGTGGACCGACGGCCACGTGAGCCGCTACGCGTATCGTGCGCTGCGCCAGCGCTGCCCCTGCGCGATGTGCGTGCACGAATGGACCGGCGCGCAGCTGCTGGATCCTGAGCGCGTGGCCCCCGACATCCACCCGAAGGAAGTCACGCAGGTCGGCGCGTACGCCCTGCGGTTTGTCTGGTCCGATGGACACGCCACGGGGATCTACCCGTTCACGCTGCTGCGCAGCCTCTGCGCGTGCGAGGACTGCACGCGTGCGCGCTCGTAGTCGCATTCCCCTGAGCCGGCCACGCCGTCGCCGCTCCGGGAATCGCGTGCGCCGGCCGCGACGTTCGGCCTGGATGTGACGGGACCGCACCACCCAGCACGGCGCCGGCCCGCCCGGACGCCGCGGAGGAGGCGAGGGCATGGAGTGGGGGCACGAGTTTGCGGAAGCGCTCGGCTACAAGGAGTTCCTGCAGCGCCACGCGACGCCGGAGCAGCAGGCGCGCTGGCAGGCGGTGTACGACAAGGTGACGCTCACGCCCGCGCAGCGGGAACTCCTCGGCGGATTCGTGCGCGACATGCACGTGCTGTGTGTGGCCGGCGCGTGGTGCGGGGACTGCGTGAACCAGTGCCCCATCATGGCGCGCATCGGCGAGCAGAACCCGCGAATCGTGGTCCGTTTCGTGGACCGGGACGCGCGACCGGAAGCGCAGCGGGCGCTTGCCATGAACCTCGGCCATCGCGTGCCCGCGGTGGTGTTTCTCAGCGAGGATGACCAGGAATGTGGACGGTACGGGGACCGGACGCTCGCCACGTACCGGCAGATGGCGGCGGACCGGCTCGGGCCGGCGTGCCCGACCGGCATCGTGCCGCCCGGGGCCGAACTCCTGTCCGCGGTGACGGCGGAGTGGGTCGGGCAGTTCGAGCGCATTCAGCTTATGCTGCGGCTATCCAAGCGTCTCCGAGAGAAGCACGGAGATTGAGCCAGGGGCCACGCGCGTCGTTTGACATGCAGCCATGAACTCGCTAGCATAAGTGTGACGGAATTGCGATCTTCGGACAGAAAACGTCACACATCAGGGGCGCGCTGATGCCCGAGACGACGCCGGTCGTGGCGGAAGACCCCGAAGCGTTGGCTGATTTTACGGCGCGTGTCCGCGCGGGGGAGCAAATCGAAGCCGGGGAGTGGATGCCCGAGGAGTACAGGTTCGAGGCGCTCCGCCTCATCAACATGCACGCCAACTCCGAGATCATGGGGGCGCTCCCTGAGCGCGAGTGGATTCCGCGCGCGCCGAGCCTGGCCCGGAAGATGGCGCTCACGGCCAAGGTGCAGGACGAGGTCGGGCACGGCATGCTGCTCTACCGGGTCGCCGAGACGCTCGGCCGGTCGCGCGACGAGATGATTGCGGAGCTCGTCGCCGGGCGGGCGCGCTTTCACAACGTGTTTCATTACCCCGCCGAGACGTGGGCCGACGTGGCGATCATCCAGGTGTTTGTGGACGGCGCCGCGATGCAGACACAGGGCGCGCTCCGCTCATGCTCCTACGCGCCATACTCCCGTGTGCTGAAGCGGATCTGCTACGAGGAAGACTTTCACATCCAGCTCGGCCTGGACGTCTGGCGGGCGCTCGCGGAGGGCACGCCGAGGCAGCGTGCGATGCTTCAGGACGCGCTCTGCCGGTGGTGGACGCCGATCATGCACTTCTTCGGGATGCCCGATCGGGTGTCGCCGCACACGGAGAAGATGCTCGCGTGGCGGATCAAGGTCAAATCCAACGAAGAGCTGCGCCAGCAGTTCCTCCGCAAGTTCGTGCCGATCATCCTCGAGTACGGCCTCGACGTGCCCGACCCGAACCTCCGCTGGGTGGAGGACGAGCAGCGGTACGTCTATACCGAGCCGGACTGGGAGGAGCTCCGGCGGGTCGGCCGCAACGGAGGACCGAAGAGCGCGGAGCGGCTGGCGCTGCGGCAGCGCTTCCACGCCCAGCATGCCTGGGTGCGCGAGGCAATGAGCCGGTGGCGCGCCGCGCGCGCGGACGGCGCCGTCGCGTGATCTCGCCGGACGGCCGAGCGGCGACCTCGCCGGGGGAGCACGGACAAGACCGCGGCGACCCCAGGCGGGGCGGTCCACACGGCGGCACGGGCGCGTCGCGTCCTGAACAGGATGGCGAACGGGGCTGGCAGCGTCCGCTCGGCGCGGCGCCCGATGTCTGGGCGGTCTTTGTGCAGGGCCGGCACCGCGACGCCCACGTCCACGCCGGTGACGTCCACGCGCCGGACGCGGAGATGGCGCTCGTGCTGGCCAAGGAAAACTATACGCGCCGGGACCCGTGCGTCAACCTGTGGGTCGTGCGCGCGGACCAGATTCACGCCACCACGCGCCCGGCCGCGGAGATGTTTGTGCCCGCGACCGACAAGAGCTACCGGTTCGGCGGGTCGTACCGCCAGCAGCGCCGCGTGCTGCAGAGCTCCTACAAGGCGTCGTACCGCGACGAGGATCAATAGGTGCCGGACGCGCGCGCCGCGATCGCGGATCCCGCCGTGCGGGCGGCGTACCGGGAATGGCTGCTCCGCATCGCGGACGATGAGCTCGTCATCGGGCACCGGCACTCCGAGTGGACCGGGTTTGGGCCCGATATCGAGAGCGACGTGGCGATGAGCAGTATCGCGCAGGAAGAACTCGGCCACGGCCGCGCATGGTACGAGCAGATCGCGGCGGACGACGGCGGCGACGTCGACCGGCTGGCGTTCGGACGGGCCCCTCGCGAGTACCGGCACGCCGCGCTGCTGGAGCAGGAAAACGACGGGTGGGAGTACTCCATCGTCCGGCTGGTGCTGTACGAGGCCTTCGAGGTCGCCCGGCTGCGCCTCGTGGCCGCGAGCGGGCACGAGCCGGCCGCCGGGCTGGCACAGACCCTGTCCCGCGAGGAACGCTACCACGGCCTGTTCGCCGACACCTGGCTGACCCGTCTCGCCGGGGCGCCGGACGGCCTGGAGCGCGTGCAGGCGGCGCTCGACCGGGCGTGGCCCGACGCGCTGGGGCTCTTCGAGTCCACGGCCGCAGACGACGTCCTGCGGCGCGCAGGCGTGCTCCCTAGCTCGCCGGGTGCCCTGCGAGAGACATGGGTGGACACGGTCCGCCCCGTACTCGAGCAGTGCGGCCTCGCCGTCCCGCCGAGCGCCGGGGCACGCGAGGGCGGCCGCCGCGGCGTGCACACGGCGGCGTTCGAGCCGCTCCTCGTGCAGCTGACGGAAGTGTGGAAGTCGGACCCGGAGGCGCGGTGGTGACGGGCGCGGCGATCACGCTGGAGACGGCGATCTGGGACGTCCTCCGGTCCGTGGAGGATCCGGAGCTGCCGATCTCGATCGTGGATCTTGGACTGGTCCGAGACGTGCAGGTGGAGGGCGGCCGCGTCGCGGTGCGGCTCGTCCCCACGTGGGTGGCCTGCCCGGCGCTTGCGGTGATCCGCGGGCGGGTTCAGTCAGCGTTGCTCGCGTTGAGCGGTATTCGGGAGGCGACGGTCGAGTACGCGTACGACGCACCGTGGTCGCTCGACCGCATGTCGGAGCGTGGCCGGGCACAGCTCGCGTCGCACGGCCTGTCCGTCCCGCGGTGCCGGTTTGCGGAGCCTCCGGTGTGCCCCTATTGCGGTTCTCGCGACGTGGTCCAGGAGAGCATGTTTGGACCGACGCTCTGTCGCGCCACGTACCTGTGCCGGAGCTGCCGGAACCCGTTCGAGCGATTCAAGCCGCCGGCCGACGCCTAGCCCTCCGCGTTAGCCGCATGTTTTACCAAGACGCTGAGGCTCATCGTCCAACGCTGTAGTCGTCAGCGTCGATCGCGGGCTCGGCGGCCCTTCCCGTCGCTTCAGCGGCTGGACTGATGCCGGATCGCTCCGTCCAGGCCCGCCTGCGCCCGCTACCTGCATGCCTGCCAAAACGCTGAGGCTCCCCGTCGTCGATGGACACCTAGCCGCCGCTACCGCTCGGCTGCGTCGGCTGCCGGAAGATCTTCGCGTACTGTCCCGGCCCGAAGACGTAGACCTCCGAAACGCGCCCGAGGAGTGGCCCGCTCGTGTCCACGGCGAACGCGATGCCGAGCTTGTCGTACACGAGCACGTTGTGGTCCTGGCCGCTGTCCGTGGTGTCCTCGGTCCCGTACGCGCTGTGGATCGCGTCGAGCGCGGCACCCGCCCCGATACCCTTGTCCGTGCGGTATCCGTCGTCCATGGAGACGACGAGCGCGATGATCTTGTTGGTCGAGGCATCGGTCACGGTGCCGATCCGCCGCAGCGGCCAGTACTCGACCTTGAGCGCCTTGCCGACCGCGTCCTCAGAATGCACGGGACCCAGCGTGCTGACCGCCTGGCCCACGTCCTCTCCGAGTTGAAAGGTCCCGATCGCCTGCCCGGGCACGATCCCGCCGCCCGCGCCCTGCGGCGCCGCCGTAGGCGTCCCCTGACCCCACGCCATGGTCGCCATGCTCAAACCCGCGAGAAGCATCACGCCGATCACCGCGCAACGGCGCATCCCGTTCACCTCACCATCGATCGCGCTTGATTAGTGCACATTTACCCGAGCGGGGCATAGTTTGACACGCGCCCGGGTGCCGCGCGGAACGGTTGCTGGAGAGCAACGCATCCCGCCGGCGCCCAAAGCTCGTGTGCGGTCTGCCGATCCGCAGTTCACTCGGCTCAGTGGGTCGGAACTTTCGTGTACTCCCATTCCGTGGATAGCGTCAGGCTCGCCAAACGCTCCGCCTCGTCGATAGAATCTGCCTGGCCCTTGCCGAGCACCTGCGGGTCCGATTCACCGATCGGAAGCCTGATGACCAGCCAATCCCAGCGACCGCTGTTTTCCTCATGCTCGTCTGCGACGAACAAGTACCGCCAGTTGCCGTACCGGACCAGCTCAGCCTGGGGTCCCACTGCCCACCTCCTCGAGGTACGCTTTAGGCCACTGCGCAGACCCCTGTCGCGAGAGACACGTACTCAAGATCTTCCCCGGGGACACGGCAAGCAAACGGCAGCACGACCGCGCCGGGCCGGGCGGCCGGTTACATCGCTTCGATGATCGCCTTGAGCGCCGCGGCGGCGGCGACCATGCCGGCCACGGTGGCATACTCGCCGGCATTGTGGGCCTGGCCGACGGTCCCGGGGCCGATGTTGCAGAAGTCGCGCATGCGCTCCGCGAAGATCGACAAGTCCTGGCGGCCCTGGGAGAACTGCAACGGCGCGTGCCCCTGCAGGCCCGCCACGACGTCCGTCGCCACCTTGAGCGTGTGGCCGTCGCGGTCGGCGAGGGTCGGCAGGCAGAGCCGGCTGATCTCCAGCTCGTGCGCCACCCCGTCCACCGCCGTGCGAAGTTCCGCCTCGAACGTCCCGTAGTCCTCGCCCACCGACAACCGCCGGTCCACGGTGAGCTTGAGCCGGTCAGGGATGACGTTTTCCGCGATGCCCGCGTGCGCCGCCACCACGGACAGCGACGGGACGCTCCTGACCCCCGGCGCGACCTCAACCGGCTTGAGCTGTTCGGCGGTGGCCGCGATGCGGCGAACGACCTCCACGCCGCGGTAGATCGCATTATCCGCGCGCCGCCAGTCCGAGGAGTGCCCGCTGCGCCCGAGGATCGCCAGATATCCGATCGCGCGCCCCTGGCAGCCGATCCCAACGTGAAGGCGTTTCCCGCCGGGGTCGTACGATGGCTCGGTCGTGATCGCGTAGTCTGGCGTCACACGCCCGATGAGGCGTCGGACGCCGTTGCGCGGCGTCTGCGATCCGCCTTCCTCATGGTTCGTGAACGCGAACCACGTGCGCACCCGCGGCGAGACGTGCTGCGCGAGCCACAGCATGCAGGCGAGGCCGGCCTTCATGTCCGAGGCGCCGAGTCCGATCACGCGGCCGTCTTCCACGCGCGGCGAGAACGGATCGGACGCCCAGCCGTCCACGGGTGGCACGGTGTCCATGTGGCCGTTGATCACGAGCAGCCGCGGGCCGCGGCCCACTTCCGCGGTGACGTTCCCCTCGGCATCGCGGTCGACCGCAACCCCGGCGCGGGCCAACGCGTCATAGATGTACTGCGAGAGCGCGGCCTCCTCACCGGTTACGCTGCGAATGCCGACGAGGTCACACAGTGTGCGCTCGAGATAGGAGCCGGGATCCGCCATATATCAGGGCTTCGAGCCGGGAGCGGGGGAGGCCTCCGGATAGACGACCCGGAGCCGCTCGAACGCTTCGACGAGCGAGGCACCCGTCGCCGGGTCCATGAACCGGTGTTCGATCCGGCTCGTCCGGCTCAGGAACACCGGCCCGTCGACATCCCCGGCCATCGGCCGCAGCCCGTTGTCGCTACCGACCACAAACGGCGCCGTCGTCAGGAAGTACTCGCGCAGGAGGCGCGCCCGGACGAAACTCGCCAGGACATGTGGTCCGCCCTCGGTGACGACGCTCCGGGCGCCCCGGGCGGCTAAGACGCCGAGCGCGGCGGCCGGATCCGGCCGGCCGTCCGCGCCGGTCCGCACGCGCACGACCTCGATGCCGAGGCCCGCGATGCGGCGTGCCGTCTCGGGAACGTCGGGCGGGCGATCGCCGGCGATGATGAGCCGCTCGAACCGCGGGTCGGTGAAGAGCCGGCGGGACAGGAAGTCGGCCGGCCAGGCGAGCCGCGACGCGAGGACCGCGACCGTGAGGCGGGGTGACCGGCCGGCCGCTGCGCGCCGTGCGGCCTCGGACTCCGAGAGCACCGCGGTCACATCCTCGGCCAGGACCGTGCCGATGCCCGTCAACACCACGTCCGTCGCGACTCGGAGCCGTGTCAGCGCCAGGCCGTCGACACGGGTGCCGATCACCGCGGCCTTGCCGCCGACCGCGGCCTCGCCGTTCTGGGTCATAACCATGTTCGCGACCAGATAAGGCAGACCACCGGCCGGACCTGGAAACACGAGGTCGGCATAGAACTCGCCGATCGGGACATCCCGGGGAAACGGCTCCGACGCGTGCCAGACGAGACGCACGTGGCTCGGCAGCGGGACCGTTTGCTTCCACCCGGGGCCGACGACGGGCCGTGCGCGACGGGGCTCCGATGCCACGTCCCGATGATAGCATGCGGCCTTGTGCGTTCCGGATCTGCTGCGTATGATGGCGCACGGATCACGACGTACCTTGGGAGGTCCGCGGGATGCCAGACTCGTCCGAATCAGAGGCCGCCGCCGGCCTGTGGCGGGCGCTCACACCGCTCCACGACGCCGCGGCGATGCTTCGGAGTCTCTCGCAGCAGGAGCCGCTGCTCCAAGCGCGCCCCGATTATCCGCGGGGCCCGACGCCGCACCGATCGTACGCGGATGAGCTCCGCAAGACGCTGGAGACGATCCGCGACGGCATCGCCGCCGTGAGGCGGCTCCTCCCGGCCGCGCTCCCGGGATCCGCACCGGGGCTACTGCCGGACGAAACCGCGGACGCCTTGGAGCGGTGGCTCGCGGCGCTGGCCCGGCTGACCGACACGCTGCTCGTCGAAGCGTTCGAGCCGCCCCCGACGCTTCCGAAGCACGCGCCGCCCTACGTGCTGGAATCGCCGCGGCGCGACCTCGCGGGCGCGAAGGCCATTCACCTCAGCTACGGATTGGAGGAAGCCGCGGCGTCGATCCGCAACGGCCTTCTGAGCCGCGCCAATGCCGGTGCCCGCGCGGCGGGACCGCCGGCTTAGCGGGATCGGCCGACGCGGGCCCGCCCCGCATTCTGCAGGCCCACGGGACGCGGCGCGCCGCGGCCGCGCGCCGGTGACGGAGCGGGCGTCGGCGTGTTGCGCCGCGGTGTGCCGGAACGTGCGCGGGCGGCGCGCGTCGCTTAGACGCGCGCCATGGTACCGGCGTGAGGCTTTACGACATCCAGGACCGGGAATTGCCCGGCGAGGATCGGCCCGCTCTTGACGCCCATCCACCGCTCCAGCACCGTGGCATACACGCTGCGGAAATCGATGCCGAACTTGAGGTCGCCCATGTCGAGGTCTGTGAGGCTCGGTTGCGTGCCGTGCACGCCCGCGACCGCCGGGCCGCCGACGAGCAGCATCGGCGCCGCGGTCCCGTGGTCGGTGCCCGCGGACGCGTTTTCCGCGACGCGCCGGCCGAACTCTGAAAAGGTCATGGTCAGCACACGGTCGTCGAGCCGCTTCTGCTTGAGATCGGCGACAAACGCCGCCAGCCCGGCACCGAGCGTCGCCAGCAGCCGGTCCTGACGCCCCTCCTGCGCGGCGTGCGTGTCGAACCCGCCCAAGCTCACGTAGTAGACGCGCGTCGGTGCGTCCGCCGCGATCAGGCTGGCGACGATGCGGAGCTTTTGGCTGAACGGATCGTGCGGGTAGCCGGTGCCGGTATCGCTGCTCAGCTTCCCGGCGATCCGCCGGATCTCGGAGGCGGCGACGATGGCGTTCATCTCCGTGTGCGTGAGGAAGTCCACCATCGGCTCGTCTCCCGTCACCGGCTGGAGCAGTTGCCGGAGCGCTTCCTGCTCCGCGGCGCCCCCGCCGGCCAGCGGATGGAATCCGAAGCGGTCGGGGGTGTCAAAGGCGACGACGCGCCCGCCGGTCCCCTGCATCGCGAGGGGCATCTCCGGGGAGAGCGTGATCCCCGCGGTCTGACCGCAGTCGGGGCACTCGCTGTCGAACAGGCGGCCGAGCCACCCGGTCCTGGGGCCGTGGCCCGTAGGATCGGCCGTCTGCCAGATCTCCATCGATCGGAAGTGGCTGCGGTTCGGATTCGGATAGCCGACCCCCTGCACGACGCTCACCCGGCCGTCGTCGAACAGCGCCTTGAGCGGCTTGAGCACGGGATTCAGGCCCACCTCGTCGTTGAGGCGCAGCACGGTGCCCTGCGGGACCGCAAGGCGCGGCCGGGCGCGATAGTACTCGTCGTGCGCGAACGGCACGATCGTGTTGAGCCCGTCGTTGCCGCCCCCCAGCTGGATGACCACGAGCACGGGCCAGTCCGGCCGCCCGGGTGCCTGCGCCGCAAGCGACTGATCCCACGGGTTGTTGAGGGCCAGCGCGGTGCGGGTGAGGAACATCGGGGCCGTCACGCCGGCCGAGACGATCGTGAGGCCCTTGGCCAAGAACTCGCGGCGCGTCATCATGTCGCGCATGCTCGGGTGCCTCCTCAGGCGACCTGATATTCAGGCAGTGTCATCACCAGGTGCGCGACGGCGTCGGGCCCGAGGCCGGGCCGGGCCAACACCGCGCGGCGCGCCGCCGGCAGCGGCCGGCCCAAGAGCCGCGCGGCCGCCGCGTCCGGCGAGCTCACCGCGGCGAGGTCCGGTGTCCCCAGCCGGCCCGTGGTCAACCCCGCCGCCACGTCGCTCCGCGCAAACACCGTCCCGGCGTTCATCCACCGCTTGCCGCCGTCCCAACCCGCCACGGTGGGTGGAAAGAAGAGGTGCTGCCCCATGAGCGCCATCGCGCCGGACAGGCGCTCCCAATCCGGCTGCCGGACGCCCAACTGCCGCACCGCGCCCACGACAAACTCCGTCGGGCTCTTGACCTGGGCGTGCATGACGGCCGGCTGATAGAACGCGCGCGAGCGGAACAGCGAGCGCAGCACCGGCTTGAGCTCGTAGTTGCGGGCGGTCACCTCGGCCGCAAGCGCGTCCAGGAGCCCTGCGGGCGGCTCCGGCGCCACGAAGAACGCCGCGAGCTTGCCGGCGATCCAGCGCGGGGCGGCGGACGTCGCCAGGATGATGCGCATGATGTCGCCGCCATCCCAGGCGCCCGTCTGGCCGAGAAACGTCTTTTCACCCGCGTCGTGGAGCTGCGGTTTGAACGCGAACGACCGGCGCCCTTCGAATGTGCGGTAGTCGCGCAGCGTCCATCCCGTCCACGCGCGCGCCGACTCCCGCACGTCCGTCTCGGTGTAGTGGCCGATCCCGAGCGTGAAGAGCTCCATCAGCTCGCGCGCCCAGTTCTCGTTCGGGTGGCCTTTGTGGTTCTGGTCGTTGTTGAGGTAGCGCAACATCGCGGGATCGCGGGCGACGCCGTCGAGGAGCCGCGCGAAGTTCCCGGCCGCGGCCCGGCGGAACAGGGCATTTTGATAGTACATCGCCATCGCATCGTGCACGTCGCCGAACGAGCTGGTGAAGTGGCCGTGCCAGAACAGCGTCAGCTTCTCCTGCAGCGGGGCGGGGGAGCTTGCCATCCGATCGAGCCACCACGCGGTGAGCGCGCCGATCGCGCGCTGGTGGGCGCGATTGACCTCCTCGAACAGGGGGCGAAGCTCAGGATGGTCCCTGGGGCGCTCGCGTCGCACCAGAATCCCATCGAGCGCGAGGTCGGCTTCGCGCTCGGCGCCGATCGCGTCGCCGAAGATCGACGGCATCGGCGGCTCCGGGGGAAATTTGAACAGGCGGTCCACGGCGCGGTCCGGCCCCGCGGCGACCGCGGCCGCAACCTCCTCCGGCAGGGGACCGAATCCCGCGCGGCGCAGCAGGTGCCCGGCCTTGGCGGCGTCCCATGGATCGCCGGTCGACAGGACAAACGGCTCGAGCCCCGTAGGCATCCCAGACCTCCTCGAATCGTCGGGTACTGGGTCCGGGACGGCAACCTCCGGCGGCGAGCGCGTCCGGCCGTGGTGCCCGGTCCCCGGCACCGGTCTCCAAGCGCCGCGCCGTGCGAAAAAGTTCCTGTGCGCGCTGGTGCGCCATCGCATTACTTCGACAAGGGCTCGGGCCGGGCGGACCTGTCCTCCGCTCCACGCACCGACGCCTGACCAGTGCCGTGCCTTCGCATGATCCGCATCGCAAGTAAAGTGATGCCACGCAGCTGTGAGCATCGCGGGCGTCGAACGCCCGCTCCGGCCAGGCCCGCCCGGCCCGACTACACTCGTCGCACATACGAGATGAGGCGCTAGGCTTGCCGAAAGTCGGCCCACGCGCGCTCGACCGTGGCCGGCGAGGCGAGCAGGTCGATTGCGGTCATCACCATCACCTTGGCGTCCTGGATCATGCCGGCAAGGCCGATCTCGGCCTTGCCGGCCTCGAGCGCTTCGCGCGTGTGCATGCCGACGCCGCGGGGGCACGTCGGTAGTGTGTAGCTGATCGTCGGCAGCGCCTGGCTCAGATTGCCGAGATCCGTCGACGCGCCCACGAAGCGCTCGTCGATCGCGAAGCCCAGGGCCTCCGCGTTGGCCGTGACGAGCGCCCCGAGCGTCCGATTGTACTTGAGCGCGTCAAAGAGCATCCCCTTGGAGGTCGTCACCGTCGTCCCGGTGGCGTCGGCCGCGGCGCGGCCGCACGCCTCCACCCGCGCCATGAGCTCCTTGTGGTACGCGCTGTCGGCGGAGCGGACCCCGAACGCCGCGGCGGCGCGCTCCGGCACGATGTTCACCGCCTGGCCGCCGTCGGTGATGATGCCGTGGATGCGCGCATCCGGCCGCATCTGCTGGCGCATGGCGTTGACGGCGTTGAACAGCTGGATCACGGCGTCCAGGGCGTTGAGCCCGTTCCACGGCGCCGCGGCGGAGTGCGCCGGGCGTCCCGCGTACTGGAACTCGACGCCCTGCACGGCGAGGCACCCGGTGGCCACGGACGCGTGGTCGCCGGCATGGTACTGGATGGCCGCGTCGCATCCTTGAAAGGCGCCGCGCTCCAGCATGAGGATCTTGCCGCCGCCCCCTTCCTCCGCCGGCGTCCCATAGTAGACGACCGTGCCGGCGAGATCCGGGAGCACGGTCTGGAGCGCGATCGCGGCCGCGGCCATGCCCGCGCCCATCAGGTTGTGCCCGCAGGCGTGCCCGAGCCCGGCGAGCGCGTCGTACTCCGCGATCAGCCCGACCGTAGGGCCGCTGCCGCAGCCGCGGGCGCGCGCGATGATGGCCGTCGGGATGTCGGCGGCTCCGACCTGAACGTCGTAGCCGTGGCGGCCGAGCGTCTCGGTGATCCACCGGACGGCCTGCGTCTCCTGAAAGCCGATCTCGGGATGCGCGTGGATGCGAAGCGCCAGCTCGCGCGCCTCGGCCTCGTGGGCGTCGAGCGCGGCGAGCGCGCGCGCCTTGAGCGCGGCGGTGTCGGACGCGGCGTGCGTCGTGGCCATGACCTGCTCCTCCTTGGTGACGACGGGTGTCACCAAGGTTCGGCAGGCGGCGCGGGGTCGCCTTTGCCCGCGGTTAGCCGGTGCGGCGCGCCAGCCCCGGCGGCGCCGGAGTGGGGCGGCGCACCGGTCGGGCGCGACCGGCCTCGCCGTAGCGCAGCCGTTGCACGGCCCGGCGAAGCCGGGCGTCCGTGACCTCGTAGTAGACTTGCGTGGTCACCGGGCTCTCGTGGCCGAGGAGCCGCTGCGCCTCCTCGATCCCGAGGCCGACGTTGGCCATCTGCTGTCCGGCCGTGTGCCGGAGATGGTGAAACGCGATCCCCTCGGGTATCGGCACGCGCGCCCGGGCCGCGTACTGCTTGAAGATGCGCTCCACGCTGGCGTAGTGCAGCCGCGCGCGGCGGCGCTGAAACGGCAGCCGGAAGAACAGGGCGGTCGTGGGCGCCGCCGGGCGGGCCTCGAACCACCGGAGGAGGGCCGTCCTCGCGTCCGCCGTGAGGGGCAGCACCTGCTCCTTGCTTCCCTTGCGCCACACGACGATCGCGGCCTGCTCCGGATCCGTGAGGCGGATCACCCGCTCGGTGTCCAGGCGGGTGACCTCGCTCACGCGCAGTCCCATCAGTCCCAACTCCGCCATCGCTCGATCCCGCAGGACGCGCGGATCGTCGCCCTCAAACGCCGCGCGAAACCGTGCAACCTGCTCCTCGGTCCACCATCGGTGCACGCGCCGCGTGCGGCGGGGCGGGCGGATGTCCTGCGCGACCGAGAACGGACGGCGCTGCCGCCGCCGCAGCCACTCGTAAAAGCACCGCAGCGCCGTGATCCGGCGGGCGCGAGTGGCCACGGACAGCCCGGCCTCCGTCAGGTGGCGGCTGAAGCGCAGGAGATCGTCGCTCGATGCCTGTTCGAGGCGGTTGTCGACGTACTCGGCAAACTGCTGCAGATCTCGGATGTACGCGAGGCGGGTGTTGAGACCGCGATTCTCTCCCTCGAGGTCCGTCCACCACTCGAGGAGGAGCGGGTGACTCGACGGCACGGGCGAGCGGAGCGACCGACGGCGTGCTGGCATGATGTCGACCCCCGAAAGGTGCCACGATGATAGCGTCGATCGTTGCGGCGGAGCGTCTGTCTCACCGTCCGTTCGGCGCGTGGTGTTCGCAGGCACCCAGGGATTCTCCTGCGCTCACACCGGACCTTAGGTGGGGCCGATCCGGCGGACTTCCGCTACCGCCGCGGCGAGCGTGGCGGTCCACGGCGCGCCGTGCCCGCACAGCGCCACCGACACGTCGAGCTTCCGGAGGCGATCGAGCGACGCCAGCGCCTGCGCCGAATCCACGTTGAACGACCGCGGCAGCAGATGCGGACCGGTGCGTCCCGTGACCGGGTGCCAGGTGCAAAACGCGTCGCCCACGGCGAGTACCCCCCGGTCCGGAAACACGAGCGCGCTGTGCCCGCGCGTGTGCCCGGGCACGTGAATGACGGTCGGCGTCCCCGGGACGTCGAGGGTCTCGCGGTCGGTGAACGTGCGCGTCTCCCTGATGGGCTCGATCCGGGGACCATACGTCATGAAGTGCGCGAGCAGGCGATACGTGCCGGCGTACTTAAGGTAAGGGAGCATCGACTCTTCGGGCTTCTGCACCCGGCCGGTCCGCGCGGCTTCCTCGTCCGCCGCGTGCACGTACACGGGAACTTTGAGCTCTCGCCGCCACGATTCCGCGAACCCCATGTGATCGGCGTGCGCGTGCGTGAGCACGATGGCCCGGACATCTGCGGGCGTGCGGCCGATCATCCGCAGCACGTCGGGGAGTTGCACTCGGTACTTGGGCAGCCCGGCGTCGACCACCGTCACGCCGTCCCGCACGCTCACCAGGTACCAGTTCACGAACGGCGTCCCGCATCGAAAGATGCCCGGCGCCACCTCGCTCGTCACGCCCCACTCCTCCAGCTCGCGTCGCCAACCCGCGCCTCAGCGATCAGGCGCGCCCGCGCGGCACAGGTCCCGGGCCTCGGCGCTATCCGGTCGCGTCGGCTCGCATATTGGGCCGCAAGTGACTTGTTCCCTGCGCCGCCGATCCAGGTCAGGATAGCGGGCTCGGGAGCGGAGCCCTCGCAGTGTATCATCTCTGGTGACGGCACCCGATCACCAGGAGGACACGACATGGCGACCTGCGCCAAGTGTGGAAAGGAATACGTGCAGGGGATGAAGGGCTGGTTTGCGCGTATCGAAGGATTGGGCCCGGGCGGGCGGGGGGATGGTCCGCTGGCGCGGGTCCTCCTCTGCCGGGACCACTTCGCGGAGATCCCGCGCGCCGAGCGTGCCGCCTGGCACGAATACACGGGCGCCCCCTCGGGTCCCACCCGGGAGAAGCGCGTCGGCCGGCTCACCGGCACGTGACGCCGACCCGGACGGACAACTCGTTACACGGCCGCGGCCGCTTGGAAAAAGGGGGAGAGACCCACGGAGCGAACCTGACCGTACCATATCTAGATCTAGACCGAACTAGGCCACTACACGCTACATCGCCGGAGAGGGGGTCTGCGATGATGGCCCGGTTCACGCGTCGCGAGTTTCTACGGCATACGGCTGTAGCCGCGGGCGCGGGCCTGGCGGCGACCTACGCCGCCGGGGTGCGCGAGGCCGGCGCCGCTGCGTCCGTTCCCAACGCCGACACGCTCTTCTACGGCGTGTATTGGGAGCCCGTGAACCTCGACCCGCACGCGATCACGGACTGGGGCAGCATGTGGATGCTCGACAACATCTACGAGCCGCTCCTGCGATACCAGACCAAGCAGGTCAACGGGCAGACCGTGGGGACGGCGGACGTAGGACCGCACCTCGCTCGGGACTTCAACGCCTCCAAGGACGGCAAGACGTACACCTTCCGGCTGCGGCAGGGCGTGAAGTTCCACTCCGGCGATCCGCTCACGGCGGACGCGGTCAAGTACTCCATCAACCGCATGCTCACCGTGAACCTCGGTCCCGCCAGCCTGATCTCGAAGTTCATGGACCAAAAGAGCACCACCGTAGTGGACCCGCAGACGGTGCGGGTCGCGCTCACGCGGCCCTGTCCGTTCTTTCTCAAGCTGCTCGCCGCCACCAACACCGGCGCGATCGTCAACCCGAAAACGGTCGAGGCGCACGGCGGCACGCAGCCGGGCAAGTTCAACGAGTGGATGTCGCGCAACACCGACGGCACCGGGCCGTTCAAGTGGGGCACGTGGACCGCCGGCCAGGAGTTCGATCTCGTCGCGAACGATCAGTATTGGGCGGGCACGCCAAAACTTCGCCGCGTCGCATTTCGGGTCATCAGCGACTTCGCCACCCAGTTCCTGCTCTTGAAGCGCGGCGAGCTGGACATCGTGTACCGCCTCCCGCCGGACATGACGACGCAGCTCATCGGTAACCCGGACATCGTGATCAGCCGCGACAGCGGCATCGGCATGCACCAGATCTACATGCAGAACCGCATGAAACCGTTCGACGACGTGCGGGTGCGCCGCGCGATGGTGTACGCGGTCGACCCGTTCGCGATCAACCGCGCGGCGGCGTTCGGGCTCGCCACCGTCGCCCGCAGTATGCTCCCGAGCGGCCTCGAGGGGTTTACGCCGTCGCTGTGGCCCTACAAGCACGATCCCGAGAAGGCGAAGGCCCTCCTCTCGGAAGCCGGGTACGCGAAGGGATTCGCCACGACGATCGCGTTCAACGCCGGTAACACCGAGCGTGAGCAGACCGCCGTGCTCGCGCAGGCGTCGCTGCGCAACGTGGGGATCGACGCCAAGGTCGAAGGGATCCCCTGGGGCACGTTCGTGACCAACTATCAGGACGGCAAGATGCCCTTGTTTGTGCTCAGCGGGCTCGAGCTGCCGATTGTGGACAACTACGTCAACAACATCTTCTACTCGAAGAGCGCGGGCGCCAAGGGGAACTTTGCCTTCTACAGCAATCCGCAGGCGGACCGGCTCATCGACCGCCTGCTCGCGACGGTGGATCCGCAGGCGCGCAAGCAGACCGTCACGGAGCTGCAGCGCGTGCTGAACGCGGACGTCCCGAGCGTGCCAATCTACGACTCACTCCTCATGTACGCGCACCGAGGTTGGGTCAAGGGGTGGGTGCTCTACCCGTCGGGGAACTGGTACTTCTTCCCCGTGGAGAAGCGCGCCTAGGCGGGGCACCGGCGCGCTGCTCGCGAGGGGACAGCTCTGACCGGGTTTGTTGCACGGCGGTTCGCGGCCGTCCCGCCGATCCTCGTCGGGATCACGCTCGTCACGTTTTTGCTGCTTCACGTGGTGCCCGGCGATCCGGCGCGCATGTACCTCGGCGAGGGCGAGCAGGATCCCGGGGTCGTTGCCGCGCTCCGCCACCAGTGGGGGCTCGACCGCCCGCTCCCGGTGCAGTACGTCGATTACCTGCGCAACGCCCTCTCCGGTAACCTGGGGTTCTCGATCCACTCCGGCCGGCCGGTCGCAGACGACCTGCGGCATTATATGCCCGCCACGGTCGAGCTGAGCCTGCTCAGCTTCGTGATCGCGGTCGTCCTCGGCATCCCGCTCGGTGTGCTCTCCGGTGCGCGCGTCAACACCGCGACGGATCACGCGAGCCGCGTCGGCTCGCTCCTGTTTCTGTCAATGCCGAGCTTCTGGTTCGGCCTGATCGTGATCTACGTCGGGTACTTCGTGCTCGGCTGGCTGCCGTCGCCAACGGGGCGCCTGGGCATGACCGATACCGCGCCGCCGCCCGTGACCGGGCTCTACCTGATGGACAGCCTGCTGGCCGGCGATCCCGGCGCGTTCGTGCGGGCGCTGTGGTACCTGCTGCCGCCCGCGTTCACGCTCGCGCTGCCCTCGCTCGGCCTCGTGGTGCGCATGCTGCGCAGCAGCATCGTCGAGGTGCTGGGGCAGGACTACATCCGCACCGCCCGCAGCAAAGGGGCGGCGGCCCGGAGCGTGCTCTACCGTCACGCGCTCCGCAATGCGCTCATCCCCACGGTCACGGTCCTCGGCGTGCAGTTCGGCCTCTTGTTCAGCGGCAACGTTCTGGTCGAAACCGTCTTCTCGTGGCCGGGCATCGGCGCCTACCTCGTGCAGGCGATCTCGTGGCTGGACTACTCCGCTGTCATGGGCTGCACGCTCCTCATCGCCGTGCTGTTCGTCGCCGTCAACGTGCTCGTGGATCTCAGCTACGCCGCGCTGGACCCTCGCGTGACCTATGGTTGACGCGGTCCGCGACCGGCCGCGCTCCGACGCCGCGGCGGCGTGGCCGGTCGCTCGGATCGGCGAGTGGTGGGTCGCGGCGCATCGCCTCGGGCGCAACGCGCTGTCGCTCGCCGGGCTCGCGATCCTCGTGCTGTGGGCCGTCATCGCGCTTGCGGCCCCGGCGGTGGCGCCCCACGATCCCGTCGCGGTGGACGTCGCCGCCCGGCTCCGGCCGCCTGACGGAGTGCATCCCCTCGGGACCGACTTCTACGGCCGGGACATCCTGAGCCGCATCGTGTACGGCGCCCGGTACGATCTCATGATCGGCATCGTCGCCGTCGGCATCGCCGCCGGCGCCGGCACACCGTTCGGGGTTGTGGCCGGGTACTACCGCGGATACCTCGACGACGCCATCATGCGCGTGTGCGACGTGCTGCTCGCGTTCCCGAGCCTCGTGCTGGCGCTCGCGCTGGGCGCCGCGCTCGGCCCCGGCCTGTGGAAAGCCGTCGTCGCGGTGGCGATCACCAGCATCGCCGGCTACGCGAGGCTCGCGCGCGGCTCCACGCTCGTCGGCCGCGAGGAGACCTATGTCGAGGCCGCGCGGGCCCAGGGCGCCTCGGATGTGCGGATCCTGGCCCGCTACGTGCTCCCGAACATCGTGTCGCCCATCGTGGTGCGGGCCACGATCGGCATGGGCTTCAGCGTGCTGCTCGCGGCCAGCCTCAGCTTCGTGGGGTTGGGCGCGCAGCCGCCCACGCCCGAGTGGGGGGCGATGATCAACGAGGGCCGCAACCAGCTCGTGACCGGCGTCTGGTGGATCTCGACGTTTCCCGGCCTGGCCATCATGTCTGTCGTGCTGGGATTCAACCTGCTCGGTGACGGGATCCGCGACGTGCTTGACCCCCGCGGCGCGACCCGAATATAGCCTGCCCGGAGCCCGCGGGCAGGACTCCCGCGAGGCGTCGTGGGAGTGTAGCGCGCAAACATCGCCGGCGCACATCGCCGCCGGGCCGCACCGGCGGCACTTCGGCACGGGGCAGGGGAGGCACCCATGGACTACACGGCGCGCATCGAGGCGGCACGGCAGCGCATGGCCGCCCGGGAGATCGATCTCCTCGCGGTCGCCCCCAGCGACGATCTGCGCTACCTCTGCGGCTATTCCCCCACCGCGGACGAGCGTCCATGCTACCTGCTCGTCAATGCGCGCGCGGCGGCGTTCGTCGTGCCCAGCCTGAACGCCGCGCAGGCCGCCAAGCACGTGCGCGTCCCGACCTTCGTGTACACGGATGCCGACGGCCCGGACGCGGCGCTCGACGGCGCCCGCCGGCACCTCGGCCCCCCGAGCCCACGCCGGCTTGCCGTGGGCGACACCATGCGGGCCGACTTTGTCCTCGCGCTGATGGGCGCGTACCCTGATGCGCGCCTCGCCGCGGGGTCCGAGGTCCTCGCGGAGCTGCGGATGCGCAAGTCGCCGGAGGAGCTCGACGCGCTCCGGCGGAGCGCCCGGCACGCCGATCAGGCCATGCGTGAGGCATGGGCGGCCTGCCGCGCGGGCGCGACGGAACGGGAGATCGCGGACGTGGCGGCGGCCGCGTTCAAGCGCGCAGGATCCCAGGAGGTCTTGTTCACGAGCGTCGCGTCGGGCCCGAACGGCGCGTTTCCGCACCATCACGTCACGGGCCGGCGGCTCGCCGTGGGGGACGCCGTCACCCTCGATCTCGGCGGCCGGCTCCAGGGGTACGCGTCGGACATCACGCGCATGGCCTTCGTGGGCGAACCCAGCGCGCGATACATGGAGGTGCACCGCGCGGTCGACGAGGCCGTCCGGACGGCGATCGCCGCGATCCGCCCCGGCGTGCCGCTCCGCGACGTGGACCTCGCCGCGCGGGGCGTCATCGAGCGCGCCGGTTTCGGGGAGTACTTCATTCACCGCGTCGGGCACGGCCTCGGGATCTCGGGGCACGAGCCGCCGAGCGTAACGCACCTCAACGCGCTCCCGATCGAGGCCGGGTTTGTGTTTTCCGTCGAGCCCGGGATCTACCTCCCGGGTGAGCTGGGCGTGCGCCTGGAAGAGATCGTGTACGTCGACGGCGGCGGGGCGCGCGTGTTGAGCGAGCTGCCCCGCGAAGTCTACCGGGTCCGCGCCGCGTAGCCGCGGCGCGCGCGGCGACGGCCGTCAGCGCACGGCCGCGGCGATTGCCTCCCGCAGCACGGCCACGACCCGATCGAGCGTCTCGGCCGGCGTCATGAGCGGCGGCGCGAGACAGATCGTGTCGCCGATCGGCGGGTCCGCCGATCCCGCACGGAGCCGCGGGAGCAGCCCGCGCGACATGGACTCGCGCACCACCTTGGGGCCGAGCCCGAGCGCCGGCTTCTTCGTGGTCCGGTCCTCCACGAGCTCCACGCCGCACATCAGGCCGAACCCGCGCACGTCCCCGACGGCCGGGAGATCGCGAAGCGTCTCGAGGCCGGTGAGCAACCGGCGCCCCATCTCACCGGCGCGCTGCACGAGGCCTTCGCGCTCGATGATCTCGACGTTCTTGAGGCCGACCGCGCAACACACCGGATGTCCGGAGTATGTCGCCGCGTGCATGAACTTGCGATCGAGCGGCGCTTCCTGGATGGCCGCGTGCACCCGCTCGGAGATCAGGATGCCACCGAGCGGCAGGTACGCGCTGGTCACGCCCTTGGCGAACGAGACGATGTCCGGCTCGACTCCCCAGTGCCCCATGGCGAACCAGCGGCCGGTGCGGCCGAAGCCCGTGATCACCTCGTCCGCGATCAGGAGTACCTCGTACTTGTTGCAGAGCTCCCGCACGCGGGGCCAGTAGGAGGGCGGGGGCGGGATTACGCCGCCGGCGCCCATCACCGGCTCGCCGATCACGGCCGCCACCGTGTCGGGACCCTCCTCGAGGATGACCCGCTCGAGCGCGTTCGCGGCCTCCAGCCCGACGTCGCCGCCCCCCGGCCAGCGATACGCGTAGGGCGCGGGGGCCTGCACGAAGTTCGGGACGAGGGGGCCGAACATCTTGTGGTATGAGGCCATGCCCGTCGCGCTCATGGCCGCCATCGTGACGCCGTGGTACCCGTGCACGCGCGAGATGATCTTCACCTTGTCCGGCTTGCCGAGCACCTTCCAGAAGAACCGCGCCGTCTTGAACGCCGACTCGTTGGACTCGGCGCCGCCGGTGGTGAAATAGACGGCCGAGGTGCTCGGATACGCCAGCTTCACCAGGCGCTCGGCGAGGCGGATCATCGGCTCGTTCGATTGACCGGCGTACGACGAGGCAAACGCGATCTTGCGCATCTGCTCGGCGGCGGCCTCCGCGAGCTCGGCGCGCCCGTGCCCCACGTTGACGTTCCAGAGTCCCGCGAGGCCGTCGATGTACTCGCGTCCGCCGGCGTCTCGGAGCATGGCGCCGCGGCCCTCGACGAAGAGCAGGGGACGCTCGTGGTCCTTCGGGTGGTGGAGCGGGTGGATCAGGTGGCGCCGATCCTCCTGGATCAGCAGCTGCGTGTCGTCCGTCATGACGCCTCCCTCCGTGTCCTCGCCTACTGGACAGCCGTACCCTGGAAGAACAAGTAGAAGGTCGGGGAGAGCACGAAGCCGTGCTCCCGCCGGGTCGTCGCGGCCGTCTGCAGCGCGTTGTCGATGAAGATCCACGGCGCGTCCTGGGCGATGATCGCGCTGGCCTGCCGGTACAGCGCGCCCCGCTTCGACTGGCTCTCGACGGTGGACGCCTGCTGGAGCAGCCGGTTCACCTTCGGGTCGTCGTAGTAGCCGCTGTTGAATCCCTTGGGCGAGATCGCCGCGCCGTCGACCACGAGGCTGAGCATCGGGGCCGGGTCGCCGGGATCGAGCATGAACGACATGGCGCCCATCTCCGCGCTGCCGAGTCCCTTGCCGTATTGGTTCAGGTACGCGCCCCACTCGTAGGTTTGGATCGACACCTTCACCCCGACGTTGGCCAGATCGGCCTGGATCGCCTCCGCCATGATCTTCGGCGACTGCATGCCGGAGCCCGACTCCGGAATCCAGAACGTCCCGCTGAAGCCGCTCGGATACCCCGCTTCGCCGAGTAACGCCTTGGCCTTTGCCGGGTCGTAGGGGTAGCCCTTGACCTGCGGATCAAACGCCCACGTCACCGCCGGCGGAATCGGCCCGTCGGCCGGCGTGCACGTCCCCTTGAGCACGTCGCGACAGATCGCCGCTTTGTTCACCGCGTAGTTGACCGCCTGGCGAACGCGGACGTCGTTGAACGGCTTGATGCGGGTATTGAGGGTCACCCACCAGATGTGCGGCCCCGGCGCCTGGTAGACCTGGAATCGAGCGTCCTTCTTGAGTTGCGCCAGGTTGTCCGGCGGGACGTCAACGATAAAGTCCACGCCACCGTTGAGCAGCTCCGTCACGCGCGTCTGGTCGTCCGGCAGCGGCCGGAAAATGAGCTGGGCGAGTTTCGGTGCGCCGCCCCAGTACCGCGGATTCCTCTGGAGCACGATGCGCACGTTCTTCTGCCAGCTCACAAAGGTGAACGGCCCGGTCCCGACGGGATGGCTCGCGAAGTCCTTGCCCCACTTCTTGACTGCGGCAGGACTCACAATACGACCCGTGTTGAGCGTGAAGTTATGCAGCAGCGGCGAGAAGGGATGCTTCAAGGTGAACCGCACCGTGGAGGAGTCGATCACGGCGGTGGACTGAATCGCGCCGTAGTAGAACGGTGCAAACGGGAACGGTCCGGTGTCGTGGTACGGGTTTTGCGGATCCAGGAGCCGATCGTAGGTAAACTTCACCGCGGCGGCGCCGAACGGTGTGCCGTCCTGAAAAACGACGCCGCGCCTGAGCTTGAACGTGTACTGCAGACCGTCGGGCGAGATGCTCCACGACGTCGCCAGCCCGGGCTCGAGGGTAAACGTCCCCGGGGCGAACTGCACCAGCGTGTCGTACACATTTGAGAGGACGCGCATGGAGTTGATGTCCGTCAGCTGCCCCGGGTCCATCGACGTCGGCTCGGCGACGAGGCCCACGACGAGGGTCCCCGGCGTCACGGCGCCGGTTGGGGACACCCACAGGGTTCCTCCGGCCACGGCACACACCGTCGCGACAACGATCAGGAGCCGTCTCACGCGCATCGCCTCCCTCGGCGCTCGGCATAGCGAGTCGTGTTATTGCAGGAGCTTCCGGCGTACGCTAGGATCTGAGAAGTGGTTCACTGGGTCGCTCAGATGCACCTCCTCGCGCTCGCGGCCGCGCCCCGAGCGCACGATGCGGGTGCCGCTCCGCGGGCGACACTGCTGCGCCGCACGCGCCACGGAGCGGGGTAGGCATGTCCCGCTATCTCGTGCACCGCCTGGCATGGGTCGGCCTCGTGCTGTGGGGCGTCTCCGTCGTGACGTTTATCCTCATCCGGATGACGCCGGGCGACCCCGCGGAAATTCTGCTCGGTCCGCTGGCGACGGCCCGAGATATCTCCCAATTGCGGCGCGAGCTTGGGCTGGACCGGCCGCTCGCCGTCCAGTACGTCCTATGGCTCGGGCACATCCTTCACGGCGACCTGGGGCGTTCCATCACCCTGCATCGCCCCGTGCTCGACGAAGTCCTCCGGCGCTTCGTGGCCACCCTCGTGCTCAGCGCCGGAGCGGTCGTGTTCGCGTTCGGCCCCGGCATCGCGCTCGGCATCGGCGCCGCGCGCCGGCCGGCCGGGATCGCCGATCGCACGGCCCTCCTGATCGCCGTCGGCGGTGTGAGCGTGCCGTCGTTCTGGCTCGGGATGCTCCTGATTATCCTGTTCTCACTCCGACTGGGGTGGCTCCCGGGCGCCGGGATGTACTCGCCGTCCGGGCAGCCGACGGTGCCGGACCTGCTGCGTCACCTGATTCTGCCGGCCGCTGCGTTGGGCGCGCTGCCGCTCGCGGTGATCACGCGGGTGACGCGCACGGGCATGGCCGACGCCATGCGCGAGCAATACATCCGCACCGCTCGATCCAAGGGGCTCGATGAGCGCGCCGTGGCGCTGCGTCACGCCTTTCGCAACACGATGGTAGGGATCGTCACCGTCGTCGGCCTCGAAATGGGCTTTCTGCTTGCCGGCGCCGTGTACGTCGAAACCGTCTTTAGCTGGCCGGGGGTCGGCTCGATGCTCGTCAATGCCATCCTCACGCGAGATTTCCCAGTCATTCAGGGGACGGTGCTGCTGGTGGCACTCGCGTACGTGCTCATCAACTTGCTGACCGACCTGCTGTACGCGTATCTCGACCCGCGGATCCGGTTCGAGTAGCATGCTCGAGCGAGCGACGACGCGCCCGGCGACGGCACTACCCGCGAGCCAGCCCGCGCACGCCTACGCCCGAGCGCTCGTGCGCCTGCGCCGGAACCCGCCGGCCCTGGCCGGGCTCACGGCGGTCCTGGCCATGGCGGCACTCGCCGTCGCCGCGCCGCTCCTGCCGCTCGCGCCGCCCGACCAAACGCATTTCGTCTCGCGCCTCGCGGGCCCGCTGTCCTCCGGCTACCTCGCCGGCTCGGACCAGCTCGGCCGTGACCTCCTGAGCCGGGTGATCTGGGGCACCCGAACGTCCCTCGTCGTCGGCATCGGCGCGGCTCTGCTCGCGCTCGTCATCGGCGCGTTGGTCGGGATCACGGCCGCCTACTACGGCGGGTACGCCGACAACCTCCTGATGCGCGGCATCGACATTCTCTTGGGCTTTCCGGAGATCTTGCTGGCGATCGCGATCGTGGCGGCCTTGGGCCCCGGTCTCATCCACGCGATGATCGGCGTGGCGCTCGCCAACGTGCCGTTCTACGCGCGCGGGATTCGCGGCGCCGTCCTCACCCTGCGCACTCATGAATTCATCGACGCGGCGCGTGCGGCCGGGGCGAAGAACCTCCGCATCATGAGCCGGCATCTATTGCCCAATATCGTCGGCGCGATGGCCGTGTTTGTCTCGCTCAACGTCGGGTGGATGCTGACGGAGACGGCCGGCCTCAGCTTCATCGGGCTCGGCGCTCAGCCCCCGACGCCCGACTGGGGGACAATGCTCGCGGACGGCCGCAGCGTCATTACGGTGGCGCCCCACGTGGCCACGGTGGCGGGGGCGGCGATTGTCCTCGCGGTGCTCGGGCTCAACATCTTCGGCGAAGGGCTCCGCGAGATCATCGACCCACGCCGGTAGCCCCGCGTCCTTTCCATTCCGCGTGTCGAACATGCTACAATCGGGAGCGCGATGCGACGTCAAGAAACACGGGCGTCGTATGCGCAGGCAGAACCAGTGCCTCATCTCGTATGTGCGACGAAGGGTAGAGAGCCGGGCGGGCCTGGCCGCAGCGGGCGTTCGACGCCCGCGATGCTTGCAGCTGCGTGCCATCACTTTACTTGCGCCGCGGACGAAACGAAGGCATGGCATTGGGCGGGCGTCGGTGCGTGGAGCGGAGGACAGGCCCGCCCGGCACCAGCCCGTGTCCGAAGTAGTGCGATGACGCACTAGCTGTAGAGGAGAGTGATCGCCGCATGCCAGGCCGGTTCCGTCCCGATGCCCTCACCGCGCTGGGGACGAAGATCTTTGAGGCGGTGGGCGCGCCCAGCGACATCGCCGCCATCGTCGCCGGCTCGCTGGTCGACGCGAATCTGACGGGCCACGATTCGCATGGGGTGCTGCGGATCCCGCACTACGTCCAGCGCATCCGCGACGGACGCGTCAGGCCGGCCGTGCGGCCGAAGGTGATCGAGGACCGCCACGCGATCGGCGTCGTGAGCGGCGAGTGGGGCTTCGGCCAGCTCGCCGGACGCCTCGCGATGGACGACGCGGTGCGCCGGGCGCAGGAGTTCGGGGTCGGTGCCGTCGGCGTCGTGCGGTGCAACCACTTCGGCCGGATGGGCGAGTACATGGAGCGTGCGGCAGCCGGGGGCTGCGTGGGCTTTGTGTGGGTCGGGGGGCTCGGACAGCGCGCGGCGGTGCCGCACGGCGGCAGCCGGCCCACGCTGGGCACCAACCCGATCGCGGTCGGCTTTCCCGTGGCGGGCGAGCATCCCGTGGTCGTCGACTTCGCGACGACCGCGGTCGCCGCGGGGAAGATCATGGTGGCCCGCGCACGTCACGTGCCGCTTCCCCCCGGGTGCATCGTCGACCGCGATGGCCGGCCGACGACGGATGTCGAGGACTTCTACGCCGGCGGGGCGCTGCTGCCGGCGGCCGCGCACAAGGGCTTCGGCCTCTCGGTGGCGGCGGAGTTGCTTGGCCAGGCGCTGACCGGCGCGGATGCCATCCACGACGCGCCCGGCACAGAGGCCGTGCACGGCCACTCGGGCGCGTTGTTCATGGCGCTCGATCCCGGGGTGATGCGTCCCGCCGCCGACGCGAGGGCGCAGGCGCGCCGGATCGTGGACCGCATTCGCGGCATTCCGCCCGCCGACGGCGTCGACCGCGTCCGCACGCCGGGGCAGCCCGAAGTCGAGTCGCGGCGGGCGCGCGCCGGGGGCGTTGAACTCCCGGACGATACATGGAGCGCGCTTGCGGAGTGCGCGCGAAGCGTGGGGCTTCGCGAAGACGACTTGCCGAAACCGGCCTAGGCCATCGTCGCGGAGGAGCGCCCGATGAAAGTCACCCGCGGCGAGGCGGCGTGTTACCGGATCAAGCTCCGCGAACCGTGGCAGAGCGCAAATCACGTCATCACCACCTTCGAACTGATCACCGCCCGGCTGTGGACGGACACGGGACAGGAGGGTGTGGGCTGGGCGTTCACCGTCGGTGCCGGCGGGACGGCGATCGCCGCCTTCCTGACCGACGACCTGCTCCCGGCCGCGGCGGGTGCCGACCCGGTGCTGGTCGAGCGTGCCTGGCACCGGCTCCACAGTACGGTGCGGGACGCGGCGCCGGGCGGGCTGGCGTTGCTCGGGCTCTCCGCGGTCGACGTCGCGCTGTGGGATCTCAAGGCGCAGGCGGCGGGCGAGCCGCTCTACCGTTTGCTCGGCGGCAGTCGCGACCGCGCCGAGGCGTACGGGAGCGGCATCAACCTCAACCTCTCGATTCCGGATCTGCTCGCGCAGTTTCGCCGCTGGAAGACGCGCGGGTTCCGCGCCTTTAAGATGAAGGTCGGCTCCGACGATCCGCGCACGGACCTCGAGCGCGTGCGCGCGGTGCGCGAGGAGATCGGGCCCGGCGCGCTCTTGATGCTTGACGCGAATCAAAAGTGGACGGCCGGCGAGGCGCTCCGGCGGATTCGCGGGTTCGAGCCGTACGATCCGTACTGGATCGAGGAGCCGCTGCCGGCGGAAGACGTTGGCGGCCACGCGTGGCTGCGCGCGCAGGCGCGGTGCCGGATCGCGCTCGGCGAAAACCTCTTCTCGCCCGCCGCGTTCAACGAGTTTCTGCGCCACGACGCGGTCGATATCGTGCAGCCGGATGTGCTGCGGGTCGGCGGCATCACGCCGTTCCTCAAGATTGCGCACCTCGCCGAATCGTACGGCACGCCGACGGCGCCGCACCTTGTGCTCGAGCTGTCCGGGACGCTGTGTTGCGCGATCGGGCATGCATCCATGATCGAGGACCTCGACGGCGGCAACCTGACGGAGCTCGAGGCGCTGGAAGAGCCGATCCGCACGGAACAGGGCTATTTCACGCCGCCGCCCCGCCCGGGGCATGGGGTGCGGTTCGACTGGGACGCGCTCGCCCGGTGGCGCGTCCGTAGCTGATCTCGCCGATTCACGCGCTACTGGAAACAGAATTCGGCAAGGGTTGGAGCTGGGCGGACCTGTCCTCCGCTCCTGTGCCCACGGCGTGAGCCAGCACGCCCCGACACCTGACCATTGCCGTGCATTCGCCTCGTCCGCAGGGCATGTAACGTGAACCCACGCAGCTAGCGCATCGCGGGCGTCGACCGGAGGCGGCCCAAGCCGCCGGAGGGGTCGAGGCCCTCATTGGATTGGCTTCATGAGGGCCGAGACCAACCCCGCTTCGGCCATGTCCGCCCAGCCCGCCTACCCTCGTGGCACATATGGCACGAGGCGCTCGGCGTGTCCGGCGCTCACTCCGTGCGCCGGAGGACGACGATCGAGCGAGCGGCGCACGGCACCTGTTCGCCGGCCCGGAAGCGGTCGGTGCTCGGCCGCTCATCCGCGGCAGTATCCAGCACGACGCTCCAGCGCCGTCCCCAGTCGCGGTCCGGCAGGGTAAAGGGCAGGGGTTCATGGTGCGCGTTGAACAGGAGGTAAAAGCTGTCGTCGGCGATGCGTTCGCCCCGACGTCCGCGGCTCGCGATGGCGTCGCCGTTGAGGAAGACGCCGAGTGACTTCGCAAAGCCCGTCTGCCAGTGCTCTTCCGACATCTCCCGGCCGTCCGGGGTGAACCAGGCGATATCCAGGACGTCCGCACCGTGCAGCGCGCGCCCCTGAAACCAGCGTGGACGTCGAAAGGTCGGATGAGCCCGCCGTAGCGCGATGACCGACCGCGTAAACTCCAGGAGCTCCCGGCCGGCCTGCCCCCAGTCCAGCCACGACACCTCGTTGTCCTGACAGTACGCGTTGTTGTTCCCCCGCTGCGAACGCCCCAGTTCGTCGCCGGCGAGCAGCATGGGGACCCCTTGGGACAACAGGAGCGTCGCAAGTAGATTCCGCATCTGCAGCGCCCGCAATGTGTTCACTGCGGGATCGTCGGTCGGTCCTTCCGCTCCACAGTTCCACGACCGATTGTCCGACGTCCCGTCGCGATTGTCCTCGAGGTTGGCTTCGTTGTGCTTCTCGTTGTACGAGACGAGATCGCGCAACGTGAACCCATCGTGCGCCGTGACAAAATTGACGCTCGCGTACGGGCGGCGTCCCGTGGACTCGTAGAGGTCCGGGCTGCCGGTAAACCGCCGCGCGAACTCGGCCAGCGTTTGGTCCGCGCTGCGCCAATAATCGCGGAGCGTGTCCCGGTACCGGCCGTTCCACTCCGACCAGTTCACGGGAAAGTTGCCGACTTGGTAGCCGCCCTCGCCGAGGTCCCAGGGCTCGGCGATGAGCTTGATGCGGCTGAGGACCGGGTCCTGCTGGATGATGTCGAAGAACGCCGACAGACGGTCGACTTCATGGAGCCCGCGGGCCAACGTGGCGGCGAGATCGAACCGGAAGCCGTCCACGTGCATCTCCTGCACCCAGTAGCGAAGGCTATCCATGACCAGCTGCAGCACGTGCGGGTGCCGCATGTTGAGGCTGTTCCCTGTGCCGGTGTAGTCCATGTAGTAGCGGGGATCCGTTGCGACCAGGCGGTAGTAGGCGGCGTTATCGATCCCCTTGAACGCGAGCATCGGCCCGAGATGGTTGCCCTCGGCCGTGTGGTTGTAGACGACGTCGAGAATGACCTCGAGCCCTGCGGCGTGAAGCGTCTTGACCATCTGCTTGAATTGCGTCACCTGTGCGCCGCGCTGGTCGCCACAACTGTACTCGTTGTGCGGCGCAAGGTAGCCGAGTGAATTGTAGCCCCAGTAATTGCGCAGGCCGTGTTGGACGAGGCGGTCGTCGTGCACAAACTGGTGCACGGGCATGAGCTCGATCGCGGTAACCCCGAGGGCCCGCAGATGGTCGACCGCGGCCGGGTGGGCGAGCCCCTCGTACGTGCCGCGGAGACCTTCCGGGATCTCCGGGTGCCGCATCGTAAATCCTTTCACGTGCGCCTCATAGATGATCGTCTCGTGCAGCGGCGTCCGCGGCGGGGCATCGCCACCCCAGTCAAACGCCGGGTCGACGACGATGCACCGCGGGACGTACGGGGCGCTGTCGTCCTCGTTCGGCGGCCCCGCCGGATCGCGAAACCGGTGGGCATAGACGGCTTCGTTCCAGGAGACCTGGCCTTCGATCGCCCGGGCGTATGGGTCGCAGAGTAGCTTGGCGCGGTTGCACCGGTGGCCCCGCTCAGGCGCCCACGGGCCGGTGACCCGGTACCCGTAGCGCTGCCCCGGACGGACGCCAGGCATATATCCATGCCAGCGGAACCCGGTCACCTCCGGCAACAACGTGCGGTGCTCCGTGCCGTCGTCGTCGAACAGACAGAGCTCCACCTGCTCCGCGACCTCGGAGAAGAGGGCGAAGTTCGTCCCGTTACCGTCGAAGGTGGCCCCGAGCGGAAGCGGCCGCCCCGGCCACACCGTCACCGCGGCCCCTCCGCCATGACCGGACGCATACCGGCGACGTTTTACCCAGCGGGCCAACATTTTCGGCGCCGGACTCCGCTGGATCTTCGACCCGCACCCGCGGCCGCGCGTCGCCGAAGGTACCCGGAGACCCGCCGCGGCGCCGGGTGAACCTGCCGCGGCGCTCAGCCGTTTCGTAAGGAAGGGAGACGGGAGCCCCACACACCGTGGAAAACTCCGATCAAATCCTGCAGCGTATTGTCCATGCGCCGGCGCCGGGCGGTGCGTAGGCCCGCCCGGCCCGGTTGGGGGCCATCCCCGCCGCTGGAATGGCCCCCGTCGGCCGTGCGCCGGTGGCGGTGAGCCTCCGGCGCACGGCCAAATCGTTTCCTCCCGGCTCGTTCGCCCCCGTGATGGCGACCGGAATCGTCTCGCTTGCCGCGTGGTCCGCGGGCTGGCACGGGGTCGGCTCGGCGCTGTTTCAGATCAACAAGGCCGCCTACGCGGCGCTGGCATGCCTGGTGGTGCTGCGGGTCGCGTGGCATTGGCCGGGCGTGCTCCGCGACATCGTGGACCACGCTCGGGGGGCGGAGTTTTTCACGATGGTTGCCGGCACGTGTCTGCTCGGCATGCAGTACCTCGTCCTCGGTCACGATGCCCATGCTGCGCTCCGGCTCTGGGCCGTCGGCGCCGGATTATGGGTGGTGCTGACGTACACGTTTCCGGCGGCCGTCGTCGTGCCGGACTCCAAACCGGACATCGGCCGCGGGCTCAACGGGAGCTGGCTCCTGCTGGCCGTGGCGACGGAATCCGTCGCCGGGTTGGGCGCAAGTTTGGCGCCCGGCCTGGACGGTGCACGGGTCCTCATGCTCTTTGTCACGCTCGTGCTCTTTTTCGTCGGCGCGGCCATGTACGGAACGATCATTGCGCTGATCGTGTACCGGCTGATCTTCATCCGGCTCGCACCGGAGACGCTGACGCCCTTGTACTGGGTCAACATGGGTGCGGCCGCGATCACCGCGCTGACGGGCACCTTGATCGCCGCGCAGGCGTCGGGCTGGGGCTTCCTCCATGATTTGCTCCCCGCGCTCGACGGCCTCACGCTGCTGGCGTGGTGCGCGGCCACATGGTGGATTCCGCTCCTCCTCGTGCTGGGCATCTGGCGGCATGCCATACGCCGCGTGGCCCTCCGCTACGACCCGGAGTACTGGGGGCTCGTCTTTCCGCTCGGCATGTACAGCCAGGCAACGCTGGCTCTCGGCGGCATGACGGGCCTCGCGTTCCTCTCGAAGATCGCGCGGGTGTTCGTCGATGCGGCCTGGCTCGCGTGGCTGGCAAGCGCCTTTGGTCTCGTCCTACGAGTCGGCGGCGAGCTGGTGGGCAGGCGTGGCCGGTCCCGGCCTGCTACAAGGCCAGGCGCATCTGCTGCGGAGCGTTGACGCGTGCGGGATAGCGTGCCGCATCCACCCCGGCGTCGACCTTTTCTCTTTCAACCATGCGGCCCACCGCCGTCCGGTACGGCTGGGGCGCATACTTCCCGCCGTACATCTCGCCGTACCGCGGTAGGAGATCCGGACGGTACCCCTTAAGAAACCGCATGAAGGAGTCCCGGGTCACCGGGCCCAGGTGGAGCACGTTGTGTCCGATGAAGCGCGCGCCGTGGTCGGCGGCCGCGTTGACCACCGCCTTGAGACTGCCGGGCGAGTCGGTCAGCCCGGGGAGGATGGGCGCCACGAGCACGCCGCACCTGATGCCCGCGTCGACGAGCAAGCGCACCGTTCGCAGCCGCTGCATGGGCGGGGCGGCGTGCGGCTCGATTTTCCGGGCGATCGACGCGTCCACGGTGACCACGCTCAGGCAGACCGTGACGTCCGTCGTCCGACCCAGCTCGGTAAGCAGATCAACATCGCGCCGGATGAGCGGCGAGCGCGTCACGATGCCGACGGGATTCCGAACCTGCACAAACGACTCCAGGATCTTCCTCGTCAGGCGGTAGCGGCCCTCGACAGCCTGATATGGGTCGGTCGCCGTGCCGAGCGCCACAGTCTCACGGCGCCACGAGGGGCGGGCAAACTCCCGGCGCAACACCTCGGGCGCATTGACCTTGGCGAAGATTTTTGTGGACCACTGATCGAGACCGTCCTCGTCGAGGAACCAGTGCGTCCGCCGCGCGTAGCAAAACGGGCACCCGTGCGAGCAGCCGCGGTAGGGATTGATCGACCACGCAAACGGCATGCCCGTGACCCTGTTGAGGACAGATTTGACCTGGATCTCGACGATCTCTCGCGGCACGGTGTGATTATATGCGAACGTACGTTCGATTTCAACGCCCGCATCCGCCGTCGCCTCGAGCATATCACCCCGATTCGAATAGTAGCGACTTCGGGGAGCCAGGCCTCTGGGCCCACGGTCTCGGCAGGACGTGACGCACCCCATCGTCGAGCGCGGCGTAACGACGCAAGCCCGACGTCACGCGCGCGAAGACGCGTGCCGCGGACGCGCCGCATCGTCGGGGTCCCAGGGTAACGGTCGCCGTTTAAATCAGGACCGCGGGTCCGCGACGGTGAATAGTCTACAGCGTGGTACCTCTCATCATCCTCATCGCGCTTGGCTTCAACTTCATCAACGGGTTCCACGACGCCGCCAATTCGATCGCGACCGTCGTCAGCACACGCGTCCTCAACGTCCGCTGGGCCGTGGTGTGGGCGGCGCTTTTCAACTTTGTCGCATTTCTCCTGGGCGTGCACGTCGCTGCGACCGTGGGGAAGGGCATCGTCGACCCACATGCGGTGACCAACCTCGTGGTGCTAGCTGGGCTCGCCGGGGCGATTGTCTGGGACCTCGTGACGTGGCTCTACGGGCTTCCCGTATCCTCATCCCATGCGCTGATCGGCGGCTTGATTGGCGCGGCACTGGTGGCCCGCGGACCGCGCGTATTGGTATGGGACGGCATCAGCAAAACGCTCGTGTTTATGGTGTTGTCCCCGGTCATCGGGCTTATCCTCGCGCTCGTGCTGATGCTGGTCGTGATCCTTCTCTTCCGGCGGTCGTCGAACGCCCGGGTGGATCGTCTCTTTCGCCGGCTCCAGCTGCTGTCGTCGGCCCTGGTCAGCCTCGGCCACGGCGCCAATGATGCGCAGAAGACGATGGGGGTCATCGCGCTCCTGCTGTTCATGAACGGGTATCTGGGAGCGACATTCTTCGTGCCGGTGTGGGTTGTCGTGGTGTCCAATCTCGTCATGGCCGCGGGAACGGCCGCGGGCGGGTGGAGGATCGTCAGGACCATGGGCATGCGCATCACCAAACTCCAGCCGGTCGGCGGCTTTGCGGCCGAGGCGGCGGCCGCCGCCTCCATCCTCCTCGCGTCGTTTGGCGGCATTCCGGTCTCCACGACGCACACCATCGCCGGCGCCATCATGGGAGTCGGCGCGACCCACCGCCTGTCCGCGGTCCGGTGGGGCGTCGCCACCCGGATCGTGTGGGCGTGGATCATCACAATGCCCGCCGCCGCGGCCGCGGCGGCCATCGCATACCTACTCGCGCGCGGCATCGGCGTTTGACGGTCCGCCGGCAGCACTCGCCACGAGCGGCGCCCGAGAACCGGTGCCGGGCCGGATTGAACAGAGGAGGGAGATGCGCAGATGGTGCTCAGGTTTTTCCCGCGGGAGGAGAGCTTCTTCGACCTCTTTGCCGAGGCGACCGACAACGTCCTCCACGCCGCGCGTCAGCTCCGGGAGCTGGCGGACGACTACCGCGACGTGGACGCGCGCGCGGCCGGGATCAAGGCGACGGAGGACCGGGGAGACGACCTGACCCATGCGTTGATCGAGCGGCTCAACCGCACCTTCGTGACGCCGTTCGACCGCGAGGATATCTATAACCTGGCCAAGCAGCTCGACAACGTCCTCGACTGGATCGAGGCGGCCGCGGCGCGGATGGCCGTCTACCGGATCACGCAGGTGACCCCGGCTGCGCGTGAGATGTGCCACATCATCGTCAGCGCGTGCGAGGCGCTCGTCGATGCCATTGGCAACCTGCGGGCGCTCGACCGCATCGACGGCGCGATTCGCGAGATCCACCGCCTCGAGAATCTGGCGGACCACCTTCAGCGGGATGCTGTCGCGGCCCTGTTTGCGGAGAGCACGAACGCGATCGAGGTGATGAAGTGGAAGGAGATCTACGAAACCCTTGAGGAGGCCACGGACCAGGCCGAAGACGCCGCGAACGTTCTGGAAGGCATCCGCACGAAGCAGCTGTGAGCTCAAACGGCGCCTGCGGCGCAGGAACGGTCACGACCGCCGGCAGAGTCGTGGCCGCCGTGAAAGAAGGTGAACGCATGGCGACGCCCCGCGAGAATCACGAGCTGGCCCAGTGTTTTGCCTGTGGCCCGGCCAACCCCCGCGGCCTGATGCTGCGGTTCATAACCGAAGCCGGAACGGCCGTTGCCGAGACGCGGTGCTGCGCATCCTGGGTGAGCTGGCGCGGGATCATCCACGGCGGCATCCTCGCCGCGATGATGGACGAGGCGATGGGCTACGCGGTTGCCACGCACGGCTGGACGGGCTTGACCGCGCGGCTGACGGTGGACCTACACCTGCCGGTGGCGCCGGGGCAGCACCTCACCGTCCGGGCCTGGGTTGAGCGTTGGCGACGCCGTCTGGCGCGAACGGCGGCGGAGCTCGTCACGCCAAACGGCACGGTCGTGGCCCGTGCCCGCGCGCACGTGCTGCTCGTGCAGGAGCTGCCGTCCGTCGAGCTTCACGGGTGACGCGGCGGCCGCGCGGCGCGGCTGCCCGCCGGCCGACCTGTCCGCCATCCCCTTGCGTCACGAGCTCCGCGGTCCTATGCGACGAAGCAGGGGACCGCTCCGCCGATGCACGGCCACATCGAAGGCCAAGAGCCCCACGCCCACGCCGAGAATCAAGAGGGTGGACAGCGCGGCCATCGTGGGATCCTGGAACGTCTCCATGTATAAGAACATCTGCACCGGCAGCGTCGTGACGCCGGGCCTGACGAGGAACAGCGTCGTCTCCAGCTGATCGAATGAGATGATGAACGCGAATACGCCCGCGGCGAGAACGGGCAGCCGGATCTGCGGCAGCACGACATGCCAGACGACCTGCGGGACCCTCGCGCCCAAATCCAACGCCGCCTCTTCCAGCGACGGATCAAGATCGAGAAACGCCGCCCCCGTCACGATCACGACGAAGGGCAGGGCCACCACGAGATGGGTCAGGACGATGCTGACGACCGTCCCGTTCAACCCCAGTCCGAGAAAGAAGATGAACATCGCCAGGCCGAACACGATCTGCGGGATCACGATCGGCGCCGTGAGGAGAGCCCGCCAGCCGTCCGCCCACCGCAGCCCCCGCCGCGTCAGGACGAACGCGGCCGGCGAGCCGATGAGGAGGGCGAGCGCCGCCGTCGCGGCCGCGATCTCCAGGCTGACGCGGATCGCGCTCCCGAACTCCGGCAACTGGAAGAGGTGCGCGTACCACCGCGTGGTCAGGGACGGCGGCGGAAACAAGCTGTAGGCGGTCGCGTTCAGGGAGTTGATCATCACGATGGCGAGCGGCGCGAGGATGTACAGGACGGCGGCGCCGAGGTAGATCCTGAGCGCCACGCGGATCCAGTCGCGCCGCCGGAGGCTACTGAACCTGAAGCCCACGGGCCCGGCCGCTACGCCGCGTGATCTGCAAGAGGATCAAGATCGCGCCGGTGGTCAGCATCAAAAGCGCAATCGACGCCACGGTCGCGATCGGCCAATTCACGTCGATCGTGGTCTGATAAATGAGCGTGGAGAGCACCAGGACCCGCCCGCCGCCGAGCAGTTGCGGCGTGACGTAGGCGCTGAGCGCCAGCGGGAACACGAGCTGCGCGCCCGCCGCGAGCCCGTGCGCCGTGAGCGGCCACGTCACGGTTTGGAAGATGCGCCATCGAGGGGCGCCGAGATCGGCCGCCGCCTCCTTGAGCGCGGGGTCCACGCGATCGAGCGCCCCGAGGAGCGGAAACACCATAAACGGCAGGAGGACGTGCACCGTGGCGATGGCGACGCCGGTGAAGTTGTTGATCAACGGGAGCGGACCATGGGTCAGCCCCGCATGCTGCAGCGCGTAGTTCACCGCGCCCTGGCGCCCAAGCAGAACGATCCAGCCATACGCGCGCACAACCACGCTCACGACGAGCGGCGACATCACCGCCAGCGACACCCACCGTCTTGCGCGCGGGCTGCGCACGCTCCAAATCGCGTAGGCGAGGGGATAACCGACAACCATGCAGACGAGGGTCACGACGGCCGCGAGCTTCAGCGTCGTCCAGACGTTGAGCCAGTAGTAGGCGTCGCCTGCAAACGCCCGATACGCATCCAGGCTGAAGCCGCGAATCAACCGGCCCTCGTGCAGCGTGTCGAAGCTAAAGCGGAAAAAATGCAGGAGCGGATACACAAACAGCACCGCGACGACCGCCACCGACGGCACGAGCGGTGCCCACGCCTTCCACCGGCGCGGGCCGGGCGCCGCGCCGGTCGCGCGCGGAGCGGGCGTCAGCTTAGCGGCTGACCTTCGCTTTGATCATGGTGTCCCACAAGCGGTTCCACCCCTCGGTGTTCTTCGCCAGGCTGACCCAATCGAGGTTGATGACATGCTTGAGAGCCCCGCGGGGGTATGCCGCGGCCACGTTCGCCGGCAGCGGCAGGTGCGTGTTTGTCGGGACGTACAGCGTCGCCGCGGAGTACTTCGTCAAGGTGTCCGGCGCGATCAGCTCGTTGATCAAGTCGTCGAGCACGGCCAGTTGCGCCGGCGTCTCGCCGCGGGTCACCTCGATGAAGAGCGGCCACGCCACCGCGCCCTCCCTGGGAATCGCCGTGCCGATTGGCGCGCCCTGCTTCGCCCAGAGCATGGCGATCTGGAGGTCGAAGAAGGCCAGCGTGCCATCGCCGCTCACCAGCGCATTTTCAAGCTCTTGGTTGGAGTGGATGAACGTGGCAATCTGATCGGCATGCTGGGACCATAGCTGGAACCCCGGCATGATGTTGGTGCCGCTGCCGCCGTTGAACAAGGCCGCCAACATAACCGGTTCGAGGACGTAGTCCCACAGCACGACCTTGTGTTGGAACGCGGCATTTGCCCACAAGTCGGCGTACGAGGTCGGTGGCCGTTTCACGAGTTGCTTGTTGTACACCAGGCCGAACGGGCCATAGGCAAACTCGACGCCGGTGTCCTGCGGCTGACGGAACTGGGGTGCGATCGTCTTGAGATTGGGAATCTTGGACGCGTCCAACGACTGCCACATCTCGTTCACGAGGCCTTTGGTCATCGTGTCGGCGTTGTAGTACCCGATGTCGATGAACGGCTTGTCGGGCGTCGTCTTGAAGGCAGCGAGTTGCTGCGGAAACGTCTTCGCGTTGCTCGATTCGACGAAATCGATTTTGACGCCGGGATGGCGCTGCATGTAGGTGCGGGCCACCGACTCCGGCACGTCCATATGCCCCGCGGCGGCGAATACGAACATCGTCAAGTGCACCGGCGCGTCGGCCGCGCCAGCGCCGCCGCCCCATGCCGCGAGACTCAATCCCAGGGCCATCACGCTGCCTGCCGCCAGCACGCGACACAGCGCGCGCGTTTCTCGCCGCATCACGACCTCCTCTCGGACCAGGTCGTTGCGCGGCTTCGGTGCTCATCGCGCGGTCTCCTCTGCAGCGGACACGTCCGAGCCGCGCTCGGACGGCAACCGGGCGCGGGGCAGCATGCGGCCTACCGACCGTGACCGTCGAACATCTCGGATCGCGCGATCGGACTGAAATATTCGCGCACGTGCGCGGAGCTGGTGCTTATGGTTTGTAACCGGCGGGCCACACGACGAACGTGCCGACCTGGCCGAGCGACGCGTGGTTGTACTGCTCACACAGAAAGTTGAACTGCCCGGCGCTCTTCGGCACGAACGACACCTGCGCTTCCTTGCCGTCGTCTATGAGCACGTACTTCCAACCGTCCTTGGCGACGCCTTGCTTGGCGTCGCCGGTTACGGTGAGATCGACCGCGGAGAACATCGGCGACGCGACGCTGTGGGCGCGGCCCGGGTGCTCCTTGTCGTCGTTCGTGATGTCCAGCGTGACCTTGTCGCCGACGTTCATCGTGAGCACACTCGGATCGTACTTGAACGACGCCATGGATACCTTGATCACCCGCGCCGGCGGCGTCTGCGCCGAGGTCGTCCAATTGGTCCCGAACAGCAACGCCGTCGCAAGCAGCGCGGCCCACGCCGATCGCCTCATCAACCCGATCCCTCCCTTGAGCGTAGTCTCGCGCGGCTACAGTACGCCGCGCCCGTAAAACTCGTGTCACGGCGCGGGCCCGCCTTGCCGGGCGCAGCGCCGCCGTTGCGTTTTTCGCCGGGCGGCCGAGGGGAAAATCTTCCCGGACCGCTCCGCAACGTACGGGCAGGGGAGTCGGTTCATGCGCAGGCACGTCGCACCCGGCGGTCGGACCACCGTGAGCGTAGCAATCAGAAGATTTTTGGCTTCGCTGTCCATGCCCCCAACCATGGCTGCGGTGGGCCTCGGCGCCTTGGCGCTGCTCGTGGCGGTACCGGCGTATAGCGAACGCATCACGGGCCATCCCATCGACGTCACGTGGCTGTTCACGATCAACCTCGTCATCGTCTACGCGCTGCAGGTCGCTCCGCTGTTTGTGTATGCTGCGTTCGCCAGCCGCCCGGTGCGCCGTTTCCCGGCGTGCCCGCCGCGGACGCGGTTTCTGTGCGTTGTCCCCGCGCACAATGAAGAACGCGTCGTCCAGGTCTCCGTCGGCACCCTGCTGGCCCAACGGTACCCGCGCGACCTCTACGAGGTCTGGGTGGTGTCGGACGGCAGCACGGACGCCACCGAGGACGTCGCCGCGAGCCTGGGCGCCCACGTCATGAGCACGACGACCGGCGGGCTCGGCAAGGCCCGCGCCCTTGCCTACGCATTCCAGCGAACGCTCCGCGGCCCGGACGACGATCGCTACGTGTGCGTCGTGGATGCGGACAATCGCGTGGACCCGGACTTTCTCGCGGAGATGAACAACGCGATCTGCACCGGCGGCTTCCGATGCCTGCAGGCGTTTCAGGACGTCGTGAACGGACCGGCGAACTGGATCACCAAGGGACTCTGGATCACCACCCTGGCGTCCTCACGATTCTACAACATCGGCCGCTCCGAAGGCATCGGCAACGCGCTCATCTTCGGGACCGGGTGGTGCTGTCAGGCCGGGCTCCTCCACCGGTACTGGCCGCGGATCCAGACGCAGACCGAAGACATCGAGCTCAACGGGCTGTTGCTCTTGCACGAGGGCATCGGGGTGCCGTGCGTACCCGGCGCGCGAATCTACGACGAGAAGCCCACGAACCTCTGGATCGCGATTCGCCAGCGCCACCGGTGGATGACCGGCCACATGCGGACGGCCGGCGTGCTCTTTTGGCCGTGCCTGCTCGCGGGGCTGCGGCGGCGCGACGTGCGGCTGGTTGAGCTCGCCCTGTACTACCTGCTGCCGTTCGTCATGAACCTGGGGAATCTTCAGGTTCTGCTCTCCACGGGGCTGCAGGCCCGGTTGCTTGCGGTGCACGGTCCGGCCGCATCGCCCATCGTGCAGACGTGCGTGTTGAGCCTCACGTTCCTGTACCTCTTTGGGTACCAGGTCATCGGCTTTGCGCTGGAAACACGGCTCTGGGGCCGGGCGCCACTATACAGCATCATGGCCGCGATCTCCAGCTTCATCACGTGGACGCCGGCGCTCGTGTGGGCGTGCTTCACCATCTCGCGGACGGACTGGATGTTTCACACCCCGCACACCGGCGCGACCGAACCCAGTGCACCCGCGATGGTACGTGTGCGGGGCGCGCTCGCGCGAGGGTGGGGAAGGGGGCTTGCACCAGCGCCGCTGCTCCGCGTGACCGCCGCCGCGGTCGCCCTGCTCGCGCTCCTGCCGGTCGCCGGACTGGGTTCAGAGGTCCCGACCGGCGGCCTGGGTGCCGCGCCCGTCATGGCGCCGGTGATCGCCGCTGCGCCCCTGGACGCGCCCTTCGGCCACGTGACCCGCGCCAAGGAAGGTTCGACGCTGGCCCGGGCGTTGGAAGCGATCCTCGCGGGGCACGCGGCGCAGGCAGTCACCTTGTTGGAACCGTTCGTGGCCGCGGATTCGCATAACATGGAAGCGGAAGGGTTGTTCGCGGCCGCCCTCTACGTCAGCGACCGTCGCGTCCAGGCGGAGTGGCAGGCGGCCGTCCTGCGGCGCCAGGACCCGTCGGGGCGGCAGACCGCGTTCCTGGTGGCGCGAGATCTGCTTCCCGCGTTCGCGAACCGTCTGCCGATGGCGGACCAGCTCGTGGACCTGCTGACGCCGGCCGGCGGACCCGATGGGTACGTGTGGCTCGGGCAGCTCTTCGCGGAGCGAGGACGCTACGATGACGCCAGCACGATCCTCGCCTGCGGCGCCGCCGCGCTGGACGACCCGGCCGACCCGTCGTCCGCGTCGCTCCTGTCGGCGCTCGGGTTCAATGCCTGGAAGGCCGACCTGCCGGCCACCGCGGTGACCGCGTACTGGCAGGCCATCCGGCTACGCCCGCGATCGTGGCAGCTGTACTTTGGTCTCGGCCGTGCCTACTACGCGTGGGGGCAGTACGGAGCAGCCACCGCCGCGTGGACGACGGCAGACCGGCTGCGCCACGGTGATCGAGCGACGCCCTGACAGGAGCAAGACAACCACATTCGTAACCGCGCCGGCCAGGGAAGCGCCCAGCGCAGCGCCGCTCGACCCTCAGGTTTGCCGGCCGAGGTACGCGCGCACAGCACCGCCGGCGGTGACGATCCACCGCGGCCCGCCGAGCAGCACCCCTAAGATGTCGTACCAGCTCCAATGGTACCAGGCGAAGGCCTGGGGAAGCAGGACGCGCGGCTCGGCGCCGCGGTGCACGTCCGCGGCCGCGCGATTCGTAATGGCGACCGCTGCGACAAAGCCTGCGTACGGATCGTCGCCGAGCGACACCAGCCCGTAGTTCGAGTTTTCACCGTCCCCGCGGCCCTGACGGGGCTCGTCGGCCCAGCGGAACCAGTGATATCCGATGGCTTCCGGCAGGCTCTCCAGCCTCGTCACATAGTCGACGTAGGCCCACGCACGCGTCCACTCGTTGAACACCCATGGCCCCGCTCCCACGGTGTTCGGGAGACCCGAGTCGAGCGCGCGAAACGAGAATTCGCTAATGAGGATCGGCCGCCCCGTCACGGCGTAGGAGCGCTCCACCGCCGCGCGAGGATCGCGGTCGTACAGATTGAGCGACACGACATCGGCCGCGCGGGCCGCGACGAGCACGGGTGTCGGGGGTAGCCCCACGAATCGGGCTCCGAGGTACAGGTGGTTTGGATCCGCTCGATGGATGGCCTCGGCCGACACCGCGAAGTAGCGCTCGGCGACCAGAGCGAGAAACGCGTCGGCGTCTGCGCGGTACGCCGCCGCCGGCGCCTGCGCCGGCAGGTCCCAGAAGTCCAGGGCCGCCACGCCCCAGGCGCGGTCCAGCGCCGCGATGTTATCCTGATACCGGGCCCGGAGGAATTGCACGGCCCGCCTGCGCCCGGGGGCGGTGGGGGCCATCTCGAGGTAGGCGCCCAAGACAGTCCCGCGGTGACGCCAGTCCGTCCCCCACCATAGCTCGTTGTCGCTGAAATAGCCGACGAGCATCCGGTCGTGCGAACGCGGCGCCGCGTCGTGCGCAGCAATCGCGGTGGCGGTCCGCTTGAATCTCGGATCGAACACGTCCGCCGGCCAGCCCTGCGCCGAGACGGCACCGGATCGGGCCGCGAAGTCGAGAATGACCGTGTAGGGGACGCGCTGGGACCAGAGGGCCTCGTCGGACCACGCTCCGAGCGTGTTGAAGCCCCATCCGTGCAAGCGCGCCATGGCCGCCCGAATCCACGCCTGCGGTCCGTGATACCGCCGATCGGCCGCTTCCTGGTAGGGAGAGGGCCCGCTCCCCAGAATCCGGTCGCCGTCGTAGGTGACGTTGTCGATGCCGATGGACAGCGTCGCGTGGCCGTCCGGGTCCACGAGCCACCACACGCCCTGGTGCTCCTCGACCCGGAAGTACCCCGGAGGGTACGCGGGCGGATTCAGCACCGGGACGCCGTCGAACGGCGCGGCCGTGGTGAGGCCGAGGCCAAACAAGCCGATGAGCATCGCCGCGGTCGCCCGCGGCAAAACGGCGCCCGCCCACCGGCCCCACAGACGCGCACTGATCCCGCGCCCGGCCTTCCGGGCTGTCCGAATCAGTGTCCACAACGCTTGGCCTACGCGCGCGGTAGAAACAAGCCGTGGTGCGATCATGCGACCTCTATGCACATCCTCATGCCGACTATTTACAACGCGCGGCCCGTGCGTTCGGTTCCCGTCCGATTGCCCATTCCGGCCTCACTGTAGCGGCCAAGCGGCAGGGCAGGGGGTGGGGCCCAGCGGTGCCGGCTCTCCCGAAGGCCGGGCGAGGATACTGCGTGCGTGTCTGGCTTAGAGTGGGTTTGCAGACGGTCGTGTTTGATGCTAATATTGCATCAGTATGATGCAACCATGATGCAAGGGGGACCGTAATGAAAGTGATAACCTTACGCAATCTCCCTCCGGACCTTGCCCGAACGATCCGGCGAAGAGCCGACGAGAGCCGGACGAGCGTCAGCAAAACGATCCTGACGCTCCTGGAGGAACACCTCGGCACCGTCGGACGCTCCGGGAGTCGCCGGGTCTACCACGATCTCGATGCCCTATACGGCTCCTGGGCCAAGGACGAGGCCGAAGCGCTAAGCGCGTCCCTCGCCAACCAACGTGCGATCGACGAGGACGTCTGGAAGTAGGCATGCGGATTATGCTCGACACCTCAGCATACTCAGCCTTCATGTCGGGGCATCCCGACGCGAAGACCGTCTTGCAGCAGGCTGATGCCATCTACGTTAGTCCGATCATTCTCGGTGAGTTGCGGGCGGGGTTCCTGCGGGGTCGGTGGAGGAAGAAGAACGAGCGCGAGCTGAGTACGTTTCTCGAATCGCCCCGCGTGCGCGTCGTCGATCTGACCGACGCGACCGCAGAGCGGTATGCTGCAATCCTGCACTTCCTCTGGACCAACGGCACCCCGATTCCCACCGACGACATCTGGATCGCGGCCAGCGCCATGCAGCACGGCCTCAGGATTGTCACAACCGACGCGCACTACGAGAAGATCCCACAGGTCATAAGCCAGCGCCTGTAGCGGCCGGGCGGTTACGGGGGTTCCCGGCCCCGGGCCCGACTTCCACGGATTGATTGTACGCCTGGCTCGAGAAACCCGGGATGGCGGCGCCATGACGACGCGCCTGCGGGCGTAGGAGGGGCGGTGCACGCGCGCCGAGCGCGGCCCGGGGTGTCGCGGCGTACCCGCGCCGGAACCGACGTTTAAATTTGGAGAACGGTTCGAGATCGGCGATGCCGAGGCGCCGGGAAACACGGCTCGAGGCTGGGACCGCGGACAGATGGCTAGATCACATAACGGCGATTACGCCACCTAGAAATCCTGAAATGGAAAGCGAACCGTGGCCGCCTCGGTCACCTGGTAATCTTCGCATCACACTCCCCCTCGTCGCCCGGTCGACATGGTCGCGGGCGCGTCGGTCCGATAGGAACGACGCTCGGCGGGTGTGGAAAGACACGCGCTGGTGGTGTGCGGCGGATCGCACGACCCGTGTACGATATGGACACCACGGAGGACGATTACGGTCGCAGAGTGTATGCCTCCGACAACGGCTCAAGGAGGACTGTGATGGCGGATCGGCGGCCGCCACGGCGGTGTGTACTCGCGGTCGTTCTCGGCATGCTCGTGGCGCTATCCAGCGGGGCAACTCCGTCGTCGGGGGCGCCCGGCGGCGGCTTCGTCGGCGCCGCCAACCCGCCCAAGCCGGGCGACTCCCCATATTCCTACGTCTCGCAAAATCTGTCCAGCATGTACCAGGCCACCGTTGTCGTCACGGGCTCTGACCGGCGGTACCGGAGCGCCGGGTTCGCCCGATGCCTGCGGACGGTGCTGGTCAAGGCCTCGGGCAATCCACGGCTTGCCGCCGACCCGAGGGTCGATCGATTCGCGCACGAGGCAAACCTCTTCATCGCCTCCTTTGACTACGTGGATCAGCTCGCGGCGTACCACATCCACGATGACCAGGGAACCTACGACCGGCCGTTCAACCTCACGGTGCGCTTCGTCCCCGCGATGATCGACCGGCTGCTGGCGGACCTGGGCGACCGGCCGTGGCGGGGAGACCGGCCCGTCATCGTGCCGGTGCTCGCCGTGCGTGGTGTGACGACGGCCTACGTTCTCAGCGCCGAGGTCGCCACCGGCGCCGATCAGCGAGGTTCGCTCGAGGAGAGCGCGAGCGAGCTCGGCCTGCGCGTCCGTTTTCCCACGGATGCGGAGTTGGCGGGCTGGGGCGTGACGGTCGACGGGTTCCCCTCGCCTCATGTGGCGCCCCCGGCCGACTGGGCGCTCGTGACCGGGACGCTCGAGTTCGAGCCGGCGGCGCCGGGCTGGACGGGATCGTGGAAGACGCGTTACCAGGACCGTGAGTATGTGTGGGGCATCCGCGGCGTGAACTTCGACAAGGCGTTTCAGAATCTCGCCGCCGGCGTCGCGCAAATCGCATCTGGGCACGGCGTCCCGGAGTAGCAGGAACAAGCACGATCAAGGCCGCAGCGCAATTTCATATCTGAAGAAGGACGCCGGTGGCTTTCTTCGCGGTAGCCTGGGCGACGGCGGCGGTATAAAGATAGACTTGGCGACGATAATGCCGTTCGCCGCCTCTAATCTCAATATCGGTCTTGAAGTCGACGATCGTCCATCGGTCCCGTTCTTCGAACGCCAGATCGAGGACGCCCTCGATGAGTTGGCCGTTCTCGTCCATCCACGTGACCGGCGCTTCCCGCCGGCATTTTCCGACGGCCCACGCCGCTTGCGCGCGCTGTAGCAGCGGATGCGCGAGTAAGCCTTCGACGATGCGGCGGGCAACGTCGACTTCGATGTCGGGGGCCCCGACGATGCGGCCTTGCGTTGCGGCTGCCGCGGCGACCTGTTCATGCGATGCGTCCAGCGCAACTGTCGCCAGGATGGCGTGGACAAGGGTTCCAAACCGGCGGCCGCCGGGTTTGACGATGCCGAGGTTCGCGTCGAGAAGTTGGACCGCGGCCGCGGCTTCATCCAGGTCCGGCGTTCCTCGGCGGGCCGCCGCGGCGGCCGCGTCGACGGCGACGCTGGGCTGCTGCCCCCGTTCTCGGACGCGGTCGCGCTCCTGCCGCCACTCTTCGTACGCCCGCAGGCTGGCAGCGACGGTCTCCCCATCGGTGTCGACGATGAGGTCCTCACCGCGAACACCCGCGGCCGGCGGAGCATCGAGGCGCAGCGCATGGGCGTCCCACCAGACGACGTCGTAGCGGGTCCCCGCGTTCTCACCAAGGACGTGGAGGCCAGGTCGGATCGTCCGAGGTCCCGCGGACTCGCCGGATGGACGGTGCACGACGCCGTCGTCGCCGAACGCCGGGCAGCCGCACGGAGCGGTTGACTCGCGGCGCATCGCGCGGGCCGGGTAGAGAGCGCGCTGAACCGTGGCCATCCAACTATCGTCGGCCGCCTGCCAGCCGCCGTCAAACGGGTCGTCCCCGAGGGCGGGAATGACGAGCAGGTCGCGGGCGCGGGTCGCCGCGACATACGCAATGCGCAGCCCCTCCGCCCTCTCGCGGTCCAGTTCGTCGGTTTCATGATCGAGCAGGTCCCACGGCGCCCAGCCGCTGAGGCGAAGGGCGCATAGCGCGGCGTCGTTGTCGACGTACCGAGAGGCGCCGGTCCACACGAGGTTTGCGGTCGGGTCGGCCAGGATGACGACGGGGAATTCGAGCCCCTTGGCCTTGTGGACCGTCATGATCCGTACCCCTTCACTGCCCTCTTCCAAGACCGGGGCTTCCGGCGCCTCGCCTTCTGCGTCGCGCTCGAGACGTTCGACGAAGCCGCGGAACGAGAGGCCGCCCGTGGCCTCGTAGGCGCGGGCGAGGTCGGCGACGCGCATCGCGTTGGCGAGGGCCTGTTCGCCGTGCGGCCGGAGGACGAGGCCGGCATGGGCACGGGTGGCCACGAACAGATCGTTGATGGTCTCTTCGACCGGCCGGCCGTTGCGCCGGCGGTGCAAGGTGCGGAGGAGCGTGAGCGCGCGCGCGATCGGGGCAAGGTGTTCCGGTAGTGCCGCCTCCTCGGCAGGCAGGCGATACGGGTGCAACCGGCCGAACCCGTGGCGCCATTCGAGCAGCTCGGCGTCGCCGATCGCAAAAAACGGTCCCTTGAGAGACGCGAAGACCGCCAGCTGATCATCGGGCCACTCGATCGCGGTGAGGACGGTCCGGAGGCTCTCGACCTCCTCGCGCGCGTGGAACGATTTGCCGCCGACGAGCAGTTGCCGGATGCCGCGCGCTTCCAGGGCATCGACGTATGCCTGCGTGCTGTCGGCGCCCCAGTCGGAGAACTTGCGGAACAGCAGACACACATGCCGGGCTTCGACGGGCACCGGGTCCGGCTGGTCGCGCTCCGTCACGGTCCAGCGGCTTTCACGGATGAGCCAGTCCACAAAGGCCGCCACCGCGTGCGGGACGGACGCGCCGATGGCCTTCTTCGTGACGCATCCCTGCCAGCCGTGCGGCGACGGCACGGGAAGCGCCACGATCGAGACCTGGTCACGCGCCGGCCGGTGCGGCGCGAGCGGGACGTAGGCGGCCTGCAACGTGCGACGGTCCTCGGCCATCACGGAGCGGAAGGCCCGATTGACGAGGCGCTGGAGCGGCGGGACCGCGCGAAAGCTCGTCGTCAGTTCGAGCGGCGTCGCGCCTCGGCCGCAGAGGAGCGCCTTGATGGCCTGGTACATGCCGACATCGGCGCCGCGAAACCGGTAGATGGACTGCTTCGGGTCTCCGACGACGAAGAGTTTGCCGAGGACCGGGGCGACTTCGCGCCAGTCAGACACGGCCGGATCCGCCGCGGCGAGCAGCAGCAGGATCTCGACCTGTAGCGGGTCCGTGTCTTGGAACTCGTCCACGAAGATGTGGGTGAAGCGGCGCTGCATCGCCGCGCGCACATCGGCGCGGTCTCGAAGCAGATCACGCGTTTTCACCAGCAGATCCGCGAAATCGAGGACGCCCTGCTGTGTCTTCAATGCATCGTACCGGTCGAGCGCGGACCGGAACTCCGCCTGCAGCACCGCGGCAAGATCGGCGTCGGCGTCTCGTTTGAACTCGTCGAGGGCCGCGACGAACGCCGCATGGTGCCGAAGAATGTCGGCGCGCGTCACGCCGCCCTGGTAATTTCGATCGCTGCCCGGGCCGGGCTTTCGAAGGGTCTTGTCGTTTGCCAACGTGACCAGCGCGCTTTCCAGCGCGTCAACGTCGCGCGGCTGCTCGCGTTCGGCGAACTCGATGTGGTCGCACAATTGCCGGGCGGCCTCCGTGTCGGCGAAGAGCCGATCATCCCGCCGCGCGCAGGTCCGCAGTTGCCGGACGAGATCGCGCAGTTGATCGACAAGCGCGGCGATGCGCGCCTCGCGGTCAAACGGCGGTCGCCGCCAGGGGGCCCCGAGATGGCGCCACTTCGCCAGTTCCCACCCCGCCCGCCGCAGGCGCTCCGTGGCCCGGCCGTCGCCGTCCGGGTCGTCGCGCAGGTTGGGGCGGCTGAGCGCGCGGCGGACGCCCGCGGGGGGGTCATCGAGACACGTCTGCATCCAGGCGTCGAAGGCGCGATCGTTGAGGTCCCGCGCTTCGGAATCTTCCGCGACGCGGAAAGCCGGGTCCACGCGGGCTTCGACCGGCCGTTCGCGAAGCAGGTCGGCGCAGAAGGCGTGGATCGTGCCGAGACGGGCTTCCTCAAGCCGAGCGATGGCGTCTCCCAGGTGGCGGCGCCGGTCCGGTGCGTCGGTGCGCTGCCGTTCGGTTTCGAGGCCGGCCCGCAGCCGCAGTTTCAACTCCCCGGCCGCCGCGTCGGTAAACGTGACCGCGACGATCGACTCGACGGTGCCGCGGCCGGCGGCGAGGACGTTGATCAGGCGGCCGACAAGCGCCGTGGTCTTGCCGGTGCCGGCGGCCGCTTCTACGATCAGCGTCTCATCGAGCGACGTGCAGATGCGCTCGCGCACCGCCCGATCGGCGGGATCTGTCACCGGAGCCCCCTCATCCGGTTCAGGTCGGCGAGGCGGCTCTGGGCTTTTCGGGCGATCCGCCGCTCCTCGTGGTGACCGCAGACCTCGCGGACATCGCACCATCGACACGCTCCGGGCCGCGGCGCGGGAGCGAGAAACCCCGTCGCGACGGCGTTGTCGATGGTTGCGAGGACCTCCTGCGCGCGCGCGGCGGCACCCGTCCCGGCGATGCGGACGACCCGCTCTTCGAACGCCCCATCGCGGGTGCAGTAAAAGAGGCGGGCCTCGACGACGGGCGTCCCGAGGACGTCCTGCACGGCCAGCGCGTAGAGGACCGGCTGAAGCACCCTCCCTCCCCCGACCACGACGCCCTTCGGTGTGCGGACCTTTCCGGTTTTGTGGTCGGTGACGCGGAGCACGGCCTCATGACGATGCCGTTCGATGAGGTCGGCGACCCCGCGGATCCTGTACCCGCCGTCAATGACCACCTCGTGCGGCACGCTGCCTTGGTCAAGCCCTGCGATCTCGTCCACCGGGAGACCAAATGCCAATTCAAAGGCGATTGGATCCCACGTCGCGTGCGCATCGATCATGCGTTCAAGCCACATCCGAAGGTCGACGCGGAGGGCCTCGACCGACGACTCCCACACTCGAGGAATCGCCGGCGCGAGCTGCTCACGGTAGCGCGCCGCGACCTCTGCCAGCGTAGCATCGAGGGCCTGCCGCGCCGCAGCGGCACGATCCGGGCTCAGGGGCAGCAGCCCGTCCGCCCGCAGGCGCCGCATCAACTGGGCCTGCACATCGTGAAAGAGCGCGCCACGGGTCATCGGGTCGAGGTGCTCAAGCGGCGCCGGCTCCTCCCGCGGTTCGAGCCGGTGGATGGCCAGCAAGAGAAAACGGTACGGGCACTCCGCGAAGTGCTGGAGCGCGCCGACAGAATAGGCGCGGGCGGTGAGCCGGGCCGCCTCCAACGCGGGGCGGATCGCGTCCGTCGGCTCGACGAGACCGTCGGCGGGCCTCCATTCGGGCCGCCACCGGCGCCAGCGAGCCCGCAGCGAGCGCGCGAGACAGTCGTTGAGGGCGAGCAGGTAGCGGGCGCGTCCGCGGCGCCGGTCGTCGGACTCGTCGAGAAGAATGCGCAGCGTCGCGAGGTCGTGCTCGATCTCGTCGATGGCGACGCTCGGGATGTCGGGGGCGGGCCACGCCAGCCGGGTCCGGCCGGTGTCGGCCGCCGTGCGGGCCAGGGTCTCGGGATCCGGAATGTCGCCGGTGAGGGCCCGCTGGACCTCGAGCGCGTAAAAGGAGGCGACCCGTGGCCGGCCTTTGTCGACGTCGAGGCGGGGGTACGAGAGGTACAGGCGGCGCATCGCGGCGCCAGCCGTCAGGCGCAGCAGGAGCCGCTCGTGGTCGCTGCGGTCTCGCTGCGTCACAAGGGGAAGCGCGAGCGCCTCGCGGACCTCATCGAGCAGAATGGGATCCTCACGCAGTTTCTGCGGAAAGCCCCGTTCGGCGAGACCGGGGGCGAAGACGACCTCAAACGCGCGTCCTCTCGCCTCCTCGATCGTGCCGACGAAGAGCCGCCCGTACCGGTCAGCCGGCGGCCGTTGTTCCAGGTTGGCAAGGTGTGGAGCCAGGACGGCGCGCACCTCGCCGAGGTCCGCCGGACCGACGGGACCGAGCGGCCGCAGCTCCGCGAGGACCGCGAGCACACGCTCGGGCCGACGGAGGACGCGGGGTGCCAGCGTTTCCAGCGCGGGCAGCCACTCGGCCCATGTGGCGCGATTGGGAAGCGCCGCGAGCGCGTCGATGACAGGCAGCGCAAACGTCCGCAGTTCATTAAGCCGGCGGAGATCGCGCTCGACGGCGGCGGCGCGGCTTGCGTCGTCCGGGTCGCGGGCGAGCGCGCGGATCTTGAGTCGCATCTCCGCGGCCAGACCATCGAGCCGGCGGCGCCATCGGTCCGCGCCGCCCACCACGGCGGACTCGACGAGGAGGTGCTCCCATTTCCACGGCGCGTGGAGGCCACCGTCTCCCCTGCCCCTCTCCCCTTCCTCTTCCGCCGCCGAGGGAGAAGCCTCTGTGCCCGTGTGGTCGACGATGCTGGCGCCAGTTGCCGAAGCAGGCTCGGTCCCGAACTGGACCGCGGCGCCCATCGTCTCGTCCTCGGGAGGCATCCACGGAGCCTCGCCGCCGGCCGGCACCGATCCGCCAACCGGGACTTGGCCGAATGCGAGGTACTCGGCGAACCGCTTCGCGGAAAACCGTTCCAGCGCGCAGTCCAGCAGGGTAAGAAACGCCCGGCCGGCCGGATCCGGGCGCAGCGTGCCGCGGGCGAAGTAGGCTGGAACGCCTGCTCGGGCGAGCGCGGTCTCGAGCAGCCGCGTGTACCTCGCCGGATCGCGCAGCAGGACGGCCATCTGATCGAAGGCCACTCCGTTGCCGGCTTCCTCCAGCGCCCGCCGCGCGATCTCGATACACTCGCGTCCCTCGCCCGGCGCCGAGAACAGGACGACGTCGCCGCGGCGGACGTCGGCGGGCGGCGGCTCGGGCGCGAACAGGTACGTCCGCACGCGCCCGAGTTCGTCGTGCCCGCGTGCCGGCGGATCGTCGGAGGGCGGGCGCCCCCCAATCCCGCCGTTCTGCGTTTCCTCTCGCGGCGGCCGTACCCCGAGGTCGGAAAGTGCCTGGCGAGTCGGCTCGTCGCCAGCGGCCACTGTGACGAGCGCCGTACGTGCGCGGTTGAGCAACGATGCGACGAACGCCTTGTGTGCGCTCGAATCGATCGCCACGTCGAGCAGGACGAGGGGGTGGCCGAGGAGCGCATCCGCCCCGGCGGCGGCCGCGGCCGTGCGGAGGAGCGCGGGCCAGTCATGCAGCCGACTCTCCTCGAGTTGACCGTTGAACCGGCGCAGGAGCTGCGAGATGTCGCCGAGCGCCGCCGTTTTGAGGGCATCGGGTTCGACATCGGCCAGCCGAAGCTCGGTGATGGCGCCAGCGAGCGCACGCGGAAATCCGGGGAACGGCACGACGGGAGCGTAGTAGCGTAGCGCCCCGTCCTGGAGTGCCTGATGGCTCACACGGGCCGCGACAGCGGCGCCGCCGAGAGCGCCCATTGGGGTGGTCGCGTTCGTGATTGCCAGCAGTGCGGCGAGTTGCCCAAGGCTGTAGCGCCTGAGGCCGAAGGTGGCCCCGCGACGCACGGCCACGAGTCGGGCCAGCTCATCCGCCGCGCCGCGTGTCGCGGCGACAATCAGCACTTCGCCGTCAGGCGGCTGCGCTTCGACGAAGGCTCGGGCGGCGGCGAGGCGGTCCGCGGCGGAGGGCGCTTCGAACAGACGAACGCGCGCGTCCAGGTGGCGGGGCCCTCTCTCTACCGGTCAGACGTTTGCTCGACCGCGTGCTCAGCTACGCACGATCTGACGGCTCGAAACGCTCTAGGAAATGGGGCTCCCCTCTCTCAGAGCTCCCTTGACTTCGACCTGCTTCACTCGATTCATCTCACGCTTCATTGTAAGGCAGACCTCCAGATTCGTCTCGTCTACCCTTGTTAGATCCTGAACGCGAGTGCCCACGGGTGGCGTTCTCAACGCGTCGCGTGGGGGGCCTACCTGGGCGTCGACGTCAACGGATGCGCGTCGGGCTGATAGGAACGACGCGCGGCGGGTGTGAAAGACACGCCGGCGGCATCCAAAGAGCGGCGATAGCGCGCGGCCGGAGAGGTGGAACCCGATGAAGGACACTGTACTCCTGGAAGAACTGTCCTGGCCGGAGGTCCAGGCGGCGCTCGACACGGGTGTGCGGACCGTGGTGATCGTGGCGGCCTCGATCGAGCAGCACGGCCCGCATCTGCCGACGATGACCGACACGGCGATCGGGCAGGCGGTCGGCGAGCAGGTGGCCCGCAAACTTGGACACGCGCTGCTGGCACCGGTCATCCGCCCGGGATGCTCGGACCATCACCTGGCGTTCCCGGGAAGCCTATCGATCCCTCGTGAGACATTGATTCAAACCGTTGTCGCGTACGTGCGGTCGCTTGCGCCGCACGGCTTTCGGAATTTCGTGCTGTTTTCATCGCACGGCGGCAACTTCGACGCGCTCGAGGAAGCCGCCGCGCGTCTGCGCGAGGAATTCACCCCGCCGAACGTGCGCATCGCCGCGTATGTCGGTCGGGCCGCGCTCCTCGAGATGATGCGGGTCATGAACGGCGCCGCGGAGGCGCTGGGAGCCCGCCAAGACGTCGACGCGCTCCACGCCGAGTTGACCGAGACCTCGGTCATGATGGCCCGGCACCCCGCGCTGGTTGCGCGTGATCGCCTCGAGCGCGGGCTCATGGGCCGGATCGACACGTCAGAGCTGTTCCGGCGCGGCATGAGGGCGCTGACACCGAACGGCATCGTGGGAGACGCCCGGGCGGCCACGCCGGCAATCGGGGACGCGGTCTTAGAGCGCCTGGCGGATCATCTCGCCGCGTTCGCGCGGCGCGAACTCGGCGCCTAACGCCCGGTCTCATGCCACATGCCTGGGGCCGGCCATGGACGGCCGGCCCCAGGCGGTTAGCTCAACGGCCCCTACTTGTTCTTGGAGCCGATCATCATCTGCAGGGCATTGGTGAGGTTCTGGTTCGACTCCACGAGCATATGGACCATCGTCGCGAGCTGGTCGATCTGCTTCATCATGGCCTTCTCCGTGGGCGTCATCTGCATTTGCATCGTGGAGTTCATGTCATGCTGCATCTGCGTATACTGCTGCGAGATCTGATCCAAGACGGCCTTCTCCTGGACCAAGAGCTTCTGGGCCTCGGCCGGACTCGGACCCTGCTGCTGCGCGCCGGCGATGCCGAGACCGCCGAGTCCCAGCGCGCTGACCATTCCGATGAGCACACCCAACGCCACGAGCTGAACGCTCTTCATCGAAAGCCCCCTTGAGGAGTGTGGAATCGATCGTGCCATCTGAGTGCGCTATCCTTTCCGAGCCATGAACACGCTTTGGATGTCTCACCCCCAATGACCAGATTGCCGGCGTATGGCCGCGAGCTCCGGCGGCCAGAAGATATGAAATTCCCGTGAGGTTTTCATAAGGATTCCATAAAAATAATGTTGCGATGGTTCGGGTCGAGGGCGCCTCGCACGATGGGATCGCTGTCAACCTCGGGGCTCCACGCCATCGAGCGACGGCTCCTGCGGGGGCGCCGCGCCGGATAACCCCGGCGGCAGACTAAAATCTGGCAATCTTTCGATGGAGACCGGCAGGAACCGGTCCAGGTCCGTCGAATCAGCGCGACCAAACTTAGCATGACGAACGCATGACCGACACATCCGACGGACCAGGAACCGGAGCGACAATCGCCGTTGCTAGGTCGCCGTAGCCGTTACCGCCGACGCGCCGGCGTCGCACTATGGATCGTGTTGGCGCTCGTGTGGGCCTCGAGTCCAGGACTCGCAGGACCCCCACCCCTCTGGCCCGCCATCAAGTCGTCTCGCGGATACACGGCCCGGGTTGCCCCCGGAGTCTCGTACAGTCATTATCACTTGGCGACCGCGGACGGCCCGCTGACCCTGTACCATCTCCGCGTCGATCTCACGGATCCGACCGTGCGGCTGGGGACGGCGCTGGCGCACGGTCAACTCATCAGCGGCGACGAGACCGTTTCGTCGATGGTCGCGCGCACCGGCGCGGTGGCGGGCGTGAACGGCGACTTCTTCGACATCGGCGACTCGGGGATGCCGCTCAACATCGTCGTGCGTGACGGGAAGTTTCTGCGGAGTCCGACCGGGTGGGCGGCCCTCGCGATGAGCCGGGATGGAACTCTCCACATGGCCCATTTCGAGTGGAGCGGGTCCGTCGTGTTTCCGGCGATCAACGCCAGGTACTGGCTGGCCGGATTCAACACCGGCGTCGTGCCGGAGGGCATCGTGGCGTTTTCCAACATCCGCGGATACGGTGCCCCGGTGCCGGGTCCGGGCGTGCGTCAAACGGTCGTAGATCTCGCGCCCGTGGAGACTCGGCGCGGGTTGACGGTCGCCTCGCCCTCGCTCATCGCGGCTCCACCGCAGGACGACGGACTCCAATACACCGTGCGCCAGGTCTGGTCGCAGCAGGCCTACTACGCCCCGTTTCCCAAAGGTGTGCTGCTGCTCGTGGGGCGCGGCGATGCGGCGACCTGGCTTGCGCAGCACGTCACAGCGGGCATGGCCGTCGAGGTGCACCTCACGACCGTCCCGGACTGGCGGGGCCTCCATATGGCCATTGGCGGCGGGCCGATCCTCGTGGAAAATGGGTACCCGGTGGACGATCCCAACTCACCGGTGCCCAGCGAACGAAACCGTCGCAACCCGGTGCTCGCGGCCGGGCTATCGAGGGACGGCACGACGCTGCTGCTCGTGGCCGCCGACGGACGCCAGCCGCGTCTCAGCATGGGGTTGACCCAGCCACAGCTCGCCGCGTATATGCGGTGGCTTGGTGCCTACCAGGCGATGGCCTTCGATAGCGGCGGATCCGTGACGATGGTGGCGCGGTTCCCGGGCCGCCCGTGGCCGACGGTCCTCAACTCACCGTCGGACGGACACGAACGGCCCGTCGCCAACGCCCTCCTCGTGTTCAGCACGGCGATCGCCCCCGCGCCCTTGGCCGCCGCACCTCAAGCGCCACAGACTGCGCCCGGGGCGGTGTTCACGATACCCTACAGCCCGTCACATTAGCGGGAGCGTGTCGGCCTACAGACCGCGCCCGGCCCTCGGAATCCACACGCGCATCGCACCCGGGCTCCGGTTGGCCCACGCGTAGTACGGAATCGCCACGAACTCGATCGGCCGGCGCGCCGCCGTGCCGTTGGTTCCGAGCGGCCCGTAGAGGCGCCCGTTCCACGACGACGTGTCGACGGCTGCCCCCGACCCGCGAATCACCGTCACGCCTCCCAGGAGACCCGGGGCGTGCTCGGCCCTGAGCGGCGCCGTCGTGTCGGCCTCCACGTCGAGCACCGACACGGCCGGATGGTCGGCGTGCTCGAGGCAGTAGACGACCGGTCCGCGCTCGATCGCCACGCACCCCCACGCGGATTCGATGCGGGGGTGCGCCTCGACAAACTTGGGCGTGAGCCGCCACTCCACATCGACAACCTCGCCGGACCGCCAAGCGCGATCGAGCCGGAGGTAGCCGGCTCCATCCGGCGTGAGGTCGGCCGTTGCGCCGTTCACACGAACGATCCAGGCCTCGGCCCACCCGGGCACGCGGAGGCTCAAGCGCCAGGGGGCTCCTCCGCCCTCTTCGATCGTCACCCTGACCTGCCCATCCCAAGGGTAGGCGGTGTCCATCCGCAACACGACGGGGCGCCCGGGGACGAGGTCGGCCGCGACGCGGGCCCCCGCATACTGGTGGAGTTGGAGTCCTCCTTCATCCTGGGTCGCAAAGTAGTGGCCGAGTGACGCCAACAGGCGCATGACGTTCGGCGGGCAGCACGCCACCCGGTGCCACTCCTGCCGCCGGCACCCGCCCCGGCTCAGGCGCTCGTCGAGGCCGTTGCTGGCGAGCGGATTCACGTAGAAATAGCGCTCCCCGTCAATCGATACGCCGCTCAGGATACCGTTGTACAGCGTCCGTTCCATGAGATCGGCGAAACGGCTCTGCCCGGTCGCGAGCAGCATCCGCCAGCTCCACATGAAGCTCGCGATCGCCGCGCAGGTCTCGCCGTACGCGAGCTCATTCGGCAGCTCGTACGGCTGCCCAAACGCCTCGGCCAGGTGCCGCGACCCGACGGCCCCGGTGATGTAGAGTTTGTGCGTGACCAGATCGTTCCACTGCCGGGTGACGGCGTCGAGGAGGGCCCTCTCTGCCGTTTCGAGATACAGGTCGGTGACGCCGGCCGTGAGGTACTGCGCCCGTACGGCGTGGCCCTCGAGCTCGGCGGACTCTCGGACCGGCACGCGGTCTTGATAATGCCCCGGACTGTTGTAGCGGCCGGGGCCGAGCCAGCCCCTCCCCCGCTGATCGACAAAAAACGCGGCGAGGTGGAGGTATGCGCGGGCCCCCGTCTCCCGGAACAGTTCCACGAGCGCGGTCTCCACTTCCGGGTGGCCGGGCACGCCGACGCGCCGGTTCGCGCCGAACGTCGCGCATAGGTAGTCGGCAAACCGGCGGGCGATGCCGAGCAGGCTGGTGGTCCCCGTCGCGCGGTGGTGGGCCACCGCGGCCTGGAAGAGATGCCCCGCACAGTACAGCTCGTGGCCGTACGCGAAATCGGTCCAGCGCCGCCCCGGTTCCGGGACCTGGAAGTAGGAATTGACGTAGCCGTCGTCTCGTTGGGCCGCGGCCACCAACTCGATCAGCGGTTGCATCGCCGCGGTGAGGCTGTCGGACGGTGCGCGGGCGACCTCGTGCGACGCGGCCTCGAGCCACTTGTACACGTCCGAGTCCATGAACACGGGGCCGCGGTACTGGCCCGTGGACCGTCCCGCCGCGATCCGCAGATTGTCGAGGTTCCCGGCGGCCTCCAGCATCCTGAGCCCGTGCGGCAGCGCCCGGTCGCGGTTGACCGATTGACGCGCACCCCATAGGCCGCCCTCGAGCGCCACACCGCGCGCGCTCAGGGTCCGGAGGACCGCCGCGGGACTACGCCGTGCGTCGACCGGCCCGGCGCCCGCGGGCGCAGCCGACGGCGAAGACGTCCCCACCCTACTTGGCCATAACCCGGCTGATGCTGGCGTCCAGCGCCTTGAGCCCGTCGGGAACCGGCGTCCGACCGGTCGTGATGCCGGCGGCGGCCTCGCGCACCGCCTCTTGGTGGATGCCGGTCGCCTGCTCGAATTTCCCGATGTTGGCGCGCAGCACGTCTTCCTTGTAGCCGGCGGAAAACGCGAGCGAGATCGTTTCCTCCGGAGCGGCCCACAGCGGCGCGACCGCCGCGACACCCGCGAGCGCCACCACGAGGCCGGCGCAGAGCGCCCGTACCACGCTGCCCATGCCAACCACCCTCCCATCGTCCCCGACAGAGACAAAGAAGCCGCGGCGCGCCACCCGGACGAACAGGAAACGACTACGGCATCGGGGAACACTATCCCTCCGCGTTGCCGAAATACCGCAAGACGTCCAACATGTCGGACAGCGGATCGACGCGGTGCGCCAGACCTGGGCGATCGAACGGATACTGGCAACCGCGGTCACCGACCGCGAGGCGACGTTCTCGTGCATCGCCGGGGGCGGCGGCGGCGCCGTGGTCACCCTGCCCCCGTGGGCGTCCAACGTCGTCCGGTGCCGGTTCACCGCCGGGACCATCCCCGCCGCGCCGGCGCCCTCGTACGTCACCGGCAACCCGGACGCGGCGGCGCGGTTCGAGACGTTCCTGCTCGATCCCCACCACCACTGGTGCTCGCACGCGTGGCCGACGAGGCCTGCATGGCGGGGCGGCCCGACGGCTGGACGGCCGTGGCCACTGTGCTCGTGGCTAAGGCGCGCGCGCCGTATAGAGATCACCGGATGCCGGTTCGACGGCTGACTCACGCGGGCGCCTCCGGCACGCCGGCCCAACCCGTTAAATCGGAGCGAGGACCGAAAAGAGGCGCGTCACAGGGAGGAGGGACAGCGATGAACATCCGAGTTCGGATCGCGTGCATGACGCTGGCGGTGGTCCTTGTAGGCGGCCTGGGCGGGGCGCCGGTCGCGGCGGCCCCTGGGGAAACGATCTCACTCGCGTTCCTCGCGGGCTACAAGGAAGACGTGCTGCGCGCCAACATCGCGAAGTTCGAGCAGGCCAGCGGCATCCACGTGCAGATCGACGCCTCGCCGTACGACGACCTCTACAAAAAGACGCTGCTCTCGTTGTCGACGTCCGCGAACCGCTACGACGTCCTGTTCATGGACGAGCCGTGGGTCCCGGCGCTCGCCGACTTCCTCGCCCCGCTCGACGACATCACGAAGCAGATGGACCTCGCGGACTTCGTGCCGTCCACGGTCGCGGCCGGACGGTACCGTGGGAAACTGTACGCCCTTCCCGTTGACCCGAACGTGCAGCTCTTCATCTACCGCAAGGACGTCTTCCAGGAGCGGGGGCTTAAGGTCCCGGACACCTGGGACGACGTGCTCCACGACGCGCAGGCGCTGAACGACCCGTCGAAGAGCGTCGCCGGGATCGTCACGACCGCCGGCAGCGATCAGCAGACCGGCCTCTACATGCTGCTGCTCATCTGGTCGTACGGCGGCGACGTGCTCGACAAGAACGACCGGCCGTCCGCAGAGACGCCGGAAGCCCGCCGCGGCGCCGGCGAGTTCGTGCAGCTGTTGAAGTACGCTCCGCCAAGCGTCCAGAGCTACTCGTTTGCCGACGTGAACAAGGCGGTCCAACTCGGCAAGGCCGTGATGGCGATCCAATGGGCGTCCGGCGCCCGTCCGATGGAGGACAAAGCGAACTCGACCGTGGCCGGCAAGCTCGGCTACGCCGTGATGCCCAAGGGGCCGGCGGGGCGCGACCCGATGCGCGGCGTCTGGACGATCGGCATCGCCGCCAAGACCTCACATAAGGACGCGGCGTCGAAGTTCGTGCAGTGGATCACCGGCAAGGAGTTCGGCACCGCCGCGGCGCTCTATCCCGCGACGTCGTCCGCCATCCACAGCCCCCGCGTATCCGTCCTGCAGGACCCCAAGGTCGACGCGGCGCTGCCCTACGCCCCGGCGCTCCTGGCCAACCTCCGCATCGCGCGGTCGCGCACGCGCGTCCCGCAGTGGCCCGACATCCAGGAGGCGCGCCGGCAGGCGGCGGCCAAGATCTCCACCGGTGCGATCTCGGTTCCCGATGGGCTCAAGGAGCTCGACGCTAGCCTCGGGCGGATCATGGCGAAGTAAGACCGCGATGGAGCGGTATGCCCGGGGCGGACTGCCGTGGCTCGCCCCGGGCATCGCGTTTCTGCTTCTGATCGACCTGTTTCCGCTGGCCTACGCGGTCGTGATCAGCCTGTACTCGTGGTGGCTCGTCCGCCCCTCGGACACGCGCCTCGTCGGCCTCGGCAACTACGCGGGCCTGGTGACGGACCCCCAGCTCGCGCACGACACCGCGGTCTCCGCGGTGTTCATGGCGGGCGCCGTGAGCCTCGAGCTCGTCGCGGGACTCTTTCTCGCGGTGGTGTTCGCCCGGCGGGCCAGGATCTTCGACCTCGTGCGGCCGGTCATTCTGCTGCCGTTGTTCATCACGCCGGTCGTGTCCGGCACCATGTGGCGGCTGATGTTCCATCCCGACCTCGGCATCGTCAACTACTACCTGCGCCGGATCGGGATCGCAGGGCCGCCCTGGCTCAGCGACCCGGGGCTGGCCATGGTCGCGCTCGTCCTGCTGGACGCGTGGCGCACGATCCCATTTATGTTTCTCGTCCTGCACGCGGGCATCGTGAGCCAGCCGCATGAGTTCTTCGAGGCGGCGATGGTCGACGGCGCGGGGTCGTGGCAGACGTTTTGGCACATCACGCTGCCGCTCCTCCGGTACATCATGGTCGTCGCGGTCCTCATCCGAGCGATGGACGCGTTCCGCGAGTTCGACATCTTCTACGTGGTGACATCCGGCGGGCCGGGAACCGCAACGGAGACGATTCAGATGCTCAACTACCGGATCTTCGGCTTCGGGCGCGTGGGGCTCGCCAGCGCGCTGTCGACCCTCACGCTCGTGCTCGTGGCCGCGATGTCCCTGGCGCTGCTGCGGCTGCTCGGGCGGGAGCGCACCGCGTGAGACGGAGCGCGCGCGCGGCCGGGCCTGCGCTGCTCGCGGCGGTCGTGCTGGCGTGGACGCTGATCCCGCTGGTCTGGATGCTCTCCGCGTCCGTGAAGACGGAGTTGCAACTGTACTTGAGACCGCCGCGGTGGCTCGTCGTCCCGCCTGTGTGGGACGCCTACCGGCAGGTACTCTTCCAGGTGCCGTTTGCGCAGTACTTCGCCAACAGCCTCGTCGTCGCCGCCGGGACGACGGCCGGAGCCATGGTGCTCGGCGCGCTCGCCGCCTACGGCTTCTCGCGTTTCGCGTTCCGGGGCGCCGCGACGATTCGATTTTTGATCCTGATGACGCGGATGGTCCCGCGCATCGCGCTCGTCGTCCCGTACTTCCTCATGATGCTGCGGTTGGGGCTGCTCGACACGTACACGGGGCTCATTCTGGCGTACGTCTCGTTCGCGCTCCCGTTCACGATCTGGCTCATGATCGGCTTCTTCGACGAGGTCCCCCGGGACGTCGAGGAGGCGGCGTTCGTGGACGGATGCTCGCGGTACCGGGCGTTTCGGGACGTCGTCCTGCCGCTCGCGGCGCCGGGGTTGGTCGTGACGGGGATCTTCGCGTTCCTCCTCTCCTGGAACGAGTTCCTGTTCGCCCTGATCCTCTCGGGTGTGCGGTCGAAGACGCTGCCGGTCGTCATCGCCGGGTTCAACACGGACGTCGGCCCCCTGTACAATGAGATGAGCGCCGCGGCCGTGCTCGTCATGATCCCGACCGTGATCCTGACCCTGGTGCTGCAGCGGCACGTGGTGCGCGGCTTGACGCTCGGCGCGGTGAAAGGCTAGCCGTGCGCAGCCGTGCAGAACGAAGGGGGTAACGATGCCAAGAGCCGTTCCGGCTGTGACGCGCGCGCTCGACATTCTCGAGTTGTTTCTGGGCGGCGCGGGCCCGTTTTCGATCCCGGACGTCGCGAGGCGCCTCCGGCTGCCCCGAAGCAGCGCGCACGAACTGGTCCAGACGCTGGTAAGCCGTGGGTACCTGCGGCCGCTCGAACGGGAGACCGGCCGGTTCGTGCTGGGCCTGCGCCTGTTTGAGCTCGGCAGCACGTACGTCGCCAACCTGGATCTCGCCCGCGAAGGGCGCGAGCTCGCCGGCGCCGTGTCGGCGGCCTGCAACGAAACGGTCCATCTCGCCGTGCTCGACGAAACGCAGGTGGTGTACATCGCCAAGGTCGACAGCCGGCAGGAAGTGCGCATGGTCTCCGCGGTGGGACGGCGGCTTCCGGCCCACTGCACGGCGGTCGGCAAGATGCTGCTCGCCCAACTGTCGGAGCGCGAGTTGACGGCGCGCTACCGGCGGGACCGCACCCTCGTCGCCATGACCGCGCGAAGCATTACCTCGCTCGATCGGCTGCGGAGGGAACTTACCGCCGTCCGGGCGCGCGGCCTGGCGTTCGACAACTGCGAATCGAACACGGACGTGCGGTGCGTGGCGGCGCCGGTGTACGACCGGGACGGGCAGGTGGTCGCGGCGATGAGCATCTCGGTACCGGCGACGCGCATGGGTCCACGCCGGCGTCGCGAGCTCGCGGCGCTCGTGCAGCAGGGGGCGCGGCAACTCTCCGCCCGGCTCGGCTACTTGGGCCGCAACGCAGCCGTGGCGCGCTCCGCGTCGGGCGGGTAGGCAGCCCGCGTGTGTCCCGCGGTCAGGCGCGCCCCGGAGGCGTATCCGGCCAGCCGGCGCATCCGCTCAAGCGGATGCGCCGCGCACGTGCTTTGACGATAACGAGGCCGGCCGCGACGGTCCACCCCTCGGAGACCGCGGCCAGCGCGGCCGGATCGGGGACGCGCGGGAGCTGCGCCCCGTCCGCGGTCGCCGCGGCCGCATCAGCCACCCCGTGAAACCGTACCGCGTACGTCGCGCCCGCCCGGGCCGCTTCGAACTCGACGGCCGGGCCGTCGCGCCTCACGGCCAGCGGTAGCGTCGCGTCATCGTCCCTCAGGGTGAATCGGGCCTCGGTCGTGACGTAGGCTTCCACGGTCAGCGGATCGCACGGGCGCTCGCCGACATACTGCATCGGCGGCCCCAACGGCACCAGGCTGTTTTCCCTGACATAGACCGGCAGGACGTCAGGCGGCGCGGTCCGCCGGACCGCACAAGGTCCCGAGACCGTCTCGCCCGTCCAAAAATCCGTCCAGCACCCGCGCGGCAGGTAGATCGTCGCGCGCCCGTCGGGATCGAGCACAGGGGCGACGAGCAGTTCGTCTCCGAGCAGGTACTGCCAGTCGATGCCGTACGTCGCCGGGTCGTCCTGATAGCGCAGCACGAGCGGGCGCATCACGGGAAGTCCCGTCTCCGCGGCCTGCCACGCGTACGTGTAGAGATACGGCACGAGCCGGGAGCGAAGCACGGCATAGCGCCGGAAGATCGTCAGGACGTCGTCGCCGAACTCCCATGGGTCGCGCGGGGTGGTCCCATGGTATCGAGCATGTCCCGACAGCAGGCCGAACTGCGCCCACCGCAGGTAGAGGTCCGGGCTCGGTGTCCCGTAAAATCCGCCGATGTCGTGGCTCCAAAACGCCAGCCCCGACATCCCCGCGCTGAGACCGCCCCGGAGCGTCGCCGCCATATCCTCGTATGTGCAATGCGGATCGCCGGACCAGTGCACGGGGAACCGCTGCGCGCCCGGACACGCGGCGCGCGCCCAAATGACGGCGCGCCCGTGCCTGGTCGCGAGCATCGTAAAGACGAGCTCCTGGTACAGGCGCGCGTACAGGTTGCGCATCACGGCGCCGGTGCGCCCGTTGTGAAAGACGGCGTCCGCGGGGATCTCCTCGCCGAAGTCGGTCTTGAACGTATCCACCCCAATCTCGAGTAGCGGCGCGTGCAGCTTGCCGAACCACGCGGCCACCTCGGGATTGGTGAAGTCCACGATCGCGCACAGCGGGTAGCGGCGGCCGCCCGCACCCGATCCGATCTGCGGCGTGTAGACCGAACCGTCCGGCCGGCGAAGAAAATAGCCGCGCGCGGCGCCCTCTTGGAACAAGGAGCTGTGAACGGAGACGTAGGGATTCTCCCACAGGCAGACCTTGTAGCCTAGGCTGTGCAGGTCGCTCACGAGCCGCGCCGGATCCGGAAACGCCGCAGGATCCCAGCGGAGATCGCAACGCTCTCCGGCGCGCTGCCACGTGGCGTCGAGGTGCACGACGTCGGCCGGGATCTCCTCGTGCCGGAGCCGCCGCGCGCGCCCCTCGACCTGCGCCTGGTCGATCGGGACGAACGACGTAGAGGCCCACAGTCCAAACGACCACCGCGGCGGCACCGGCGGGAACCCCGTGAGCCGGGCGTACGACTCCAGGATCTCCGCGAGCGTCCCGGCGATGAAGAAGTACTCGACGGTGTCGCCGGGCACCGCGATGCTCCAGGTGCGCGTCGAGCGTGATCCCATCCAGCAAGTCACGCGGGTCGTGGAATTGACAAAGACCCCGTATCCGCGGGGGTCATCATGAGAGGGATGTTCTTATACGCGGCTTCGGTCCGCGCGCCGGCGGCGTTTTCCTGCCACACGGCGATCGTTTGCCCGCGCTTGTCCAGGGCCGTGAACTTCTCGCCGAACCCGTACCAGTGGTCGTGAGGGTCCAGGAGCAGCGTCTCGAAGCCGCGTCGCGCCGTCTGCGCGGGATCCTGCGGCGTCCCTTCCAGCTCAAACCCGGGTGCCGGCCCGAGGACGTCCCCACCGAGGTTCAGGTCGTCGGCGACCTGCCTCGTGAGGAGGCGGCCGTCGCGCGCGCGGTACGCCAGGGTCCACGGGTTCCGGCCGATCTCGAGCGAGAGCGCGGCCGTTTCGACCCGCCACCCTGCCGGTGTCTCACGGATGTCGAAGCGAACCCCGGGACGGGGATCCTGAACCGGGTACGCAGGCGCCGCAGCGCTCGCGTACGGGCCTGCGGTCAAACGGTAGCGGATGGTGTTGGGAGCCCATGGGGTCAGCTGCACGGTCGCACGCCAGATCCGTCCGGCGACACAGGACAGGACCATCCCGTCGGGGGCGACCGTCCATGAGTGCACGCGTTCGATCGGGCACGCGGTTACGCCCGGCATGTGGTCACGACTACAAACGCGGTGCCGGGTAAGTGTCGCGTTGTCGGCCTCACTGAATTGATCCAGCGACGCCTGCGACCCCTAGCAGCCACCCGCGGGTCTCGCGGGGCGACCGCAGCCGCACGACGTTGAGGTGCGCCCACTCGGATCGCCGGAACGCCTCCGCGTACCGACGGCGGTTCGGGCCGTGCGTCTGCAGGGCCCAGAGAATGATGGAGTTGCGGCTCAATGCCGTCCGGAACCGCTCGCGGTTGGTGTGCCATAGCTCCTCGCCGGTGAGCATGCGCCGCACGGTCCGTCCGATGACCTGCCGCAGCACCACGGCCAGCGCGTAATCCAGCCAGACGATCGTGTCGGCGCGGGGCCACACGAGATCGCGTGCCTTCGAGTAGTTGCCGTCGACCACCCACCCAGGCGCTTCGAGCGCGCCGGCCACGCGCGTCCGGAACACCTCGGTCGGCGCCTCCGTCCACCCGGGCGCCCAGTGCAGCGCGTCGAGCTCGATGTGGGGCAGGCCCAATCGCTGCGAAAGCTCCCGGGCCACGGTGGTCTTGCCCGACCCACTCGTGCCGACGACCACGATCCGCCGCATGTCCATGCTTCCACACGTTATCGCAACCACCCGGGATCGACAAGATCACCGGTCGTCTGCCTCCCGCGCCATGCCGAGGTCTTCGTAGATCGCGGCATTGAGCGCGCGGACCCGCGCCTGATGGCGTGGCTCGCCCGGCATCCCGTTCGCGGCCCACGCGACGACGAGGTCACGCTCCGGGTCACAGAAGGCGCACGACGATTCCCGGCCGCTGTGCCCGAACGTGCGCGGAGACGCGTACGGCCCGTAGCCGTAGGGAATCGCGGCGCCGTGCATCTTGGAGTCCAGGATGAATCCCAGGCCCCAATCCATGACGCAGCGAAACGTCTCGTCAAACAGCCCCGCGCGATGGCGCGCCACGAGGGCCTCCACCGCCTGAGGCAGCATAATGCGCTTGTGTCCCCACCGCCCTCGCGCGCGGAGCACCTCGTAGAAGCGGCCGAGTTCACGCGCCGGGCCGCGGCCGCTGCCGCCCGGTTGATACGTCTGCCCATGGGCTTCGGCATCGGCCTCGCTCGGCCGCACCGCGCCGCCGCTCGTGTCGTAAAGCCGGCCGAACCGGTCGCCGTACGCGGCGCGCGCCGAGGCAGGGATCCCGACCCACGAGTGCGCCATCCCGGCGGGTTCGAAGATGTCCTCCCGCACCACGCGACGGTACTCGCGCCCCGCACACCGGCCCACGATCTCTGCGAGCACGTACCAACTCGTCCAGCTATGGTACCCGGCCCGCATGCCCGGCGGCCACCGCGGCTCCGGCCGCGCGGCGCAAATCCACGAGATGATCTCGGCCCAAGACGCACCGGGCTCTGGGGCAAGCCCCCCGCGGAACCCGCCGGTATGCGTCAACAGATGCCGGATGGTGACGGCCGACTTGCCGTGGGCCCCGAACTCGGGGATGAACCGCACGACCGGGTCATCCAGCTCGAGGACCTCGCGCTCCCACAGCCTCGCGATCGCCACCGCCGCCACGGGCTTCCCGGCCGACAGCCAGGGCAGGAGCGCGTCCCGCGTCAGCGGAACACCCGGGCGCGCCTCGCCAAACGCTTCGTCCATCCGCGGCGCGCCGCCCACGCTGACGTAGAGTTGCAGCCCCAGGTGCTGGCCGCCGGCGATGCCCCGCGCGATGACCTCGCGCGTACGGGGAAACCCGAGCTCCATCAGCGGCCGCTCATCGAGGGCGTGGACCGGGCATCCCGTACCCGAGGCGCGCGTTGCGCGCTCTTGCGATGACGGATCCCTGGGCCGGCGGGCGGCCCTCGGCCGGCGCGGCTACGTCCACGCCCCGCCCGTCGCCGGCCACCGGCGCGGCGAGAGCAGCTGCGCGTACGACACGGGCGTCGGAAACATCTTCCACGGGTTCATCCGGCCGTCCGGGTCGAACACGGTCTTGACCGCGTGCATCGCGCGCAGGTCCGCGTCCGTGTAGATCCACGGCATGTAGTTATTCTTCTCGAACCCCACCCCGTGCTCGCCGGTGATGGTGCCGCCGGCGTCCACGCAGAGGCGCAGCATTTCCTCGCCGGCCCGGAGCACGCGCTCCGTTTCACCCGGCACGCGCGCGTCGAACACGATCAGCGGGTGGAGATTCCCGTCCCCGGCGTGGAACATGTTCACCAGCGTCAATCGCTCGCGCCCGGCGATCTGCTGGACGCCGCGCAGCACCTCGGGCAGTCGCGACCGCGGCACCACCGCGTCGTGGAGGTAGTAGTTGATCGCGATCCGGCCGAGCGTCGCAAAGGCCGCCTTGCGGCCCAGCCACAGCGCCGCGCGCTCCGCCTCCGCGCGCGCCACGCGGACCTCGCGCGCCCCGTGGGCGCGGCAGATGCCGTCGACCAGCGCGCCCGCCGGCGGAAGCACCTCCCGCAGCCCCTCCACCTCGATCAGGAGCACGGCTTCCGCGTCGAGCGGATAGCCGGCGTGCACGAACGGCTCGATAACCTGGATCGCGTTGCGGTCCATCATCTCGAGGGCCACCGGACCGACCCCGCGCCCGATGATCTCGGTCACGGCCTCGCCGGCGGTGCCGAGGTCGTCGAACACCGCGAGCAGGGTCACGACGTCTTCCCGCCGGTGCAGGAGGCGCACCCACACGCGCGTGACGATGCCGAAGGTGCCTTCGGCGCCGACGACCAGCCCGACCAGATCCAGGCCCGGGGCATCGGGGCCCGCCGCGCCGAGCCGGACGAGGCCACCGTCCGCGAGGGCCAGCTCGAGCCCGAGCACGTGGTTCGTCGTCACCCCGTAGGCGATCGTATGCGGACCGCCCGCGTTGTGCCCGACGTTGCCGCCGATGCTGCTGGCGTACTGGCTGCTCGGATCGGGCGCGTACAGGTAGCCGCGATCCGCGACCGCATGGGTGATGTCGATGTTGGTCACGCCGGGCTCCACCACGGCCACCCGGTTGTCGAGGTCGACCTCGAGGATGCGGTTCATCCGATTGAGTCCCACCACGAGGCCGCCCGTGATCGGCAGCGCGCCCGCGGCGATCCCCGTACCCGCGCCGCGCGGCACGACGGGCAGGCCGTAGCGGGCCGCCACCCGCAGCACGTCCGAGACCTCGGCGGCGCTGCCCGGCAACACCACGAGATCCGGCGCGGCCGTGATGTTGGAAGCGTCGTACTCGTACGCGAGCACGTCGCCGGGGCTCGCCAGGACGTACGGCGCGCCCACAACCGCGGTGAGCTCGCGCACCACGGCGTCGCGGGAGGGTATGGCAACCCGGGCGGCGGCGAGGGCCGCGGAGGACGCCTCCCCGGCGGTCACCCCGCGCCCGTTCTCATCCACGCTCGTGCGCTCACGTCACACGCTACGCGGTGCCGCAGGCGGGGTGCTACAGCGGCGGGGTGAACCGGCCGTCCACGGCGGTCCATCCCCCGTCGGCGAAGAGGAGCGAGCCGGTGACAAAGCTCGCGGCGTCGGACGCCAGGAAGACGACCGGACCGGCCATCTCATCCGGCGCTGCCCACCGGTGCAGAACGGACTTCTCGGCATAGGCGCGGTGCCATTCGGGATGGCTTTTGATCTGGCTCGTGAGCGGCGTCTCCACAGCGCCGGGAGCGATGGCGTTGACGCGGACTCCGCGCGGACCCAGCTCGGCCGCGAGGGTGCGGCACAGGAGCACAATGCCCGCCTTGGTCGCCGCGTACACGCTCTGTCCCGGCTCCACCGTTTCCGCGCGAATCGACGCGAACGCGATGATGCTGCCGCGCCCCTGCTCCGCCATGCGCCGGCCCGCCTCGCGCAGCACGTAAAAAGTCCCCTTGAGATTGACCGACAGGACCCGGTCGAGCTCCTCCGCGGTGTAGGCCAGGACCGGTTTCCGCACGTTGATGCCCGGCGTCACCACCACGACATCGAGCGACGCGTGGCGCGCCGCCACCTGCGCGAACAGCCGTCCGACGCCGTCCTCTTGCGCGACGTCCACGTGGTGTGCCTCGGAGCGCCCGCCCGCCTCTTCGATGAGCGCCGCGGTCGCCCGAGCGCCGTCGGCATTGAGGTCGGCGACCACGACGGTGGCCCCCTGCGCCGCCAGCGCCCGAGCCGAAGCACGGCCGATGCCGGAACCGCCGCCGATGACGACCGCCAATCTGCCGTCCAATCGGAACAACCGTCCGTAGTCCATGCACAGGAGTTTCGCGGCGGGAACGACAAATACTTCTGCATCTGCGGACCCGCCGTCCGGCGTGCGTCGCGCGCCCGGCAAAACGCGTGCCTCTCAAAAAGGAGTACAGCCGCCGTGCCCGAGACCCGGACAACCGAGACCGAGTTGATGCAGGCCTATGTCGATGCGCGTCCGCGCTCACGCGAGGCCTTTGCGCGGGCCGGCCGGGTCCTGCCGGGAGGCCTGACCCACGACAACCGGGCGCTCGCCCCGTTCCTGCCGTACGTGGAGCGGGCCGAGGGCGCGCGGAAATGGGACCTGGACGGACACGAGTACGTCGACTACGCGATGGGACACGGTGCGCTGATCCTGGGGCACGCCCACCCCGCGGTGGTGGAGGCGGTGCGGCGCCAGATCGCCTTGGGTACGCACCACGGCGCGAACCATCTGCTTGAGATCGCCTGGGCCGAGCGGATTCACGACCTGGTGCCGGGCGCGGAACTGGTGCGGTTTACGAGCTCGGGAACGGAAGCGACCATGCTCGCGCTGCGGGTGGCGCGGGCCGCCACCGGACGGTCGAAGCTCGTCAAATTCCGGGGTCACTTCCACGGCTGGCATGACGCCGTGGCGATGGGACAGTCGCCGCCGTGGGACACGCTGCCGCCGGGCGTTCCCGAATCGATCGGCCACGACACTATCGTCCTGCCGCCGGACGCGGGCGCGGTGGAGCGGACGCTCGAGCGTCAGCCCGACGTTGCGGCGGTGATCGTCGAGCCGAGCGGCGCGTCGTGGGGCACGGTTCCGCTACCCGCGGGCTTCCTCATGGATCTCCGCCGGCTCACCGCTGCGCACAAAGTGTGCCTCATCTTCGATGAAGTCATCACGGGATTCCGCGTTGCACCCGGCGGCATGCAGCAGGTTTCTGGGGTGACCGCGGATCTCGTCACCATGGCCAAGATCCTCGCCGGCGGGCTTCCCGGCGGGGCTGTCGCCGGCCGTCGCGATCTCCTCGAGCCGATCGGCCTGCCCGGTGGAAATCGCCGCAAGATTCAGCATCCCGGCACGTACAATGCCAACCCCCTGTCCGCCGCGTCCGGGGTGGCCTGCCTCGACCTCATCCGCGACGGCGCGGTGCAGGCCGCTTGCGATCGCATGGCGACCACCCTCCGCGCGGAGCTCAACGCGGTGCTGCACCGGCTCGGCATGCACGGCGCGGCGTACGGCCTCTCCTCGGGGTTTCACCTGGCGTTCGACCGGCGTATTGCGCCCGGGGATCCGGAGAGCGTGCTCGGGGTGCCGCCCGACGCCCTCAAAGGGCAGCGCAGCCTCCCGCACGTTGCACCGCTCACGGTGGCGATGCTGATGCGCGGCGTGCACCTGTTTGGGATGGGCGGATTTATCAGCGCGGCGCATGGGCCGGACGACGTTCGCCGCACCGTCGAAGCGCTGGAGGGTGCCGTGCGGCACCTCCGGGGCGCGTTCCCCGGGTAATCACCCGCTCGGCAAGCATCGCACGATCCCGGGCGCCGACCCCCTCTCCTTGCTCGTCGATCCCCGGACGATGGACAAAGCACGTTTGATCGTCATTTTGGTCCTCATTCTTTGGTCCTCATTCAATGTTCCCGCGCGGTGCTTTGAGTTCGCGGCGACTGGGTAAGTATGTGTGTGGAGTAGGAGCCAAGACAATTTTTCGGGCGCGATGTTAGGCCGCTGGAAGCGTCCGCTTTCCCCTACCGCGACGTTCGCGGCCTGCACAGTTGGTTCGTGACGCGATGACCGGCCTTCGCGCCGTCTTTGGAGCGTCGGCGGTCTTCATGCGCCAACCGAGTCACCCGCGCCATCGCTCAGGAAGGGGACGACCGTGACGTTTCTCTGGCCAGCAGCGTTCGGCTTGTACCCGGTCGTCGCGCTGCTCGCCGCGGTGTACATCTGGCGGTCGCGGCGGTCCGCGCGTCAATACGTGCGGTTCTCCAGCCTCGGCCTCGTCGCCCAGGCGGCCGCCGCCGGTGGACCCCAGTGGCACCGTCATGTGCCGGCGGGTCTCTACCTCGGCGCGATTTCGACGGTCATCCTCTCGGTCGCAAGGCCGGTGGCCTCCATCCCGTACCCGGACGACCAAACATCCGTGATACTCTGCCTCGACGTAAGCGGGAGCATGGACATGCACGACATCGAGCCGAGCCGGCTCGATGCGGCCAAGCGCGCGGCAAAGCAGTTTGTGCGGGGGCTCCCGCCGCGCGCAAAGGTGGGGCTCGTGTCCTTCAGCGACCGCGCCACGCTCATCGCGGTGCCCACCACGCATCATGCGGCGCTCGAGGGGGCGATCGACCGGCTCGCCACCCAGTCCGCCACCGCCATCGGGGACGGGATCCTCACCTCCGTGTACGCCCTTCCGGGCCGGGGACGTGCGACCGACGGCGGACGGACCGTCGTCCCACCCGCGGATCAGGCGCCCTCTAACCCAGACCAGCTTCCTCCCGCGGCGGTGGTACTGCTGACCGACGGGGAGAACAACACGGGCACCAACCCGAGGGACGCGGCCCTGGTCGCCCAGCGGTTTCGGGTCAAGGTCTACACAGTGGGGATCGGAACCACCGCCGCGACAGCGGAGCCGCTCGACGAGCAGGCGCTGCGGGACATCGCGGCGACCACGGGGGGCGCCTATTATCGGGCCACATCCGCGCCGGAACTGGTCAGCGTCTATCGGGCGCTCGGGCGCGCCGTCGCGTGGCCCTGGCGGCCCACCGAGATCAGCGGTCCGGCCTCGCTCACGGCGGCGCTGCTGCTGCTGGTCGCACTCCTATCGTCACACAGCAAGGACCGCATATTCTGATCACCGTCTGCCCGTCATCGCGGGGCGGTCGTCGCGATGAATTCGGCGCCTGTCCGCGCACGATGTGATCGAACCGGCATGGTGCGGGGAAAACATCAACAGCGGCGCAAGGAGCACGAGGCGCGTGATGTCGCGGATACAGCGTTATTGGTGGATCGAAAGCCCCGACGGCCGGCCCGTGGCCGGTCCCTTCGACCACGAGCATGAGGCGGTCATGAGCGCGCGTCAGCTGAATCGCGACTGGATGTTGGTGGTGACGGGCGATCACTACGGGGCACCGCTGTGGCCGCTCCGGACGTTCGATTCGCTGGCGGACGTGCCCGAGGAGTTTTGGCACCGGCAGCGGGCCGGCACGGCGATCGTGGAGGCGCTGCCCGGCGGGTTCGCCGCGGTCTACGTGTTTCGCGACGCCGATGCCGCGAGGGGACAGGAGCCGCCGGCCGTGGCGTCGCGTCCGGGCGGCACGGTCACGCCCGCGCCGCCGCCCGCTCGCGCGCTCCCGCGGCCGAAACGGGGGGCGACGCTCGGGTAGCGGCGATGGACGCGCGCGGCGGCGTAGACTACGGTGCGATGGCGCGCGACGTAGCGTCGCGCGTGGAGCGGCTCGGCGGACCGAGTCCAGATGTGCCCCGCCTCGCCGAAGCGCTTCGCACGTTTTGCGCCGGAGGCGTGCAGAAGCCGGACCTGAACGACGCCGAACGGTGCGCGTACGCGGAATGGATCGTCGCGCATCCCAACGCGCCCGAGACGGATCCTGATTTGTCGGATCTGCATCGCCGCATCAACGACGCGTGGGACATGGCGTAGCGCTTTCGGCGCCTGCCGCGCGGCGGACGCGTTCATCGACTCTTCACAACATTCACACGGCTTCTTCGCGCGACGGCCCAGCGGAACGGGCACAATACAGGTGCGGGCATTACGTGCGGAGGAGGTGCCACATCATGTTGCTTGCGCTGCTTCTCCTAGTCGGCGTTGCGATGTGGGCGACCGGTCACCTGATTCTCCAATAGCGATCGAAGAGCGATCGCGCGGCCTGATCGCTCTGCCCCCCCGGTGGGCGGTCAGGCCGCAGCGCTACGCGCGGCGCCCAGAGGGCCGCGCGCCATTCCGGCCGAGCAGTCGCTTCACCTTGCGCAGCCGGTTGTCGGCCTCCCGCACCAACCCCTCCGGCGTTTGCGCGTCTTTCGGCCACGTCGCCAGGCCGCACGACACGCTGGCATAGGATCCGGCGGAGCCCATGTGCGGCACCGTCAGCTTGAGCGGCCGCAGACGCGCCACGAGCCGCTCACCTTGCGCGGCGCTTGTCTCCGGGAGGAGCAGGCCGAACTCGTCGCCGCCCCACCGAGCCACGAGATCCGAGGCGCGGACGCAGCGCATCAGGAGCTCCGCGACCCGGGCCAGCAGCTCGTCGCCCGCTGCGTGGCCGTGCACGCTGTTGATGATCTCGAAGCCGTCCACGTCCAGCAGTACGACGCTCAGCGGCCGCCCCGTCCGCCGGTTCCGCGCGATCTCCGACGTCACGTGATCCAGAAAGCTCTGACGGTTCGCCAGTCCCGTGAGCGCATCCGTGGCCGCGAGCTGCTTCACCTGTTCGCCGAGCCGCGCGACCTCGACCGCGCCGGCCAGATAGCGGCCCACCACCGTGAGCAGGCTCAGATCCGACTCCGTGAACACGCCCGGGCGCGGGGCATACGCCGCGAGGACCCCGATGGCACGGTCGTTGACCACCAGCGGGGTGTAGATGCCCGACCGAGGCTTGGGCGTGCGCGCCGGGACGCCGGTATCGGCCGACAAATTCGAGACGAGGAGCGGCAGCTTCCGGTCCATGACCGACCCGTGCAACCCTTTGTCTCGAGGCAACGTCGCCCCGCGGGACCGCGCCCACAACCCCGAGGCCGCGCGAATGGTGAGCGCGTGCGGCATGCGCTCGTCGAGGAGTGCGACCGTGCAGGAGTCAAACCCGGTCTCCTCGTGAAGCGCGAGCATGACCCGTTCCAGCAAAGTGGGCAAGGAATGGACGACGGCGAGATCGTTGGCCAGGCGCGCCAGAAACAACAGCGCGCGATCCGGCGTCGCGTGCGCGCGGCCGGTTGCGTGTGCGGATCGAACGGCGGACCGCCTCGGCATACGGTGACTCCCCCGGTGCAGCATCTCCCCTCGCTACCGTGCCCATCTTGGCCCGGCGCAAGACGCCGCGCGTGGATGTGCATCACGCGCTGGACAATCGGGGGTGGCCTCACGAAGACCGCGGGGGCGGCGCGATCGCCGGCAAGCCGCCGGTCAGGGTGGGGCGCTCTGACAACCCACCCGCTCGAATACGGCTCGGGTGCAGCCTCTCGGCTATCCCCGCAGCGCCATCATGAAACTCCTCGTGATCTCGGGCGAACCCCAGGAGGCGGATTACGGTCGTTCTCGTTCCAGAAACCCTCGGCTACTAGGCTTCGATGCGGGAGTCACTCCGGAGGAAACATGCTGGACGCCCGTGTTGCCTTGACTACAGGGGCGATTCGATCCATCCCGATCCCACCCACCGAATGCCTACGCCGGCGTCAAGTCTCAACCGCAGGCTCAACTGCGCGGTATGGTGTTGGATATGGCGGATGTTGTAGACGTGCAACTCGCCTCGGGAAAAATGCAGGCGGTTGAACCCGGACGGCCCGGCGATTGTCGCGTCGGTTTCCGCGGCGATCGCCTCGGATGCCTTGCTCCGGCAATGTTGTAGGTAACGACGGATAGACGCCTTGCCGTAGTGCCGAACCGGCGGGTGGTCTTCGAACTCCTCGTAGTCGCCGAAGAACTGTTGGTTGTTGCGATGAAAGAGCTGCTCGCGGAAAGACTCCATGTTCGGTCCGAGATAGAGATCGGTGAAAAATAGCGTGTGGAAGACAACCTGGCAGAACTTAAAGTTCGCGACTCGCGAGTTCCAGGCGGAATCCGCACATTTGTCAACGCATGCGTTGAGCATGCACAGCCCCGCTTCGAACTGGTGCGCGAGGAGCCTCTTGAGATGGTCGAGCACCAATGGCCCCCTTTTGTGTACGCCGGACACCTGGTCAGACAGTGACATCGAACATGCGCGTGTCACGGGGTTGGGATTTCCACCTATGCGTACCACAGGCAAGTGACTCTCGCAAGGCTTCGGCCACTTTAGCTGGAGCGGGAGCACACGGAAGACGACTCGCGAGCGCGGGGTTGGAGGTCTGTGTGCCGATCCGGAAGACGCAGACGGCGAAGGAGGCGGGGCCCCCGCCTCCCTCGCCGCAGAAGTGTCCGCCGCCTGCGATGATCCCGGTGCGCTAGGCCGCCGTGCACTCCGGGAGATCGCCGAAAAATCCGATAACGCTTCGTAGCCGGCCGTCCGGGCCCAGCATGCCGACGTCGATACCCGCGACGACCAGCATCCCGTCCGAGCTCACGAGCTCCCATCCAAACCGACACTGATTGTGATGCACGTCCACGCCGCTGGTCCGGCGAAAGCGCGCTCCCGGGAACCGGGCTTGGACGGCGGCGACCATTTGTCCGATGGCCGCGTGTCCCTGTGCCTCCAGCTGCGGGTCGAGGTATCGTCCGTCCACGGCCCAGACTCGTTCGACGGACTCCGCCCGGCGGTCCGGATCAGTCTCGTTCCACATCGCCAAGTAGGCGTCGATCGTCGCGATGGCGTCGCTCATTTCCACACCTCCGAACGCTCGAGTGAGGATCGGCCGATCCGCCGATAGTGTGGCAGGACGCGACGCGCGGCACAATTACACCGGAGGTAATGAGTGCGCGGCCTGCGCCTCAGCGTACGCTTCGGAGGTCGGTCGTCATGAGCTCGTTGGAGACGTGCCGGAGCGTCGCCTTGGCGTCGGCCTCACTGGCAAACGACCGCACCGTCACTTTCTCGCCTGTGGAAAAGGTGATGGTCAGGGCGGTGCCTTCGACCGCCACCTGCCGGACGTGGTCGAGGTTGATCAACGTACGCTCGTCCCCCACGGTGAGCCACATCATCCCACCTCCGGAATGAACAACGGCGCTCACGCACGCGCGATCTCGGTTACGGGCTCGAGACTGAGCGGGTAGGTTTTGTGGTGCATAGGCGCGCGGCTGGGCGGCGCCTCGGGCTTCAGTATAGCAATCAAGCGCCGGGGGTGGCGGAGTCGGCCGGCATCACCGGTCTTCCGCGCACGACGATATTATTATTGTGGAAGGGAGCGTGGCAACAAAACGGCGGGGCCGCCGCAAGTCAAGCCGGGTTGGCTCCGAGGAGCTACCTCTCTCTCGCCATGCGACGGCGCCCGCCGATTGTGCGTCGGGGAAGTCGGGAGGCGCTCGCCTGCTGGCTTTCCACCGTCTTCAGTCCCCGCCGCCGGTGCCTACCGCCTGCCACTGTTCTCCGGAGTTACCCCCGAAGTACGTCCGACCGGCTCTCGGCGTCCACGTGCGCGAACGTTTGAATCGGCTACTTCGCCAGTCGACTTGCGCCTCCGTGTCTCTTACTACCATCATCAGGCGCGCGGCGCAATCGGGAATTTCCGTTCGCCGGAAATGTTGATAGTGTGGATACGGTCCTGTGGACAATCAGCCCACGGAACCTTCCATCTCCAGCCCGATCAGCCGGTTGAGCTCGACGCTGTACTCCATCGGCAACTCGCGCGAGATCGGCTCGATGAACCCGCGCACGATCATGTTCATCGCCTCGTCTTGGTTGATCCCCCGGCTCATCAGGTAGAAGAGCTGCTCGTCGGACACCTTGGACACCGTCGCCCCGTGCGTCACCTGCGCGACTTGAATGCATAGTGCTCCGGGTCTCGGAATCACCACTTGTATTAGTCGAGATCGATGCCCAAGGGATTCGGTGTGCCCATACCCGCATCGCCCCTCCCCGCGCGATCAGCGCGATTGACTGTCGTGCCCGGCTGTAACCCCGCCGCCAAGTCGCCACTCACGGTCAACGAGGAACCGGCCCGCGGCACAATTTCACGTTTACCCAAGGCGGTCGGGCTTACGCATGAGGTATGCGAGCTCCGTGGCACGCGCAACCGGCGGCGCGCCGGCTCGCGCCATCGTGTCGGAAGTAGAATCATTCTAGATCGAGCTTGAACGATTTGACGAAGCCGAAACGTCCCCCCACATTGGGCCTACACAGTTCGATACCCGCGCATGTCGTATCGTTGTTGGCCTTGTATGCGGGGCACCGGTTCTTTCTATCGCAGCAATCGTCCCAAATTTCATCCGGTCCATTGCGCAGACCGCCGCATGTACGAGGCCAAGGGCTCAGGCGGCAACACGGTCGCGCGGCGCGCGGCGGCGGGTTAACCCGCTCCGCCGCTCACCGGCGTGTCGGCCCGCGCCGGGAGGGCGTCCAGCTTGAACATGGGAGGTCAACTGGCGCGCTGGCGCCGTCGAGCAGGACCGCCCGGCGCGCCCCTGCGAAATAGCGGACGCGGTGCCGTCGTCGAATCCAACGTTGGGTCTGCGGCGCGGGCACGAGCTGCCGCGCCCCCGGTGGCCGGATGGACCCGGAGTCCGGTGTGCTGCGTCGTCTCCGCGCGGCGCGACGCCGCGGCGGAGCGCGAGCGCGCCATGACCGGCCCCCCGAACCGGCAGGTCCTAGCGGATGGTACCGTGCTGACGATGAATGTCCGACGGGAGCTCCTGGCCGACGCGGCGATCGTCGTGAAGGGGCCGCTGATCGCGTACGTCGGCCCGGCGTCCCACGTCCGGGCCGAGCCCGGGGACGTTCGTGTCGACTGCCGCGGGCTCTTGCTCATGCCCGGTCTCGTCAACGCGCACACCCACACGGCGATGGGGATCTACCGCGGGCTTGCCGAGGACCGGCCGCGCGCCGGGTGGGCGCCCGCGCGCTACGCGCTCCCGCACCTCGAGCACGCGCAACCGGAGGACTACTACCACGGCGCACTCGTGGGTGCGGTTGAGATGTTGATGAACGGCGTCACGACGATCGCGGATCGGGGCGGCTTCATGGACGTGATCGCGGAGGCGCTCCACGCGTCCGGGATCCGCGCCGTGGTGGCGCACACGCTGCATGACGTCAACCGTCCCCTGGAGCTCGACCGCGCGCGTGGGGTGCTCGCGCGATGGGGTACCGACCCTCACGCGCGCGTGCACGCCGGACTCGGGCCGCACGCGCCGGACACGTGCTCGGACGCTCTCCTGGGACAAGTGCGGACGCTCGCCCGCGAGACCGGTGCGAGGATCTTTATCCACTGCGCGCAGTCGCACCCCGAGCTCGAGGCGGTGCGGGCTCGCGGATACGCGGGGGCCGTCCATTGCCTCAACCGCAACGGCCTCCTCGGGCCGGACGTCGTGGCCGCGCACTGCCTCTACCTCGAGCCGGACGAAATCGCGCTCCTCGCGCGCACCGGCACGTGGGTCGCGCATTGTCCGGCCAGCAACGCGAAGATCGAGGCGCGCACCGCGCCCGTCGCCGCGATGCGCAGGGCCGGGGTGGGCCTCGCTCTCGGGACCGACTGGGCGCCGACGAACAACGCCATGGATCTCTTCGACGAGATGAAGGTCGCCGGGTTGCTGGGCAAGGTCGCCGCGGACGATGCGGCCGCTCTCCCCGTGCCGCACCTGCTCGGCATGGCCACCATCGACGGCGCCCGCGCGCTCGGGCTGGGCGGCGTGATCGGGAGCCTCGAACCCGGGAAGCGTGCGGATATCGTGGCCCTCGCCATGGACGAACTGCACCTGCACCCCTGGCATGACGCGCCCGCCAACCTCGTCTACGCCGCGAAAGGCCGGGACGTTCGCCACGTCTGGGTGGACGGACGGCAACTCGTGCGGGACCGGCGGCCGATCCACGTCGATCCGGCGGCGCTGCTCGAGGAGACGGCCCGGATCTGGCGGCGCCTCGGCGCCGGGCCCCCGTGACCCTGATGCCGCGGAGCGGCTAGCGCTAAACCTTGGGCGTCTTCGCCATCTCCACGATCTCGTCCGTCATCACGTCGGCCGGCGCGACGGGGCTGGCGATTTGCTTGAGCCCGTAGTAGGTCTCGCTGATCTGGGCCCACACTTTGGGGTCCATCGCGCCCCAGCCCGCCTGCTTGGTGAGCGGCGAGTACATGTAGGAAATCTCGTTCTTCCACGTCTGAAGCTCGAGCCGGCGGTCCAGCCCCGTGGTGGCCTTTAAGACGTCGTCGACGGCCTCGTCGGGGTGCGCGGCCGCGTACAACCAGCCGCGGGCGCTCGCCTGGACGAACCGCACGAGCACGTCCTTGCGCTCGCTGATCACCCGGTCGGTCGTGAAGTACGTGTACGCGTACAGCCGGATCCCCAGGTCCCACAACGGGAAGTAGCTGAAGTTTCCGGCCTGACGCACCGCCTCGATCTGCGGCGCGTCGATGATCCAACCGGTGATCACGTCCACCTGCCCCGTCACCAGCGGCCGCGTATCGCCGCCCACAAACAGCACCTTGACCTTGTCCTCGGGAATCTGGTACTTCGCCAGGACCGCGGCCAGCAACGGCCGCGCCGTCGCCTGGATGCCGATGGTCTTCCCGGCGAAATCCCGCGGCGTGCGGATGCCGGACTTCGTGAGAAAGATGAACGCAAACGGGTGCTTTTGCAGCACGGTCGCGAACGCCTTGACGGGCAGGCCGCGGCTCCGCGCGTTTACGAGGACGGCGACCGACGACACGTTGCCCATCGGCGCGCCGCCGCCGGCGACCACCTGGATGGGGTCGATGTTCGGCCCGCCGGGCTGGAGCTTCACATCGAGGCCCGCGTCTTTGAAGTATCCTTTTGCGTTCGCCACAAAGTCCCCGGCCATCTGCGAGTTCGCGAGCCATCCCAATTGCTCGGAGAGCGAGGTGGTCCCCTGCGCCGCGGCGCCCGCGAGCATCCCCGCGAGTTGGGCGCCGGCCGCGGCGATCGCCAGCGCCCCTCCTCCGGTCAAGAGCCTGCGGCGGCTCACCGGTTGCGTGAACAGCGTAATGGGCTCCTGTCCCATGTGCCCACCCCCCTGCGTCGTTTCTTCCGCCTCCGCTCCGTCTGGTCGGAGGACGGTCCCCAACAGCCGAACGTCCCGGAGTTGTGGCCTCACACGACGCCATCACGGATCAGCGCGTCGATCTCCTCCGCACCGTACCCCGCCTCCCTGAGGATCTCCCGCGTGTGTTCGCCGAGGTCGGGCGGGTGGCGCCGCACGCGGGCGGGCGTGTCCGAGAGCTTCACCGGCACGCCGACCGTTTCGAACCGTCCGAGCCGGGGATGATCGACATCCACGCGCATCCCGTTGTGCCGGACCTGCGGATCGTCCAGCGCCTCGCCCAGCGAACGCACCGGCGCGCAGAGCACGTCCTCCCGCTCCAGCCGCTCCAGGGCCTCCGCCTGCGTCAGCTCCGCGAACCGCCGCCGCAGGATCGCCTGCAGCTCGCTCCGGTGCTCCTGTTGCGCCTCGTCCGTCGCGAAGCGGGGATCCGCACCGAGCGGCCCGAGATCGAGCGCCCGCGAGATGTCGCCGAGCGGGTCCGCCTTGAACGCGCCGATCAGGACGATCCACCGGCCGTCCTTGGTCCGAAAGGTGCCGTTCCGCGGCAGCGCGATCCAGTTGACCGTCTGCCGGGCGTTGAGCCACGCGGTCGCTTCCTGCTGTTGCATGTAGACCATGGCATCGAGCAGGGACGACGTCACGAGTTGGCCGGTCCCCGTCCGCTCGCGCGCCAGCAGCGCGAGCAGGACGCCCTGCACGAGCAGCATGCCGGCCGCACAGTCGCAAACCGCGGTGCTGAAGGGCTCCGGCGGCGCGTCGGATTCGGCGCGCCGCAGCAGCGCACCGCCGAGCGCCTGCGCGAGCACGTCTTGGCCGCCCTTGGACCGGTAGGGCCCGGTGAGCCCGTACCCGGTCCCCACCGCGTAGATCAGCCGGGGGTTGATCTCGCGCAGCGCCTCGTACCCGAGCCCGAGCCGCTCCATCGTGCCCGGCCGGAAGTTGTGGACGAGGACGTCGGCGCCGGGCACCAGGCGCAGGACGAGCGCCTGCCCGGCGGGCTTGCGCAGGTCGACGGTGAGCGCGCGCTTGTTGCGATTGGTCGCGAGAAAAATGTAGCTCTCGCCAGTCGGAACGGGCAGCGTCGTGCGCGTGTAATCGCCCGCGCCCACCCGCTCGATCTTGATCACGTCGGCGCCGAAGTCGCCGAGCATCTGCGTGGCCAGGGGACCGAGGGTAATCTGGGTGAAGTCGAGAACGCGCACCCCGCAGAGCGGCAGCCGCGAGGCCGGCCGGGTCATCGTCCGCTCCATCGCGGCGCGCGCTTCTCCCGGAACGCCCGGACCCCCTCGTCCCCGTCCTCGGAGCCGAGCGCGTCGAGGACGCGGCGGGGGAACCAGCGTGCGGCGATCGGGAGCGGTAGGTCGAGCGCCGCCGTCGCGAGTTGCTTCGTCGCCTCGACGGCCAGCGGCGCGCAGGCGAGCACGTCCGCCGCCCACCGGTCTGCCGCCGCGCGGAGGTCCGCCGCCGGCACGACCTCGTTCACGACCCCGGCGGCGAGCGCCTCCCGTGCGCCGATGCGCCGGCCGGTGAGCAGCAACCCCATCGCGACCTTGAACGGGATCTGCCGCGCGAGCATCGCGATGCCGCCGTCCATCGCCATGCGCCCGACCCGTGGTTCCGGAAAGCCGAACTCGGCATGGTCCGCGGCAACGATCAGGTCGCACGCGAGCGCCAGCTCGAATCCGCCGCCCAGCGCTAGCCCGTTCACCGCCGCGATCACCGGCTTCAGCAGGTCGCGGCGCAACGATAGGTTCCCGGCCCCGAGCGGAAGCGCCTGGCCCAGGTACGCGAGACCGCTCGCCTCGCCCGGATCCTTCATGTCCGCCCCCGCCGAAAACGCGCGCGACCCGGCGCCGGTGAGCACGGCCACGCGCACCTCCGCGTCGTCGCGCACGTGATCCCACGCCCGGCCGAGCGCGCGATGCGCGGCCAGGTTGAGAGCGTTCAGCACGCCGGGACGGTCGATCGTCACACGCGCGACCGCGCCGTCGCGCTCGTACCGGATGCCGGCGTCGGCAAACGCGGCGGCGGGCATGCTCAGCGCGGCCCCCCGGACGCCGCGCCCGCAGGCTGCTCTTCCAGCCCCAAATCCGCGCCGGCGGCGATCAAACGGCGCTGCAGCACCGCCACGTCGATCGCGCGGGGCTCGACGCCGGCCTCCGCCGCCATCGCCGCGGCCATCCCCGCGGCCTCGCCCATGACCATGCACGGCCCGATCTCGCGCGCCGAACGCTGGGCGTCCGGCGCGGCGGAAAAGCACCGCCCCGCCACCAGCAGGCCGTCAACGCCGCGGGGTAGCAGGGAGCGATACGGCATGAAGTAGTCGCGTCCCCGTCCGATCACGTCGGGAAAACGGCGCCCCTGCAGCACGTCGTCCTTGGTCATGACGTACTCGCCTTGGAGCACCCGCGTCTGCCGCACGCCCGCCTGGGGGGCCGCATCGAGGATGTAGGCACGTTCAAATCCGGGCAGGTGTGCGCGCAGCCACACGATGCCGCGCACAAACCGCTCGCGCGCATCGATCTCGAGCGACGTCAGGTCCTCCACGGAGAGCGCGTCGAGCCCGGCCAGGTGCGGACAGTTGCACCAAATCACGCCCTCGCGCGGCGTCCGGAGCCACCAAAAATCCCAGGAACCGCCGAGCATGCGCTTGACCTCGGCGTTGAGCGCCCGCGCGTCCTCGGGATGCGCCCGCTCAAACGCGATCGCCCGCTCCACGTCGACCGCCGCGACCCGGTGGACCAAGCTCACCATGTAGCGGCCGTGCGTGAAGGGGGCGCCGGCGGACGCGTACAGGTCACCGTCGCCGCTCGCGTCGATGAAAACGCGGCCGGAGACCGCCTGCCGGCCTGCCTTCGTTTCCATGATCGCCGCGCGGACGCGGCCCTCCTCGACCACGGCGCGCGAAAACCACGAGTGCATCCGCAGCGTCACCCCGGCTTCGCGGGCCACCTGAAACGACACCTGCTTCCACGCCTCGGGATCGAAGGCGCCGGCGTAGGTGGTGGGGAGCGGCTTCGTGCGCGCGTAGAAATCCTCGAATCCCCACCGGGCCCAGCGCCACCACAGCTCGGGATCGTGGCTGAAACACTCCTCCTCCGGAGGCGCTACGGCCCCGCCCGCGCTGATCAGCCGTTGCAGCATCTCGTAGGCGAGGCCGGCGACGGTGCGCCGCGTGTGCCCCGACATGTCCGCGAGCAGAAGCACCATCCCTCCGGACGCCATCCCGCCGAGATATCCGTACCGCTCCACGAGCAGCGTCCCGGCGCCCGCGCGCGCGGCGCCGACCGCCGCGGCGAGGCCGGCCGGGCCGCCTCCGATGACGACCACGTCGGCGTCCGCGACGACCGGGACGTCCTGTGCCGGTTCACGCACGACTCTCATGCCGTCCTCCTCGTGCGTTCTCGGTGATACTTGGCAACAGCGCGGAAGAGGGGTTAGTCCAGCCGGACATTGGTCGCCCGCCACGAGACGGCGTAGTGTTCGATGACCGAGACCGCGTTGAACAACGCGAGGGCCAGCACCGAGGCCACGGTCATCGTCGCGTACAACAGCGGCGTCCGGTAGTCATACGTCGCCGCGACGATGAGGTAGCCGAGCCCGGCGTTGGAGCCGATCCACTCGCCCACGATCGCCCCGAGCAGCGCCGCCGTGCTGGCGATCCGTAGCGCCGAGAACAGATAGGGCAGCGACGTGGGCCATCGCAGGTACCGGAACACCTCCCACCGGCTCGCCGAGAGCACGCGCATCAACTCGAGCGCCTGGGCGTCCACGGCGTCGAGCCCGTCCGCCATGTTGACAAGGGTCGGGAAGAACGTGATGAGCGCGGCGATGGCGATTTTCGGGGCGTAGCCGTTGCCCAGCAGCAGCACGAGAATCGGGCTGATGGCGACGATCGGCAGCGTCCGCAGGGCGACGGCAAGCGGGTACACGCCGTGCCGGAACGTCCGGTTGTGGACGAAGCCGACGGCCGCGGCCACGGCGACGAAGTTGCCGAGCAGGAACCCGCCGACCGTCTCGATCAGGGTGGGCCACGTATTGACGAGCAGCGTCCGGGTTTCCGTCCGGAGCGCTTGGATTACTTGGACGGGAGACGGCGCGATGTACGTGGGCACATGGAATGCGACGATGATCGCCTGCCAGCCGAGGATGACGGCGGCCAGGGTGCCGGCGGCGACCGCATGGCGCCGCCATGGGGACTCCGCCCCGGGTGCGCTCCGGCGGCCGGGCGAGGCGGCCGGCGCGGCCGCGTGGGCGCGCAACGGCGGCCGGTCCGCCGATGCCATCAGTGCTCCAGCGCCTCCCGCAGTTCGGCGGCGGCGCGGGCGAATTCCACCGTGTCACGCATCCGCGGATGGCGGGGATGGGCGATGCCGACGTCCACCACCCGGCGGATCTTCGCGGGACGTGGCGACAGCACCACGACGCGGGACGACAGGTAAACGGCCTCGGGAATGCTGTGCGTCACGAACAGGATCGTGCGCCGGGTTTCGGTCCACACACGGAGCAACTCCTCGTTGAGCCGGTCCCGCGTAATCGCGTCGAGCGCGCCGAACGGCTCGTCCATCAGGAGAATCGGCGGATCGCTCACGAGCGCACGGGCGATGGCGACACGCTGCTGCATGCCGCCGGACAACTGTGCGGGGCGCACGCGCTCGAATCCCTGGAGCCCGACAAGGGCGAGCAGCGCCGCCGGGGACGGGCCCGAGGGATGCCGTTTGCCCCAGCGGCCGATGCGCAGCGGCAAGGCCACGTTGTCCTCCACCGACAGCCACGGGAGGAGAACGGGCTGTTGAAACACCATCCCCAACGCCCGGTCCCGCCGGGCGGCGTCGGGGGAGCGGCCGAGAATCTCGATCGTGCCCGCGGTGGGCGGCAGGATGTCCGCGACGAGCCGCAGGAGGGTTGACTTGCCGCACCCGGATGGGCCGAGCAGCGACACGAACTCGCCGCAGCCGATCTCCAGGGTGACGTCCCGCAGCACCTCGAGCGGCTCCCCGCCCCGGTCGAAGGCCATCGACACGCCGCGAAGCGTGATCGACAGCGACGCCCCTGGACGCTCTTGAGATGCGATCACCGTCTGTGCCTCCACCGCCCGCGCCGTGTCTCGCTGCCCGCAACCGCCGGTGCGCGCGGCGATGAGCGACGTCACAAGGGGTTACGCCGCGCAATCCACAACATCCTGGGCAGTTGCCGCCGCCGGCCCCTATGCGCGGGGGACCTGGCGTCGGTCAAGGCCGCGCATGCCGGTCTCCCGTCGCTTGGGTGCATAGCCCGCCGCTCCATGGGAAACGCAATAACGAGAGCGCGTAACCGGTGGCCGCCCGCCTTGCCCGCACCGAGCGCGGCGGTCAGGTATTCCCGGGGGAGGCGCATGCATGGGTGCGATCGCCGTACGGCAACCTGAGTTTGCCCCCGAGTCGCACATCGGGGAAAGTTTCATCCGCCACTACGTCTTCAGCCTCGATCACAAGATGATCGGCCGGCAATACTTCCTGACCACGCTCTTCATGGCGCTTGTGGGCGGGACGATGGCGATGCTGATGCGCGTCCATCTTGGCTGGCCCAATAACGGGGTCCTCTCCCCGGAGCAGTACCTGCAGGCCGTAACGATGCACGGCACCATTATGATCTTTTTCTTCCTCACGGTGATCCTGACCGGCGGGTTTGCGAACCTGTTGGTCCCGCTGATGATCGGGGCGCGGGACATGGCGTTCCCGTTCCTCAATATGCTCTCGTACTGGACGTTCGTCCCGGGGGTGCTCGTGATCCTCGCCTCGTTCTTCGTGCCCGGCGGTCCCGCGGGCAACGGATGGACCTCGTACGCCCCGCTGTCGGGAGTGCCGGCGGCGGAGGGCGGCGCCGGACTCGGCCAGACGCTGTGGATCATCGCGATCCTGTTCGTGATGGTCTCCTCGCTCTTCGGGTCGCTCAACTTCCTCACGACCATCATCAACCTGCGCACGCGCGGGATGTCCATGGACCGCCTGCCGCTCACGATCTGGGGCATCCTCACCACGGCGGTGCTGGCGTTGCTCTCATTCCCGGTGCTCATAGCCGCCCTGGGGCTCCTGCTGCTCGACCGCCTCGGCGGCACCAGCTTCTTTGAGCCGACCGGCCTGCTGGTGGGAGGGACGGCGGTGGCGCACCAAGGCGGGGACGCCCTCT
>Ga0209060_10000072_pt1 | contig 272879 bp, 262 predicted proteins | sample Coa_R1_8_FD_187155 | JGI IMG/M metagenome (GOLD analysis project Ga0209060, IMG submission 187155) | Surface soil microbial communities from Centralia Pennsylvania, which are recovering from an underground coalmine fire - Coalmine... | ecosystem: Environmental > Terrestrial > Soil >... | reverse complement strand
CGGAGCCAACACGTGAAATACCACCCTTGCTAACATGGATGTCTAACCGCGTTCCGTGATCCGGAGCCGGGACAGCGCATGGTGGGCAGTTTGACTGGGGCGGTCGCCTCCCAAAGAGTAACGGAGGCGTGCGAAGGTAGGCTCAGAGCGGTCGGAAATCGCTCGTTGAGTGCAATGGCATAAGCCTGCCTGACTGCGAGACTGACAAGTCGAGCAGAGTCGAAAGACGGCCATAGTGATCCGGTGGTTCCTCGTGGAAGGGCCATCGCTCAACGGATAAAAGGTACGCCGGGGATAACAGGCTGATGACCCCCAAGAGTCCATATCGACGGGGTCGTTTGGCACCTCGATGTCGGCTCATCACATCCTGGGGCTGGAGAAGGTCCCAAGGGTTTGGCTGTTCGCCAATTAAAGTGGTACGTGAGCTGGGTTCAGAACGTCGTGAGACAGTTCGGTCCCTATCTGCCGTGGGTGTCGGAGAATTGAGAGGATCTGTCCCTAGTACGAGAGGACCGGGATGGACGCACCTCTGGTGGAGCAGTTGTCGCGCCAGCGGCAGTGCTGCATAGCTATGTGCGGACGGGATAATCGCTGAAGGCATCTAAGCGAGAAACCCACCTCAAAACGAGTTCTCCCCCGAGAGCCGTGGTAGACCACCACGTTGATAGGCCGGAAGTGGAAGCGCGGCAACGCGTGCAGCTTACCGGTACTAATCGCTCAATCGGCTTGATTGCTCTCATTGTTCATGCCCATGCGAAATAACGCGTGGCGACGCATTCGAGAGATAGACCCGCCGCCGGGTCAAAATCCGGCGGCTACGCTTGCTTCACTGTCCTTCGCTGGTCTGGTGGTTTTAGCGAGGAGCCTGAACCCGATCCCATCCCGAACTCGGCCGTTAAACTCCTCCGCGCCGATGGTACTAAGTCTCAAGACTTGGGAGAGTAGGTCGCTGCCAGGCCTGCCGAGGACAGTTGCCTCTTCACGATGATCATGGAATTTCAAAATGCCGCCGGTGAAACGGCGGCATTTTTGTTTTATGAAGGCGTCGTTCGAGGGTCGCGTACAGGCATGTCCGACGTTTCCAGATCGCAACACGAGCTGCAGAAGTTGCAGACGGCCATCCGCGAGGCCGTGTTCATGCATTCGTCCGGTAATCTCGCGGGCGCGGAGAAAATTTACCGCTCGATCCTCGATTCGATCCCGGTGCAATACGACGCTTTGCATCTCCTCGGCGTGCTCCGCCAGCAGCAAGGCAAGCTCGAGGAAGCGCGCGAATTGATCGAGAGGGCGCTCGCGAGCCATCCGGAATCGGCGGAGGCGCACTCCAATCTCGGAGTCGTCCTGCGCGCGCTCGAGCGCCGTGAAGAAGCGATCGAAAGCTTCGACAAATCGCTGGCGCTCAAGCCCGAGGACGCGGAAGTGCACTACAATCGCGGCACGGCGCTCGCCGAACTCGGCCGCTTCGAGGAAGCGCTCGCAAGCTACGATCGCGCGCTCGAATTACGCGCCGATTTGCCACGCGCGCTCTATAATCGCGGCGGCATGCTGGCGGAGCTCGGCCGGCACGACGAGGCGCTCGAGAGCTACGAGCGCGCGCTCAAGTTCCTGCCCGAAAACGTCGATCTCCTGAACAATCGCGCCAACACGCTCGCGGTACTTGGCCGCCTCGACGAAGCGGTCGCGGTCTACAATGGGGTGCTCGCGCGCGATCCGGGGAACGCACAGGCGCGCGAGAACCGCGAACATACGATGGCGGCGCTGGCTTCGCGGGGTCGGCAAAATTAAAGAATAAGCGATCCGCCCTTCCGTTCGCGCGGGCGGATTGCTACATAAATGTGAACGAATAGAAGAAGGTTTATCGCGGGGTGGAGCAGCCCGGTAGCTCGTCAGGCTCATAACCTGAAGGTCGTAGGTTCAAATCCTACCCCCGCAACCAAATCACGCCGCCAGGTTTTCGACCTGGCGGCGTTTTCGTTTTCGCGGGGTGCTATCGCCGCCGCGGTTTGGCCGCGAGCGGCAGCTCATCGAAGAGCGCGGGGGAATCCGAAAGTTTCGCCTTCTCGATGGTGAGGAGGCGGAGCTTCGTCGTCACGCCGCCGCTCGCGGAGAATCCGCCCGGCTTGCCATTGGCGGCAAGCACGCGATGGCACGGCACGATGATGGGGATTGGGTTCTGTCCGAGCGCTTGTCCCACGTCGCGGGCGACCTCGCGCGGCTCGCCGAGCCTGGCCGCGATCTCGCCGTAGGAAAGCGTCTTACCGGGAGGGATCGCGCGCGCGATGTCGTAAACGCGGCGGTTGAATGCCGGCATCTCCTGGAGGTCAAGTCGGACAGCCGAAAAATCGACCGCCTCGCCGTGCAGAAGCGCGACGATCCCGTCGATCGCGCGCTGCGCCTCCGGCGTCGGCGGCGCCTCGTTTGCCGCGGGAAAACGCCGCTGCAGGCGGACGCGGGTCTTGTCCGCGCTCGCCTCGGGAAGCTGCACGCCGGCGATACCGCGCGGGCTCCAGGCGATGCCGCAGGCGCCGATCGCCGTCTCGAACAGGGCGAAGCCTTTCGTTGTCATAGGCTCTATGTAGTCCATTTCTGCTACGATCGCCGCCCGATTTCGCGGGCGAGGAGATCATGGCCAGTTCCGAAGCTTTCGAGGCGCAGCGGCAAATTCCGATCGTCGACGTGCACCAGCACTTCTGGCAGCTCGGCAAGAATTACTATCCGTGGCTTTGCGATCCCGTGCCCGTGCATTTCCGCTACGGCGACTATTCCTCGATCAAGCGCGACTACATGCCCGCCGATTACCGGCGCGACGTCGGCAAAAATCGCGTGGTCAAGACCGTGCACGAGGAAGCGTGGTGGAATCCCGCCGATCCCGTCGGCGAAACGCGCTGGGTGACGGAAGTCGCGCGCGAAGGCGGCCTGCCGACGGCGCTCGTTGCCAACGGGCCGCTTGAGCGCGGCGATATCGAGGAAGTGCTCGCGGGCCACGCCGGAAGCCCGCTCACCCGCGGCATTCGCAACTTTCCGAAGCCCGCGGCGAGCGCGCGCGAGGCGAAGCGCGGGGCGCCGGGCTCCATGGACGATCCGCAATGGCGGCGCGGCTATGCGCTCCTCGAGAAGCACGGCTTCTCCGCCGACATCCAGGTCCCGTGGTGGCACATGGATGCACTTTCCGCGCTCGCCGCCGATTTTCCCAAGACGCAGATCATCATCGTGCACGCGGGTCTGCCGAACGATCGCAGCGCCGAGGGCCTTGCCGGCTGGCGCCGCGCGATGGAAATGGCCGCAGCGCATTTCAACGTCGCGATCAAGCTCTCCGGCCTTGGCGAGCCGAACCGGCCGTGGACGCTCGCCTCGAACGGTCCGATCATCCGCGATGCGATCAAGATTTTCGGCGCCGACCGCGGCCTGTTCGCGAGCAACTATCCGGTCGACAGCATCGTCGGCTCGTTCGATACGATCTATGACGGCTTTCGCGCGGCCGTCGCCGATCTTCCGCTCGGCGACCAGCAGAAGCTCTTTCACGACAATGCGGTGAGGATCTATCGGCTTTAGACGGACGCGCGAAGGCGAAGGGTCAGATCATTCCCTTCTCTTTCCACTTCGCCCAGATCGTCTTCATCGCCGCGGTGGCCTGCTTGAGCGCGTCCTCCGGCGTCTCGACGCCGGTCGCCGCGCGCGCGAACATCGTGTTCAGCACCCAGCTGTTGAAGGTCTCGTCGATCGCGGCATTGGCATAGCCGGGATAGCCGACATTCGTCGCCCAATCGAGGACGTCGGACATCACCGCGTATTTGTCGGCGGGCACCGCCTTCGCGTCCTTGGCGATCAGCTGCTTCAGGTCCGGCACGGTCGAGGGAAAAGAAGGAAAATTATAGAACTCGCTCGCGAGAAATCCCTGGCGGAAATTGTCGACGTAATCGACGAGGAATTTCTTGGCGCCGTCGATGTTCTCGGCGAACTTCCACACCACGTAGCAATCCATCACGTGCTCGAGGCCCAGGCGGCGGACGGGGCCGCGGGCGGCCTTGGCTAGGCCGATCTTCTCGTGGATCGGCAGCTTGTCGTTCTCGCCCGCGCGCGTGATCGAGATTGCGTTCATGACGAGCGACGAGCGGCCCGCGAGCATCTGCCGGTTGTTGGAAGACGGATCCCAGGCGAGCACTTCGGGCGTTTCGGTTTCCTCGAACAGCGCCTTGACGAATTTGATCGCCTCGAGCGTTGCCTTCGAGTTGATGGTGAGATTGCCCTCGGCATCCTGCTCGTGGGCGCCGAACGAATACATGATGGCGCGCATGGCCATCGCGGTGTCGAGCTCGGCCGAAAGGCCGATGCCGGCCGGAATGCCGGTCTTCTGCTTGATCTTTTTGCCGCCGGCGCGGATTTTGTCCCATGAATCCGGCTGCATGCCGATCTCGCCCCACAGATCGAGGCGGTAATTGATCGGGTCCGGAACGTAGCTGTCGGAAAAGGCGAAATATTTGCTGGTGCGCGGGTTGTACGTGCTCTTCACCGCGAGATCGACCGGCTTGCCGTGCCGCTTCTCGCATTCGGTGTAAACGTCGGCGAGGTCGACGACCTGATCCTCGTAGGCCGAGGGCGGCGCCAGGAACATCACGAGATCGTGCCCCTTCTGCGCGAAAACCTCGGCGGCGGCGCGCGAGGACAAGAGGCTGAGGGCGATGTTATCGACGATCACCTCGGTGTCGTTCTTCGCGCCCCATTCCTTGACGTAGCTGGTGTTGAACCACTTGTTGTAGCCAGCGACGAAGTGGGTCCATTGCAGGATTTTGAGTGTCCGCGCGGCGCGCGCGGGGGCGACGTGGAAAAATGGGCCGGCGCTCGCGGCAAGTCCCGCGCTGGCGGCGGTTTTGATCACGTCGCGGCGCGTCAGTCCGCGGCGGCGAATTCTGCGGATGTTCATCGTCTCTTTATGGTTGCCCGGTTGGCTTTCCGGGTCCTGGCGTTTGTTCGAAAATCCCTCAAGCGGCGGAGTGCCGATTATCAGGCGCGCTACGCGCTGACAACTCCGCTTTGCCGTTTGGTTTAGCACTCCCGTCGACCCGCGCCGCCCGCAACGCTGCTCTGCGGGAAAACCCCGTCAATTCGATAGCGGCGGCGGCGCCTGCGACGTATACGATCGTGTCATGTCCGGACAGAAAGAACGCGCCATGGCCCGTCGGGTCGCGGGACCCATATGGCTTTCGCCCAATATCATCGGAATTCTGTGCGGCACCGGCGCCGCCTTTGCCTGGGCGATCGGCTTCGTCGCCGCGCGTCACGGCATCCAGGCCGGCCTGCATCCGGCGGATATCGCGTTTCATCGCTATGCCTGGGCGGGCTTTTTCCTCCTGCCTTTCGTGCTGCACGACGGCCTGAAAACGCTCGGCGGCGTCGGCTGGGGACGGAGCCTCGCGCTCACCGTGCTCGGCGGACCGACCATGGCGATCCTCAGCTATTCGGGATTCCTCACGGCGCCGCTCGGCCACGGGGCGGTGATCCAGCCCTCGACGGCGATGCTCGGCGGCCTGTTATTGGCGTGGCTCGTCCTAGGCGAGATCTTGCCCGCGAGCCGCGTCATTGGAGCGCTGGCCATCGTTGCCGGTTTGACCGTGCTTGCCGGTGAAGCCGCCTTCACCATCGGCGCGCACGGAATCCTCGGCGACCTTTCCTTCGCGGCCGCGGGCCTGTCGTGGGCGGGCTTCGGTCTTTTGCTCGCACTGTGGCGGATCGACGCCTTGCGCGCCGTTGGCGTCGTCAGCGCGCTTGCGCTTCTCGTCTACGCGCCGCTGCACGCTCTTCTCTTCGGCTTCGGGGGCATGATCGCCGCGGGATACGGCGAAAATCTTCTGCAGATCGTCGTGCAAGGCGGCCTTGCGGGCGCGGGCGCCGTCTATCTTTATGCGCGCGCGGTGAACGCGCTCGGCGCCGGCCGCGCCGCGGTATTCCCGGCGCTGGTGCCGGGCTTCACCATGCTTGCGGGATTTCTTATCCTCGGCGAAATTCCAAGCCTCGCGCAGCTCGTGGGGCTTGCGATCGTCGCGATTGGTTTCCGGTTTGCGATGAAGTCGTGACGCCCCGCGTCGCCGGCAATGCACAGGAAACGAAAGGGAGAAAGCACAATGAAGTACAGGATCTTTTCCGCCGGGCTTGCCGTTTTGCTGCTCGCTCCCGCCGTCAGCGCGCAGGCGCAGGAAAAATTGCGGAAAAACGAAACCTATTGCCTACAACAGGGAGCGGGCGGCGGAGACACTGGCGGCGAATCGCCACTCTTGTGCAACTTCGAGACGCTGCAGCAATGCATCGCTTCGAAAACCGCCAATAGCGACTGGTGCATGCTCAACCCCGCGATTGATTACAACAAAAAACGCGGCTGATCGTTCGCGGCTTCATAGGGTTGCGTCGAGCAACGATTTACGCGGCCTTGCGGTTGGCGAGAAACTCGCCCATGCGTTCGAGCGCCTTCAAAATATTCGCGGTGGAATTAGCGTAGGACACACGCACATAGCCCTCGCCGAGCACGCCGAAATCCGGTCCGCCGATGATGGCGACGCCGGCGTCCTCCAACAGCGCCGAGGCGAGCGCCTTCGCCTTCCAGCCGGTCTGCTTGACGTTCGGGAAGGCGTAGAAGGCGCCCTTCGGCGTCGCGCAGGAAATGCCGGGGAGCTTGTTCAGGCCCTCGACCACGACCTTCCGCCGCTTGTCGAACTCGGCGACCATTTTGGCGACCGCATCCTGCGGGCCGGTGAGCGCGGCGATGCCGGCATATTGCGTCGGCGCGTTGACGCAGGAATATAAATTCACCGCGAGCTTGCGGGCATATTCGTAAAGCTTGCCCGGCCATATCGCGTAGCCCAATCGCCAGCCGGTCATGGCATAGGTCTTCGACCAGCCATTCAACAGGATCAGCCGGTCGCGAATCGCGGGGTACGAGAGCAGGCAGACGTGCTGTTCGCCGTCATAGAGCATGTGATCGTAGATCTCGTCGGACATGATCGCGACGTTGGGATGCTTCTCGAGCCCGGCCACGAGCTTGTCGACCTCGCTTTTGGGCGTCACGCCGCCGGTGGGATTGGCGGGCGAATTCAGGATCAGGAGCCGCGTCTTCGGCGTGATCAGCCTCAGCGTTTCCTCGGCGGAGAACGCGAAGCCGTTCTCCTCGCGCACTGGCACGGGGATGGGCTTCGCGCCCGTGAATTCGATCATCGAGCGGTAAATCGGAAAGCCGGGATCGGGATAGAGAATATCGGCGCCGGGCTCGCCGAACATCAGGATCGCCATGTACATGGTCGGTTTGCCGCCCGGCATGATCATCACCTCGTCGGGCGAGACGTTCACTTTGAAGCGCTTGTGCAGGTCCGCCGCCACTGCCTCGCGCAACGGCTTGATGCCGACCGCAGGCGTGTAGCCGTGATGGCCGTCCTTCAGCGCCTTGATCGCCGCTTCGACGATGTGCTTGGGCGTCGAGAAATCCGGCTGGCCGATGCCGAGATTGATGATGTCGCGCCCCTTGGCCGCGAGCTCGGTGGCGCGTGCGAGCACGGCGAAGGCATTTTCCTCGCCGATGCGATCGAAGGCCGGCACGGTCTGCAGCATGGCTCCCTCGTAGTGTTAGTCATTGATTTTGCCCGCACTTTAGGCGCATGAATCGGCCCAAAGCAAATCTCCAAGGAGGAGACGATGGCCGAGAACCGCGCTAAAAGCGCGAAACGCCACCTGCGCTCGCAATTGTGGTTCGACAATCCCGACAATCCAGGGATGACCGCGATTTACCTCGAGCGCTACCTCAACTTCGGCATCACCCGCGAGGAGCTGCAATCGGGCAAGCCCATCATCGGCATCGCGCAGACGGGCTCGGATCTTTCGCCCTGTAACCGGCACCATCTGCAGCTTGCCGACCGCGTGCGCGAAGGCATCCGCACCGCCGGCGGCATCGCCCTCGAATTTCCGATGCATCCGATCCAGGAAACCGGCAAGCGGCCGACGGCGGCGCTCGACCGCAATCTCGCCTATCTCGGTCTCGTCGAGGTGCTTTACGGTTACCCGCTCGACGGCGTGGTGTTGACCACGGGCTGCGACAAGACGACGCCAGCGGCAATCATGGCGGCGGCGACGGTGAACCTTCCCGCCATCGTGCTCTCGGGCGGGCCGATGCTGAACGGCTGGTGGAAGGGCGAGCGCTCGGGCTCGGGCACGATCGCCTGGAAGGCGCGCGAGGAATTTGCCGCCGGCAAGATCGACTATGAGGGGTTCATGCAGATCGTCGCTTCGTCGGCGCCATCGGCGGGGCACTGCAACACCATGGGCACGGCCTCGACCATGAACGCGCTCGCGGAAGCGCTCGGCATGTCGCTGCCGGGCTGCGCCGCGATTCCCGCGCCCTATCGCGAGCGCGGGCAGATCGCCTACGAGACGGGCGTGCGCGCGGTCGAGATGGTGCACGAGGATCTGAAGCCCTCCGACATTCTCACTCGCGAGGCGTTCGAGAACGCGATCGTGGTGAATTCCGCGATTGGCGGGTCGACCAACGCGCCGATCCACATCAACGCCATCGCCCGCCACATCGGCGTGCCGCTTTCGGTCGAGGACTGGCAGCGCGTCGGCCACAAGATTCCGCTCTTGGTGAACATGCAGCCGGCGGGCAAATATCTCGGCGAGGAATTTCATCGCGCCGGCGGCGTGCCGGCCGTGGTCGCCGAATTGATCGAGGCCGGGAAAATCCATGAGGGGGCGCACACGACGAACGGCAAGACCATGGGTGAAAATTGCCGCGGCAAGCGTTCGTGGGATCGCGACGTGATCAAAACCTACGACGCGCCGATGGTGAAGGAGGCGGGCTTCATCGTGCTTCACGGCAACCTCTTCGACAGCGCGGTGATGAAGACGAGCGTGATTTCGCAGGAGTTCCGCGACCGCTATCTTTCCAATCCGAAGGATCCGGAAGCCTTCGAAGGCCGCGCCATCGTCTTCGACGGACCGGAGGACTATCACCGCCGCATCGACGATCCCTCGTTGAAAATCGATGAACACTGCATGTTGTTCATCCGCGGCGCCGGGCCGATCGGTTATCCGGGCGGCGCCGAGGTCGTGAACATGCAGCCGCCGGCCGCGCTGATCACGCGCGGAATCAAGTCGTTGCCCTGCATCGGCGATGGAAGACAGTCGGGCACCTCGGGCTCGCCGTCGATCCTGAATGCATCACCCGAAGCGGCGGCGGGCGGCGGACTCGCGCTGCTCCGGACCGGCGATCGCGTGCGCATCGATCTGAAAAAGGGTGAAGCAAATATTCTGATCTCAGCCGCTGAACTCGCCGAACGGCGCGCGGCGCTGGAAAAGGCGGGCGGCTACAAGGCGCCCAAAAGCCAGACACCGTGGCAGGAAATCCAGCGCAGCATGATCGAGCAGTTCGACGAAGGCATGGTGCTGAAGCCCGCGGTCAAATATCAACGCGTGGCGCAGACGAGCGGCGTGCCGCGCGACAATCACTGAGGGATCGCGATGCCTACGGTCGTCGAAAAGCGCAAAGCCTTTCACGCGCTGCACGCGAGCGGCTGCTTCGTCATCCCCAACCCGTGGGACATCGGCAGCGCGCGCTGGCTCGAGGGCGCGGGCTTCAAGGCGCTCGCGAGCACCTCGTCGGGCTTCGCCTGGTCGCAGGGATTCCCCGACAACCACGTGACGCGAGAGATGGTGCTCGCGCATTTGCGGGCGCTGGTGGCGGCGACCGACGTGCCGATCAACGCTGACTTCGAGGGTGGCTTCGCGGCGGACCCGGCGGGCGTCGCGGAAAGCGTGACGCTGGCGGTCGACACCGGTGTTGCCGGGCTTTCGATCGAGGATTCCACCGGCGACAAGGACAGGCCGCTTTATGACCTTGACGCCGCGGCCGCGCGCATTCGCGCGGCGCGCGCGGCGATCGACAAAGCGGGCGGCGATACGCTCCTCGTCGGCCGCGCCGAATGCTTGCTCGTCGGACGACCGGACCTCGACGAAGTGATCGCGCGGCTCAAGGCCTATGCCAATGCGGGCGCGGATTGCCTCTATGCGCCCGGCATCAGTAAGCCCGAGCAGATTTCGGCGGTGGTGAAGGCAGTGGCGCCGAAGCCGGTGAATTTGCTGATTGGCTCGCCCATGGGAATCACCGTGAAGGACGCGGCCGCGCTCGGCGTGCGGCGCATTTCCGTCGGCGGCGCGCTCGCGCGCTCGGCCTGGGGCGGTTTCATACGGATGGCGAAGCAGATCGCAGAGGAAGGCCGCTTCGATGGCTTCGCTGAGGCCGCTTCCGGCGGCGAGCTCAACAAATTCTTCTACAAGGACCGCAAAGCGCGGAGCGGCTGAGTGAGCCACGCCAGTACGCCGAAATCCGCCGAGCAACCGGTCGGCCCCATCGTCGATGCCGCGCCGGCGCAAAGACCGGGCGCGGCGACGCTCGCCGGCCGTTTCGGCCGCGTCGAAAGGCTCGACCCCGCGCGGCATGCAACCGATTTGTGGCAGGCGCTTTCCGCCGACGACCGGGTGTGGACATATATGTTCTACGGACCGTTCGCGGATGCGGGCAGCTTCTCAATTTTCCTCGGGAAAATCGCGGCGCTCACGGACCAGGTTTATTACGCGATCGTCGATCAGGAAAACCACACGGTCGGCTGGGCATCGTTGATGGAAATCAGACCGGAACCGCGCGTAATCGAAGTCGGCAGCATTGTTTATGGTTCTGCCTTACAGCGCACGCCGCTCGCAACGGAGGCGCAGTATCTCCTGGCGCGTTACGTTTTTGAAACGCTCGGCTACCGGCGCTATGAGTGGAAATGCGATGCGTTGAACGCCGCCTCGCGGCGCGCAGCCCTCCGGTTCGGCTTCACCTTCGAAGGAATTTTCCGCCAGCACATGATCATCAAGAACCGGAGCCGAGATACGGCGTGGTTTTCGATGCTCGAATCCGAATGGCCGCGCGTAAAGTTAGCGTTCGAGCGTTGGCTCGATCCCTGTAATTTCGATGGCGGCGGACGCCAGAAGCGTTCGCTCGCCGCAATCCGCAACTCGCTATAGGGGAACGTACCGTGACGGACCGCCTCAAGGGAAAGACCTGCCTCGTCACCGCCGCTGGCCAAGGAATCGGGCGGGCGATTGCGGAAGCCTTCGTGCGCGAGGGCGGCCAAGTGGTCGCGACCGACCTCGACGCCGCAAAGGTGAAGAACTTGAAGGGCGCCGAAGGCAGGAAGCTTGACGTGCGCAACGCCGGCGAGGTCGAGGCGCTCGCAGACGGCGTCGGTGCGATCGACGTGCTCGCGAATTGCGCCGGCTACGTGCATCACGGTTCGGTGCTCGAATGTTCGGAAACCGACTGGGACTTCTCCTTCGACCTCAACGTGAAATCCATGCACCGCACGATCCGCGCCTTTCTTCCCGGCATGATCGAGAAGGGCGGCGGGTCAATCATCAACATCTCCTCAATCGCTTCCTCCGTCAGCGGCTTGCCGCTCCGCTATGTGTATGGCGCGTCGAAGGCCGCTGTCATCGGCCTCACCAAATCCGTCGCCGCCGATTTCGTCAAGAAAGGCATTCGCGCCAACGCCATCTGCCCGGGCACGGTGCAGTCGCCTTCGCTCGACCAGCGCATCGCAACCCTGGCGAAAAGCACCGGTCAGACGGAAGAGAAGGTTCGCCAGGCCTTCATCGACCGTCAGCCCATGGGCCGTCTCGGCACGCCGGAAGAGATCGCGTGGCTTGCGGTTTATCTCGCCTCCGATGAATCCAAATTCACCACCGGCGCGATCCATCTGGTCGACGGCGGCTTTGCGATCTGACGAAAGGAAAGTCCCATGCACGTTCTTGTCATCGGCGGCGCCGGCATGATCGGCCGCAAGCTTGCCGAGCGTCTTCTTCGCGAGAAGAAACTCGGCGGCAAGGCGATCTCGAAGCTCACGTTGCAAGACATCGTGCCGCCGGCGGAACCGCGGGAAAAGCCCTTCGAAGTGGCGACGCGCACGGGCGATCTCTCGGTGCCGGGCGAGGCAGGCGCGCTCGCTGCCGACAATCCCGATGTGATTTTCCACCTCGCCGCGATCGTCTCGGGCGAAGCGGAAACCGATTTTGAAAAAGGCTACCGCATCAATCTCGACGGCACGCGCTTTCTGTTCGACGCGATCCGCGCGCGTAACTATAGGCCGCGCGTCGTGTTCACAAGCTCGGCGGCCGTCTATGGCGCGCCGTTCGATGGCGCGATCCGCGACGATTTTCATCTAACGCCGCTCACCTCCTATGGCACGCAGAAGGCGATCGGCGAATTGCTGCTGGCGGATTATACGCGGCGCGGCTTCTTCGACGGCATCGGGCTCCGGCTGCCGACGATTTGCGTGCGGCCCGGCAAGCCGAACAAGGCGGCATCGGGGTTCTTCTCCGGCATCATCCGCGAGCCGCTCGCCGGCCAAGAGGCGATCCTGCCGGTGCCGGATACGGTGCGCCACGGGCACGCGAGCCCGCGCGCCGCGGTCGGGTTCCTCATCCACGCCGCGACACTTGATACGGCCAAGATAGGCCCGCGCCGCAATCTTGCGATGCCGTCGATTTCGGTCACGGTCGCCGAGCAGATCGAGGCCTTGAAGCGCGTCGCGGGCGCGAAGGTCGCCGCGCGCATCAAACGCCAGCCCGACGCGCTCGTCGAGCGCATCGTTTCCGGCTGGCCGCAGGAAATCGAGGCGAAGCGCGCGCGCGAATTGGGCTTTCGGGCGGAGGCGAGTTTCGACGAAATCATCAAGGCGCATATCGAGGACGAGCTCGGCGGCAAGATCGCGGCCTAGCGCATGCGATTTCCCGCCCCGCTCATTCCGGCGACGCTCGTCCGCCGCTACAAGCGCTTCCTCGCTGACGTGGTGCTGCCGGATGGAAGCGAGACGACGGCCCATGTCGCCAATCCCGGCTCGATGCTTGGTCTCACGCCGCCGGATGCGCGTATATGGCTGTCGAAGTCCGATAATCCAAAACGCAAGCTCGCCTATAGCTGGGAGCTGGTGGAAGCCGATTTCGGCGGCGGGCGGGAACTCGTCGGCGTCAATACCGGGCATCCCAATCTCCTGGTCGCGGAGGCTCTCGCCGCGGCGCGCGTGCCAGGCTTGACCGATTACGCACGCCATCGCCGTGAGGTCCGCTACGGCAAAGCGAGCCGGGTTGATTTCCTGCTCGAAGCCGACGGCAAGCCGCCTTGTTACCTTGAAGTGAAGAACGTCCACATGATGCGCGCGCCGGGCCGCGCCGAGTTTCCCGACGCGGTCACCGCCCGCGGCGCCCGGCATCTTGACGAGCTTGCTGCGGAAACGGGCAAAGGTTCGCGCGCGGTCATGCTTTTTCTCGCGCAGATCGGCTCGGCCGAGGGGGTGGCGCTCGCCCGCGACATTGACCCCGCCTACGGCCGGGCGTTCGACCGGGCGATGCAAGCGGGCGTCGAGGCGATCGCCCTTCGCTGCCGGATTTCAACCGAGGGAATCGAGGTTGCCGGGCCAATACCGGTCCTCGGATGAGAGGTTTCTTGCGCGCCGCATTTGATCCCTTACATTGGTATCCGGAGCCGCCGATGAGTTACGTCGAAGCCGCCAGCGCCCCCTTGCGCAAGACCGGGCAGATCAAGCTGCACGGGCCGGAAGGCTTTGCCGGCATGCGCCGGGCGGGCAGACTTGTCGCGGACGCGCTCGATCTCCTCGCCGAGGAGGTGCGGCCGGGCGTTACCACCGAAGCGCTCGACAGGCGCGTGTTTGAATTTGCACTCGACCACGGCGCGCTGCCGGCGACGCTGATGTACCGCGGCTATGGCAAGTCGATCTGCACCTCGATCAACCACGTGGTCTGCCACGGCATTCCCAACGACAAGCCGCTGCGCGAGGGCGACATCGTCAACATCGACGTGACACTCGTGCTCGATGGCTGGCATGGCGATTCGAGCCGTATGTATCCGGTGGGCGAGGTGCCGCGCCGGGCGGAGCGTCTCATCGAGGTCACCTACGAAGCGATGATGGCGGGAATATCCGCGATCCATCCCGGCGGCATGATCGGCGACATTGGCGCCGCGATCCAATCGGTGGTCGAGCCGAACCACATGAGCGTCGTGCGCGATTTCTGCGGCCACGGCGTCGGCCGCCTCTTTCACGACGAGCCGAACGTCGTGCATATCGGGCGCAACGGCGAGGGCGCGGTGCTCCGGCCCGGCATGTTTTTCACCGTCGAGCCGATGATCAATCTCGGCCGTCCGCACGTGAAAGTGCTTTCCGACGGCTGGACGGCAGTGACGCGCGACCGCTCGCTCTCGGCGCAGTTCGAGCATTCGGTCGGCGTCACGGAAACCGGCGTCGAGATCTTCACGCTTTCGCCGAAGGGTCTGCACAAGCCCCCCTACCGCTCCTGAGACGGGCGCGATGGGGGAGAAGCGCGACAAGGGTCTTGAGGAAGCGCCGCATTATCATGGCCATCGCGACCGCCTGCGCACGCGTTTCCGCGAAGCCGGCGCCGGCGCGCTGGCCGACTATGAGCTGTTGGAGCTCGTGCTGTTTCGCGCGCTGCCCCGGCGCGATGTGAAGCCGCTCGCCAAAGCGTTGATTGCGAAATTCGGCTCCTTCGCCGAGGTGATTTCGGCGCCGCCGGCGCGACTTGCCGAGGTCGCGGGCGCAGGGGAGGCGGTGATCGCCGAGCTCAAGATCGTGGAAGCGGCGGCCCAGTATCTCGCGCGCGGCAAGGCGCGGGCGCGGCCGGTGCTTTCGTCATGGAACGCGGTGCTTGATCATTGCCGCGCCTCGATGGCGTTTGCGGAAAAAGAGCACTTCCGCGTTCTATTCCTCGACAAGCGCAACCAGCTGATCGCCGACGAGGTGCAGCAGACCGGCACCGTGGACCACACGCCGGTCTACCCGCGCGAGGTGATCAAGCGGGCGCTCGAACTTTCGGCCACCGCCGTCGTGCTTGTGCACAATCATCCGTCCGGCGATCCCACGCCGTCCCGCGCCGACATCGAGATGACGAAATCGATCATCGAGGCGGCGCGGCCGTTCGGCATCGAGGTGCACGATCACCTCATCGTCGGCAAGGACGGGCACGCGAGCCTGAAGGGGATGAAGCTGATTTCCTGAATTTATGGCCGCGCGAGCAACAGCGGCCGCGGCGTGTCGGGCACCTTTGCCCAGCCGCCTTCCTGCTGGCGGCCGAAGCGGAGCCGGTCGCCCTTGGCGGAGATCAGAATGATATCGCCGCGGTCGAGCGCCCACGACACCGGCCCGAAGCGAGTGACCGACTGATCGCAGCCCGTCTTCAAGCTCATGACGAACGTGTCGTCGCCCGCCGCCTGATCGGTGAGCGTAATACCGCAGATCGGCGGACCGCCTGGCCGCAACAGATTCCAGTCGCCGAGAAGATCAGCGAATTGCGGCATGTCGCCCGGATCGACGAACTGCAGATTGGAAAGGAAATAGACGCCGTCATTCTCGCGCAGTGCCTCGTAACGGCCGCCGATGCCTTCGGTGAATTCCGAGACGGTGCGTTTTGCCGCGTTCACGAAACGGATCGAACCGGCAATGCCGGGCGCCCAGGCGACGGTTTCGCTGAGGAAAGCGAAGAGCGGCAGACAAACCGTCCTGTCGTAAACGAGCGTGAAACCGGGCCCCGCGGGTTTTACATCGAGCGTGACCGGGCATTTGCGGTCGCCGATCGCGCTCGCAAGTTCATAGTTGGCGGCGAGCGTCTTCGCATCGGGGATCGGCGGCGGGGTCACCGCCTCCGCCGGATTGGATTCGGGATTCGGCGTTTGCGCCGCCGCTGGCGAAGCCAGCGCAAGCAGCAAGAGGAAAATACCGAAGCGGAGCATGGGAAATTTGTCGCGCGAGAATCCGGCAAGAATTCGATGCGAGGCTGTGGCTTGCACGCTTTATTTCCGTTTCGCCGGCCAGGGTGTTTCCGGCACCGGCGTAATCGGCCCCCCGCCCTTCGCCCATGAAGCGAGGTTATCGACGAGAAGCTGGCCCATGGCGCGGCGCGTATGATGCGAAGCCGAGCCCACATGCGGCAATAGTACGACGTGATCCATCTCGATCAATTCCGCCGGCACGCGCGGCTCCTCGGCGAAGACATCGAGGCCTGCGGAAAGAATCGTTTTCGATTGCAGCGCCTCGATCAGGGCGGGCTCATCCACCACCGAGCCGCGCGCGACATTGATGAGAATCCCGTTCGGCCCGAGCGCTTTCAGCACTTCGGCATTGATCATGTTCTTGGTCGCGGCCCCGCCGGGGACGATGACGACGAGCACGTCCACGTCGCGGGCCATGGCGACGAGGTTGGGATAGTGTTTGTAGGAGACGCCCGCCGCGGGCTTGCGGCTGTGATAAACAATCGGCACGCCGAAAGCCTCGAGGCGGCGTGCGATCGCCTTGCCGATGCGGCCCATGCCGACCATGCCGACGGTGCGGTCGCGCAGCGTGGGTGAAAGCGGAAACGGTTTTTCCAGCCACTTGCCCGCGCGCAAATAACGCTCCGACTGCGGCAACTGACGCACGGTTTGCAGGATGAGCGCGAGCGTCGTATCCGCGACCTCCTCGTTCAATACATCAGGGGTGTTGGTGACGACGACGCCGTGCGCGCCCGCCCATTTTACATCGACGGAGTCGTAGCCGACGCCGAAATTGGCGACGATCTCGAGCTTCGGCAGCTTTTCCATCAGCGCGCCGTTCACCGGAAAGTGACCGGCGGTGGCGATCGCTCGAATGCGGGGGGCGATTTCGGAGATCAGTGCGTCGCGATCCTTGGCCTTGGCGAGCCGGTGCACCAAAAAGAGTTCGTCTGCCTGTTCCTCGATCAGCGGCATCATCGGGCCGGTGAGGATCAATTCGGGCTTATTTGACGCGGTCATGAATTCCTTCCGTGAATTTCTTGCGCTGCGAAAGCCGCGACCCGGCGGATAGAGCCATGGCAGGGCCTTTGGTCGCTTGATTTCGCAGGGCGGGCCGTGCTGGCATACCTAACGAAATTGCCCGTAAGGGTAAATCGAAAACAAGAACGGCCTTCCTCAAAACGGCCGAAACGGGCAGGAAACCGCCGGTAGAGAGAGGCGTGATGGCGTCAGTCGAGATTCGGGACGTGCGTAAGGCTTTCGGCACCACCGAAGTCATTCACGGCGTCAATGTCATGATCGAGGACGGCGCCTTCGTGGTGCTCGTAGGGCCGTCGGGCTGCGGCAAATCGACATTGCTGCGCATGATCGCCGGGCTCGAGAATATTACCGGTGGCCAGATCCGGATCGGCGACCGCGTCGTCAACGACCTGCCGCCAAAGGCGCGGGACGTTGCCATGGTGTTCCAGAACTACGCCCTCTACCCGCACATGACGGTGGCGGCGAACATGGCGTTCTCGCTGAAGCTCCGGGGCGACCCCAAGGCGGAGGCGGATCTCCGCGTCAATCGCGCGGCGGAAATCCTCAATCTCTCGCATCTTCTTGACCGCTATCCGCGTCAGCTCTCCGGCGGTCAGCGTCAGCGCGTGGCCATGGGCCGCGCCATCGTACGCGACCCGCAGGTCTTTCTGTTCGACGAGCCGCTGTCCAACCTCGACGCCAAGCTCCGCGTACAGATGCGCACGGAGATCAAGGAGCTGCACCAGCGGCTCGGCACGACGACCGTTTACGTCACCCACGATCAGATCGAGGCCATGACCATGGCCGACAAGATCGTGGTGATGCATGACGGCCTCGTGGAGCAGATCGGCGCTCCGCTCGAGCTTTATGACCGGCCGGCGAATCTTTTCGTCGCCGGCTTCATCGGCTCGCCGGCGATGAATTTCTTCAAAGGCAGGATCGGCGCCAACGGCTCCGCGGCCTTCGAGACATCGGACGGCATGAAGCTGCCGCTTGCCGGAAAGCCTGCGGGCTCCGACGGAAGGCCTGCCGTCTACGGCATCCGGCCCGAACATTTCGCGCTTGCCGACGATGGCGCGCCGGGCGAAGTCACGGTGGTCGAGCCGACCGGGTCCGAAATTCAGGTCGCGGCCAAGCTCGCGGGCCACGACATCATCGCTGTCTTTCGCGAGCGTCACGATTTCAAGCCGGGCGAAAAGATCCGGCTCAAACCCGATCCGAAGCTCGTCCATCTGTTCGATGAAGCAACGGGAAAAAGGCTGAACGCATAACAAGGAGGAGGAAATACCTATGACGAACTTCACTCGCCGCGCCGTGGTCAAGGGCGGCACCGCGCTCGCCGCGGCAAGCGCACTTACGGGGCCGGCATTCCTGGAATGGGCGCGCGCCTGGGCGCAGGCCTCGCCCTGGAAGCCGGAAAAGGACGCCAAGCTTTCGCTCTTGCGCTGGAAATATTTCGTGCAGGCGGAGGACGACGCGTTCGTAAAGCTGTTGGACGCATTCACCAAGGCGACCGGCGTGCCGGTCGAGGTCGCGCGCGAATCCTACGAGGACGTGCAGCCGAAGGCCTCGGTCGCCGCCAATACCGGCGCCGGGCCGGATCTCTTCTGGGGTCTTTATTCGCTGCCGCATCTTTTCCCGCAGAAATGCGTCGATATGACCGACGTCTCCGATTACCTCGGCAAGAAATACGGCGGCTGGGTGCCGTCGGCGGTCGTGTACGGCAAAGGCTCCGGCACGAAGTGGATCGACATTCCGATCTGCTACACCGGCAGCCTGATGAACTATCGCATTTCGTCGATGAACAAGGCCGGATTCCAGAAATTTCCGACGACCACCGACGAGTTCCTGGAACTCGCCAAGGCGACCAAAAAGAACGGAACGCCCGGCGGCCTCGCTTTCGGCCACGCCTCGGGCGACGCCAATACCTGGCTGCATTGGTGCCTGTGGTCGCACGGCGGCAATCTCGTCGACAAGGATGACAAGGTCATTCTCAATTCGCCGGAAACCGCGAAGGCGCTGGAATACGCGAAGGCGCTTTACGAGAACATGATTCCGGGTACCGTTTCGTGGAACGATTCCTCGAACAACAAGGCGTTCCTGGCCGGCGAGATTCACTGGACGGCGAACGGCATCTCGATTTACGTCGCGGCGAAAAAGGATCCGACCAAGAAGGAAATCGCCGAGGACATGAACCACGCCTACTACCCGATCGGCCCGGTGGGGAAACCGACCGAACTGCATCTGATGTTCCCGCTCGTCGCGATGAACTACACGAAGAATCCGCAGGCTTGTAAGGCGCTGATCGCCTTCATGCTCGACGCGCAGAACTTCAACCCGTGGATGGAATCGGCGCAGGGCTATCTCACCCACTGCCTCAACGCTTACGACGCGAATCCGGTATGGACGGCGGATCCGAAAACGACGCCCTATCGCGACGTGGCCAAGCGTTCGATGACGGCGGGCGGTCTTGGATCGGTGGGCGAGAAGGCGGCGACCGCGATCGCCGACTTCATCGTCGTCGACATGTTCGCGAATTACGTCACCGGCCGCGAGGACGTCAAAGGCGCGATCAAGATCGCCGAGCGTCAGGCGCAGCGCATTTATCGCTGATCACGAAGTGGGGAGCGGGCGGCAAACGCCCGCTCTCCCGTCGTCCGCTAATGACGAGTGAAGCAAAGGCAGACTGATGGCTGAACTTGCAATCGGAAGAGGGCGAGAAAAAAAGACCGCCTATACGGTTACCGCGTGGGACCGGCTCAAGACCAACCGCGAGTGGCTGGGGTGGTGGTTCATGCTGCCGGCGGTGGCGTTTCTGATTCTCTTTCTTGCTTATCCGCTGATCCTCGGCGTCTGGCTTTCCTTCACGGACGCCCGTCTCGGCCGTCCCGGCGAGTTCATCGGCACCGAGAACTATGAATGGCTGTGGGACGACTCCATCTTCTGGACGTCGGTATTCAACACGCTGCTCTATACGGGGGTCGCGAGCGCGGTGAAATTCGCGGTCGGGCTCTATCTCGCGCTTTTGCTGAACGAAAACCTGCCGTTCAAGGCGATCATTCGCGCCGTCGTCCTCATCCCCTTCATCGTTCCGACGGTGCTTTCGGCGATTGCTTTCTGGTGGCTGTTCGACAGCCAGTTTTCCATCATTTCCTGGTCGCTGAAGAAACTGCATCTGATCTCGACCAACATCGATTTTCTCGGCGATCCGTGGACCGCGCGCTGGTCGGTGATCTTCGCTAATATCTGGCGCGGCGTTCCATTCATCGCGATCACCTTGCTCGCCGGGCTGCAGACGGTGTCGCCCTCGCTCTATGAGGCCGCGACCATCGACGGCGCCTCCGCCTGGCAGCGGTTTCGCTTCATCACCTATCCGCTGCTGACGCCGATCATCGCCGTGGTGATGACGTTCTCGGTGCTGTTCACCTTCACCGATTTTCAGCTGATCTGGGTGCTGACCAAGGGCGGTCCGGTGAACGCGACGCATTTGATGGCGACACTTTCCTATCAGCGCGCGATCCTCGGCGGCCATCTCGGCGAGGGCTCGGCGATCGCGACCGCGATGATTCCGTTCCTGCTGGCGGCTATCCTCATTTCCTGGTTCGGTTTGCAGCGGCGCAAATGGCAGCAGGGAGAGGCGAATGACTGACCTCCTTGCCGCCAAGCACGTCGACCCGAAATCGATTTTGACTGGCTCGTCGCCGGCGGTCGCCGATCACTCGGAGGGCATGAGCTATCTCGAAAGGCTCCCGAAACGCCTGATCACGCTGTATTTGCCGCTGGTGCTTATCCTGATCGTGCTGTTGTTTCCGTTTTACTGGATGGCGCTCACCGCCATCAAACCCGACGAGCAGTTGCTCGATCTCGAAACGTTCAATCCGTTCTGGACCTGGACGCCGACGCTGAAGCACATCCAGAAGCTCCTGTTCGAAACCAAATATCCGCTGTGGCTCTGGAACACGATGTTTATCGCCACGAGCGCGACGGTGTTGTCGATCGCGGCGAGCGTGCTCGCGGCCTATGCGATCGTGCGGCTCCGCTTCAAGAGCGCGCAGTGGGTGGGCGGCGCGATTTTCCTTGCTTATCTCATCCCGCCGTCGATCCTGTTCATTCCGCTGTCGACCGTCGTCTTCCAGTATGGATTGTTCGATACCTCGTTCGCGCTGATCCTCACCTACCCGACGATCCTGATTCCGTTCTCGACCTGGCTGTTGATGGGTTACTTCAAGACCATCCCCTTCGAGCTCGAGGAATGCGCGCTGATCGACGGCGCCAGCCGCTGGCAAATACTGACCAAGATCGTTTTGCCGCTGGCGGTACCGGGGCTGATCTCCGCCTTCATCTTCTGCTTCACGCTCTGCTGGAACGAATTCATCTACGCGCTGACCTTCATCTCGTCGACGGGCCACAAAACGGTTCCGGTCGCGATCGTGAACGAATTCGTCGACGGCGATATCTATCGCTGGGGCTCGCTGATGGCGGGCGCGCTCGTAGGCTCGCTGCCGCTCGTTGTGCTCTACGCATTCTTCGTCGAGCATTACGTGTCGGCGATGACCGGCGCGGTAAAAGAATAAAATTTCCAAATTCCGGGAGAAAAACAATGGCCAAGGAACGGATCGGTTTTGTCGGCGTCGGCCTGATGGGCCACGGCATGGCGAAGAATCTCGTCGAGAAGGGCTATCCGCTGACGATTCTCGGCCACAGGAACCGCGCGCCGGTCGAGGATCTCGTCAAACGCGGCGCAGTTGAAGCGCACGCGGCGAGGGAGCTCGCCGAAAAAAGCGACGTGATCTTCCTTTGCGTCACGGGCGCGGCTGAAGTCGACGCGCTGATGCGCGGCAAAGACGGGGTCGCGGCGGGTGCGAAAAAAGGGGCGATCGTGGTCGATACGTCCACTTCCGAGCCCACGCTCACGCGCGCTCTCGCGGAAGAACTCGCCGCGCGCGGCGTGACGTTCTGTGATGCTCCGCTCGCCCGCACGCCGAAGGAGGCGGAGGAGGGCAAACTTGGCGTCATGATGGGCGGCGATGCCGCTACCTTCGAGAAGTTGAAGCCGATCCTCGCGTGCTTCGCCGATACCGTTCATCACGTCGGCCCGGTGGGCGCGGGTCACGCGATCAAGCTCATCAACAATTTTCTCGCCATGGGCTATGGCGCGATTTACGCTGAGGCGATTGCGCTCGGGCGCAAGGCCGGGATCGAGCCGAAGATTTTCGACAAGGTGATCCGCGGCGGCCGCATGGATTGCGGCTTCTATCAGACCTTCATGGGCTATGCGCTCGACGGAAACCGCGAATCGCACAAATTCGCGCTCCGCAATGCCCACAAGGACATGCGCTATGTCACCAATCTCGGCAACGCGAGCGGCATCGTCAACGCGGTCGCTGCGGCGGTGAAGAACTCCTACGCCGCGGCGGAGGGCATGGGTTATGGCGGCGAGAACGTGCCGCTTCTCGTGGACGCGATCGCGCAGTTGAACGGACTTTCGCCGCTGCACGCGGCGAAGCGCTCGGCGGCGGAATAATCATTCCTCGACCAGCGCCTGGGCTTCGAGCGATTCTTTCGCTTTCATCCGCTGCTCACGGTACAAGAGATAAAGCCCCGAGGCGATCACGATCGCGACGCCCGCAAGCGTCCATGCGCTTGGTTTGTCGCCGAAGACAAGAAAGCCGGACGCGATCATCCAAACAATTTGCGTGTACATGAACGGCGCCAGAATCGGCGCCGGCGCGCGCCGGTGTGCCATGGTCAGGAATAGATGACCGATCCAGCCGTAAACGCCGGTCGTGAGCATGGCGATCACGAGCCAGAGACTATCGGGTGTCGTCCAGGCGAACGGCAAAGGCGCCGAGGTCGCGATCGCGCCGACGAGCGCCGAATAAAACACGGTCGTCGCGGTTGAGTCGTAGCTCGCCAACACGCGCGTCGAGAGGCTGTAAAGCGCATAGCTCAGCGCGCTCAGCACCGAAAAGGCGGCGGCGGGGTGAATGCCGCCGCCGCCCGGCCGCGTGACGAGCAACACGCCGGCAAAGCCGATGAGGATCGCCACCCAGCGGCGCGGGCCGATCCATTCGCCGAGCAACGGTCCCGCGAAAAGCGCCACGAAAAGCGGCGTGGTGAAGCCGATCGAGGAGGTTTGATCGAGCTGTAGAAAATGCAGGGCAATGAAATTGAAGACGGTGGAAAGCAGGAGAAGTGTCGAGCGGCCGATCTGCAGCCAGGGCCGCTTGGTTTTCAATATGCCCGGCGTCGTCCATGGATTGATGAAGATAAGCGACAGAAAGAAGTGGCTGACATAGCGGCCCCAAACCACCTGCAACGTGCTCATATGGTGGATCAGCACCTTCGCTGTCGTATCGAGGAGGGTGAAGCAGAACACGGCCGCGCACATCAGCGCGATGCCGGCGATCCTCGCTTGCGGGCCGGTGAGCGCGGGCCTGAAACGGGCGCGCTTGGAAATTCTTCTTTGCATTGTCCGGGCGATCAGTAGGTGGCGCGGCCGCCGGAGAGATCGAACACCGCGCCGGTCGTGAACGAGCAGTCGCTGGAGGCGGCGAAGGCTACGGTCGCCGCGATTTCCTCGACGGTCACGAAGCGGCCGCGCGGAATTTTCGACAGCATGTAATCGATGTGTTCCTGCGTCATCTGCGCGAAAATCGCGGTCTTTGCCGCCGCCGGCGTCACGCAATTCACCGCGATATCGTACTGCGCGAGCTCCTTGCCGAGCGATTTGGTGAGCGCGATCAGCCCTGCTTTCGACGCGGAGTAGGCGGGTGCGTTCGGATTCCCTTCCTTGCCCGCAATCGAAGCGACATTGACGATGCGGCCGTATTTCTGCGCGATCATGCCCGGCACCACGGCGCGGCAGCAATGAAACGGCCCGGTGAGATTAGTCGCGATCACCTGGCTCCAGTCCTTCGGCGGATATTCCCAAGTCGGCTTATTGGGGCCGGAAATGCCGGCATTGTTGACGAGGATGTCGATGCGCCCGAAGGCGTCGAGCGTCTCGCCACATGCGCGTTCGACCGCCTTCAGCTCCGTCACTTCGACGCCGAAGGCCTGCACCTTGCCGCGGCCGACGAGTTCGGAGGCAGTGCCCTCGGCGAGCTTGATGTCGCGGTCCCAGATCGCAACGGATGCGCCGGAATCGAGCATCCGTTCGACGATCGCGCGGCCGATGCCCTGGGCGCCGCCGGTGACGACGGCTATGCGGCCGGCAAGATCGATACGATTTCCCATCGGCTTTCCTTCCGGAACGGGCGTTAGCCATAACAGTAAACGACGAAAGCCCGTGGCGCGAGCGCGCAAGAAGCGCGCTTGCGAAGGCCGCGACCCGCCCCTAGGTTGCGGCGGTTTTATCGCGAGCGATCCGCATGGTGCCGAAGCGCTTCTGGACCGAAATGACGTGGGAAGACTTCCGCGACGGCGACCCCGGCGGCTGGATCGCCGTGTTGCCGGTTGCCGCCGTCGAGCAGCACGGCCCGCATCTGCCGGTCGGCGTCGACAGCTTCATTGCCGAGGGCTATCTCGCCCGCGTCCGCGCGCTTCTGCCTTCGTCGCTGCCGGTGACATTCCTGCCGCTGCAGGCGGTCGGAAAATCAGACGAGCATGTCGCGTTTCCCGGTACGCTCACGATTTCCGCCGAGACCGCGATCCGCGCCTGGACCGAAATCGGCGAGGGCGTGCACCGGGCGGGCGTCGAGAAGCTCGTCATCGTCAATTCGCACGGCGGCAACTCGCCGATCATCGATATTGTCGCGCGCGCCTTGCGCGTCCGCCTCGGCATGTTCGTCGCCACCACCTCGTGGCACCGGCTTGGTTATCCGAAAGGGCTGTTCTCGGAGGAAGAGATTGTGCATGGGATCCATGCGGGCGAGATCGAAACTTCGCTCATGCTGGCGCTGAAGACCGAGACGGTGCGCGGCAAGATGCCGAATGCAAAGTCCGTCACGGTGGCGATGGAGCGCGAATTCACGCAATTGCGCGCGGGCCATCCGGCGGGCTTCGGCTGGATGGCGCAGGACCTGCATCCAAGCGGCGCGGTAGGGAATGCCGCCGCTGGTACGCTCGATAAGGGCGAGAGCGCGCTCGATCACGGCGCGCGCGCTTTTGTCGCGCTTCTCGAAGATGTCCATCGCTTCGACCTCGCGCGTCTGAAGGCAGGGCCGCTCGGCGAGGATTTTTGATTCGAATTGTCCCCGCCGAATACGAGGACGGCCATGCGAGAGCTCGTCGGCAAGACGGCATTCGTGACAGGCGGGGCGAGCGGCATCGGATTCGCACTCGGCCGGGTCTTTGCAGGAGCGGGCATGAAAGTGATGCTCGCCGACATCGAGACGGACGCGCTGGCGGCCGCCGTTAATAGCCTGCGCGATTTGGGGCCGGGTGTGCGCGGCATTACCTGCGACGTTGCCGATCCTGTCAGCGTCGAGCGCGCGGCCAAGGCGTCGTACGAAGCATTCGGAAACGTGCATGTAGTCTGCAACAACGCCGGCGTCGGCGGCGGCAGCGGAATCGACTCCATCTCGCTCGACAATTGGCGATGGGTGCTCGACGTCAACCTGATGGGTGTCCTGCACGGCATCCGCACCTTCCTTCCGCATATCCGGGCCCACGGCGAAGGCGGCCACATCGTCAACACCGCGTCCATGGCCGGAATGGTGAGCGGGCTTGGATTCAGCCCTTACGCGACCAGCAAATTCGCGGTGGTCGCCATGTCGGAGGGACTCGCGACGCAACTTGAGCCGCTCGGCATCGGCGTGACCGTGCTCTGCCCCGGTTTTGTGCACACGCGCATCAGCGAGAGCGGGCGCAACCGGCCGGCGCGCTACGGCCGGGGAGAGACACCGGACCCCACGAGCTGGGCGGGCCAGCTCGCGGCGCGGCTTGCCGAACTCGCGCACTCCGGCCTCGACCCGGCTGAAGTCGCTGCGCGCGTCATTGCGGCGACCCGCGAGGACGAACTCTACGTGTTCACGCATCCAGAAATGCGCGTCGAGGTGGAGGCGCGGTTTGCCGCGATCCTCGCGGCGATGGACAAAGCAGCGGCCCGCTGAAGCTCTTGCAGCTGCGGCAATCTGGATATGTTGTATCGCCCGGCGCGATTTGATATAATATATCCAGAACCAGCCGCCGATGCGGCGCCCCGATCAAACCATGCAAGCACACGCCCACGATCATCATCGCGGCCCTCCCGAGATTTCTCCATCGCTATTGCGCCTGTCGGCGCTTGAGCGGATCGCGATCGCGGTGGCGCTCTCGGCGCTCCTGTGGGGCGCGGTGTTTTGGGCGCTTAGCTAGAGGCTTTGCATGACCGCGGCGCTTAATTTTCGCAACGTCACGCTGGGCTACGACCGCCACCCGGCGGTGCATCATCTTACCGGCACGGTCGCGGCCGGCGCGCTGCTCGCGATCATCGGGCCGAACGGCGCGGGCAAGAGCACGCTCCTGAAGGGAATCGTCGGCGCGATCCCGACGCTTGATGGCGTCATCGAGCGGGCGCAGGCGCGCCGCGAAGATATCGCGTATTTGCCGCAGATTGCCGAGATCGACCGCTCGTTTCCGATCACGATTTACGATCTCGTGGCCATGGGCCTCTGGCGCCGCGCCGGCCTCTTCGGCGCGATCGCGCGGGGCGAGCGCGACGACATCGAAAAAGCGATCTCAGCGGTCGGCCTCGAAGGTTTCGAGAGCCGCACCATCGGCACGCTTTCCGGCGGGCAGATGCAGCGCGCGCTGTTCGCGCGGCTGTTGCTGCAGAATGCGCAGCTGATCCTGCTCGACGAGCCGTTTACCTCGCTCGACGCCAAGACGATTTCCGACCTTATCGATCTTATCCGCCGCTGGCACGGCGAGCGCCGGACCATTCTGATCGTGTTGCACGATCTTGATCTTGCGCGCGCGCAGTTTCCAGAAACGCTGCTGCTCGCGCGGGAAGTGGTGGCCTGGGGGAAAACGCCGGAGGTTTTGACGGCGGAGAATCTCCTGAAGGCGCGGCAGATGTGCGAAGCCTTCGATCGCCACGCCGAAGTGTGCGAAACCGACCTGGCCTGAGCCCATGTATGACTTTCTGATCGCTCCCTTCACCGAGTTCGAATTCATGCGGCGGGCGCTCGTGGGAGCGCTTGCGCTTGCGGTCGGCGGCGCGCCGGTCGGCGTGTTTCTGATGTTGCGGCGCATGAGCCTTACCGGCGACGCCATGGCGCACGCGATTTTGCCGGGCGCCGCGGTCGGCTTTCTCTTTTCGGGCCTTGATCTCTTCGCGATGACCGTCGGCGGCATCGTTGCCGGCTTCACCGTCGCGCTCAGCGCCGGGCTTGTCGCGCGCTCGACCGAACTGAAAGAGGACGCTTCGCTCGCGGCGTTCTATCTCGTTTCGCTCGCGCTCGGCGTCTTGATCGTCTCGTTCAAGGGATCGAACATCGATCTCCTGCACGTGCTGTTCGGCAGCGTGCTTGCGCTCGACAACGCGACGCTGATTCTGATCGCGGCGATCGCCACCATCAGCCTGTTCATCCTCGCGGTGTTGTGGCGGCCGTTGGTGCTCGAATGCGTCGATCCGAACTTCCTGCGCTCGGTCAGCAAAGCGGGCGCGCCGACGCATCTCGCCTTTCTCGCGCTGATGGTTCTGAACCTCGTGGGCGCCTTTCACGGGCTCGGCACGCTGCTCGCGGTCGGGCTGATGATGTTGCCGGCGGCGGCCGCGCGCTTCTGGGCGAAGGATCTCACCTCGATGATGATCGTCGCCATTGTCGTTGCCATTCTCTCCGGCGTGATCGGCCTCCTCGTTTCCTATCACTCGGGTGCGGCGGCGGGGCCCGCGATCATCCTGGTAGCGGGCGTCTTTTACGCGGTCTCGCTCGTTCTCGGCCCGATCGGCAGTCTCAAGCGCCTGTGGGCGCCGGGCCGGCATCTCGAGGCCTGAACTCTATGGAGGTATCCATGTCAATTCGCAGAACCCTTCTCGCAATCCTGTTCGCGGTCAGCGCCGCCCTGCCGGCGGCGGCACAGGAAAAGCTGCCGGTGGTGGCGACCTTCTCGATCCTTGGAGATTTCGTGAAGAATGTCGGCGGCGATCGCGTTGCGGTCACGACGCTCGTCGGGCCCAACGGCGATACCCACGTCTATCAACCTTCGCCGGCGGATGCGAAGAAGTTAGCGGCCGCTAAAGTCATCTTCGTCAACGGCTTCAAACTCGAAGGCTGGATGGACCGGCTGATCAAGGCATCGGGCACCAAGGCGAGCGTCATAGTGACGGTCAAGGGTATTACGCCGCGCGAGATGGCCGAGGCCGATGAGCACGCGCATGAGCGCGGCGTCGATCCACATGCCTGGCAATCGATCGCGAATGCGCGGATTTACGTGGCGAACATCCGCGATGCGTTGATCACGGCCGACCCTGACGGCAAGTCGGCTTACGAGAAAAACACGGATGATTATCTCGCAAAGCTCGCGATGGTGGAAACCGAGGTCAAGGAGGGAATCGCGAAGATCCCCCCCGAGCGGCGGCGGATTATCACAACGCACGATGCCTTCGGCTACTTCGGCGCCGCTTACGGCTTTGAATTCATCGCGCCGCAAGGGGTCTCGACCGAAACGGAAGCCTCGGCGCAGGATGTCGCCAAGATCATTCGTCAGATCAGGGCGCAGAAGATACCGGCGGTGTTCCTCGAAAACGTCAGCGATCCGCGGCTCGTCCAACGCATCGCCGATGAAACCGGCGCCAAGATCGGCGGCACGCTCTATTCCGACGCGCTTTCGGCGGAGGATGGTCCCGCCTCGACCTATGTCGACATGATGCGCCACAACATCCGCGAGCTTTCGGCGGCGCTAACGAGTTGAAAACGCCGCCCGCCGGGCCTTGTCCCGGCGATCGGTTGCTCCTAGATCATGGGCGCCCGGACTTTGTCCGGGCGCTTTTTCATTTGGTTGATCCCAATGTCCGACAAAATTCCCGTCACCGTACTCACCGGCTATCTCGGCGCCGGCAAGACCACGCTTCTCAACCGCATCCTTTCCGAGCCGCACGGCAAGAAATACGCCGTGATCGTCAACGAGTTCGGCGAGATCGGCATCGACAATGACCTCGTGGTCGGCGCCGACGAGGAAGTGTTCGAGATGAACAACGGCTGCATCTGCTGCACCGTGCGCGGCGATCTGATCCGCATTCTCGATGGGCTTCTCAAGCGGCGCGGAAAGTTCGACGGCATTCTGGTCGAGACCACGGGTCTCGCCGATCCCGCGCCGGTGGCGCAGACGTTTTTCCTCGACGATACGGTGGGGAGCCGCACGGCGCTCGACGCGGTGGTGACCGTCGCCGACGCGAAATGGCTGAGGGAGCGGCTGAAGGACGCGCCGGAGGCGAAGAACCAAATCGGCTTTGCGGATATCATTCTTCTCAACAAGACCGATCTCGTGACGCCGGAAGAATTGCGCGATGTGGAGGCGCGCATCCGCGCGATCAATCCTTACGCCAGGATTTATCGCAGCGAGCGCTGCGACGTGCCGGTCCAATCCCTCCTCGGACAGGGGGCTTTCGACCTACAGCGGATTCTTTCGATCGAGCCGGAGTTTCTCGCCGAAGACCACAGCCACGACCACGATCATCACGATCACCATCACAACGGCGGCCTCAAGCATTATCACGACGAAGAGATGCAATCACTGTCGCTGAAAAGCGAAAAGCCCCTGGATCCGGAAAAATTCCTGCCATGGATCAACGATCTCGTCGCCAGGGAAGGCCCGAAGATTCTCCGTTGCAAAGGAATCCTCTCGTTCAAGGACGACCCGCAGCGCTTCGTGTTGCAGGGCGTGCACATGGTGCTCGACGGCGATCACCAGCGCGAGTGGAAGCCCGATGAGAAGCGCGAAAGCCGGCTCGTTTTCATCGGCCGCGAGCTTGACGCCGGCGCGATCGAGCAAGGCTTTCTCGCCTGCGCCGCCTGAGGCGGTGTCCCATGCCCGCCGATGACGTTTCGCTGACATCGAAGGTGCGCGCGGTCGAAGCGGGCGGCCATGTGGTGGCGATCCATTTCGTCGGCGAAAGTGCTGCGATCGCGACCGGCGAGGGCGAGGTTCTGGTCGCCGGCGGCAACGAGGCGCTGATCAAGGCGCATCAGGGCGTGATTCTTGCCGCAGCCGGAGACGGTTCACGCATTTTCACCGCGGGCGATGATGGCAAGCTGGTTGCCACCGATATCGACGGCAAGCAGGAGGTACTCGCGGCTTGCGGGGGCAAATGGATCGATCAAGTCGCGCTCGGGCCTTCGGGCACAATCGCATGGTCTTCGGGAAAGACAGCTTTTGTGCGCACCAATAAGGGCGAGCGGAGTCTCGAAGTGTCCTCGACCGTGGGAGGGCTCGCCTTCGCACCCAAAGGACTGCGGCTTGCGATCGCGCATTACAACGGCGCCACCCTCTGGTTTCCGAACGCCGATGCAAAGCCCGAAACACTCACTTGGAAAGGCTCGCATCTCGGCGTGCTGTTTTCACCCGACGGCCGATTCCTGATCACCACGATGCAGGAGCCGGCCCTGCACGGCTGGCGGCTTTCCGATGGCCAGCACATGCGCATGTCCGGCTATCCCGCGCGCGTGCGCTCTTTCGGCTTCAGTGCCGACGGCGATTGGCTCGCGACCTCCGGCGCGCAGGAAGTGATTCTGTGGCCGTTTCGAACGCGCGACGGGCCGATGGGCAAGGAGCCCCTCATGCTCGCGCCGGGCCCGGAGGACGCGCGGGTCTCCGCTGTTGCCGGTCATCCGCAACAAGCCGTCCTCGCCGTGGGTTACAGCGACGGAATGGTGATCTTGGCGCGGCTCGAGGATGCGGCTGAAGTTCTCGTAAGCCGGCCGGGCGGCGCGCCGGTCACGGCGCTTGCCTGGCGCGGCGACGGCAGGCAGCTCGCCTTCGGAACAGAGGCGGGAAAAGCCGGGCTGCTCGCGCTCTAGAGATTCCGTACCAGAACGTTCTTGAACTGCCAGGGATCGTCGTGATCGAGATCCTCGGGGAAGAACATGTTGCGGTCCTTGAGCGGGTGCCAGTCGGTATAGGTGCCGATCACCGGTCCCAGATACGGCAACTGCACCTCGAGGCAACGGCGGAAATCCATTTCGTCGGCTTCGACGATGCCGGCTTTCGGATTTTCAAGCGCCCATACCATGCCGGCGAGCACCGCCGAGGTCACCTGCAGGCCGGTCGCGTTCTGATAGGGCGCGATCGCCTTCGTCTCCTCGATCGAAAGCTGCGAGCCGTACCAATAGGCGTTGTTCTTGTGGCCGTAGAGGAGGACGCCGAGCTCGTCGATGCCTTCGACGATTTCGTTTTCGTCCATGATGTGCCAATGCGGCTGGAAGTAGCCGCCGGCGCCGAACATTTCGTGCAGCGACAATACCGCGTCGTTTGCCGGGTGATAGGCGTAGTGGCAGGTCGGCCGATAGACGACCTTGTCGCCTTCGCGCGATGTGAAGTAATCGGCGATCGAGATCGATTCGTTGTGCGTGATGCAGAAGCCGTAATGCGGGCCGGGCGTCGGGCACCAGGAACGCACGCGTGTGTTGGCGCCGGGCTGCAGGAGATAGATCGCGGCACCGCAGCCGTTCTTGTGGCTGCGGCCGGTATCGGGCATCCATTTTTCGTGCGTGCCCCAGCCGAGCTCGGCCGGTTGCGAGCCTTCGGAAACGAAACCCTCAATCGACCAGGTATTGACGAAGGTGTGCAAGGGCTTCGGCTTTGCGCGCCCCTGCGTGTCGCGCTCGGCAATATGCACGCCGGTGACGCCGGTTTTCTGCATGAAGCGCGCCCACTTTTCCTGCGTTTTCGGCTCGGGGTCGTTCATGCCGAGGTCGGCGGCGATGTTCAGAAGTCCCTGCTTGACGAACCACGACACCATGCCGGGGTTGGCGCCGCAGCAGGAGACCGCGGTGACCGTGCCCGGATTCTTACGCTTAGTGTCACGCACCGTCTCGCGCAGCGCATAATTGGTGCGGTCGCCGGCGCTGATCTTGCTGTCGAAATAAAAGCCCTTCCAGGGCTCGACCACGGTGTCGATGTAGAAGACGTTGAGCTCGCGGCAAAGATTGATGATGTCGAGAGAGGAGGTATCGACCGAGACGTTGACGCAAAAGCCTTGACCGCTGCCGGCGGTCAGAAGCGGCGTGAGGACCTCGCGATAATTCGCCTTGGTGAGGCCGGTCTTGACGAACTTGATGCCGCGCTCGTCGAGGAGGTGGCGGTTCCTGTCGGAAGGGTCGATGACGACGAAGCGGGACTTATCGTATTCGAAATGCCGCTCGATCAAGGGCAGCGTGCCCCGGCCGATCGAGCCGAACCCGATCATCACGATCGGGCCGCTGATCTTGCCATGAATCGGCCAGTTGCTCACTTTCGCACCTCCAAGTTCGCGCGGCCCGTGGATGCCGCGTCATAAAAGCGTGAAACGCGCCGTGCGACAAAGAGTCCGAAACTCATGAGGCACGGCGAACGCGAGAGGTCAACGATTTCACCGCGATTCCTGTGGATTTTTCCGCCACCACCGGCGCAATCTCGCCGGTCGCGACGACGAGACCGCGCGCGCCAAAAAGCGCGTTCGGAACGAGTTCGAGCGCGAGAAAACGGTCGCGTTCGAACGGGCCGGGCATGCGAAGCTCTCCGGTGAGCGCGGAAGAAAAGCCGAATCGTTTGTAGTAAGGCTCGTCGCCGACCAAGAGCACGGCGCGATGGCCGAGCGTTGACGCTTTTTCGATCGCCGCCCGCATCAGCGCCGAGCCGATGCCGCGGCCCTGATGGGCGGGGTGAACCGCGAGCGGACCGAGCAAGAGCGCCGGATGTTCACGCCCCGCCGCCACGTGCCAAAGGCGGACCGTGCCGATCAGCCGTCCGTTCTTGGCTCTCGCCGAGAAAGAAAGCCCATCAGCGGGCAGCCGGCCTTCGCGCAAGCGTTCCGAGGTCTTTTTCCGCCGCCTCCGGCCCAAGCACAGGTCGAGCAGCGACTCGCGGGCGCCGGCCTCGGCCGGTGCCTCGCGTTCGATGCGGATCATCTTCTAGATGACGTAGGATTTGAGCGGCGGAAAGCCGTTGAAGGCGACCGAGCTGTAAGTGGTCGTATAGGCGCCCGCCGCTTCGATCAGCACCTTGTCGCCGATCTCGAGCGTGACCGGCAGCATGTACGGCTCTTTCTCGTAGAGCACGTCCACCGAGTCGCAGGTCGGGCCTGCGATCACGCAGGGCGCAAGCTTGGCGCCGTCCTTCGGCGTGCGGATCGGATAGCGAATCGACTCGTCGATCGTCTCCGCGAGGCCGCTGAATTTGCCGATGTCGAGATAGACCCAGCGCACCGGGTCGTCGGCCGACTTTTTCGAAATCAGCACGACTTCCGCCTCGATCATGCCGGCATCGCCGACGAGGCCGCGGCCCGGCTCGATGATCGTCTCGGGGATACGGTTGCCGAAATGCTTGCGCAGCGCGCGGAAGATCGATTTGCCGTAAGCGTCGACCTTCGGCACGTTCTTCAGGTAACGCGCGGGGAAGCCGCCGCCGAGATTGACCATGGCGAGCGTCAGCCCGCGCTCGGACATCTCGTTGAAGATGGAAGCGGCCGAGGCAAGCGCCTTGTCCCAGGCCTTCACGTCGTTCTGCTGCGAGCCGACATGGAAGGAGATGCCGTGAGCGACGAGGCCCATGCGATGGGCATGCTCGAGGATGCCCGAGGCCATTTCGGGCACGCAGCCGAATTTGCGCGACAGCGGCCATTCGGCGCCGGAGCCGTCGCAGAGGATACGGCAGAATACCTTGGAGCCGGGAGCGGCGCGGGCGATCTTGTCGACTTCCACGTCGCTGTCGACGGCGTAGAGCCGCACGCCTAGCTCGTAGGCGCGCGCGATATCGCGCTCCTTCTTGATCGTGTTGCCGAAGGAGATGCGGTCCGCCGTTGCGCCCGCGGCCAGCACCATCTCGATTTCGGCGGGAGAAGCCGTGTCGAAGCTGGAGCCGAGCTCAACGAGGAGCTTCAGGATCTCCGGCGAGGGATTGGCCTTCACGGCGTAGAACACCCGCGTGTCAGGCAGGCTCTTGGCGAAGGCAAGATAGTTTTCGCGGATGACATCAAGGTCGACGACCAGGCAAGGGCCTTCCTCGCGGCGTCGCTTGAGGAATTTGCGGATACGTTCGGTCACTTCTTCGTCTCCTTCACTCCAATTTCAAGCCCTGGATGACGGATGCCGAAGGTTCTCGCGCGATTGCGCTTTCCCGTGGCGGGCCCGTCACCCGCTCGCCAGCCAGAGGCCGGCCTTTGAAGTGCCGATGTGACATCGCGATTCCGGAAACCGGAGCTTGATGTCACTGCTTGGATTGGGGAGAGCCCCGCACCGCACAGCCGGCAAGAGTAGTGCCTCTTCAGTACTGCCGACTCCTTTCATCGGAATCGGAAGAGACCAAAAAAGCCCGCTACGTCGTTGCTTTAAGTCGCGTCCCTCGCGGAGAGCGGGGTCGGCCGGTTTTGTCTCCGGCTACCGGTCTGCCCGACAGCTTTCCGGCCTCTTGTCCGGGTCTCTGTCGACCGGCACGCGACCACAGGCACGTGCGAATTTGGGCAATTCCGCACATAAGGGAAAATGCTCGCTTGTGCAAGAGAAAATCGCTTGACTCGCGAAAAATTTTTCGCGTGGCGAAGTCGTGACGAAAATCTGAATCGAAAGTTAAGCGGCGCGACGCTCACGCTCCACGCTCAGCGCTCGATGAAGGGCTCGATCTTCGACGCGCGGCGCACAAAATTGAAAATGATCACGCAAGCGGCGGCGACGAAGATCGCTTCGAGCACGTAAGCGCCGATCTCGCCGAGCCCAAACAGGCCCGCGATCGCCCATCCGGTCGCCATTCCGGCCGGCGCCGATGATCTCCCGATCAGAATCGCGGCGCTCAGCACCGTAATCACGTTGGTCCAGTGGACCCCGCGGGCGCTTTCCGCTCCTTCCGACATGGTTTTGCTCCAAAATGGGCCGCCGGACTCGCATCCCGGCACCATCGCGCTAGAATGGCGGGCAATCTGGCGCGGAACGGCATCTCGATCAAGCTCGCCGGCCGCGCCTTTCGCTTGAGCGAAGGCATTGAGGGCGGGAATCATGGTCGAATTGAGCGCGAGCAGCCGGCGCGGTGTTGTCGTGGCGCCACACTATCTCGCCGTCGAAGCCGGCCGCGGCGTGCTCGCCGAGGGCGGAAACGCGCTGGAGGCCGCGATCGCGGCCGCCGCCGCGATCATTCCCGCCTATCCGCACATGAATCATATCGGCGGCGACGGCTTTTGGATCATTCGCGAGCCCTCCGGCCGCATTCGCTACGTCGAGGCCTGCGGTTTCGCCGGCGCCAAGGCGACGCGGGCGCTCTACGCCGAGCATGGCTTCAAGACGATCCCGGCGCGCGGGCCGCTCGCGGCACTCACGGTTCCCGGCGCGGTCGGCGGCTGGATGCTTGCCTGCGAGGCCGCCAAGACCACAGGCGGCAAAATGCCGCTTTCGCGCCTGCTGGAGCCTGCGCTTGCCATCGCCCGCCAGGGCAGCCCGGTTTCCCGCTCAATGTCGTGGCGCCTTGCCTATGAGCGTGCCACTGACATCAAAGCGCCAGGCTTCGCCGAGACCTTCCTGATTGATGGCAAGCCGCCACGGGAGGGGGCGGTCCTCTCCACCGGGCGGCTCGTCGACACGTTCGAGCGGCTGATCGCCGCCGGGCTCGACGATTTCTACCGCGGCGACGTGGGCCGCGAGATCGCCGCTGATCTCGACCGTATCGGCAGCCCGGTCACGCGCGCCGATCTCGAACGTTATCGCGCCGTGCTGCGAGAGCCGCTGCCGATCAAGCTCGCGAAGAGCACGGTCTATACCTCGCAGCCGCCGACGCAGGGTCTCGCAACGCTCCTTATCCTTGGGATCTTCGAGCGCCTGGCGCAGCCCGCGGCCGAAAGCTTTGCCTATGTCCATGGGATTATTGAAGCGACGAAGCGGGCCTTCAAGATCCGGGATCGGGTGGTGACCGATTTCGATCGGCTGAAGGAAGACCCGGCGGCCTCGCTCACACCGGCAGTGCTTGAGCGCGAGGCGAAAGCGATCGACCTGCAGAAGGCCGCGCCCTGGCCGGAACCGGCAAAAAAAGGCGACACGATCTGGCTCGGCGCGGTCGATGCCTCGGGGCTCGCGGTTTCCTATATCCAGTCGCTGTTCTGGGAGTTCGGCTCGGGCTGCGTGCTGCCTTCGACCGGCATCGTCATGCAGAACCGCGGCTCAAGCTTCTCGCTCAATCCGAAGGCGCTGAATGCGCTGGAGCCCGGCCGCCGGCCGTTCCATACCCTTTGTCCGGCGCTTGCGGTCCTCGATGACGGCCGAATTCTTTCGTTCGGGACCATGGGCGGCGAGGGGCAGCCGCAAACGCTTGCCACCGTCTATACGCGCCTCGTCACTTATAATGTGCCGATTGCCGAGGCGATCGATCGGCCGCGCTGGCTCCTGGGCCGTACCTGGGGCACCGAAATCACCAATGTGCGGATTGAATCCCGGTTTCCCGAAAATGTGATTGCCGCGCTCAAAAAGGCGGCCCACGACATCGAGGTGCTGCCGGACAGCTATTACGAGATCATGGGGCACGCCGGTGGCGTGACGATCGGCCCCAAGGGCGAGATCGAAGGCGCCCACGATCGGCGTTCGGATGGCGGCGCGGCGGGCGCTTAACTACGACTTAAGGCTCGAATTCAGTGTTACCAGGCGAGACCTTACGCCACGCTTCCGCCGGACTGCGCTGGCCTGTTCGAGGGTCTATATAAGGCGAACCATGAAAACCTTGAGCCTAGCGGCATTTGCCGCTCTCTTTCTCCTCGCCGGCATCGCAGGCGCGAGCGCGCATCCGCATGTGTGGGTGACTTCGAAGAGCGAGCTTGTTTACTCACCCGACGGCAGGCTCAAGCAAATCCGTCACGCCTGGACCTTCGACGACATGTTTTCGGCCTTTGCCTCCCAAGGGCTCGACAAGAATGGCGACGGCAAGTTTTCGCGTGACGAGCTTGCGGACCTTGCCAAGACCAATGTCGAATCGCTGAAGGAGTTCGGTTATTTCACCGTCAGCAAGAAGGGCGAAAAGCCGCTCGAATTTGAGGACCCGGTCGATTATTACCTCGAAGCCGACGACAAGGGTATTCTGACGCTGCACTTCACCCTGCCGGTCAAGGGGCAGGGTCCGAAAGGCAACATGACGCTGCAGGTGTACGACCCGACCTATTTCGTCGCCTTTTCCTTCGCCGATGAAAAACCCGTGACGCTGACCGGCGCTCCGGCGGGATGCTCGGCCGCGACCAAGGGTCCTGACGATTCGTCTTCGCAAGGCAACACGCCGGAGTCGTTTTTCGCGCAGTTGAACGCGGGTTCGAGCTACGGCGAGATGTTCGCGAACAACATCATGGTGCGCTGTCAGTGAGGCTTTCCTTGCGAAATTCTCGTGTGCTGGGCCTTGCCGTTGTTTTCGGGCTCGTCGGCGGAGATCTTCTTGCCTATGCCGCACCGGCACTCGCGCAAGTCACGCCCTTCGGCGGAAGCGCGGGGTTGGTGCCCTCGTCCGGCTTTACCCGGTGGATTTTGGCCGAACAGGCGCAATTCTATCGCGCGCTTTCGAGTTCGGTGAGCGCGGCGAAGACCGATGGCTATGCGGCCTTCGGCCTTGCCTGGCTCTCTTTTCTCTACGGCATCTTCCACGCCGCCGGGCCCGGCCACGGCAAGGCGGTGATTTCGTCCTATCTCATTGCCGACGACGCTACGATCAGGCGCGGGGTCGTGCTCTCCTTCGCGGCGGCGATCGCGCAGGCGATCGCCGCGATCGCGCTCGTAGGGATCGCGGCACTTTTGCTCGGTGCGACCGCCAAGGCCATGAATGAAACCGTGCGTTACCTCGAACTCGGCGCCTATGGCGTGATCGTGCTGTTCGGGCTTTCGCTCGCCTGGCGGAAGGGCCGCGCGTTTTTCTCGGCGCTCTCAAAGCGTGCCGATGCTGAACACGCGCATCATCATGACCACGGCCACAGCCACGACCACGATCATCACCACCATGATCACGGCCATAGCCATAGCCACGATCATGACCATGTACACGATGAGCATTGCGGTCATTCGCACGGCCCTGAGCTTTCGGAGCTCAAAGGCAAGGGCTGGCTGAAGCGCGGGCTTACGGCGGTGCTTGCCGTCGGCATGCGCCCGTGTTCCGGCGCGATCCTCGTGCTCGTATTCGCGCTTTCGCAGGGAATTTTCGCGGTCGGGGTTGCCGCGACCTTCGCCATGGCGTTCGGCACCGCCATCACCGTGACCGCGATCGCGCTTCTCGCGGTTTGGGGCAAGGGGATCGCGGTCTGGCTGACCAAACGCCCGGCCGGGGGAGCGACAATCCTGATCTATGGGGTGGAAGTGGCCGCAGCGCTTATGATCGTTGCCTTCGGCGGCCTCCTGTTTACCGGCATGATGGCTTCGGAGCGCCTCTTTCTGGGCGGATAGGCCGAGCCGCCATCAGTGGTTGTCGCGAAAATAGGCAAACATCGCGCCGGCACCTGGCATAACAGCCTTATCTATTTTCGCAGTGCGCCAAATTGCGACCTATCCTGCCTGCCGGCAATTTCGCTGCTGTCCTCCCTGTGATTACGAAATTGCGCGAGACCGCACTTCGTGCGAATTTTAGGTAGCGAGGGCTGACCTAACCGCCTACATCGGACGCTCACAAGGCGCCTATATAGAGTGGCGCAGCCTCCCGGCGCGGAGACAGCCATGGCGAATTACAAGGTTTCCCTCGACGACCGTTACGACCTTTCCAAGGATCGCGTGTTCCTCACCGGAACGCAGGCGATCGTGCGGCTCACGCTCATGCAAAAAGAGCGTGATCGGCGAGCGGGGCTGAATACCGCCGGCTACGTCACCGGTTACCGCGGCTCACCGCTCGGCGGGCTCGACCAGACCTTCCTCCGCGCCAAAGGGCCGCTGGAAAAATACGACGTCAAATTTCAGCCCGGCCTCAACGAGGATCTCGCGGCGACGGCACTCTGGGGCTCGCAACAGGCGGAGTTGCGCGGCGAAGGCAAGTTCGATGGCGTCTTCGGTATCTGGTACGGCAAAGGCCCGGGCGTCGATCGCACGGGTGACGTTTTCCGCCACGCGAATTTCGCCGGTACCTCGAAGAACGGCGGCGTGCTCGCGCTGATGGGCGACGATCACACCTGCGAATCCTCCACCACCGCACATCAATCGGAATTCCATTTCGTCGACGTGATGATCCCCATCCTGAACCCGGCGGGCGTTCAGGAGCTTCTCGATTTCGGCCTGCATGGCTTCGCGATGTCCCGTTTCGCGGGCGTCTGGGTCGGCATCAAATGCGTGAAGGAGACGATCGAATCGACGGCCGTGGTCGACGGCTCGCTCGATCGCGTCAAGGTCGCGATCCCGCAGGATTACACGATGCCGCCCGGCGGCCTCAACATTCGCGGCCTCGACGGAGCGCTCGCGCAGGAAGCGCGGCTGCATGATTTCAAGCGCGACGCCATGCTCGCTTATGTGCGCGCGAACAAGCTCAATCGCATTATCACTTCCGGCGGCAAGAACGCGAAAATCGGCATCATCACCACCGGCAAGAGCTATCTCGACGTGCGGCTCGCCTTTGACGAGCTTGGCATCGACGAGGTGCGCGCGAACGAGCTCGGCATCCGCCTCTACAAGATCGGCTGCCCGTGGCCGATCGAGCCGCAAGGACTGAAGGAATTCGCCGAGGGCCTCGATCTCATCATCGTGGTCGAGGAGAAGCGTTCGCTCATCGAAGTGCAGGTGCGCGAAGAGCTCTACGGCACGCCGAACCAGCCGGTGGTGATCGGCAAGAAGGACGAGGAAGGCCACTGGCTCTTCCCGGTGAAGGCGGCGCTCGATCCCAACGATATCGCGATTACGATCGGCGCGCGTATTTTGAAGCGCGGGCACATCGACGACATTTCCGATCGCGTCAACCGGCTGAAGCAGGCGCAGGCGGCGCTCGCCGAGACGCAGGACGTCGCTTCCCGCACGCCCTATTTCTGCTCGGGCTGTCCGCACAACACCTCGACCGTGGTGCCGGAGGGCATGCGCGCCTATGCCGGCATCGGCTGCCACACCATGGCGCTCTACATGAACCGCTCGACCATGGGCTTCACCCAGATGGGCGGCGAGGGCGCGAACTGGATCGGGGAAGCGCCGTTCTCCAAGCGCCCGCACGTGTTCCAGAACCTCGGCGATGGCACCTACAACCACTCGGGCATTTTGCCGATCCGCGCCTGTGTCGCGTCCGGCATCAACATCACCTACAAGATTTTGTTCAACGACGCGGTCGCCATGACCGGCGGCCAACGCCACGAAGGCGGGCTCAACGTTTACGCCATCGCGAACCAGGTCGCAGCGGAAGGCGTGAAGAAGCTCGTGCTCGTCACCGACGAGCCGTGGAAATACCCGAAGAGCGTGAAATGGCCTGAGGGCATGACCATTCATCATCGCGACGAGCTCGACCACATCCAGCGCGAGCTCGCGGCGACGCCCGGCGTGACCGCGTTGATTTACGATCAGACCTGCGCCGCCGAGAAGCGCCGGCGCCGCAAGCGCGGCGAGTATCCCGATCCCGACAAGCGCGTGATCATCAACGAACTCGTGTGCGAAGGCTGCGGTGATTGCGGCGTGCAGTCGAATTGCGTGTCGGTGCAGCCTTTGGAGACCGAATTCGGCCGTAAGCGCGAGATCGACCAGTCGAGCTGCAACAAGGATTTCAGCTGCGTCAAAGGTTTCTGTCCGTCCTTCGTCACCGTGCACGGCGCCAAGCTCAAGCGCGGCACAGGGGCCGCGGCAAGCGCGGGCGACTTGCTGCCACTGCCGGAGCCGAAATTGCCTGCGATCAACGGCACCTTCGGCATCATCATCACCGGTATCGGCGGCACCGGCATCGTTACGATCGCGCAGATTCTCGGCACCGCGGCGTACATGGACGGCAATGCCGCCGGCGTCATCGATATGGCGGGGCTCGCGCAAAAAGGTGGCGCGGTGTTCAGCCATCTCCGCATTGCCAAGAGTCCTGACGACATCCACGCGATCCGTATTCCGGCGCGTGGCGCGCATCTCGTACTCGGCGGTGATATCGTCGTCGTCGGCTCCAAGCGCGTGCTCTCGGCCATGCGCTCGGGCGAAACCACGGTCGTGGTCAACACGCATGAGACGCTGCCCGGAGATTTCACGCGCAATGCCGACTTCTCGCTTCCGACCGAGCGTCTGAAGCGCGAGATCGCGCGGGCCGCCGACAAGGACCACGCGCATTTCATCGAAGCGACGAAGCTTTCCTCGGCGCTGTTCGGCTCCTCCACCGGCCAGAACATCTTCCTTGTGGGCTACGCCTATCAGCTCGGCGGCGTACCGATCTCGGCGGAGGCGATCTTGCGCGCGATCGAATTGAACGGCGAGGCGGTGGCGATGAACAGGGCCGCCTTTGAATGGGGCCGCCGCGCGGCGATCGATCCGGAAGCGGTCGCTAAACTCGTGACGCCGATCACGGCGCCGACGGAAGCGCGCCGGCTTTCGACCTCGCTCGATGAGACGATTGCGCGCCGCGTCGAATTCCTTACCGCCTATCAGAATGCCACCTATGCCAAGCGCTATCGCGATTTTGTCGAGCGCGTGCGCGCGGCGGAAGCGGCAAAAGCGCCGGGCGAGACAGCGCTTTCGGAAGCGGCCGCGAAATATCTCTTCAAGCTGATGGCCTATAAGGACGAGTACGAAGTCGCGCGCCTCTTCACCGATGGCTCGTTCGAAAAACAGATCGCGGCGACCTTCGACGGCAACCTTCGCTACGAATTTCATCTGGCGCCGCCCTTGCTCGCGAAGAAGGACCCGAATAGCGGGCGCCCGCGGAAGATGAGCTTCGGGCCATGGATCAAGCCCGCCTTCGGTGTGCTTGCGAAGTTCAAGTTCCTCCGCGGCACCCTGCTCGATCCGTTCGGCTACAGCGAGGAACGCAAGCTCGAGCGCAAGCTGATCGCGGATTACGTCGCCAATCTCGAGGAATTGATTGCTACGCTCACCCCTTCGAACCGCGCGCTTGCGGTTGCGATTGCCTCGATTCCCGAGAAGATCCGCGGCTTTGGTCCGGTCAAGCAGCGCTCGGTCACGGCGGCGAAAGCCGAGGAAGCTGTGCTTCTCACCCGCCTTCGCAACGCGGTGAAGACCGGCGAACCCGCTCCGATTGCGGCGGCGGCGGAATAGCGGCGTTCCGTCCGGGTCTACAAGGGCGATGCCGGCACCTTGAGCACCGCAACGGCTCGGCCATAATCCGCTGGCTGGCTTGGGCAGCGCGGAACTCTCGGACCCCACGTGATCTCGCGGGAGCATTTAGCGGAAATCGCCCATTGGGCGCGGGATCTCAGCGACAGCGAGATCGAGCAGGCGCGCCGCGGCATCGTCGAAAAGACCTTCCCGACCGGCAGCTACATCTGCCACCGCGGCGATCGCCTCGATTCCTGGACCGGGGTTGTCAACGGCCTCGTCAAGATGGGCACCGTCTCGAAAAGCGGAAAGGACGTGACCTTTACCGGTCTGCGGACAGGCGGCTGGTTCGGCGAAGGAACGATCCTGAAGGGCGAGCCCCGCCGCTACGATATCGTCGCGCTGCGTGGAACGCGGATGGCGTTGATGAGCCGCGCGACCTTCCTGTGGCTGTTCGAGCATAGCGTCGCGTTCAACCGCTTTCTCGTGCGCCAGCTCAACGAGCGGTTGGGTCAGTTCATCGCCGTCGTCGAATATGATCGCACGCTGGAAGCAACGGAGCGGGTCGCCCGCAACATTGCTTGGCTCTTTAATCCGGTCCTGTTTCCCGGCGGCGGAACGCATCTTGAGATCAGCCAGGAGGAACTCGGCCTTCTGTGCGGTATCTCCCGCCAGGCCACCAACAAGAGCCTTCAAATTCTGGAGAACAAGGGCCTTCTTCGCGTGGAACGGGGCGGCATTACCGTCCTCGATCTCGCGCGCCTCGCGCAATATGGAGAATGAAACGCCCGCTACGGGGGTTTTCCCGCGGTTGTCTTCGACTAAAGGAAGAATTCGGCGCGCTTCGCCGCGGGCCCAGGCTCTATGTGATTGGCCCGTCTGAGGTTATTATGTATGCAGCCCAGTTAGCGGCTCGCGGAAGTCTTGCGTCGTCTGTCAATTGATGACTTGCGGAACGCGGATTTCGTTGCAACTGATTGGGCCAAGCTCCGGCACAGGAGCAGGTTCGAGAAAATCTAGCCATTTGGCCTACAGGGATGGGGAGCGTGCGCGCCGAAGCCACGACCTATACGGACACGTTTCCGAAGCTTTTGCTTCTGAACGCCGCCCAGCGCGGCGAGCGGCCGGCCATGCGCGAGAAGGATCTCGGCATCTGGCAGGCCTGGACATGGGAGCAGGTGCTCGACGAAGTGCGCGCCTTCGCGCTCGGGCTGAAGGAGCTCGGATTGGCGCGCGACGACAAGGTCGCGATCGTCGGCAACAACCGCCCGCGGCTTTATTGGTCGATGTGCGCGGCGCAATCGCTCGGCGCCGTTCCCGTTCCCGTCTATCAGGACTCGGTCGCCGACGAGATGGCCTATGTGCTCGCGCATGCGGGCGTGAAGGTCGCGGTGGTCGAGAACCAGGAGCAGGTCGACAAGCTATTGTCGATTTCCGAGCGCCTGCCGGAGCTCGCCTACATTATCTATGACGAGCCGCGCGGGCTTCGGGATTATGATCACACCCGGCTCAAATCCTTCGTCGATGTGCAGAAAATCGGCCGCGCGCTCGATCCGCGCGCATCCGCGGTTTGGTGGCAGGATTCGATCACCAAGGGCAAGGGCTCGGATCTTTGCGTCATTCTCTACACCTCCGGCACTACCGGCCGCCCCAAGGGCGTGATGCTCACCTACGACAACGCGATCAAAAGTTCGCGCAATGCCAACGCCTACGACAAGCTCGACGAAAACGAGGAAGTCATCGCGTATCTGCCGATGGCCTGGGTCGGCGACCACATTTTTTCCTACGCCCAATCCTATTGCGCCGGCTATTGCGTCAATTGCCCGGAGAGCCCCGAGACCATCATCGAGGACCGGCGCGAGATCGGCACCACCTACGCCTTCGCGCCGCCGCGCATCTACGAAAACCTGCTCACGCTCACCATGGTGCGCATGGAGGATGCGGGCGCGATCAAATACAAGATGTTTCATTTTTTCATGCGCGTGGCGCGGCGCTGGGGCGAAAAAATCCTGAACAAGGAGCGCGTGCCGCTGCACGCGCGGCTTCTCTACGGGATCGGCAACATTCTCGTCTACGCGCCGCTGAAGAACCGCTACGGGCTTTCGCGTGTTCGCGTCGCCTATACGGCCGGCGAGGCGATCGGTCCGGAAATTTTCCGCTACTACCGTGCGCTCGGAATCAATCTGAAACAGCTCTACGGGCAGACCGAAGCCTCGGTCTACGTCACCGCGCAGCCGGACGGCGAAATCTTCGCCGACAGCGTCGGCAAGCCGAATTACGAGGTCGAGGTCAAGGTCGACGACAAGGGCGAGGTTCTTTATCGTTCGCCCGGTGTTTTCGTCGGCTATTACAAGGATCCCGACAAGACCGCCGAGACCAAGACGCCGGACGGCTGGGTGCACTCGGGCGATGCCGGTTTCTTCGACCCGAAGAGCGGCCACCTGAAAATCATCGATCGCGCCAAGGACGTCGGCCGGCTCAAGGACGGAACCCTGTTCGCGCCGAAATACATCGAGAACAAGCTCAAATTCTACCCGAACATCCGCGAAGCGGTGGCGCTCGGCGACCAGCGCGATTTCGTTTGCGTGATGCTCAATATCGATCCGGTGGCGGTCGGCTCCTGGGCCGAGCGCAACAACGTCGTCTACGGTTCCTATCAGGAGCTTGCCGCCCATCCGAAAGTCTACGACATGCTCGCCGAGCACGTGGACGAGGTGAACCGCTCGCTCTCCGAGGAAGGCCCGATGGCGGGCGCGCAAATCCGGCGATTTCTCGTTCTACACAAGGAACTCGACGCGGATGACGGCGAACTGACCCGCACCATGAAGGTGCGGCGCGGCTTCATTGCCGAGCGCTACGCACAGCTTGCCACCGGTCTCTATAACGGCGCGAAAGAGGTCGATGCATCGACCGAAGTCACGTTCGAGGACGGGCGCAAGGGTACGATCTCGGGTCACGTAAAAATCCGCGACATGAAAGTTTATCCAAGCGCCACGGCGCGAACGCCGCTCGGAAAAGCGGCATGAGAGCGCCCTCGGGAGCGGAAATCGCGGCCGGCGACGTTCTGCTCGCGGTCGAGGGCGTTTCGCTTGCGTTCGGCGGCGTCAAGGCGGTGAGCGACGTCTCCTTCGATATCCGCAAGGGGGAAATCCGCGCCATCATCGGCCCGAACGGCGCCGGCAAGACCTCGATGCTGAACGTGATCAACGGCTTCTATCATCCGCAAGCCGGCCGCATCACCTTCAAGGGCAGGACGCGGAAGGCCATGCGTCCGCACGCTGCGGCGGCGGGCGGCATCGCGCGCACGTTCCAGAACGTGGCGCTGTTCAAAAGCATGACCACGCTCGACAATATCATGGCCGGCCGCGCGCTGAAGATGCACAAGAGCTTCTTCTGGCAACTCTTCCGTTACGGCCCGGCCATGCGCGAGGAGGTCGAGCATCGGAAAGTTGTCGAGGAGATCATCGATTTTCTTGAAATCGAGCACATCCGGCGCATTCCCGTCGGCAAATTGCCCTACGGCTTGCAGAAGCGCGTCGAACTCGGGCGCGCGCTCGCCATGGAGCCTGATCTGCTTTTGCTCGACGAGCCGATGGCCGGCATGAACCTCGAAGAGAAGGAGGATATGTCGCGCTACGTTCTCAGCATGAACAATTATTACGGCACCACGATTGCGTTGATCGAGCACGATATGGGCGTCGTGATGGATCTGTCGGATCGCGTCGTCGTGCTCGACTACGGCCGCAAGATCGCCGACGGAACGCCCGACCAGGTCAAGAAAAATCAGGCCGTCATCGACGCCTATCTTGGCGTCGCGCATTGAGGAAGAACTATGCTGCTCTACAAGATATTTATCGATCCTTTCGTGCAGATGGGAGCCGCCCCGGATCTCCTGGTGCAGACCTTGTGGGAAGGCCTCGTGGCCGGCGTCCTCTATGCGCTGATTGCGCTCGGCTTCGTTCTGATTTTCAAGGCTTCGGGCGTTTTTAATTTCGCGCAAGGCATCATGGTGGTGTTCGGCGCGCTGACCCTTGTCGGTATTTACGAAATCCTTGTTCGCTGGGGAATTTCGCAAGAGAACGTCGCCGCTTTCGTGGCGCTCGGCCTCACCATCGGGGTGATGTTTCTGCTCGCGTTCGGCGTGGAACGGATCGTTCTCAAGCCGCTCGTGAACCAGCCCGACATCATTCTGTTCATGGCGACGTTCGGTTTGACCTACTTCCTGATCGGGTTCGGCGAATATGTTTTCGGCGGCAGCTCGAAAATCATGATCGCGGACCAGCTGTATTTGCCGAAAGGCTTCATCGATCTGAAGATTTTGGGGGGCGTCGTGTCGCTGCAAAAGATCGATATCGCGGCGGCGGTCATCGCCTCGGTCATGGTGACGGGGCTCGCGCTGTTCTTCTCGAAAACGCGGATCGGCCGGGCGCTTCGCGCCGTCGCCGACAGCCACAAGGCGGCGCTTTCGGTGGGCATCTCGCTCGACCAGATTTGGGTGATCGTGTGGTTTGCCTCGGGTCTTGTCGCGCTCGTTACCGGCATCATGTGGGGCGCGCGCTCGGAAGTCTCCTTCGCGCTGGAGGTGATCGCGCTGCGGGCATTGCCGGTCCTGATCCTCGGCGGCTTTACTTCGATCCCCGGGGCGATCGTCGGCGGCCTCATCATCGGCGTTGGCGAGAAGCTCGGCGATTTCTATTGGGGCGGGCTGCTGGGCCGCGGAATCGAAAGCTGGCTCGCCTATTTCATTGCCCTCGTTTTCTTGCTGTTCCGTCCGCAAGGATTGTTCGGCGAGAAAATCATCGAGCGCGTGTGAGGGTACGACATTGCTGTACCGCGAAGCCGGCCAATTCAAAACAAACTACGCGAGCGATCAGGCGATATTTCCGATCTTGCAAGACCGGATGGGAATCGCCGCGATCCTTCTCGTCGCCTTCGTGGTGGTTCCTTATTTCGGAAATGATTTCCTGCTGCAGGCAATCATGATTCCGTTTGTTATTTTTTCGCTGGCCACGATCGGGCTCAATCTCCTTACCGGCTACACGGGCCTGTTGTCGCTCGGCACCGGCGCCTTCATGGGCGTGGGTGCTTATGCCTGCTACAAATTAGAGACGCTTTTTCCGAACGTGAACATCATCGTCTGGATTGTCGCCGCGGGATTTGCCTCGGCCGCGGTCGGTGTTTTGTTCGGATTGCCGAGCCTTCGCATCAAGGGCTTTTATCTTGCGATCGCGACGCTCGCCGCGCAATTTTTCCTGCAGTGGTGCTTTGTGCGCATTCCGTGGCTCTTCAATTACAACACGTCGGGTGCGATCGAAGTCGGGACGCACACTTTGTTCGGCATTCCGATCACCGGCCCGAATGCCTCGTCGACGACACGGTATTTGATCGCATTGTCGATCGTCGTGGTCATGACTTGGTTCGCGTCGAATCTCGTGCACGGCCGGATCGGCCGCATGTGGATGGCGGTGCGCGACATGGATATCGCCGCCGAGCTCATGGGCATTCGCCTGTTGCCCACCAAATTGCTGGCTTTCGCGGTATCCTCTTTTTACTGCGGCGTCGCCGGCGCAATGCTCGTATTTCTTTGGTACGGGGGCGCGGAAGCCGACGTGTTCTCGATCAACCAGAGTTTCTTCATCCTGTTCATGGTCATCGTCGGAGGCTTGGGAAGCCTGCTCGGCTCGTATCTGGGGGCGGCCTTCATCTTCATTCTTCCGATATTTCTTCGCTATGTTCCGCCGCATCTCGGCATGCCGATTCTTCCGGCTACAGTCGAACACATCGCGTTCATGATCACGGGCGGATTGATTATTTTCTTCCTGATCGTGGAGCCGAACGGGCTCGCGCGATTGTGGCAGATCGCGAAGCAGAAACTGAGGGTGTGGCCTTTCCCTTATTGATTGGGCACACTCGGACTAGCGCCCTTATGGACCCCGCGTCCGCTAAGGGTCATGTGATGAGAAACTCTATCAGGGCCGGAAAATACCCGGCCACAAGCTTGGGAGGACTAAAATGCGCATGAAAGGATTAATCATCGCTGCGGCGATCGGCACGATGGCGGGATCCGCCTTCGTAACGACGGCTTCGGCCGAGGACACGATCTACGTTCCCTTGTTCACCTATCGCACCGGTCCGTTCGCCGTTTCCGGCATTCCGATCGCGAACGGGATGCACGATTATCTCGAAATGTTGAACCAACGTGACGGCGGCATAGGCGGCGTCAAGCTCGCCATCGAGGAGTGCGAAACGGGCTACGACACCAAAAAAGGCGTCGAATGCTACGAGACGATCAAGGACAAGAAGCCGGTGATGACCAACCCTTACTCCACGGGAATCACCTTGCAGCTCATCCCGAAGGCGTCGGTCGACAAGATCCCTGTTCTGTCCATGGCCTATGGTCTGTCGGCTTCGGCCAATGGCACCTACTTCCCGTGGATCTTCAATGCGCCGGCAACCTATTGGGACGGTGCATCGGTGTTCGTGCGCTATATCGCGCAGAAGGAAGGCGGCGTCGACAAGCTGAAGGGCAAGAAAATCGGCCTCGTGCATCTCGACGCGCCTTACGGCAAGGAGCCGATCCCGGTACTCGAAGCGCTGGCAAAGGACTACGGCTTCGAACTCCTGCTCTATCCGGTGCCGGCGGCGGAGATGCAGAACCAGTCTTCGCTCTGGCTCAATATCCGCCGCGACAAACCCGACTGGATTTACATGCAGGGCTTCGGTGCCATGAATCCGACCGCGGTGAAGGAGGCGGCCAAGATTGGCTATCCGATGGATCACTTCATCGGCGTCTGGTGGGCAGGCAACGAAGCTGACGCGGTTGGCCCCGAAGGGAAGGGCTACTTGTCGTTGAGCTTCACCAACATCGGCGCCAGTTTCCCCGTGATTCAGGACATCATGAAGTATGTCGTGAGCAAGGGAAAAACCCAGACCACGAAGGACGAGGTCGGCTTGAATTTCTATAATCGTGCCGTCTACAACGGGATCCTGATCGCGGAAGCCATCCGCAACGCGCAAAAGATCACCGGCAAGAAAGTGGTCACGGGCGAGGACGTGCGGCGTGGCTTAGAGACGATCAATATCAATGAAGCCCGTCTCAAGGAAATTGGAGCGGCGGGCTTTGCTCCCCTCACGCACGTCACCTGCGAAGACCACAACGGGCACAACGATGCGTTCCTCATTCAGTGGGACGGCACCAAGTGGGTCAAGGCATCGGACAACATCAAGCCGATCACCGAAAAAGTGATTCCGCTCGCCGACGCCGCCGCCAAGGACTACGCCGAAAAGAACGCCGGCTGGCCGAAGCGGACCGAAACCTGCGACAAGTCTTCGTAAGTCGCGAGTCTGATCGCATGAAATGAGTCGAGGGGGCGGCTATCCCGTAACGGGTGCCGCTCCCTCGGTTGTATCCGATCCCAGGAATCGAGGATCAAGGTCATGGACGTAGCTTCTTCCGCGGCGCCGGCTGTCGCAGCCGGGCGCATTCTCTCGGTGAACAACATCGAGGTCATCTACGACCACGTGATCCTCGTCTTGAAGGGCGTTTCGCTGGAAGTGCCGCGTGGCGGCATCGTTGCGCTGCTCGGCGCAAACGGCGCCGGCAAAACCACGACGCTGAAGGCGATCTCCAATCTTCTGCACGCCGAGCGCGGCGAGGTGAGCAAGGGGTCGATCCATTTCGACGGAATTGAAATCCACGGCCAATCGCCGAACGAACTCGTGCGCCGCGGCTGTATCCAGGTGATGGAAGGCCGCGAATGCTTCGCGCATCTCACCATCGAGGAGAACTTGCTGACTGGCGCCTTCACGCGGCCCGACGGGCGGGCGGCGATACGGCATGACCTCGATCTCGTCTATTCCTATTTTCCGCGCATCGCGCAGCGCAAGAATTCGCTTGCGGGTTATACCTCCGGCGGCGAGCAACAGATGTGCGCGATCGGCCGCGCGCTGATGTCGAAGCCGAAGATGATCCTTCTCGACGAGCCGTCGATGGGGCTCGCGCCGCAGATCGTCGAGGAAATCTTCGAAATAGTGAAACGGCTGAACGAGAAGGAAGGCGTTTCCCTCCTGCTTGCCGAGCAGAACACCAACATGGCGCTGAAATACGCCGCCTACGGCTACATTCTCGAAAGCGGCCGTATCGTGCTCGATGGTGAGGCACACGCTTTGCGCCAGAACGAGGACGTGAAGGAGTTCTATCTGGGCGTTGGCGAAAGCGGCCGCCGTTCCTTCCGCGACGTCAAGCACTACAAGCGCCGCAAGCGTTGGCTGGCTTGAAGAGCCGAGGCGCGAGCGATGGCCGATCACTATGATTCGCTTGAGACGCGCGAGCCCGAGGCGCGCGAGCGTGATCTTCTGGCGCGGCTGCCCGGGCTTCTCGCCGGAGCGATGAAAGCGCCGGCCTGGGCCGCGCATCTCACAGGAATTGATCCGAAGTCGGTCACGAGCCGCGCGGCGCTCACGCAATTGCCGGTGCTGCGCAAGTCCGAATTGCCGGGGATGCAGAAAGAAAGTCCGCCCTTTGCCGGTTTCTTGGCGCATCCGCTTTCGACGTTCGGCCGGCTCTTCACCTCGCCCGGCCCGATTTACGAGCCCGAAAGCGCCGTCGCCGATCCCTGGCGCTCGGCGCGCTCGCTCTTCGCCGCGGGCTTTCGCAAAAGCGACATCGTTCTCAACACGTTTTCCTATCACCTGGTGCCGGGCGGTTTCATTCTCGACAGTGGCGCGCGCGCGCTCGGCTGCGTGGTGATCCCGGCCGGACCCGGCAACACCGAGCAACAGCTCGACCTCATCGAGCATCTTAAGCCCGCCGCCTACACCGGCACGCCGGATTTTCTGAAAATCCTGCTTGATGCGGCGAAGGCCGCGGACCGCGACGTTTCCTCGATCAAGAAAGCACTCGTTTCGGGCGCGGCATTTCCGCCCTCGCTGCAGGCGGAGATCAAGTCGCGCGGCATTGACGCCTATCAGTCCTACGCGACCGCCGATCTCGGCGTGGTTGCCTATGAGACCGCCGCGCGCGAGGGCCTGGTCGTGAACGAGGACGTGCTTCTCGAAATCGTCCGGCTGGGCACCGGCGATCCGGTGCCGGAGGGCGAGGTCGGTGAGGTGGTGGTGACCTCGTTTGATCCGTATCATCCGTGGATCAGGCTCGCGCTCGGCGATCTCACCGCCGCGCTCGCGGGCCGCTCGCCCTGCGGGCGAACCAACATGCGGATCAAGGGCTGGATGGGTCGCGCCGATCAGACCACGAAAGTGAAAGGCATGTTCGTTCGCCCCGAGCAGATCGCCGAGATCGCCAAGCGCCATCCGGAGCTCAAACGCCTCCGGCTCGTGGTCACACGCGAGGGCGAACAGGACGCGATGACCTTGCGCGCCGAGTCGGCGAAAGCCGATGCTTCGCTCGCGGGCGCAGTCGCTTCGAGCCTGCAGACGATCACCAAGCTCAAGGGCCGGGTCGAGCTTGCTGCGCCCGGCACGCTGCCGAACGACGGCAAGGTCATTTCCGACGAGCGCGCGGCAAAATAGCCCCGCGATTGACGCTTCTTTTCGCACGCGTCATATCCGACCCATGGATCAGAAAAATTCTGCGAGCCGCATCGGCGTCCTCTTGGTGAATTTGGGGACGCCGGAGGCCACCGACTATTGGTCGATCCGCCGGTATCTGAAGGAGTTTCTCTCCGATCCGCGCGTGATCGAAACCAATCGCGTATTGTGGTGGTTCATCCTCAATCTCGTGATTCTGACGATTCGGCCGGCGCGCAAGGGGCGCGATTACGCCAAGATCTGGAACCGCGAGCGGAATGAATCGCCGCTGAAGACGATCACTCGGGCGCAGGCCGAGAAGCTCGCCGCGCATTTTTCAAGCGAGCCGCGCATCACCGTTGACTGGGCCATGCGCTACGGCAATCCGTCCATTCCGTCGCGCTTGCAGGCGATGCACGCGGCTGGCTGCGAGCGTATCCTCGTTGTTCCACTCTATCCGCAATATGCGGCGGCGACGACCGCAAGCGTCGGCGACAGGGTCTTCGAGACGTTGAAGACCATGCGCTGGCAACCGACGGTGCGGTTTGTGCCGCCCTATTTCGACGATCCTGCCTATATCGAAGCGGTCGCAGTCTCCCTCGAAGAGGAACTCGCAAAGTTGTCCTGGAAACCCGAGGTCATCCTGGCCTCGTTTCACGGCGTGCCGAAGGAATACGTCGAGAAGGGCGATCCCTACGAACGGCAATGTACCGAAACGGTCCGCTTGCTGCGTGCGCGGCTGCAGCTTGACGAAGAGCGGTTTCGCCTCACGTTTCAGTCGCGCTTCGGACGCGCCGAGTGGCTCGGGCCGCCGACCGACGGCACCGTGCGGGCGCTTGCGCAATCCGGCGTCAGGAACCTTGCGGTCGTCATGCCCGGCTTTTCGGCCGATTGTCTGGAGACGCTTGAGGAAATCGCAGGCGAGAACGCCGAAATCTTCCGGCATGCGGGCGGCGAACGGTTCGCCGCCATTCCCTGCCTCAACGATTCCGCGCACGGAATGCGCGTGATCCAGGGCCTTGCCGAGCGCGAGCTGGCCGGGTGGATTTGAGCTAGGCGACGCCGATGCGCAAGAGTTCGTGGACACGCACGAGCCCGACGGGCTTCGCGCCATCCACCACGAACAAGGCGTTGACCTTCACCGCGTTCATGAAAGCGAGCGCCTCGCCCGCGAGCTGATCCGGGCGGACGGTTTTCGGCTTCTTGGTCATGACTTCGTCGACCGAGCGCGCAAGCAGATTGTCGTTCATATGCCGGCGGAGGTCGCCGTCGGTGATGATTCCGATCAGTACGCCGGCGGCGTCGGTGATGCCGACGCAGCCGAAGCCTTTCGATGTCATCTCGACGATCGCTTCCGTCATACGCGTGCCGTCGCGCACGAGCGGCGTTGCCGGCAGGGGATGCATGATATCGCGCACGAAGGTGAGGCTTGCTCCGAGCTTGCCGCCCGGATGAAGCGCCTTGAAATCGAGCGCGGTAAAGCCGCGGCTTTCGAACAATGCGACCGCGAGTGCGTCCCCAAGCGCGAGCTGAATGAGGGTCGAAGTCGTGGGTGCCAGGCCCAACGGGCAGGCTTCGGTTGCTTGCGGCAGCAGGAGCAGAACGTCGGCCGCTTCCGCCAGCGTCGAACTCGCATTCGAGGTGATCGCGACCAGCGCGACGCGAAAGCGCTTGGCGTATTCGATGAGGTCGCGCAATTCGCCGGTTTCGCCGGACCAGGACAGCGCCACGATCACGTCATCGCGGGTGATCATGCCGAGATCGCCGTGGCTGGCTTCGCCCGGGTGCACGAAATAGGCGGGGGTACCGGTCGAGGCGAAGGTGGCGGCGATCTTGCGGCTGATGTGACCGCTCTTGCCCATCCCGGTGACGATCACGCGGCCGCTCGCCGCCCGGATCTTTTCGACCGCGGCGACCAGGGCCTCGCCAAGGCCGTCATGAATCGCGCGAGAGAGCGCCGCAAGCCCTTCGGCTTCGGTTTCGAGCGTCCGCAGGGCGGACTGCATGGCATCGGGCATGGCGCCGATGCTCGCTGCCTTACGGCCTTTCGGGCCGGCCATGAACGGAACCCCTCGCTGTCCCAAGGGCGATTTTCCTAGCACGGCCAAGGGGAGGAGGCGACCCCGGCCGGGGAACAAGGGTCCGTTAACCATGCGCATTTTACCTTCGTTAACCATACCAAGGATGAAGAGCCCCGACGGTGCCGCGCCAATTCCGACCCGGACGACCGAGCGCCGTTCTGCTCGCGCTTTCGCTTTGCGCGGCCTCCGCCTTCGCCGCGGGTGAGGGAGACGGCACGCAGCGCGCGGGCTTGCGGCCGACATTGCCCGCAAGCGGAAACGGCGGCACGCAACTTTCCCAATCGAACGATCAATTGTTCGCTTCACAACCCGGCTCGGGCGCGGGCGACACCGGTTTCGTGTCGGCGGAGCAAGCGCAATATCGCGCCAAGCAACGCAAGAAGAAAAAACCCGAGACGGTGATCGTGACCACTCCGGCGCGGCCGGCGCCGCCGCTGCAGGAGCGCACACAAAAAACGAACACCCCCGAAGGACTGATCACTTCGACAATCCCTTCCACGGCGGGGCCGGTGAAACGCGCGAAGCCGGAGGAGGAGCCCTACGGGCCGGTCGGCTTCCATGCCGGCGCCTTCCTGTTGAAGCCAAGCATCGAGGTTTCGGAGGGTTATGACGACAATCCGCTGCGGGTGCAGGGCGGACGGGGCTCGCCTTTCACCACGCTGAGCACCGCGCTGAGCGCGCAGTCGGATTGGTCGCGCCATTCGCTATCGTTCGATCTGCGCGGCTCGTTCACGCATTACAGCGACATCGATCACAACGACCGGCCTGACGCCTCGGCGATCGTGCGCGGGAGGATCGACGTCAGCAAGGATACGCGGATCGAGCTTGAGGAGAAGGCGTTGCTCACGACGCAGAGCGCCGGCACGCCCGATTCCGTCAGCGGCGCGAAACGGCCGCCCAACATTTATACGTTGGGCAGCACGGTCGGCATCGTGCAGACGTTCAATCGTCTGGAGCTCGGCCTTTACGGCGGCTTCGAGCGCAATATCTACGAGAATGCGGAGTTACTCGGCGGCGGCATTCTCGATCTCGCGCAGAGTGATTACAACAGCTACTCGACGCGGCTGCGGGCGAGCTACGAGGTGACCGGGGGTGTGAAGCCGTTCATCGAGGCCACCGTTGATACGCGGGTCTTCGATGATACGATCGATTCGCTCGGCCTTCGCCGCGGCTCGGACGGCGTAAAGGCGGATATCGGCGTCACGGTTGACCGCCCTGAGATCCTCAAGGGCGAAGCGTCGATCGGCTATGGCGAGCGAACCTATAAAGACCCGACGTTGCCGAACATATCGGGGCTGATGGTCGACGCTTCACTCGTCTGGAAAGCGACGGCGCTCACCAAGGTCACGTTTGCCGTCTCCTCGCAAATCGGCGAAAGCACGCTGACCGCCGCATCCGGCGTATTCACGCATGAGGGCAAGGTCACCGTCGATCATGCCTTCCGGACCTGGCTCATCGGGTCGGTGTTCGCGAGCTACGGCATCGACGATTACCGGGGCATCAGCCAGATCGACCACCGCATTACCTACGGCGCGGCGCTCACTTATTATTTCACCCGTTCGCTCGCGCTGCGCGGCGAGTTGCGGCAGGAGCGGCTGACCTCGAACGTTCCGGGCAACAACTATACGGCCGATATCGCGTTGATCGGCTTGCGCATGCAGCGCTGAAGCGCGATTTTGGCGAATCACATTTCCGGCCTGATTGCCCGTAAAGTGCAATCCTGAAGGAGCGGATGGTGAGACCAAACCAACGTTTCATGCAGGCAAAAAAACCCGCCGGGCGCGGAAGAGAGCGTATGCTCTTCGGCGCGGTTCTGCTTGCGGCGGCTATTCCGCTCGCGCCGGCCCTTTCGCAAAACGAGAACGACCTGCGGTATCAGGCCTTCATCGCGCACACCGTGCAGCAATCGTCCACGGCTCAAGGCCCGGTCAATCCGTTGATGACGCCGGAAGCCATCGCTTCGGCCGCGGCCAATTTCAACAACTGCCTCGCATCGCTGTGGCCGCAGGCGGCGGCGCGCGGCGTTTCCCGGCGCACCTTCGAGGCGGCAACGCGCGGGCTGACACCGGACCTCAAGATCATGGATCTTCTGGACCGGCAGCCGGAGTTCGAAAAAGCAATTTGGGATTATCTCGATGACCTCGTGAACGATGATCGCATCGCCACCGGCCGCATTGCCGTTGCGCAAAATCGTCAGGCCTTCGACGCTGTCGAGAAGGCCTATGGCGTCGACCGCTATATCCTCGCGGCGTTCTGGGGGATCGAATCGAACTTCGGCAAGGAAGGCGGCGAGCGCCCGGTGGTGCAGTCGACCGCGACGCTTGCCTGCATTGGCCGCCGACAGAGTTATTTCCGCGAGGAATTTCTCTCGACCCTCGAAATCATCGAGCGCGGCGACGTTCCCGTCGAGCATCTGAAGGGTTCGTGGGCGGGCGCCTTCGGTCCGACGCAATTCATGCCGACCTCGTTCAAGCGCTATGCCGTCGATTTCGACGGCGACGGACGAAAGAATGTCGTTGATTCAATTCCCGACATGCTCGCCTCGACCGCCAACAACCTGAAGCGCGACGGCTGGCGCGCCGGCGCGAGCTGGGGCTACGAGGTGGTGTTGCCGCCGAATTTCAATTTCATGCTTGCCGACAACTCGATCCGGAAGACGGTCAAGGAGTGGGAAGCGCTCGGCATCAGGCGCGCGGGCGACAAGGCATTCCCGCGGTCCGGCGATATCGCTTCGCTGCTCGCACCCGCCGGCGCGCGCGGGCCCGCCTTCCTGGTCGTCGAGAATTTCCGCGTGATCATGAAATACAATCCGGCGGAATCCTATGCGCTGGCGATCGGTCACCTTGCGGATCGCATGCGGGGCGGCGAGCCGTTCGTGCAGCCGTGGCCGCGCCAGGAAGGCACGCTGTCGCGGAGCGACCGTTTTGAGCTGCAAAGCAGGCTCGCATCCCTCGGCTACGACATCGGCGAGGCCGACGGAAATCTCGGTCCCCGCACGCGGGCAGCATTGCGCAATTATCAGTCGCGGGCGGGGCTCGTGCCCGACGGATATGCGAGCGGCAAGCTCCTGGATCGCATGCGGCTCGGCCAATGAGCCGAAAACGGGCGGAATCCGGCGGGTCTTTGAAAAAGTCTTGAAATGGCCCCGAAACTCCGCCATCGGTGGCGGTGTATCGAGCGTCTGGCCGCGCCCATGATCCGAACTTCTTTTCTCGCCTTTCTTCTGGGAGCCGCCGTGCTCGCGGGCTTCGCCAACGATGCAAGCGCGCAGCGCGACGACCGCTTCTTCTTTCTCCGCGATCCGTTTCGCCGCGAGCGCTCGCTGTTCAATTTTCCCAATTTCGAAGCGCCGCGAAAGGTTATCGCGGATCCGCAGCCTTCGGACGAGCCCACGGGCCTCGTCTATGGCTCGAGCGCGGAAGCCGACGCCAAACGCCTCATTCCGGCGACCGAATATATTCTCGTGTTCGGCGATGTGATGGCCGACCAGATCGCGCAGGGCCTAGCCGACGCCTTCGTCAACGACCGGCCCGAGGTCGCGGTTTCGAGGAAGACAAAGGCGAATTCGGGCTTCGTGCGCGGCGATTTTTATGACTGGGTCGGGCTCGCGCCTTCGCTGCTTGCCAAGGAAAAGGTCACGGCGATCGTCGTCATGCTCGGCGTCAACGACCGCCAGCCGCTGCGCGACGATCAGGGGCTGTGGGAATATCATACCGACCGCTGGCGGGAGCTTTATGGCAAGCGTGTCGAGGATTTCCTTGTTAAGTTGAAGGACAAGAACGTTCCGATCTTCCTCGTCGGCATGCCGTCGATGGCCAATCCCAAGCTTTCGACCGACGTCGTCTACATCAACGAGATTCTCGCCGAGCGCACCCGCAAGGTGGGCGGGTTTTATGTCGACGTGTGGGACGGCTTTGTCAATGAGACCGGCGACTTCATGGCGAGCGGGCCGGCGCTCGACGGCCAGATTCGCCGCCTGCGTGCGGCCGACGGCATCCATTTCACCAAGCCGGGCCAGCGCAAGCTCGCGCATTATGTCGAGCGCGAACTGATCCGCCTGTTTGACTCGCATGGCGGCGCGCCGCCTCCGGTTCCGCGCGATACGACGCCGGAAGAAACGCCGCCGCAGGTTTCGGTGCCGCCCGGCCAGACGCCGGCACCCGCCGCGCGTCCGGTCGCGGGACCGGTGCTGTCGCTCGGCCTGCCGGCGGCAACGCCCGGACCGCTCGCGGGCGCTCAGCCCGCAGGCCCCGCTCCGGCAAAGCCGTCGCTCGATCCGCTGGCGGCGCGGACGCTCGTCGAGGGAATTCCGGCGGCACCCGTTTCGGGGCGCGCCGACGATTTTCACTGGCCGCAAGACGCCTCGACCCCTCAGGTGCAACAGCCCGTAACGGGACGCAACGCGCCGGCCAAGGCGGGCGTGCCGTACTAGGTCAGCGCGGCAGCGTCGTCGATCCCATCAGGAATTTGTCAATCGCGTGCGCCGCTTGCCGGCCCTCGCGGATCGCCCACACCACGAGCGATTGCCCGCGCCGCATGTCGCCGGCGGCGAAGACCTTCGGAATCGAGGTCTGATAAGCGTCGGTGTTCGCCGCGACATTGCCGCGGGCGTCGAGCTTCACGCCGAGATTCCTGATCATGCCCTCGTGTACCGGATGCACGAAGCCCATGGCGAGCAGCACGAGGTCGGCGGGCAATTCGAATTCGCTGCCCGCTATCGGCTGCATCTTGTCGTCGACGCGGACGCAGTGAAGCTTCTTCACGCGACCGTTTTCTCCTGAAAGCTTTTGCGTCATCACCGCGAATTCGCGTTCGACGCCTTCTTCCTGGCTCGACGAGGTGCGGAGCTTGAGCGGCCAGTCCGGCCAGGTGAGCATTTTGTTTTCGTGCAGCGGCGGCTGCGGCATGATCTCGAGCTGGACGATCGAGCGCGCGCCCTGGCGCGCGGACGTGCCGATGCAGTCGGAGCCGGTGTCGCCGCCGCCGATCACGACCACGTGCTTGCCGTCGGCGAGGATGGGCTCTTCTTTTCCCGCGGGCTCCCCGCTCACGCGCCGGTTCTGCTGCGGCAGGAATTCCATGGCGTAGTGAATGCCCGCAAGATCGCGGCCGGGAATCGGCAGGTCGCGGCCCTTCTCGGCGCCGCCGGAGAGGAGCGCCGCGTCATGCGCCTTGACGAGCTTCTCGATCGGCTCGTTCACGCCGACATGGGCGCCATAATGGAAGATCACGCCTTCCGCCTCCATCTGCGCGACGCGGCGATCGACGTGATGCTTCTCCATCTTGAAATCGGGGATGCCATAGCGCAGGAGCCCGCCGGCCTTGGCGAGCTTTTCATAAAGGTGCACTTCGTGGCCGGCGCGCGCGAGCTGCTGCGCGGCGGCGAGCCCCGCGGGGCCGGAGCCGATGATCGCGACCTTCTTCCCGGTCCTGGAAGCCGGCGGCTCGGGCTTCACCCAGCCTTCGGCGAAGGCGCGGTCGACGATCGCGCACTCGATCGTCTTGATCGTGACCGGCTGGTCGATGATGTTGAGCGTGCAGGATGCCTCGCACGGGGCCGGGCAAATGCGGCCAGTGAATTCGGGAAAATTATTGGTCGAGTGCAGATTGCGCGCGGCCCGTTCCCAATCGTTCTTGTAAACAAGATCATTCCAGTCGGGGATCTGGTTGTTCACCGGACAGCCGGTGTGGCAATAGGGAATGCCGCAATCCATGCAGCGCGCGGCCTGGTCGCGCGTCTCCTTCTCCGAGAGCGGGATCAGGAACTCGCGATAGTGCTTGAGACGCTCGGCGACCGGCTGGTAATGCCGGTCCTCCTGCTCGATCTCCAAAAAGCCGGTGATCTTGCCCATTGGCGCTCAGGCACCGGCTGCGAGGCGAGGCATTGAAGCCTCTTCCTGGGCCTTGAGCTCCGCGAGCGCGCGGCGGTATTCGACCGGCATCACCTTGCGGAATTTCGGCAGGTATTCGTTCCAGCGCGCGAGGATTTCGGCCGCGCGCTTCGAGCCGGTGTAATGCGCGTGCTGCGTAATCAGCCGGTGCAGGCGCGCGGCATCGTGGCGGGTCATGTCCTTCATGATGTCGACGCGGCCGTGGGCGGCGAGGTCGCGCGCATGATGATAGGCGCGCTCGCTCACCTCTTCCTCTTCGGTAACGGGCTCGAGCTCCACCATGGCGAGGTTGCAGCGACTCTGGAAGGTGCCGTCCTCGTCGACGACATAGGCGATGCCGCCTGACATGCCGGCGGCGAAATTGCGCCCGGTACGGCCGAGGACTACGACCACGCCACCGGTCATGTATTCGCAGCAATGGTCGCCGGCGCCTTCAATCACGGCAATGGCGCCGGAATTGCGCACGGCAAAGCGCTCGCCGGCGATGCCGCGGAAATAGCATTCGCCTTCGATGGCGCCATAAAGCACCGTGTTGCCGACGACGATCGATTCCTCCGGCACGATGCCGCTCTCGGCCGGCGGCCGGATGACGAGGCGGCCGCCCGAGAGGCCCTTGCCAACATAATCGTTGCCTTCGCCGTCGAGCTCGAAGGTGATGCCGCGCGCGAGCCACGCCCCGAAGCTTTGGCCGGCGGTGCCCGTGAATTTCACATGAATCGTGTCGTCGGGAAGGCCCGCATGGCCGTAGCGCTTGGCGACTTCGCCCGAGAGCATGGCGCCTGCCGTGCGGTCGGTGTTCTTGATCGCGGCCGAAAGTTTCACCGGCGCGCCGCGGTCGAGTGCGGCCTGCGCTTCCGCGATCAACTTGCGGTCGAGGATCTTGTGGATCTTGTGATCCTGCGGTTCGCACTTGAAAAGGTTCACGCCTTTCGGCGCCTCGGGTTTGTTGAAGAGGCGCGAGAAATCGAGACCCTTGGCCTTGGCGTGCTCGACGACCTTGCGGCGGTCGAGCATTTGCATCTGGCCAATCATCTCATCGAAACGGCGATAGCCGAGCGAGGCCATGATCTCGCGCACTTCCTCGGCGACGAAAAAGAAATAGTTGATGACGTGCTCGGGCTGGCCGGTGAAGCGCTTGCGCAGCACCGGGTCTTGCGTTGCGACGCCGACAGGGCAGGTGTTGAGATGACACTTGCGCATCATGATGCACCCGGCGGCGATCAGCGGCGCCGTGGCGAAGCCGAATTCGTCGGCGCCCAGCAGCGCGCCCACCACCACGTCACGGCCGGTGCGGATGCCGCCGTCGACCTGCACCGAAATGCGTCCGCGCAGGCGGTTGGCGACAAGCGTTTGGTGGGTTTCGGCAAGCCCGATTTCCCACGGCGAGCCCGCGTGCTTGATCGAGGTGAGCGGCGAAGCGCCGGTGCCGCCTTCGTAGCCGGCGATGGTCACGTGGTCCGCGCGGGCCTTGGAGACACCGGCGGCGACGGTGCCGACGCCGACCTCGGAGACGAGCTTGACCGAAACCCAGCCCTCGGGATTGACGTTCTTGAGGTCGAAGATGAGCTGCGCGAGGTCCTCGATCGAATAGATGTCGTGATGCGGCGGCGGCGAAATCAAGCCGACGCCGGGCGTCGAGTGGCGCACCTTGGCGATGATCTTATCGACCTTGTGGCCGGGCAGCTGACCGCCTTCACCGGGCTTGGCGCCTTGCGCGATCTTGATCTGCATCATGTCGGAGTTGACGAGATATTCCGTCGTCACCCCGAAGCGGGCGGACGCTACCTGCTTGATCGCCGAACGCATGGAATCGCCGTTCGGCAGCGGTTTGAAGCGGTCGGCTTCCTCGCCGCCCTCGCCGGTGTTCGACTTGCCGCCGATGCGGTTCATGGCGATCGCAAGCGTGGTGTGCGCCTCGCGCGAAATCGAACCGAAGGACATGGCCCCGGTGGAGAAGCGCTTGACGATGTTCTTCGCGGGCTCGACTTCCTCGAGCGGAACCGGCGCGCGGCCGTCCTCTTCCGCGGGCTTGACGCGAAAAAGGCCGCGGATCGTGTAAAGCCGCTCCGATTGCTCGTTGATGGTTTGCGCGAAATCGCGGTACTGCTTCGGATTGTTGCCGCGCACCGCGTGTTGCAGCGTGGCGACGGTCGTCGCGGTCCATACATGCTCTTCGCCGCGCACGCGCACGGCATATTCGCCGCCAACGTCGAGCATCTCCTTGTAGATGGGCGAGTCGCCGAAGGCATCGCGGTGCCGCGTGACGGATTCGCGCGCAATGCCGTCGAGCCCGACGCCCTCGATGCGGGTCGCGGTGCCGGCGAAGAATTCGGCGACGAAGTCCGAAGTAAGCCCCACCGCGTCGAAAATCTGCGCGCCGCAATAGGACTGGTAGGTCGAAATCCCCATCTTCGACATGACCTTCAACAGGCCCTTGTCGATCGATTTGATGTAACGCTTGAGGATTTCCTTCTCGTCGAGCTTCTGCGGCAGGTCATCCTTCGCCGCGACCAGCGTCTCGAAGGCGAGATACGGATTGATGGCCTCGGCACCGTAGCCCGCGAGACACGCGAAATGATGCACCTCGCGCGCTTCCCCGGTCTCGACCACGAGACCGACCGACGTACGCAGGCCCTGGCGGATCAGATGATGATGGACGGCGGCGGTCGCGAGCAGCGCCGGGATCGGCACGCGCTCGGGCCCGGCATGGCGGTCCGAAAGAATGATGATGTTGACGCCGTCGCGCACGGCCTTCTCGGCGCTGCCGCAAAGGGCGGTAAGCGCCTTTTTCATTCCATCCGCGCCGTCCTCGGCGGCGTAGGTGATGTCGAGGGTCGCTGACTGGAAATAGGAGTCGACCTCCGCGATCTCACGGATTTTTTCCAAATCCTCGTCGGTGAGAATCGGCTGATGAACCTCGAGGCGCTTCCTGGTGGCGGCGCCCTCGAGATCGAACAGGTTCGGCCGCGGCCCGATGATCGATACGAGGCTCATGACGAGTTCCTCGCGGATCGGGTCGATCGGCGGATTCGTCACCTGCGCGAAGTTCTGCTTGAAATAGGTGTAGAGGAGCTTCGGCCTGTCCGACAAAGCCGAGATCGGCGTGTCGTTGCCCATCGAGCCGACCGCCTCCTCGCCTTGGGTCGCCATCGGCGCCATCAGGAGCTTGAGGTCTTCCTGCGTGTAGCCGAAGGCCTGCTGGCGATCGAGCAGCGCGAGGTTCGAGCGCGGCGCCCGCGATTTCGCCGCGGGAAGCTTCTCAAGCACCACCTGCGTGCGATCAAGCCATTCCTGATAGGGATGCAGCCGCGTGAAGCGCGCCTTGATCTCCTCGTCAGGAACGAGGCGGCCCTCCACGAGATCGACCAAGAGCATCTTGCCCGGCTGCAGGCGCCATTTCTGCACGATGTCTTTTTCGGGGATGGGAAGCACACCCATCTCGGAGGCCATCACGATGCGGTCGTCGCGGGTAACGAGGTAGCGCGCGGGGCGCAAGCCGTTGCGGTCAAGGGTCGCCCCGATCTGGCGGCCGTCGGTAAAGGCGATCGCCGCCGGCCCGTCCCACGGCTCCATCAGCGCGGCGTTATATTCATAGAAGGCGCGGCGCTCGTCATCCATGAGCGGATTGCCCGCCCAGGCTTCCGGAATCATCATCATCACCGCGTGCGCGAGCGAATAGCCGCCGCGCACCAAGAACTCGAGCGCGTTGTCGAAACAGGCGGTGTCCGACTGGCCTTCGTAGGAAATCGGCCACAGCTTTGAAATGTCCTTGCCGAAGCGCGGCGAGTCGGCGGTCGCTTGGCGCGCCGCCATCCAGTTGTTGTTGCCGCGGAGCGTGTTGATCTCGCCGTTGTGGCAGATCATCCGGTAGGGGTGCGCGAGCGACCAGGCCGGGAAGGTATTGGTGGAAAAGCGCTGGTGCACGAGCGCGAGCGCGCTTTCGAAATCCGGATCGCGGAGATCCGGATAATAAGTGCCAAGCTGGTCAGCAAGGAACATGCCTTTGTAGACGACCGTGCGGCAGGAGATCGAAACCGGGTAATAGCCCGAGCTCTTGCGCTCGCGCATGCCGTAGAGCGCGCCGGAGATTGCCTTGCGCAGAATGTAAAGGCGCCGCTCGAATTCGTCCTCGTCCTTGATGTTCGGGTTGCAGGCGATGAAAACCTGTTGATGCACGGGCTCGGTCGGCTTTACGGACTCGCCGAGCGTCGAGTTGTCGGTCGGCACGTCGCGCCAGCCGAGCACTTTCATGCCTTCGAGCGCCGCCTGTTCCGTGTAAATCTTGCGAATCTTCTCGCGCCATTCCGCATCGTGTGGCATGAACAGGATGCCGACGGCGTAGCGGCCGCGCGCGGGCAGCGCAAATCCGAGTTCCCTTGCCTTCTTGGCGAAGAACTTGTGCGGCGTTTGCACCAAAATCCCGGCGCCGTCGCCGGCGCGCGGATCGGCGCCAACCGCACCGCGATGTTCGAGGTTGAGAAGAATCGTCAGGCCGTCTTTGACGATCTGATGCGATTGACGGCCTTTGATGTCGGCGATGAAGCCGACGCCGCAGGAATCCTTTTCGAGGCCGGGATCGTAGAGACCCGACGCGATGGCCGAAGCGGGAAGATCAGATTTGGGCGTCCGGGCGGACTCGATCGCGCGGCCCCATCGGCCGCGGCGCTCGCCGCCCTGCACACTCCGACCCCGTGCCATTTTCGTCGCCTCGCAAGCTTACACGCTCCTGCATTCTGCGCCATTCACCGTGAGCCGCGTCCCCTGCGGCCCGCATTCCAAGCCCATCCTTGATGAAACGGCGCTTTTATTCCGGGCCAGCTGAGCCGAGCCCGGCGCGGTCGAACAATCACCGGCGTTTTCGTCCGGTTCCCGGCAATTGCTTTTCGGGCCGACCGCTTGCCCTTGCGCCTTTGTCCAATTGGGACAGCATGGCTGTCATACTGACAGATGTGCTTGCTTCACACAAGGACAAGGGCCGCAAATTTTTTCATTTATTGCGGCGGCCGCGCCGCGACCGGAAGAAAGCGCAAGTGCCGATCGTTCCGCGCGCAACGGAACTGCGGCGAATGGCTGCTGGACGACGGAAGCGGCGGTCCAAAGGAAACCGCAATCCGATGCGTGATTTCCCGCGGGGTAACGGGCGGCTCAAAAGGCTGTTGGAGGTCATCTCATGAACTGGTCGCGTTCGAAAGGTTTCGCGGCGCAGGCGACATCGCTTGCAGTCTTGACGTGGCTCACGGCCTCGCCTGCCGTGGCGCAGATGTATCCGCCGCCGGCTCCTTATCCCGCGCCCGCTTATGGCGTCGGCCCGAGCCAGGTACTGGCGCGCGTTCAATCCATGGGATTGCACCCGGTGAGCGAGCCCTTCCTGCGCGGTCCGGTCTGGGTTGTGCGCGCGGTGGGACGCGAAGGCACGCTCGTGCGCGTGCTCGTCGATGCGGGAACCGGCCGGGTCGTCAACATGGTGGCGATCGAGCGGCCGTATCCGTCGCGTCTCGCATATGGGGGCCCGGCCAACGAAGGACCGTGGGTGCCGATGCCGGGACCGGGATACGGACCACCGCCGCCGGGCGGCGGTTATCCGCCGAGCGGTCCGTACGTGGTGCCCGGCCCGCAGTCGCCGCAGGGATCCGCGATTGATCCGCGCATGGGCACTCCCCCCGAATACAGGCAGGGGGTGAACGGTACGCCACCCGAGAAAAAAGTCGCCTCGCGTCCCGTGACGCCGCTGCCGAAGCCGCGGCCCTCGGACGCGCCGCAGGATGAAAGCAAGAAAGATACCCCGGCGGTCGCCGCGGCTCCGAAGGAGCCCGAGATAACCGGGTCGGTGCCGGCGAGCGTAAAACCGAGCGAGAAAAAGGACGACACTTCCGGCGCCGCCGCGAGGACACCCGACAACATCCCGGTGTCGCCGCTCGAATAAATCAAAGGGCGCCCCGGATGTCCGGGGCGCCCCTCCTCTTTCACACCATCAGCCGGATCGTTAGGCGGCCTTTGCGGGCTTCGCCTCGATCACCTGGGCTTTCGCCTCTTTGCCGTTGCCGATCGCAATCTGACGCGGCTTCTTGCTCTCGGGGATCTCACGCACGAGATCGACGTGCAGAAGACCGTTCTCGAGGCTCGCGCCGCGCACCTCGACATGATCGGCGAGCTGGAAGCGACGCTCGAAGGCGCGGGCCGCGATGCCCTGATAGAGCACTTCGCCGCCCTCTTCCTTCTTCTCCACGGTTTCCTTCTCACCGCGGATCGAGAGCGTGTTTTCCTTCACCTCGATGTTCAGTTCTTTCTCGGTGAAGCCGGCTACGGCGACCGAAATACGGTACGCATTCTCGCCGGTGCGCTCGATGTTGTAGGGCGGATAGGACGGATTGCCGCCTTCCAGGCCCCCGAACGAATCGAGGAGCGAGAACAGGTGGTCAAAGCCGACGGTCGAACGATAGAGGGGAGTGAGATCAAAAGTTCGCATGGCATATCCTCCTTATGAAGCGACATGCGGTTAAAGACCCGCCGTTTGGGCCGGGTCCGGTCGGTTCGCGCAGCGAATGGCCTGCGCAAAGGCGATATGGGTGGGGGCCGGGCCTCCCGCAAGAGACGGGACCGCGGCTAAATGAACCTTGGATGAACGGCTGCTTTTGGCGAGGTTCAGGCCATGGGGGGTAGCTCTCGCCATGACCAGCTTGGCCGGGGGCTGCCCACCGCACCCACGGGTCCGAGAGATTTATGCTTTGGATAAAACGGCCTGGAACGTCAAAGCCGGCATTCGCGACCCTTCTCGTCGCGACGGCGATGACGCTCGTGGTCGATTTCTCCGCCTCGGTCGCTTTCGGCCAGCGCGGATATTTTTCGCCCCGGCGGCGGCTCGGCCGTATCGTGATCATGGCGCCGCGGCTGCCGGGGCCGTTCCTGCGGCATGGGATTCCGCTGCTGCCCTATGACTATTACAGCCCGCGCGGCATCGCGCTGATCGGCCGCAACAAGCCGGTCGGCTCGAACGAAATCGTGAGTTCCCTGCAATCGAAGGGTTTCCGCGATATATCGCCGCCGCAGAATCGCGGCTCGACCTACATCACCGAGGCAACGGGGCCGCGCGGCGAACGCGTGAGGCTGATCATCAACGGAAAAAGCGGCGAGATCGACGGCGTGCGCGCGATTGGTTTTGACGACCGCCGCTGAGCGTTGCCCAAAGAAAAAAGCCGTTGTAACGCTGAAGCTCAAGACGCGCTTCGCGCGACCGAGAGCGGCAAGGCCTTATGACACTCTATGCAATTCCGGCGAACCCGGTGCCCGAAGGTGCCGTGGAGGGGTACCTCGTGACCCCCGACGGATTGAAGCTCCGTTATGCGCGCTGGAATCCGATCGGACCACGGCGGGGGACGGTTTGCCTGTTCAGCGGCCGGACCGAAATGATCGAGAAATATTTCGAGGTCGTGAACGAGCTCAGGCAGCGCGGGCTTGCGGTTGCGGCCCTCGACTGGCGCGGGCAGGGGGGCTCGGAGCGGATGCTCGACGACCCGCGCAAAGGCCATGTCCGTTCATTCGACGATTATCAGATGGATCTTGAAGTGTTCATGCGGGAGATCGTACTGCCCGATTGTCCCGCGCCCATTTTCGGTCTTGCGCACTCGATGGGCGGGGCCATTCTTCTCGAGGCCATTCGCCTCGGCCGCCGGTGGTTCGACCGGCTGGTGCTGTCTTCGCCGATGATCGAACTCGTCGGTTACGCCGGCCGGCCGATGGTCCGCTTCATCGCCAAGATCGGCGTGCTCGCCGGCCTCGACAAGTCCTATATCTTCGGCGGCGGGCCGGCGCCGATCTCGTCGCGGCCTTTCGCCAACAATCCGCTGACCACGGATCCCGTGCGCTACGAGCGCATCGCGGGGCTGGAACAATTGCCCGGTTTGGGGCTCGGCTCGCCCACCTTCGGCTGGACCAATGCCGCCTTCGACGTCATGCAACGCCTCAGCGATCCGCTCTATCCCACGGCGTTGCGGCAGCCGCTTTTGATCTTCGCGGCCGGCGATGATCCGATTGCTTCGACAATCGCGACCGAGCGCTTCTCGGTCCGGCTGCGCGCCGGCGCGCATCTGGTCATCCCCGGCGCCCGGCATGAAATTCTGATGGAGCGCGACGCGATCCGCGCGCAGTTCTGGGCGGCCTTCGACGCGTTCGTGCCGGGGCCGCCGCTCTATCGCTAAGTTCAAGCCTGCAAGAGTTTGAGCGCCTCGGCGTGCACGCGCGCGTCGCCGGCAGCGACGATCCTTCCGCCACCTGCCGCCGGCTTGCCCGACCAATCGGTGATGATGCCGCCCGCTCCCTCGATGATCGGGATTAGCGCGACGATGTCGTGCGGCTTCAGGCCGGTTTCGACGACGATATCGACGAAGCCCGCCGCGATCATGCAGTAGGCGTAGCAATCACCGCCATAGCGCGACAGGCGCGCCTTCGCCTGTACCCTCTCGAACGACTGGCGTTCCTGCTCGTTCATCAGGAGCGGGCTCGTGGTGAACAGGGCCGCTTCGCCGAGGCCCGCGCAGGCGCGCGCGGAAAGCCGCCGTTCGCCCGCAGGGCCCCGGTAGCGCGCGCTCGCGCCGTCGCCGGTAAAGCGCTCGCCGATGAACGGCTGATGCATCATGCCGTAGACCGGCAGGCCATCCTTCAGGAGGCCGATCAACGTGCCCCAGGCGGGCATGCCGGAAATGAATGATTTCGTGCCGTCGATCGGGTCGAGCACCCAGACATAGGCGGCGTGCGGGTTCTGCTCGCCGAATTCCTCGCCGATGATGCCATGCTGCGGAAACGTGTCGCGGATGAGCGCCCGCATCGCATGCTCGGCGGCGCGATCGGCGGCCGTAACCGGGTCGAAGCCGCCGCTGATCGCCTTGTTCTCGACGCCGAGCGTCGTGCGAAAGAACGGCCGGATCGCCTCGCCCGAAACCGTGGCGAGTTGATCGACGAAGGCCCCTAGATCGACCGCACCCATTCGGCTCTCCTATGCCACCTTTAGCCGTAGCGCCTGCGCGTGGTCGAGATTGGGAGAGGGGCCTTTTGGATCGGCAAATCCGCATCGAAACGAGCGCGGCAGCGGCAACCGGTTTCGCGTTCATGCGACGAAAAAGCCATTAGGACAGCATTACAGACCCTTGCGGCTTTCGCAGCGCGGTGTATATTGCTGCAGCGCGATAACGCGATGGCGTCGCGTTACCGCCGCCCTCCTTGGGCGTTTCCTCCCTAGACTTGGGCCGCTAGCAACCCTAGCGGCCCTTTTTCTTCAATGGCTTAGCGAAAAGCGGCTAATTTTCCACGGCCGGCCCCGGCCGGCGTGTACGAGACCTGACAAAGACGAGGCTGGCCAGGCGGTCACCGTCGGCACGCTTTTTGTCCAGCAGAAAACACATAGCAGCTATGTGCGTTATGCAGCCTGCCAAAACTTACTCGGCGGCGTCCCTCAGCGGCTCGATGCCGTGCGAGGTGATGGAGGCGAGCCTGGCGACGGCGCGGCCAAGGTCGGCGCGCACATATTCGAAGCGCGAGGTTCGCCGATACTCGCGCTCGTCCATGTAGAGCGAGCGATTGATTTCGATCTGGGCGGCGTGAAGCCCGGCGGCGGGGTCGCCGTAATGCTCGGTGATGAAACCGCCGGCATAGGGCTTGTTGCGCAGGACGCTGTAGCCGAGATCGCGGAGTGTCTCCTCGATAACGTCGGTGACCAGCGTGGCGCAGCTCGTACCGTAGCGGTCGCCGAGCACGATGTCGGCGCGCGGCCGCTCATCCCGGCCGTTCGCGCTCGAGGGCATGGAATGGCAATCGAGCAGGATCGCGAGGCCAAAGTCCTGCTGCGCCCGGGTGACCAAGCGGCGCAATTCGCGATGATAAGGCTTGTAATACAGCTCGATCCTGCCAAGCGCCTCCTCGACGGGTAGCCGCCGATCATAAATTTCGCGCGCGTCGCCGACCACGCGGGCGATCGTGCCAAGCCCGCCCGCGACGCGGAGCGAGCGCGTATTGGCAAAGGCCGGCAAGCGGCCCTCGAACATGCGGGGATCGAGCTCATAAGGTTCACGGTTAACGTCGAGGAACGAGCGCGGAAAGTGCGCGCGCATCATCGGCACCCCGAGGCGGGCCGCGTCGGCGAACAGTTCGTCCACGAAGGTATCTTCGGAACGGCGGAGCGCCGAAAGATCGAGCCGTGTCTGCGCGAGAAACGCCGCGGGATAGGCTCGGCCGCTATGGGGCGAGTTGCAGACGACCGGCCCCGACAAGCTGGCAGGCTCAGCGACCTCGAAGGGAGGGTCGAGTTCGTCGACAATGCGGGCGGTCATAGTGCGGATGGGCCCTCTTTGAAGAACAAATCGTAGCCGGGTTTACCATGGATTGTGCAGGTTCATTGGGCCGCTTGTGAAGGCCATTGGTATGATTTATCCGCTTTCACCCACCATTTACCCGCATGGTTGTTTATATCAGTCCAGTGCGTACGGGGATCCAATGAACGAAGAAGCCGAGGTTGCGGGCCCGAAAATCCTGCTTGCCGAAGACGATAACGATATGCGGCGCTTTCTTGCGCGCGCGCTCAGCAAGGCGGGTTACGAGGTCGTTTCTTTTGACAACGGAAAGGCGGCCTTTGACCGGTTGCGCGAGGAGCCGTTCGAGTTGCTGTTGACCGATATCGTCATGCCGGAGATGGACGGCATTGAGCTCGCGCGCAAGGCGACCGAGCTCGATCCGGAACTGAAGGTGATGTTCATCACGGGCTTCGCCGCGGTCGCGCTCAATCCGGAGAACAAAGCCCCGAAGGACGCCAAGGTGCTTTCCAAGCCCTTTCATCTCAAGGACCTCGTCAACGAGGTCGAACGGATGTTGGCTGCCTGAAGTGCGGCGCTTGCGCCGCTTCGACGCAGCCGATATAGGACGGGCCTCCAAATTTGGGCGCGTAGCTCAGCGGGAGAGCACTACCTTGACATGGTAGGGGTCACAGGTTCGATCCCTGTCGCGCCCACCATTTTGTTCCGAACAATGCGAGACCAAAGATGAAAATCCGCAATTCGCTCCGCTCTTTGCGCAAGCGTCACCGTGACAATCGCCTCGTGCGCAGGAAGGGGCGGGTCTATGTCATCAACAAGACGCAGCGCCGCTTCAAGGCACGCCAAGGCTGAAGGCCGAGCCGGCGGCCGAAAATCATCTCGGCGCCTATCCGATTTCGCCGCAATTCCGCCCTTTGCGCCCGCGAATGGCTGACCTACACTTCAGCCATGGCCATGCGTCGAATCTTTTTGCTGATGTTGCTCGCGGAAGCGCTTTTCGCCGCAGGCAGCGAGCGCACATTCGCGCAGACGCAATCTCCCGCCGTGCGGGAAGCCATTCCGGAAATGAAGCCTGCCGTCAGGCGGCCGGCGCGCGGCGGTAGAGTCGATCGCGCCGCGCGGCTCGAGACCCTTTACGATGCACTTGCGAAATCGCCCAACCGGACGGTCGCCAAAATCGTCGAGGCCAAGATCGAAGCCCTGAGTCTTCAGTCAGGCAGTGCCACCGCCGATCTTCTGATGTTGCGGGCGCGCTCCATGATAGAAGCAAAGGACAGCAAGGTCGCTTTCGAGCTTCTGGATTCGATCATCGAAATCGCTCCCAATTTCACGGAAGCCCGCGCGCAGCGCGCGACGCTCTATTACCTGACCAAGAATATTTCGGCGGCGCTCGCTGACCTTCGCGTCGTGCTTGCGCGCGAGCCGCGGCATTACGGCGCGCTCACCGGTCTCGGCGTAATTCTGCAGGAGATCGGCGAGGATAAGCGCGCGCTCGAAGCCTTCCGGCGGGCGCTCGCCGTCGATCCTTATCTCGACGCGGTGCCTGACATGGTGAAAAAGCTCGAAGTCGAGGTCGAGGGGCGGGATATCTAATTCCGCATTGGGCCGGCTTCAGTCGGCCTCGGGTTTTTCGCTGCCAACAAAAGCTATGCGCACCATATTCGTCGCGCCCGGTGTGCCGAGGGGAACGCCAGCGACGAGGATCACCCGCTGGCCCTGGCGCGCAAAGCCTTCGCGAAACGCAATGTTGCAGGCGCGCGCCACCATTGCATCGAGGTCACGGGCATCTTCGGTGACGACGCAGTGGGTGCCCCACAGGACGGCGAGCCGGCGCGCCGTCTCGAGCTTCGGCGAAAGGGCAACGATCGGCGGCTTTGGCCGCTCACGGGCAACACGCAGTGCCGTCGCGCCTGAGCTCGTGAGGCATAGGATCGCTGGGAGATCCAGCGTTTCGGCAATCTGGCGCGCGGCGGCGGCGATCGCGTCGGCGCCGGTCGCCTCCGGATTGGGACGCTGCGGATCGATCACGGCGTGGAAGGCGGAATCGCGTTCCACTTCTTGCGCGATGCGGTCCATGGTTCGCACGGCTTCGATCGGATGCTTGCCTGCCGCGGATTCAGCGGAAAGCATGATCGCATCGGCGCCGTCGAAAATCGCAGTCGCGACATCCGAGACCTCGGCGCGAGTCGGCACCGGGGAAACGATCATCGATTCGAGCATTTGCGTTGCGACCACGACCGGCTTTCCGGCCTGGCGGGCATCGTGCGTCATCCGCTTCTGCAAACCCGGCACGCGCTCGAGCGGCAATTCCACGCCGAGATCGCCGCGCGCGACCATCAATGCGTCGGAAAGCTCGATGATTTCCGCGAGCCGCGTGATGGCCTGCGGCTTCTCGATCTTGGACATGATCGCGGCGCGGCCGCGCACGATCTTTCTCGCCTCGGCGACGTCTTCGGGCCGCTGAATGAAGGAGAGCGCGACCCAATCGACGGCCTGTTCGAGGGCGGCATCGAGATCGGCATGGTCCTTGGGGGTGAGCGCCGAAAGCGTGAGGATGGTGTCGGGAAGGCTCACGCCTTTGCGGTCCGATACCCGCCCTTCGACCTCGACCTTGGTCACCGCGCGCTTAGGGCTCGCCTCGGTGACGACGAGCCGCACCTTGCCGTCGTCGACCAGAAGCCGGTGTCCCGGCGTCAACGCCGACAGAATTTCGGGATGCGGCAGGTAAACGCGGGCGGCGTCGCCCGGTTTCGGATCGTCGTCGAGTACGAAAACGGCGCTGGGCGCAAGATCGGCGCTGCCGGCCGCGAAAGTGCCGAGGCGCAACTTCGGGCCCTGCAGGTCGGCGAGAATGCCGATCGGACGGCCGTGGTTCTTTTCGATGGAGCGAATCGTACGCACGAAGGTGCGAAGGCCCTCATGCGGCGTGTGGCTCATATTGATGCGGAAGACGTCGGCGCCATCGAGAAAGAGCCGCTCGATCGTTTGGGGATCGGATGAAGCGGGGCCGAGTGTTGCGACGATCTTAGTCCGGCGTTGTCGTCTCATCGGCCCTGCGAGCCTTGCCGCGGCTGGGGGGAGGTGGGTGTGGTCTGACCCTGTTCGGTGAGCTGAACGGTCCAGTTTTTCTGCTCGCCGGTATCGACCTCGAAGAAGCCGGTGCGATCGAAGCCGCGTGCGAGGCAATCCTCAATGCCCTTGATGGTGAATTGTTTTTCACGCGTGCACATATATGCCTTGCCTGCCCACTCGCCGCCCTGATCGTAATCAAGCGCATAAATATAATAAAAACGTGCGACGAGCGGTCCGCGCATCAAGGTCTCGCAGCTATTAGCCGCCACGTTCCACCAGCCCTCGGTGGTCCAGATATCATTGTCCTTGTAGCCGACGGCGATTCCGACACGGCTTTGCGTGCGGTTGCAAAGCCGAAAGTCGGCATGCGCAACCGCCGGCAAGACAAGCGTGGCGAAGAAAGGCACGAGTAGCGCGATCCGGACGCTTTGTCGCATCGATTGGAAATCCTGACGCTTCGAATCAGGCTTACTTCAAACGGATCGGCGCTCCTTTTCCGTCGCGCCCTTTCAAGTGTCAACGAGGATCGCCCGCAGATCGTTGACATTCGTACAGGTGGGGCCGGGAGCGAGCAGGTCGCCGAGCCGCTCGAAGAAACCAGAGGAATTATTCTCGGCGAGAAAACGGGCAGGATCGAGGCCGAAGGATCGCGCGCGGGAGAGCGTCGTTTCGTCGATGAAGGCGCCCGCCGGATCGTCCGGCCGGCCGCTGCCGCCGTCGGTGCCATCGGTATCGCCGGCAATCGCCGCAATGCCGGCAGCCCCCTCGAGGGCGAGCGCAAGCGCAAGGGCGTATTCCTGATTCGGTCCGCCACGGCCCTTGCCCCGCAAGGTGACCGTTAGCTCGCCGCCGGAAAGGAGAAGCACGCGTTCGCCCTTGCGGGCGCGCCGTATGGCCTCTTGCGCGTGATCGCGCGCGACTTCGCGCGCTTCGCCCTCGATGCGGTCGCCGAGAAGAATCGGCGTCAAACCCTCGGCGCGCGCTTTCTCAGCGGCGGCGGCAAGCGCATCAGCGGGACGCGCGACAATGCGGAATTCAGCGCGAGCGAAGGCATTGGCGCCCGGTTTCGGAGTTTCGTTTGCGGGCTCGTGCAGGGCGCCCGCGATGGAAGGCGTCATCTCCACCTTTCGCCGCTGCAGGATCGCCTCGGCATCGGCAAGCGTGGTCGGATCGGGAACGGTCGGGCCCGAGCCGATCACCGACGGATCATCGCCCGGCACGTCGGAAATCGCGAGCGTCAGGATCTGCGCCCACGCGGCAAGCGCCGCGAGGCGGCCGCCCTTGATGCGGGAGAGGTGCTTGCGCACCGTGTTGATCTCGCGAATGTCGGCGCCGGAAGCAAGCAGCGCCCGCGTGAGCGCCTGTTTGTCGTCGAGCGAAACGCCGGGGGCCGGCGCGATCCAGTTCGCCGAAGCGCCGCCCGAAAGCAGCACCAGCACGAGATCGTTTTCTTTCGCCGACTGCGCAAGCGCAAGCACGCGTTGGGTCGCGGCCAGGCCCGCGGCGTCAGGCACCGGATGGCCGGCCTCCACCATCTCGACGCAGCTCGTCGGGCGTCCGTAACCATGCCGCGTCACGGCGATCCCCAAGAGCCGCTCGCGCGGAATTCGCCGCCGCAAATAATGCGCTTCGGCAACCTCGGACATCGCGCCCGCCGCCTTGCCCGCGGCAAGCATGATGATGCGTCCTTCGGCCGGTGCTGCGGGCAGCGCCGGCGGCAGGCAAGAAGCGGGATGCGCTGCCGCCACCGCCGCATCGAAGATCTTGCGCAGCAAAGCCTTGGTGCTTGTACGATCCATCAGACGTGCTTATTTCGAAACAGAGCGCCGCGTGTGATAGAATGGACGCGGCCGGCGCACAATCGACGGCGAAAGGATCGGCGGCATGAAGAAAATCGACGAGCGAACGCGCACGCAGCTCGAAGCCGCGGTCTTCCGGCGGCTCGTGGAGCATTTGCGTAAACGCACCGACGTGCAGAATATCGATCTGATGAATCTTGCGGGCTTCTGCCGCAATTGCCTGTCCAACTGGCTGAAGGACGCCGCGGACGAAAAAGGCGTGCCGATGACGAAAGATGAAAGCCGCGAGGCGGTCTACGGCATGCCCTATGAAGAGTGGAAAGAGCGCCATCAGAAAGAGGCGAGCGGCGAGCAAAAGTCCGCATTCGAAAAGACGCGCGTTCCGCATTGAATCATTTTCAACCCAAGGCAAGGAGAGCGCGATGGCGGGGAGCGCCAATTTCGCGAAGGGCAAGCTGAAATCGTTCGTCGAGCGCATCGAGAAGCTCGAGGAAGAAAAGAAAACGATCGCTGACGACATCCGCGAGGTCTATGCGGAAGCCAAGGCCGAGGGCTTCGATGCGAGGGCGCTGCGCGTCGTGGTCCGGCTCTACCGGCAGGATTCGGAAGAACGCCGCGAGCATGAGGCGCTCGTCGATCTTTATCGTGACGCGATGGGGATCGGAGGCGGCCGTTGAGGCCGTCCGCTCAATAGGCGGAGGAGACGATTTTCCCGCCGCTCTGATGCGCGAAGTAGCCGGCGGTGGTGGCGGCGGGGTCGAGCAGGATTGCAAGCCCCGATTGATCCGGATGCCGCATGTCGCCGGTGAACTGCACGGACTGCTTGCTGAAGAGCGTTGACGGCGAGTGGGCGGCGTCGCCGTAAAGGCCGGGCGAACGCGGCAGGTCCTGCGTATGGACGACTTCCTCGATGCGCGGGCGTTGGACAGATGCAGATGCCGCCGTCTCCTGCGTAACCGGCATGCTCGCCCGCTGCGGAACGGCTTCAGGCGCGTAGGAAAGCAGCGAAGATGGTTGCTTGGCGCCACCCGTGATCGCGAGCGGCAGCGCCGCGGTGATGTCGCTGGCCGAGGCTACCTTGCGCTGATCCAGCGGCAGCGGGGCGGCCCCTGCATTCGAGTCCATATCCTGGGGCCGCGAGCGCGGCATCGGAACGGAACTATTGGCCGGAGCCGTCACGGGATCGGGCCCCTTCTTCCATTGCAGTTGTGGACCGGTCGCCGAGGCAAGCGAAGCAACGACCGCCGGCTTCGCGGCTGGCTGGGTTGCGGGCGCGTCGGGACGGACAGCCGCGATCTTGCCGTCGTCGCCTTCATTCGCGTTCTTCTTGTTGAAGATCGAGGCGAAGAAATCTTTCACGCGGTGGCTGCCCGCGGGTGCGCCCGAATCGCTTTCTTCAGTGTCGCCATGCGCTGAAGCGTAGGCGAGCGACCCCACTTCTTTTCCGCGCGACTGAATTTCGGCGAGCGCGAGCTGGAAGCCCGGCATCGGCCGGCCGTCGCTCGGAATGTGAACGGTCTTGCCGTCGGGGAAGAGGCGGGCGAGATATTCGCGCGTCACCGTCGGCCAATGCCGGACATTGCCGGTGTCGAGATGGACGAAAGGCCAGCCGGAGGTCGGATAAAAGCCGACGCCGCCGCGCTGCAGCTTCAAGCCTACCTCGCGAAGCTGCGTGAGTTCCACGCCCGGAATGTAGAAATCTATCGCCTTGCCGAGCATGTGCTGGCTGAACTGGGCGACGCCGCGGCTCGAGGCACGCAACATGGCGTTGGTGGAAGGCGAGCGGTAGCCGCAGACGACCTGGACCGGTTCCTTGGCGCCGACTTCCCGGTTCACTTCCCAGATCAGATCGAAGAGATAGGGATCCATCTTGATCGGCTGGCCGACGCGCCAGTCACGCATGAACCAGTTCAGCTTCTCAAGCGCGGCCTCGTCGAATTTGCCGTCCTGCTTGTAGGTGATGGTGATGTCTTCGCCGGTATGCAGGTGGTGGAAGGAGAGCGTGCGCGTTTCGCCGTTGGCGATCACGCTTTCGAGCGACTGGGAGCCGAAAAAAAGAAGAGCGGCAGCTAAGCCGATGCGCTGGCTGGCGCGGAAACTCGAAAACCGGGCCTTGCGCGCGATTTGATCTGGCACGTGCCCTCTTCCGTCCACGAGTTGAGCTCTCGCTCACTGTCGCCGGCCAATACCCACCCAAGCCGCGCGCAGCTAACGCTCTGTAATCGTTATCGGAAAGGGTTAACGGAGAATTGTCGCCCCCGCGCCGTCCGATGCCATTCTCGTAACCTTTGAGTATGGCGAAATCGGGCCGTGCCAAAAGGCGGCGCCCTCCGCATGGTTAAGCGGAGGGCGGAACTCGTCGAAACCGGCGATAATTAGCGGAAAAGGCCGAAGAATCCGCCGCCGCCATAGGTCTCCTGCCGCCGGCCACGACGGTCGTCGCGGCGGTCATCCCGCGGCTGGAAGGCCTGGAAGAAGTTCGCGAACGGATTTTCGAAGCGTCCGTCGGGCACCGCAAAGCGCAGTTCGTCGCGGCTCACCGTGGCGCTGCCGACGCCGTGCTGTTCCACCGCCACATCGGCGACCCTGCGCTCGTCGGTCTTCAGCGCCTGCAGCACGCGGGCGTCGCGGCCATAAAGGTCGTCGCGGAACTGCAGCTGGCCGGCATCGTCCACGAAGGCCGTCTGATAGGTGATGTGGACCGGCAGGGGCTTTGGGAAATCAATGTTGATTTCGTTGTTGCCGAACATCTTCTGGATTTTTTCCGGCGTGTAGCCGTCCTTCGGGAATTCGATCGAGAAGAGCTTCTCGGCATACATGACCGGATTTTCCACGCGCATGCAGCCATGGCTGAAAGCGCGCTTCGTTTCCGAAAACAGGTTCTTGTCCGGTGTGTCGTGCTGATAGACGAGGAACTTGTTCGGGAAATTGAAACGAATGCGGCCGAGCGCGTTGCGCTCTCCCGGCGGCTGATAGATGCGGACGGTGCCGTCCTTGTTGTTCTCCATCTTCAGGCCGATCCGCGACAGCGCGGTGGGGTCCTGCCGCACCACCGGCAGATATTCGCGGGCGATGATCGACGGCGGCACGTTCCAGGTCGGATTGATCGTGACGAACTTCATGTCGGGGCTGATCATCGGCGTCGCCATGCCCGGCTTGCCGGTGACGATCTTCGTCGTCCAATAGGTTGAGCCGTCGCGCACGACCTTCAACGTGAAGTCGGGAATGTTCACCATCACGTAAGTGTCGCCGAGGGCGGCGTTGCCGAGCGTGTGCGGCAGCCAGCGCCAGCGCTCGAGATTGGCGAGGATGATGTCGGCGTCGCGGTCGTGCGACGGGCCGTTGATGGAATCGATGGTGGCCTGGGTGAGGATGCCGTTGGCCGGCAGCTTTTTATCGGCCTGATACTTTTTCACCGCGTCGACAAGCGCCTGATTGTAGGCGGTGTTGTCCTCGGCCGGCACGCCGAGGCGCTCGCGGATGAGCGGCACGCGCGGATCCTGCATCAATTCCTTGGTGAGCTTGAGCGGCTGGCCGCCCGGAATGCGCGCGGGCTGCGGCTCGCCTGTCTTCGTGCGCGCTTCAGCGTATTTCGCCTTTAGCGCCTGATAGGCCGGATGCTGCGGAAGGAAGTCCGCGAGCATGTCCTTGGTGTCGTTGGTGGCGGCGAGCTTGCCGAGAACGTCCGCCGGAACCGGGAGGGCCTGATCGTAGTAGACGTCGTCGCTGATGCGCGTGAAGGAAACGCGGCCGGTCGCGGCATGACGTGCATAGGTGAGGGCGGCGACAGTGAGCTTGAGGTCGGCGTCGGCGAGCACTTCCGGATCAAGTCCCGCTTTCAATTCGGGGGCGGCGTATTCGGAAGGCTCCAACCCGTCGGCATCGACGCCTTTGAGATAGGCGACCGTAGAAGCGGCGCGCGCATTGCCGGCGCCGTTTTCGATCCAGAGCGGGGCAAAGCCGCGATTGCGATAGAAGGCTTCAACCGCGTCGCGCTCGTTCTTGCGGTCGAGATAGCGGCTGCTTTTGTCGGCGAGAAGACCGCGCAGCTTCTCGGCGATGGCGGCGTCTGCGGTCGAAAGCGAGGTCGCGATTGGCGCCTTGACGAGATCCTTGCCGGTATAGGCCGGAATCGGCGCGGCCTGCTGTTCGGGCTGTGTCGGCGGCGTCACGGCAGTCGTGGGTTCGACAGGCGTTGCCGTGGAAGGGGTAACGGGGTTCGGCGTTGGCTGCGCCACCGTCACGGCGGGCGCTACAGGGGTGGTTTCCTTGACTTCGGTGGCCGGCTTCGTTTCGGCGGGGTTCTGCTGGGCGATCGCGATCGGCGCGCGCGCGTAGGGTTCTCCGGGGGCAATGGACTGGGCGGAAACGGCCGCTGACGTCAGCATGGTCGTGGCCGCGAGAAGGGCGAAAAAAGTGCCCTCAGCCAGTGAAATACCCTGCCGGTTCATCCGCGCCTCCTCCGATACCCCCTGCTTCTGGCAGTAGAGACCGGTCTAATCAAGGCGGATGGGCTCAACGGAGCCATTCTTCAGGCAGGTGTCACTTCCCGGCCACGCCGGTTTCCTGCATTTCCGCGGCCTCGCCGTCCGGCCCGGCTGCAAGGCCCAAATCCTTGAGCTTGCGATAGAGCGTCGAGCGTCCAATTCCGAGCCGCCGGGACACTTCGGTCATCCGGCCTCGATAATGTGCAATGGCGAAACGAATAGCGGCGGCCTCGAGTTCCTCCATCGGTCGCACGTGGCCATCGGCAGTCAGCAGTGGCAAGGAATCCCCCGCGGCAACGGGCGCTGTCTCCGGCGCATCAATGACCAGCGGAGCGGAGGGCTCGCGCGTGGCTGTGCCAAGCGGGGACGCTTGCGGCGCGACGAAGGCTTCGAAGCCCGGCACCTGGGCCGCGATCTGCGGAAATTCGGCAACCCCGATCTCGTCCGCATCAGCGAGCACGACGGCGCGGAAGACGGCATTCTCAAGCTGACGCACATTGCCCGGCCAGCGGTAGCTCGTGAGCATTTGGATCGCCTCGGCGGAAACCGAGCGCACCCGCTTTCCTTCTTCCGCGGCAAAACGCGTGACAAAACGGCGAACGAGATCGGGCACGTCCTCGAGGCGCTCGCGCAGAGGCGGCATGGTGATCGGAAAAATGTGCAGCCGGTAAAACAGGTCTTCGCGGAAGTGTCCCGCCTTCACAAGCTCCAGAAGATCACGATTGGTCGCCGAAATCAGCCGGAAGTCGACCTTCACCGGCTTGCGGGCGCCGATGGGATCGACCTCGCCTTCCTGCAACGCGCGCAAGAGCTTGACCTGCGCATCAGGCGGCAACTCGCTGATCTCGTCGAGGAAGAGCGTTCCGCCATCGGCCTCGGCGAATTTGCCGGACTGGCGCTCGGAGGCGCCGGTGAAGGCGCCCTTCTCGTGGCCAAACAGGATCGATTCAACGAGATTGGCGGGGATCGCGCCGCAATTGACGGCAATGAAGGGTTTGTTCGCGCGCGCGCCCGCGGCGCGGATGGCGCGGGCGAGCAATTCCTTGCCCACACCCGACTCGCCTTCGATCAGAACCGGGATTTCGGAAGCCGTGGCCTTTTCGGCAAGCTTCAGCGCCGCCTGCATGCGGGGGCTTGCGGTGGAGAAATCGGTGAAGGCAACGACGCCTTCGGCGGCGCGCTGCATGCGGCGCACTTCGCCGACGAGGGCAGCTTGCGCAAGCGCGTTTCGCACCGAAACCTGCAGCCGTTCGGGGCCTACCGGCTTGACGATGAAATCGACGGCGCCCGCGCGCATGGCGGAAACCACAGTGTCGATCGAGCCCTGCGCCGTCAGCACGATCACCGGCAGGTCAACACCACGCTCGCGCAGGCGGCCGAGAACGCCGAGGCCGTCGAGGTCGGGCATGACAAGGTCGAGGATCGCGCAGGCGATTCGGGCGCCTTCCGGGCTTTCGAGAAGCCGCACGGCCTCTTCGCCGCGCTCCATCAGTTCCGGCTCGTAGCCGAAACGGCGGAGCATCGCGTCTATCAGGCGACGCTGGACCGGATCGTCGTCGACAACAAGTACGCGCGTGGCCATAACCCCTCCCGGCGGGCAATGCCCGCCCCGCGGAGGGGACTTTGCGGGACCCCCGTTAATGGAATCTGAAGGCCGGCCTCTTCATCGCCGAAAACCTTGCGGAACAAAGATTGATCCGCCGAAGGACGCACTACAAATATGTCGCAACAACGCGCAACAATGTATGTAAAGTGACCGCGATCGGATTCTCCCGCCCCATGCCGCCTGTGTCGCAGCCCTCGACCGCAACCGCCGCCCGCATGAACGAGGCGGGCGGCGCGCTGCCCGAATGGAATCTCAACGATCTTTATCCCTCGATCGACGCCCCGGAAGTCGCGGCTGATCTTGCGCGCGCCGACGCCGAATGTGTCGCTTTCGAGGAAACGTATAAGGGAAAACTCGTCGAGCTCGTGGCCGCAACGGATGCGGGCCAAAAACTGGGTGCCGCGGTCAAGCGCTTCGAGGCGGCGGAGGAATTGCTCGGCAAGCTGATTTCGTTCGCGGGCCTCGTCTATGCCGGCGATACCGGTGATCCGAAACGGATCAAATTCTACGGCGACGTGCAGGAAAAAATCACCGCCGCGTCCTCGCATCTTCTGTTTTTCACGCTCGAGCTCAACTGGCTCGACGACGGCTTGATCGAGAAGGCGTTCGCCGATCCCGCTTTTGGCTATTACCGGCCTTGGGTCGAGGATATTCGCAAGGAGAAGCCGTATCAGCTTGAGGACCGCATCGAGCAGCTGTTTCACGAGAAATCGGTGACGAGCCGGACGGCATGGAACCGCGCCTTCGACGAGACGGTCGCGGCGTTGCGCTTCAAGGTCGACGGCAAGGAGCTGACGCTTGAGCCCGCGCTCAATCTCCTGACGGAACAGGACGAGGCCAAGCGCAAGGCGGCGGCGGAAGCGCTCGCCGAAGTCTTCCGCGCCAATTTGCGCACCTTCGCGCGGATCACCAATACGCTCGCCAAGGACAAGGAGATTTCCGACCGCTGGCGCGGCTTCGAGGACATTGCCGACGAGCGGCATCTCTCCAACCGCGTCGAGCGCGAAGTGGTGGAGGCGCTGGTTTCCTCCGTGCGTGCCGCGTTCCCGCGGCTGTCGCACCGCTACTATGCGATGAAGGCGAAATGGCTCGGCAAGGACCGGCTCGAACATTGGGACAGGAACGCGCCGCTGCCGAAGGTGGAGCAGCGCAACGTCGATTGGGACGAGGCGCGCGACACCGTGCTTTCGGCATACGGCAACTTCTCACCGAGAATGGCGGAGGTCGCGCGCCGCTTCTTTGACGAGCGCTGGATCGACGCGCCGGTGCGACCGGGCAAGGCGCCGGGCGCCTTCGCGCATCCGACCGTGCCGTCGGTGCATCCGTATGTGCTCCTGAACTATCAGGGCAAGCCGCGCGACGTGATGACGCTCGCGCACGAACTCGGCCACGGCGTACATCAGGTGTTGGCGGCCAAGCAGGGCGCGCTGATGGCGTCGACGCCGCTCACGCTCGCGGAAACCGCGTCGGTGTTCGGCGAGATGCTCACCTTCCGCGCGCTCCTCGCAAAAACCGCCGACCCGAAAGCGCGCAAAGCCATGCTCGCGCAGAAAGTCGAGGACATGCTGAACACGGTCGTGCGGCAGATCGCCTTCTACACGTTCGAGCGCAAGATTCACACCGAACGCAAGCAGGGCGAACTGACGGCGGACCGGCTCTCGGAAATCTGGATGGAGGTGCAAGGTGAAAGTCTAGGGCCCGCGATCCATCTCGGACCGGGCTACGAAACCTTTTGGGTTTACATCGGCCACTTCATCCACGCGCCGTTCTACGTCTACGCCTATGCGTTCGGCGATTGCCTGGTTAATTCGCTTTACGCGGTCTATGAGCGCGCCGACAAAGGCTTTGCCGAGCGCTATCTCGACATGCTCGCCGCCGGCGGCAGCAAGCATCATTCGGAACTTCTGAAGCCTTTCGGCCTGGACGCGCGCGATCCGCAGTTCTGGCAGACGGGCCTCGGCCTCATCGACCGCATGATCAGCGAGATCGAGACGCTCGACGCCAAAGCGTGAGGCCGATGACCGACCGCGAACGCAATCGTTTCTCCGCCCGGGCCGCGCGCTACGCGCGCGTCGGCACCAATGTCGGCGGGGTCGCGGCGCAAATGATCGGCTCGCGCGTGTTCGGCTTTGCGCTCGATCGCGGCGCCAATGCGATCGCATTGGCCGCGGCACTCGGCAATCTCAAGGGGCCGATCATGAAGGTGGCGCAACTCCTCGCCACCATTCCCGACGCGCTGCCGGCCGAATACGCCTCCGAACTGATGAAATTGCAGAGCGAAGCGCCGCCCATGGGCTGGGCGTTCGTGCGGCGGCGCATGGCGGCGGAGCTTGGCCCCGACTGGCAGCAGAAATTCGGCGCCTTCGAGCACAAGCCCGCGGCCGCGGCTTCGCTCGGCCAGGTGCATCGCGCGACCTCGCTCGACGGCAAGCCGCTTGCCGCGAAGCTGCAATATCCCGACATGCAGTCGGCGGTGGAAGCGGATTTGCGCCAGCTCGAAATCATCTTCGCCATCCGTCGGCGCATGGACCCCGCCATCGATACGAGCGAGATCGCGAAGGAGATCGGCGCGCGCGTGCGCGAGGAACTGGATTATCGCCGCGAGGCAAAGCACGCCGCGCTTTATCGCGAAATGCTGGCCGACGTTCCCGAGATCAGCGTGCCGAATGTATGGCCGTCGCTTTCGACCGGGCGGCTGTTGGTGCTCGACTGGCTCGAGGGCAAAAAGTTGCTCGCCTACAAGGAGGCGCCGTTAGAAACTCGCAACCGGATTGCGACCGCAATGTTCAAGGCGTGGTGGCTGCCGTTTTCGCGCTTCGGCGTAATCCACGGCGATCCGCATCTCGGCAACTACACCGCGTTTGAGGAAGCGGGCGAGCCGCGCGGCATCAATCTCCTCGATTACGGCTGCATCCGCATTTTCCCGCCGAAATTCGTGGGCGGCGTCGTCGATCTTTATCGCGGCCTGCGTAACGGCGAGGAGGCCCGCGTCATCCACGCTTATGAGACATGGGGCTTCAACGGACTTTCGCGCGCGTTGATCGAGGCGCTCAATATCTGGGCGCGGTTCATCTACGGCCCGCTCATGGACGACCGCGTGCGCACCATCGCCGACGGCGTGAAGCCTTCCGAGTACGGCCGCCGCGAAGTCTTTCGCGTGCATACGGCGCTGAAGGAGCTGGGCCCGGTCACCGTGCCGCGCGAATTCCTCCTCATGGACCGGGCCGCGGTCGGGCTCGGCGCCGTGTTCCTGCATTTGCAGGCGGAGCTGAATTTTCACCAGCTGTTCGAGGGCGCGATCGCGGAATTCTCGACCGATGTGGTCGGCCGCCGCCAGGCGGCGGCACTCGGCGCGGCCGGATTGGAAGCCGCGGCCTGAACCGGTTGCCGGAAAGAAGCCTTTCGGCTAAGGCTGCCTCAGTCCGCAGGCTTACGGGGAACCACTATGGCTGATCACGCACCGAAATATTCGACGGCTTCGGGCAATGACTACAAGCAGCACGAGGAAACCTACGAGGATTTTCTCACACTGACAAAATGGGTCGTGATCACGGTCGTCGCCATCCTCGTTTTCATGTTCATCTTCCTCACCTGATTTCATAGGCGTTTCCGCCATGAAGATTGCGATCCCGGCGGAGATCGACCCCGAAGAGCCGCGCGTCGCGGCAACACCCGACACCGTCAAGCGACTGATCGGCATGGGCGCCGAAGTCGCGGTGGAAAAGGGCGCCGGCATCAAGGCGGGCGTTCTCGACCAGGATTTCGAAGGCGCGGGCGCGAAAATCACGGGCAAGGACGCGGTCGCAGGCGCCGATATCGTGCTGAAAGTGCGGCGGCCGTCGAAGGCGGAGCTCGCCGGCTACAAGCCCGGCGCGATCGTGATCGCGATCATGGATCCGTTCGGCCATGAAGCCGCGCTCGCCGACATGGCGAGCGCCAAGGTTTCGGCCTTTGCCATGGAACTGATGCCGCGGATTACCCGCGCGCAGGTGATGGACGTTTTGTCCTCGCAGGCGAACCTCGCCGGCTATCGCGCGGTAATCGACGCCGCCGCCGAATATGGCCGTGCACTGCCGATGATGATGACGGCGGCGGGCACGGTGCCCGCCGCGCGTGTCTTCGTCATGGGCGCGGGCGTCGCCGGCCTGCAGGCGATCGCCACCGCGCGGCGCCTCGGTGCCGTCGTCACCGCCACCGACGTCAGGCCCGCGGCCAAGGAACAGGTGGAATCGCTCGGCGCGAAATTCATCGCGGTCGAGGACGAGGAATTCAAGCAGGCGGAGACCGCGGCCGGCTATGCCAAGGAAATGTCGAAGGAGTACCAAGCGAAGCAGGCGGCGCTCGTCGCCGACCACATCAAGAAGCAGGACATCGTGATTACCACCGCGCTCATTCCGGGCCGACCGGCGCCAAGGCTCATTTCGAAAGCAATGGTGGAATCGATGAAGTCGGGCTCGGTGATCGTGGATCTCGCGGTCGAACGCGGCGGCAATTGCGAAGTGTCGCAGCCCGACAAGGTGGCCGAGCATAACGGCGTGAAGATCGTCGGCTTCCTCAACGTGCCCGGGCGGCTCGCGGCCACCTCATCGGCGCTCTATGCGAAAAATCTCCTCGCCTTCCTCGATGTCTTGATCAAGGACAAGAAACCCGCCGTGCCGTGGGACGACGAAATCGTAAAGGCGACGCTGCTTACGCGTGACGGCGCGGTGGTGCATCCGAATTTCAAGCCAAAGGGAGGCGCGTGATGGGCGAAATGGCGGTAGTCGATCCCTTCGTCTTCCGGTTTTCGATTTTCGTGCTTGCGGTCTTCGTCGGCTATTACGTGGTGTGGTCGGTGACGCCGGCGCTGCACACGCCGCTGATGTCAGTGACGAATGCGATCTCCTCGGTGATCGTGGTGGGCGCGCTTCTTGCGGTCGGCGTTTCGGTCGCCGGCGACGAGACGGCGTCGTGGTGGGCGCGCGGGCTCGGTTTCGCGGCGCTCACGATGGCGGCGGTGAATATTTTCGGCGGCTTCCTCGTCACCCAGCGAATGCTGTCGATGTACCAGAAGAAGAAAAAGTGAGGCGGCGATGAGCGGAAACGTCGTCGCGCTGCTCTACCTCGTCGCCGGGGTCCTGTTCATTCTGGCGCTGCGCGGGCTTTCGAATCCGGAGTCGTCGCGGCAGGGCAACCTGTTCGGCATGGCCGGCATGGGTATCGCCATTGTCACCACGCTCGCGGCCTCGCCGCCTGCGGGGCCCATCGGTTGGGCGCTCGTGGCGGGCGGTCTTGTCATCGGCGGCAGCATCGGCGCGGTGATTGCGCGGCAAATCGCAATGACAGCGATGCCGCAACTCGTTGCCGCCTTCCATTCGCTGGTCGGGCTCGCTGCCGTGCTCGTCGCCGCCGGCGCGCTCTACGCGCCGCAGGCCTTTGGCATCGGCGCGCCGGGAGCGATCCATGGCCAGAGCCTCATTGAAATGTCGATCGGCACCGCCATCGGCGCGATCACCTTCACCGGCTCGGTGATCGCCTTCCTCAAGCTCAACGGCAATATGAGCGGCGCGCCGATCATGCTGCCCGCGCGCCATGTCATCAACATTTTGATCGCGCTCGCGATCCTCGCTTCGATCGTGATGTTCGTGCGCACCGAGATGCACGCGTTGTTCTGGGCGATCGCGCTGCTCTCCTTCCTGATCGGCGTTCTTATTATCATTCCGATCGGCGGCGCCGACATGCCGGTCGTCATCTCCATGCTGAATTCCTATTCCGGCTGGGCCGCCGCCGGCATCGGTTTCACGCTCGGCAACACCGCCTTGATCATCACCGGCGCGCTGGTCGGTTCCTCGGGCGCGATTCTCTCCTACATCATGTGCAAGGGCATGAACCGCAGCTTCTTCGCGGTGATCCTCGGCGGCTTCGGCGGCGAGACCGCGGGACCCGCGGGCCATATCGAGACGCGGCCGGTGAAGCAAGGCTCGGCGGACGATGCCGCCTTCATCATGAAGAATGCCTCGAAGGTGATCGTCGTGCCGGGCTACGGCATGGCGGTCGCGCAGGCGCAGCACGCGCTCCGCGAAATGGCCGACAAGCTGAAAGCGGAAGGCGTCGAAGTGAAGTACGCGATCCATCCGGTGGCCGGCCGCATGCCGGGCCACATGAATGTGCTCCTTGCGGAAGCCAACGTGCCCTATGACGAAGTGTTCGAACTCGAGGATATCAACTCGGAATTCGCGCAAGCCGACGTCGCCTTCGTGATCGGCGCCAACGACGTGACCAATCCCGCGGCCAAGACCGATCCCAAATCGCCGATCTTCGGCATGCCGGTCTTGGACGTGGAAAAAGCGAAGACGGTCCTGTTCGTGAAGCGCGGCATGGGCTCCGGTTATGCCGGCGTCGAGAACGAGCTGTTCTTCCGTGACAACACGATGATGCTGTTCTCCGACGCGAAGAAGATGGTCGAGAACATCGTGAAGGCGCTCTAGTTTTTATCTCCCCAGGGGCCTGGAGTTTCCGTCGGCGCCGGCTCGCTCCACGGGCCGGCTTTCGTGTCTCCGGAAGCGGGCGATGTATTTTCGTCCGCCTCGCCTTCCGGCGTTTCCTTCGGCGGCGGCAGCGCGAGCGGCCCCGGATCATGGCCGCCGGCGTATTTCACCAGCGCCGCCACCCGCTGGTCGACCGAGGGATGGGTGTCGAACAGGTTGCTGAAGCCCTCGCGCGGATTGTCGACGCACATTTCCATCACCGCTGAGGTCGCGCCCCGCAATTCGCCGCGACCTTCGATCTTGCGCAGGGCCGAGATCATGGCGTCCGGGTTCTTGGTGAGCTCGACCGAGCCCGCATCGGCAAGAAACTCGCGTGAACGCGAGAGCGCCATGCGCACGACCACGGAGAGGAGCCACGCAATCACGATCAAGATGATCGCGATCAGGATCGCGGCTCCGGCGCCGCCCTTGCGCTCGCTTGACGACGAGCCGCCGCGAAAGCTTACGCCTGTATTCGTGAACATGCGGAAAATCATCTCGCCGAAGAACGAGACGACGCCGGCGATGACCATGGCGATCACCATCAGCCGCACGTCGCCGTTCCTGATGTGGGTGAGCTCGTGGCCAAGCACAGCCTCGAGCTCGTCCTGGTTCAGCGCCTTGATCAGGCCCGTCGTCACCGTGATCGAATATTGGCTTTGGTTCATGCCAGTGGCGAATGCGTTCAGCGCGTCGGAGTCCATCACCTTGAGCTTCGGCATCGGAATGCCGCGCGAAATGCACAGATTTTCGAGTGCGTCCCACACTTTCGGATAGTCTGTGCGCGAGACGAGCTCGCCGCCGGTGAGGGCGTCGATCATCGACTGGTGGAATTTGTAGGCGATGAAAATCCAGAGCACCGTGCCGGCGGTCGCCCATGGCACCGACGGCCAGAAGTCGCGTTCCGCGCGCCAGAGGATGAATTGCACGTCTTCGTCGCCGTGCGGAAAGGCCTCCGCGACAAGCGCGCCCGCGAAGACGAGCACATAGACGAGGAAGAACAGTCCGATCAGCAGAAAGGCCGAGCGGACCTGGTTGCCGCGAATGTGCGTATAAAGACCATAGGCGTGTTCCATGGTCCGGTCCTTCGCCGCTTGCCGGCGCGTTGCCGCCTTAGAACTTCACGCTCGGCGGTTGTTCGAGCTGGCTACGATCGGCGCCGAGATCGAAGAAGTCGCGCTGGCTGAAGCCGAGCATGCCGGCGAACAGCGCCGCCGGGAAACGCTGGATGCCGGTGTTGTATTCCTGCACCGCGTTGTTGAAGAAGCGGCGGGCGGCGGCAATCTTGTTCTCGATGTCGGCCAATTCGTTCTGCAGCTGCTGGAAGTTCGCGCTCGCCTTGAGATCGGGATAGGCCTCGCCCAGCGCCAACAAACCGTGCAGTGCGCCGGTGAGCTGGTTCTCGGCGGCGGCGACCTGCTCGGGCGTCTTGGCGGCGACGGCGGCGTTGCGGGCCTGGACCACCGCATCAAGCGTGCCGCGCTCGTGAGCGGCGTAGCCTTTCACGGTCTCGATCAGGTTGGGGATGAGATCGTGCCGCTGTTTCAGCTGCACGTCGATGTCGGCGAAGGCCTGGTTGACGCGCTGCCTGAGGGTGACGAGCCCGTTATAGACGAAGATGGCGGAAACAATCAGAAAGCCAACGATCGTGAGAAAAATCCAACCTGAAGTCGACATGAAAGCTGCTCCCTCCGGCCAGCGATTTCGCAACCCTAACGCATAAATCGTGCCTGCGGACAATCCCTCTCGATTTTTCGCATTCCAAAAAATCGTCGCGCCGGCGTGCTATCCGAGGATCATGGCGACATTGAAATCGCTGCTGATTCTTCTCGCGGTTGGTTACATCGCATTGGTCGCGCTGACCTATTTTGCGCAGCGCGCGCTCCTCTATTTCCCTGACCGGGCGCGCACGCCGCCTGCGTCGGCGGGACTTCCCGAAGCCGAAGAGGTTACGATCGAAACCGCCGACGGCGAAAAGTTGATCGCCTGGCATGTGCCGCCGGCCGAAGGAAAGCCGGTGGTCCTCTATTTTCACGGCAATGGCGGCGCGCTCGTCGACCGCGTCCGCCGCTTCCGCGGCCTGATCGCGAACGGAAACGGATTGCTGGCGCTGTCCTATCGCGGCTATGGCGGCTCGAGCGGCAGCCCGAGCGAAGCAGGGCTTTTGGCGGACGCGGCCGCAGCCTATGTTTTCGCGACCGCGCGCTATCCAGCGAAGCTGATCGCGGTGTTTGGCGAATCCCTCGGTACCGGGGTCGCCGTTTGGCTCGCGGCGGAAAAGCCGGTCGCGTGCGTCATCCTGCAAGCGCCCTATACATCGATCGTCGATGTCGGCGCTGCCGCCTATCCGATCCTGCCGGTGAGGCTATTGCTCAAGGATCGTTTTCCATCGGATCAGCGCGTCGGCCGGATCACGGCGCCGGTACTCGTTCTCCATGGCGAGCGGGATCGCATTGTGCCGATCGAATATGGCGAGCGGCTCTACGCGCTCATTCGCGCGCCGAAAAAGTTCGTGCGCTTCCCCGAAGGCGACCATGTCGATCTCGACCGGTCCGGAGCGATTGCGATCGTTCAAAGCTTTATCGCCGAGTCTTGCGCGGGCCAAAAATGAAAACGCGGGCGAGGTTTTGAGCCTGCCCGCGCCATAACCCGCGTGAATTTGATCGATCAGCGATATCCGCCGCCGCCGCCGAAGCCGCCGCCACCACCACCGCCAAAGCCGCCGCCGAAACCGCCGGGCCTGCCGCCGCGACCGCCAGCAGCGGCGCCAGGCGCGGTCTTCGGCTTCGAAGGCAGCAACCCTTCGCGCTGGGCGCGCTTGCGCGCGAGCTTGCGCGCGCGGCGGATCGCTTCCGCCTTTTCGCGGGCACGCTTCTCGGAGGGCTTCTCGTAGTGGCCGCGCAGCTTCATTTCGCGGAAGATGCCCTCGCGCTGCATTTTCTTCTTGAGCGCCTTGAGGGCCTGATCGACGTTGTTGTCGCGAACGAGAACCTGCACGTGTCTTCCTCTTTTCAAGTTTAGGATCGGGTTTCGGCACGGAGCTTGGGTCAAAGCCGGAGCCCTGCCGAGCGCGGCGCGTGTACCAGAAACGGACGGAAAAGTCCACTCGAGGAAACAAACGCCCGCCGTTGCCGAAAACGCCGAGGCCGGCCTAGGGTTCCCGCGCATGCGCATTGTGGGCATTTCCGACATTGTCGTTCCGATCAAGTCCTCGATCCGGAACGCCTACATCGACTTCTCGGCCATGACCGCGAGCGTGGTGGCGGTCTTCACCGACATTGCGCGCGACGGCCGACCTGTAGTCGGCTTCGGCTTCAATTCCAACGGCCGCTACGCGCAGCAGGCGCTCCTGCGCGAGCGCTTTATTCCGCGCCTGAAAACGGCAAGTACGAAAGACCTGCAAGACGAGCGCGGCCTGATCGATCCGGAAAAGGCCTGGGCGGCGATGATGAAAAACGAGAAGCCGGGCGGGCATGGCGAGCGCTCGGTCGCGGTCGGCGTTCTCGATATGGCGCTGTGGGACGCGCGGGCGAAGGCCGAGGGCGTGCCGCTGTGGAAATTACTCGCCGATCGCTACAACGGCGGCAAGGCGGACGCGGCGGCATGGGTCTATGCCGCCGGCGGGTATTACTACCCCGACGAAGATACAAAGAGTCTTTCCGCCGAGATGCGCAGCTATCTCGATCGCGGCTATTCGACCGTGAAGATGAAAATCGGCGGTGCCGATCTCGCGACCGATATTGCGCGGATCGAGGCCGTCCTCAAAGTGCTCGGCGGACGCGGCGAGAATCTGTGTGTCGATGCCAATGGGCGTTTCGATTTCGATACGGCGGCCGCCTATGCCGATGCAATCGCGCCGTTCGGATTGCGCTGGTACGAGGAGCCCGTCGATCCGCTCGATTACCTTCTGCATGCGGCACTTGCCGAGCGCTATGAGCGGCCGCTCGCCACCGGCGAAAATCTTTTTTCCATGCAGGACGCGCGGAACCTCGTCCGCCATGGGGGCTTGCGGTCTGATCGTGACATTCTGCAATTCGATCCGGCGCTTTCCTATGGCCTCGTCGAATATCTGCGCACGCTCGAAATGCTCTCGGCGCACGGCTGGTCGCCGCGCCGCTGCGTGCCGCATGGCGGGCATCAGTTCGCGCTCAACATCGCGGTGGGGCTCGGGCTCGGCGGGAATGAATCCTATCCGCAGGTCTTCGCGCCGTTCGGAGGCTTTGCCGACAATACGCCGGTCGAAGACAGCCGGGTGAAGATGCCGGACATTCCCGGGATCGGCTTTGAGGCGAAGAACGATCTTTACGCGGTGATGAAGCCGATGGCGGAAGCCGGACCCGGCTGAAGCGGGGCTATTTTTCCGGCTTCACCCGCGTGACGTGTCCCATCTTGCGTCCGGGTCGCGCCTCGCGCTTGCCGTAGATGTGGAGCGCCGCGCCCGGCTCGGCGAGGAGTTTTTTCCAGTTTTCGATTTCCTCGCCGATCAGATTGGTCATTTCGACCTTGCCGAGACGGCGGGGTTGGGCGAGCGGCCAGCCGGCGATCGCCCGAATATGTTGCTCGAACTGGCTCGCGCTGGCGCCGTCGATCGTCCAATGCCCGGAATTATGCACGCGCGGCGCGATCTCGTTAACGAGTAACTGGCGCTTTCCGTCCTTTGCGACGACGAACATTTCGACCGCGAGCACGCCGACATAGGCAAGCTCATCGGCGATTTTTTTCGTGATTGCGACCGCCTCCTTGGCCAGGGCGGGGGTGAGGGCTGCCGGCACCAGGGATTGATGCAGAATGTGATCGCGGTGAACGTTCTCGATCGGATCGTAGGCGGCGAAGCTGCCGTCGCGGCCGCGCGCGGCGACAACGGAAAACTCGCGCTCGAATTTGATGAAGCCCTCGAGAATGGCGGGCACTTCCCCGAGCCCCTTCCAGCTCGCCGCCGTATCGCTATCGCTGTGGACGACCGCCTGCCCCTTGCCGTCATAGCCGAGGCGACGTGTCTTCAGCACGGCGGGCGGCGGAATTTGCACGATCGCAACGGCGATATCGACCTCGGAGCCGATTTCCGCAAACGGCGCGGTGCCGATGCCGAAATCGATCAGGAAGTTCTTTTCCGCGAGCCGGTCCTGGGTCGTCGCGAGAATGGCGGGATCGGGCAGGACCGCGTTTCGATTGGTGACGAGAAAATCCGCGGTCTCGGCGGGCACGTTCTCGAACTCATAGGTGATGAGGTCGACGCTATTCGCAAAGCGCGTGAGCGCGTTGTCGTCGTCATAGGCGGCGCAGGTTTTTTCGGCGGCGACGTCGAAGGCGCAGGAATCGGGCTCCGGCGAATAGACGTGGCAGCGGAGCCCCAGCCGCGCGGCCGCCATGATCAACATGCGGCCGAGCTGGCCGCCGCCGAGAATGCCGAGCGTCGACCCCGGCTTGAGCACGGGCAGTTGATCGGCCATGGCGGCGATCAGCTTTTGGGGCGCTTGCCGACCGCGGCGGTCTGGCGGCTGCGGAATTGATCGAGGCGCTTGGCGAGCCTGGCGTCGGAGAGCGCGAGCACGGCGGCGGCGAGGAGGGCGGCGTTGATCGCGCCGGGCTTGCCGATCGCGAGCGTGCCGACCGGAATGCCGGCCGGCATCTGCATGATGGAAAGCAAACTATCCTTGCCCTCGAGCGCGGTGGTGTTCATGGGCACGCCGAATACCGGCAGCGGCGTGAGCGAAGCGGTCATGCCGGGAAGATGCGCGGCCCCGCCGGCGCCGGCGATCACGACCTTGTAGCCCTTCTTGCGCGCGGACTTGGCGAATTTGTAGAGGCGGTCGGGCGTGCGGTGCGCCGACACGATCAGGCGCTCGTGACCGATGCCCAGCTCGTCGAGCGCCGCCGCCGCGTAGCGAAGCGTCTCCCAGTCGGACTGGCTACCCATGATGATCGCGACCGGACGCTTTCCTGCGGGCATTCTTGGCACCCCCTGGCGCCGGAAAGCCGCGGATTATAGGAGTGGAAGGGTGGCTGGCAAGCGACGCTCCGATTTGCGGGGAATGGGGTTAATTCAATGAATCGCGACCGCTCGCGGAATGCGCACCGGAAGCCGGCGGGCGAAAAACGCGTCCGCCTGCGTCCGGCGCGCGAGCCCGATTCGGCGCCGGCGACGCCGAAATCGCGCGCCAAACGGCGCGCGCTGCCGATGCAGCTCGCGGCCGAGCTCGATGCGCTGAAAGAAGAACTGGCGCGGGCGCGGGCGCGCGTTGCCGAACTTGAATCGCATGTCGACGAAGATCCGCTGACCGGGCTCTTGAACCGGCGCGGCTTCGAACGGGCGCTCGAACGCGCGCTCGCCTATGTGCGCCGCTACGGCGCCACGGCGGCGCTTTTGTTTCTCGACCTCGATGGCTTCAAGGCGGTGAACGATCGTCAAGGGCACGCGGCGGGGGACTGGGTGCTCGGTCGGCTGGCGCGGTTGATCGCGGGAAACGTGCGCGCCTCCGACGTCGTCGCGCGCATCGGCGGCGACGAGATGGTGGTGCTGTTGTGGAATTTACGCGCAGACCAGGCCGAGTTGAAAGCGCGGGCGATGGAGGAGCTGATCGCCGCTTCGCCCTTCGAGCAGAACGGGAAGCGCTTCAATATCGGGCTTTCCGCGGGCTTCACCATGCTCGCGCCCGACGATACGGTCGAGACGGCGCTCGCGCGCGCGGATCAAGCGATGTATGCGCGAAAACGCGAGCGTCGCAGCTAGCAGCTAGCGTCCGAGAAAGGGTTGCATACCCTCGCGCGCGAGCTCGTCGGCGCGCTCATTCTCGTCGTGGCCGACATGGCCGCGCACCCAGTGCCAGGTGACGCGATGGCGTTGGGCGGCTTCATCGAGCCGCTTCCACAGATCGACGTTTTTCACCGGCTTCTTGTCGCTCGTGCGCCAGCCGTTTTTCTTCCAGTTATGCATCCACTGCGTGATGCCGTCGCGGAGATATTGCGAATCCGTATGCAGTTCCGCCGGGGTGCCGCCGGGCAGCGCCTCGAGCGCGGAGATCGCCGCAAGCAATTCCATGCGGTTGTTGGTTGTCGCCGCCTCGCCGCCCTTCATCTCGGTGATTTTGTCGCCGTCGCGGATGATCGCGCCCCAACCTCCCGGTCCCGGATTACCCGAGCAGGCGCCGTCGGTATGGATGATCACGCGGCTCATGCGGCAAGCCCGTAATCGCGCGCGTGATCGATGCGGCGATGGAAGCGAAGCTTCTTCAGATATTCCTGCGGATCTTTTGGCCGTACCAGCGCTCCGGGCGGAACGTTCAGCCAGTCGATGGTGCGGGTCAAAAGAATGCGGAGCGAAGCGCCGCGCGCGAGCAACGGCAGCGATTCCACCTCGCCGCGCTCGAGTTTTCGCACGCTGTTGTAGCCCGAAAACAATGCCTGGCTTTTGGTGACGTTGAACGAGCCGTCAATCTCGAAGCACCAGGAATTGAGCGAGATTGCGATGTCATAGACGAGGAGATCATTGCAGGCGAAATAAAAATCGATCAGGCCCGATAGCTTTTCTCCCAGGAAGAAAACATTGTCGGGGAAAAGATCGGCATGGATGACGCCTGCGGGCAGCGCGCGCGGCCAATTTTTTTCCAGATAGCCGAGCTCATCGTGGATCAGTTGCGCAAGACCCGGCGCGACTTCATCGGCGCGCGGCTCCGCCACCGGCGCGAGTTTTTTCCAGCCAGCGAGGCCAAGCGCGTTCTCGCGGGTGAGTTTAAAATTCGCACCGGCCTCGTGCAGTTCGGCCATGGCGCGGCCCAGCGCCATGCAGTGCTGCACATGCGGACGGCGCAGCCAGACGCCTTCGAGATAGGTGACGATCATCGCTGGCCGGCCCGCGAGTTCGCCGAGCGCCGCGCCCTTGCGGTTCTTCACCGGTTGCGGGCAATTGATGCCGCGGGCGGCGAGGTGCTCCATCAGGGCGACGAAAAAGGGAAGGTCGGCGGCGGCGACGCGTTTTTCGTAAAGCGTGAGGATGAAGTAGCCGCGCTCGGTGTGCAGGAGATAATTGGTGTTCTCGACGCCTTCGGCGATGCCTTTGAAGGACATGACGCTGCCGAGGTCGTAGCCGGCGAGAAACTGCTCGAGCTCATCCTCGTCGACCTGGGTATAGACGGCCATGGGTCGCTCACTCGGCCTCGCAAGTCGGGTGTTTCCGACTTGTGTCTGCTTCATGCCGATCTCGGGTAAACCCGGGATCGGCGCGGGCGGTCCGCCGCGCACGGCGGGCGCGATAGACGTCGCTCAATCTTTCCTCGCGCGGGAAGAGATCGTCGCCGGCAAGGCCTTTCTGCGCAAGCAAGCGGTCTTCGATTGCGCGCTGGCTCGCGATTTCGCCCGAAGCGAGGATGTGGCCGACGGCGATGCCGCGCTCAATCAGCGCGCGCGCGAGCAGCAGGCGGTGGCAATTCACCGGGTCGCGTTCCGCGCACATCAGCGCAATGCGGCGATGCGCGCTTTCGGCGACAACATGGTCAAGGCCGCGGGACAAATCCGCGGGCGTTGAAGGACGCTCGTGCAAGCGGCCGCCGAGATCCTTGCCGCAATAGAGATAGGCGATCGCCTTTTCCGCGAGCGCCTTTGCGAGCGCCTCTCTGTTGAATTGCGGCGCATAGCGCGAGACCGGAAACGAGCGGACATCGGCAAGCGCGCGCACGCCCGCGCCTTGCAGGAGTTCAAGGAACCGCTCGATCGGATAGTTCGAATGGCCGATGGTGAGGATCTGCGGCGCGTCCATTACCTACTCCGCCGCGTCCTCGCGCAACTCACGCGGTAGCGGGAAGAAGACATCCTCGGGCGGGCCGGAGACGGTTTCCACCTGCAGGTCATAGCGCGCGGCGAAAGCGCCGAGGATTTCCTCGACCAGTACTTCGGGCGCGGAAGCGCCGGCGGCAACGCCGATGCTTGCGACATCATCGAATTTCCCCCAGTCGATGTCGGCGGCGCGCTGCACGAGCGCGGTCTTCGCACAGCCGGCGCGCGCCGCGACCTCGCACAGCCGCTGGGTATTAGAGCTGTTGGGAGAGCCGACGACGATCATCGCGTCGACGCGCGGCGCCACGCGCTTCACCGCTTCCTGGCGGTTGGTGGTGGCGTAGCAGATGTCTTCCTTGTGCGGGCCCACGATCTTGGGAAACCGCTCGCGCAAGATCGCGACGAGTCCGGCGGTATCGTCGATCGAAAGCGTGGTCTGGGTGACGTAAGCGAGATTTTGTGGATCGCGGGGTTGATAGGTGCGCGCATCCTCCGCGGTTTCGACCAGCACCACGGCGCCTTTCGGCAGCTGGCCCATGGTTCCGATCACTTCGGGATGGCCGGCATGGCCGACGAGCACGATCTCGCGGCCGCGCTTGAAGTGAACCATCGCCTCGCGGTGCACCTTGGTGACGAGCGGGCAGGTGGCGTCGATCGCGAACAGATTCCGCCGTCCGGCTTCCCGGGGCACCTCCAGCGGCACGCCATGGGCGGAGAAGATCACCGGCCGGTCGCCGTCGGGCACTTCGGCGAGTTCCTCAACGAACACCGCGCCTTTTTGGCGCAGTTGCTCGACCACGTATTTGTTATGAACGATTTCGTGGCGGACATAGACCGGGGCGCCGTATTTTTTGAGCGCGCGCTCGACCACGTCGATCGCCCGCACCACGCCGGCGCAAAAGCCGCGCGGCGAGCATAAAAGCACGTGCAGGAGCGGTTTTTTGGCGACAGGCGGATTTTGCGACATTGATTTGCGTCCGGGCTTCGATCACCCTATATAACGACCAACCCCGGTGAATTCGAGGATAACCGAGGCTCCGTTCGAAAGAACGGACGGAGCGCGAAAACCCATAGCACAAGCCCGGTTCAAAGAGATTCTACCATGCCTGAAGCCCCGTTGATGCCCAAGGCGACCGCCGTCTGGCTCGTCGAAAACACCACGCTCACCTTCGAGCAGATCGCCGATTTCTGCAAACTGCATCCCCTCGAAGTGAAGGGTATCGCCGACGGCGAGGTGGCGCAGGGAATCAAGGGCCTCGACCCGATCTCCACCGGGCAGCTCACGCGCGAGGAAATCGACGCGGCGCAAAAGGACCCGAGCCACAAGCTCAAGGCGCAGGAAAAGCGGGTGGGGTTGCCCGAGGCGAAGCCGAAGAAGAAGGGCCCGCGCTACACGCCGGTGTCGAAGCGGCAGGACCGGCCGAATGCGATCCTGTGGCTCGTGCGCAATCATCCGGAGCTCAAGGACGCGCAGATCATGCGCCTCGTCGGCACCACCAAGTCGACGATCGAGTCGGTGCGAAGCCGCACGCATTGGAACGCGGCGACCTTGCAGCCGCTGGATCCCGTGACGCTTGGCCTTTGCTCGCAGATCGAGCTCGACCACGAAGTTGCGCGCGCGGCCAAGGAAAAGCCGGTCAAGGTCGAGGAGCAGCACGCGACATTATTGCCCGCCTCGGAAACGACGGCGCGGGCGGAAGCGGCCGCCGCGGCCGCCGCCGAGCGCGAGGCCGAAAGCGGCCGGCCGCCAAAAGAGGCGCCGGTCGACGTCGAGTCGGTGTTCGCCAAACTCGGCGGTTCGAAGAAGGGCGAGTAGGCGGCAATTAGCCGAGTGCCGAGTCTTTCACCGGCACGGTGTAATTGAGCGCAAGCCGGCCGCCATCGACGTAAATGATTTCACCGGTGATATAGCTCGCCTCGTCGGAGGCGAGAAAGGCCGCGACCGAAGCGACTTCCTCCGGATCGCCGATGCGGCCGAGCGGCGTGCGCGACAGAACCCGCCGCTTTGCTTCGATGTCGGTCGCGACCGCCGCGAGCATTTCCGTCATGATCGAACCGGGGCCGATGGCGTTCACGCGGATGCCATGCGGCGCGAGCGCAAGCGCCATGGTGCGGGTGAGCTGCAAGAGGCCGCCCTTGGAGACGGCGTAGGGCGCTTGGTTTGCGATCGTCACGGTCGCATTGATCGAGGCCATGTTGACGATCGCGCCGGGTTTCTTTCCGGCTTTCACCGCCTCGACCATCTTGCGCGCAATGCGCTGGCCGACCAGGAACGCACCCTTCAGGTTTACGCGCAGCACACGGTCGAAATCGGATTCGGCGAGGTCGAGAAAATCGGCGCCGTGGACGATGCCGGCATTGTTCACCAGCACGTCGATGGCGCCGGAAGCCTTTGTGGCTTCGGCAACGAGGCGAGCCGCGTCCTTCGCGTCGCCCACGTCACAACGCATGAAAAGGGCTGAATCTCCCAGGCGTTTCGCTTCCGCCGCGCCTTGCCGCTCGTCGATGTCGGCGAGCACGACCTTGGCGCCCTCGGCGACAAAGCGCTTGGCGCAGGCAAGTCCGATGCCGCGCGCAGCACCCGTGACGACTGCGACCCTGTTTTCGAGGCGGCGCATGGTCAGCCGCCGAGGCCGCGCCCTTTCAGCGCCACCCCGATCTCGTCGAGGATGACGGGATCGTCGATGGTCGCGGGCATGGTCCACGGCTCCTTGTCGGCGATCTTCTTCATGGTGCCGCGCAGGATTTTTCCCGAGCGCGTCTTCGGCAGGCGGTTCACTGTGATCGCAAGCTTGAAGGCGGCGACCGGGCCGATCTTGTCGCGCACGAGCGCCACAATCTCCTTCTCGACGTCAGCCGGCGCTTTCGAGACGCCCGATTTCAACACGATGAAGCCGCACGGCACCTCGCCCTTCAACTCGTCGGCAACGCCGATCACCGCGCATTCGGCGACATCGGGATGCGACGACAGGACTTCCTCCATGCCGCCGGTCGACAGGCGATGGCCGGCGACGTTGATGATGTCGTCGGTGCGGCCCATGATGAAGAGATAGCCGCCCTCGTCCTTGAAGCCGGCGTCGGCGGTTTTGTAATAGCCGGGAAATTCCGCGAGATAGCTTTCCTTGAAGCGCTCGTCCTGATGCCAGAGCGTCGGCAGACACGAGGGCGGCAGCGGCAGCTTGACGACGATCGAGCCCATCTTGCCCGCGGGCACCTCTTTCGATTGCTCGTCGACGATGCGCACGTCATAGCCGGGCATCGCCACCGTGGGCGAGCCGTATTTCACCGGCAGCGCGCCGAGGCCCATGGGATTGCCGGCGATCGCCCAACCGGTCTCGGTCTGCCACCAGTGATCGATCACCGGCACCTTCAGAATGTTCTCGGCCCATTTGATGGTGTCGGGATCGGCGCGCTCGCCGGCGAGAAACAGCGTGCGGAATTTCGAAAGGTTTTTGCCGGCAACGTGCTTGCCTTGCGGGTCTTCTTTTTTGATCGCGCGGAAGGCGGTCGGCGCGGTGAACAGGGCAACCGCGCCGTGCTCGGAAATCACGCGCCAGAAGGCGCCGGCGTCGGGCGTGGCGACGGGCTTGCCCTCATAGACCACCGACGTGCAGCCGTGCAGCAGCGGCGCATAGACGATGTAGGAGTGGCCGACCACCCAGCCGATGTCGGAGGCGGTCCACCACGTCTCGCCCGGCTGAATGCCGTAGACGCCGTTCATCGACCATTTCAGCGCGACCATGTGGCCGCCGTGATCGCGCACGACGCCCTTGGGAATGCCGGTGGTGCCGGACGTGTAGAGAATGTAGAGCGGATCGGTGGCGAGGCACGGCACGCAATCGGCGCTTTCGCCGTCGCGCAACGCCGCCGCGCGCAGCGAAGCCCAATCGTGATCGCGGCCGGAGATCATCATTGCCTCGGCCTGCGGGCGCTGCAGGAGGATCACCGCCTCGGGCTTCGATTTCGCCAATTTGATCGCTTCGTCGAGCAGCGGCTTGTAGGCGACGATGCGGCCCGGCTCGATGCCGCAGGAAGCGGTGAGGATGAGCCGGGGCTTGGCGTCGTCGATGCGGGTCGCGAGCTCCTTCGGCGCGAAGCCGCCGAAGACGACCGAATGAATGGCGCCGATGCGCGCGCAAGCGAGCATGGCGATCAAGGCTTCCGGCACCATCGGCATGTAGAGGATCACCCGGTCGCCTTGGGCCACGCCGAAATCGCGGAGCACGGCGGCGAAGGCTGTCACCTCATTGAGGAGTTCCTCGTAGCTGATCGTGCGCTTGGTGTTGCTGACGGGGCTGTCGTAGATGAACGCCGCCTGCTTGCCGCGGCCCGCCTGCACATGGCGGTCGACGGCGTTGAAGCAGGTGTTGCAGACGCCGCCCACGAACCAGCGGCCATAGATGCCGGCGGTCTTGTCGAAGATCTTCTTCGGCTTCTCGACCCAGTCGATCGCTTCCGCCTGTTCGCCCCAGAAGCCCTCAGGGTCGCGTAGCGAACGCGCGTAGATTTCCGGGTAGCGGCTTGTCTTCGCATCCATGGCGTCCTCCCGGCGTATCCTCGCCTTCTCCCGATTGTGCGGCGGCGGGGGCGCTTTGCAAGTCCGGGCACTTTATCATTTCTGCCATGCGCGGGCGGGACTGGCTCGTGCGAGCGCATTCGGCTTTATTGCAGTTCCCGCCGGAATGCCTTTCTCCCGCCCGTGATCTCCGATCCGATCTTCTATCTTGCGGCCATTGTCGCGGTCACCTTCCTTGGCCTTGCCAAGGGCGGCTTCGCCGGCGTTGGGCTCGTGGCCACACCGCTCCTGTCGCTGGTGGTGCCGCCGGTGCAGGCGGCGGCGATCGTGCTGCCGATTCTCCTGGTGTAGGACGCAATCTCCGTCTGGGTCTACCGGCACGACTGGGATGCGTGGAACGTGAAGGTGATGCTGCCGGGCGGCGTTGCCGGCGTGGGCGCCGCCTGGGCGCTCGCGGCGCATGTCTCGGATGCGGAGGGTGCGGCTCGCGGTCGGGTTGATCGCATTCACCTTCGTGCTCGGCTACTGGCTTTTGCCGGCGCCGAAAAAAGAGCGCGGCCGGCCGAACGCGTGGGCCGGCGTCTTCTGGGGCGGGGCCTCCGCCTTCACCAGCGCGCTTTCGCATGCGGGCGGCCCGCCGTTCCAGATTTTCGTGCTGCCGCAGCGGATGGCGAAGCTCCGTTTCGTCGGCACGGCGACGATTTTCTTCGCGGCCGTAAACTGGATGAAGCTCGTGCCGTTTTTTGCGCTCGGCCAGTTCTCGCCCGTCAACATCAAGACCTCGCTCGTCTTGATCCCGCTTGCCATCGCCACCAACTTCCTCGGCGTGTGGCTGGTGCGGATTACGCCGACCGAATGGTTCTACCGGATCGCGTATTCGCTCGTATTCCTGATTTCGCTCGAATTGATCCGCAGCGGCCTTACCTCGATCCTTGCTGGCGCTTGAGGCCGGCGCGGCGGGACGCTAGCGTTTAGCCCGAACACGAGGGGGAGCCTGTGACGAAAAGCGCGTACGACACCGATCTCGATCGCAACCCGGCGAACTTCCAGCCGCTGACGCCGCTTTCGTATCTGGAGCGCGCGGCGGCGGTGTTTCCGGATCATACGGCGATCATCCACGGCAAGCTTCGCCGCAATTATCGCGACTTTTATGCGCGCTCGAAGCGGCTCGCCTCGGCGCTGGCCAAGCGCGGGATCAAACGCGGCGACACCGTCGCGGTGTTCCTCGCCAACACGCCGGCGATGCTGGAGTGCCACTACGGCGTGCCGATGACGGGCGCCGTGCTCAATACGCTCAACACGCGGCTGGATGCGCCGATCATCGCCTTCTCGCTCGATCACGGCGAAGCGAAGATCGTGATCACCGACCGCGAATTTTCCAGGATCATGAAACCGGCGCTGGCGGCGGCGAAAGTGAAGCCCCTGGTGATCGATTACGACGACCCCGAATATACCGGCGAGGGCGAGCGCATCGGCTCGCTCGAATACGAAGCGTTCCTCAAGGAGGGCGATGAGAATTACGTGCGCACCGCTCCCGGCGACGAGTGGGACGCGATTTCGCTCAACTACACCTCCGGCACCACCGGCGACCCGAAGGGGGTCGTCTATCACCACCGTGGCGCGGCGCTCTTGGCGGTCGGCAACGTCGTCACCTGCGGCATGAAAAAGCATCCGGTGTATTTGTGGACGCTGCCAATGTTCCACTGCAACGGCTGGTGCTTCCCGTGGTCGATTTCGGTCGCGGCCGGAACGCATGTGTGCCTGCGTCAAGTGCGAGCATCGGCGATGTATGACGCGATCGCCACGCACAGGGTCACGCATCTTTGCGGCGCGCCGATCGTGATGGCGACGCTTTTGAATGCGCCTGAAAACGAAAAGAAACCGCTGCCGCACGTGGTGGAATTTTTCACCGCCGCGGCACCCCCGCCCGAAGCGGTGCTCGCGGCGATGAAGGGCGCGGGTTTCAACGTCACCCATCTCTACGGCCTCACCGAAACCTACGGTCCGGCGGTGGTGAATGACTGGCACGCGGAATGGGATCAGCTTTCGCCGCCGGAGCAGGCGGCGAAAAAAGCGCGCCAAGGGGTGCGCTACGGCGCGCTTGAGGACCTCGACGTGATCGACCCCGACACCATGAAGCCGGTGCCGCGCGACGGCGAAACCATGGGCGAGGTGATGTTCCGCGGCAATGTCGTGATGAAGGGCTATCTCAAGAACAAATCCTCGAGCGAAAAATCCTTCGCCGGCGGCTGGTTCCACTCCGGCGATCTCGGCGTGCGGCATCCCGACGGCTACATCCAGCTCAAGGACCGCTCCAAGGACATCATCATCTCGGGCGGCGAGAACATTTCCTCGATCGAGGTCGAGGACGCGCTCTACAAGCATCCGGCGGTGCAGGCCGCGGCGGTGGTGGCGAAGGCCGACGATAAATGGGGCGAGACGCCTTGCGCCTTCATCGAGCTGAAACCGGGCGCGAAGGCAACCGGGGACGAGCTGATCGCGCACTGCCGGAAGAACCTCGCCGGCTACAAATGCCCGCGGCACGTCGTGTTCGTCGAATTGCCGAAGACCTCGACCGGCAAGATCCAGAAGTTCAAGCTGCGCGAGATGGCGAAGGCGGTTTAGGGCGAAACCCTTGCATTCTGCAGTACTGGCTGGCGGGCCGGCATAATTCCGCATTACTGGTAGGTATTATAGTAAGTGAGCATACCAGTGATAGAAGCTGTGGAGTTTCGGCCACATATCCAGAAAATCGTCATTTAGCCGCTAGTTATTCGGTCACCGATGCGTACCCTTGCGAACGAAAGAACGAACCGATCAAATCCACTGGGGGGTGTCACATGAAAAAATCTAAATTCCTGGCTGTCGCATGCGCGGCCGCGATTGCACTCAGCCCGGTTGCAGCCTTCGCGCAACCCGCGCCGGCTCCAGTACACCTGTTCGGGGGTACCGCAACGCCGTGGTGGATATTCGTTTGCCCCGGCGGCGTCGTCACTGCCGCGGTGGTGAAAAACTGGAAGCGCCATAAGGAGCTGACCAGGCCGGAAGCGTGGACTTGCGGCGTCCTCTATTGGTGGAACGAAGGCACCGGTCAGTACGGCAGGTAAGCCGGCTTTCTATCGCCGTTTGGAAATATTCGAGGCCGCCCTTGTGGGCGGCCTCTTTACTTCTCGGGCGCCCTCCAGCGGATCAACCCGCCGCGGCTTTCTGCACAGAAAAACCCGCGCCACTCGCGCGGCGCGGGTTGGAATTTGAAAGACTTCCGGTTCGCGGCTTAGTGCTTCCGCTTCGGCTGCGAGAACCAGAACAGCACGCCACAGGTCCAAGCCTCCGGCGCCGTCAATTCGCGATGGTCGCGATAGTTCGCGGCCAGCGCCGACACGATGATGCCGCCGGCGCAGGCGAAAATCGGCCACGGGGCGCTGGTGGCGCCGCCAAAGACCGGTCCCTTCGGGATCACGATCGCGGCGGAGGCCGGGGCGGAGAGAGCCGCCATGGCCATGCCGGTGGCGAGCGTCGCCGCAATCAGTTTCTTCGTCTTCATCTCGTACCATCCTCTTTGAAACGAGAGCCGCACCGCTTCTGGCGGCGCCGCCTCTTGGGTTGCTTGGGATTGGCTCGATGAGGCGAAGATGAATCCGCCGCCGCGCGTCGTGGCGCGGAGACCCGAATCGAATGGATGCGTGATCGTTTTTGTACGCGGCAACAACGCGAAGGCCGCGCAAACTCCGGTACGCAACATCGTCAACTCCTACTCAACGAGTAGGCGAGACTTATTCGAAAATTTATTTCAAGTGCGCGCGTTCCGACATTAGCCCTACCCGTTAGCGCTAATCGTTAGCGATAAGAATTGAGGTTACCGGCGCGCGTGTCGCGCGCCCAAAAACAAAACCGCCGGCACGGAGGCCGGCGGCGAAAAGAGAGTGCGATCAATTCAGTGAATGGTAGCGCTTGCTTCGTGTCTGAGCTGTTCGATCCGGTCTTTCAGTTGCAGCTTGCGCCGCTTCAGCTCGACAAGTTTGAGGTCGTTCGATCCGGGATGGGCGAGTTCTTCCTTGATTTCCCGCTCCAGAGCCCGGTGCAACTCTTCGAGTTCGGCAAGATCCGCCTGAATGGACATGGGTAAGACCCTCCGGTTCAGGATTCCGACGCTTGACTGACGCGAAGTCTGCCATGTGCCTCTTCCGAAGTCGATCTTGCGGTGCCGAAATCCACTATCCGTGCCGGGATTTTGGGGCATACTCTCGTCGCCGGGCGGAACCGGGCCGGACGCGCGTCACGGGGCCATGAAGAGCGAGGAAGAACGTCAGCTTTCCGCCGAGCTCGAGCGGCTGAAACAGGAGCACCGCGATCTCGACGCGGCGATCGAGGCCATGTTGCGCACTCCCGGCTATGACCGATTGCAGATTCAGCGGCTGAAGAAGCGCAAATTGCAGCTCAGGGACCAAATCGGCCGAATCGAGGATCAGTTGTTCCCCGATATCATCGCCTGAACGCGGGAACCCTCGATCAAAGCGCCTTCATCAGATTTTCAGCGCTGGTGATCTCGGCCTTGCCGGCGTTTTCCTCGACATTGAGCACTTTGACGATGCCGTCATCGACCAGCATCGAATAGCGCCGCGAGCGCACGCCGCCCATGCCACGCTCGGAACCGTCGAAACTCAAGCCGATCGCCTTCGCGAACTCGCCATTGCCGTCGGCGAGAAACTCGACCTTGCCGTCGCCGCCCGACGCCTTCGACCAGGCGCTCATGACGAAATGATCATTGGTGGTGGTGACCGCGATCGTATCGACGCCCTTCTTGTGGAACTCGCCGGCCTTCTCGACGAAGCCCGGCAGGTGGTTGCGGTGGCAGGTGGGGGTGAAGGCGCCGGGCATGCCGATCAGCACGACCTTCTTGCCCTTGAAGATGTCGGCCGTGGTGCGCGGCTGCGGCCCTTCAGCGGTCATTACGCGGAAAGTCGCGTCTGGAACTTTGTCACCTACCTTGATCGTCATCGCCCTCTCCTTGTCCAGCATCGCGGCATTGGTTTGAACCCCGCGGAGCGCATCCTATTCGAGTGCGCGCCTTAGTCGAGCGGCGCCTCGACCTCGATCGCCTTGCCGCCCGCGACCAGCGTGAGGACGAGCTTCGACGGAATGGGCGGGCCGCCAGGCGGTACACCGTCGATGGCGAAGGCGAAGCGGGCCTTGCCGTCCTTCGATTCGATCCTGTCGGGAAGCGGCAGCGCCCATCGATCGTCCGGCCCTTCGGCGAAAAGATCGAGCGCTTCGCCACCGGCCGCTACCTCGACGATCGCGCGCGGTGTGGTGCCGCGCTCGATGCTCACCTTTGTTACGGCAAGGCCTGCGACATTTTCTCCGAGCGCCGCCCGCCGCGGTAAGCTTTGTCCGGCGCGGTCGAGGCGTTCGAGCGGGGCGATCGCCGTCGCGGGGATTTCCAGCGTCAATTCCGCATCGGCCGGAACGCAAAGCTTCTCGCAGACGGCAAAATCAAGCTTGAGCTTGAGCTTCACCGGCCGTGCGGGGTCCGCCGCACGGATCGCGACGGGGAAAACCACTTCGCCGTGATAGCCGATCGACTTCGACCCGCTTTCGTCGACGAAACGCATGGGCGTCGGCCATTTCACTTCGGCCGCGGCGAGGTTCTCGGAGCCCGACCAATCGAAACGCGGCGGCACGCCGGCGTCGCCCGGATAGCGCCAATAGGTCTTCCAGCCGGGTTTCAACTGGATCTCGACGCCGGCGCGAATCGAGGCGTTCGCTGCGTGGTCGGCGAGAAGACGGACGTCGGCCTGCGCGCCGCTCACCCAAGCTGATTCGAGGGCGCGTGCCGGCGGCGCCGAGCCACCCGCGGCAAGCACGATCATTAAAAATAAGGCAAGCCGGACCATGCGCTTCCTAGACTACAACGCCTGCTCAAAGCCCAAGCACGTTCGTGTGAATAGCCAGCCCTTTGCCCAATTTGCATTGCCGCAATCGCGCGCTAGATTCATCCCATGCGGATCGGCCGCACTCACCTCGAAGCCGGCAAGGGCAAGCGGCCCGGCTATCTCGACGGCCAAATTTTGGTCGCCATGCCCACGATCCGCGACGACCGCTTTCATCGCACGGTCATTTATCTTTGCGCCCACTCTTCGGAGGGCGCGATGGGAATCGTGATCAACCAGCCGGCGTCGAACATCGACTTCGGCGATCTTCTGGTGCAACTCGAGGTCATTCCCGACGACAAGCTCATCGAGCTTCCTTCGCGCGCCGGCGGCGTGAAAGTGTTGAAAGGCGGCCCGGTGGAAACCGGGCGCGGCTTCGTGCTGCATTCCTCCGATTTTTTCATCGAAAACTCGACGCTTCCCATCGATAACGGAATTTGCCTCACGGCGACGCTCGACATCCTGAAGGCGATCGCGCGCGGGCAGGGGCCGGAGAGCGCCATGCTCGCCCTCGGCTATGCCGGCTGGGCGCCAGGACAGTTGGAAAGCGAGATCCAGGCCAATGGCTGGCTCAATTGCGACGCCGATCCCGAGCTGGTTTTCGGCACGCGCGCGGAACTGAAATATGAAAGCGCGCTGCGCAAGATCGGCATTGATCCCGCGAAGCTTTCCTCCGACGCCGGCCACGCCTGAACGAGCGCGCGGTTAGCTCGCTTTCGCGGCGAGCCTGCGTTCGGGTTTTTGCGCGGGCAGGATCATGCGGCGCGCCTCGTCCGCCGTCATCGGCTCGCCGAACACGTAGCCCTGCGCGAAGTGGCAACCGAGCTGATAGAGCTCCACCGCATCGGAATCGGTTTCGGCGCCCTCGGCGACGACTTCCATGTGAAGGTCGTGGGCGAGCGCGATGATCGAGCGCAGGATCACGGGGCGGGCGCCGCCGCGGCCCGAGCCGCGGACGAATTGCTGGTCGATCTTGATCGTATCGAACGGAAAGCGCTGCAGATAAGCGAGCGACGAATAGCCGGTGCCGAAATCGTCAAGCGACAGCCCCGCGCCGAGCTCCTTGATGCGCGCGAGCATTTGCGCGGCGAGTTCGGGATTTTCCATCACCAGTGACTCGGTGATCTCGAGCTTGAAGGTGCCCGGCGCGAGCACATTGCGCGAAAGCACGCCTTTGATGTCCTGGATGAGATCGTGGCGGAGCAACTGGCGGGAGGAAACGTTCACGCTCATGAAGAGCGGGCGGCGCGCGTCGGGTGTCGCGCGCTGCCAGGCGGCGAGCTGGCGGGCGGCGCGCTCGAGCGCAAAATGGCCGAGGTCGACGATGAGGCCGGTCTCCTCGGCGATCGGAATGAACTCCGAGGGACCGACGCGGCCAAGGCGCGGATGGTTCCAGCGTAGAAGCGCCTCGAAGCCGGCGATGCTGCGGTCCTCGAGGCGGATGATCGGCTGATAGAGGATCGTGACTTCCTCGCGCTCGAGCGCGCGCCGGAGGTCGGATTCGAGCGTGAGCTGATCGATCTTCTGCGAGCGCATGGCGGGCTTGAACACTTCGATGCGGTCGGCGCCCTGTTGCTTGGCGGAATACATCGCGAGCTCCGCGTCCTTCAGCACCTCCTCGCGCGTGCGCACCTGGTTGTCGACAAGCACGAGGCCGATCGAGGCGGTGAGGAAAATCTGGCGCGCGCCGAAGCCGATCGGCGCCCGCAGCGAGCGGCGGATCGTGTCGGCGAAGGCGGTGATGCGCTCGGGCTCGCGCTCCGAAATCAGGATCATGCCGAACTGGTCGCCGGCTAGCCGCGCGAGCGTGTCCTGCGGCTTCAACAGGCGGCCGAGGCGGCGGGCGATGGTGAGGAGCACCGAATCGCCGACGGTGAGGCCAACGCTCGTATTCACCTGCTTGAAGCGGTCGAGATCGATGACGATGACCGTCGGCCGGATCTGCTCGTCGACGCGGGCGAAGGCAAGCGCCGCGTCCAGACGATCGAGGAACAATTCGCGGTTGGGCAAGCCCGTCAGATTGTCGTGTATCGCGTCGTGCAAGACCCGTTCTTCCGCGATCTTGAGCTCGGTGATGTCGGTAAGCGTGCCGACAACGCGCAGCACCTCGCCGTCGGAGCCGACCACCGGCCGCGCACGCAGCGCAAACCATAGATAATGGCCGCTTTCGGAGCGCAGCCGCAGTTCCTGGACGATGCGCCCGCGCCGCTGCTCGAGGATCGCATTGAGCGCCATGCGGAAGCGGTCGCGGTCGGCGGGATGCAGAATCTCAAGCCAGCCGGCGGCTTCGGTCTCCAACGTGCCGCGCTTGAGGCCGAGATGCTGCTCCGCTTCGGGGCTCGTGTAGATCAGGTCGCGGCCGACATCCCAGTCCCACACCACGTCGCCGGAGCCGGTGAGCGCGAGCGCCCGGCGCTCGACGTCGTTGACGATGCCCTCGGCGCCGACGCCGGCGAAGGCGTGCTGCATCACGGTGAAGCCGATCAGCATCACAATGAGCTCAAGGCCGCCGAGAAGGGCGGGCGCAATCAGGTCGTTGGTCAGAAGCCCGGCGACGGCAAAGCCGGTGGCGAGCACCCATATGGTGAGCAGGAACCAGGTCGGGATGAGCAGGACCGCGCGGTCGTAGCCATGGGTCGCGAGGTAGACGATGAGGCCGAAGCCGACGATGGAAACCGCGAGCAGCGAAAGGCGCGCAATGCCCGCGGCGATCGCGGGATCGATGAGCGCGACGGCGACGAGGGCGGCGAGGAAGATCAGCCAGCCGGCGGCGACGTGCGAGTAGCGCACGTTCCAGCGGCCAAGATTGAGATAGGCGAAGAGAAACACGATCAAGGTCGCCGCGAGGATCGCTTCGCCGGCCGCGCGCCAGAATTGCTCGGCCGCCGGCGACAGCGCGAAGACCTTGTTCCAGAATCCGAAATCGATGCCGATATAGCCGAGCACCGCCCAGGCAAGCGCGGCGGCGGCCGGAAACATGATCGAGCCTTTCACCACGAACAGAATCGTGAGGAAGAGCGCGAGCAATCCCGACACGCCGATGACGATGCCGTTATAGAGCGTGAACGAGTTGATCTTGCCCTTATAGGCCTCGGGCTCCCACAGATAGAGCTGCGGAATGTCGGAGGCGGCGAGCTCGACGACGAGCGTCACCGTCGTGCCGGGGTCGAGGGTGATCAGGTAGATGTCGGCGTCGTTCGACGCCTGCCGTTCCGGCCGGAAGCCCTGGCTCGGGGTGACGCTCGCGATCCGCACGCTGCCGAGATCGGGCCAGAACAGGCCGGAGCCCGCCATCTGGTAGTGCGGCGCCACGATCAGGCGGTCGAGCTGTTCGTCGGTGTTGTTGGCGAGCGCGAACTCAAGCCAGTCGGTGGACGTCTTGCCGCTAGCCGAGCGCACCTCGATGCGTCGCACGATGCCGTCGGCGCCGGGCGCGGTCGAAACCTGCACGCGATCGCTGTCGGACTGATAGCGCTCGGAGGCTGGCAACAGATCGACCGCGGGTGTGCCGGGCCGGACCGACACCGCTTCGACGGCAAGGGCGCTGCTCGCGCCGGCCAATAGTGCCAGGAGCACAAAACACGCGACAAATCGGCTGAACTGCAAGCGTGAACCCCCGAACGCGGCTCGCCCCGAACCTTTCGAACCAACCCCTAGCGGCAGCTTAAGGCAGCGGCATGGCAAGGCTAGCGGCCCGCTTCAAGCACGATCTTGCCGACATGAGCACTGCTCTCCATGCGGGCGTGGGCTTTCGACGCCTCTTTCAACGGGAACGTGGAATCGATCACGGGCTTGATTTTCCCCGCCGCAAGCAGCGGCCAGACTTTCGCTTCAAGATCATGGGCGATCATCGCCTTGTCGGCGACCGGGCGCGGGCGGAGCGTGGAACCCGTATGCGTGAGCCGCTTCTGCATGATCTTGAGAAGGTTGATCGTGACCTTGAAGCCCTGCTGGGTCGCGATCTGCACGACGCGGCCTTCGACCGCGGCGGCGTCGTGATTGCGCTCGGCATAATCGCCGCCGACCATGTCGAGGACGAGGTCGACGCCGCGGCCGCCGGTCGCCTCTTTCGTGGCGGCGACGAAATCCTGCGTCTTGTAGTCGATGGCGAAATCGGCGCCGAGTTTTTTGCATGCCTCGCATTTCTGCGGCGAGCCGGCGGTAACGATAACCTTCGCGCCGAAGGCTTTCGCCAGCATGATCGCGGTGGTGCCGATGCCGCTCGAGCCGCCGTGGATGAGGAGACTTTCGCCCGCCTTCAGCGCGCCGCGTTGAAAGACGTTGTGCCAGACGGTCATGAAGGTTTCGGGGAGCGCCGCCGCCTCGGTCATTGAAAATCCCTTCGGGACGGGAAGCGCGATCGATTCCTCGGCCAGGCAATATTCGGCATAGCCGCCGCCGGAGACGAGCGCCGTCACCTGATCGCCGACCTTCCATTGCTTCACGCCGCTGCCGATCGCCGCGACTTCGCCGGCGATCTCGAGCCCGGGAATGTCGACCGGCGCACCGGGCGGCGGCGGATAATTTCCCTGCCGCTGCATCACATCGGGACGATTGACGCCGGCGGCCGCGACCTTGACCAGAATTTCACTTGCGCCCGGTTTCGGCACATCGCGCTCCACGGGCTGCAGCACGTCGGGAGCGCCCGGCTTCGTGATGGCGATCACGGTCATGCGGGCGGGCAGCGGCATTTTCGCAAACTCCGGCTTGAAAAGGGACGTTTCTCCTACGAACTTCGTCCCGCGATGACAACGCCGCCGCTTCTCCGTTAACCTTGGGCCGCCGCCGGAGGAAAGCCGATGGAAGAAGAACCGATCCGCCGTCCGAAGACCGTGCATGAAATCGGCTCGGACCTGAGCCTGTTGTCGGTCGCGGAGCTGAAAGAGCGGATTGGCGCGCTAAAAGAGGAAGTTACGCGGCTCGAGGCCGCCATCCGCGCCAAGGAATCTTCGAAGAACACGGCCGATACCTTCTTCAAGCGCTGAAGCCGCGCCCCTGCTGGCCTTGCTTCAAGGGCGGGGACCGAAATTAACCATTTATTAAGGTTTCCTGCCCATTATCAGACCGTCCAGCTTCTGGACGCGAGTGGCTCCTGTCCACTCTGTTTGACGCCTCCCTGTGAAAACTCTTAGAGCCGCCATTTGGCGGCTCTTTTTTTGTCCCGGCGAGGCACGAAAGCGCGGCGCGCGATTTGCAAGTAGACGGCAAGCCCCGCGCAAAGCGGGACAGGGACGGCTTTACAAGCGGCCCCTGTTTGTCGAATCAATAGAGCCGGGACGGAGTTGCGTAATGTCCGAAGCATCGAGTTCGGCGGATCCTGTCGTTTTGGCGAAGCGCCGCGCTACAGGCGAAGCATTTAGCGCCTTGTTCCGCGAGGGTATGGCGCTCGTGGAGAGGACCGCCGCCTATCTCGACGGCCCCGGCCGCAAGGAGGCAAAGGGGCTCGATCGCTCCTCAGCCCTTGCCTACGCCACTGAATCGATGCGCCTCACCACGCGGCTGATGCAGCTTGCGTCGTGGCTTTTGCTGCAGCGCGCGGTCAATGAGGGCGAGCTCACCTTCGATCAGGCGCGCGCCGAGAAAATGAAAGTGAAGCTTTCGCCCTATCAGCCACCGCACGAGGATTCGCTGGCGGCGCTCCCGAAGACATTGCTGCAGCTGATCGCCGCCTCGCGCCGTTTGCACGACGAGGTGACGCGGCTCGACCAGCTCGTCTATGGCGGCGGCGCGAAGCCGGCGGCGCCCGTGCAGGCGATTGCCAATCCGGTGGAGACGCAACTCGGCCTCCTGAAAGCGGCGTTCGGCGGACGGGATCGCTGAGCCGGCTCAGCCAAAAGTTTTTTCTTTCATCTAAACGGCGTTTGAGCAGGATGGGCCCGCGAGGCGCCCATGCCGCAAAAAAGTGCCGGTATCCTGATGTATCGCCGCCATCACGGCGCGGCCGAAGTGCTGCTCGTGCATCCGGGCGGGCCGTTCTGGAAAAAGAAGGATGACGGCGCCTGGACGATCCCGAAGGGATTGGTCGAAGCGCACGAGGATGCGCTTGCCGCCGCCCGGCGCGAATTTCAGGAAGAGACGGGTGCGATGCCGGCAGGAGAGTTCATGCCGCTCGGCGAGTTTCGCCAATCGAGCGCAAAGACGATTTCCGTGTGGGCGGTGGAAGGCGAGTTCGACCCGGCGGCGCTTGAGAGCAACAGCTTCTCGCTCGAATGGCCGCCGCGCTCGGGCCGCATGCAGGAATTTCCCGAGATCGACCGCGCCGCCTGGTTCTTACCGGCGGCGGCACGGCGGAAAATCCTGAAGGGGCAGCGCGCCGTGCTCGACGCGTTATTTGCTCGGATCGACCCCGCTAGCTGAAAGTATAAGGAGGGCGTCGCGGCAATGGTCGCCAGGCGGACTCGGCGCGCCGCATTGCGGACTCGATCCTGAACCGCTGTTCATACGCGAACACAAATGCGCGATTGCGGCATTAAATTTGGGACAGAGTCCGATCCGAACGCCCGCTTCGTGCTTATCTTCCTACCAAGCCCGCAAAGGGCAACCGGTATAAGAGGAGATGTAGCATGAAAAAATTTCTCTTCGCTCTGACAGCGACAACGGCGCTCGCGCTTGGCGCGCTCGCCGTTCCGATGGCCGCCTCGGCGGCGTCAAACCACAGCAGCGGCGGTAACGCCGGCGGCCGTGGCGGTGTAGCGGCGGTGCACAGCTTCAATGGCGGAAGCGCCAATATGAATGTGCGCGGCCCGCAGAATTTCGCCGCCAACACCAACGCGCGCATCAACACCAACACGCGCGTCAACAACAACGCCCGCACCTGGAACGGACAGCAGTGGGCGTGGAACGGTCGCCATCATCACCGTCATGATCGCGACTTCCTGTTCTTCCCCTTCGCCGGCTATGACGACACTTATGCCAGCTACGACACTTGCTGGCAGACGCAGTGGACGCCGGCGGGCTGGCAGACGGTCTATGTCTGCGGACCTAGCCCCTACGGCTATTACTAAGTCCTGACACGCAGGTAGAGAACGAGCCGGCCCCGCTTTACGGCGGGGCCGGTGCTTTTTGTGGGCGATCGCCTTCTTGATTTCGACGCTCAGTCCCAAAAATCCGGACGCGTTTCCGCAAGGCATCCGCCGAGCCGGAGCGGCGCGATGCGCAGCGCGCGGCCGGATGTTTCGTCGATCTCGACCGCAACACCGGTCAGCGTTCCCTCGCCGTTCGCGGGTTCAAAACGGGAGGAGGGGATCTTGGTGAGGAAACGGCGGATCGGCTCATCCTTGTTCATGCCGAGCACGCCGTCATAATCGCCGCACATGCCGATGTCGCTGACATAGGCGGTGCCGCCGGCGAGCACGCGGTGATCGGAGGTCGGCACATGGGTGTGGGTGCCGACGACGAGCGAAAGGCGCCCGTCGAAATGATAGGCGAAGGCCTGTTTTTCGCTGGTGGCTTCGGCGTGGAAATCGCAGAGCGCCACGTCGCAGGCCGCGCCGAGCGGACAGGCGGAGAGTTCGCGCTCGGCCGCGGCGAACGGATCGTCGAGTTGATCCATGAACACGCGGCCCATGGCGTTGATGACAAGAACGCGCGCGCCGTTCTTCGCCGCCAAGAGCGCCGTGCCGCGGCCGGGCGTGCCGGCGGGAAAATTCAGCGGGCGGACGAGTTTCGGCGCGCGTTCGATGAAAACGAGCGCTTCGCGCTGATCCCAGGCATGGTTGCCGAGCGTGATCGCGTCGGCACCGGCGTCGCAAAGCTCGTTGTAGATCGCCTCGGTGATGCCGAAGCCGCCGGCGGAATTCTCGCCGTTGATGGCGACGAAATCGAGCTTCCATTGCTCGCGGAGCTTCGGCAGGCGGGCGGTCACTGCCTCGCGGCCCGGCCTTCCGACCACGTCGCCGAGAAAGAGAAGGCGCATCAGGCGCTTCCCGCCGTGAAGAGGAGGCCTTGCTCGGTGAGGATGAAATCGAGCCTTTGATCGTGCGCTTCCACCGGCACCTTATCCACTTCCTGGGTCGCGAAGCCAAGACCGACCGCGACGATTGTCTTCTTCGCGCGCAGGGCGGCGAGCGTCATGTCGTAATAGCCGGCGCCGTAGCCGATACGATAGCCAGCGCGGTCGAAGGCGGCGAAGGGAACGAGCAGAATATCGGGATCGACTTCCGGGGCGTCAGGCCCCGGCTCGCGAATGCCCCACACGCCGGCAACCAGCGGATCGCCGAATTTCCATTCGCGCATGCGCAGCGGATTTCCGCGGCCGACGACTTTCGGCAGCGCGAGCCGCGCGCCGGCATCGGAGAATCTCCGCAGCAACGGGATCGGATTGAACTCGGTGTTGATCGGCGAGAAGCCGGCGACGATCGCCCCCTTCGGCACCTCGATCGGAAAGTGCCCGGCGGCGATCTTGCGCGCGGCTCGCACCCGGTCGTCGGGCGGCATGCGATCGCGGCGCGCGATGGCCGCTTCGCGCAACTCGCGTTTTTTGTCGGCGGCGGATTTCGCCTCGGTGAGGATCATGGGGCGGAAGATAGAGGAAGAATAAAGTGCGGGCCACGAGAGCCGTTGGAGACGACGATCCCGGGAAACCTACGAAGTAGGTGGGCGCCGTAATGGCCGAGCCCACGGGCAAGGCCAGGGACAGCTTCCTTTGGGATCGTTAAGGCCTCGGGGAATTGGCCTCCTGACGAAAACCGCAGCACCGCGCCATCACTGTAGGCGCGTTTGCCGCGGGCAACCAGCCCGATCCTCAACCGAGCGCGGTTCCACCGCCGCCGCGGCCGTTCAACGAATGCGCGAGGCGTTCGATCCGCTCGGCGGCTTTCTCGATCGTCTCCGCGCTCGTGCGTTCCACGGCTTCGATATGATCGGCGGCGGCGAGCCGCGTTTCCTTCAGGCTCTCGATTTCCTGTTCGAGCGAATGCAATCGCTTGCGCATCTCGGTAAGCTCGTCGGCGATCATGATCGCCGCCATTACCGTCAGACGCGTGTCGCCGATTTCGCCGAATGCCTCGCGCAATTGCGCGAGCTTCTGGTCGAGCTCGCGCCCGAGCCGCATCAAATGATCTTCCTGGCCGTCGTCGCAGGCCATCCGATAGGCGCGGCCGCCGATGGTGATACTGACTTCTGTCATGAGGATCCGGGGTCTAGTGGTCTTGCGCCGCAAGTGCTGCGCGGATGGTGTCGGCGGCGTGTTCGAGGCGGCGGGAAACCTCGCGGTTGGCGGCTTCCAGATCCGTGGAGCGGGCGCGCATGCGGTCGAGCTCGGAGGCGAGCCGCGAGCGGTCGCTGCCGAAGGCCTGCAGTTGCGATTCAAGGTCTTCGCGGTTGCGGCCGTGCTCAACGGAGCGGTCGATCGCCGCTTCCAGCATGTCAATCGCGGCGTCGAGACGCCGGATGGCCGCATCCATCGCGCTCAAAGTCGACTCACTCCTACAGGCCGATAAGTAAAGGTCCGCAAACAGCGTGCGTCAACGCCGGAGACGAAGTTATGACCAGGAGGAAACGTACGGCAGGGCGCCATTTCACACGCGAAAGCGGAGTTTGCTTATTTTGATTCCACCGCCTCGCGTGTTATCAGTCCGCCGCCTTCATAATGGAGGCGGCGAGACGAGACCGACGTGAGCACGCGCGCGAACCACGACCGCATGGCCAACGCCATTCGTGCGCTCTCCATGGACGCGGTCGAGGCGGCGAAATGCGGCCATCCGGGCCTCCCCATGGGCGCCGCGGACATTGCGACGGTCCTGTTCACGAAATTCCTGAAGTTCGATCCCGCCGACCCCGCCTGGCCGGATCGCGACCGCTTTGTGCTTTCGGCCGGCCACGGCTCGATGCTGCTCTATTCGGTGCTCTATCTCACCGGCTATCCGGGAATGAGCATCGAGGAGATCAAGCGCTTCCGCCAGCTCGACTCGAAGACGCCGGGGCATCCCGAGAACTTCATCACCGAAGGGGTCGAGACGACGACGGGGCCGCTCGGCCAGGGGCTTGGCAATGCCGTGGGCATGGCGCTCGCCGAGCGCATCCTCGCGGCGGAATTCGGCGAGGTCGTCGATCACTTTACCTATGTGCTCGCCTCGGACGGCGACCTGATGGAAGGCGTGAGCCAAGAAGCGATCGCGCTCGCCGGGCACCTGAAGCTTTCGAAGCTCATCGTTTTCTTCGACGACAATGGCATCACCATTGACGGCAAGTTGTCGCTTGCGGATTCGACCGACCAGGTCGCGCGCTTCCAGGCATCGGGCTGGAATGCGAGCCGCATCGACGGGCACGACCCCGAGGCGATCGCAAAGGCGATCGAAGCCGCGCAAAAGTCCGAGCGGCCGACGATGATTGCCTGCCGCACCACGATCGGCTTCGGCGCCCCGCATAAAGCGGGCACGGCCGAGGCCCATGGCGCGGCGCTCGGCGCCGAGGAAATTGCGGGCGCGCGCGCGAAGCTCGGCTGGACTTCGCCGCCGTTCGAAATTCCCGTCGAAACCCTGAACGAATGGCGGAGGGCCGGCACGCGCTCGGCCGCTGCCCGCAAGCAATGGCAGGCGCGTGTGAAAGCGCTTCCTGCCGGGACGCGCGCGGAATTCGAGCGCCGGGTCGCGGGCAAATTGCCGGCGGGGCTCGGCGGCGCCGTACGCAAGGTGAAAGAGAATGCCGCCGTGAAGCCGCAGGAGATCGCGACGCGCAAGGCTTCCGAGCTTACGCTCGAGGCATTGATTCCGGCCGTGCCCGAAATGATCGGCGGCTCGGCCGATCTCACGGGCTCCAACAACACCAAGACGAAAGCGATGGCGGTGATCGGCCCAGGCCAGTTCAAGGGCCGCTTCGTGCATTGGGGCATCCGCGAGCACGCCATGGCCGCCGCGATGAACGGCATGGCCTTGCATGGCGGCATCATTCCCTATTCCGGCACGTTCCTCGTCTTTTCCGATTATTGCCGGCCTTCGATCCGGCTCGCGGCGCTGATGGGCGAACGCGTCATTCACGTGATGACGCATGACTCGATCGGCCTTGGCGAGGACGGGCCCACGCATCAGCCGGTCGAGCATCTCGCGGCGTTACGGGCGATCCCGAATTTGCATCTCTTCCGGCCGGCGGATCTGACGGAGACCGCCGAATGCTGGCAGCTTGCGCTCGAACATGCGCACGGGCCGAGCGTGCTTGCGCTTACCCGCCAGAACCTGCCGGTATTGCGCACGGTCTTCGAGGAAACCAACAAGAGCGCGCGCGGCGCCTACGAGCTCTCGCCCGCCAAGGGCAAGGCGCAGGTTTCGCTCTTTGCCTCGGGCTCGGAGGTTTCGATTTGCATCGCCGCCAAGGCGGAGCTCGAAAAGCAGGGCATTGCCGCGCGCGTCGTTTCGGTACCGTGCCTCGACCTGTTTCTCGCGGAGGATGCGGACTATCGCCGCATGATCATCGGCGAAGCGCCGATCAGGATCGCGGTCGAGGCGGCGGTGCGGCTTGGCTGGGACGCGGTCATCGGCACCGAAGGAACCTTCATCGGCATGACCGGGTTTGGCGCCAGTGCCCCCTATAAGGACCTTTACCGTCGTTTCGGAATTATCCCTGAAGCGATTGTCGCCGCGGCCTTTGCCGCGCTAGGAGAAAGGCGCGAACTGCCGCGCAAGGAGAGAGCATGACCGTCCGCGTCGCCATTAACGGATTCGGCCGCATCGGCCGCAATATCTTGCGCGCCGTGGCCGAATCCGGCCGCAAGGACATCGAGGTGGTTGCGATCAACGACCTCGCGCCGGTGGAAACCAACGCGCATCTCCTGCGCTACGACTCCGTGCACGGCCGCTTCCCCGGCGAAGTGAAGACGGGAGCCGATACGATCGACGTCGGCCGGGGGCCGATCAAGGTGACCGCGATCAAGGATCCGGCGACGCTGCCGCACAAGGATCTCAAGGTCGACATCGCGCTCGAATGCACCGGCATCTTCACCTCGAAGGAGAAAGCCTCGGCCCACCTTTCCGCCGGCGCCAAGCGCGTGCTCGTCTCCGCGCCCGCCGAAAACGCCGACATCACCGTGGTCTACGGCGTCAATCACGACAAGTTGGGCAAGGACCACAAGGTGGTTTCGAACGGCTCTTGCACGACGAACTGCCTCGCCACGGTCGCCAAGGTCCTGAACGACGCGGTCGGCATTGAAACCGGATTCATGACGACGATCCATTCCTACACCAACGATCAGCCGACGCTCGATCAGGTGCACAAGGACCTCTATCGCGCGCGCGCCGCGGCGCTGTCCATGATCCCGACCACGACGGGGGCGGCGAAGGCGATCGGCCTCGTCTTGCCGGAACTCGCGGGCAAGCTCGACGGCGTTTCGATCCGCGTGCCGACGCCGAATGTTTCGGTGATCGACTTCAAGTTCGTCGCCAAGCGCAAGACCGACAAGGACGAGATCAACGCCGCGGTCAAACGCGCCTCCGAGCAGCAGCTGAAGGGCATCCTCGGCTACACGACCGAGCCCAACGTCTCCCACGACTTCAACCACGATCCGCGCTCGTCGATCTTCCACATGGATCAGACCAAGGTGCTGGACGGCACCTTCGTGCGGGTCATGTCCTGGTACGACAATGAATGGGGCTTCTCCAACCGCATGGCGGACACTGCCGTCGCGATGGGCAAGCTCGGCTGACTCCATGGCTCAGCGTAAGCTGAAACGCCGGCCCGCCGCCGGTTCGTCCGCGCGAAAACGAAAAAGTTCGCGCGCGTTGAAACATCCGCGCGCGCAGCGCGTTTTCAAGGCGGCGGGCGCAAAACGGAAATCGGCAATGCCGGGGTTCCATACCCTCGATGAGGCCAACGTAAAGGGCAAGCGGGTTCTGATCCGCGTCGATCTCAACGTGCCGATGGAGGCGGGCCATGTCGCCGACGACACGCGCATCCGCGCGGTGGCGCCCACCATCCGCTCGGTGATCGAGCGGGGCGGCAAGGCGATTTTGCTGTCGCATTTCGGCCGGCCGAAGGGGCCCGACGCTTCGCAATCGCTCGCGCCGGTCGCGCCCGCGGTCGCCGGCATCATCGGCAAGCCCGTCGCCTTCGCCGGCGATTGCGTCGGCCCGGAGGCGGAAAAAGCCGTTGCCGCCATGAAACCGGGCAACGTGCTCTTGCTCGAAAATACCCGCTTTCATTCCGACGAGGAAAAGAACGCGCCGCGTTTCGTGAACGAGCTCGCGAAACTCGGCGACATTTACGTCAACGACGCGTTTTCCACCGCGCATCGCGCCCACGCTTCGACCGAGGGGCTCGCGCATAAGCTTCCCGCCTTTGTCGGCCGCACGATGCAGCACGAGATCGACGCGCTCACTCGCGCCTTTGCCGCACCCGAGCGGCCGCTCGCCGCGATCGTGGGTGGGGCAAAAGTTTCCTCGAAGCTCGCGCTTCTGCACAACCTCCTGGCCAAGGTCGAGATCCTGGTGATCGGCGGCGCCATGGCGAACACGTTCCTCGCCGCCGAGAAAAAACCGGTTGGCAAGTCGCTGATCGAAGCCGATCTCACGGGGACGGCGCTGAAGATTCTCGCCTCCGCGAAGGAAACGGGTTGCGAGATCGTCTTGCCGTCCGATGCCGTGGTGGCGAAGAAGTTCGAGGCGAACGCGCCCTCGCGCGCGGTTTCGATCGAGGCGGTCGGTGCCGACGAGATGATCCTCGATATCGGGCCGAAATCGGTGGCGGCGATCCTCGCCAAGCTCGCCCGCGTCCGTACCCTCGTGTGGAACGGGCCGATGGGCGCCTTCGAGCTTCCGCCCTTCGATGCCGGCACCAAGGCGCTGGCCAAGGGCGTTGCGGAGCTCACCGCCAAGGGAAAGCTCCATTCTTTCGCCGGCGGCGGCGACACGCTGGCCGCGCTTCATCATGCGGGCGTGATCGAGAAATTCACCTATGTCTCGACCGCGGGCGGCGCCTTCCTCGAATGGCTGGAAGGAAAGCCCTTGCCTGGCGTCGAGGCGTTGCGGATACAATAAGCAGGAGACACGAAGGAGGGCGCCATGAACCTCTCAGCCTTGAACAAAACCGCCGAAGCCATGGTGACGCCCGGTAAGGGCATCCTCGCCGCCGACGAATCCACGAGCACCATCAAGAAACGCTTCGACGCGATCGGTATCGACTCCACAGCCGATTCCCGGCGCGATTATCGCGAGCTTCTGTTCCGCTCACTCGAGGCGATGAAGAACCACATCTCCGGCGTCATCCTCTACGACGAAACCATCCGTCAGAACGCCAAGGATGGAACGCCGCTCGTCAAATTGATCGAGAGGGCGGGCTCGATCCCGGGCATCAAGGTCGACAAGGGCACGAAGGCGCTGCCGTTCTCGCCCGGCGAAGTCATTACCGAGGGTCTCGACGGCTTGCGCGAGCGCCTTGTCGAGTATCGCGGGCTCGGCGCGAAATTCGCCAAGTGGCGCGCGGTGATCGACATCGGCGACGGCATTCCGAGCTACAACTGCATCATGACCAATGCGCATGCGCTCGCGCGCTACGCCGCGCTCTGCCAGGAAGAAGACATCGTGCCGATCGTGGAGCCGGAAGTGCTGATGGACGGCGCCCATGACGCCGACCGCTGCTACGTCGTCACCGAATGGATGCTGAAGACCGTCTACGAGCAACTCTACTATCAAAAGGTCGCGCTCGAAGGCACGATCCTGAAGCCGAACATGGTGGTCGCCGGCAAGAAATCGCCGAAGCGCGCTTCGGTCGACGAGGTCGCCGAGAAAACGGTGCGCTTGCTCAAGGCCTGCGTGCCGCCGGCGGTGCCGGGAATCGCATTCCTCTCCGGCGGCCAGTCCGACGAGGAGGCGACGGCGCATCTCGATGCCATGAACAGGATCGGCGGCCTGCCGTGGAAGCTCACCTTCTCCTATGGCCGCGCCTTGCAGGCGGCGCCGCAAAAGGCTTGGTCAGGCAAGGCGGAAAACGTCGCGGCCGCGCAACGCGCGTTTACGCATCGCGCGCGCATGAACGGGCTCGCCACCGAAGGCCGCTGGTCGGCGGATCAGGAAAAGAAGGCGGCTTGACGCAACAGAATAAAGCCGCGCCGCGGGCGCGCCTGATGCTGGTCACGCCGCCGGTCGATGACGCGGCTGCTTTTTCTGATCTGCTTTGGCCGGCTTCCACCGCGAGCGATATCGCGGCGGTGATCGCGCGGTTTTCGCCCGCGAACGATGCCGAACTTTCCAATCGCGCCCGTACGCTGCTGCCGCGCATACAGGGGCGCGACATTGCCTTTATCCTCGAAGGCCACGCCGGTCTTGCCGTGCAAATCGGCGCCGACGGCGCGCATCTTTCGGGCATCCAGGCCTTTCGCGACGCCTTGCCGGTTTTGAAGCCCGGACGGATCGCGGGCGCGGGCGGTCTCGCGAGCCGGCACGACGCCATGCTCGCGGGCGAGGCGGGCGCCGATTACGTGATGTTCGGCGAGCCGGATGCCGCCGGAAAGCGGCCGTCATCCGAAGCCGTGATCGAACGCGTGGCGTGGTGGGCGGAGATTTTCGAAATTCCTTGCGTCGCCTATGCCGGATCGCTCGACGAGATATCCGGCCTTGCCCGGGCCGGCGCCGATTTCATCGCGCTGGGGGACGCCGCCTGGTGCGCGCCGGGGATCGCAAAGACCGCCATTGCCGAAGCGCTCGCCCGTCTTTCAGCGCCGGAGCGCGTCGGCTAGGCCGTTTCGCACTTGACGGCTTCGCCTTGGGGCTGGCACGAAAGCGCGCAAGTTCCTCAGAGGATGTCCATGAAGATCAACGGCAACGAAATCCGGCCCGGCATGATGATCGAGTATGAAGGCTCGCTGTGGATCGCGGTGAAGGCCATGGCGGTGAAGCCGGGCAAGGGGCCCGCCTATAATCAGGTCGAGCTCAAGAACATCATCGACGGCCGCAAGCTCAACAACCGCTTCGGCTCCGACGAGCGGGTCGAGCGCGCGCGCCTCGAGCAGAAGGATTTTCAGTTCCTCTACAAGCAGGACGACATGCTCGTTTTCATGGACACCGACACCTACGAGCAGATCGAGCTGGCCACCGATTTCGTCGGCGAGCGCGCGGCCTTCCTGCAGGACGGAATGACCGTCACGCTGGAAATGCATGACGAGCGCCCGATCGGAATCAAATTGCCCGACCACGTCGTGCTCAAGATTGTGGAAGCCGACGCCGTGGTGAAGGGGCAGACGGCGGCGTCTTCCTACAAGCCCGCGAAGCTCGAGAACGGCCTCCGCATCCTAGTGCCGCCCTTCATCGCCGTTGGCGAGAGGGTGATCGTCGATACCAACGAGACCACCTACGTGCGCCGTGCGGAGTGATCCGCGCGCCGCTTCGCCCGGCCGCGGAGCGAACCTGACATGATCCGTTCCGCCCTCATCACCGTGATGACACAGGCCGCGCGCAAGGCCGCGCGCACGCTGGTCCGCGATTTCGGCGAAGTCGAGAATCTCCAGGTCTCGCAAAAGGGACCGGCCAATTTTGCATCGGCCGCCGACCACCGCGCGGAAGAAACGCTCTATCGCGAGCTTTCGAAAGCGCGCCCGGCGTTCGGCTTCCTGATGGAAGAGCGCGGCCGCGTCGCCGGAACCGACCCGCAGCATGAATGGATCGTCGATCCGCTCGACGGCACCACCAACTTTCTCCACGGCATTCCGCTGTTCGCAATCTCGATCGCGCTGATGCGGGACGGCATTCCGGTTGCGGGCGTCGTCTACAATCCCATTAACGACGAGATGTTTGTCGGCGAGCGCGGGCAGGGCGCCTTCCTCAACAATCGCCGCCTGCGCGTGGCGGCGCGGAAGGAGCTCGCGGACTGCGTGGTTTGCTGCGGCGTTCCGCATCGCGGGCGCGGCGATCCCGCGCGCTTTCGCGCCGAGCTTGCGGCAGTGCAGGCGGTTGTCGCGGGCGTGCGCCGCACCGGGGCCGCGGCGCTCGATCTCGCGTGGCTTGCCGCCGGTCGCTTCGATGGATTCTGGGAACGCGGCCTGTCGGCGTGGGACCTTGCCGCCGGCATTCTGCTCGTCCGCGAGGCGGGCGGCTTTGCAACCGACCTCGATGGCGGCGACGCCATTCTCGAAAAAGGCTCGGTTGTGGCAGGCAATGAACCGATCCATCGCACGTTGCTCGCGGCGATACAGGCCGCTTGACCCTGCCGCGATTTCGCCGCCTCCTACCGCCATTAGTCGCCCGTGATCAACGCACGGGAGAGCGCGAGTGACCGCCATGCCGCGAGATCGAGACTTCGACGCACCGATCAAGATTTCTTCGCCCCGGATTTTCCTCGTCCGGATGCTGGTGTTCCTGACGCTCGCCGGCTTGTTTGCGGTCGTGCTCTACCGGCAGATTTGGGCCGCCTTTCTCAACAATGTCTGGCTCAATAGCGTCATCATCATAGCGCTCGGAATCGGGATCTTGCTGGCGATCCGCCAGGTATCGCGGCTTTTTCCCGAGGTCCGCTGGGTGAACGGCTTTCGTGTCGCCGACCCGGGGATCGCGACCCCCCGCCCGCCGGTATTGCTCGCGCCGATGGCGGCGCTGTTGCGCGAGCGCACCGGCCGCATGGCGATTTCGCAGACCACCATGCGCGCGATCCTCGACTCGATCGCCACGCGCCTGGACGAATCGCGCGACATCGCGCGCTATCTCACCGGCCTTCTCGTCTTCCTCGGCCTGCTCGGCACTTTCTGGGGCTTGCTCGAAACGGTCGGCTCGATCGGCAAGGTCATCCAGACGCTCGAGATCGGCGGCGATACCGGCGCGATTTTCGAAAATCTGAAGAGCGGGCTTTCGGCGCCACTCGGCGGCATGGGGATCGCGTTTTCGTCGTCGCTCTTTGGTCTTGCTGGTTCGCTCGTGCTCGGCTTTCTCGATCTGCAGGCGGGGCAGGCGCAGAATCGCTTTTACACCGATCTCGAAGATTGGCTTTCGACCACGGTGCGCGACCTGCACGTCGGCGACGGTACGGCCGCCGCGACGACGGGGCGGATCGCCGATCAATTCACCGCCGCCCTCGAGCGGCTAGAGGACGCGTTCAAGAATTCCGGCTCGCAGCAGGCGAACGAAGCGACCATGCAGCTCGCCGACAATCTCAAGGCGCTCGTTCAGCACATGCGCCAGGAACAGCAGATCGTGCGCGGCTGGGTCGAGGAGCATGGCGAGCAGCAGTCGGAGATCCGCAAGCTCCTTGAAAAGCTTTCGCGCTCGCCCGCGCCCGAACGGAGGCGTTGATGGCGCTCAGCCGCCGCGGCCGCGACCGCGCGATCGATTATTGGCCGGGCTTCGTCGATGCGCTGTCGACGCTTCTCCTCGTTTTCACGTTTTTGCTGACGGTGTTCATGATCGCGCAGTTTTTTCTCACGCAGGAAATTTCCGGCAAGGAAACCGTCCTCAACCGCCTCACGGCGCAGATCAAGCAGCTCTCGGAGCTTTTGTCGCTGGAGCGCGCGAATTCAGGTTCGCTCGAGGATCAGATGGCGACGTTGCGCGCGAGCCTGAAATCGGCGGAAAGCGAACGCGACAAGTTGCGCGCGGGCGCGGAGAGCGGCGACAAGACGATTTCGGCGCAGCTCGATAACGAGCGCGATCTCAACCAGCGCGCGGCCTCGCAGATCGAGATTCTCAACCGGCAGATCGCCGACCTTCGCAAACAGCTCGCCGCGATCCAGGAGGCGTTGGACGCCTCCGAGCAACACAACAAGGAAAGCCAGGCGAAGATTTCCGATCTCGGCCAGCGGCTGAACGTGGCGCTGGCGCAGCGCGTGCAGGAGCTCTCGCGCTACCGCTCCGAGTTCTTCGGGCGGCTCCGCGAAATTCTCGGCAACCGGCCCGATATCCGCGTTGTCGGCGACCGCTTCGTGTTTCAGTCCGAGGTGCTGTTCGACGCGGGCTCCGCGGCGCTCAGGCCGGAGGCATTGCCGGCGCTCGACAAGGTCGCGGAAGCGCTGCGCGAGCTTGAGAAGCACATTCCCGGGGACATCGCCTGGATCGTCCGTGTCGACGGCCACACCGACGCGCGTCCGATCTCGACGGCGCAATTTCCGTCGAACTGGGAGCTGTCGTCGGCGCGCGCGACTTCGGTCGTGCAATACATGATTTCGAAGGGGATTTCGCCGCAGCATCTCGTGGCCGCGGGCTTCGGCGAATTCCAGCCGCTCGACACCGGCAGCAGCGAAGAGGCCTATCGCCGCAACCGGCGCATTGAATTGAAGCTCACGGAACGCTGAGGCGTGGGCGTCGTCCTCCGCGCCTATCGCGACGAAGATCTCGATGCCGCGATCAACTTGTGGCGGCGCGCGTGGGACGCGACATTTCCGGAGATCGACTTTGCCGCACGGCTGCCTTGGTTCCAAGCGCACTGGGTTGCGGATCTGGTGCCCGCCAATACGATCCGGATCGCTGATCGCGGCGGCGAAATGGCGGGCTTCGTCGTCATCAATCCGTCCACCGGGTATCTCGACCAATTGGCCGTGGCGCCCGAACTTTGGAGGAAGGGTATCGCCGAACTGCTGGTCGACGAGGCAAAACGGATCGCGCCCAGCGGCATCGTCCTGCACGTGAATACGGAGAACGCGCGGGCAATCCGGTTTTACGAACGCATCGGCTTCGCGCGCGTGGGCGAGGATATCGAACGCAATCCGTTCTCCAACCTGCCGACCTGGCGCTACGCCTGGAAGCCTTAGGCGGCGGCGCCGAATTGCAATTCGGCAAAGCGCGCATAGAGCCCGCCCTTGGCGAGGAGGCTCGCATGCGAGCCTTCCTCGACGAGCCGGCCGTGATCGAGCACCAGAATGCGGTCGGCGCCGAGTACGGTGGCGAGCCGGTGGGCAATCACGAGCGAAGTGCGTCCTTCCATGGAGCGGCGGAGCGCCTCCTGCACCAGCGTTTCGCTTTCGGCGTCGAGCGCGGATGTTGCCTCGTCGAGGAGGAGCACCGGCGCGTTACGCAGGATCGCGCGCGCGATCACAATCCGCTGGCGCTGGCCGCCGGATAGCGTCACGCCGCGCTCGCCGATCTCGGTTCGATATTTCTCCGGCAGCGCCGAGACGAATTCTTCGACGAGCGCGAGCCGCGCCGCCGCTTCGACTTCCGCGTCGCTCGCCTCCGGCCGTCCGAGCCGGATGTTCTCGGCGATGCTCATCGCGAAGATCGCGACATCCTGCGGCACGAGCGCGAGCGCGCGCCGCACCGCATGCGGATCGGCTTGCGAGAGCTCGACGCCGTCGAGCCGGATCTTGCCCGCAAGCGGATCGTAAAAGCGCAACAAGAGATGAAAGAGCGTGCTTTTGCCGACGCCCGAAGGCCCGACCACGGCGACGCGCTCGCCGGGCGAGACCGCGAACGAAATGCTGTCGAGCACCCGTACTTCCGGCCGCGCCGGATAAGCGAACGAGACGGCCTCGAAGCGAATTTCGCCGCGCGCGGGTTGCGGGAGCGGAACCGGCTTTGCCGGTGCGCGGATTTCGGGCTCGATCTGCAAAAGCTCCGCGATCCTTCCCGCGGCGCCGGCGGCCTGGTTGAGCTCGTTCCACACCTGCGAAAGCTCGCTCAAGGCGCCGGCGGCGAACACGGCGTAGAGCACAAACTGGCTGAGCGTTCCGGCGGTCATTTTGCCAGCGAGCACGTTTTGCGCGCCGGTCCACAGAATAACGACGATGCTCGCGAAGACGAGGAAGATGGTCGCGGCCGTTAGCCACGCCCGCGCCTTCGTCGATCGCAATGCCGCGATGAAGGAGTGTTCGACCGCGGCGGCAAAGCGCGCGCTCGCGGCACTCTCTCCGGTCAGCGCCTGGATCGCGCGCGCCGCGCCGATCGCCTCCACCGCGAAGGCGGTCGCATCGGCGAGCGTATCTTGTGCCGCGCGGGCGCGCCGCGTCACCATGCGCCCGAAGGCGACGAGCGGCAGCACGATCAGCGGAATGGCAATCAGCACCAGGGCCGAAAGATGCGGGCTTGTCACCGCCATCATGGCGGCGGCGCCGAGAAACAGCACGAAGTTGCGGAGTGCGATCGAGGCCGAGGAGCCGAAGGCGGCCTTGATCTGGGTCGTGTCGGCGGTGAGCCTTGAAGCGATCTCGCCCACGCGCTCGCGGTCGTAGAAGGCCGGCGAAAGTTCCATCACATGCGCGAAGAGGGCCGCGCGCAAATCCGCCACCACCCGCTCGCCGAGCGTGATCACGAGGTAGTAGCGGAGCGCGCTCGCGCCCGCGAGCACGGCCGCGACCACGAGCATTGCCTCGAAATAGCGTTCGATCGAGCCCGCGTTTTCCGGCGCGAAGCCGAAATCGATCATGCGGCGGACCGCGATCGGCACCACGAGGGTGGCGGCCGAAGCCAGCACGAGCGCGCCGAGGGCAGCCAGAATGCGGCCGCGATAGCGCAGGCCAAAGGGCACGAGCGCCAGAAGCGGCCGCAAGCCCCGCGCCGCTTTAACGGCCGTCTCTGCGTTTGCGGCGTTTTCGCCGGTGGCTTGAGTCATCGGGCGCTCTCCTGTATGTAGCCGCGCAATTCAGGCGTTGGAGGCTCTTGGCCCGCGCCGCTCCATGACAAAGAGGTTGTTCAGCCATGAAGCCCGGCATTCACCCCGATTACCATCCCATCAAGGTGACGATGACGGACGGTAGCGAATACACGACGCGCTCGACATGGGGCAAGGCGGGCGACAATTTGCAGCTCGACATCGACCCGAAGACGCATCCGGCCTGGACCGGCGGCCAGCAGCAACTGCTCGATCGCGGCGGCCGTCTGTCGCGCTTCCAGAAGAAGTTCGCGGGCTTCATCAAGACCGGCAACGAGCCGGTTGCAGCACCCGCGAAAAAGGAAGAGAAAGCCGCGCCGAAGGGCGAGAAGGCCGCGAAGAAGAAGTAATCATTCTTGCTTTTGCGAGGACCCCGCGCGCCCGCGCGGGGTTTTGTTTTCGGATTGCGGCTTTTTTTCCGGATCGCGCCGCCCTATAAGCCTCGCCGCACGGAGGACCCATGGCCGGGCATTCGCAATTCAAGAACATCATGCACAAGAAGGGCCGCGCCGACGCGGCCAAGGCGAAGCTCTTCGGCAAGCTCGCGCGCGAAATCACCGTCGCCGCCAAGATGGGCCTGCCGGACCCGGCGATGAACCCGCGGCTGCGCGCGGCGGTCATCGCGGCGCGCGCCGAGAACATGCCGAAGGACAATATCGAGCGCGCGATCAAGAAATCGCAGGGCGGCGAAGGCGAGAATTACGAGGAAATCCGCTACGAGGGCTACGCGCCGGGCGGCGTCGCGGTGATCGTGGAAGCGCTCACCGACAACCGCAACCGCACCGCCTCCGAGGTGCGCTCGTATTTCACCCGCTACGGCGGCAGCCTCGCGGAAACGGGCGCGGTTTCCTTCATGTTCAGCCGCGTCGGGCTCGTGCAGTACGATGCGGGCAAGGCGACGCCGGACGCGATGCTGGAAGCGGCGATCGACGCGGGCGCCGACGACGTTTCCTCTTCCCCCGCCGGCCACGAGGTGATCACCTCCGCCGAAAGCTTGCATGAGGTCTCGCGCGCGCTGGAAGCGAAATTCGGCGAGCCGACAAAAGCGAGGCTCGTCTGGCGGCCGCAGAATTCGATCGCCGTCAACGACGAGGCGGGCGAGAAAATCCTGAAGCTGATCGAATCGCTCGAGGAAAACGACGACGTGCAGAACGTCTACGCCAATTTCGAGATTTCCGACGCGCTGATGCAAAAAATGAGTGCCTGATCTGCGCGGAAGCGGCGCGGAATCGGGTGGGCCGGCCGACGGCATCCTCTACATTGCCACGATGACCGATTCCGCCCGTAGCGCCCGCCTCGTCGGCTTCGCGGCACTTCTCACGACCGTTGCGATCTGGGGCGCGTGGATCGTGCTCACGCGCCGGGCCGTGACGCATTCGCTGCCGCCCTCGGCGATCGCGCTATTGCGCATGATCGCACCCACGATTCTGCTCGCGCCCGCGATCTGGCGCGCGGGCATATTCGCCCGCGGCAAGATCATTCCGTTGATTTTCTGCATCATCGGCGCGGGAACGCCGTTTGTGCTGTTGACCGCGACCGGCATGCAGCACGCGACCTCGGCGGATTTCGCGGCGCTGGTGCCGGGTACGATGCCGCTTTTCGTGGCGCTGATCTCGGCATTGTTCTTCAAGGAGCGGCTGGGCTGGCTGCGCACGCTTGGCTTTGCCTGTTGCTCGGCCGGCGTGTTCGCGATCGCCGGCCGCAGCCTCGCCGCCGCCGACGCCAGCACCTCCTTCGGCCATCTCTTGTTGCTGCTGGCGTCGCTGAATTACGCCGGCTACGCCCTCGGCTTTCGCGCGAGCGGCCTCACGCCGATCGAAGCGACCGGCATCGTCGCCTTTTGGTCGCTGTTGATGATCCTGCCGTTCGGCACGATGCCGGTGATCGAAGCGTTGCAAGCCGGGCATGTGCACGAGATCGTTTTTCAGGCCGTGCTGCAGGGGGTGCTCTCCGGCATCATCGCACTCGTCGCCTTCAACACCGGCATCGAGCGGCTCGGGGCCTCGAAGGGCGCCGCCTTCGTGGCGCTGGTTCCGGTCGTCGCGACGTTGCTCGCGATCCCGATCCTCGGCGAGTGGCCGGATCTCGCGGCGATCGTCGGGGTGGCGACGACGAGCCTCGGGGTTTTGCTCGCGAGCGGAATTCTGACTACGGCCGAAACAGGCGGTCAAAAACCGGCAGGCTGACAAGACCCGCAAGGCCAATCATCGCGTAGGCAATCCAGCGGTAAATTTTTTCCGGCGCGCGGTGAAAGGAAATCGCGCCCAAGAGAAACAAGAACGTGTAAGGAATGCCGAGCAGGATGGCGAGTGCGACCGCCTCCCTGCTGAACAATCCTTCGATGAAATAATTGACGCAGCCGGCGACATCGAGCGCGCCGAAGAACACGAACATGTTGGCGCGCACGACCGAAGCCTTCAGCGCGCCGCCGAGCCAATAGAGAATGACCGGCGGTCCGCCGATCTGCACGGCGCCGCTCGTCAGCCCGCGATGCCGCCGACGGCGAGCGTGATCGGCAGTTTCGGCTTGCCGTGATAGCGCCAGCCGCCCGCCAAGAGCGGCAGCACGCACAGCACGAAGAGGCCGATGAACCACCGCATCAGGACTGGATCGAGGACGAGCAGGAGAAAAGTTCCAAGCGGCAGGAGGACGAGGGCCGCGGCCACGGTCGGGCCGACATCGCGCCAATCGCATTGCGGAAAAGCCCGCAGGGCGTAAGGCACGCCGGTGGCGCTGTCGATCAGGAGCAGGCTTACGGCGGCGATTTTCGGCTCATAAATGGCGCTGATCAGCGGGACGTAAATCAGCGCCGAGCCGAAGCCCGCAAAGCCGCGGGCGGCGCCAGCAATGGCGACGACGGCAATCGCGAGCAGGAAACGCCGCTCCGAAAGCACGGTCGTGAAGGTGGAAACGTCAGGAAGGTCTATCATGCGGAGCGATTCGGGGTCCCCATCCAGTCCGAGAGCCGCCATAGCATGAACCCGTCCATTCGCATTCTCGGCCTCGATCCCGGCCTCCGCCGCACCGGCTGGGGGGTCGTCGAATGCGCCGGCAATCATCTCTCCTACGTCGCTTGCGGCTCGGTCGAGACGAGCGACCGGGACGCGCTCGCGATGCGGCTCGCGGCGCTGCACGAGGGGCTTGCCGCCATCATCGCGCTGCACGCGCCGCATGAGGCGGCGGTGGAGGAGACCTTCGTCAACGCCGATCCGCGCGCGGCGCTGAAGCTCGGCCAGGCACGCGGGATTGTGCTGCTCGTCCCGGCAAAAGCAGGCTTGCCCGTCGCCGAATACGCGCCGAACCTCGTGAAGAAATCGATCGTCGGCGCTGGGCGCGCGGAGAAGGTGCAAATTCGCAAGATGATCGCGGTGTTGTTGCCCAAGGCTGCGCCCGAGAGCGACGACGCCGCTGACGCGCTGGCGGTGGCGATCACGCACGCCCACCATCGCTCGGCGCCCGCGCTCAAGCTCGCGGCGGGAGGCGCGTGATGATCGGCAAGCTCCGCGGCGTCATCGACAGCTACGGCGAGGACTCGGTCGTCCTCGATGTGCACGGTGTCGGCTATCTCGTGCATTGCTCGGCGCGTACGCTGCAATCGCTGCCCGCGCCCGGCGAGGCGGCGACGATCTCGATCGAGACCTGGGTGCGCGAGGATCAGATTCGACTCTACGGTTTTGCCTCCGATCTTGAGCGCGAGTGGTTCCGCATTCTCATCGGCGTGCAGGGCGTCGGCGCCAAGGTCGCGCTCGCCGTCCTCGGCACGCTGAAGGTCGCCGATCTCGCCAATGCCATTGCGCTCGGCGACAAGGCGGCGATTGCGCGCGCGCCGGGCGTGGGGCCGAAGCTCGCGCAGCGGCTCGTCACCGAGTTGAAGGACAAGGCGCCGCCCTTCGCCAATATTGATCCCGCGATCGTGCGGCTTTCGGGCGAGGTCGCCGAGCGGCGCGCGCCGCAGCCGGTGAGCGAGGCGGTCTCGGCGCTCGTCAATCTCGGCTATGGCGAGATCCAGGCGAGCGCCGCGGTCGCCGCCGCCGTGCGCTCGGCGGGCGATCAGGCGACGACTGAATCGCTCATTCGGCTCGGCTTGAAGGAGTTGGCGCGATGAGCCGCGCCCTCGTCTCCCCCGAACGCCGTGACGAAGACCAGGCGGAAGCTTCGCTGCGGCCGCAGCGCCTTTCCGAGTTCATCGGCCAGGAAAAAGCCTGCTCCAATCTCAAGGTGTTCATCGAGGCGGCGCGCGCGCGCAAAGAAGCGCTCGACCACGTGCTCCTCGTTGGACCGCCGGGGCTTGGCAAGACTACGCTTGCGCAAATCGTCGCGCGCGAACTCGGCGTCAATTTCCGCGCGACGTCCGGCCCGGTGATCGCCAAGGCCGGCGATCTCGCGGCGCTCCTCACCAATCTCGAAGACCGCGACGTTCTGTTTATCGACGAAATCCACCGGCTCAATCCCGCGATCGAGGAAATTCTCTATCCCGCCATGGAGGATTATCAACTCGACCTCATCATCGGCGAAGGGCCGGCGGCGCGCTCGGTGAAGATCGATCTATCGCGTTTCACGCTCGTCGGCGCCACCACCCGTTCGGGCCTGCTCACGACGCCCTTGCGCGACCGGTTCGGCATTCCGATCCGGCTCGGCTTCTACGAGGTCGCTGAACTTGAGATCATCGTGAAGCGCGGCGCACGCGTGCTCGGCCTTTCGATAGTGGCCGACGGCGCCCACGAGATCGCCCGGCGCGCGCGCGGCACGCCGCGCATCGCCGGACGGCTGTTGAAACGCGTGCGCGACTTCGCGCTTGTCGGCAATGACGAGGAAATCGACCGCGCGGTCGCCGACCGGGCGCTCGGCCACCTCGAAGTCGATACCGCCGGCCTCGATGCGATGGACCGCCGTTATCTCTCGATGATCGCCAGTCACTACGGCGGCGGCCCCGTGGGAATCGAAACGCTTTCCGCGGCACTTTCCGAGCCGCGCGACGCCATCGAAGACATCATCGAGCCGTTCCTGATCCAACGCGGGTTCGTGCAGCGGACGCCGCGCGGCCGCGTGCTCACGTCGCATGCCTTCCAACATCTCGGCCTTGCCGAACCCGCCCGCGATGCGGCACAGATGCCGCTCTTCGATCAGGGCGAGGACGAGTGAAAAAACCCGGCCAGGATACTTCGACAGAGCTCGCCGGCCGCCTCATCGCAGGCGGCCATACGATGCCGGTGCGCGTCTATTACGAGGACACCGATTTCACCGGCATCGTCTATCACGCCAATTACCTCCGCTTCATGGAGCGCGGCCGCACCAACTATCTGCGGCTGGTCGGCGCCGATCACCGGGCGCTGTTCGAGCAGACCGAGAAAGAAGCGCCGAGCTTCGCCTTCGTGGTGCGCTCGATGAAGATCGATTTTCTGAAGCCCGCTTTCATGGACGACCTGCTGGAGGTGCGTACCTTGTCGCGCGAGGTCTCGGGCGCCTCGATCTCGCTCGTGCAGCGGATCATGCGCGGCGCCGACGTGCTGATCGAAGCCGAAGTGCGCGTTGCCTTCGTCTCCGAGGGGCGACCGAGGCGCATTCCGGAACCGTTGCGCAAGGCCATGGGGGCGGATGCCGAGCAGAATCCTGAAAACCGGAAGCGATAACTTTACATTAAGTAGAAGAAGGGCTCTTTAAGCGCCGGGACGGGCGCGCATTGCCCAAGTTTGGACAGATTTCGTGCGAATTGAACCGGTGGGAGAGGGTGGCGACATCGGACCCAGCGCAATTGCCAGGCCGTTGCCTCATACGGGCAAGACACTCCATCCAACCAATTCATTTTCTGACGCGGCGTTGCGGCCTCCGGCCCGAAGCCGAGGAGCCGGGGAAATTATTCGATGAATCCTGCTGATGTCGTCACCCAAGCGCCGGTCGCGTTGCCGGCCGCCGACGTGTCGCTGTGGGCGCTGTTCATCCATGCGCATTGGGTCGTCAAACTTGTGATGGTCGGCCTGATGGTCGCCTCGGTGTGGGTATGGGCGATCGTCGTCGACAAGACAATCCTCTACGCGCGCACGCGCCGCGAGATCGACCGCTTCGAGCAGGTGTTCTGGTCGGGACAGAATCTCGAGGAGCTTTACCAATCGCTCTCCTCGCGCACCACCCATTCGATCGCGGCGCTGTTCGTCGCGGCGATGCGCGAATGGAAGCGCACCTATGAGGGCGGGGCGCGCACGCTTGCGGGTCTCACCGAACGGGTGGAAAAGGTGATGGATGTTACCATCGCCCGCGAGGTGGAACGGCTGGAGCGCCGCCTGCTGGTATTGGCCACGGTCGGTTCGGCCGGCCCGTTCGTGGGGCTGTTCGGCACCGTTTGGGGCATTATGACGAGCTTCGTGTCGATCGCGGCCTCGAAGAATACGAGCCTTGCGGTGGTGGCGCCGGGTATTGCGGAAGCGCTGTTTGCCACGGCTTTGGGGCTGGTTGCCGCCATACCGGCGACGATTTTCTATAACAAGTTCTCGAGCGAGGTGAGCCGGCTCGCGCAGCGGCTTGAGGGCTTCGCCGACGAGTTCTCGGCGATCCTGTCACGACAGGTCGACGAGCGAGCCTAAGGGATCGGGATATGGCTGCCAACGCAGCAGGCCGTGGTCAGTGGCAAAGCCGCCGGAGCCGCCGGCGCACGAGCCACGTGATGAGCGAGATCAACGTCACGCCGATGGTCGACGTGATGCTCGTTCTTCTCATCATCTTCATGGTCTCGGCCCCGCTCCTCACCGTCGGCGTGCCGATTGATCTGCCGCAGACGCAGGCGAAGTCGCTCGACCAGGACCGCGAACCGCTCACGGTCACGGTCAACGACAAGGGCCAGGTCTATTTGCAGAATACCGACATCAATCTCGACGAACTCGTCCCCAAGCTGCAGGCGATCGCCAAGAACGGCGCCGAGGAGCGCATTTACGTGCGCGGGGATAAGAAGGTCGATTACGGCACCATCATGCGCGTCATGGGCCGGCTGTCGGCGGCCGGCTACCGGCGCGTGGCGCTGATTACCGAGGTCGAGCAAGGGAACTGATGGAGAGCTTTCGCCCGAGCCTTGCCGTCTCCGCGGTCTTTCACGCGGTTGTTCTGTTGTGGGGGCTGCTCTGGTTCGCTCCGCAGCAGCTCGACGCGGCGCGGACCGAATCGATGACGGTCGACATCGTGCCGATCAGCGATTTCACCATGAACAAGGCCGGCTCGAAAAAGGGAGAGCAAAGCCCGGCCAAGCTCGCCGAGACCAAGGGTGACCCGAAGGAGCTCACCGATCTCGTGCAGAAGGTCACTGAGAAGCCGCCGATCAAGGCGGCGACCCCGCCGCCCCCGGCCGAGGAGCAAAAGCCGCAGGAAACAAAGGTCGAGGACAAGAAGCCCGAGGCAAAGCCGGATCCGAAGCCCGATCCGAAAGAGGCGCTGAAAAAACCCGAGCCGCCCAAGAAGCCGGAGCCGCCGAAAGAGCAGCCGAAGACGGCCGCGCAGCAGATGAAAGCGGCGCCGACCAAGCAGCGCGATTTCGATCCCAACAAGATCGCCGCGCTCCTCGACCGGACGGAGCCGCAACGCCAGAAAATGTCGAACGATGTGCCGCAAGTGACCCCCTTGGGCGTCAATCGAGGTGCCGCCGAAACGCTTTCCATGAGCGAGATCGATGCGATCAAGCGCAAGCTGATAGCGCTGTGGAACCCGCCAGTGAAAGCCGACAATCCGCAAGAGCTCGTCGTGACCTTCCGCTTCAAGCTCAAGCGTGACGGCACGCTCGACGGTGGCCCGTTGGTCATGACCAGTGGGCGCAGTCAGAATTTCATGATTTCCCGCGAGCGGGCTTTCCAGGCCATCATTAGAGCGCAGCCGTTCGATAACCTGCCGCAGGACAAATATGATTTATGGCGCGAATTGGAGATCACCTTCGATCCGCGCGACTTGGCGGGCGGCTGAGTCAGCCCCCGTATTGCACGCAACTAACGAGAATCGAATTCTTCATGACCAACAAGCTGATCACTTCTTCTCCTCTATTCGCGCTGCCGCTTTCGCGCCGTCGTCTGTTGGCGCTGACCGGCGGCGCGGCCGCGGCCGCCGCCGTCGGCGGCCGGATCACGCCGGCAGCGGCGGTGCTCAAGCTCGACATCACCCAAGGCACGCCGCAGCCGATCCCGATCGCGATCCCCGATTTTGTTTCAGCCGGCGGACCGGAGGACGCGGGTCCGGGTCGCGAGGTGAATCAGGTCATCACCAACAACCTTCGCCGCTCGGGCCTGTTCATGCCGCTGGACCCGGCCTCCTTCATCGAGCGCATCCAGACGATCGACGCCAATCCGCGCTTTCAGGATTGGCGCGTGATCAACGCGCAAGCGCTCGTCACCGGCCGGATCGGGCGCACAACGGAGGGCCGCTACAAGGTCGAGTACCGGCTGTGGGACGTGTTCGCGAACAACTATCTCGGCGGCCAGCAGTTCTTCGGCCAGGCCGAGAACATGCGCCGCATCGGGCATATGATTTCTGATCAGATCTACGAGCGCATGACCGGCGAAAAAGGCTATTTCGATTCACGCGTCGTTTTCGTCGACGAGACCGGCCCGAAGGAGCGCCGCGTCAAGCGGCTCGCGATCATGGATCAAGACGGCGCCAATGTGCGGTATCTGACGAGCGGCGACGATCTCGTGCTCACGCCGCGCTTCAATCCGAATAGCCAGGAAGTCACCTACATGTCCTATGGCCGCGGCGAGCCGCGCGTGCTCCTGCTCAATGTCGAGACGCGCCAGCGCGAGATCGTCGGCGACTTCCCCGGCATGACCTTCAGCCCGCGCTTCTCGCCCGAGGGCCAGCGCGTGGTGATGAGCCTGCAGCAGGGCGGCAACTCCAACATCTTCGTGATGGATTTGCGCTCGCGCCGCACCACGCGGCTCACCGACACGCAGGCGATCGATACGGCGCCCTCCTATTCGCCTGACGGGCGCTCGATCGCGTTCGAGTCGGATCGTGGCGGCGGCCAGCAGATTTACGTCATGGGCGCCGACGGCTCCGGTCAGCGTCGCTTGTCGTTCGGCCAGGGCTCGTACTCGACCCCGGTCTGGTCGCCGCGCGGCGACACCATCGCCTTCACCAAGCACACCCAGGGATCGTTCGCGATCGGCGTGATGCACCCCGACGGCTCGGGCGAGCGGATCCTGACCGAAGGCTTCCACAATGAGGGGCCGACCTGGGCGCCGAACGGCCGGGTGTTGATGTTCTTCCGCGACCCCGGCGTCGGCCCGCAGCTCTTCACGGTGGATCTCACCGGCTACAACGAGCAGCGCGTGCAGACGCCGAGCTACGCTTCCGACCCCGCCTGGTCGCCGCTTTTGTCGTAAGGCGGGCGGCGGCCTTGATATGGCCGTTTTGCGGAACAAAGTTCCGGTTTACCCTTTGCTAACCACGTCGGCCGGTTTCCCCGATGGACCACGGAGAAACCTAGATTTTTTGCAATTAAGCCAAGGGTCCATCAAGGTTGACGGAATATTCGATTAACTCTCGCGCGGTTAGATCGGACGAGAGTTTCGGCAAGGGGATAAGGGAGCCAGCGGATATGACGCAATTCAAGCGGTTCCTTCGCGGCCTGCGTTTCGTCGCGCTGCTCGGGTCGGTGATGATGGTCGCCGCCTGCGCCACCAATCCAAACGACCCGAACAACCCAGGCGGCTCCGCCGCTGTCCCCGGCTCGGCGCAGGATTTCGTCGTCAATGTCGGCGACCGGGTGTTCTTCGAGACCGATTCGACCGAACTCACGCCGCAGGCGCGCGCCACCCTCGACAAGCAGGCGCAATGGCTGAACCAGTACAGCCGCTATGCCTTCACCATCGAGGGCCACGCCGACGAGCGCGGCACGCGCGAATACAACATCGCGCTCGGCGCCCGCCGCGCGCAAGTGACCCGCGACTATCTGATCGCCCGCGGCGTCGATGGCTCGCGCATGCGGACGATCTCCTACGGCAAGGAACGTCCGGTCGCGGTCTGCAACGACATCTCGTGCTGGTCGCAGAACCGCCGCGCCGTCACCGTGTTGAACGCCGGCGGCGCCTGAGCCAGGCTTGCTTTCAATCCTGATCCCCGCGGCTCCGTTCCGCCGCGGTCAAGCAGCCCCATTTTGGACGCACTCCGTGCCCTATGCTAAAGGACAGGGTGCGCGGGGAGTTTCGGGAAACGAATTGACGTTTCCGCTTCGCGCTCGAACGAACGCCATGGTTTCCGCGACCGCTCGCTTTATCGCGTTTGCTCTCGCCGCATGTCTCTATTCGGCGGCGGCAGAAGCGCAGCTCTTCGGCCAGCCCAATGACCGCCGGCAACAGGATGACGCCGGCGATCTTTCCGTGCGGCTCGACCGCATGGAAAACCAGATGCGGCAGCTCACCGGCACGATCGAGCAATTGCAGTATCAGAACCAGCAACTCATGCAGCAGTTGAGCACGCTGCAGCAGCAGGTCGGCGCCGGCGCGGCGCCGCGTCCGGCAATGCAGCAGCGGCCGCCGGCCGCCGGTCAGATGCCGGTGCCCGAGCAGCCGCTGCCCGGTTATCAGCCGCCGCCGGATCAACTGCCGCCGTCCACGGGGCGGCGCGGCGACGCATTCGACCCGAACGCGCAACCGAATGCGCCGGGCGCGCCGCGTCAGCTCGGCACTTTGCAGCAAGGCCCGGTCGAACAGCCGGGGCAGACGCCCGTCATCTACGGCCGCGCGCCCGGGCAGCCGATGGATATCGGTTCCTATTCGGGCAAGCCCGGCAATGATCCCAACTACAACCGCGGCCAGCAGCAAGCGGTGCTGCCGCCCTCGAACAGCCCAAAGGACGAATACGATCTCGCCTATGGCTACGTGCTCCGCCGCGATTACGCGGCGGCGGACGATGCGTTCCGCACCTTCATGCAGAATCACGCAGGCGATCCGCTGATTCCGCAGGCGTATTATTGGCTCGGCGAAAGCCAGTTCCAGCGCCAGCAATATAACGACGCCGCGGAAACCTTCCTCGACGTCTACAACAAGTATCCGCAGAGCACGAAAGCGCCGGAGGCTTTGATGCGGCTCGGCCAGTCGCTTGCCGCCATCGGCAAGCAGGACGCGGCCTGCGCTTCGCTTGGTGCCGTCTTGCAGAAATATCCGAAAGCCTCGGCGCAGGTGAAGGCGACGGTCGCGGCGGAACAGAAGCGTGTCCGCTGCTGAGCGCGGTGCGGTCGCCGATCGCGAGCTTTCCCGCTTATTCTCCGATTTTTCCGATTTTTCGCGGGTGATCCTCGCCGTTTCCGGCGGCCCGGATTCGACCGCGCTCCTGTGGCTTGCCGCGCGCTGGCGCGCCACGCAGAGCGACGGCCCGATGCTCGTCGCGGCGACGATCGATCACCGGCTGCGGCGCGAGGCGAAGAAAGAGGCGGCGGCCGTCGCGAAGCTCGCGAGAAAACTGCAAATTCCGCACTACACGCTCGCCTGGTCCGGCGCGAAACCGAAAACCGGTCTGCAGGAGGCCGCGCGCTCAGCGCGCTATTCGCTGCTGCTCGGGCTCGCGCGCAAGGTCGGCGCCGATGCGATCGCGACCGCGCATACGCGCGACGATCAGGCGGAGACGATCCTGCACCGGATCGGACGCGGCTCGGGGATCGGCGGGCTCGCCGGCATTCGCCGCCGCCGCGAGCGGGACGGCATCGTTCTCCTGCGGCCGCTGCTTGGCGTTGCCAAGGCGCGGTTGATTTCAACGCTCGGCAAGGCCCGCCTTGCCTTCGCCGACGATCCTTCCAATCGCGATCCGCGCTTTCTGCGCGCGCGCCTGCGCCAGCTCGCGCCCGGGCTTGAACGCGAAGGGATTGATGCGGCGAAGCTCGCGCTATTGGCCCGCCGGCTCGACCGCGCCAATGAGGCGATCGAAGCGGCGGCGGCGGATGCGTGGAAGCGGGCGTTGAACGGCTCTTCCGTCACACTCGAATTCGAGGCCAGTCGTTATTTCGCGCTGCCGGCGGAGATCGCCTTGCGCCTCCTTGCCCGGGCAATCGATGACAAGGGCCATGAGGGACCGGCGGAACTCGGCAAGCTCGAGGTGCTGTATGAGGCGCTGGTGAAGGCGAAAACCGCCCGGGAGCCGCTCAAACGCACGCTCGCGGGAGCGGCCGTCACACTCGCGGGCTCCCATATCAGCGTCGATGCAGCGCCTCCCCGGCGGAAACCGCGCCGGCGGAGCCTCCCGGAAGCCGCCGCGAAGATTTAGCAATATCTGCCTTCTCGCCGCCCCTTTCCCTTGTTTCAAAGGGAACCCGAGCCTATTTTAACTTTCTCCAGCTAGGCTTCCGGGCCCGAATCCTCGGAAGTTTCACAACAACGGGGGTTCCCGCGAAAGGCCGGCGATGAACGCCAATCTACGCAATTTCGCCCTCTGGGTGATTATTGTCCTGTTGCTGCTTGCGCTGTTCTCGCTGTTCCAGAACCCGGGCCAGCGGGCGGCCCCCAATGACATTACTTTTTCGCAGCTTCTCGCCGACGTCGATCAGGGGCGGGTGCGCGATGTCGTCATCCAGGGCCAGGAAATCACCGGCACCTATAATGACGGCAAGCCCTTCCAGACCTACGCCCCGAACGATCCGAGCCTGATCCAGCGGCTCTACGGCAAGGGCGTCTCGATCACCGCGAAGCCGCCCGGCGACAACGTGCCGTGGTTCGTTTCACTCCTCGTCTCGTGGCTGCCGTTCCTGGCGCTGATCGGGGTGTGGATATTCCTCTCGCGGCAGATGCAGGGAGCCGGCGGCAAGGCGCTCGGCTTCGGCAAGTCGCGGGCGAAGCTTTTGACGGAAGCGCACGGGCGCGTCACCTTCGAGGACGTCGCCGGCGTCGATGAAGCGAAATCCGATCTCGAAGAGATCGTCGAGTTCCTGCGCGACCCGCAGAAGTTCCAGCGGCTCGGCGGACGCATTCCGCGCGGCGTGCTCCTGGTGGGCCCGCCCGGCACCGGCAAGACGCTGATCGCGCGCGCGGTCGCGGGCGAAGCCAACGTGCCGTTCTTCACCATTTCGGGTTCCGACTTCGTCGAGATGTTCGTCGGCGTCGGCGCCTCGCGCGTGCGCGACATGTTCGAGCAGGCGAAGAAGAACGCGCCGTGCATCATCTTCATCGACGAGATCGACGCGGTCGGCCGTCACCGCGGCGCCGGCCTCGGCGGCGGCAATGACGAGCGCGAGCAGACGCTGAACCAGTTGCTGGTCGAGATGGACGGCTTCGAGGCGAATGAAGGCATTATTCTCATCGCCGCCACCAACCGGCCCGACGTCTTGGACCCGGCGTTGCTCCGCCCCGGCCGCTTCGACCGCCAGGTGGTGGTGCCGAATCCGGACGTTGTCGGCCGCGAGCAGATTCTCAAGGTGCACGTGCGCAAGGTGCCGATCGCGCCCGACGTGAATCTCAAGACCGTCGCGCGCGGCACGCCCGGCTTCTCCGGCGCGGATCTCGCCAACCTCGTCAACGAAGCCGCGCTTATGGCCGCGCGCCGCAACAAGCGCATGGTCACCCAGCACGAATTCGAGGATGCGAAAGACAAGGTGATGATGGGCTCCGAGCGCCGTTCGCTCGTCATGACCGAAGAAGAGAAGTTGCTGACCGCCTACCATGAGGGCGGGCACGCGATCGTGGCGCTGCACGTGCCGGCGACGGATCCCGTCCACAAGGCGACGATCATCCCGCGCGGCCGCGCGCTCGGCATGGTCATGCAATTGCCGGAGCGCGACAAGCTGTCGATGTCCTACGAGCAGATGACCTCGCGGCTCGCGATCCTGATGGGCGGCCGCGTCGCCGAGGAACTGGTGTTCGGCCACGACAAGGTGACTTCGGGCGCCGCCTCCGACATCGAGCAGGCGACCAAGCTCGCGCGCATGATGGTGACGCGCTGGGGTCTTTCCGACCAGCTTGGCACCGTCGCCTATGGCGAAAACCAGGAAGAGGTCTTCCTTGGCTATTCGGTGTCGCGCCAGCAGAACATCTCGGAAGAAACCGTCAAGAAAATCGACGCCGAGATCAAGCGTTTCGTCGAGGACGGCTATCAGCTCGCGCGCAAGATCATCTCCGACCGCCGCGCCGACCTCGAGCTCCTGGCGAAGAGCCTGATCGAGTACGAGACGCTCACCGGCGACGAGATCAAGGACCTTCTGTTCAACGGCAAGAAGCCGGTGCGCGAGAGCGCGAGCGAGCCCTCGTCGCGCGGCTCCGCCGTGCCTTCGGCCGGCAAGCCGCGTCCGCGGCCCGAGGCCGGAGATATCGCGCCGCAGCCGCAGGCCTGAGGCCGTTATCGTATTTTTCGTGAAACGCCCGCTTAAAAGCGGGCGTTTTTCTTTGCCGGTGATACGTATTGCCGATGGCCCTCTCTGTTCGCGACAAGCTCACCATGCTGATGCCGCCGTCGCTCTATTACCGGCGGCGGATCGGCGAGGAGGCGCGCACCGGCGAGCCCGAGCTCGCGCTCCTCGACCGGCTCGTGCCGCGCGGCGGCACCGCCATTGATGCCGGCGCGAATTACGGCATCTTCGCCTATGCGCTCGCCGCGATCGCCGACCGGGTGGTGGCCTTCGAGCCGAATCCCGATTGCGCCCGCTTCGCACGCCGGATGCTGCGCGGCCGCGCCGAAGTGCACGAGCTTGCGCTCTCCGACGCCGAGGGCCGCGCCACCTTCCACGTGCCGCTTTCCGACGAAGGCATGGTTCTGCATTTCGCCGGCAACCTGAAGGGGACGCATAGTCAGTTTCGCAACAGAAAAACCTATCAAGTCGAAGTGCGCACACTCGACAGCTTCGATTTTTCCGATGTCCGTTTCATCAAGGCCGATGTCGAGGGCAGCGAGCGCGAGGTGCTCGACGGCGCGCGCAAGCTCATTGAGCGCGACCGGCCGGCGCTTCTGCTTGAATTGCTATCCGGCACCCACGCCGATCCCGGCGCTTACGCCGCCGCCATTTGCGAGGACTTCGGCTACGACGCTTTCATCGTCCAGCACGGCGAGAAGATCGCGGCCCTTCCCGTCATCGCGGCGCTGGGCAAGAATACGAGTTGGGGCACCCCGATCGAAACGCGGAACGTCTTTTTCCTGCCGCGAGCGAGGAAAGCGAAATGAGATCCCCCGTCGCAATCGGATTGCGAAAGGTCTTTTGGCTCTCTTGCGCGTGCGCGTTTTCCCTTGCCGTGAGTGAGGCGCGCGCCAACGATACCGCCGCAGAGCTCGCGACCGGCGGCCTCATCTTCGTGCAGAACAACGACGTGGAGATGCGCGACGAGGATTTGTTCATTTCGGATTCTGAAATCCGCGTGCGCTACCGCTTTTTCAATCATGCGGCCAAGGATGTCGCGCTGCTCGTCGCCTTTCCGATGCCGGAGATCAAGATCAGCGGCGAGGACGACAATCTTTCAATTCCGACCGAGGAGCCGGTCAATATTCTTGACTTCCATACGACGGTGGGCGGCAAGGACGTGAACAGTGAGGTCGAGCAGCGCGTGTTCGCCGCCGGCGTCGACCGCACGCAATATCTGCGCGATCTCGGCATTCCGCTGGCGCCGCATCTTCCGACGACGGGTCAGGCGCTTGACCGGCTTCCACGCGAGAAGTGGGATGAGCTGATCAAGATCGGACTCGCGGCGATCGAGGAATACGACGTCGGCAAAGGAATGGAAAAGCATCTGGCGCCGCGCTGGGCGCTTCGGACCACATTCTACTGGCAGCAGATTTTTCCGGCGAACGCCGAAACCTTGATCAATCATCGCTATAAACCGAGCGTCGGCGCGACCGCGGGGACCGCGATCGGCTCCGCTTACTCGTCGGCCGACGATCCTTACTACAAGGCGTATGCGAGGAAATATTGCTTCGATGCCGACTTCCTCGCCTCTGTCGTCCGCGCACGCAAGGCCGCCAACACCGATTCGGCGCCGTTCACCGAAGAGCGCATCGAATACATCCTGAAGACCGGCGCCAACTGGTCGGGCCCGATCCAGAATTTCCGGCTTGTGGTCGATAAGGCCGCTGCCGACAACCTGATCAGCTTCTGCGGGGAAGGGGTGAAGAAGATCGCGCCCACGCAGTTCGAGATGCAAAAGAGCAATTATACGCCCGACGGGAATTTCACCGTCCTAATCCTCAAGAAAATCACGCAATAGGCGGCGATTTGCGCCACCGCCCAATCGGCTCCCGTCAGCTAGCGGCGCAAGGCGTAAGAGCGGTTAACGGCCCGGGCCGCCGACGGTAACGATCAAACACATTTCTTGAACCTTTCGCTGCCATCTTCGGCATAGTATCAGGACGCGCATCGAGGGGCGCGAGTTCGGCAAGGTCAGGGGATCATGGCGCGCAAATACTTCGGCACCGACGGCATCCGCGGCCGCGCCAATGGCGCGATCACGGCGGAGCTTGCCCTCAAGGTCGGGATGGCCGCAGGCCTCGTGTTCCAGCGCGGCGACTACCGCCACCGGGTGATCATTGGCAAGGACACGCGGCTCTCCGGTTACATGATCGAGAACGCGCTGGTCTCGGGCTTCACCGCGGTCGGCATGGACGTCTTGCAGACGGGGCCGCTGCCGACCCCGGCGGTGGCGATGCTCACGCGCTCCATGCGCTGCGATCTCGGCGTGATGATTTCGGCGTCCCATAATCCGTTCGACGATAACGGCATCAAGTTTTTCGGCCCCGACGGCTTCAAGCTTTCCGACGAGATCGAGGACCAGATCGAGAAGCTCGTCGACGCCGACCTCGCCAAGCGTTTCGCCAAGCCCGATGCGCTCGGCCGCGCCAAGCGCATCGACGGCGCGCAGGAGCGCTACATCGAATTCGCCAAGCGCACGCTGCCGCGGAATCTGTCGCTCGAGGGGCTGCGCGTGGTGATTGATTGCGCCAACGGTGCGGCCTATCGCGTCGCGCCCGAAGCGCTGTGGGAACTCGGCGCCGAGGTATTTCCGATCGGCGTCGACCCCAACGGCTTCAACATCAACCGCGATTGCGGCTCGACCTCGCCGGAGGCGCTGTGCGCCAAGGTGCGCGAGATGCGCGCCGATATCGGGATCGCGCTCGACGGCGACGCCGACCGGGTGGTGATCGCCGACGAAAAGGGCCATCTCGTGGACGGCGATCAGATTCTGGCGTTGATCGCCGAGAGCTTCAAGGAAGACGGAAAACTCGCAAAGCCCGCCGTGGTCGGCACCGTGATGTCGAACCTCGCGCTCGAGCGCCATCTCGTCGCCAACGGCCTCGAATTGATCCGCACCCGCGTCGGCGACCGCTACCTGCTCGAGGCGATGCGCGAGGAGGGTTACAATGTCGGCGGCGAGCAATCGGGCCACATCATTCTCTCGGATTACACCACCACCGGCGACGGCTTCGTCGCGGCGCTGCAGGTGCTGGCGGTGGTGAAGAAGTCGGGCAAGCCCGTGTCGGAAGCTTGCCATCGCTTCGAGCCGTTGCCGCAGATCCTGAAGAATGTGCGCTACAAGGCCGGCAAGCCGCTCGAAAATACGACGGTGAAAAGCGCGATTGCCTCGGCTCAAAAGAAGCTCAACGGCCAGGGCCGTCTCGTCATCCGCCCGTCCGGCACCGAGCCGGTGATTCGCGTGATGGGCGAGGGCGACGATCGCGAGCTCGTCGAAGCCGCCGTCGACCACGTTGTCGAGGCGCTCGCGGCTGTGGCCGCCTGAAGTTTTTGTTTACCCGCCGTTAAACTCCGTTAGTGCGCCGTTAACGCGCCCGCGCGAAACCGCGCCGCGTCTGGATTTTCTGCGCGCGATTTTTTGTCGACGCACGAAGTCCGATCGCATGAACAAATATGGTTAAGCGTTAACCTTAAGCGGCCCTTAAACTTTAGCTGCGAACGTTCCGCCATTCGTAACCGGCGTACGCCGCCCTTTCCGGCGCGCGCATGAATGGAAGGAACGTCAAATGCAGAGCTTCCGGAATTTAGCGCTCGCGGGTCTCGTCGCGCTCGCTCTCGCGCCCGGTGCGGCGCTTGGCGCGGACTTGCCCGTGCCGCCACCGATCTTCACCCCGCCCGTCATCCAGGATTACGGCGCCTGGTATCTGCGCGGCGATATCGGCATCACCAATCAGAGCGTGCACAAGCTCGACAGCCCGGCGTTCACGCCTGCGGTCGTCGTTCTCGAGAAGGGCTTCGAGAGCGCCGGATTATTCGATGTCGGCATCGGCTATAAATTCAACAATTGGTTCCGTATGGACGCGACCGGCGAGTATCGCGCTGGCTCTACATTCCACGGCCTCGATGAATTCCCGAATCTCGGACCGGGTCCAAGCCCGGCTACAAACCAGTACACGGGAATCAAGACGGAATGGCTGTTCCTGATGAACGCCTATCTTGATCTCGGCACCTGGCATTCGGTGACGCCGTTCGTTGGCGCTGGCGTCGGGTTCGATCGCCTGACGATCGGGAACTTCACCGACAGCAATATCGAGAACCAGGCGCTAGGCTGGTCGCCGAACAATTCGAAGTGGAATTTTGCCTGGGCACTGCATGCGGGGCTCTCCTACCAGGTCACGCCGAATTTCGCCGTCGAACTCGCCTATCGCTACGTCGATCTCGGCAATGGCGCGACCAAGGATCTCCTGGCGCCCGACGGCACGAACCTGACCTTCAATCCGATTCTGTTCAAACACATCACTTCGAACGACATCAAGCTCGGCGTGCGCTGGATGTTCGCCGACAGCTTCTTCCCCGAGCCGCCGCTCGTCCGCAAATACTGAGCAAACGGCGCATTCGAAAAAAGCGGCGCGGGCATTTCCCGCGCCGTTTTGTTTTTGCGGCCGCTTCGATCGTGGCATTCCACCGCCGGTGAAATATCAGCGGAATGGTGCGGTGCACTTGACGCCGCGTCTTTCTTCCGCCATTCCCGTCCGTGGGACACCCCTCCCCACCGAGGGGCGGCTATCTGGAAGGATAGAAGCCATGGCGAACAAGCCCAATGTGCGGCCGCTCGTGCCGCATTTTTCATCCGGCCCCTGCGCCAAGCGCCCGGGGTGGACTCTCGAAAATCTCCAGAATGCGCTGGTCGGACGCTCGCATCGCTCGAAGCCGGGTAAGGCGCGGCTGAAGCGGGCGATTGATCTCACGCGCGAACTTCTGAACGTGCCGGCGAATTTCCGCATCGGCGTCGTGCCGGCCTCCGACACCGGCGCCGTGGAAATGGCGATGTGGTCGCTGCTTGGCGCGCGCGGGGTCGACGTGCTCGCCTGGGAAAGCTTCGGCGAGGGCTGGGTCACGGACGTGGTGAAGCAGCTCAAGCTCAAGGACGCGCGCGTCCTGAAGGGCGCTTACGGCGAGTTGCCGAATCTCGCCGAAGTCGATTTCTCCCGCGATGTCGTCTTCACCTGGAACGGCACCACCTCCGGCGTGCGCGTGCCGGATGGCGATTGGATCAAGGCAAATCGCGCCGGGCTCACCATTTGCGATGCGACCTCGGCCGCCTTCGCGCAATCACTTCCTTTCGACAAGCTCGATGTGGTGACGTTCTCCTGGCAGAAGGTGCTCGGCGGCGAGGCCGCGCACGGCATGCTGATCCTGTCGCCGCGCGCGGTGGAACGGCTCGAGAGCTACACGCCCGCGTGGCCCTTGCCGAAACTCTTCCGCATGACCAAGAGCGGCAAGCTGAACGAGGCGATTTTCGAGGGCGAAACCATCAACACGCCGTCGATGCTTTGCCTTGAGGACTATCTCGACGCGCTCGAATGGGCGAAGTCGATCGGCGGCCAGCCGGCGCTGATGCAGCGCGCCAACAACAATCTCGCCGCGATCGAAGCCTGGGTCGCGAAAACGCCGTGGGCCGAATTTCTCGCCCGCGACAAGAAGGCGCGCTCCAATACCTCGGTCTGCGTTGCCGTCGTCGATCCCGCGGTCAAGGCGCTTTCCAATGACGGCCAGGCCGCCTTCATCAAGGCAATGGCAGCCGCGCTCGAAAAGGAAAATGCCGCCTACGACGTTGCCGGCCATCGCGACGCGCCGCCGCACATCCGCGTCTGGGCGGGCGCGACGGTGGAAACCTCCGACGTCGAAGCGCTGCTGCCGTGGCTCGACTGGGCGTTCGGCGAGGCCAAGGCCTCGCTCGCCAAGGCCGCTTGAGGGAGACGACGATGGCTGCTCCCCGGGTGCTCATTTCCGACGCGCTTTCGCCCGCCGCCGTGCAGATCTTCAAGGATCGCGGCGTCGAGGTCGATTTCCAGCCGAACCTCGGCAAGGACAAGGAAAAGCTCGCCGAAGCCATCAACGGCTTCGACGGGCTTGCCGTGCGCTCGGCCACCAAGGTGACTTCGAAAATTCTTGAGCGCGCGAAGAACCTCAAGGTCGTCGGCCGCGCCGGCATTGGCGTCGACAATGTCGATATTCCGGCAGCGACGGCGAGGGGCATCATCGTGATGAACACGCCTTTCGGCAATTCGATCACAACGGCCGAACACGCGGTCACGCTGATGCTTTCGCTCGCGCGCCAGATTCCGCAGGCCGATGCTTCGACCCAGGCCGGCAAGTGGGAAAAGAACCGCTTCATGGGCGTCGAGATCACCGGCAAGACGCTCGGCATCATCGGCTGCGGCAATATCGGCGCGATCGTCGCCGACCGCGCGCTCGGCCTGCACATGAAGGTGATCGCCTACGATCCGTTCCTGTCGCCGGAGCGGGCGGCCGATCTCGGCGTGGAAAAGGTCGATCTGGACGACCTCCTGCGGCGCGCGGACTTCATCACGCTGCACACGCCGCTCACCGAAAAGACCAAGAATATTCTCGACGCCAAGGCGCTGGCGCACGCCCGCAAGGGCGTTCGCATCATCAATTGCGCCCGCGGCGGCCTCGTCGACGAGACGGCGCTCGCGGCGGCGCTCGATTCGGGCCATGTCGCGGGGGCGGCCTTCGACGTGTTCTCGACGGAGCCGGCGACGGAAAATCCGCTGTTCGGGCATCCGAACGTCATCTGCACGCCGCATCTCGGCGCCTCCACCAATGAGGCGCAGGAAAACGTGGCGCTGCAAGTCGCCGAACAAATGTCGGATTATCTCCTGCGCGGCGCGATCTCGAACGCGGTGAACTTCCCTTCAATTACGGCGGAAGAAGCGCCGCGGCTGAAGCCGTTCATCGCGCTTGCCGAAAAGCTCGGCTCTTTTGCCGGCCAGCTCACCGAAACCGGCATCAAACAGGTGCGGATCACCTATGAGGGCGCGGTCGCGCAGATGAAGACAAAGGCGCTCACTTCCGCCGCCGTCGCCGGGCTCCTGCGCCCGATGCTGCAGGATATCAATGTCGTCTCGGCGCCTTCCATCGCCAAGGAGCGCGGCATCGCGGTCGAAGAAACCACGCGCGAGGCGGAAAGCGACTATGAGAGCCTGATCACGGTCACGGTCGTCACCGAGAAGCAGAAGCGCTGGGTTTCCGGCACCGTGTTCGCCGATGGCCGGCCGCGTATCGTCAACATCAAGGGCATCCGCATGGATGCCGAGTTCGGCCCGTCGATGATCTACATCACCAACCTCGACAAGCCGGGCTTCATCGGCAAATTCTCCTCGACGCTCGGCGATGCCGGTATCAACATCGCGACCTTCCATGTCGGCCGCGAAGCGCCGGGCGGCAACGCGATTGCGTTGATTGAGATCGACGGCGAATTGCCGGCGAGCGTGCTTGCCAAGGTGCGCGAGCTGCCGCAGGTGCAGTCGGCGAAGCCGCTGAAGTTCTAGAGCATGATCCCCGAAAAGTGGGATCATGCTCCCGCAAAATGTCGGGCGCGCGCGCTCGACGCGAGCGTATCCTAAGCGGGCTTGGCCGCAGCGGTGCTGGTGGTCGCGACCGCCACGCCCGTGAACACGAGCGCGTAGCCGATCGCGTGATAGAATTCCGGCCGCTCGCCGAGAAAAAGGATCGCGAGCACCGAGCCGAAAATCGGAATGAGATGGTAGAAGGGCGCCGCGCGATTGGGCCCGATCAGCTCGACGCCGCGATTGTAGAAAAGATAGGCGACGAGCGAGGGCAGCGTCGCCATATAGACGAGCGTCAACACCGCGGCGAGGCCAAAGCTCGGCGTGCGGCCGGAAGCCGCCTCCAGCGCGTAGGCGGGCGTGAGCAACAACGCCCCCCATCCCATGATCGCCGCCAGAAACGAAAACGGATGCAGCGCGGGCTTTTGCTTCAGGAGCGCGGTGTAGAAAGCATAGATGATCTGCGCGAAAAAGAAGCCGAGATCGCCGGCGTTGAACTGAAGCTTGCGGAGAATTTCAAGATCGCCACGGCAGATCACGACGAGGACGCCGCAAAGCGAAATCAGGACGCCGAACATTTGCCGCGCCGTCGGCGGTTCGCGGTAAAGCACGAAGGTCGCGAGCGCAACCAGAAGCGGTCCGGTGGAAGCGATCAGGAGGGCGTTGATCGCCTGCGTGTATTGCTGGCTGGAATATGAGACGGCGCTATAGGCGCTGATGCCGACGAGCGCGATCAGCAGGAGAATTCCGGTGTTGGCGCGGATCGCCTGCCAGTCGCGCCGCACATAAGGCCAGGCGAAGCCGATGAAGATCAAAAATGCTCCCGTCCAGCGAAACCAGGAGAGCGCGAGCGGCGGGATGCGGCCGGCGATGAAGCGGCCAAGCACGATGTTGCCCGCCCAGAACAGCGAGGAGAGCGACAGCAAGAGATAAGGGCTGTCGAATAAAAAACCGCCGAAGCGGCGGAGGGCAGATTGCATTGCTGGTTTCGCGCGGGGGTTAATCCCATGCGGTTCTAAGCATTGCGGCGCGGCCGATCAATCGCCCGCGTGCATGGGTGATATGCGGATCGCTGTCTGCCAGGGATCGCGGACAATGAAACCGTGATCGGTGTTCTCGACCGGCAAGCCGGCGGCCTCGATGCGTGCGCGCATGGCTGCGATGTCCTTTTCGTCCGGCAGGCGGATCACGAATTGTTCGAGACCGGCCGCGTCCTTCGGCGGCAGCGGGCCGTTCTTGCTGTCCCAGACGTTCAATCCGAGATGATGATGATAGCCGCCGGCGGAGACGAACAATGCGCCGGGCCTTTCCGCCGTTCGTTCGAAGCCGATCACATCGCAATAGAATCGGCCGGCGGCTTCGATGTCGCCGACTTGCAAGTGAACATGGCCGACGCGGGTGCCGGCGGGGACCTCTGCCGCCGCGGGCTTTCGATTTCCATCGGCGATAATTCCTTCGAAATCCAGCGGCAAGTTCCCCATGGTGACGCGGCCGTCCTTCCACTGCCATTCGGCGCGGGGCCGGTCGCGGTAGATTTCGAGACCGTTATTGTCGGCGTCCCACAGATAGATCGCTTCGCTCACATTGTGATCGGCGGCGCCAAGCTTGACGTTCGCCCGAGCGAGGCGGGTGATCGCCTGTCCGAGGGCGGCGCGGTCAGGAAGCAGGATCGCCACATGGTAAAGGCCGGTTGCATGACGCGGCCGCGGCGTAGTGCCGGGCACCACGTCGAGAAACAGGAAGGATTTGCCCGCGGCGCCGAGAGCAATCCTGCCGTTCTCGCGGCCGGTGACTTCAAGCCCGATCAGGTCGCGATAAACGGCGAACGCGCGGCCCTCGTCCGCCACCCGAAGGGTGGCGGGCCCCAATGTAGTTGCCGCCGGTAATACCGTCATCGCCGCAACATCGGCACGAAGTGCCGGAAACGCAAGAGGCGGTTGCGGCGGCAACGCTTCTTGTCACTCGCCGCGGTATCCGGTACGAGAGGAAACCCTGGCCCTTCATGCCGGGGCTTTTTTTCGTCGGCATCCATGAAGGAGAGAGGCGATACCGAACGTCGTGGTGGTCGGCGCCCAGTGGGGTGACGAAGGCAAAGGCAAGATCGTCGATTGGCTGAGCGAGCAGGCGGACGTGGTGGTCCGCTTTCAAGGCGGCCACAATGCCGGTCATACCCTCGTGATCGACGGCGTCACCTACAAGCTCTCATTGCTTCCTTCGGGCATCGTGCGCTCCGGCAAGCTTTCGGTGATCGGCAACGGCGTCGTGCTCGACCCGCATGCCTTTGTCGCCGAGGTCGAGAAGCTCAAGGCCCAAGGCATTACGATTACGCCCGACAATTTGCGCATCGCCGATAATTGCGCCCTGATCCTTTCATTGCATCGCGAGCTCGATGTCGCGCGCGAAAGCGCCGTGGCACTCCGCATCGGCACCACCGGCCGCGGCATCGGGCCCGCCTACGAAGACAGGGTCGGCCGCCGCGCCATCCGGCTCACGGATCTTTCCGAGCCCGCCGCGCTCGACAACAAGATCGAACGTCTTCTCGCGCATCACAACGCGCTGCGGCGCGGGCTTGGGCTTACGGAACTCGCGCCCGCGGCAGTGCGAGAGGAACTTGCCTCGGTCGCCCCGAAAGTTCTGCCGTTCATGGACCGGGTAGGGGCGCTCCTCGACGAGCGGCGCCGCGAGAACAGCCGCATTCTGTTCGAAGGCGCGCAGGGAATCATGCTCGATGTCGATCACGGCACCTACCCTTATGTGACCTCCTCCAACACGGTGGCGGCGCAGGCGGCGACGGGATCGGGACTCGGCCCGCGCGCCATTCATTACGTGCTCGGCATCGCCAAGGCCTACACAACCCGCGTCGGCGAGGGGCCGTTTCCGACCGAATTGAAAGACCAGACGGGCAAGCTCCTGGGCGAGCGCGGTAAGGAATTCGGGGTCGTCACCGGCCGCCCGCGCCGCTGCGGCTGGTTCGACGCCGCCCTTGTCCGTCAGACGGTCATGGTGGCGGGCATTGACGGCATTGCCTTCACCAAGCTCGACGTCTTGGACGGGCTTGATCCGATCCGGATTTGCACCGGTTACCGGCTCGACGGGCGCCAAATCGGGCATTTTCCGGCAGGCCAGGCGGCGCAGGCGCGGCTTGAGCCGGTTTATGAAGAGATCGAAGGGTGGAAAACCTCCACCCAGGGGGCGAGAACATGGGCGGAATTGCCGGCGCAGGCGGTAAAATACGTGCGCAGGGTCGAAGAGCTCATCAACTGCCCGGTCGCATTACTATCGACGAGTCCCGAGCGCGACGATACGATTCTGGTCCAAAATCCGTTCCAATCCTAAGCGAGGATGCGTACCGAGTGAGGCCTTCGGAATGACGGATTACCAGCCGCTCCTGGCCCGGGCGATCGACGGCCTGGAGCGCAATACGGGCGAAGCGCGCCGCGCGATCTATGATCGCGCGCGCCAGGCGCTGCTTAATCAGTTGCGCGCGGTCAATCCGCCGCTCGCCGATCCCGACATCACGCGCGAACGGCTCGCGCTCGAGGATGCAATCCGCAAGGTCGAGACGCAGGCGACGCAAGCCAATCCTGAGACGATCCGCGCGCCGCGTCCGCCTTCCGCCGCGCCGCGCCCTCCTTCCGTTTCTCCGCGTTCGCCCGCCGCTCCTGCGGTGTCGCGGGAGCCCGCGCCCGCCATCGCGCAACCGCGGCCGCCCGAGACGCGCGCGCCGATGTCCGCGACCCCTCGCGTCGCGGTCTCTCCCGCCGCGCGCGGTCCGGTGCCGCCAGGTCCTTCGCGTAATTTCGAGCGGCCGATTCCACAGGCTCCCGAGGTTCCTCCGGCGCCTCCACGCGACAGGGAAAACGGGGACGGCCGGCGCGTGCAGCGCGAGCCTTATCGTCCGATCCCTCCCGCTCACGCGGGGACGCGGCTCGACGATGATCTCGATTATCCGTTGGAGGATGAATCCGAAGATCGTCTGAATGCGCCGCGCATCGCGCCGGGCCGCGTCGATCGTCCTGAGCTTCCCGATGAATTTGACGTGAGCCCGCGCGCGCGCCGCCTGCAGCCTCCGCCCGGCGTTCGCCCGCGCGCCGAGGGAGGGGGCCTGCGCACGAAGCTTCTCGCCGCGGGGGTCGTGGTTCTCCTGTTCGCGGCCGTGGCACTCTTCGCTTACGTGCAGCGGGACCGGATTCTGGCCTTGCTCGGCGTCGGCCCGGGATCGGGCGCCGTCGCCGTGGACCCCGACCGGCCCAAGACCGACGATCGGGTTTCACCGCAGGTGAATGCGCCCACGACGAGCGGCCCTACGGCTCCGTCCGCCAATACGCCGCCGGCCGTGGGTCAGGCCGCCACGCTCTATGAAGAAAATCCCGGCGGCGCGCAGCAATTCCAGAATTTCCCCGGCACGGTCGTGTGGCGGACCGAAACGGTGAGCGTTGGCCCCGGGCGGGCGCCGGATCTCGCCCTTCGTGTCGACATCGATATTCCGGACCGCAAGATGAATGTGAGCCTGCTTCTCCGCCGCAACATGGACGCGTCGTTCCCGGCAAGCCACACGCTCGAAATTCAGTTCAACACCCCGGGCGACCCGTTCGGCGGGATTTCCACCGTACGCGGCATGCGCGCCAAGAATGCGGAGGCGGCGAACGGCTCGGTGCTGATCATGAGCGAGCCGGAAAAAATCAAGGATGGCGACATTCTCTTCGCGCTTCCCGACACCCAGCTCGAACAGAACGTTCAGCTATTGCGCGAGCGGCCGTGGTTCGACATCGCGTTTTTCTACAATAATGGCCGCCGCGCCGTGCTCGCCTTCGAAAAGGGCACGCCCGGGGAGCAGGCGATCAGCAATGCATTGGCGGCGTGGGGGCAGGGCGGCTGACGGCTGCCACCCATTCTCAAGCGAGCATCATGTTGCCCGAAAACCGGTCCCCACTTTTCGGGACCATGCTTTAGTGCGCGGGAAGAGTTGCCCGCGGCGCCTCGATCTGGTGCATGCGGTTCACCACCGCCTGCTGCACCTTCTCGAACGCGCGCACTTCGATCTGGCGCACGCGCTCGCGTGAAACGCCGAATTCGGCGGCGAGTTCTTCGAGCGTGATCGGATTTTCCGACAGGCGCCGCGCCTCGAAGATGCGGCGCTCGCGCTCGCTCAACACGTCAAGCGCCTGGCCAAGCGCCTTGCGGCGGTTTTCCAATTCCTCGCTCTCGGCGAGCGTCGCTTCCTGATTGTCATGCTCGTCCACGAGCCAATCCTGCCATTCGCCGGAATCGGCGTCGGCGCGGATCGGCGCGTTGAGGGATGTGTCTCCCCCCAGACGGCGGTTCATGTCGATCACGTCTTTTTCGGTAACGCCGAGGCGGGTGGCGATCGACCTCACCTGGTCGGGCTTGAGATCGCCTTCGTCGAGCGCGGAGATGCGGCTCTTCGCCTTCCGCAGGTTGAAGAACAGGCGTTTTTGCGCGGCGGTGGTGCCCATTTTCACCAGCGACCACGAGCGCAGGATGTATTCTTGGATCGAGGCCTTGATCCACCACATGGCATAGGTCGCAAGCCGAAAGCCCTTGTCAGGCTCGAAGCGCTTGACCGCCTGCATCAAGCCGACATTGCCTTCGGAAATGACCTCGCCGATCGGCAGGCCGTAGCCGCGATAACCCATTGCAATCTTGGCAACGAGCCTTAGATGCGAGGTGACGAGCTTGTGCGCGGCGTCGCGATCGCCGTGCTCGCGCCAGCGTTTGGCGAGCATGAATTCTTCCTGCGGCTCCAGCATCGGGAACCGGCGGATTTCCTCGAGGTAGCGGGATAGCCCGCCTTCCGAGGTGAAGGCGGGAAGAGAAGAAGTAGAGCGGGCCAAGATGGCCTCCTTTTCCGGACCCCCGACATAGGCGGGCCCCAACGGCTGCTCATTGAGCCAACCGTAACCCGGATATATAGGTTCCGCGTGCGGCGCCGCAAAGGCGGAAAAATCACTTGGACGTGAAAGTGCTTAGCAGAAAGGCGAAGCCGGGCGGAGGGTTTTGCTCGAATTTGACCGGTTTGCCGCTCGCCGGATGAGCGAAGCCTAGCAGGTATGCGTGAAGCGCTTGCCGGTTGAATTCGATCAAAGCACGTCTTGTCTTTGTGGATAGCTTCGCCGCGCGCGAACGAAAGCCGGCGCCGTAGGTATCATCGCCCAAGAGCGGATGGCCGATCTTCGCGAGATGCACGCGGATCTGATGCGTGCGGCCGGTCTCCAGCCGGCATTCGACAAGGCTCGCGAGCGGCCTCTTCTTCGCGTCGTAAAAAATTCTCCGCACTTTGTAATGCGTGACCGCGCGGCGGCCGCCGGCGCGCACGGCCATCTTCACGCGCGCGCGCGGATCGCGGCCGATGGGCTGATCGATCGTGCCTTCGCGCGGCTCGGGCACGCCCCAGACGAGGGCGAGGTAGCCGCGTTGCAACGGACCGCTTTTGCCATGATCGGCGAATTGCGCCGCGAGCCCGCGATGGGCGCGGTCGGTCTTGGCGACGACCAGAAGCCCGCTCGTGTCCTTGTCGAGGCGATGCACGATGCCGGGGCGCTTCTCGCCGCCAATGCCGGAGAGGCTCTCGCCGCAATGGGCGATCAGGGCATTGACGAGGGTACCGGTGCGGTTGCCGGCGGCGGGATGCACCACAAGGCCGGCGGGCTTGTCGATCACGATAAGGTCTCTGTCCTCAAAGACGATCTCGAGCGGAATTTTTTCGGCGCCGGGTTTCGCCGGCTCCGGCGGCGGCACGGACAGTTCGATTCGCTCGGCCGGTTTGACCCGGTATCCGGGGTCACCTATCGTCCGGCCGCCGATGCGCACCTTGCCGTCGAGGATCAGCCGCTTCAGCCGCGTCCGGCTCAACTCGGAAAACTTCGATGCGAGAAAACGATCGAGCCTTTCGCCCGCGTCGCCAGCGCGAACGGTCGTCTCGGCTTTCGCTTCGCCCGGCGGTTTGTTCATCTGAAGCTACCCGATGAGTTCAAGCGACGATCTCAGCCCCGAGCAAACGCGCGTGGTGGCGCGCGTGCGGCGGCTGATGTTCGGCTCGCTCCTGATCATGGCGGCGGGTTTTCTCGCGGTGTTCGGCGTGATCGCCTACCGCCTTTACGCCGGTGCGGAAAGGGCCCGGCCGCCGATCGAGGAAACGCTCAATCTCGCCCGCGGCGCGCGGGTGATCTCGACGGCGGCGACCGGCGACCGGCTCGTGGTCACGGTGGAAAACGCCGGCCTCGTCGAGGTCCTGATCTACGACCTCGAAACCTTGCAGCCCAAGGGCCGCTTCACCATCAAGCCGACGCCGTGACGCGGCTTGATTGCGAAGCGGGTTCAGGGCTAAGGCTTTTTGTGCGCTGAGCCACGCTCCCTTCGTCTAGCGGCCCAGGACGTCGCCCTCTCACGGCGAAAACACGGGTTCGAGTCCCGTAGGGAGCGCCAGCGGGATCAAGGGCTTGCGGCACGACCGTGGGCGGGCGGGTGACCCGCGCTTACCTTGCCAGCGATCCTTGCCAGCGATGCGGTTTGACGGCCTGGCTCGGGCCATGGCCGACGATATTTAGCCTTCATTCTACATCAAAAATATTTCGCCGGCGGAGGGGAACCGAACGGCGGCATTCGAGTTACTCGTCCGTTTTACGGTAGTCCCCCATACGGGGAGGCGGGCGAGAATTCGGACTTCCGAACGGCCCGTTGGGAGGGGTCCTATGATGCGCCGGCGGAGTCTTTTTGTGCGCGAGTGCAGACCGGCAGCATCGTTCATCGGCCAACCGTCCACTGATCGAAGCGGCGATGCCCTGATAGGCCAGCCAGGGGCTCAATCGGGCCCAAAATCATCCTATTTGCCGGCTATCCAGCGGGGAAATTCCGTCATCCAGCGGGGAAATTATGCGGCGCGGGGCTGAAAAAATTGGCGATGCAGCGGTCGGCGAACTGTCGGCTGGCGTACCACCCGTTCATACGGGGAACGGGAAAGGGGCCATTAATCAAAGCGCGCTCTTGCACGCCCTCCATGCCATGAAAGTCGGTGATTTCTCCGCGCGTTTGCCGAGCGACGGACTTGGTATCGAAGGTAAGATTGCCGACACGTTTAATGAGATCGTGGCCGCCAACCAGCGCATGTCGAAGCAGCTGGAGCGTGTGGGCCAAGTCGTTGGTCGCGAGGGAAAAACGCGGCAGCGTGTCAAATTCGGCCTCACCAGCGGCGCCTGGGGCGAAATGGAGATGTCCGTCAATACATTGATAGACGATCTCCTGTGGCCGACGACGCAGGTTACCCGCGCCATCACCGCGGTCGCGCAAGGCGAACTCCTGGAAACGGTTCCGCTCGACGTCGACGGCCGGCCGCTCAAGGGCGAGTTTCTACGCTCGGCCCGGATCGTCAACACGATGATCAACCAGCTGCGTGTGTTCACGTCGGAAGTGACGCGCGTCGCACGCGAAGTCGGCACCGAAGGCAAGTTGGGCGGCCAAGCGCAAGTGCCGGAAGTGACCGGCGTTTGGAAGGACCTTACCGAAAGCGTGAACTTGATGGCGAGCAATCTCACCGCCCAGGTTCGAAACATCGCGGAAGTGACCATCGCGGTGGCGAGCGGCGATCTTTCGAAGAAAATCACCGTCGACGTTCGCGGCGAAATCCTGCAGCTCAAGGAAGCCATCAATACGATGGTGGATCAGCTGCGCTCCTTCGCCGCCGAAGTGACGCGCGTCGCGCGCGAAGTCGGCACCGAGGGGCGGCTCGGCGGCCAGGCCGTGGTGCCCGGCGTCGCCGGGACCTGGAAGGACCTCACCGACAACGTCAATCTCTTGGCGGCGAACCTCACGACCCAGGTCCGCAACATCGCCGACGTAACCACGGCGGTGGCGCGCGGCGATCTCTCGCGCAAAATCACGGTCGACGTGCGGGGTGAAATTCTTCAGTTGAAAGACACGATCAATACGATGGTCGATCAGCTGAATTCGTTCGCGTCCGAAGTTACGCGCGTCGCGCGCGAAGTCGGAACCGAAGGCAAGCTCGGCGGGCAAGCGCAAGTCCCCGGCGTTGCTGGCACATGGAAGGATTTGACCGACAGCGTGAATTTCATGGCCGGCAACCTCACCGCGCAGGTGCGCAACATCGCCGAGGTGGCCACCGCCATTGCCGGCGGCGACCTCTCGAAGAAGATCACCGTCAACGTCAGTGGCGAAATCCTGAAGCTGAAAGAGACCGTCAATACCATGGTCGACCGGCTCAATGCCTTTGCCGGCGAAGTGACGCGCGTCGCGCGCGAAGTCGGCACCGATGGCCGGCTCGGCGGTCAGGCGAATGTGCACGGCGTCGCCGGAACCTGGAAGGATCTGACCGACAGCGTGAACTCGATGGCGAGCAACCTGACCGCGCAGGTGCGCAACATCGCCGAGGTTTCGACCGCGATCGCGAACGGCGACCTCTCGCGCAAGATCACGGTCGAAGTGAAGGGCGAGATTCTGGAGCTGAAGGACACCATCAATACGATGGTCGATCAGCTCAATGCCTTCGCCGGTGAAGTCACCCGCGTCGCGCGCGAGGTCGGCACCGACGGCCGTCTCGGTGGTCAGGCCGTTGTCCCCGGCGTCGCGGGAACGTGGAAGGACCTGACCGACAACGTCAATCTGCTGGCCGGCAATCTTACGACCCAGGTCCGAAATATCGCCGAGGTGACGACCGCCGTCGCCAACGGCGATCTGTCGCGCAAGATCACGGTCGACGTGAAGGGCGAAATTCTCGAATTGAAGAACACCATCAACACGATGGTCGACCAGCTCAATGCCTTCGCCGGCGAGGTGACGCGCGTTGCGCGCGAGGTCGGCACCGAAGGCAAGCTCGGCGGCCAGGCCGAAGTGCCGGGGGTCGCCGGCACCTGGAAGGACCTGACCGATAGCGTGAACTTCATGGCCGGCAACCTGACCGCGCAAGTTCGCAATATCGTCGAAGTGGCGACCGCGATTGCGAGTGGCGATCTCTCGAAAAAGATCACCGTGGACGTCCGCGGCGAAATTCTGTTCCTGAAGGAAACGCTGAATACGATGGTCGAGCAACTTCGGTCGTTTGCCGGTGAGGTGACGCGCGTTGCGCGCGAGGTCGGCACCGAAGGACGACTGGGCGGTCAGGCCAACGTTCCCGGCGTCGCCGGAACGTGGAAGGGCCTCACCGATAACGTCAACTTCATGGCCAGCAATCTAACGGCGCAGGTGAGAAATATCGCCGAGGTGACGACCGCGGTCGCCCGTGGCGATCTTTCGCGCAAAATCACCGTCGACGTCAGAGGCGAGATTCTGGAGTTGAAGAACACCATCAATACGATGGTGGACCAGCTCAACGCCTTCGCCGGCGAGGTGACGCGCGTTGCGCGCGAGGTCGGCACCGAGGGCAAGCTCGGTGGTCAAGCCGAAGTGCCGGGCGTCGCCGGCACCTGGAAGGACCTCACCGACACCGTCAACGTGATGGCCGCCAATCTCACCGAGCAGGTACGCGGCATCGTCAAGGTCGTGACTGCGGTCGCCAACGGCGACCTGAAACAAAATCTCGCCGTCAAATCGAAGGGCGAAGTGGCGGCGCTGGCGGAAACCATCAACAACATGACTGGCACGCTCGCGACGTTCGCCGATCAGGTGACGAGCGTCGCTCGCGAAGTTGGCGTCGAAGGGCGCCTTGGAGGTCAGGCAAACGTGCCCGGCGCCGCCGGCACGTGGAAAGATCTTACCGGCAACGTCAATCTTCTGGCGGCCAATCTGACAACCCAGGTCCGCGCCATTGCGGAAGTGGCGACCGCCGTGACCAAGGGCGATCTAACGCGGTCCATTAAGGTGGATGCGCGCGGCGAAGTGGCGGAACTCAAAGACAACATCAACACGATGATCGATAATCTCCGCCTCACCACTGATCGCAATACCGAACAGGATTGGCTCAAGACCAATCTCGCCAAATTCACCAACATGCTGCAAGGGCAGCGCGACCTGACGACCGTTGGCCGCCTGCTTCTCTCGGAGCTCACTCCGCTCGTCAACGCGCAACTCGGCGCGATTTATCAGATTGAAAACGAAGACGACAGAACGCTGCGACTATTGTCGGTCTACGCCGACGATCCGGTCCATGGGCACCCGAAAACGCTCCGGATAGGCGAGGGCTTAATCGGCCAATGCGCTCTGGAGAAACGCCGCGTCCTGATCACTGAAATGCCCGCCTCAGCGATGCCGATCGGCTCGGCGTTATTCAAGGCGGCGCCAAAGAACGTGATTGTCTTGCCGGTGCTGTTTGAAAGTCAGGTGAAGGCGGTTATCGAACTCGCCTCGCTCACCGCGTTCACTACGCTGGAGATCACCTTCCTCGACCAACTCACCACCAATATCGGCATCGTCCTGAATTCCATTGAAGCTACGATGCAGACGGAAGGGTTGTTGAAACAATCGCAACAGCTCGCCTCCGAGCTGCAGGCGCAACAAAAAGAGTTGCAGCAAACCAACGAGCAGCTTGAGCAGAAAGCGCAGCAGCTCGCCGAGCGGAACGTTGAGGTCGAACGCAAGAATCAGGAAATCGAGCAGGCGCGCCGCGCGCTGGAAGAAAAAGCAGGCGAATTGGCGCTGACCTCGAAATACAAATCCGAATTCCTGGCCAACATGTCGCATGAATTGCGGACCCCGCTCAACAGCATTCTGATCCTGGGCCAGCAACTCGGCGATAACCCCGACGGCAACCTGACGCCGAGACAGATCGAGTTCGCTCGAACCATCCACGGGGCGGGTACCGATTTGCTGAACCTCATCACCGACATTCTCGACCTGTCGAAGATCGAGTCCGGTACCGTCACGGTGGAAGCGGAGGAGGTGTTCCTCACGAATCTGCTCGATGCGACCGCGCGGCCGTTCCGGCACGAGGCCGAGACAAAACAGCTTTCCTTCGACATCGACGTGGACGCCCATCTTGGCCGCAGCATTACGACCGACTCCAAGCGGCTGCAGCAGGTATTGAAAAATCTCTTGTCGAATGCGTTCAAGTTCACCGACCAGGGCGGCGTACGCCTGAATGTGTCAGCCGCCGTCGGCGGATGGAGTCACGACCATGCCGTGCTCAGCCGTGCGCCAGCGGTGATCGCATTCGAGGTGTCGGATTCCGGCATCGGCATTCCGCTTGAAAAACAGAAGATGATTTTCGAAGCGTTTCAGCAGGCAGACGCGAGCACAAGCCGCAAGTATGGCGGCACCGGATTGGGACTCGCGATCAGCCGTGAATTGGCCGGTCTTCTCGGCGGGGAGATCCAGCTGCGCAGCGCACCCGGCAAGGGAAGTACCTTTACGCTATATTTGCCGACCAAGTATGTCGGCCCGTCCACGGGCACGCGCTCACCGAGCGACAACCGTCCGTGGCATACTCCCCAAACGGCGGCGATGATGCCGGCCGCGTCTGCCGATCATCCGCTGGAACAGGTACCGGATGACCGATTGGAGATCGAACCCGGGGATTCGATCCTGTTGATCGTCGAAGACGATCCGCACTATGCGCGCATCGTTCGGGATCTCGCTCGCGACGAGGGGTTCAAGGTCCTTCATGCTGCGTGCGGCGCCGATGCGCTCGACCTTGCGAAGCAATTCCAGCCGACCGCGGTATCGCTCGACGTATTCCTGCCGGACATGCTTGGCTGGACGGTGCTCAGCCAGCTGAAGCAAAGCCCGCTCACGCGGCACATTCCGGTTCAGATCGTCACGCTCGACGAGGATCGTCAGAATGCCTTGGCGCGCGGGGCCTTTTCCTTTGTGAATAAGCCGACGACCACGGAAAGCGTTGAAGCCGCTCTGGCGCGCATCAAAAAATATGCCGAGCCGCGGCGCCGGCGCCTGCTCGTGGTCGAGGACAATCCTGCGGAACAAATGAGCATTACTGAATTGCTCGGCTCCGATGATATCGAAATCATCACCAGCGGGACCGGGGCTGGCGCACTCGAAGCTTTGCGCGCCGAGCCTTGCGACTGCGTTGTGCTGGATTTGCGACTTCCTGATATGTCGGGATTCGAGGTTTTGGAAAACATCCGCGCCGACGAGACGCTGTCAGACGTCCCGGTCGTGGTCTTTACGGGGCGCGAATTGTCAGCCGAGGAAGATGCCCAGCTCCACACCATGGCACGCAGCATTGTTGTGAAGGGGGTGGAATCGCCCGAGCGTCTTCTGGATGAGACCGCCCTGTTCCTGCATCGGGTCGTGACGGACCTGCCGGCCGAGAAACAGCGGATGCTGGAACGCCTCACCAGCTCTGATGAGGATCTGGTTGGCCGCACCGCCTTGCTGGTCGACGACGATGCGAGAAATATCTTCGCGCTTGGAAGCGTGCTTGAGCGGCGCGGCATGCGCGTGTTGACCGCCACGACCGGGCGCGAAGCGATCGCGCTTGTAGAATCCACACCCGACCTCGCCATCGTGCTCATGGATATCATGATGCCACAGATGGATGGTTATCAAACGATTGGCGCAATCCGCGCGCAACCCAAGTTCCGCCGTCTGCCGATTATCGCGCTCACGGCGAAGGCGATGAAGGGCGACCGCGAAAAGTGTCTGGAAGCAGGCGCATCTGACTATCTGGCAAAGCCAGTGAACACCGAACAGTTGCTGTCAGCGCTTCGTATCTGGTTACACCGCTGACCTTGGAGGGCGCCATGCCCGAGTTGGAAAAGGTCAACATACTGCTGGTCGACGACCAGCCGTCGAAGCTGCTGAGCTACGAGGCGATTCTGCATGGCCTCGGCGAGAATCTCTTGAAGGCAGCTTCGGGTCGCGAAGCGCTCGAACACCTCCTCAAATCGGAGGTAGCGGTAGTCTTGGTCGACGTGTGCATGCCGGACCTCGACGGTTTTCAACTTGCGGCGATGATCCGCGAGCATCCGCGCTTTCAGAAAACGGCGATGATTTTCATTTCGGCCATTCATCTCAGCGAGATGGACCGGCTGCGCGGATATGAGATGGGTGCCGTCGACTATGTGCCCGTGCCCGTTATCCCGGAGGTGCTAAGAGCAAAAGTCAAAATCTTCGCCGAGCTTTATCGCAAGACCCGAGAGCTGGAGCGGCTGAACGCCGAGCTTGAGCAGCGGGTCGCTAGCCGCACGGCCGAACTCGAGACCTCAACGGCACAACTGCTTAAAAGCGAGCAGCGCCGAACCCTTGCGCTCGCGGCCGGCCATATGGGGTCTTGGGATTGGGACAGGGCAAGCGGCGAATGCACGTGGGACGAGGGGCAATGTCGTATTTTTGGCGTCGACCCGAAGACATTCATACCCTCACCGGAAAACACCCGCGCTCTTATACATCAGGACGATTGGGCGACCTTGCAGACGGGGCTGGAAGAAGTGCTCCGGCAGCGCAATTCATTTCAATCGGAGTTCCGTGCTTTGCGCCCGAACGGCCAGGTCCGTTGGTGCATTGGCAGTGCTGCGGCCACGACCGATTCGTCAGGCCATGTCGTCCGCATCAGCGGCGTTACCATCGATATCACCGACCGCAAGGAAGCTGAAGAGCGACAGGTTTTGCTGGCACGCGAGGTGGACCATCGAGCAAGGAACGCGCTGGCGCTGGTGCAGTCCATTGTTCGTCTCACGAAGTCGGAGAACCTCGCGCACTACCGGAGCAGCGTTGAGGGGCGGATCAAAGCGCTGTCGGTGGCGCACGGCATTCTTTCGCAAACGCGTTGGGAAGGCGCCGATCTTCGCGGCCTTCTCGACGAAGAACTCGCTCCTTACAAAACGAATCCCGAAAAGATTGTGCTCGAAGGTCCCGATGTCATGCTCGGGCCGACGGCTGCGCAGACATTGGCGCTGTCACTGCACGAACTCGCAACCAATGCGGCAAAATATGGCGCCCTTTCGTCGGCGGCCGGTCGCGTCGAACTGTCCTGGGTCGTCGAAGACCGAAATTTGATTATTCACTGGCGTGAAGTGGGCGGACCGGCCATACGAACGTCTGGCTGTAAAGGATTTGGAACGAAGATCGTCGTTGAAAGTATCGAGAAGCAGCTCGGCGGCAAGGTCGTTTATGACTGGGCGGCCGACGGTCTTCGCTGCGCTATCTCGGTGCCCAGCGACAAAATAAAAGAAGAAGGATCGTCAAAACCGATACCCAGGACGACCAGCCGCGCGCCGGACACGCAAAGAGTTATTCGCAACAACCGCATCATGATCGTTGAGGACGAGAGTTTAGTGGCGTTGGCTTTGAGCGATTTTTTGACCGAACTTGGATTTTCGATTGTCGGCCCCTTCAGTAAGCTTGCCGACGCAAAGCAGGCAGTCGCGCAAGGCAACGTCGATGCGGCAATCCTGGATGTCAATCTGGGAGGCGAGCCGATCTATCCGCTCGCCGAAATCCTTGCCGAGCGGGATATGCCTTTCGTCTTTACCACCGGCTATGGCGCGGAGAGCATCGATGCGCGATTCAAAAATGCGCCGATTCTCCAGAAACCGATCGAGCAAGAGGATTTGAAGCGGCTGTTCGTCGTAAACGGCGAGGCAATGTTCGGCGATTATTTCGGCGGAATTCAATCCGACAAAAGCGCAAATACGCAAGCGGTGGCCGATGCCCGCCGCTTGTCCGCATAGGATCAGACTCAGAAGAAGCGGTGTGTCCGGCGGACGTCCGCCGGTGTTCGCTTGTGTTCGTCCTCTCACGGCGAAAACAGGGGTTCGGGCCCCGAGGGAGCGCCCATCGCGAACCGCAGCGCGCCGCGCTATTTCGGCATGCTCGCGAGAAACGGTTCGGCTTCCTTCACCGCCCGCGCATAAGACGGCCGCTGCAGCAGCCGCTTGAGATATGCCGCCGCGTTCGGATGCGTCTTTTCGAAGGGCATCACCAGATTGGCGAAGAACAGCGGCGGGGCCGCGGCGCAATCGGCCATGCTGAATTCATCGCCCATCGCCCAGGTCTTTGCCGCCATGCTTTTGTCGGTGAGTTCGAGGCCGATTTGCAGCCGGCGCCTGGCGTCCTCCACGCCGTAGGTGTCGTTCTTGCCCGCGGGCCGCAGCCGGTCAGTGACGATCTTCTGCATCGGCACGTTCAGGTGCAGGTCGAAGAAGCGATCGCGAAAGCGCATCTGGCGCGCGAGCTCCGCGTCGTTGGGAACGAATCGCGTCTTTCCCGGGTAGTGCTGCTGCAGATACTCGATGATGATGCTGGATTCGGGAATTATCCGATCCTTCGCCTCGTCGCGCAGCACGGGAAATTTGCCGATCGGCCACATTTTCTTGAAGGCCGCACTCGAAGCTTCGTCGAAGAGGTTGACGATCTCCGGCTTGAAAGGCGTGCCGTTCTCGTAGAGCGCGATCAGCACCTTCTGGCAGAAGGACGAGAGCGGGTGGAAATAAAGCGTGAGGGACATGCGAATTCTTTGCTGAGAGATGCCGGAATTCAAGGCCGCTACGACAGAAGCGCCTGCAGCTTGTCTATGCTTTGCGTCCAGCCTGCCTCCGTGCCGTTGAGATAAGCCGCCGCATAATCGACCGTGGCCACGCCGCCGGTGTGCAAGGTGAGCTTGGTCTTGCCGCCTTGGTCTTCGAAGATCACCGTGGTGATGCCTTCGATGATGTGATTGCCTTCCCCGTCCAACGCGATGTTGGTGAAGACGAGGCGCGCGGGCGGAACGACCTCCTGAAAGACGCCCTTCATCGGATATTCGCCGCCATCGGGCGCGCGCATGACGATGCGAAGCGCGCCGCCCGGTTTTGCGTCCACCTCGCAGACCGGATTGGTGAAGCCCTTGGGCCCCCACCACTGCGCAAGCTCTTTCGGATCGGTCCAGGCCTTGAACACGCGTTCGCGCGGCGCATTGAAGACGCGGGTAATCGTGATCTCGCGTTCGGCGAAGGATTTCGGTCGGGCGGCGGCCATGTGGACTCCTTTACGTTTGGGCGAAGGTACCGCGGCGGGGGCCGCCGCCGCGCTTCCGGCGTTGAGATCAGGCGGGCTTCTTTTCGCAGATCACCATCCAGGGCGCGCCGAACTGGTCGGCGAGCATGCCGAAGCCCGTGGCGAAGAACGTTTCCTGGAACGGCATGCGGATTTCACCTTTCTCGGCCAGCGCATTGAAGACGCGTTCGGCTTCCGCCTTCGTGTCATAGCTGAGGTTGAGGGAGAAACCTTTCATGTCGTCCTGATGGCCGGGCGGCGCATCGGACGCCATCAGGAGCATGTTCCCGATCCGCATGTGGGCGTGAATGATCTTCTTCTGCCATTCGGCCGGTGTCTGTTCCGCAGCCGGCGTCTCCGCATGCGTCAGCATCATCTCGGTCTTGCCGCCGAGAACCTTCTCGTAAAATTTGAACGCCGCTTCGCATTGGCCGGCGAAAAAGAGATAGGGGTTCGTCTGCATTTTGCACTCCTTACATGGTTGAAATCGGTTGGTTTCAGGTCTTTTTCAGAAATGCGTCGAGTTGATCGAGCGTTCCGCTCCAGCCCTGTTTCATGCTGTCACGAGCGCCGTCAAAGGTCGCGCGTTCTTTTTCGTCGGCGTTCAGCGGCAGCCATTTGATGGTGAGCTCCGTGCGGCCGTTCTTATCGGCGAAGAGGAACGTCGAGAGCATTTCGAGCGGCCAGGTGGGGCTCATGGGGTGGCGGGTGAGGCCGCCCGCTTCATCGGAAAACGAGTTGACGAGCACGATCCGCTCCGGGCGGACGATTTCGCGATAGACGAACTTGCCCCACATCGTCTTGCCGTCGGGCGCGCGCATTCCATAGTGGTAGGTGCCGCCGGGCCGCAGATCCATTTTCGAGGCGATGACCGTGAAGCCTTTTGGCCCCCACCACTCCTTCATGCGCTCGGGTTCGGTAAACGCCTTGAAGACAAGCTCGCGCGGCGCGTTAAAGGTGCGCGTGATGACGAACTCCTTCGTTGCGTTTTCGACCGGGTTCTTATTTGCACTGTCCGAGGACATATCCGTGTTCCTTCGCAATCGGGGTTTCAGGCTTCGACCATGACTTTGAACCCGCCATAGATCATGCGCTTGGCGTCGAAGGGCAGCGCCTTCGGATCCATCATCTTGGCGATACGCGGATCCTTCATGACTTTCGCCAGGACGCTGTCGCGATGCGCGCGCGAGCGATAAACGATCCAGGAAAAAACGACCGTTTCGTTGGACTTGCGTTTCACGCTGCGCGGAAACGAGGTCCGCTTTCCCACCTTGACGTCGTCGGCGACGCATTCGCGGAATTCAATGGCGCCGTGATCGCGCCAAACCTTGCCGGAAAGCGCGGCCATGCGGCGATAAGCGGACAATTTCTTCTTCGGCACGGGAACGATAAATCCGTCGACATACTGCATGGTCAACTCCTTTATATTTGTTTCGATCAGGCGCCGCGCGGCAGCGGCGTCATCCAGCCGACGCCGGCGCCGCCCGGCTCCATCAAGATCGCGATCCGCCCGACATTCGGCACGTCGAAGATCGGTTTGATGAGCTTGGCGCCGGCCTTGACGGCTTTTTCGACGCGCGCGTCCACGTCGTCGACCGCGAGATACGACATCCAGCTCTCGGGCACGCCGTCATATTGCGGCGCGTGCAGCGGGAAAATTCCGGCGACCGGCTTGCCGTCCGACTTCGCCACCCAATAGGTGCCGCCGTCCGGCATCGGCATGCCATCGAAGCTCCAGCCGATGGTGCTCTGGTAGAAGCGCTTGGCGCGTTCCACGTCGCGGGTCATCAATTCGTTCCAGCAGAAAATGCCGTGCGCGCGGTGGGATTCCTCCGCGTCTTGCTTACGTTGGTCGACTGCCGCCTGTGGCATGATGTCCTCCTCTTACGGTTTCGATAGATAGCGTTCGAGCTTTTCGAGCGTTCCGGTCCAGCCGCGCTTGTGGCCGTCGCGCGCGGCTTCATCGAAGAATTGCTCGTGGGTAAGGGTGAGTATTGCGCCATCGCCGTCCTCGCGGATGAGAACGGTCACGAGCGACTCCCGTTCCGGCGTCGTGTACCAGGCCCAGGTGAAAACGAGTTTTTCGTTCGGCACCACTTCGCGATAGACGCCGCTGACTTCGTGATACTCGCCGTCGTCGGTCTTGAAGCTCGCGCGAAAGCGCCCGCCCTCGCGCACGTCGAGTTCCGCGCGTACCGAAGCGGGAAGTGTCTGCGACGGACCGAACCAGCGCACTATTTGCGCGGGGTCCGTCCAGGCGGCGTAGACTTTTTCCGGCCTCGCATTGAGACGACGTTTGAGGGTGAGGCTGGGCTTGCTTGCGAGCTGGGGGGCGGCGGACATTCTTCCTTCTCCAGATAAGCGGCGAGACGATCGAGCTGTTCAGACCAGAAGCGCTGGTAAAGGGCGAGCCAGTTCATCGCTTCCTCCATGGGCGCAGCCTTCAGCTGGCAGGCCACGGTGCGCCCGGTTTTCGTGCGCGTGATGAGACCCGCGTCCGACAAGACGTCGAGATGCTTCATCACCGCCGGCAGCGATATCGAGAAAGGCTCGGCGAGCGCGCTGACCGAAACGCTCTCCTCATTGCTGAGGCGGGCGAGGAGCGCGCGCCGCGTCGGATCGGCGAGAGCGGCGAAGGTGCGGTCGAGGGCCGGGGTCATATACTTAACCATCAGGTTAAGTGTTAGGCCGCGGCCTTCGCGCCGTCAAGCCGTGCGAGCGCCGTTCGAAAAGTGCGGCCAGTGCTTGGAAGGTGCGAAGCCGCCTGGCGCGAGCGTGTTCGCCAAAATTCACAAGCGAGGCATGCGTAAATTACATATTATTTCGTTTTATTTTTCAAACCACGTAGTGTATATGAATTATCTGTAATTTCCGCTTTAATATCGTGAAATAGGGGCTGTGCCATGGCAACCGCGACGAAATCCCTGGATCGGCTGAGCGAGAGCCGTCTCGTTCTCAGCGAAGACTGGCTCTCCGTTGGAATCGGCCTTGCTGTTTTTGTGCTCGCGCTCGCGGGTCTCTCCGGCACCGACTTCCTCGGTTGGGTGGTCAACACCTCGGTGTGGACCGATCCGGCCAAGGCGCTGGCGCCGGCATCAAAGGTCTATGCCGATCTCGGCGGCGCCGGCGCGCTGGTCGTGACCTATCTCGCGCTGCTCGCCGTGCTGTCGGCCGCCGCGGCGGCGCTCAGGGCGAATGTCGTGCGCTTCGCCATCACTTTCACCGCCACCTTCTGGCTCGCCTATGCGAGCTGGATCGTCGGCAGCTACGCTTATCTGGCCGTGGTCACGCCGGCTGACCTGCAAAAGTTCGGAATTTCCTGGTCGCTCAAGCTCACCAATGAAGGCGGCTTTATCGTCGCGCTTCTCGCCGGCATCGTGATCGCCAACTTCTTTCCGCGCTTCGCCGAATGGCTGAAGGAAGCGATCCGGCCGGAGCTTTACATCAAGATCGCGATCGTGATCCTCGGCGGCTTTCTTGCCGTCACCTTCGCTTCGCGCCTGAACCTTGCGACCTCGCTCGTGCTGCGGGGCGTTGCCGCGATCGTCGAGGCCTATCTCATCTACTGGGCTGTCGTCTATTTCATCGCGCGGAAATGGTTCGGCTTCAGCCGCGAATGGTCGGCGCCGCTTGCCTCCGGCATTTCGATCTGCGGCGTCGCCGCTGCAATCGCGACCGGCGGCGCCATCCGCGCGCGCCCGCAGGTGCCCGTGCTCGTCTCTTCGCTGGTGGTGATCTTCGCGGTGGTCGAAGTGCTGATCCTGCCGTGGCTCGCGACCGCCTTCCTCGCGCATGAGCCGCTCGTCGCCGCGGCGTGGATGGGGCTTGCGGTCAAGACCGATGGCGCGGCGATCGCCGCCGGCGGTATCAGCGAAGCACTCATTCTTTCGAAGAACGCCGCCGAAGGCATCCGCTACCAGCCGGGCTGGATCTTGGGCACCACGGCGGCGGTGAAGATCTTCATCGACATCTTCATCGGCATCTGGGCGTTCCTGCTCGCCTATATCTGGACGAACCACATCAACGTCACGCGCGACAAGGCGAAGGCCTCCGAAATCTGGCAGCGCTTCCCGAAGTTCATCATCGGCTTCGTGTTGACGTTCGCGATCGGGCTTGTCCTTGCGTTGACGAGTTCGCCCGCGACCCTCGCCAAGCTCACGCCCGCGATCGGCGAGGCCAATACGTTCCGGGTGATCTTCTTTATTCTCACCTTCTTCTCGATCGGGGTGCTCTCCAACTTCCGCAAGCTCTGGCAGGACGGCTTCGGCAAGCTCGCCGCGGTCTATTTCGTCAGCCTGTTCGGCTTCGTGATCTGGGTCGGGCTCTTGGTTTCGTGGATCTTCTTCCACGGCGTCACCCCGCCCTTGGCCAGTTAACGGAGGCTCTCATGTCGAAAATCGACGTTCAAAAGGAACTTGAGCAGGCGCATGCCGAACCCCTCTTGCCGATCGAAAAGCAATTGATCGGCTGGAGCCTCGGGGTCGGCGTCACCCTTCTTGTCATCCTTTTGCTGTTCAGCCGCTTCTTCCCCACCGCTTAAGGCCTTCTCCCCCTGCGGCGTACACTCGCCGGGCGCGCCGCCAAGCGCGCCCGGCATTTTTCACCGCATGATCGCGCGGAAGCGCGCGATCGGCGCGGAATTACGGATGAGCGTCATCGGGATCGAAAAATGGCCGCGATCCCAGACAAAGCGATTGGCGCTCGGCACCTTCCAGCCATCGATCAGCGACAGCGCGCTCGAAAACGGCGTCACGTTGTCGCGGCTGCCGAGCACGGTGACGATTTTATCGGGCGCGAGCGGCGGCTCAGAGCGCGGATCGAGAAGTGCGGCGTAAGTCTCGAACTCCGCGGCTGTCCAGCCTTTGCTCCGCACCTCATCGCTGCCGCCGAAAATCTCTGCGATCTCGCCGTGTTGCGACGCTTCCCCCATGCGCCCGCAATGGGTGATGAGGAAGAGGCCGTCGGGCCGAAGGCGCTCGGGCCAATCGCGGGCGCGATCAGCCGCAAGCTGCGCGGTTTGCGCCCCCAAGCTCGTGCCGCCGAAAGCCAGCGCGCGGCGCGAAGTCCTGCGCGACCAATCGGCGAGCACCGCCCACTCCTGCAGTGCGCCGAGTGTCGCATCCAGCATGCCGGCCGGGAACGTCGAGATCAGCCGCTCGCCGCCGAAATAGCCGGCCGGCGTCCGCCGGCCGTGCCAGGGCGCCTCGGGGCGGATGACGCGAAAGCCCGCCTTGCAGAGCGTGTCAGCCTCATCGATCAACCCGTGCCAATGATCGAACTCGACGCAGATGCCGTGGCCGAAAATGACCGTGGGCGCGTCGGCGCCCTCGCGCGGCTCATGCACGCGCGCATAGACCATATCGCCAAGGCGCCGCGACGGGCTTTTGAACCGCAGCCAGTAATCGGCGCCGTTCACGCCGGGGATCGCGCGCGAGACTTCCACTTCCGGCATCGGATCGGGCGGCGCCACGAACGGCGCGAGGTCGCGGCGCGCGCGGTCATAGATGGCGCTGACCTTGGCGGGCGTCGCGGTCTCCAATCGCGCGCGCGGGACATCGCGGTCGAGCAGAAACCAGAAGAAACGCCGGGTGGCGTTATAGGCATGGCGGCTCGTGAGCCGTGCCGCCTCGACGGCGCTGCGGTAGTTGAGCGCCGTTTCTTCCGGCCCGAAGAAGACGCGCTGCCATTCGGCTTCGAGCGCGAGGGCACGGGCGCGCGCACGATCGTGGCGCGCGAGCACGGCTTCTATGCGTTCGATATGGCCGCGCCGGCGCTGGATCGCGGCTGCCTTCCAAAACCGCTCGGGCGAGCCTTCGGCGAGCTCTGCCGCCGCCCACAGGCGCGAGGCGGGAAAATATAAGCGCCGCAAAATCCAGGCGCTGAGACCATCGAACCACGGCCACGCCAGCGCGTAACCGGCAAGGCTTCGCCGCCAGCGGTCGGCTCTAGCATCGGGCCGACGATAGCCGTGCGGCCAGTCCGCGCGCGAAATTTCGGGCAATGCCGGGGTGGTGGGAGTGTCGGCCGATGTCATCTTCTTCCTTATGCATGGAATTGGGGCGGGCTTGCCGTTTGGCCGGCCACGGGTGGTAACGTAGCGTCCTATAGACGGGCGGGGCTCGATGTCGTCAACCGTGACGTTGCCGCTTTGGATCGTCGCCGCCCTTTTGGCGCTGGCGATCATCGCGGTGCTCGACCGGCTCCTGGTGCCGAGCGTGCGCTGGGCGCTCAGGCGCCGCGCCAATCGCGCGATCGACCGGATGAACACGCGGCTCAGGATGCAAATCCAGCCGTTCAAGCTGACGCGGCGTCAGGTCCTGATCGACCAGCTGGTATACGATCCGGAAGTCCTGCATGCCGTCGAGCAATACGCCAAGGACAACAAAGTGCCGCGCGAGGTCGCGGCCGAAAAGGTCAAGCGCTACGCGCGCGAGATCGTGCCTTCGTTCAGCGCCTACGCCTATTTCGGCATTGGCACGCGGCTCGCCCGGGTTCTCTCGGAAAGTCTTTATCGCGTGCGTGTCGGCTACCGCAATGACGAGGCGCTTGCGCACATGCCGCCGGGATCCTCGGTAGTCGCTGTCATCAATCATCGCTCGAACATGGATTATGTGCTCGTGACGTATCTTGCCGCTACGGCATCGGCCTTGAGCTACGCCGTCGGCGAGTGGGCGCAGATCCTGGGTCTGCGCGAATTGATCCGCTCGATGGGCGCCTATTTTATCCGGCGGAATTCGCGTGATGCGCTCTATCGCAAGGTGCTCGGGCGTTACGTTCACATGGCGACCGCGGCCGGAGTCGTGCAGGCGGTGTTTCCAGAAGGCGGCTTGAGCCGCGACGGCCGTTTGCGGCCGCCGAAGCTCGGCTTGCTCAGCTACATGGTGTCGGGCTTCGATCCGCAAGGCCCGCGCGACGTGATGTTCGTGCCGGTGGGCCTCAACTACGATCGCGTGCTCGAGGATCGTTTGCTCACGGCCGCCGTCGACCCCGAACCGGGGCAGAGGCCCTTTGGCGTCAACGCGATTACCTTCGCGCGGTACTTTCTGGAGCATCTGTGGATGACACTCCGCGGCCACTGGCACCGCTTCGGCTACACCTGCGTGAGTTTCGGCGAGCCGATATCCCTGCGGGCGTATCTCGCCGAGCGAGGAGGAATCGATTTTCGCACCATGACGCCGGAGGCTCGCCATGCCGAAATCGACCGGCTCGGCCACAAATTGATGGCGGCGGTGGGACGGGTCGTGCCGGCGCTTCCCGTGTCACTTGTCGCGACCGCAATGGTGCAGGCCGGCGCCGGTGCGCTGACGCTCCTTGAAATCAAGGAGCGGGTTTCGGTTCTCATCCATCAACTCGAGGCGTCGGGGGCCTACGTCCACATTCCGCGCGCCGACCGCGACTACGCCATCGATCTTGGGCTTCGCATATTGACGGAACGCGGCATCGTGGTGGAAGAGGGCGGCAGCTATCACGCCAATCCCAACGAGTTGATCTTGCTGGAATATTATGCGAACGCGATTGCGCATCTCTTCACCGGCGCGCCGCCGGCCGAAACCGCCGCCGGGCCGAAAATGGCCGCGCCGCTCAGAGCACAAGGCTAGGTTCCCGGAATCAAATGGAAAATTTCGTCATCAATCTCGCGCGCGAGCCGCAGAAGTTTGAGAATTTCCTGAAGCTCAACAGCGGCAGCAAAATTGACTTCCGGCGTTACGACGCCTGCGACGGCGCGGCGCTCGGCGAGGCCGAAGCCGTGAAGATGAAAATCGTGATGCCCGGCACCAAGTTCACCCATGGCTCGATCGGCTGCGCGGTTTCGCATTTTCGCCTGTGGCAGCAATGCATCGAAAAGCGCGATCCGATCCTCGTGTTCGAGGACGACGCGGCCGTGCGCAACGACTTCAACGAGGCGCTGCCGAAACTCCTCGCCGGACTCGAACGATGGGATTACGTCACCTTCGGCTACAACACCGATTCGATCCTCGACATCGAGATCGCGAACGGCATCAACTCGGCGGTCGCCTTCTCGCCGCAATATCCGGATGACAAATCGCTGAAGGATTTTGTACGTTCCACGAAGCAGCCGTCGGCCTACCGCCTCAACAATTGCTTCGGCACCTGCGGCTATGCGATTTCGCCCGAGGGCGCGAAGCGGCTCTCGAAGCTTTGCTTTCCGATGAACAACCGCACGATTACCATTGCGGCGCTGAACCGCAGCTTTCCCGCTTTCAATTTCGATTGCATTCTCAACGACGTCTATCGGAAGATGGACGCCTACGCCGTATTCCCACCGCTCGTGGTGCCGAAGAACGACCGCAAGGTCTCGACCACGATCAACGCATAACCGGGAGCCGAAAATGTCCGCCGTCAAAAGCAAACAGATTTTGCTCGCCTCGCGTCCCGAGGGCGAGCCTACCTCCGCGAACTTCAAGCTCGCGGAAAGCGAAGTACGCGAGCCGGGCGAAGGCGAAATCCTGTTGAAGACGCGTTGGCTCTCGCTCGATCCCTACATGCGCGGGCGCATGAGTGCCGCGAAATCCTACGCCAAGCCCGTCGAGGTTGGCGAGGTGATGGTGGGTGGCACGGTGGCGGAGGTCGTCGCCTCCAAGCACAAGGACTACAAGCCCGGTGACATTGTTCTCTCCTATGACGGCTGGCGCGAATACGCGCTGTCGAAGGGCGCGGGGCTGCGCAAGCTCGATCCGAAACAGGCGCCGGTGCAGGCGGCGCTCGGCGTCCTCGGCATGCCGGGCATGACCGCCTATACGGGGCTTCTCACCATCGGCCAGCCGAAGCCGAAAGAAACCGTCGTGGTCGCCGCCGCCGCGGGGCCGGTCGGCTCGATGGTCGGCCAGATCGCCAAGATCAAGGGGGCGCGCGCCGTCGGCATCGCGGGCGGCAAGGACAAGTGCGACTACATCAAGAACGAGCTCGGCTTCGACGCCGCGATCGATCATCGCGCGCCGGATATGGCGGCCAAGCTGAAAGAAGCCTGCCCCAATGGCATCGATGTCTATTTCGAAAACGTCGGCGGCGCGGTGTGGGACGCGGTGTTTCCATTGCTCAACGACTTCGCGCGCGTGCCGGTGTGCGGCATCATCGCCCATTACAACGATACGGCCTTGCCGCCGGGGCCGGACCGCACGCCGATGCTGATGGGCGCGGTGTTGCGCAAGCGGCTCACGCTCCGCGGCTTCATCGTGTGGGACTTCGCGGCGCAGGAGAAGGATTTCCTGCGCGACGTCAGCCAATGGCTGCGCGAGGGAAAAATCAAATACCGCGAGGATGTGGTCGAGGGCCTGGAGAAAGCGCCGGAAGCCCTGATCGGCATGCTGAAGGGGAAAAACTTCGGCAAGCTCCTGGTGCAGGTGGCAAGTTAGCCTGGAGCATGATCTTTTCCGAAAGCCGTTTCCCACTTTTCGGGATCATGCTCTAGCGTTTGACCTCTTCAACCGCCTTCACGCGGCCGCCGTCGAGCATCACCACGGTGCCGGCGAGCCGCTCGATCTCCTCGCGCGCGTGGCTGACGTAGAGGATCGGGATCCTTGCAGTCGCCACGAGCCGCTCAAGATAAGGAATAATTTCCTGTTTGCGCGCGGCATCGAGCGAGGCGAGCGGCTCATCTAGAAGCAGCGCCGTCGGGTCGGCGAGCAGCGCGCGGCCGATCGCAACGCGCTGGCGCTCGCCGCCCGAAAGGGCACGGGGTCTGCGCGAAAATAGCGCCTCTAGCCCGAGGAGTTTCGCGACCTCGTCGAGCTTTTCGCCCGCCGAGTGTCCGGCGATCCAGCGTCCATAGACGAGATTCTGCCGCACGTTGAGATGCGGAAACAGCCGGCTTTCCTGGAAGACGACCCGCACGCGCCGCCTGTGCGCTGAAACGCTGATCCGCTTCTTCGAATCGAACAGCACCGCATCGCCGATCGCGATATGACCGCGTTCGGGCGTGAGCAAGCCGGCGATCGCGTTGACGATACTGGTCTTGCCCGCGCCGGAGGGTCCGAAGAGGGCGGTCACCGCCGCGGTGCTCCTGAAGCGGACATCGAGCGCGAAATCGCCCAGCGTTTTTTGGACCGCCACGTCGAACACGCTCAACCCCCGATCCGTGCGGTGATCCGGCGCGACAGAAACTCAGAGATGACGAGCGCCAGCAGCGAAAGCACGACGGCAACGGCGGCGAGCCGCGCCGCATTGGCGTCGCGGCCCGGCACTTGCGTGTAGGTGTAGATCGCGGTCGGCAGCGTGCGCGTTTCGCCCGGAATGTTGGAGACGAAAGTGATGGTGGCGCCGAATTCGCCGAGCGCCTTGGCGAAGGCGAGCACAAGCCCGGCAAGGATTCCCGGCAGCGCCAGCGGAAGCGTGACCGTCAGAAAGACCAGAAAGCGATTCGCGCCGAGGGTGCGCGCGGCGTCTTCGAGGCGGCGGTCTGTCGCCTCGAAAGAAAGCCGGATTGCGCGCACGAGCAGCGGGAAACCCATGACCGCGGCGGCAAGCGCCGCGCCCGTCCAGCGAAACGAGAAGACGATGCCGAACGTCGATTCAAGAAAAGCGCCGATCGGCCCCCGGCGGCCGAACAGGATGAGCAGAAGATAGCCGGTGACGACGGGCGGCAGCACCAGCGGCAAATGCACGAAGCCGTCGAAGAGAATCTTTCCAGGAAAGCGCCAGCGCGCCAGCGCATAGGCGGCGAACGCGCCCACCGGCAGGCTTGCGAGTGTGCCGATGGTCGCGACCTTGAGGCTAAGACGGATCGCCTCCAGTTCGTCCGGCGAGAAGGGAATCACCGCGTCCACGTCGAAGAGGAGCTATGGGAGGGCGGGAGGAGCGATGAGAAGCGCGATGCTGCCCGCTTCGATTCCGCTAAATTGGAAAATCACCGGCCCCTTTCGCAATTCGAATTTGAGGACCTTACGGATGCCCAGACAATCCCTCGCTCCGGAATGCGCGGTCGGCTTTAAGTAACTGCCAGCCTGAATCGCATCGACCCACATGCTGTCGGAAAGACTGACCTGAATAATGCCGGAAGGCGCTTCCGTAATTTTCAACGTCCCGGCGAAGGAGTCAGGATTCTTGGGCGCGCGCTCAGGCGGCTTCTCGAATCCCCCCTGATCAAGCCGCGCGAGCTTCAATTCGACCGGACCTGCCGGCAATCCGCTGAATGATTGTCCGGAGGAAGCGGCGATTTTGTCCGCCCGTTGAAGAAGCTTTTGTTCTGCGTGAATGGGCCACGCAAACTTGTCGCAGCCGCTTTCTTCCGCAAATGCTGCATGCGGATTGGCGAGCCAAGCAAGCGCGGCCAAAACGAAATATGAGTACCGCATCAAATCAACCCACTCCGACCATGACGTCGGAAGCCTTGATGATGGCAGTCGCCGCACTTCCCGATTTCAGCCCGAGATCATCGACCGCTTCGTTCGTGATCGACGCGGTGACGATCGTGCCGCCGCCTATGTCGATTCTGACATGCGCCGTGGTCGTTCCTTTCGTGACTTCGACAACCTTGCCGGGAATTTGATTTCGCGCGCTGATCTTCATCTCTTTGCTCCTCTCAACCCCATGATCAGGACGATGATCGGGTGGCAAGTACCGTGAATCCGTTTTTGTCAAAAATCGCTTTCGCTTCGGGCCCGGCCAGATAATGAAGGAATTCAACGGCCTTCGCGTTCTTCGAATTCACGAGCGCCGCAGCGGGATAAACAATCGGCGGATGGCTATCATCAGGGAAAGTGCCGACGACCTTGACGTTCGGCTCGGCGGCGGCATCCGTGCGGTAGACGATACCGAGCGGCGCTTCGCCGCGGCCGACGAGCGCAAGCGCCGCGCGCACGTTTTCGGCTTCCGCGAGCTTGCTTGAAACCGAATTCCATACGCCAAGCTTCTCCAACGCGGCCCTGCCGTATTTCCCGGCGGGAACGGTGGCGGTGCCCGCCATAGCGAGCCGCCCGTCGCCGAGCAGGCTCGCGAGCGGAAAGTTCGGCTCGATCTTGACGTCGCCTTTCGCCCAATCCCTCGAGGCGACGAGTACAATGGCATTGCCCAAAAGATTGCCGCGGGTGCCGGGCTGCACGAGGTTTTTCTTCTCCACGTACTCCATCCAGTCGAGATCGGCCGAGATGAAGAGATCCGCTGGCGCGCCCTCTTCGATTTGTTTCGCAAGCGCGGAGCTTGCGGCATAACTCGTTTTGACCTCGGTGCCGGATTTCGCTGTCCAGCCGGTGGCGATCTCATCAAGCGCATTCTTCAGGCTGGCAGCGGCGAAGACGACGACCGGCGCGTTTTGCGCAACGGAGGACGAAGCGGAAACAGAGGCGGCAAACGCGAAGGCAATCGCGAAGGCCGCCGCATGGAACGGCAGGCGCATGGCATTCTCCCGCGAGGCAACAGCCCCGGCACTGTGGGTTGAGAATGCTGCCACGAGTTCCTTCGAACAGGGGCAGAATTCGCTTGCCGCCTTCTCCGGCGGATCGCGTTCGGCGCGAGGGCGAAAATCTATGCTGAAACGTGCCCTCGAAACAACCCCGGGCGCGGGTTCAGCTCCTGCCGGAGCGCGATTGCAGCGCGCGAATGCGCTCGGCAAGCGTCAGCGGGCGCTCGCCGCCGTTCGTTTCAGCGGCGCCGCGATCGGCATGGCCGCCGCCGTTCTGGCGCGCGGGTTGGTCAAGGAGGCGCGGGATCGGCGAAGCCTTGCCTTCGAGATTGGTCGCGAGCCGCACGACCTCGGCGGCAACGTCGTTGATGCGTTCGCGCAAGAGCGCGCTTTCGACCCGCTCGTTCGCCCAATTCGATTCGGTCTGCTGCTTCAACGTCGCGGCCTCTTGCTGCAGCCGGTCGCGGTCCTCGCGCACTTGCGCAAGCGCTCCCTCGTTGAGGGATTTCTCGGCCTTCAGCGCCTCAATGGTGGCGTTGTACGAGCGGGCGGCACTTTCGATCTCGCGGTGAAGCGCCATCGCCTCGGCGCGGCTGACCTCGATCTCGCGGCGGGACTCGATGAGCTCCGCTTCGCGCTGAGCAAGGCGGCCGGTGATTTCGGTTTCACGCTGGGCGGCAAGCTCCACCTGCTTGCGTGATTCGGCTTCGAGACTGGCGATCGTGCGCGAAAGATTTTCGGCGTGGGCACGGCCTTCGGCGGTGCGATCTTCCATTTCGGCGACGCGGCGGGTCAGCGTTTCGATCTTGCCGCGCTCGTCGGCAAGCGTGCGGGCGGTTTGGTCGACGTGGCCGCGCTGCTCGATCAGCCGCTCTTCGGTGTTTGCGATCTCGTGCTCAAGGGTGGCGATGCGGCTCTTCAGGCCCTCGCACTGGCCTTCCAGCGCCTTGATCTCGGCGGCCCGGCTGTCCGATTCGGCGGTCTTGTCGGCGAGCGCGCGCGCAAGCTGCGCCATTTCGCCGGCCTTCGCCCTGAGCTCGGCCTCGGCTTCGTGCAATTGCTTCGATTGCGACGCGAATTCTTCCTCGATGCTTTTCAGCTTTTCGCGGAGCGTCTTGTCCTGCGCCTCGAGCGCGGCGGCGGCCGCCGATTTTTCCTCGGTTTGCACCTTCAGGAGACGAATCGTTTCGTTCTTGCGGCCGATCTCGGCGAACTGCTCGGTGGTCTTGAGCTTGAGCTGTTCGACGCTCGTTTCGAGCCGGCGCGTGGACATCGCGAATTCGGCGCGCAGCTGATCCTTGTCGGCCTGGATCTCGGCCATCGAAACGGGGATTGCGCCTTCGATGCGTTTGGTGGTGAGCCTCACCGCCCGGTGCCAGACGGCGGACAGCAGAATGAGCGCAACGAGGCTCGCGGCCAAAAAGCCGAGAGCGAAGAACATGATCGACTCGATCACGTCACTGGCCTCACGCGATGAACTGGAATCTTGCCCACTGGATGACACGCGCCCTACTGAAAGACCAGCTTAACCAAAAATTAACCTTAGCGGGAGGCCGAAATACGACATTTCGCCAACAGCAGACGAGTGTCGGCGGGTCGACGAAGGAGCGCGCCTCAGAGCGGGTTCCAGGTCGCCTGCGGGGTGAACTTCAGATAGCCGATATTGGCCCCGAGCCGCAGGCCAACGCCGGAGCGAATGGGCACCAGCACCATGCGGTCCCACGAAAGGGCGGTGGCGCCGAAGCCGCCAATGAAATAGGCGGAGCCGGAAATGCCGACAAAGCGCTGAAAGACCGCATCGACGCGGGGCATGTTGTAGACCAGGATCATAGTGCGCGCGCCGTCGCCGCCGAGGTCGAAGCCGAGCGACGGGCCCTGCCAATAGACCTTCAGGTCGCCGGCATTACGCGTATAGAGGGTGCCTTCGCCATAACGAAGCCCGACCGTGATCGCGCCCGACGCTTCCTGGCCCAGAATGTAACCGTTTGGCTCACCCCACTGGCTGAAGGCCTTTTCCACCACGAGCGCTAGGTCGCGCGACACCGTGCCAAAAAAGCGGTGACCGGCGTCGACGATCTCATTGGAAGAATAAGTGCCTGGCGGCGGTTGCTGGGCAAAGGCCGGGAATGCGGCAAAGACGAACGCAAGAAGGAGCACAATCGCGCGGATCTGCGCCATGCGAGTTCTCCGGTTTGATCAATGCGAAGTTTGGAAGCCCCTTAACCGCCCGCACACCGCGAACCGATACCTTCTCGGACAGGCCGGCTTGGGCGCGAATCAGGCGCGTTTTTACAAGCCCACTCTGGCGGTTCAAAGGCGAGAGGGGAAGTCATAATGGGCTGGGATTCGATGGAAAGCGGCCCCAGGAGGGTATGCCGCCGACTGGTGGTTGCCCTTGCCTTTCTATCCCTGCCGGTTGCGCTTTTGACGCCGCAAAGCCGGGCCGCGACCACCGAGCTCGTCATCTCCGACCCGCTTACGGGCATCGCGCTTTATGGCTTTGATCCGGTGGCCTACTTCGTCGATCGCGAAGCGCGCAAGGGATTACCCGGCTTCGAGCTGAAGCACGCGGGCCTCGTCTGGCGGTTTCGCAACGAAGGCAACCGTGCGGCCTTCGCCGAGCATCCCGGCGACTACATGCCGCGCTTTGGCGGTTATGATCCCTTGGGGGTCGCGCGCGGCGTTCCGGCAGCTGGCTATCCGTCGCTCTTTGCCATTCACGACAACCAGCTTCTTCTGTTCGCCAATGAGGAGAACCGCACGGCGTTCCTTGCAGGCCCGGATGCAATGCTAGATGCCGCCGAAGCGACGTGGCCGAAGGTCATCCGCCAACTTGTTCCTTAGCCCGCGGGCGGACCGCCCCAAGCAATGAATCCATCGAGCCGGAAGTGCCGCGCGCGCGCGCCGTAAGTGATCGCGTTTCCGTCCGGCGTTTTCATGCTTCCGCCCGCGGCGGCGACAAGCGCGTGCCCTGCCGCCACGTCCCACTCGCTGATCGGCGCGAAGCGCGGATAGACGTCCGCGGCTCCTTCGGCGATGGCCGCGAATTTGAGTGACGAGCCCATTATCAGGCGGCGCTCGACGGTGAGCGAGGCGACGAATTTCTCGGTCGCGGGATCCGGATGCGACCGGCTGACGGCGACGACGAGCGAATTGGGCCGCGGCCGAGCACAGATCGTCGCCGCCTTGGCGCGATCCAGCTCGCCGCCGGGCGGAATCGATGCGCGGACTGCTTCACTTCCACCGCCGGCATAGAGAATGCCTTGTGCCGGCGCATAGATCAGCCCGATGACCGGAACGCCGTTGCTGACGAGCGCGATGTTGACCGCATATTCCGGCCGGCCGTCGAGAAATTCGCGGGTGCCGTCGAGCGGATCGACGAGCAGGAATTCGCGGCCGGGCTCGGGGCGGTCGCCGGCCGCAACACTTTCCTCCGCGATCACCGGCACGCCGGGCAGAATGCGCGCGAGCCCTTCGTGCAAGATCGCTTCGGAAGCCTCGTCGGCAATGGTGACGGGACTGCGGTCCGCCTTCGGCCGTACGTCAAGATCGCGCGGCGCGGTCGCGAGGATGCGTTGACCGGCGGTGGCGGCAAGCCGGGCGAGCGGTTCGAGCAGGCGCGCATATTCGCCAGCGCTCATTTGTTTTCCCCGGCCATGTTTTGATCCGCGCTGGTGTGACTTGCGGCGGAGGTGTATCACACCGCCGCTTTTTCGTCCTTAAGCGATTCGCGTCTTTTGCTCGTCTCGGCCGCGCATGAGCCAGCCCGTTCAGCTAGAAGCTCTCGATCTCGCAGCGCTCGTCTGCTCGCGCGTTTGTCACGACGTGATCAGTCCGGTCGGCGCCATCGTCAACGGCCTTGAAGTGCTCGCCGACGAGAAGGACGATAAAATGCGGGAGGTCGCGCTCGACCTCATCCGCAAGAGTGCCGTCCAAGCTTCCGCCCGCCTGCAGTTTGCGCGGCTTGCCTTTGGCGCTGCCGGTTCCGCCGGGGCGCAAATCGATCTTGGCGATGCCGCCGAAGTCGCCAAAGGCGCGCTTGCCGACGATCGGCTGAAGCTTGTCTGGAATCTGCCGCGGGTGCTCCTGCCGAAGAACCGGGTGAAGCTTCTGCTGAATCTTCTGATGATCGCGGCAACCGCCATCCCGCGCGGCGGCACGCTCACGGTCGATCCCGTCGGCGAGGGGGAGGCTATGGGGTTTCGCCTCAGGGCCGAAGGCACGAATCCCCGCATTCCGGCCCAGGCCGAGGCATTGCTCGCTGGCAACCCCGCCGAGACGCTCGATGCCCATGTCATTCAGCCCTACTACGCGGGGCTCTTGGCCCGCGCCGCCGGTCTTACGGTCACGATGGCTGCGGAGGGGGGCGGAATCGTCATTACCGCAGCCTCTTAAGGGCCTAAAATGATGGTATCTGAGTAGTAAGTATATTGTTCTTTCAAGCAAATTTAACCGCTAAGGCCTGAAAATCCGCTCGAAAAAGGACGCGGGCTTCCGACGAGGGGCCGGCGTCGCTTTGGCGCTTAAGCCTATCCCAACGAGCGGCTCCATGGACGACCTTCTGCGCGAATTTCTGACCGAGACGAGCGAAAGTCTCGATGTCGTTGATGTCGAACTCGTGCGCTTCGAGCGCGAGCCCAATAACGCGGAGATTCTCGCCAACGTCTTCCGGCTTGTTCACACCATCAAGGGCACGTGTGGTTTCCTCGGCCTGCCACGGCTGGAAGCGCTCGCGCATGCGGCCGAAACCCTCATGGGTTGCTTCCGCGACGGCATGCCGGTCACCCGCGAAGCGGTGACGGTGGTGCTCGCGACCATCGACCGGATCAAGGAGATTCTGGCCTCGCTCGAAAGCAGTCAGGCTGAACCCGCGGGCAGCGACGAAGATCTCATCGGCAAGCTCGAGCGCCTTTCAGCGGCGGCGTCCGCTGCCGAGCTAAGTCAAACCGTCGGCACGCTGGTACATCAGGTCCTGGAGCGGCCGTTGCGGCCGGGCGAGGTTTCGCTCGACGAGCTTGAACGCGCTTTCCGCGAGACGGAGGGCCCGGATTTGAGTGCACCACCTCCTTCATTGGATACCGGATCAGAACGCCGCTCGGAGGCTGATCGCCGTGCCGAGATCCGGCGCGAGGACGAAAAGCGCGAAGCCGCGGCCAAAGCGCAGACTTTGCGCGTGCAGGTCGAGACCCTCGAGCGCTTGATGACGATGGTGTCGGAACTGGTTCTGACGCGCAATCAGCTCCTCGAAATCGTGCGCCGTACCCAGGAAAGCGAATTCAAGTCGCCGTTGCAGCGCCTTTCGAACGTCACCGCCGAATTGCAGGAAGGCGTGATCAAGACTCGCATGCAGCCGATCGGCAATGCGTGGTCGAAGCTCCCGCGTATCGTGCGCGACCTTGCCACCGAACTTGGCAAGAAGATCGAGATCGAAATGCACGGCGCCGATACCGAGCTCGACCGCCAGGTGCTCGAGGTGATCAAGGATCCGCTGACCCACATGGTGCGGAATTCCGCCGACCACGGAATCGAGATGCCCGACGAGCGCCGTGCCTCCGGCAAGCCGGAACAGGGCACGATCCGGCTTTCGGCGCGCCACGAGGGCGGTCACATCATCATCACGATCTCCGACGACGGCCGCGGCCTCAATACCGAACGCATCCGCGCCAAGGCCGTGCGCATGGGGCTGATTTCCGCCGACGACAAGCTCACGCACGCGCAAATTCAGAAATTCATTTTCGCGCCGGGTTTTTCGACCGCGGCGACAGTGACGAGCGTCTCCGGCCGCGGCGTTGGCATGGATGTGGTGAAAACCAACATCGATCAGATCGGCGGCAGCATTGACCTTAAGTCGGAGTTCGGCCGCGGCACGATCTTCACGGTCAAGATTCCGCTCACGCTTGCAATCGTGCCGGCGCTGATCGTGGAGGCGGCGAAGGAGCGGTTCGCCATCCCGCAGGTCTCAGTGCTCGAACTCGTGCGCGTGCGCTCGGGCTCCGAGCACTGCATCGAGCGGGTGAAAGACGCGCCAGTGCTCAGGCTGCGCAATAAGCTCCTGCCCCTCGTGCACCTCGGCTCGCTGTTGCGAATTTCGAGCGGCGATGCGGAGGAGGGAGCGTTCATCGTGGTGATGCAGGCCGGAAGCCGTGTCATGGGCGTCGTCGTCGACGGCGTGTTCCACAGTGAGGAAATCGTGGTGAAGCCGATGGCCTCGAAGCTTCGCGATATCGCGCTGTTTTCGGGCAATACGATTCTCGGCGACGGCTCGGTGATCCTGATTCTCGATCCGAACGGTCTGGCCACGACCCTGGGCGGCCGTCTTGACGATTCCGAAATCGCCGAGCCGGAAACGGCCAAGGCGCGAATTGAAGAAACCGATCGGCCGATTTTGCTGCTTGTCTTCCGGGCGGGCGGAGGCGAGCCGAAAGCCGTGCCGCTGTCGCTGATTACGCGGCTCGAGGAGATCGACGCCAAGGATGTCCAGCGGTCGAGCGGCCGTCCACTCGTGCAGTATCGCGGCACGCTCATGCCGCTCGTGCCAGTCAATGACGGGGTCCGGATTAGGACCGAGGGCGTGCAGCCGCTTCTCGTTTTCACCGATGCCGGCCGCTCGATGGGTCTTGTAGTCGACGAGATCGTGGACATCGTCGAGGACCGCCTCAATATCGAAGTCGGCAGCGCGCTGCCCGGCATTCTGGGCGCCGCCATCGTCAAGGAGCGCGCGACTGAAATCATCGATATCGCCCACTACCTGCCGCTCGCCTACGAAGACTGGTTCCAACGCAAGGATCGGAACGCGGACGAGCAGAAGCGCCGTCTTCTCTTCGTCGACGATTCCGCTTTCTTCCGCAACATGCTGACGCCCGTGCTGAAGGCCGCGGGCTATGACGTCGTGACGGCCGCCAATGGCAAAGAGGCGCTGGCGCTTGTCGAAAAAGCAAATTTCGAAGTGGTTGTGAGCGATATCGAAATGCCGGAGATCGACGGCTTTGATCTCGCCGAAGCGATGCTGGCGGATCCGCGGATGCGCGGAGTGCCGATTATCGCGCTCACTTCCCACACCTCGCCCGTCATGATCGAGCGCGGGCGCCGTGTCGGCTTCCGCGCCTTCGTCGCCAAGTTCGACCGCCAGGGACTGATCGCGGCGCTCAAGGATGCGCCGCTCGAAGTAAACAAGGCCGCCTGATATGCAAACCAGTGAGGAAACCGAATTCGTGACCGTGCTGATCGCGGGGCAGCTGTTCGGCCTCCCGATCGCGCGCGTGCACGACGTTTTCATGGTGGATCGCCTGACGCGCGTGCCGCTCGCGCCGCCTGAGGTGGCCGGCATTATGAATCTGCGCGGCCGTGTTGTGACCACGATCGACATGCGCCGCCGCCTCGATCTTCCGCCGCGGGAAGAAACCGGCAACAGGATGGCCGTCGGCATCGAACGCCGTGGTGAATCCTACGGCCTTCTGATCGATAGCGTCGGAGAAGTTTTGAAAATTCCGATGGCGAATCGCGAACCCAATCCCGTCAATCTCGATCCGCGCTGGGCGCAAGTAGCGGCCGGTGTCGTTCAGCTTGATGGCCGGTTGATGGTCGTCCTCGATGTCGACCGCGTGCTCGAACTCAAAGCGTTAGGAATGGTTGCGTAAATCTGTATGGAGAAGGAGATCTCGACGATGAAACGGTGTCTTGTAATCGACGATTCCAGCGTGATCCGAAAGGTGGCGAGGCGCATCCTCGAAGGTTTCGGCTTTGCCATCGTGGAAGCGTCCGACGGCCGTCAGGCGCTGGAATCCTGCACGAAGGAAATGCCCGACGCGATTCTTCTGGATTGGAACATGCCGGTCATGGATGGTTACGAGTTCCTGCGGGCGCTCCGCGCGATGCCCCATGGCGACAAGCCGAAGGTTGTCTTCTGCACCACCGAAAACGATCTCGCACACATCGCCCGCGCGATGCATGCGGGCGCCGACGAATACATCATGAAGCCGTTCGACAAGGAGATCGTCGAAGCGAAGTTCCAGGAAGTCGGCCTGATCTGACGGCTTCCTGCTTCCGCTTCAGTCGGAAGCTCGGTTTGGTGTTTTGTCAGGTGTCCTGAATTTCGGTCGCGTACCATGTCCCTGCCGCAGATCGTCGCCAGCAGCACTGTCGGATCCGCCATCCGCGTCATGATCGTCGATGACGCGGTCGTCGTGCGCGGTCTGATGTCGCGGTGGCTTTCCGAAGAACCCGGCATCGAGATCGTCGGGGCGTTTCGCAACGGCCGCGAGGCCGTCGACAACGTCCTGAAACTCAATCCCGACATTTGCCTGCTCGATATCGAGATGCCCGAGTTGGACGGGCTCGCGGCACTTCCACTTCTGCTCGCGCGCAAGCCTAACCTCGTTGTGATCATGGCTTCGACGCTCACGCGTCGCAACGCCGAGGTGAGCTTAAAGGCACTGTCGCTCGGCGCCACCGATTACGTGGCTAAACCGGAAACGAGCCGGGAACTCACGTTTGAACAATCCTACCGCCGCGAAATCGTCGAGAAGATCAGAATTCTCGGCCGCCATCAGGCACCGGGACCGCTTCGTCCGAGGCCAAGCCGCAGCGTTGCCGCCGCGCGCGCGCAAGCGATTTCGCTCAGGCCCTTTTCATCCATACCCCCTCGCGTGCTTGCGATCGGAAGCTCCACTGGCGGGCCGCAGGCCCTGGAGGCGATGGTACGCGGGCTTTCGCCCGTGCTTGCGCGGCTCCCGCTCGTGATCACGCAACACATGCCGTCGACCTTCACGGCGATCTTGGCCGAGCATCTCGCGCGTGCCGCCAACCGGCCCGCGCATGAAGGCGTGCATGGGGAGCCGCTCAAGCCCGGCGTGGTGTACGTGGCGCCCGGCGGCAAACACATGAAGCTCGCCCGTCAAGGCGACTCAGCCACGATCGTGATCGACGATGGCCCGCCTGTGCATTTTTGCAAGCCGGCGGTCGACCCGTTGTTTCGATCGGCGGCGGAGGCGTTCGGCGCGAGCCTGCTCGCGGTCGTGCTCACGGGCATGGGAACGGACGGTACCGAAGGCGCGGCCAGCATCGCTGCGGCGGGCGGCAGCACCATTGCGCAGGACGAAACGACGAGCGTGGTGTGGGGCATGCCTGGCTCAGCCGCCCATAGCGGGCATTGCTCGGCCGTGCTTCCGCTCGATGAGATCGCGCCGAAGATCGTGCGGCTTGTTAATGGGGACCGCGCGTGACGCCGCTCGACTACGAATATTTGCGCAAGCTTTTGAAGGAGCGCTCCGGCCTCGTGCTCGCGCCGGAAAAGCAATATTTGCTGGAGAGCCGTCTAATGCCGATCGCGCGCCGCACCGGTTGCGCATCGATCACCGATCTAGTCCGGCGCTTGCGCGAGCCGGACACCGAGTTGCTGAAGGCGGAAATCGCAGAGACGATGACGATCAACGAATCGTTCTTCTTCCGCGACAAGATTCCATTCGACCGCTTCCGCGACACCGTGCTTCCTGCGATGCTCGCCGCGCGCGCGAATTCCAAACGGCTGCGGATCTGGTGCGCGGCGGCCTCGACCGGCCAGGAACCCTATTCGCTCGCCATGATCCTGAAGAGTATGGAGGAGAAACTCTCCGGCTGGCGCATCGACATCGTCGCGACCGACATTTCGAACGAGGTCCTGGAACGGGCACGAACCGGCATCTACAGCCAGTTCGAGGTGCAACGGGGCCTGCCGATTCAGATGCTGATGCAGCATTTCGAACAGATCGGCGAGCAGTGGCGGGTTTCGGAAACGATCCGCAAAATGGTCCGCTTCCGCCAGCTCAACCTGCTTGCGGATTTTACTTCCCTCGGCACGTTCGATGTCGTGTTTTGTCGCAACGTGCTGATCTATTTCGACCAGGCGACCAAGGTCAATGTGCTGGAACGAATTTACCGCCAGCTCACGCCGGATGGATTTCTGCTTATGGGGGCTGCGGAAACCGTCGTTGGCCTCACCGATACCTTCGTGCCGATGGCCGATAAGCGCGGGCTCTATGTGCGGGCGGTGCCGCAGCCCAAGCCCCGAAGCTCGCCGCCGCTTCGCGCTAGGCGCGGCCAAAACAAAACCCCGCCTTGCGGCGGGGTTTCGTCTTCAGACAGGAGTTTGGGGGTGGAGGACGCTTACGCAGAAATGCGGGCTTCGCCTTCGAGCGGCTCGCGCAGCACATAGCCGCGGCCCCAAACGGTCTCGATGTAGTTCTTGCCGTTCGAAGCGTTGGCGAGTTTCTTGCGCAGCTTGCAGATGAAGACGTCGATGATCTTCAGTTCAGGTTCGTCCATGCCGCCATAGAGATGGTTGAGGAACATCTCCTTGGTGAGCGTCGTGCCCTTGCGGAGCGACAGAAGCTCCAGCATCTGGTATTCCTTGCCGGTCAGATGCACCCGCGCGCCGTTCACCTCGACCGTCTTGGTGTCGAGATTGACGACGAGATCGCCGGTATTGATGACCGATTGCGCGTGACCCTTGGAGCGGCGCACGATCGCATGGATGCGGGCGACCAGCTCGTCCTTGTGGAAGGGCTTGGTCATGTAATCGTCGGCGCCGAAGCCCAACCCCTTCACCTTGTCCTCGATGCCGGCGAGGCCGGAGAGAATCAGGATCGGGGTCTTGATCTTGGCGACGCGGAGTGACCGCAGCACCTCGTAACCCGACATATCGGGGAGATTCAGGTCGAGAAGAATGATGTCGTAATCGTAAAGTTTACCGAGATCGACGCCCTCTTCGCCGAGATCGGTCACGTAGACGTTGAAGCTCTCGGATTTGAGCATCAACTCGATGCTCTTCGCCGTCGCGCCATCGTCCTCAATCAGAAGCACTCGCATGCCAATCCCCTTCCAGGCCCTCTTCGGGGGACTCTTCCGGCCCGGGCGCCGCTTGCCCGTGTTACCGGCTCGGAAATCACGATTCGCACGCTAACGAGGAATGGTTAACAGAACCTAATTCCTGTTCACAAGGCGGTCAGAGGCAAATCTTCGCGAATCATCGTAAGATATTGACTCACGGTCAGATTCGCCCGGAACCCCCGTTAACGTGCGACTTCAAGAAGCCGAGCCAAGCAACACCCCGAACACGCCGCCCCGAAAGGGGTCCCGGCGCCCGGAGGGTTCCTTAAGGATTAAGCAGGCGGGTAAACAAAACGTTGCCGCCCAACGCGGGTGATTCGATGAAAGCCCTGGCCGAACAGATCGCGGAACTCGACGGGCCCGAGATTTATGGGCGGGTGGCGGCGGTCCGGGGTCTGATGGTGGAGGTCGCGGGTCCGGTCCATGCCATGCCGGTGGGCGCACGGGTGGTCATCGAGACCGATCCTGCGCGCAGCGTGCCTTGCGAGGTGGTGGGCTTCGCCGGCGACAACGCACTCTTGATGCCGTTCGCACCCCTGGAAGGGGTGCGGCGCGGCTGTCGGGCGCTGGTTTCGTCGGCGCCGGCCGCGGTGCGGCCGTCGCCGGGCTGGCTCGGCCGGGTGGTCAACGCCATGGGCGAGCCGATCGACGGCAAGGGACCTTTGCCCGCCGGTTCCTCTCCTTATCCCTTCCGCTCACTGCCGCCGCCGGCGCATGCGCGAAGGCGCGTGGGCGGCCCGCTCGACCTTGGCGTGCGCGCCTTGAATGCCTTCACCACATGCTGCCGTGGCCAGCGCATGGGCATTTTTTCGGGCTCGGGCGTCGGGAAGTCAGTGCTCTTGTCGATGCTTGCCCGCAACGTTGCCGCCGACGTCTCGGTGATCGGGCTCGTGGGCGAACGCGGCCGCGAAGTGCAGGAGTTCATCCAAGATGATCTTGGCGAAGCGGGCCTTGCCCGCTCGGTGGTGGTGGTTTCGACCTCCGATGAGCCGGCCTTGATGCGCAGGCAGGCGGCGTATCTGACGCACGCCATCGCCGAATATTTCCGCGACGAGGACAAGGACGTGTTGGTGCTGATGGATTCGGTCACCCGCTTCGCCATGGCCCAGCGCGAGATTGGGCTCTCAGCCGGCGAGCCGCCCACCTCCAAGGGCTATACCCCGACCGTTTTCACCGAACTGCCGCGGCTCCTCGAGCGGGCGGGGCCGGGCACGGGGCAAGGGACGATCACCGGCCTCTTCTCGGTGCTCGTGGACGGCGATGATCACAACGAGCCGGTCGCGGACGCCGTTCGCGGTATCCTCGACGGCCACATCGTCATGGAGCGGGTGATCGCCGAACGGGGCCGTTATCCAGCCATTAACGTTTTGAAGTCGGTCTCCCGCACCATGCCGAAGGCCTGCGACCCGCAGTATCTGCCGGCCGTGATCCGGGCCAAGCGCGTGCTCTCGATCTATGGGGACATGGAGGAACTGATCCGGCTGGGGGCCTACCGGCAGGGTTCCAATGCCGAGACAGACGAGGCAATCCGGCTATTTCCGGCGCTGGAAGCTTTTCTTGCCCAAGGTAAGGAAGAGGCAACCAATCTAGGCGAAGGATATAGCCACCTGGCGCGGATTGTTGGCGCCGGGGCAACTGAATCCTAACCGGTCGCGTGGAGTATCGCCGGTATGAAATCGCGTGAAACCTTGATCCGCCTGAAGCGCTTCCAGGTCGATGAAAAGCGCCGCCAGGTCGCCCAGATCGAGTCGATGATCGCCGAGTTCGAGCGCATGACCGCCGATCTCGAGCGTGAAATCAGGACCGAACAGGAGCGCGCCGGAATCTCCGATCCCGGTCACTTCGCCTATCCGACCTATGCCAAGGCCGCGATTCAGCGCCGCGACAACCTCGCCCGCTCAGTGAACGACCTCAAGGTGCAGCTCGAAGACGCGCGTGCGGCACTCGCCGAAGCGTTCGAGGAGCTGAAGAAGGTCGAGATTCTGGAAGAGCGCGACCATCAGCGCGAGCGCGCCGAGGATGCCGCGCACGAGCAGGCTGAACTCGACCATATCGGCGCCCACCGCGTTCGCGCCTGAATTCGATCAGCGATCGATGATGATGGGGATGTGCGGCGCCGCCGTGCGCGGCAGGATTCCGTGCAGGCGCGGATCGTCGGCGATCTCGACCGAGCGCGAATAGGGCACGAAGCCGGTCTTCAGGTAGAATCCGAGCGCACGCGGATGGTCGAGCGTGCAAGTATGGATCGTCACCCGCTTCGGCCCGCGGCTCCAGGCGATCTCGAGCGCCCGGTTCATCAAGTAGCGTCCGGCGCCCTTGCCGAGGAGCGAAGGGACGACGCCGAGAAAAGCGATCTCGGTGTCGGGGAAACGGCGCTGGTCGATTTCGAGAATGCCCTCGTCGCGGCCGCGGTAGCGAAGCGCGTGCACTTCGACGGCAGGATCGTGGCTGATGGCGGCGAGCGCCGTATCGTCTAGGGCGAGCCGGGAGAACCACAGCCAGCTCTCGCCCACCCGGCGATAGAGCTCGCGATACCAGCCGAGATCGGGCGTGGGCTGGCGCCGGAGTGCATATTCTCCCTGCTTCACGTGTTCGCGCCGGAGCGGAAGCTTCGTCCGCATCTCAAGATGCGTGACCACCGCCGCGATTTGACCCGGGGCGACCAGCGTGAATTCGTCTTTGAGGGCTTTCATTCCGATCCGTTCGCGCTCCGGGGCGATTATCCCTCGCGCCGCCGCTTCAGACGCTGCCGATTGTCTTCAGCCGGATGCGCGGATGAATCTCGCTTTGCGATAATACCGTAGTCTGCGGCCGAAAGCGCTCAACAATCGAGCGCACGAAAGGCCGCGCCCCGGCGCTCGCGAGCAGAATAGGCGTCTCGGCCTGACGCCCGGCTTCTTCGAAGCGCTCGCGCACGAGGCTGACAAATTCCGACAATTTCGAGGGTTGCATGGCAAGCGTGCGCGCATCGCCTTCGCCGACCATCGATTCGGCGAAGGTCTGTTCCCATTTGGGCGAGAGTGAAATCAGCGCGAGATAGCCCTGTGGCGACAGGTTCATGGCGCAGATCTGGCGGCCGAGGCGCGCGCGCACATGCTCGACGATTTGCGCCGGATTGCGGGTGATTGGCAACGCGTCGGCGATGCCTTCGAGGATGGTTCCGAGGTCGCGGATCGAGACACGTTCGGACAGGAGATGCTGCAGCACGCGGTGGATCACCGAATGCGAGATATGCGCGGGCACCATGTCCTTGACGAGATCGGCCTCCTCCTTCGGCAGTTCCTTGATCAGCTTCTGGACCTCGCCATAGGAAAGGAGGTCGGCCATGTTGGCCTTCAAGACCTCCGCGAGATGCGTCGACATCACCGTCGCAGCGTCCACGACGGTGTAACCGCGGAGCGAGGCTTCTTCGCGCAGGCTCTCGTCGACCCAGGTGGCGGGCAGGCCGAAGGTGGGCTCGACGGTATGGAAGCCGGGGAGATCGACCTGTTTGCCAGCGGGGTCCATGACCATGTGGCAGCCGGGCTGCACCTTGCCGGTGCCGGCCTCGACCTCTTTGACCTTGATTACGTAGCTAGAGGAATCGAGCTGCACATTGTCGAGGATCCGCACCGACGGCATCACGAAGCCCATCTCGCTCGCGAGGTTCCGCCGCAGCGCCTTGATCTGTTCAGTCAGTCGGTCGTTGCCGTTGGGGCCATTCACCAGCGGCAGCAAGGCGTAGCCGATCTCGATGCGGAGGTCGTCCATCTTGAGCGCGGCCGTGACCGGCTCCTCCGCGGGCTTGTCGACCGCGACGGTTCCTTTCACCGTCTCTTCTGCGGCCGCCTCGCGCGACTTCTTGTCGCTGAAATATGCAAGCGCCGCGGCGCCGGCGCCGAGCGTGAGGAACGGAAACATCGGAATGCCGGGAAGGAGCGCCATGACGAGCATGACACCCGCCGACATGCCAAGCGCCTTCGGGTAGCCGGAGAGCTGGCGCAAGAGCGCCTGATCGGCAGCGCCCGAAACGCCTGCCTTCGACACCAGGAGGCCGGCGGCGGTGGAGACGATCAGCGCGGGAATTTGCGTCACCAGGCCGTCGCCGACGGTGAGCAGCGTGTAGGTGCGTCCAGCGGCGGCGAAACTCATGCTTTGCTGGGCGACACCGATCACGATGCCGCCGACGACGTTGATGAAAACGATCAGAAGGCCGGCGACGGCGTCGCCGCGCACGAATTTCGAGGCGCCGTCCATGGCGCCGTAGAAGGCGCTTTCGTCCTCGAGTTGCTTGCGGCGGCGGCGGGCCTCGGCCTCGTCGATGAGGCCAGCGGACAGATCCGCATCGATCGCCATCTGCTTGCCGGGCATGGCGTCGAGGGTGAAACGCGCCGCGACCTCGGCGATGCGGCCGGAACCCTTGGTGATGACGACGAAGTTCACGATCACCAGGATCGAAAACACGATGATGCCGATCACGAAATTGCCGCCCATGACGAAATTACCGAAGGCCTCGATCACGTGGCCGGCCGCCGCGGTGCCTGAATGGCCGTTCGCGAGAATGAGCCGTGTCGAGGCGAGGTTGAGCGCGAGCCGGAGCATGGTCGCGATCAGGAGCACGGTCGGAAAGGCAGAGAATTCGAGCGGCGCGTGAATGAACAGCGCCGTCATCAGGATCAGCACCGAAAAGATGATCGAAAGCGCGAGCGAAAGGTCAAGGAGGATCGGCGGCAGCGGCAAGATCAGGACAACGAGGATCGCCATGACCGCGATCGCAAGCGCCAGGTCGCCGCGGCGCAGGAGCGCGCCTAACTCGGCGAGGCCCGGCAACTTTATGCCGGGCGCGGTCGTCTCTCCTGCGGTGATGTCGGTCATTGCCCCTGGCGCGAATGCGCGATTCCCTGTGGGCAAAATTTGCCGGGTGCATGGTTAGCGGACGGTTAACGCGTGAAGCCCCGGGGCGCTATTTTCGCGCATAACCCGGCTGAAAAAACGAAAGGCGCGGACCGAAGCCCGCGCCCTCTCGCTCCCCATCGGGCCGCTAATCGCGGCCCGAATCGAAATCAGGCCGCCGAAGGCGCGATGCCCGAGGCGGGTGAGGGCACGGCATAGCCTTCGGCCATGTATTCGTTGAGCTTGTTGCGCAGCGTGCGGATCGAGATGCCGAGAATATTTGCCGCATGCGTGCGGTTGCCGAGGCAATGCTTGAGCGTGTCCAGGATGAGATCGCGTTCGACCTCGGCGACGGTGCGGCCGACATGCGAGGCGGCTATGCCCTCGGCGACGCGCGCCGCGTGCGCGGCGGGTCCGTTCGCCGCTTCCAGCTTCGAGCCGTCGGGAAGGCGGATCGCCTCGACGCCGATCTCGGCGTCGCTCGCGAGCAGCACCGCCCGATGGATGGTGTTCTCAAGCTCGCGCACGTTGCCCGGCCAGCGCGCGCGTTTGAGTTCCTCACGGGCATCGGCCGAAAGCGGACGCAGCGGCAGGCCGTTTTGCCGCGCGTAATGGGCGGCGAAGTAGCTGGCGAGTTCGAGGATGTCGCCGGTCCGCTCGCGCAGCGGCGGGATTTTCAGGTTCACGACGTTGAGGCGATAGAGAAGATCCTCGCGGAAATGTCCCTGCTTCACCTCGTCGGCGAGATTGCGGTTGGAGGTCGCGATGATGCGGATGTCGACTGCGACCGGCTTGGCGCCGCCGACGCGGTCGATGACGCGCTCCTGCAGCGCGCGCAGGAGTTTTGCCTGCAGGCGCGTGTCCATCTCGGAGATTTCGTCGAGCAACAGCGTGCCGCCGTTCGCTTCTTCGAATTTGCCGATCCGGCGCGCGATGGCGCCGGTGAAGGCGCCTTTCTCGTGGCCGAACAATTCGGATTCGAGGAGGTTCTCCGGAATGGCGGCGCAGTTGACCGAAACGAACGGCTTGTTCGCGCGCGCGCTCTTGTTGTGGACGTAGCGCGCGATCATTTCCTTGCCGGTGCCGGATTCGCCGGTAACCAGGATCGAGGCTTCGGAAGCCGCGATTTGGCCCGCGAGTTTCACGACTTCCGCCATAGCCTCGTCGCGATAGACGAGATCGCGCGCATCATCGGCGACAGCCGCGAGCAAGGCCGCGATCAGCTCGGGGTCGGGCGGAAGCGGGATATATTCCTTGGCGCCGGCGTGGATCGCCGCCACCGCCGCGCGAGCGTCATTGTCGGTGCCGCAGGCAACGATCGGCGTCGCGATGCGCTCGGCCGTGAGCTTGCCGGCGAGATCGCGAATGTCGAGCGCAACGTCGACCATCAGGAGATCGGCGCCGCGCGTGCGCAGCACCCTCAGCGCCTGCTCCGTGTCGATCGCGTGGGTGACCGCAGCGCCGCGGTCGACCGCGATTTTGGTGGCGGCGCTGAGCTGGCCTTTCAGCGTTCCGATAATGAGGAGTCGCATGGCTGTACCTCCTTACAGACTGTCAGTTACGCTCAGACTTGATGATTTCCGTCATGGTGACGCCGAGCCGGTCCTCGACGAGGACCACCTCGCCGCGGGCGACGAGCCGGTTGTTCACGAAGATGTCGATCGATTCGCCCACCTTGCGGTCGAGTTCGAGCACGGTCCCGGGTCCGAGTTTCAGGAGATCGCCGATATCCATGCGCGTGCGGCCGAGCACCGCCGACACGTGCACCGGCACGTCAAGCACGGCTTCGAGATCGGACGCCGTCTTCAACGATACCGAATCCTCGGGCGCGATCGACGGCGCCGATTCGGCGCGGGCGACCATCTCGACATCGCGTTCGAGATTGGGCAGCGGCGGCTTGTCGGTCGGGTTGCTGGCCGTGGGCTGGTCGCTCATTTTGCGGTCTCCGAATCGGAAAGACTCAAGGATTTCGTGCTGGTTTTAAGATAGCGCGCGACGACCTCGGCAATGCGCGCTTCGATCGCGGCGCGGTCGCGGACAACGCCGCCATCGGCCCATTCGATGCGGCAATCATCAGCCGCAAGCCCGCGCTCGGGCAGGATCACGAGCCGGCCGGCGTAGCCGCGGGCTTCGGCGAGCTTCGTCAGCCGGGCGCTCGCGGGCTCCACAAGTTCGGTCGCGACGCGGACAACGACGTGGGGCGCTGAACGCACCTGCGTGAGAATTCCGCCGACCAGGCGTTCGATTTCAGCGATCGGTTCGCGGTTGATGAGCGCGGGCGCGAGCTGGCGCGAGACCGCCAGCGCCACCTCGACGGCCTCGGCTTCGAGCCGCGCTTCCAAACCGTGCAGCTGGCCGGAGATGTCGCTCATGGCTTCCGCGACCTTTTCCGCGGCGGCGGCGGCGCGCTGTTCGATGCGGGCAAGGGTCGCGGCCGAGCCCTCGGCAAAGCCGCGCCGATAGCCTTCGGCTTCCGCCTTCGCCGCCGCCTCGGCGGTTTCGGCCGCGGTGAGACGCGCGCCGCGCCGGCCGCCGCCGAATTCGTCGTCGAACAGGAACTTGACCGGGCGGTTCACCGGTTCCTCCGATTTTGTGGTCCTGCGCTCTGCGGTGGTGGACATCGTGGCCTCAGTAAATGAGTTCGTCTTCGCCGCCACGGCCCTTGGCGATCACGATTTCGCCCTTGGCGGCGAGGTCCTTGGCGAGGTTGACCATCAACGACTGCGCCTCGTCGACGTCGCGGAGGCGCACGGGGCCCATCGACTGGATGTCGTCGAGGAGCATTTTGCCGGCGCGCTGCGACATGTTGGAGGTGAAGAAGTTGCGCACGGTTTCCGACGAGCCCTTGAGCGCGAGCGCGAGCTTGTCCTTGTCGAACTGGCGCAGCAGCGTCTGCGCCGAGGCGGAGTCGAGCTTGACGAGATCGTCGAAGGTGAACATCAGCGTCTTGATGCGCTCGGCCGCCTCGCGGTTCGATTCTTCGAGCGCGGTCATGAAGCGGGTTTCGGTCTGACGGTCGAAATAGTTGAACACCTCGGCGATCGCCTCGTGCGGATCACGCCGGCTTGTCTGCGACAGGTTCGACATGAATTCGGTGCGAAGCGTCTGTTCCACGCGTTCGAGCACGTCCTTCTGGATCGATTCCATCCGCAACAGGCGCGTGATCACGTCGAGTGCGAATTCGTCGGGCAGGATCGCGAGCACACGCGCGGCGTGCTCCGGCCTGATCTTGGAGAGCACCACGGCGACGGTCTGCGGATATTCGTTCTTGAGGTAGTTGGCGAGGACCTCTTCCTGAACGTTGGAGAGCTTCTCCCACATGTTGCGGCCGGCAGGGCCGCGAATTTCCTCCATGATCGCGCGTACGCGGTCGGTCGGCAGGAATTCGTTCAACAATCGCTCGGTCGCAATCGAATCGCCCATCAGCGCGCCGGTCGCCGAAAGCTGACCGACGAAATCGACGAGAAGCTTCTCGACGGCTTCCGATTCGATGGTGCCGAGCGCCGCCATTGCGATCGATACCGAGCGGATCTCGTCGTCGTCGAGAAGCTTCCAGACGCTGGCGCCGTGTTTTTCGCCGAGTGCGAGCAACAGGATCGAGGCGCGTTCAATGCCGGTGAGCGCCCGCTTTGCGGGGACCGCGGCGGTCGCGGCCTGCGCCTGGGCGCCCGCTTCCGGCGCGGGCTTTCCCTTCAGCGAGAAGAGGGCGTCGACGAATGCGGCGGCACTGGCCATGGCTTACGCTCTCGACTCGTGCATCCATTGCCGGATGATGGCGACCGTTTCGTGCGGGTTGCGATCGGCAAGCTCGCCGACTTTTTGGATCGACTGCTGCTGCACTTCGCCCTGGATTTGGGCGACCTCGATCAGGCGGGCGGCCGGGTTGTCCGCTTTTGGCTTCGCCGCCGGCAATGTCCCTACGGCGGGTGCTTGCTGCTCGGGCGCGGGGGCAGCGATCACGCGCACGGACTCGTCGGGGGTGACGATGCGACGAATGAGCGGCCGCACGACAAAGAGGATCACGAGGCCCGACAGCACGAGAACGACGAGCATCTGCACGCCCTGGAAAATATCGTCGGTGGTGAAGCGCAGCATGCTGAACAGGCCGCCTTCCTCGGCGACCGCGGGAACGGCCGGCGCGTCGGCGAAGCGGAGATTCACGACCTCGACCTGGTCGCCGCGCTTCTGGTCGTATCCGATCGCCGAGCGAACGAGCGCGGTGATGCGGTCAATTTCTTCCTTCGAGCGCGGCTGGTAACTCGCCTCGGCGCCGCCCGCGCGTGTGTAGTTTCCGTCGACGAGCACGGCGATCGAGATTCTCTTGACGCGGCCGCCCTCGACGGTTTCGGTGCGGGTGGTGCGGGAAATCTCGTAATTGACGATTTCCTCGCTCTTTTTGCTCTGGTCGCGCGGGCCGGTGGTGATCGGCTGGCCGCCGCGCACATTGCCGCCGGGCACCTCGTTGCCGACCGTGACGCCGTCGTCGCCTGTGCCGCCGGTGAGCGCGCTTTCCTCGCGCGTCTGCGTCGAGCGCACGACCTTGCTTTCGGGATCGAACGTGTCGGAGGTCTGCTGGATGCGGCTGTAATCGATTTCAGCCGAGACCTGCACGCGGGCATGGCCGGGGCCGACGACGCTGTTGACGATTGTTTCGACCTGATCCCTCAGCTTGCGCTCGAAGGCGGCATGGCGATCGTCGAGGCCGGAGGCGACGGCGTTCGCTTCTTCGCCGGAGCCGTCAGCGAGCAACTGTCCCTGCTCGTTCACGATCGAGATGCGCTCGGGCTTCAGCCCCTTCACCGCGGAAGCGGTGAGATGGCGGATGGCGCGGACCTGGCTCGCATCGAGCATTCCGCGCAGCCTGAGCACGATCGCGGCGGAAGGCTCCTGGCTCTCGCGCGCGAACAATTGCCGCTCGGGCACGACGAGGTGCACGCGCGCGCCCGCGACGCGGTCAAGCGAGGAGATGGTGCGCGCGAGTTCGCCTTCGAGCGCGCGCAGGTGATTGATGTTTTGCACGAAGGATGTGGTGCCGAGCGTGTCGGACTTGTCGAAAATCTCGTAGCCGACCGAGCCGCCGCGCGGCAGGCCGGTTTCCGCGAGCCGCATCCGGAGCCGCGTCACTTGCGACTTCGGCACCAGCACCGTGGCGCCGTCGGCGCGCAGCTCGTAGGGAATGCCCTGCGTGTCGAGTTCCTTCGCGATGCGCGAGGAATCATCGAGGGTCAGTTCGGTGAATAGCGGCGCCATCGTCGGCTGCGAGAAGCGCATGATGACGAAAGCGAAAAATCCGATCAGAATCGCGGTGGCTGCGGCCATGGCCGCAAGGCGCGCCGGCCCCAGCGTTTTGACGAACTCGATGAGACCCTTCACGGCGAAATTCTCCTTGACGCGACACCCGCGAGGCGGGGGCGGGACTAGGCAAGAATTTCCCGGTTCATGGTTGCAAAACGGTTAATGCCAAGCCGTTCTTGCGCTTATCCTCGAGGAGCCCGTTCGGCCGGGGACGTGGTGCCGCCGGAGGACTTATCCACAGGCTCCAGGGCGGAGTATTTTTAAGAGGCTCCGCCTAAAAGGCTCACGGTAATTAGAAACCACATCCTAAATATTTGTTATATAACGTATTTGTATTTACAATCTGCAAAAATGCCTATCTCGGTCATGTGACTTATTGCGCTCTAGCCAGCGTAGAATCAAAGATGCGAATGGTTCTAAATTGGACTCCAGCGAAAAAAGCTCGAAAAAGCGCGAAGAAGCATAAGGTCCGCAGTGATGAATTATAGGGGCATTTTCGCCAGCGCGCTCGAACGGCTGCGGGGCGAGCGGCGTTATCGCGTGTTCGCCGAGATCGAACGCGACACAGCGCGCTTTCCGCGCGCCACATGGCGTTCGCCCGCGGGCGCGCGCGAGATCGTGGTGTGGTGCTCGAACGACTATCTCGGCATGGGCCGCCACCCGGCGGTGGTCGAGGCCATGGCCGAAACCGCGCGGCGAACGGGCGCCGGCGCCGGCGGCACGCGCAACATTTCGGGCACGAGCCGGGCGATCGTCGAGCTCGAAGCGGAACTCGCGGATCTCCATGGCAAGGAAGCGGCGCTCGTCTTCGGCTCCGGTTACGTGTCGAACGAGACCGGCATTGCCACCATCGCGAAGCTCTTGCCCGATTGTCTGATTCTTTCGGATGCCGCGAACCACAATTCGATGATTGAAGGCGTCCGCCGCGCGGGCCGCGACAAGGCGATCTTCCGCCATAACGATCCCGATCATCTCGAGGAATTGCTGCGCGCGGCCGCAAGCCGGCCGAAGCTCATCTGCCTCGAAAGCCTATATTCCATGGACGGCGACCTGGCGCCGCTCGCGGCCGTCTGCGACCTCGCGGAACGCTACGGCGCCATGACCTATCTCGACGAGGTGCATGCGGTCGGACTCTACGGCCGTCGCGGCGGCGGCATTGCCGAGCGCGATGGCGTGATGCACCGCATCGACGTGATCGAGGGAACGCTCGCCAAGGCCTTCGGCGTGATCGGCGGCTATCTCGCGGGAACGCACGAGGTGATCGATGCCGTGCGTTCGTTCGCGCCCGGATTCATCTTCACCACGGCGCTGCCGCCGCCCGTTGCCGCCGCGGCGACGGCTTCGATCCGGCACCTGAAGTCATCGCAACGCGAGCGCGATCTTTTGCAGGCGCAGGTGCGCAAGACCAAGGCGGCGCTCACCGGCGCCGGGTTGCCGGTGATGGCATCGGAGACGCACATTATTCCCGTGATGGTCGGCGAGGCGGGGATGTGCAAGGCGGCGAGCGACCTTCTGCTCAACGAGCACGGCATTTACCTGCAGCCGATCAACGAGCCGACGGTGCAGAAGGGCACGGAACGCCTGCGCGTGACGCCGACGCCATTTCACGATGACGAATTGATCGCCGGGCTCGCGGACGCGCTGGTCAAAACCTGGAAAGCGCTGGATTTGCCCTTCGCGGACAAGGCCGAGGCCGCGGAGTAGGGGTACCTGAGCGGGCCGCTCGTGGAATACTTGATACCTCAACCTCTAACTAGTTTTAGGTAGTACCTTTCAGGCTACAACCTCCGCGAAACTCCACAGGGATCATCTCTTCGCTGATTGTATCGCGGCGGGTAGGTTGTACGCTCCTTGCAGGGAAGGCGCTTTTTTTGTGCTCCTGGGGGCATCAAATGAAGAGACTTTTCTTTATCGGCCTTGTTGCGGCTGCCGCCATCTCTGCGCGGCCGGTCGGGGCGCAGCCACCTGCAACTTATAATTGGACCGGTTGGTACGTGGGCGTCGAAGGCGGCGGCGGCTGGGGAATGGCGGGCGTGCGGGGAATTGCCAATGACGCCCGGTTGAGCGGTGTCGTGGGCGGCCTGCAGGGCGGCGATCGATGGCAAAACGGAAACTGGGTGTACGGCTTCGAAGGCAACTTCGACGCTTCCCATATCCACGGCAGCGTGAACTGGGGCGGCGTTCCCTATTCAGGAACTATCGATTATTTCGGCACGTTCGAGGGCCACGCTGGCTGGCTCCTGACCCCCGCGAGCCTCATCAGCGCGACCGGCGGCTTCGCCTTTGGCGGGGTCAGCGCCAAGCTCGTCGACATCGACACCTTCAAGGCCTCGCACGTGATGAACGGATGGACCGTAGGCGCCGTCTACGAACTCAAGTTCAATCCGAGCACCACCTTCTTCGTCAGCTACAAATATCTTGATCTCGGCGAGAAGACGTTCGTGCTCGATGATCCCGAGCGGGTTCATGTCCGGGCCAATGTCGTGAAGGCGGGCTGGAATTGGCAGTTTTCGACGCGGTGAACGGCGCCGCCGCATCGAGCCTTACTCAAGGCAGGTACCGCTAGAGCGCCTTCGGCGCGAGCGCGCCGCTCTTCGTTTTGCCGACGCCGAGATATTCCTCCAGTACCTTTGGATCGCTCTTCAGCGCCGCGCTCGCGCTTTCGTGCACGATGACGCCGCGTTCGAGAATCGCGGCGCGGTCAGTGACGGACAGGATTTTCTGCGCATTCTGCTCGACGAGAATCGCCGACAATCCTTCCTCACGGATCACGCGCGTGAGTGCGGCGAGCAGTTCCTGCACCAGAATCGGCGCGAGCCCTTCGAGCGGCTCGTCGAGAAGAAGAAGGCGCGGATTGAGCACGAGCGCGCGGCCGATCGCGAGCATCTGCTGCTCGCCGCCTGACAGTTGATTGCCGAGATTGCGACGGCGTTCTTTGAGCCGCGGAAACAGTTCATAAACCCGCGCGACGGTCCAGCGGCCGGGCCGCGCCACGGCGGTCAGGTTTTCCTCGACGGTGAGCGACTTGAAGATGTTGCGCTCCTGCGGCACCCAGCCAATGCCGGCCCGCGCCCGCCGCTCCGGCGACAGCCGCGTGAGATCGCCGCCGCCGAGGCGGATCTCGCCGCGGAAATGGCGTGTCGCGCCGATGATGGAATTCAGGAGCGTGGTCTTGCCCATGCCGTTGCGGCCGAGGAGGGCGAGCGAGCGGCCTTCCTCGAGGGCGAGCGAGATGTCCGTCAGCACCACCGCTTCGCCGTAGCCGGCGGACAGTTTTTCGATTCGCAACACTTCAGGCATCGGCCGCCTCGCCGAGATAGACCGCGCGCACGCGCGGGTCGCGGGCGATCGCCTCGGGCGCGCCTTCGGTCAGGAGCGCGCCGTTGACCAGCACCGAAATGCGGTCGGCGAAACTGAAGACGAGATCCATGTCGTGCTCGATCAGGAGCACGGTCACGTCCTTCGGAAGTGCCGCGACGGTGGCGAGGATCTCGTGCCGCTCCGCCTCGGGCACGCCGGCGGCGGGTTCATCGAGGAGGAGGACGCGCGGGCCGCAGGCGAAGGCCAGCGCGATCTCGAGGAGCCGCTGCTTGCCGTAGGGCAGGATCGCGGTGCGCTCGCTCATCACGTCGGCGAGATGGAAGCGTTCGATCAGCTCGATCGATTCCGCCACCACGCCCTTCTTGCTGCCGGCGAGCCGCCACCAGTCGCGGCCCGAGCCGAGCCGCTCGGAAATGGCAATGCCAAGCGTCTCCAGCGGCGTCAGCTCCGCGAACAGCTGGTTGATCTGGAAGGTGCGCGCAATCCCAAGCCGCACGCGCTCATGCGGCTTCAGGTCCGTGATGTCACGGCCCGCGAGCCGAATGCGGCCGGCGATGGGCCGCAGCACGCCGGTGAGAAGATTGACGAGCGTGGTCTTGCCGGCGCCGTTCGGGCCGATCAGCGCGTGACGCGCGCCCGTTTCGACCCGCAACGAAACGTCGTTCGCGGCAACGATGCCGCCGAAGCGCTTGTCGAGATGCTCGGTTTCGAGCGCGATTGACATCGGGCGCCCGCGCTAGGTCGCCGTCTTGCGCGGAAAGAGGAGCGAGAACTCCTTGCGGATCACGCCGCGCAACTGGTCGAAGCGATCGCGCCCCACGACCACGATCACCACGAGCACGAGGCCGATCCAGAATTGCCAATATTGCGGCGTGACCGCCGCGAGCCAGTCCTGCATCAGCTTGAAGATCAAGGCGCCGATGATGCCGCCATAGAGATAGCCGGTGCCGCCGAGGATCAGCATCAGGAGCACGTCGGCCGAACGCTCGAACGAAAACATGTCGAGCGAAGCGAATTGCGTCGTCTGCGTGAGCAGCGCGCCGGCAACGCCGGCGTAACCGGCGGCGAGGGTGTAGACCGCAACGAGCCGGCCGTTCACGGAAACGCCGATGGCGGAAGCGCGCAGCGAATTGCCCTTCACCGCGCGCAGTGAAAGCCCGAAGGGGGAATTGACGATGCGGCGCGCCAGCAAAAAGAGCACGAACAGCACCGCGAGGCTGTAAACATAGGCGGTGTGGCCGAAAATATCGAAGCGAAAGCGTCCGAATAGGGGGGCGATCGTAATGCCCTGCAGGCCGTCGGCGCCGCCGGTTAGCCCGTCATAGCGGTTGGCCAACTCGCGCAAGACGAGCGCGACGCCAAGCGTCACCATGATGCGGGTGAGATCCGAGCCGCGCAGCACGAGGAAGCTCGTCACCAAGCCGAGCGCGGCGGCGGCGAAGCCCGCGAGCGCGAGCGCGAGCGCGGGTTCGGTGACGAGCTGATGTTTTGCGAGCAAGCCCGCGCAATAAGCGCCGAAGCCGAAGAAGGCGGCCTGGCCGAGCGAGATGATCCCGGCATAGCCGAGAATGAGATCGAGCGAGAGCGCGAACAGGCCGAGGATCGCGATCTCGGTGAGGATCAGATGGCGGCCGGGAAATAGAAAAATCGTCGCGAAAGCGGCGAGCCAGAAGACGATTTCGGCGGGCCGCCAGCGCGCGCGGTGCATCACGAGGCGCGCGACCGCGGGCTCGGCGAGACGGGTGGACGTCATGCTGCCTGCCCCGCGTTCATTTCGCGCTCCCGCGCGCGAACAGTCCCTGCGGACGCCAGATCAGCACGACAATCATGACGGTGTAGATCGCAAAGGCGCCGAGCTTCGGCACGTAATATTTGCCGGCGACATCGGCGATGCCGAGGAGGATCGAGGCGAAGAACGGCCCGGTAATGCTCGACGTGCCGCCGACGGTCACCACGATCAAAAAATAGATCATGAACTTCAGCGGGAAGTAGGGATCGAGCCCAAGGATTTCGACGCCGAGCGCGCCGCCGAGCCCGGCAAGCCCCGAGCCCACCGCGAAGGTCGTGGCGAAGACGCCGTTGACGTTGATGCCAAGCCCGCGCGCAACCCGCGCGTCGTCGACGGAAGCGCGCAACCGGCTGCCGAAGCGGGTATAGCTCAGCGCAAATTGCAGCGCCGCGGTGAGCGCGCCGCAGATCACGATGATCAGGAGCCGATACTTGCCGATGCCGACGCCGAAGACGTTGAACTGGCCTTTCAGATAGTCCGGCACATCGATGAACACTTGCGAGGAGCCCATGATGTAATCGACCGCCGCCACCGCCATGAACACCAGCCCGATCGAGAACAGCACCTGGTCGAGATGGCTCTTGCGGTAGACACGAATGTAGAGCGTGCGCTCGAGGATCAATCCGAGGAGCGCCGAGGCAAGGAAGGCGACCGGCAGCCCGAGCAGGAACGGCACGCCGAGCCGGTTGACCGCGATGAAGGCGGCGTAGCCGCCGGCCATGGCGAAGGCGCCGTGGGCGAGATTGACGAAATTCATTAGCCCTAGCGTGACCGTGAGCCCGCAGGCGAGCACGAACAGGAGCATGCCGTAGGCGATGCCGTCGAACAGGATGGTGAGCATGACCGATGTTCGCCGACGAAAGGCCGCGCGACAAGCGGCGCACGGCGATGACCAAGCCGCGCGCCGTGCGGTGGCGGTTTATTTCTTGGCGGCCCTGATCGGGTCTTTCACCGCCTCGAAGGTCGCGAATTCGACGTTATAGAGTTCGCCGTTCACCTTCTCGACCTTGCGGACGTAGATGTTCTGGATGATGTCGCGCGTGTCGGGATCGATCGAGATCGGCCCGCGCGGGCTTTCCCACTTCATCCCCTTCATCGCTGCGATCAGGGCGTCGCCGTCGGTCTTGCCGCCGGTCTTCTTCAGCGCCTCGTAGATGAGGTTGATGCCGTCATAGCCGCCGACGGCCATGAATCCCGGCCGCTGGCCGTTCATCAGCTTCTTGTAGGCGGCGACGAAGTCCTTGTTCATGGCGGAAGGATGCGCCGCCGAATAGAAGTGCGCGGTGACGGCGCCAAGCACGGCGTCGCCCATGTTGTTGAGGAGATCGTCGTCGGTGACGTCGCCGGGGCCGATCAGCTTGATGCCGGCCTTGTCGAGCCCGCGCTCGGCGTATTGCTTGGCGAACGTGCCGCCTTGGCCCGCGGGCACGAATACGAAGAGCGCATCGGGCTTGGCGTCGGCCGCGCGTTGCAGCACCGGCGAGAAGTCGGGCGAAGCAAGCGGCACCTTCAATTCGTCGATGACCTGGCCGCCGGCGGCGGTGAAGCGCTCCTTGAAGGAGCTTTGCGCGTCGGCGCCGGGCGCGTAGTCGGACACAAGCGTCACGACTTTCTTGATGCCGTTCTTCGCGGCCCAATCGGCGATGATGACGGAGGACTGCGCGAGCGTGAAGCTCGTGCGGGCGATATAGGGCGAGCGCTCGGTGATGATCGAGGTGCCGGCCGCCATCACGATCTCCGGCACTTTTGCTTCGGTCGCGAGCGGCGCCGCGGCGAGCGCCGAGGGCGTAATGCCGAAGCCGGCGATGAAGTTCACATGATCGTTGACGATCAGCTCTTGCGCGAGGCGCTTGGTGTTGTCCGGAACGGTGCCGTCGTCCTTGAGGATGACCTCGATTTTCTTGCCGGCGACGGTGTCGCCATGCTGCTGCATATAAAGACGCACGGCGGCATCGATCTGCTTGCCGGTCGAGGACTGTCCCCCGGTCATCGGCAGGATGAGGCCGATCTTCACGGTATCCTGGGCCGCGGCGGCGCCTGCGAATGCGATCGTGGCAACGCCCACAAGGCCGGCGAGAATCCGTTTCATCATCGCAATGTCCTCCCGTTATGTTCTTGATCTTGCTTGCAGTAAGGCGCTTCCCCTGTCGCGCGCTTCCGCTCGCAAAGGGGTAGCGCGGAACCGCCGAAGAGAAAAGTCTTTAGGGCTCAAGGCACTTGCCTATAATCGGGAAAATGGAGGACCGCAGCGGCGGCGGCCCACTCTTCGCGGCGCGGTATGAGGCCATTTTCAGCGGTCTTTGTTGCGCCGTAATGGCCCACACCATTACGGCCTATGGCCATCGGGGATTCACAAATGATGCGGCGGCTCCAACTTTCATTCCTGACAATTGCGGCGCTTGTTGCCGTCGCACTGACCGCGGGTCCGGCTTTTGCCGTGAGTTGCCGCACCGATGCGAGCTTCGAACGCTGGCTCGCCGATTTCAAACGCGAGGCGGCGGCTTCCGGTATCTCGCAGCGAACACTCGCGATGGCTTCGCCCGACATGGTCTACGACCAGCGCATCGTCAATATCGACCGCGGCCAGCGCGTCTTCACGCAGACCTTCATCGAGTTTTCCGGCCGCATGGTCGCCGGCTATCGTATCCAGAAAGGCGGGCAACTGATCCAGCAATACGGCCCGGTGTTTGCGCGCGCCAAGGAACAATTCGGCGTGCCGGCGGCGGTGATCACCGCGTTTTGGGGACTTGAAAGCGACTTCGGCGGCAATTCCGGCAAGGAGAAAACGCTGCCCGCCATCACGTCGCTCGCCTATGACTGCCGGCGCGCCGAGATGTTCCGCGGCAACCTCCTGTCGGCGCTGCAATTGATCGAGCGCGGCGATCTCAGGCCCGAGGAAATGATCGGCTCGTGGGCGGGCGAGATCGGCCAGACCCAGATGATGGCGACCGAGTACAACAAGTTCGCGGTCGACTATGACGGCGACGGCCACCGTAACCTGATTAGAAGCGTCCCCGACGTCATCGGTTCGACCGCGAACTATCTGCAGAACCTCGGCTGGCAGCGCGAGCAGCCATGGCTCACGGAAGTGCGCGTGCCCGCCACCATGCCGTGGGACCAGGCGGACCTCACGATCCAGCATCCGCGTTCGCAATGGGCGGCGTGGGGCGTCACCCTTCCCGACGGCCGTCCGCTCTCGGCGGACGGCATGCGCGCCTCGCTCGTGCTGCCGATGGGAAGGTTGGGGCCGGCGTTTCTCGCCTACGACAATTTCCAAGTTTATCTAAAGTGGAATCAGTCGCTCGTATATTCGCTCACCGCCGCCTATTACGCCACGCGGCTCGCGGGGGCGGCGCCGATGCACAAGGGCAACGGCGTGCCGGCGGCGCTTACTTTCGAGCAGGTGAAGGAATTGCAGCAATTGCTCAAGCGTTACGGCTACACCGGCGACGTCGACGGCAAGCTTGGGATTTCGACACGCACGGCGGTCAAGGCAGCGCAGATGCGGCTCGGCTTTCCAGCTGATTCGTGGCCGACGCCGGAATTGCTTGCGCGGCTGCACGGGGCCTGAGCATTTGCCTTGGAAAAGGCTTTGTTGCCGGGAACCTAGGGAGCGCGGGGGCGTTATCGGCAAGCTGTAGCGACCCGAAAGTGAGCCCGCTCAATGGATCCCGATAATCCTTCGCTCAGGTACCCTAAACCAAAGGGTAATACGGTTCTCAACGTTGCCCTGACGTTTTGCTTTGGCGGCCTGTTCCTGCTGCTCGCCATGATCGCCTCTGTCGCGCTGATCATCTTGGCCGGCGATCGGATACTCATTTCCAATTTTACCTATCTCTTCGCCGTGCTCATTTATCTCGGATTGATCGTCGGCGGCCTGATTGCGACCGGCCTCAATCAGAGGCTGCCGCGCTGGACGAGCCCATGGCAGGCGTCAACGGCAACGCCGCAACCGATGCGGCCCGTCGCGAGCCTGTTGCGCGCGGCACCCGCCCATGTATTCGTCGCGCGCTCGCCGAATTCAGCGTGGTTCGAGCGGAATCGCTACTACCGCTGAGCTGAAGCCTTTTCGCTCGCACGGATTTCCATAAAATTTCGCACGGATTTCCATAAAATTGCGGCTTCACGGCCTGTCGTCGGCGATGCGGTAGCCGATGCCGGGCTCGGTGATCACCACGGTCGGATCCTCGGGGTCGGGCTCGATCTTCTGCCGCAGCTGGCCGATGTAGACGCGGAGATACTGCGTGTCTTCGGTATGCGCGGGCCCCCACACGGCGGTGAGGATTTGCTTGTGGGTGACGACCTTGCCCGCATGGCGCGCGAGAAAAGACAGCAGCTCGAATTCCTTCGGCGTCAGCCTGACCTCTTCTTTTCCGCGCATGATGCGGTGGCGCGCAATATCGATTTCGAAATCGCCCACCCGCAGATTCGGCGTCTCATCGTGGCTTTGCATGCGGTGGCGCAACGCCGCGCGCAGCCGCGCCATCAATTCACCGACGCCGAACGGCTTATTGACGAAATCGTCGGCGCCGAGATCGAGCGCCTCGATCTTCTCGGTTTCGCGGTCGCGCGCGGACAGCACGACGATCGGCACGTCCGACCATTCGCGCGCACGCCGGATCACTTCCTTGCCGTCGCCGTCGGGGAGACCAAGGTCGAGCACGACGATATCGGGCGCGTCGGCGGCGATGCGCCGCATTCCTTCCGCCGCTGTGCCCGCGGTGACGAACTCGTAGCCATTGGCCTCGAGTGCGGGCTTGAGAAAGCGGAGGATCGCCGCCTCGTCGTCGATCACGAGCACGCGTGTCTTGCCGCTCATGATGTTTCCTTTGCCGGCGCTTCCTCGCAAGGGAATGTCATGGTGATGCGTGTGCCGCGACCGCTGGCGACGGGGCTTTCGGCGGATATCGTTCCGCCGTGCGCTTCCATGATGCCCTTGGCGATGGCGAGCCCGAGCCCGGTTCCCTGTCCGCCGTCGGCGCTCATCGGCGCCGGCGCGCGGAAAAATTTCTCGAACACCTGTTGCAGGAGACCGGGCGCAATACCCGGCCCGTCGTCGGTGACGCGTATCACGACGTGCGCGTCCGAAACTTCTGCGTCGACGACGACGCGGGTATCGTTCGGCGTGTGGGCGATGGCATTGCCAATCACGTTGCCAAGCGTCTGCTCGACGAGCGTGGCATCGGCCTTCACGAGCGGCAGGTCAGCGGAGATGTTCAACGTGATCGATTGGCTCGCGCCGCGCCGGCGCACCGTGCCCGCGACGCGCTGGATGATTTCGCGCAGATCCACCCAGTCGCGCCGCAATTCAAGCGCACCGGCGTCGATGCGGGTGATGGCGAGAAGATTGCGAACCATGCTGTCGAGGTCCTCGGCCTCGTGCTTGATCTCGGAAAGGAGGCCCGTGCGCGCGGTTCGGTCGAGCTTGTCGCCGTAATCGATGAGGCTCGTGGCGGAGCCCAGAATCGAGGAGAGCGGCGTGCGAAAATCGTGCGAGATCGACGCGAGCAGGGTGTTCCGCACCTTCTCGGTTTCGGCGGCCGTGCGCGCCTGCACCATTTCCTTGGCGAGCATGGCGCGCTCGAGCGAAGCCGCGGTTTGTTCGGCGAGGGTGTCGAGGAGCGCGCGCGCCTCCGAATCGAGCGGCGTGCCCTGCGCGTTCTTGCCGATGCCGACGACGCCGACGACGCCGCGCGGCGTTCTGAGCGGCAAAAAGTACCAGGGGATGATCGGCAGCGTGCTGGTGTCGGCGCCCGCCGGTTCGTTGCGCGAGAACGCCCAGCGCGCGGCACTCATGCTCGCGGTGTCGAGCGCATCCTCGGGCGGCCAAGCGGCGCGCAGGCCGAGCTCCTCACCCTTGGCGAGCAGAATCACCGTCGGCCGCTCAAGGCTCGTGTGAATTTCGCCGGCCGCGCCCTCGGCAATGTCGTCGACGGTGGCGAGACTCGAAAGCTTGCGGGTGAACTCATAGAGCCGCCGTGTCGCGCGCGTGCGGTCGGCGGCGACACGAGCCTGGTCGCGCACACGGCCGGCGAGTGCCGAAGTGGTGACGGCGACCGCGAGAAAAATGATGAGCGCGAGCAGCTCATGGGGCTCGGCGACGGTGAAGGTGTAGATCGGTTCGATGAAGAAGAAATTGTAAGCGAGGAAGGAAAGCACCGAGGCATAGATCGCGGGCCAGATGCCGAAGCTAACGGCCGGAAACAAGACCGCCATCAGGAAGATCATCGAGAGATTCGGAAACGGCATCAGCGCCGTGAGCAACTTGCCGGTCAGCACGGCGGCGGCGACCGCAAGCGTCGACCACACGAATGGCCAGGGGCGCAAATCCGCGGGCCAGGTGATAGGCGGCCGCAGAAGGGAGTCGGCCTTTTCCTCGCGGCCGGTGACGAGGTGCACGGCGATGTCGTCGGCGCGGCGGACGAGTTCGTGCGGCAGCGAGCGGCGGAACAATTCGGCGAAGATGTTGCCGCGCGAGCGGCCGACGACGATTTGCGTGACGTTCTCGAAGCGCGCAAAGCGCAGCAATTCGGCGGGGATGTCGTTGCCGATCAGCGTCTTCGTTTCGCCACCCAGCGATTCCGCGAGCTTGAAAGCCTCGTCGACCCGCCGGCGCGCCGCCTCGTTGAGGCGGCTTCCGGGCCGTTCGACGGTGACGGCAATCCACGGCGCGTCCATCAAATCGGCGAGGCGCTTTGCCGCGCGCACGATGGTGGGCGAGATCGGATCGGGCCCGACACAAGCGAGGATGCGCTCGCCCGCCGCCCACGGGCCTTCGATGGCCTGCGCCTGCATGCGCTCGATGAGATCGGTGTCGATGCGCTCGGCCGCGCGGCGGAGCGCAAGCTCGCGCAGCGCCGTGAGGTTCTGCGGCTTGAAGAAGCTTTCCACCGCGCGCGCGGCGGTATCCTGCACATAAACCTTGCCCTCGGCGAGGCGCTTCAGAAGCTCGTCGGGCGGAAAGTCGACGAGCACGATGTCGTCCGCCTCCTCGAACACCCGGTCGGGCACGGTTTCGCGCACGCGCACGCTCGTGATCTTCTGCACGACGTCGTTGAGGCTCTCTAAGTGCTGGACGTTGAGCGTGGTCCATACATCGATGCCGGCGGCGAGCAATTCGTCGATGTCCTGCCAGCGCTTCGGGTGGCGGCTGCCGGGCACGTTGGTGTGGGCGTATTCGTCGACCAGGAGCAGGCTCGGATGGCGCGCGAGCGCGGCGTCGAGGTCGAACTCCTTCATCATCTGGTTGCGGTAGAGGATGGGCTTGCGCGGGATCATTTCGAAGCCTTCGACCAGCGCCTCGGTCTCGCGGCGGCCGTGGGTCTCGACGAGGCCGATGACCACGTCGCGGCCCTCGGCCTTGGCGCTCCGCGCGGTCGTCAGCATGGCGTAGGTCTTGCCGACGCCGGGGGCGGCGCCGAGGAAAATCTTCAAATGCCCGCGCGCTTCTTTCTTCGCGAGCGCGAGCAAGGCATCGGGGGAAGCGCGGCGCTGGGCTTGTTCGGCGGGCATTCGATCCTCGCCCGCCTATTTTAGGGCTTCAGCGCATCGAGGGCGAGGTTGAGCGAAAGTACGTTAACGCGCGGCTCGCCGAGGAGGCCGAAGGTACGGCCGCTGATCTTTTCCTGCACCAGCGCCCGCAGCTTGTCTTCCGGCAGGCCGCGGGCTTTCGCCACGCGCGGCACCTGGAAGAGGGCGGCCTCCGGCGAAATGTCGGGGTCGAGGCCGCTGGCGGAGGTGGTCACGAGATCGATCGGGACCGCCGCGCCCGGGTTTTCCTGCTTCAATTTGTCCACGTCCCCAGCTACCCGGTCGATCAGCGCCTTATTGGTCGGTCCGAGATTCGAGCCGCCCGAGTTCTGGGCGTTGTAGGGCGCGTCGAGATTTTTGGTGGGATCCTTCGGATCGGGCGTCGTGGTCGCCGACGGGCGGCCATGGAAATAATTGTCGCCGGCGAAGACCTGGCCGATCAGCGCCGAGCCGACGACCTTGCCATCGCGCTCGATCATGCTGCCTTGCGCCTGGTAGGGAAAAATCACGCCGGCAATGCCAGTAATCGCCAGCGGATAGGCAAGGCCCGTGATCAGCGTGAGCGCCACGATGAAAACGAGGGCGGGGCGGATTTCTTTCAGCATCGGATGCCTCCTCGGGCCTTTTCTCAGACAAGATGCAAGGCGTTGACCAGAAGATCGATCGCCTTGATGCCGACGAACGGAATGATGATGCCGCCGAGGCCGTAGATCAGGAGATTGCGGCGGAGAATCGCGGCGGCGCCGACGGGGCGGTACTTCACGCCCTTCAGCGCGAGCGGAATGAGGGCGATGATGATCAAAGCATTAAAGATGATCGCCGAAAGAATCGCGCTTTGCGGGCTCGCGAGCTTCATGATGTTGAGCGCCTGCAACTGCGGATAGATGACTACGAACATCGCCGGGATGATGGCGAAGTATTTCGCGACGTCATTGGCGATGGAGAAGGTGGTGAGGGAGCCGCGCGTCATCAGGAGCTGCTTGCCGATCTCGACCACTTCCAGAAGCTTGGTCGGATTGGAATCGAGATCGACCATGTTGCCGGCCTCGCGCGCGGCCTGCGTGCCCGACTGCATGCAGACACCGACATCGGCCTGGGCCAGCGCCGGCGCGTCGTTGGTGCCGTCGCCGCACATGGCGATCAGGCGGCCCTTCGATTGCTCGTCACGGATGTAGCGGAGCTTGTCCTCGGGCGTGGCTTCGGCGATGAAATCGTCGACGCCTGCTTCCGAGGCAATCGCCGCCGCGGTGACCGGATTGTCGCCGGTGATCATCACCGTGCGGATGCCCATCTGGCGGAGTTCGGCGAAGCGGTCCTTGATGTCGGGCTTCACCACGTCTTTCAGATGAATGACGCCGAGAATGCGGGCGCCGTCGACGAGGCCGAGCGGCGTGCCGCCGGAGCGCGCGATCTGCTCGACCGCGGCGCTGAAGGCGGTGGGCTCGGTCACGCTCGCGGATTTGGCGCGGGCGAATTTGAGCACGGCATCGACCGCGCCCTTGCGGAGCTGACGGTCGCCGATATCGACGCCGGAGAGGCGCGTCGTCGCCGAGAACTCGATGAACTTCGCGTCCTTCGGCGCAACGCCCAATCGCACGCCGTACTTCTCTTCCATCAGCGTGACGATGGAGCGGCCCTCGGCGGTCTCGTCGGCGCTGCTCGCGAGCAAGGCGGCTTCGGCGGCTTCTTTTTCGGAAACGCCCGGCACCACGATCAATTCGGTCGCGAGCCGGTTGCCGAAGGTGACGGTGCCGGTCTTGTCGATGAGCAGCGTGTCGACGTCGCCGGCGGCTTCCACCGCGCGGCCGGACATCGCCAACACGTTAAAGCGCACGAGCCGGTCCATGCCAGCAATGCCGATCGCCGAAAGCAACGCGCCGATCGTGGTGGGGATCAGCGTGACGAAGAGCGCGACGAGGACGATCACCGAAATCGCGCCGCCGGCATAGGCGGCGTAGCTCGGAATGGTGACGGTCGCGAATACGAAAATGATCGTGAGGCCGACGAGCAGAATGTTGAGCGCGATCTCGTTCGGCGTCTTCTGCCGCTCGGCGCCTTCGACGAGCGCGATCATGCGGTCGAGGAACGACGAGCCGGGCGAAGACGTAATGCGGACCACGATCCAGTCCGAAATCACGGTGGTGCCGCCGGTCACCGCCGAGCGGTCGCCGCCGGATTCGCGGATGACGGGTGCGGATTCGCCGGTGATCGCCGCCTCGTTCACCGAGGCGATGCCTTCGATCACGTCGCCGTCGCCGGGCACGATGTCGTTCGCTTCGACGAGCACCACGTCGCCGGCGCGCAGATCCAGCGCCGAGACCTTCTTGAATTCCTTGCGGTTGGCCGGGTTCTTCAGGAGCTTCGCGACCGTCTCGGTGCGCGTTTTGCGCAAGGTGTCGGCCTGGGCGCGGCCGCGGCCTTCGGCGACGGCCTCGGCGAAATTCGCGAACAGCACCGTGAACCAGAGCCAGATGACGATCTGGAAGCTGAAGGCGAGGTCGTGGCTGCCGCCCAGAATATCGCGGACGAGCAGGACCGTCGTCAGCGCCGTGACCACTTCGAGCACGAAGATCACCGGATTGGCGGCAAGCGTCAGCGGGTTGAGCTTGACGAAGGACTGGAGAAGCGCCGGGGCGATGATCTTCGGGTCGAGGAGCGTCGACGACGGCATGCGTTTGCGCAATTTCGAGGTTTCCATCGGACGACTCCGGGTTAATTCGAGGAGAACGAGGTGCCGGCAAGCATCGCGAGGTGCTCGACGATCGGACCGAGCGCGAGCGCCGGGAAGAAGGTGAGGCCGCCGACGATCAGGATCACGCCGACGACGAGGCCGACGAAGAGCGAGCCGTGAGTCGGGAAGGTGCCGGCGGAGGCGGGGACCGACTTCTTCTCGGCGAGCGAGCCCGCGATCGCCATCGCCGGAATGATCATCCAGAAGCGGCCGATAAGCATCGCGACGGCGCCGGTGACGTTGTAGAAGAACGTGTTGGCGGACAGGCCGGCGAAGGCCGAGCCGTTGTTCCCCGTTTGCGAGGTGTAAGCATAGAGCACCTCGGTGAAGCCGTGCGGCCCGGGGTTGTTCATCGCGGCGACGGCGGGCGGATAGACGACGCCAACCGCGGTCCAGCCGAGATACATCAACGGCAGCACGAGGATCGCGAGCATCGCCATCTTCACTTCTTTCGCTTCGATCTTCTTGCCGACATATTCCGGCGTGCGGCCGACCATGAGGCCGGCGACGAAGATCGAGATGATGACGAAGAGCAGCATGCCGTACATGCCGGCGCCGACGCCGCCGACGATGATCTCGCCGAGCTGGATGTTGATCAACGGGATCATGCCGCCAAGCGCGGTGAAGGAATCGTGCATGGCGTTGACGGCGCCGCAGGAAGCGTCGGTGGTGATGACGGCGAAGAGCGCCGAGGCTGGAATGCCGAAGCGGACCTCCTTGCCTTCCATGTTGCCGCCGCTGAGCCCGAGCGCGGTGAAGGCGTCGTTGCCGTGCGCCTCCGCCCAGTAGCAGACGATCACGCCAGCGAGGAACAGCACGCCCATCACCGCGAGGATCGCCCAGCCCTGGCACTCGTTGCCGACCATGCGGCCGAAGACGTTGGTGAGCGCCGCGCCAATCGCGAAGATCGAGATGATCTGGATGAAGTTCGACAGCGCCGTCGGGTTCTCGAACGGATGCGCGGCATTGGCGTTGAAGAAGCCGCCGCCATTGGTGCCGAGCATCTTGATCGCGACCTGCGAGGCGACGGGACCGACCGCAATGGTTTGCTTCGCGCCTTCCAGCGTCGTCGCATCAACGTAGGCGCCGAGCGTTTGCGGCATGCCCTGCCACACCAGGAACAGCGCATAGGGAACGCAGACCGGGATGAGGATATAGAGCGTGCAGCGGGTGATATCGGTCCAAAAATTGCCGACCGTCTTCACCGAGTGGCGGGCGAAGCCGCGGATCAGAACCATCGCGAGCACGATGCCGGTCGCCGCCGAGAGGAAGTTCTGATGGGTGAGGCCGAGCATCTGCACGAGATAGGACATCGTGCTTTCGCCGCCGTAGTTCTGCCAGTTGGTGTTGGTGATGAAGCTCACGGCGGTGTTGAACGACAGATCCTCGGCCACCGCCGATTGCTCGGCGGGGTTGAACGGCAACAGCGCCTGCGCGCGCATCAGCACGTAGAGAATGAGAAAACCGCCAATATGGAAGAGGAGCATCGCGACCGTGTAGGTCGTCCAGTGCTGCTCGCTTTTCTCGTCGACCCCGCCAATTCTGTAGAGGGCCACTTCGATAGGGCGCAGGACCGGCGTGAGAAACGTGCGCTCGCCGGCGAAGACGCGGGTCATGTAGCCGCCGAACGGCTTCACCGACGCGAGAACGATCGCGGAATAAAGCAGGATTTGAACCCAGCCGATGACGGTCATTGTGTGTCTCTTCTGTTGACGCGTGAACTTTTCCGGAAACCGGTTCCCACTTTTCGGGATCACGCGCCCTAGAATTTCTCGGGCCGGAGCAGCGCGTAGGTGAGATAGGTGAGCAAGGCTGCGGTCACGAGGCCGGCGAGCGAATAATCGAGGATCATGGCGCCGCCCTCACAGCCGGTCGCAAGCGTAGGTGTAGCCGATCGACACGATGAAGAAGGCGATGCCGGCGGCGATCAGAATGAAGTCCCACATGGCGCGCTCCCGTGAATGGGAAGCGCGTGATTTGGGCTTCAACGCATCAAGTTTCGATAGGGAAAAGGGGCGGCGGGTATAAAGGGAAAATAAAGCGCGGAGCGGCGAGCGCGCCGGACATATGAAAAGAACCGGAGACGTTTGTCTCCGGCCCTTAGTTCAAGGCGACTGACTTCGCTCAGCTCTAATGCGCCGTGTTGCCGTTCCCGCCTTCGCGGTTGGCATAGTGATGATACCGCGGGTGGCGCAGACCCATGGCGGTCGCGATGCGCGGGCCATTGGTGTAACCGATGACGCCGCCGGCCACCGCGCCTACGGGGCCGCCGACCACTGCGCCGGCGAGCGCGCCGAAGGCGCCATCGGTGAGGCGTTCCTGGGCTCCCGCGGCCGTCGGAGCGAGGGCAGCGCCGACGAAAATGGCCGCGGCTGCCATTGTCGCGAATAATGTTCTCATGACTTTCCTCCATCGCGTGAGGGCGAAGAAACAACGCTGGAAGAAATGGAAAGTTCCGCCCGCACAGGCGCGGGGCGGAGGCCTAAACTTTTTGTGAGTTTCTCTTCAGAGAGATTGGTAGCGGAGGACCGCTACCACCGTACCCCCCCTCCATCAGAGCCCGTCTTTTCGTTCCGGTGTGAAACCTCGCGCCGTGCGTCTGCGCGCGCGCAGACGAAAAACGGGACGCACAGAGGGAAGGGAAGACATGGGTCGCGATCATAGGATCGTATGCGTCTGGCGTCACCTCATAGCTTACGCCGCCGGCTCTGTAATCGTGGCAATGCTGTCGGCCTGGACATCGGCGGCGAAAGCCGAGCTCTTTTTACAACCGACTTTAACAAAAGCGTGTCAGCCGGCGGCCCCGAGCGCCATCTATATCCACCGCTGGAACGCGCCGGGCACCTGCACCAACGACTGTTTTCATTGGCGACTAACCTGCGCCAATGGGCGCGTGCAAGAGTGGAGCTCTGCCGTAAATCCGTGGATCACTGACTTCGAATATAAATTATACAGAGACCGTCCCTGGTCGTTCTTCATCCTATTTCCTGTGTTCGGCTACTTCATGTTAGCCGCGCTGGGAGGGATGCGCTCCGTCTCGTTGGTCGTCGACATCGGGTATTTGATTTATATCAGCATCGCAGTGCTGTTCCTCACGGAATCAGTCACCGCTAACCCGTGGCGCACATCGCTCGATATCGAGACAGCCCTCTTTCTCAATCCATATCTTCAAGGTGCTCTTCTCTGCGCGTTTGTGATCTGTAACACGCCTGCAGTCGCGCGCGGCTTCACCGATCTCTTTCTTGAAGAACCCGGTGCCGACGTGATTTCTGTTCCAGCACAGACGGTGGTGCCCCTGCCGCCGCCGACACGGCACGATCCATGGGTCGAGGATGTCGCCCAATTCGTCGAAGCCGATCACGACCCCGACTACTACCAGCGCCTCACCCAACAAGCTCTCGAACTCAAAGGTCAACTCGAAGCCGACGCTGCGAATACGAGAGCGTTCTTCAAACGCGAGCGTGGGCGTCGAAAACTCACTGACGAGCGATAGGAGACGCATATGACCATAAAGCCAAACATTCAGGTGCTACCTCCAGAAGTGACCCGTATGCCGCCGGGGACCCGTTCGTTGCCGGCGCAAGTGAGCTCCATGCCAAGCACGCTGGCAACGCCGGCGACGACCTGGGGAGCGAAACGGCAGACGAACTATGTGCAGCAATTGACGGCGCTCACGAGTGCGCAGGCCGCGTACCTGCGCGCACGCGCTGATTTAGCAAAAGCCTTTGTTGAGAATGTTCGCGCGATCAATGAGGTCTACGAGCTACCGGAAATACTGCACAACGATACCGAAATCCGGCGGCTTGGTCGTGAGCGCGGCTACCTCAATGCAAAAAGGGAAGTGGCGGAGGCAAAATATGGTCTGTGCGCCACCCTCAACGAGGTCGACAAAGTACAGCGGCCACGCCTCAAGAAAGCACTTCGGCACGATGCCGCGGTTAACGCCCTCATGAATGTAAAAGTCGACAAGGAAGCGTTGGGTGAAGACACCAGCCAGCTCGACCATGCCCTAAGCGAGCTACAGCGCGAATAGGATGATGCCGTTCAAGCCGCCGGCGCTCACAAACGCTCGGGAAAAGCTCGACGCGCTATACCCGAACCTCATGTTGCTGCCCACGAAAACGTATGCGCCCGGAGCGATCGTACTCGGACTGACAAACGATGTGCCTGTCACTTTATCGAGCCGACCACGTTTCGAGCACAGTCATATAGTCGGCACAACGGGTTCCGGAAAATCAAACTTACTTGAACATTTGATCCGGCAAGATATCAAAAATGGTGACGGCGTTTGCGTCGTTGACCCGCACGGCAATCATCCGGACAGTTTGTACCGCTCACTCATCACCTGGCTATTCGGTAGGGGATATAACAAAAGTCGCACCATTCATCTCATCGATCCCAATGCGACCTCGCACACGACGGGTTTCAATCCGCTTGCACTGCCTGATGCACAAACCAGCGTCTCTGTTGTTGCCGGCACAGCACTTGAAGCATTCGAGCGCGTATGGGGCGGGGAAGATACCCATAGCAAGCCGACCATCCGTCGAATTCTGAAGGCCACCTTTGCCGCATTGGCTGAGCTTGGGCTTACTCTCTCGGAAGCCATACTGCTTTTCGATCATCGCGACGTGCACGGTGTACGCGCTCTCGCGATTGAGAAACTGACTGATCGATATGCCCGTGCGGTTCTTGGTGATCTCAATCAATTGGCGCAATCCGACCGCACGGGCCTGCGTTTTCGAGATGAAGTAGTCGGCCCCATGAACCGCTTGGCTGAGTTTGTCAGTGCGCCGGCAATTCGGCGCATCATCGGTCAACGGGATAATGTGATTGATCTACAGGCAGCCATGGATGAGGGACACATCGTTCTCGTCAACTTGTCGGGAGGCGACGCGGTCAACGATGCCGACGCGGAGCTACTTGGTCGATTGCTAACGCGCTTTCTCTTTTTCCACGCTAAGCGCCGCAAGTCGAAAAAACCATTTTGGTTTTATCTCGACGAGTGCCAACGTTATCTTTCCGGCGACGTTCCAAACTTGCTTGCGGAAGCCCGGAAATTTTGCGTGGGCGTCACGCTCTCTCACCAATGGCAATCTCAGCTAAGCAAGGATGATGAAGAAATTCTCGCAGCTGTGCACAACGCAACCAATCTCAAAGTGGCTTTCCGCATCAAACATCCGAAGGAAGCCAAGGAAATTGCCGAAGCAATTATCCCGCTCGATTTAGAGATGCCGGTAAAGACTTTAATCAAGCCAACTGTCGTGGGGCATCGTCGCGCCTGGTTCGACAATTGGAGCAAGGCCGAGCACGAAAGCTACAGCCGAAGTGTGTCGCGATCGGTGTCACATTCAGAGTCGGACACGGAAGGCGACAGTCATGCCGATATGGTGGGGGAGAGCGCCGGTTGGAGTGTCTCCAACGCGATTACCGCTAGCCAAACGTCGGCCTATGACGGAGCAAGCTTTGGGCCTTCCCAGACGAGTTTTGGCGCTAGCAGCGCGCAAACAGACGGAAGCTCAGGCGGCCGCAGCACAGCGCGCACGAGAGGGTCAAGCAGGAGCCATTCCGTCGGGACGACATCGGGTGAGACCGTCACAGAAGGCTATTCGCATGGTCATTCGGAAAGTCGCGGCGCTTCCGAAGGATTGGAGCCGATCTTTCAAGACATGCCGAGCGCCGTTCATGGCTACCAAAACATGCTGTATTTCGCGGCGCAGGCCCTTCGGTCATTGGCAGCAGGCGAAGCGTATGCGTCGTTCGTTGACGAAACAGGTATGCACTCGGGGCGGGTACGCGTTCCACGTGTTAAACAAATCTCAGTTGCAAACGAAACGTTCATCAGAATCCGTTCGCTGATCTTTTCCGAAAGCCCTTCGGCAATCAAAACGGAGGAGGCAACAGCGCTTCTACAACAACAGGAGGAGCGGCTTTTGATGCAAGGTTCGCTAGCAATTCAATTGCCAGCCGAACCGGCCAATCCAAAGGATTTTCGTGTGCCGGCGCCGAAGGTTCGGCGATAAAGGCTGCGGTACAATATGGGAATGGACATTGCGACCAACCAGCGAGCTAAACGCTTCGAGCGCCGCACAACACCGCCAGCCTTTCAGCTCACTGATCGCGACCTCGCTCTGTTGTCGCATATCGCGCGGCATCGGTTTCTTTCCTCCGCGCACCTGGCGTCTCTCGATGGTGGAAGCCCCCAGAATGTTTTACGAGCGCTTCGGGTGCTATTCGATCACGAATACCTTGATCGCCCTCGTGAGCAACTGGCTACGATGCCAGTGGAAGGATCGCGACCTTTTGTCTATGGGCTTGGCAAACGCGGCGCGCGAGCGCTCCGCGAGCACGGTCATCGAATTAATACCGACGTGGATTGGACCGAAAAGAACAAGCGCGCCGGAAATAAGTTTATCGAGCACACGCTACAGATTGCCGATTTTATGGTTGGTCTCGAATTGGCATGTCGAATGCACAACGACGTAGGTCTGCTGCGAGAGCGTGAAATAATTCAGGCAGCGCCGGACAATACCAGGAGAGCGCGAGAACCGCTCCGGTGGCGGGTAGAGCGCATTGAGCGGGGAAGGAGAGAAATTACGACGGTAGTCCCTGACGGCCTCTTTGCCCTCACTTTCCCCGATGATACGGCCGCTTATTTTCTTCTTGAGGTAGATCGGGGGACGATCCCGATTAACCGAACCGATGCGGAGGGTACGGCGGCTTGGCGCAAGAATATTCGATACAAACTAGAAACCTATTACGACGGCTGGAAAGCCGGGAGGCATGTTGAACAATTTGGAGTGAAGCAAGTTCGGGTGCTGACAGTAACTAGCTCGGCGAAGCGTGTTGAGAACATGCTTGCTACGGTCGATGAAATTACCGAAGGGCGGGGCTCGAATTTCTTCCTCTTTGCGGATCGCGCGCAACTCGCGACTAGCGACCCTCTCAACGCTGAATGGGTGAGCGGAAAAGGGGAGAGGATGAGGTTGGTTGACTAGTACCCCGGATAGGGGCATCAAAGTCCGCTGATCCCCAATAGCGACCATTCGACGGCTAAGTTAATTTGGCCGCTAAGTGCCACGAGCGGACATAACTATCTCGTCCTTACCGACGAAATTCAAAGGCGCGGTAATCCCAGTTTTGTTCTGTTTGTATTTAAAAATCCAAGGTAATCCGATCGATTTTGATTGGTGCCAAGGCAAACGCGTTCCAATAATTCTTTAGCGCGATTTACAAAAATGCCCGCATATCCTCTTGCATCGGAGTCAGTTTCAGTCCGCAAATTTATGTTCCTTAGTGGCTGGAAAGGTTCACCCTGCTTAGAATAATCCACTGTGACGACAAGTGGGGTTTGGTCTTTGTTATAAGTGACGCGAACCCGATATGAGGTCATAGCTCGGTTTGTATTAGTAAATTCCAACGTACCTCCGCCAGGTATTGGGCATTTCAAGTCGACGAGAAGTTGTTGTTTCTCTTCGGGAGTATCGACTTGGGATAATGCGACGTTGGTCAACATTTCTATTCCCAAGAGAGCTACGCTCAAAATATTCACTAGCCGCATTGCCATGCTTATTAACTCCGCGACAATCGTAGTGAACTTCTACGGCATTCCTAATTTTGCTCTGTTCGCCATTAAGAGTGCAGCGTGATCCGATTTGCTTTGCTCGGAGCCAAGACAAACTTTCACCAACAAGTCGCTCGCTTGCTTTGCAAGATATTCCCCGATGGTCCTCTCGTTGGGGTCGATTTTAGTTCGCAGGTCTATTTGCCTGAGCGGCTGAAATGGCTTTCCCGGGGGAGCAAAATCCAGTGTGACGATAAGTGGGGTTTGGTCATTGGCGAAACTAACTCGCATCCGTTGTGTGGTCCTAACTTGGTTCGCGCTTGTAAGTTCTATAGTCTTGTCACTTCCTGACGGGCATTTTAGAGCGATAGGAAGCAACCTGTCTTCGGGAGCATTGACTTGAGCGAATGTGCCGTTGGTCAACAGGGCCAATCCGACAAAAGCCGCGCTCCAAATATATGCAATTCGCATTGGATACTTCCGCCACCTCCCCACTCAAGAACGGCGATTAAAGTACATCAAATTGAGGCGGATGTCCGCTTTGGGTCATTCGCGGCCGAGCTACCTTGCGCCAAAATCTACCGATATTCGCTATTCCCCCGAAGCGGGCATTGATTGGCAGCTGCGATTCCCTTAGTGGGGCAAAAAAGGCATTTCCTCGGAGCCGGCACAGTTGATCGCGCGACCACGACCAGCGGTGTCAAGGTTGCGCAGCACCAGCAGGGCTTGACCTTGACGCCGGCGCCAGGCGAGGGCGTACGATGACAGTAGGGGAGAGGTCCTCAGCTCACATTCATCACTAATGACCCCGGTTAAAAGCAAATGGCAGCTGACATTGATTCAAAACGAAAAACGCGGAGAATCGCCCAGCACGAGGCCGGCCACTATGTCGTTGCTCGCGTTCTCGGATTCACCGCGTGGGGTCCTCGTCTTAAGCTTATTACTGGCGGAGGTTACATTGGTCAGGCAGAAATTGCCCTTCAAAAAACCCTACAAACTATCGACGAAATTAAATCCTATTTGCGCGGGCGAGCAATTGTGCTCGCAGCGGGCGCTTTAGGTGAGTCGATCGAACTTGGCAGGGTGCATCGAGTGGAGGCAGTCGATATTTTCAGGGGCGCGAGCGCTCAACAAGACTATGCCAAATATCGTGAAATGGTCTATTTAATGCGGAGCGTGGAACACGCTGCTACGGACAACCTAGAGGAGCTTGAAAAGCAACTCAGTGAAATAGATGGAGCGATCTGGGATGAGGCAATGCAATTGGTAAGGGACGAACAAGAGTTGATAGTGGAATTAGCAAAAATGCTCGCCGCAAAGGTGAGTCGGCACGACGAATTTGTGGAGCTAACAATTGCTGAGATTGACGCACTTCCATCTATTCAAAAAAGATTTCCAGTCTGAAATAAAAGTACATCACTAAGAACCTACCACTTCTTAAGTCGCGAAACAGATATTGTGCGACGCTAAAATATGGCTCTGTTGAGCCGTGAAAATGAGTTTCCCTCTCACTTGGTCTTGGGTTTATTTTTGTGTTCTGAAAGCGGATGTTCTTTCTGGTGAATTATTGCACCAGTTTTGCGGTCTCGAAAAATTTCCTCGTACCAATTCTTTGTTCTATCAATAACACGCCTCATCACACTCCACTTGCCCGTCTTCCGGTAATAGTCATCCCCTTCAATCACTTCACGGATTACCTTAGGTCCGCCGTCGCGATGCTTTGCATGTCGTTTTAGATACACTTCAGGCCGTTCCTGAGTATTGATTGCTTTACCGATTTGGCGCGCCCGTGATCCGCATTTGGGACATGGCCGACGGTCTGCCGGCTCGCCATCGGAAAGCGCCATTCCACAATTAGTACAAATACAGTCAGACGCCATCCGGCTTACCTTGGGCGCTTAAGGCCATGAGATATTTCATGCCCCCACATTATCGCGTAAAGAGTCAAATCCACCGCGCCATTTTTCCAGCATGGCATGAAGTTCGTTCATACCTGTTTCCAGGACTTCGACGTTTATCACGCTAATGTTTTTGAGGTGCGGGTTACCCTTTATGTCTTCTGGGTATCTAAAAACCTGTCCTGTCGGATCGATCTGGCAGAATTCAGTAATGATCTTTCCAGCGCTGTCCAGCTCAGCATCTTTGAACATTGAAAGTTTCGATTTTTGTGCCTCCGCAACAAGGATATTCCAGTTTTCAGTCAACAAGTGATTTTTTTTATATTCAGCGGCGGATTTATTGTATTTGCTTAGCTCGGCAATTAAATATTTTACGTACAGCTCAATTCCATGCCGAAAGGAAAAGGCGGCTGGATAGATTAAAATATCAATTGCCCATTCCCCGCTCTTAATAGCATCTACAATTTTCTTCGCTCCTTCGAAGAAACCCTCGCCGTAGTCGCTGAAATCATATGGACCACCGTTATCGCCAACACATGCGTTGAGGTCCGCGTTTGGGCCAGCCCGAAAAAGCTGATTAGACTCAATCTTCGACATGATCCCTCGCATTTCTATTCGTCAAGGACCAACCCCCACAGCTGCTTCAGTGGAAGTTCGGCTTGTATGTTTGCCGGCAAACGCTGATAGTTTTTCTTAATTGCCTCGACGAGCTCACCGGCATCCCAAAGGCGAATCGTAAAATACAAATGGCGAGACTCGCGTAAAACCGAGTCTTTGAAGCCGCCCCAGGAAACGACCAATCCCTGATCCGCACCGAAGCGGGGCATTACACCTTGGAGTTCTCTTACAACTCTAACGTCGGTGGGGTCATCGCTAGACTTAACTTGAACCGCAATTCGAGGCCGATCAAAACCCATAGGACCACTACCGGCCATGATATCTACACCGCCGTCCGCACCTGGTGGCGATAAGAGGACTTGGTAGCCCTCAGCGGTTAGAACACTTGCTACGAGGCGGGAAAACTCATGCCCACGAAACTTACGGCCGATATATTCGATGATCTGATCTGCAGCAAATTGCTCTAGATCAATCGGAGCTTCCTCTCCGTCCGGGGCGTCTGCATCCGCCCCTTCCGTAGATGGCGCAGGGCTAATTCCCCGCGCAAGAGCAGACAATCGCTCCTCAGCGTTGTTGCGCTTTACCCTAAAGACGGTGAGGCTACTTCCAAGTGAATAAAGTAAATCCTGATCAACTTGCGATCGCGGAATGTCAGTTCTGGTCCATTTCACCTTGCGCTGGTGTTTGGCGCCTTCAGGCGCATCCTGAACCCACTTATACGCGCCCGCGATTTGGCCAATTGCAATTGCCGAACGTGATTTCAGCGGTAATGCAATCCAATCATTTACCTGCATTCGTTCCTTAAAGGCCCAGAGTTCGCCAGTCCACATATTCAGCGTGCCGCTGCTTTGATGTGGATGAGCACTCATTACCGTTTGTTGGAGATGATCCTTATCGGATATTTGCGAAAGGTCGCCGACCTCTTCCCAACCAATGGCAACAACGTTTTTCTCTAACGCGTATTCCTCATTGTCGCCGTGCTTTCCGGCTCTGGCCACCCAGAACGTCATCAGCCTACCCCCCGGCTAAGAGAACCCGCGAATTCCATCTAACAATACACGCGTCGCTCGACAGTCGTCTTCGTTATAATCCAAAAGACGTTGTTTGACTGTTGGGTCTTTCTCTCGACACCAGCGATCAAACCATTCAATGGAGGCCGCGCCGGACGGGTGTGTATCGCGCCAGCCGAAGCCCAGATGCTTGGCTAACGTCTTTATCGAATGATCCCGTGTCGGCCATTCAGTCGCTTTCAACACGATGTCGTAATAAAGATCGATCGCCCGTGACGGGTCGTATAGTTTTTCGATCCGTTCGGCTGAACACACGTCTGGGTATTTTGCTTGAAGTTTGCGGTAGTGTGTTCGCTCAAATTTTGAATAGTAATAAATACCCGCATTTTCATGCGAGTTAAAATACTCCATGGCCGATGCAAATGCGCTTTTCTCCGACTCAGCGGTGGGTTCGTCTGCGAAAAAATAGACAAAGCGCTCAGTAATATTATCTTGCGAGCGGCGCTCTACGAAACCGTGCAAGTAGCAGATATCACGCATGGGGTCGTATTCGATGTCAAAAAATAATTCTGTCGGATATTTTGTTAGTTGAATGAGTGCCTTGAGATACGGCTTTGGCGCCGGGTCCTTCAACAAGGCTGCACGTGCTTGGAAAGTTTTAAGACGATCTGGGCCTAATCCAGCGAATATCGTTTTCTTCCCTTTTATGAATCCCTCGGGATTGGACGCAGCAAGTTCAGCGATTGTTGAGATACTGCCTTGCATTGATTCGCGAATTTTCCTTCCGAGGAATGGTATGAGCGTTAGGTCGTCGGACGCCGTGAGTTTGGCAATGCAATACGTATACCAATGACATTCCTTACATACCCCCGCGTACGCGGATTGGGGAACGAATTGGCGCGCAAGAATTGCGCGCGCACCAACTAATGCTTCTTGATATTTGTCCCAAAGCGTACCGGGGGTGCGAGGACCGCGAGCAGCCGTAAAATCGTAAACGACCTCGTCGCCGTGAATGTCCCAAATAAATCCTCGGCGGCCGGCCGAGAGCTTTAAGCGCTCAAGAACATCGGTATATAAAGCGAGCTGAACGGCATAATGTATCTTCGGCTTGCCATCCTCCTCTTCATCGCCGCCCTCTTCTCCCGCTCCCGATTTGATATCACCCGCTACATAACCACCTGTCTCTTTTCTCAAAAGATCAGGCTCTCCCAATAGATCGTCCGCCTGGATGCGGCCGCCATAGATGAGAGCCTCGCCGCGTTTCATTGCTTCAATGGTTTGACGTTCCTTCTCCGCGTCCTGAAGTTTGGACAAGTCGACGAATGGCAATTTTAGATTTGCAATTGTTTCGCGCTCGAACAAACTCCCCCGTTCCCAAAGTAATCGAACGAAGGGATTTATCTCGTCTCGCGCCGACTGATCGCCAAATTTGTCCAGGGCAACACGCTGGGGGCACTGTACGTAGTCGTACAAAATAGATGCAGTGACTTGCATGCCCATCCCCCACTCCACCGCTGGCCATTATTGAACAAATCAGTGGGACAACTCAAAGGCGAGCATATTCTTCTAAATCGGTTACGCCAATAGATAGATTATATTTTCAGCTTTACTTCTACTTTCGAGAGGCGGTCACCAAGTTTGTGACGCGCTTCGATCTCCTCGTCGATGCGGCGATCGAGAGCGTCTATTTTCCCCTCGACAACATCAAATCGTACGTCGACGCGTTTGAAGCCATCGTCTACGCGTTTTTCCAGGACGCTAATGCGATCAGCGAGATGTCCGATGGATTTTCGCACCTCGCCAAAATCGTGCGCAATTGAAAGTGCTATCCGATGAATAAATTGTTCGAGTCGTGCAAAATCCTTTTCGGCCATACCTTCAAATTGTATCACACTCCTCTGCCCTGCTTCTGCGGTGGGTCCGAGAATGACTTCTCAATGACCGCGCGTGACCGCCCAAAATTTCTACGGCTCAGATCAACGACGCGCCCGTGTCTGTTGCGAGGCTGATACAACGCGGGCTCGATAAACGCGACTCGATGTCCACTATCTAAGCGACGAAGCCAGCCTTGATACGGCGGCTGGTCGGCGAGTTCTGGTGCTGGCAATGGATGAAATTCAGGGGCTAAAATTTCTGCATCATTGGCTGAGACACTAAAAACCATAAGCGTTCCGGCATTGCCAAGCACGGCAGCGCGAACGCCAGGCATTAGCTGTTCGGTAAATTGATTTGCGAGCGAAAAGTGGGTTGCGAATTTGCGCGCTTCGGAGAGAAGCGAGGCGAACGCTTCCGTAGAAAAGCTCTGAAACTCGTCGATATGAACGAAGAAGGGCGTGCGCTCATGTGCCGCTAGTTCGCTACGACGCATAGCGACGAGTTGCAGGTGCGAGAGAAGTAGCGAACCTATGAGGTTTGAAGCCTGCTCCCCCACCCCACCTTTGGATAGGTTCGCAATAAAGATACCGCGATTATCCATCGCGTGGGCGAGATCAAATTTCGGCGACACTTGACCCAAAATATTTCGCAATGCCGGCGACGCCGAGAATTGCCCTACTTTATTGAGGATCGGCGCTGACGCTTCGGCCTGGAAGCGTTGGTCGTAGCTCGGAAACTCTTCTTTCCAAAAACGAGCTACGATCGGGTCGGTAATCTTCGGTATGAGTTGATCTCGAAATTTTTTATCTGTGTAAATCCGCCCCAGGTCCATCAGTGTTGGTCGCGGCGAAACGAGGAGCGCAGCGACCCCGTGAAAGAGGAAATGCTCCAACCGCGGCCCCCAACTATCACTCCACAAATGTTTGAACGTCGAGACGATACCGGACGCAGCTAGGGCGTGGCTCTCACGAGGAACGCGCGCGAGCGGGTTAAAGCCGACCGGAAACTCCGTGTCGGCGACATTGAGATAGCAAACCTCGTGAGTGCGACTCGGCGGCAAGGCGTCAATGATCGCTTTGGCAAGATCCCCGTGCGGATCGACAACACACACGCCTTCTCCGGCGTAAATATCGTGCATAGCGAGGTTGAATAAGACCGTGCTCTTTCCTGAGCCCGACTTGCCGACGATGTAGACATGCCGTTCGCGCTCTGCGCGCGAAAACGCGATGCCACTGCCGGTCGCTGTTTTTGCAATGATAGGTGCGTCTGGTTCCATAGCCCGAGGCAGCCCCCGGTGCGAAGCGCTTCGCTCGAGGTGAAGCGCTGGTCTCGTTCATCCTTTGTGGAGAAAGGTCGAGACCCGCCGGGCTACCTGTGGAGGGGTGTTGCCGGCGCGGTACGCAGGAGCTGTCCCAGAGTTCGGAACAAGAACACCCCGCTCACTTGAGTATACCCGGCGACGCACCGGTCTTTACTCTGGTGTGGATAGCTTTGGTGTGGAAAAACTTTTGAGCACTCGCACACGCGAGTACCGAGGAGCGATAGCGACCCAAACAAGAGCACATGAGTGAACTACCCCCAATTTTGTCGGAGCCCCAAAGCAAGGAGCCGCGCCCCAGCGCGGCGACTATGCGACGGGCGTCCGGCTTTGCCGGCCGACCCCGTGGCGCCAAACCCGAAGCGACGAAGCCACCAGGCGAGGAAGCGAAGGGTCGCCAGTTCCGCACTAGCTTTGCTAGCGGAATGGCGACACGGGGTCGGGCGGACAGCCCGACAAAATTGGGGGTATCAAGTGAGCACCTGCAAGGATTAGCGGGTGCGGAGTAAGTCGCCGGGGGTACAAACGGGTATGTACCCCTGTTTGTTGAGAACCGTCGGCCGACTTTCCTTTTTCCCTTTAGTGCAAAGTGGCTCCTCGCGAAGCTCCCAACGAAAATGGCTCTTGTGAGCTGGGCTCCGGTTCAAAGTCGGTGCGCTTCGCGATCTCTTTGCTCACCTGCTCAAGAAATTTCATTCGGGCCTTGTCGCCACGCTCAAAAGCTTTAGCCAATTCGTAGCGGGCCTCTTGGTAGGCAAGCTGCCCGAACGATTCCATGAACTCGTCGGCTTCGGCGAGCACATCGATTCTTTTTCTCAGAAACCAAAACATGATTCTAGTTTCGCTGAATCGAATTCAGCGTTGCGAGAAAAATTTGCGCGGACGATCCGCGCGAAGCGTTGACTCTATCGTTCCTCTTTTGTTCTAGTCAAGACCTATGAACTACGAGCGAGCGAAATGCGTCGCCCCGCCGAGATTGAACGCCTGTATCTCGACTTCGACGGCTTCTTTGCCAGCGTGGAGCAACAGTGCCGCCCGGCGCTACGCGGCAAGCCCGTAGGCGTCGTCCCGTTTGCGGAGGCCACACGCACGTGCGTCATCGCGTGCTCGCGCGAAGCGAAGCTTTTTGGCGTCAAGAACGTCATGGCTATCCCCGAGGCCAAGGAAATTTGCCCGGATATTATTTTAGTTCCACAATCGCCTGACCTGTATCGGCGCGCGCACAATGCTCTCCTTTCCGAAATCGCAACTGTGGTGCCAATCGACGCGGTGAAGTCGATTGACGAAGTGACTTGCCGCGTCACGCAATCGCAACGCGCCGACCCGCTCGCGCTCGGAATCCAAATCAAAGAGCGGATCAAAAAACATATCGGTCCTTACATCACTTGCTCGATCGGCTTCGCGGCCAACCGGCAACTGGCCAAGATGGCTTGTAAGGCCGGGAAGCGAAGTGATGGTACCTACGGCGACGGCAATTGCATTTGGCATCCGAGTGATATGCCCAGCCCACTTCTAAACTTGGCCCTTCAAGATGTGCCAGGCATCGGCGCGCGGATGGAGCTACGGCTCATGCGAGCCGGAATCACTTCGATGGCCAAATTACTGGCCATTGAGCCGAAGCACATGCGGAAGCTTTGGCGGAGCGTGACTGGCGAGCGCCTTTGGTACGCGCTTCAAGGATACGATATTCAAACTCCGCCGAGCGAGCGTGGCATGTACGGTCACGGTCGCGTCCTGCCGCCGGATCATCGTTCGCTAGAGGATGCAAGGAACGCTTCGCGGCTCTTGATCGTGAAGGCCGCGCGCCGGATGCGCCGCGACGGCTGGAACGCTGGCCGCATTTGGCTTCACTTGGAAATGTGGGAGCGCGATGCGTTTCGGAGCGCGTGGCTTCCGGCAGTACGCGATGACAAGATCATTCTTTCGACGCTCGAAGGTCTTTGGACCGAGTTGCGGAATGTTTTGCCGCGACGTTCGCGAGTCTTTTGCGTGAGTGTCACACTCGTTGACATAACGCGGGCGGACGAGCGCCAGCTAGATATGTTGCTCAACGACGATAAGGAGCGCCGTAAAGCGGAGGCCATCACCGACGCAATCGACAAGCTCAATGCAAAATACGGACGAACGCTAGTTAGCTTTGGGTCTTGGATAGCTCCGCCTGGCGGCTACGCGGGCGGCAAAATCTCATACACGCGAATCCCCCGTGCTGAGGATTTTTGGTGATGAACTGGAAAAAGGATTTGAAGCTATCCGATCTTGATTGCGGCACGCGCTTGGAAATTGTGTGTATCAAGTGCGAAAAATCGCGCTACGAAACGAAAGAGCAATTGAGCGAAATGCCCGGCATGAGAAAAGCGTATATCGACGAGATAGAGAAGGCGCTAAGGTGCAAGGATCGTTTTTGTCGCGGCCACGTTCGCGTTTCGTTGATCTACGATGATAAGACCGAGGGATTTGTTGGAGGCATGGCGTAACCGTGAGGCTTCATGGGCGAGAAGAAACGACCAACCGTGTGTATATTTTGTGGTGGCACTCCGCTTACGGAAGAACACGTTTATGGAAAATGGTTGCGTCGCGAAATTCCAAAAAACGAAGTCAATCATAGGCGCCTAAACGCCATCGAACATACCGACCGCTCTGATTTCAAAGTAAAACTCCAAGGCGGAGATGGTCGCGTGTTGAAGATTAAGTGCGCATGCAAAGTATGTAACACAGGCTGGATGCGAGATTTTCAAAACGAGGCAATGCAAGTTGTTAAACCGATGGCTTTGGGAAAGCCGATATTGCTTGACGGGCGAAAGCAACTGATTATCGCAAATTGGGCAACGATGGTGACGATGACGAGTGAATTTATTGACCCGGCAACCGTTTCAATTTCCCAAGACGAACGAACATTTTTCCACAAAAATAAATTTCCACCCGACAATTTTAGAATTTGGATTGGACGATTACCTATGGGATTGTGGAGGCCAACACGCGTTCACATACCAATGGCGATTAAAGAGCAAGATAAACCAAACGACGATGCGATGGAGAATCTGAACACCCAAGCCTCAACTCATGTCATTGGTGAATTATTTATCCACGTGCTTAGTTCTCCCTTCAAAAACATCGTCAGAGATTGGTCGATGCCAATGCCTGCCTCCTCAGCGCTCGTTGAGATTTGGCCGCTTCCAAGTCGGCTATCAATCGTGTGGCCGCAACATGTTTCGATGACTGGTCAAATGGCGGACACGGCGGCGGGAGCGTTCTATCAATATAGCAAAGGCGTCGAGAATAGATTCAGGAAACGACTCGGGTACGCTTATGATGCGAGCGCAGTATAGAAATCTAGGCCGCGTCCTTTTGCTCGCCGGTCAAAACAATTTTTAAAAGGCCATTTTCAAGAGGCCGATGGAGCTTGAGCGCCCGTTCGGTTGGAGCCGTGAGCCATGTTTCCCATTCCTCCGGCTCTGTGAGCACCACCGGCATTGCTTTGGAATGGACCGGATTCACATCCCTATTCGGATCAGTCGTTAGAAACGAATAAAGCAAATGGCCCCCCGTCACAGGATCGGCTTTCGTTCCGCGCGTGCCTGTCCACTCTCGCCAGATACCGGCGAAAAAGAAAATCGGCCGCTTTTCTGACAACGCAAACCAAGTAGCGGTTTTACGCTTCGTCCTTGGATCAAGTTTGTCGGTGAATTCGCAAAAAGAAGTTACAGGCACTAAACACCGTTGTTCTGGCTTAAGCCATGGCTTCCAGAACCCACTTTTGACATTACGAACGTTCACTACGTAGCCGCCACCTTTAAAAATTGCTGGCTTAGGAAACCCCCATCGCATTTTGATTAGTTCGGTGCCCTTGTCAGTTTGGCGTACTACAGGCGCAACGCCATCCGGGTAGATTGTAGACGCCAAATTTGCCCGACCCGTGTTGTCCTTCATCGCCTTGATGAGCGCGAGGATCGCTGCTTGGCCCTTAGTCAGTGAGTAGCGAGTGCACATGCCGCCTAACATGATCTGCGGGCGGCTTAGGTCAAGTCGTTTGAAGATAGAAATAGGGCGTATGAGCGGTTTTTTTCCCTTTAAAAGAACGAGCCCTTCTGAGTATTATTTATTGAGTATCATTCCTCTGAGTATCATTAAGGAGGATCGGAAGTTTTTTACCGGTCTAGAGCGGACGGTTTCTTCCGGTCTAGAGCGGAAGTTTTCTTCCGGTCTGCATGGGAAATTCTAGAGCTCTTTGGCGTCAAATTGAGTTCGTAGATATTGGTCTTGCCTTGTCCTCTCTGTTGGATCGTAAGTAGGCCATTAGCCTCAAGCGACTTGAGGTGGGTGCGAACGCTTCTTCCGGTTAGGCCCATGTCGTGGGCCAATCGTTCCTGCCCTGGGAAGCAAAAATCGTTTTGCCACGCGTAGCTCAGCAACATAGCAAACGCCATTTTATCGCCGGAAGAGAGTTTTCGAGATTTCAATAGGAAATTGGGCACCTGCGTGAAGCCCATCGCGGTCGCCGCGTCGGCGCCCTTCAGTATGATGTTTTTATCCTTGATCAGTTCGCCAATACTCTTTGCTGACGAAAATTCCATATAAGGACATTATACGGCTCTAGAGGCATCGCCGCCAGGTTATCCCCTTTTCAGGTCAACCTGCGGATCATAGGAAGACTTGTAGGATCAAATTCAAACGTAGCGACAACTTCTCGGGCGTCTTCGCCAGAAACTCTTACGACGAAGGTGCTCCTCTTCTTCAAAATATCATGCGGGTGCTCTTGCTTTTCCACATGATCATCGAGGCCAAATAGATAAACGAGTACCTCCGCTTCCGGGTGAATGTCTGTCGGTTTCAATAGAACCTTACGATCAATATTCTCATCGATATACTCTGTGAGGTGCTTCTTATCCCACCGAGCTATAACGTGTCGTATAGTTTTGTCGGTCGTCTTATTCTTAACTCCAAAAAAATAGCGAGAGCTAGAACTATGAAGCGATGCAGTGACCTCTCTGTATTGTTTTTTGCTGGGGTCGTAGAGAATTTCTAATTTATCTTGGCTTTTTAATTGGGATAACTCTGTCGTTGCTTGTCGGAGAAAGTAGTAAGGCGCGTAAAGTATGCGCCCCAGCACTATCAGAATCCAAATCAAACCTGCGCTGACAATTCCAAATTCGATCTGCCCCGGAATTGTTGTCGGAAGTATCACATCAGATCTTCCGATTGTTCGTAGCAGGACCCAAAGAACGGCCGCACCTGCGAATGGAGCCCAAGCAGCAGACATCGAGACCGACCCCCGCAGGGCAAAGAAAATGACTTTCAAGAACATCATCGAACTCCGGCGCGGCGACGAATTATGCCCTACTCCTTGGGCGGCTGGCTATTAGGTGCCGCGAGCAATGGTGTGAGCATTTTTTGCAGGCCAGCTATTAGAACGTTTGTTTCTCGTGCTCTCTCAGTGAGCTCTTTTATCTGGTTGTCTTTCACACCAATTTGGCCACGCAAAAAATCATTCTCCCGCTCCAGCTGCACGAGATAGCGCGACGGGTTTGAAGCTGTTGTCGCGTCCTGTCGCGACTGGTCGGGCGCCTTCACGCCACTGTTCTGCGGCGGAATATCGTTATTTTGAGGTCTAGTGTTGGTCGCGACATGTCGCGAAGCGTCGCGACTTGTCGCAGGAGTGACTTCCTCAATATAGGCGATGTGTTTTTCGACCGAATCCGGTTCGATGAGGTATCTCTCGCCAAAACCGGTCTCGATCAGCCGGCACTGCAAATGACCTTTGGCGCAATATCGCTGAATGCTGCGAGGGGTGCGGGGGTGTCCGGCACGGGCATACCGCTCAAGAGCCTCGTCGATCGAGAGGATGAAATCGCTGTCGCGTCTGGTCACGTCCTGTCGCGACTGGTCGTCGGTCATATGTCTTGATGATAACCCAGCTCGCCTCCACCTCTCGCGGGTTATCCCCACGCAAAGTATATTCACGCTGCGCCCAGACCCACTTAACCCGCAAATCTCGGGGTGATTAATAGGCCACGGCAGGGTACAACCAAAAGGCGATTAGGACGATCATTCTTCGAATGCCAACCACGCAGACAAACGATCGCAATCTATTTGGGGTCTTACAACGCCTCTTGAGCGAGGCGCGAGCGCGTTTGATTCAGACTGACAGCCGAAATCGACTGATAAATACGCCTAGAAATGCGCGCAGGTCTAAATCGCTTTCTATTGTTGATGGAAGTGCGGACGAAATCTTTCGTGCTTTGCTTCGTCAGCGAAGCATGTTGCCCTTTGTTGGCGCTCCAGAAGTCGACCCAAACGGGTTTACTCAGATAACTCAAGGTGCGCTGGGCAGGGGACAGAGAGAAGCCTTAGCGCTTCAAACTCAACTAACCACAGAGGGTTTACAGAAGCGCTTAATCAGTCTGTTTCGCGATGCAAAGACATTAGAAGAGGAGCAAGGTGTCAACGTCCTCTATCTCGCGATTGGTTTTTTACGTTGGTTCGAAGATGAGAGTTCAGAGGTAGTGCGCGAAGCACCACTGATACTGCTTCCAGTTACCCTTGTACGAAACAATGCGCGCTCATCCTTTCGGCTGTCGGTACGGGATGACGACATTGTAGCCAATCTTCCGCTGCAAGAACGCCTTCTGCGACAATTCGATATTTCGCTTCCTGATATTTCTGATTCAGAAGATTGGACTCCTACAGATTACTTCTCGTTGGTACGAAATGCGATTTCCGCGCAACCACGTTGGACCATTGACGATAATGGAATGATGCTGGGCTTCTTTTCGTTTTCAAAGTTTTTGATGTTTCGCGACCTCGGAGCAGAGGTGTGGCCTAACAATTCAATTCTCATGCACACGATCTTGAGCGGGTTATTGGTTGATGGTTTTCCGCATGAAGAGCCGCTCTACCCTGAAGATGTTCAACTAGACAAAGTGTTCACGCCCGCAGACCTAATTCATGTCGTTGATGCAGATGCCTCACAAGCACTTGTAATTGAGACAGTCCGAAAAGGTCGCAACTTAGTCGTTCAAGGACCACCAGGAACAGGTAAGTCCCAAACGATTACCAATATAATTGCGGCGGCTGTTCACGACGGAAAACGTGTTCTATTCGTTGCGGAAAAAATGGCCGCATTGAACGTAGTTCATCAACGCCTGATGAGCGCTGGTCTCGGCGATCTATGCTTAGAGCTACATAGTCGCCAAGCAAACAAGCGCGAAGTAGTGCAAGAAATCGACCGAACTCTTCGTGCAATCCAAAGAGGTCCCGATGCAGGCGGGGAGCTTGATAAACTGAAAGTCGCTAGAGACTATTTGAATGCGAATGCGGAGAAACTACACAATCCATTACAACCGAGTGGCGTGACTCCCTTTAGGGCGTTAGGCCAGCAAGTGAAGCTGACAGCTGAGGGACATACGGTACCAAAATTTAAAATAGCCAATATTACAAATTGGACTGAAGCAAAGACTCGTACCCTTGTCGATGACATTCAAAGGCTTGCGGACATAACAACAATTGCCGGGCGAAAATACGAACATGTATGGCGAGGCGTTAATGCACTAACTCTACAGCCGGCGGATCGATTGCGACTCGGAGATGAATTAGAAAAATTTTTGAGCAGTGCGAAAGTATTCTCGAAGGCAGTATTAGAAATTGGAAAACGTATTGGATACGCTACAGATTGCTCGGTTAGCCAAGTAGAATTACTCGCTCGTTTATTGCGTGAAGTCTCCTTACGTCCGAATGTATCCACCAGCCTGCTGGTAGCGATCGCCAAAGCGAATGATTTAGAACGTTTGAGCCGTGTAATGGTCTTCGGCAAAAAGTTTGTCGAAGTCCTTAATAGTTTAAATGGCGCATTCGTAGCTGCTGCTTGGAAATTTGATTTCGATTCGGTGCGTGAGGGGATCGTTAGCGGTATTGGTTCTTGGTTGAGCCGACGTCGCCGCAAGTATCGGCAAGCATCTAAAGAATTAGCAGCCCTACTTTCCAAAACTCTTCCGAAGCTAGCAGATGACCGCCTAAAGCTCATTGATAGTTTTTTGCGAGCGCGCGATCTTCGAATACATATTGAAGCGGACAATGAGTATTGCAAAGCGGTCCTTGGAGACAATTGGAATGGCGTGGAAACTAATTTTACAGCGCTTGAGCAGGGTCTTTCGTGGATTAGAAAAATCGTGGAGACCGATGCCGCAGCATCGTTAGTTCAGTGCGCAGAATTTGACGGAAACGCGGCGAAGCTAGCGCCGCTCCTAGACGTAATTGCCAAGAATTTTCACACCGATATGTCGGAACTCATGCAGACCCTTGACTTGGATGTTTATGCCGCATTCGGCGTGAATGATTTGAAGAATATTCCAATACAAACCCTGTCACACCGTGGACAAGAGTGGATTAATAATTTGGGTCGCTTGGAAGAATGGGCTCAATTGGCTCGTGCCGATAGAATAGTTCGCGAAGAGGGCGGGGAAGCGGTTGCAGACGCACTAGCCACAGGTAATTTGAAACCGGAGCGAGCGGCGAGTGAGTTTCTTTACTCAAGAGCTGAAGCACTTTGGAAAACCGCTGTTGCTCGCGATCCGTCGCTTGCCAAAATGGATGGCGACGAGCGCTCACGGATTGTAAGCGAATTTTGTAAACTAGAAAAAATGCGTCGTAGCGCTATCGCGAATGATATCCGGATACGCCACCAGTCGTCATTGCCTCGGGGCGGAGCCGGAGAAATGGCGATCATTCGAGGCGAAATTGCAAAGCAGAGAGCGCACCTCCCAATAAGGCGATTAGTACAAAGAACGGCAAAAAGTCTTCTGTCTATTAAACCCGTTTTTCTTATGAGTCCAATTTCTGTTGCTCAATTTCTAGCTCCCGGAGCGGCAGAGTTTGACTTACTCGTCATCGACGAGGCGAGCCAAGTGCGGCCGGAAGATGCGCTGGGAGTAATTGCTCGGGTTAAGCAGATTGTTGTTGTAGGAGATAAAAAACAACTCCCTCCCACATCATTCTTTGATCGTGTTGTTGATGAGGACAGCGATCATGACCCTGACGACGAGGAAGCAAATGAGACCCCATTGGGCGGGGCAGCCCGAGCAACTGAGCTTGAAAGCATCTTGTCGGCCTGTGAAGCGAGGGGAATGCCGAACCGTATGCTCAATTGGCACTATCGCTCGCGCCACCCGTCATTGATCGAAGTTTCGAACGATGAGTTTTACGAGAACCGGCTTTTTTTGCCTCCGAGTCCACAAATATCGAGAGACGATATAGGTCTCGTGCTGCGTCGGGTGGCCGGGAGCTACGATCGTGGCGGGAAAAAAACCAACGAGGTCGAAGCAAAGGCGGTCGTTGAAGCTGTTCTACGCCATGTTCAAAAAAGTCCAGAACTTTCCCTCGGTGTGGTCACGTTTTCTATAAGCCAACGCGATCTAATAGAGGATCTATTGGAGTTAAAGCGCCGAGAAAATTCTGAGCTCGATGCGTACATGCAGAAATCCGACCGCGAACCAATGTTCGTCAAAAACTTGGAAAATGTGCAAGGTGATGAGCGCGATACCATCATAATTTCGGTTGGTTACGGACCGCGAATCGCGGGGTCCGGGCTTGATAGCATGCACTTCGGGCCTGTTTCCGCTGAAGGCGGAGAACGTCGACTGAATGTACTTTTCACGCGAGCGCGGGTTCGATGCGAGGTAATTGTCTCCTTTTCGTCAGGAGACATAGATTTAGCGCGAACAACCAAAGAGGGTCCGCGCATATTGAAACGATTTTTAAAATATGCCGAAACAGGAAAGCTCGATCTACCCTTTGCGACTGGTGGAGATGCCGATTCTCCTTTTGAGGAAGCGGTGGCAAAATATATCGGGCAGCTAGGCTATTCGACAGACGCCCAAGTAGGTTCAGCCGGATTTAAAATTGATATGGCTGTGAAGAACCCTCAGCGGCCTGGTGAATACATTTTAGCGATTGAATGTGATGGAGCCACTTATCATAGCGCACGATGGGCTAGAGAACGCGACAGGCTAAGACAAGAAGTTCTTGAGGGGCTTGGTTGGAAATTTTATCGTATCTGGAGCACAGACTGGTTTCGCACTCCAGAGCGAGCGAAAGCCAGGTTGGCCGAAGCACTAGCAACGGCAAAATTACGTGGCACACGAGAGGTTGCCACGTAAAGCAATTGAGCCACCGAGTATTCATGTTTTTAGATGGCGCTCTAGCCGCGAACATTTTTAAACGCTTTTTTATGCCACAAGAAAAGCCCCCGCGTTTTGCGGGGGCCTGAGTTTCGGGCGTGATAGCTCGAAAGTTCAAAGATTAATTTATCTGCGGCTGCGTCCAGCGTTTTCCTGCCGGCGCTTGCCGTTGTTCGCTGGCGTTTCTTTTTCTTCCTGTTTCGGCGGGCGCAAAACTATTTTTCCATTCAGCGGAAGCGCGTCAAGCAGGATATTAAAACCCTGTCCGTCCTGATGTGGGAATGCAACGCCCACCGCGTTCCACCAATCGTCTTTATCGTCGCCTCGTTTAGTCACCACGTACGCGGTGAAGCTCGGCTGCTGCGCAGTAGCCATCGGTGTTCTCCTCAGTGAGGGGTTGGTCAGGCGATGTGCACGTTCGCTCGTATGAGCGCGAGTGCGTCATCGATCGTTGCGACACGTTCGCGAACGATTTCTTCATTGACGAGTGACGGACCTTCTTCATCGACGCAGGTCGCAGTCAGCTCGACAAAAATTTTACCGTCAGCCTGGCGAGAAAGCGTCAGGCTAAAGAAAAGCGCTTCCGAGAGATTTGTAAGTGCGGCCGCGTTTGAAATTTGGGCGGGCGCTATGTCAAGCATCAGCTCCTCCGTGCATAACCGGCGCCCGAAAAGTCAGGCGGCGGCGAACACGGCGGAGGGCTAAAGGCAGCCTACAGGTTTCTGCGGGCTTGCTGCAAACGAAGTTGCGTTGTCAAATATTTTAGATTTTCGCCAACATAAGACCGTTGGTAGCGCTTGCTTATAAAATATTGTATATACCAATTCTGATATTGCAAAAATGGAAATAAGAAATGGGACAGAAATCAACGAGGCCGCGTGAGAAACAGCTGAAGTATGGTTTGGACACGGCTGAGGTTAGCGATCTCCCAGACGAAAAAAGTGATCTATACGACCGACTAAAAAATAATGACGAGGGTTTCCGAATTGTAATTAGAGCGTTCAAAAATCTAGCGACTCTTTACAAACTTGTCTTGTTTAGGCGTGACGATCGTCGTGCTATAAAATATTTCTACGATGGAGTAGGCACGATAATTGGTGATTATCCTAAATTGAGCGAGAAGGGGTCATCGATAAGTCTTAGAAGTGCTTACTTAGCGGCATCACAAATTCGTGCTATAATTCAAGGTAGCGGTTTTTCGGAAAACCCTTCTGGCTCGGACGCATATGAAGCGTCCAGCAAAGGGCGCAGAGCTTCCGAGCCTCCTTCGGAGGAGGCTCACTTGCATCATAACCAGCTTGAAACTGTTTTGCTCCTTCCAAAAAACGAAAGCGTGCAGCGGGGAAGACCATCAGGTAAAGAACGGCGCGTAAAGTTGCGCCCGTTCATGGTCAAGCTTACTGATCAAGAATATCAACGATTGGAAAAGCTACGGCGTCGGACATCTGCGGTGTCTGCAGCCGATACCATTCGAGCAGCTCTACGAGCATATGATGCTGTTGTGGAAGCAGCACGTGCTGGCAGCAACATAGTATTTGAAAATCCGAAGAATCCTAGAAAACGGGTTTATCTCAAACTCGGTTAAATCCTCAGGATTTTCTACTTTTGCCCGACCTAATCCACAGGTCGGGTTTTTCTTGACCCCTAATAGTATAAATGATATATACGATTAAATTGTGGGGGCTTACCATGGCGAAATCAGTTGCCCTCAAATTAGAAGACGGCGTCGGCTATGATTTAGCGGCGTGTAAGTCTTCTCGGCAATTTCCGCCGGAGATTGACGGCTTCGATTTCCGTTATGCCCTCCCCGGACCGTCCCGATGGATGGTGTATCGGGAAAGCAGCACAGGAAATGCTCGGATTTTTCAATACAATCCGCGCTCGGGCACGGCGGAATTAGTCTGCGACGCTGACGAAAATGAAAATAAAGCCGAAACAACTCATAAAGTTTGGAGGGAGCACTGAAAGACGTAGTGCTGAACGACTCAATAGTGCGTTTAATTAAGGCACTTGCGCGCGCAGAAGCACGGCGCGACCATGCCGCTCAGGTTCAAAATCGGGAAGCGCCAAATGAGCAAGCAGGCGGCCATTTACGCGCGTTATTCGAGCACCATGCAGCGCGCGAAGTCGATTGCTGACCAGGTGGAGTTATGCCGCGCATACGCAAAACGGCAGGGGATTGAGGTAGTCCGCGTGTACCATGATGAAGCTAAATCGGGGGCGTCGATGGTGCCGCGCGTCGGCTTCCAAGCAATGATGCGTGATGCAACCGCAAAGAAGTTCAATCTCATTGTGACCGAGGATGTGGATCGCGCATTTCGGGATCAAGCCGATTTCCACGCAACGAGGAAGAAGATAGCATTTCTCGGGATTGCATTGCACACACCTCACGCGGGTGAGCTAAGCGCAATCGAAGGCAGCATGCGCGCAATGATGGGGGAATTTTTCCTTGATGATTTAAGGCGAAAAGTTCATCGCGGGCTATCAGGTGTAATACGTGACGGCCGCAACGCGGGTGGCAAAGCTTACGGATATCGTCCCATTCCCGGAAAACCGGGTGAATTGGAAATCGTTCCTGAGGAAGCGATTATTATCAACCGCATTTTTGATCGTTATCTTAGTGGCGATACTCCACGTGTGATCGCTGCCGCCCTAAATAATGACGGTGTGCCGCCACCGCGTGGAGTGTACTGGCGAGCGAGCACGATCAACGGAAATAAAACTCGCGGGCACGGTATTTTACAAAATCCGCTGTACGTCGGGCGTCTCGTATGGAACCGCGTCAGAATGGCCCGCAATCCTGCCACAGGCCGACGCGTTAGCCGCCCTAACGATCCTAGTGAATGGCAATATGCTGATGTGCCTGCGTTGGCGATTGTGAAAGTCAAAATCTTTGACGCAGTGCAGAGACAAAAGGCCGCACGGTCGCATCTGATCCCGGCCATGCAAAGAAGTCCGAAACGGATTTTATCGGGGATTTTGAAATGTTCCGTATGCGGCTCCGGGCTTTCCATTAAAGACAGGTACAAGGGACAGCTACGTATCGTCTGCACGCAATCACGGGAAGCCGGGACATGCGTTAATAAGCAGCCCTATAACCTCCAAGCTATTGAGTGTGCCGCTGTCGAAGGCTTACGCGAGCGGCTGACGAACAAGAACGCACTATTTGTCTACGCTCGCGAATACAATCAAGAACGCTGCCGTCTAAGCGCAAATGCTGGCGCGAGGAGAGCCAAGCTAGAAAAGAACCTCGCCACCGCAGAGCAAGCCTTGCAGCGCGGCGTCAAGGCAATTTTGAATGGCACTATGGCGGAGTCGGAAGCGAAAGAGGAAATGGAGCGGCTTCGCACCGAGCGAGATCAGGCTCGTAAAGCAATTGATGCAGGACCAGAGAAGCCAAACGTGATTCAGCTTCACCCGGCGACCATCGATCGATTTAGGAAGGACCTCGAACGATTAGACGTTCGATTGCAGCAGGAGTTCGACGCAAATGATAGCGAGGTAGTTGGCGCGTTCCGCGACCTCGTTCATCGAGTGATCGTTTATCCGCCAAAGAATGGCAACGCCCCCGACATCGTGGTCCAAGGAAGACTGGACGTACTCACGAAGGGGGGTCGGTTGGTAGCGGAGGAGGGACTCGAACCCCCGACACAAGGATTATGATTCCTCTGCTCTAGCCAGCTGAGCTACTCCGCCAATTCCAACCGAAACCGGCGCGCCGGGTATAAGGAACCGCGTGAATCAGAGTCAAGGCAACCGCTTCCTGCGCCTCGATTCATCGGATTCCTGATCATCGCAGTCCAAGCCCGGCGATAACCTATAAACCGCGGCCCTTCTGCTCGTATTCCTTGTTTCTTGCGCATGATCCTTTCCGAGAACCGGTAGCCACTTTTCCGGGATCATGCGCGCCGCGCGTAGCGAATGAGCGAAAAGTGGCCGAGCGGCGGCATCGGCAGGCGCTCGACGAGTTCCACGCCGCCATGGCGCGCGGCCCAGCTTGCAAGGCGCGCCCAGGGAAATTCCGGGCGCCAGCCAAGCCGGCGCGCGACCGGCGAAAACCCGCGCTCGAATACCTTCCGCGGCCCGCGCTCGGCGCCGATGTGGTTGACGAGAATGATCTCGCCGCCCGGCTTCACCACGCGCACGAATTCGTCGAGCGTCGCCTCCGGCTCGGGCAGGGTGGTGATCACAAACTGCGCCACGACCGCATCGAAGAACTTGTCGCGAAAGCCGAGATGCTTCGCATCCATCACCGCGAGCGCTTCGACGTTCGAAAGCGAAAGCGCGGCGACACGCGCACGCGCCTTCTTCAGCATCGGCGCCGAATAGTCGACGCCGACGAGGCGGATGCTCGGCGAATAGTCGGGCAGGGAAATGCCGGTGCCGACGCCGACATCGAGGATGCGGCCGCCGATCTTTTCGGCGGCGGCGATCGACGCCTTGCGGCCGGCGTCGAACACCTTGCCGAAGACGAGATCGTAAACCGGCGCCCAGCGCGCGTAGGCCTTCTCGACCGTATTCTTGTCGATGTCGGCCATCGGCCTTTTTTGCCTAGACGGCGGCGTGGAACGGCTCGCGCGTTTCCGCCCGCGGCGCGCTCGCGCGGATGGTGCCACCGCCGAGCACGCGCGCGCGCGCATCGGCGCTATCGTAGATGACGCAAGCCTGGCCCGGCGCCACCGCTTCCTCGCCGCGCACGATTTCCACTTCGCTATTCGTTGCGGCCACGAACAGGCGCGCTTCCTGCGGCGGCCGCGTCGAGCGCACGCGCGCGAACACCGGCAGGCCATCGCGCGCCATTTCTTCCGCCGGCGCGTCGCCGAGCCAGTTGAGGTCGGCGATCCGGATGCGGTGCGTCGCGAGCGCGGCGCGCGGGCCGACGATCACGCGCCGCTTGGCGGGATCGAGCCTGACCACGAACAGCGCCTCGCGCGACGGCACGCCGATGCCGCGCCGCTGGCCGATGGTGTAATGCACGATGCCGGGGTGCTTACCGAGCACGCGGCCGGCAAGATCGACGATCTCGCCGGGCTCCGCGGCATCCGGCTTCAGCCGCTCGATTACGTCGGTGTAGCGGCCTTCCGGCACAAAGCAGATGTCCTGGCTGTCGTGCTTGCCGGCGACCGGCAGCGCGAAGTCGCGCGCGAGGCCGCGCACCTCGGCCTTGCTCATCTCGCCGAGCGGGAAACGCAGGAAGCCGAGCTCGTCGAAGGTGGTGCCGTAGAGGAAATAGCTCTGGTCGCGCTCGGCCTCGCGCGCGCGATAAAGCGCGCGGCGGCCCGCGGGCGTGCGGCGGCTCGCGACGTAATGGCCGGTGGCAAGGGCCGCGGCGCCAAGCTCGCGCGCGGTATCGAGGAGGTCCGCGAACTTGATCTGGCGGTTGCAGGCAATGCACGGCACCGGCGTTTCACCGGCGGCGTAGCTCGCAACGAACGGCTCGATCACCGCCTTGCGGAAGCGCTCCTCGTAGTCGAGCACGTAATGCGGAATGCCAAGCTTGGCCGCGACGGCGCGCGCGTCATGGATGTCCTGGCCGGCGCAGCAGGCGCCCTTCTTCTTGCGCGCGGCACCATGGTCGTAGAGCTGCAGCGTGACGCCGACGACATCGTAGCCCGCGCGCTTCAAGAGCGCGGCGACGACGGAAGAGTCGACGCCGCCGGACATTGCGACCACGACCCGTGTCGCGGCGGGCTTTCCGTCAATGTCGAAATTCACGTTCATTCGCGGGCTCCTGCCGCGCACTTATAGGAGCGCATTGCGGCGGGGGCAAAGCGCGCCCGGCAAGTCTTGCCGAGTGCGACGATCCTGCCGCGCGGGCGGTGGCGGCCCGCACGCTAAATCCTTGATTTGTTTCGCCTTCGCAAGGCGCGGGAATGGCCCGCGCTTTGCTCGGCAAGAAACGGATCCGTATGTCCAGTTATGTCCAGTAAAGGGAATATCTCCGTGCAAAGCGTCGCCAGCATCAGTTCCGCCCCGTCTCTTCCCGCGCCCGCCCCCGATCGCGGGGATGACGGCAACGATTCCTTCTCGTCGATGCTCGACGCGACCGCGATGCCGCAGCCGCAAACCAATCCGGCGCCGGGCACGGGGCCGTCCGCGGACAACGAGCCGCCCGCTTCGCGCAAGCCGGATTCATCTCCGCCACCCGACCACTCGGCGCGGCCGAAGGACGATACGGCGAGCGACGGCTCGGTGAACGCGCGTTCTCGAAGCGATGGCGCGCCGCAGGCGGATGATGCAACCGCCGGCAAAAAGGATTCCGGGAAGGATTCGAAGAAACAGACGAATAAAGACAGCCAGGACGCTCTACCCGTCGCCGTTGCGACGGATCCGGTGCCAAACCCGCAACCGGCCACGGTCGTAGCGGTCGCGATTCCGGCAAATCCGGATGCGCCGAAAACCGACGGCGGGGCGAACACGCCCGCGACCGACGACGCGACGAAAGCCGCGGCCGCGGTCGCGGCGGCTCAAACGGAACCGCCAGCAATTCCCGCGTTGCCCGCGGTTGCTGCGCAGGAAGTGCCACAGCTGCCGCTGCCGGCGGCCGGCGCGTTGCAGACGGCCGCGATCGATGCGGCCGCAAAGAGCGCCGGCAACGGCAAGCCGGCTAAAGCCACGGTGCAATCCGGGCAATCCGACATTGCGCCCGACACATCCAAAGACGCGGCGGCGCCACAGCCACAGCCGGATCAAAAAACGCTGCCGACGAAACTCGCGGCCGCAACCATGATTGGTACGAGCGCCGACGTGAACTCGAAACCGGCCGCTCCAAACACCGACCCCTCGAACAACGCGCCCGCCGTGCCAGGGCAGCCGAACACCGGCGACGACAAGCCGGCGATCGCCAATGCATCAGCCGTCATCACCGCCGCGGTCAAAGCCGCGCCCGATGCGCCGCCGCAGGCCCCGGTCGTCGCCAATCATGATTCGGGAACGGCGACCTTCCAGCTCGCGTCCTTGAACGGCCAGGTTTCGCAACCGGCCACGCTGCCCGAGCCGCTGCGCGTTCTCACCGCATCGTTCGATCCCGCCTCGACGCCGCTACAAGCGCCCAGCGCCTCCGCTCAGCTCGTGCCTGCCACGAGTGCCGCCATCGCGGTCGAGATCGCGGCCCGCGCCAAAGAGGGTTCCAGCCAATTCAACATCCGCCTCGATCCGCCCGATCTCGGCCGCATCGATGTGCGCCTCGACGTCGGCAAGGACGGCGATGTCACTACGCGTCTCACCGTCGACCGGCCGGAGACGCTCAGTCTTCTACAAGGCGACGCGCGCGGGCTCGAACGGGCGCTGCAATCGGCGGGACTGAAGACCGAAGACGGCAGCCTGCAATTCTCGCTCCGCCAGCAATCGCCCGACAGCTCGGCCGGCCAGCAGCAGGCGCAGGGCGGAACGAATACGCCCGCCAATATCGTTTATGCCGAGGAAGACGACGCCGCCACCACCGGCCTCGAGCAATACCAGTGGGCCGCGCGGCTCCGCGGCGGCGTCGATATTCGGGTTTGAGAACGGAGAAACGTCATGTCCATCGACACGACCGCCGCAGCCGCGAGCCAGACCCCCAGCACGAACTCGAGCTCGACTTCGCTCATCGGGCAGCAGGAGATCGCCAGCAACTTCCAGGAATTTCTGCAGTTGCTCACGACGCAGCTGCAGAACCAGGATCCGCTGTCGCCGCTCGATACCAACCAGTTCACGCAGCAGCTCGTGGAATTCGCCGGCGTCGAGCAGCAGCTAAAGACAAACAGCGACCTCGACCAGCTCATCACGCTGAACAAGACGTCGCAGGCGACGGCGGCGCTGAATTTTGTCGGCGCGCAGGTCACAGCCGATGGCTCGACGACGCAACTGAAGAACGGGGTCGCGGTGTGGAACATCACTTCGCCGAAGCCGGCGGCGGCGTCCATCAGCATTCTCGACCAGAACGGCAATACGGTGTGGACCGGCCAGCAGACGCTCGATACCGGCGCCCAGAGCTACTCGTGGAACGGCAGTACCTCCACCGGCACGACCGCGCCGGACGGCCTTTATACGATCCAGATCACTGCGCAGGATGCATCGAACCAGCCGGTGACGATCTCCACGCAATACTCCGGCACGGTCACCGGGGTCGATCTCAGCGGCTCGCAGCCCTTGCTGCAGGTCGGCTCAAGCTATCTCACCATTTCGCAAGTTAAATCGCTGCAGCGGAGCGGTTCGTAAGCGCGCGATTGCGGGGATTCCGGCTCCGGTGGCGAAAAACCGCCGAAACCCATTAAGCCTTTGGAAACAAGCTTTTAGGGAAATTTTCATGCCTCAGCCGTAGTTTGCTCACCCGAAAGTCGTGTTTGTGTTCAGTGAGCGTAAAATGACCGAGGCGCAACGCCCGAGAGCGAAATATGTCATCGGGCCCGACGGCAGCCCCCTGACCATCGCCGATCTGCCTCCGCCCGACACCCGGCGCTGGGTTATTCGGCGCAAGGCCGAGGTGGTAGCGGCCGTGCGCGGCGGACTTTTGTCCCTCGAAGATGCCTGCAATCGCTACACGCTGACCACGGAAGAGTTTCTCGCCTGGCAGCATTCGATCGAGCGGCACGGCCTTGCGGGCCTGCGCACCACGCGGCTGCAGCAGTACCGGCAATAACCGCCCGCCTGCGGCTCACGCCCCCGGCAGCTTCAGCAAGATAATTCCGCAGACAATCAGGATGAGCGCGATCCAGCGCCGCGGGCCGAAAGGCTCGCGGAAGAAGCGCGCGCCGATGATCGCGGCAAACAGCACCGAAGTCTCGCGCAAGGCGGCGACAAGGCCGATGGGCGCTTGCATCATCGCCCACAGCGCGATCCCGTAGGACGGCAGCACCAGCGAGCCCGCGATCAGGCCGGGCAGCCATATCTTTTTTGCTTCCCGGAAGAAGGCCTGCCGCCGCATCAAAAGCGCGAAGAAGAAAACGCAAAACCCGGTGCCTGCGAGCAACCAGGCGCCATAGACGAGACCAGATTCAGTCACGCGCGCGCCTAGACCGTCGGTCAGTGTATAGGCGACGATCACGCATGCATTGGTCGCGACCGCCATCGCGGCCCGCTTGGTGAGGCCGCCGCGGATCAGCGCGTCCGCCGACAGCATCACAATGCCGGTGGCGAGGGTGACGATAGCGATCCAGCCATTCCAGGCGAGCGCCTCCCCGAGAAACAGGAAAGCGATCAGCGCGGTCATCAACGGCGCCGAGCCGCGGGTGAGCGGATAGGCAACGCCGAGATCCGCCGAGCGGTAGGCGAAGCCTACCAGCGCGAAATAGCCGACATGGATCAGCGACGAGGCGATGACAAATGGCCACGCCGCGGGCGGCGGCGCGGGCAGCGCGAGCATCATCGGGATGCCGAAGAGGCCCGCGAACACCGCCACTACGAGAGCCGCGAGCGAATGATCGTCCTGCGCCTTGATGATGGCGTTCCAGGTCGCGTGAAACACGGCGCCGAGAAGAACGGCGGCGAGGATCAGGGTGCTCAAGGAATTTTCCGGGAGGAATCGGCGGGATTATGCATTCGCCATCATCCCTAGCACATCGGCTCGTCCGGCCGTGATAGAGAGAAGCGCCGTGCCCCGCTTCGCCGCCAATATCTCGTTGATGTTCACCGAGCATCCGTTTCTCGACCGCTTCCAGGCCGCGGCCGCCGCGGGCTTTCAGGCGGTCGAATGCCAATCGCCCTACGGCCACTCGATTGCCGAGATCGAGGAACGGCTCGATCGCACCGGGCTTAGGCTTGCCCTCATCAATACGCGGCCCGGCGACGCGGCGGTCGACGGCTTTGGGCTCGCCGCGAGCGCGGGCCGCGAGGCGGAATTTCAGGCCCGCGTCGATCAGGCGCTCGATTACGCGGTATCGCTGAATGTCGCGAAAATTCATGCCATGGCGGGTGACGCGCCCGATACGCCGGAAAGCGCCCGCGCCTTTCTGCGGAATATTCGGGAGGCCGGCGAAAAAGCCGCGCGGCGTGGCAAGACGATCCTGATCGAGCCGCTCAATCCGCGCGACCGGCCGAATTATTTTCTGCGTTCGGCGGCGCGCGCCGCTGATTTCATCGCCGAAGCCGGGCTCACGAATGTGAAGCTGCAATTCGACGCCTACCATGTAGCACTTATCGAAGGCGAGGTGATCCGCCGGCTGCATGAACTCGCGCCGCTTGTCGGCCATGTGCAGATCGCGGGCGTGCCCGACCGCCACGAGCCCGACGAGGGCGAAGTGGACTATCCCGCCTTCTTCGCGGCACTCGGCGCGATCGGCTATGACGGCTGGGTCGGCGCCGAGTACCGGCCGCGGGCGCGTACCGAGGATGGTTTGGCGTGGGCGAAGCCCTACGGAATCGTGCCGCGATCGTTCGCATAACGAAATCGCGAAGGGAGGGATGCCGGCGTCAGCCACGTCAACAAGCCGCTTTTGGAAATCGGCGAGGACGAATTCGACCGCGACACGCCGCTTCTGCCCACTTTCATGGGCTGCGACACGGCGGAATTGCGCGCGAAATTCATCGCCACCGTGCCGCTTGGGCGGCTTTCGACGGCAGCGGACGTCGCCAACACGGCGCTGTTTCTCGCTTCCGACGAGGCCGGATTTCTCACCGGAAGCGTGGTGGAAGTCGACCGCGGCCACTGCGTTTAGGACGGTTTCACGCGTGGCGCGCGGGAAAATTGTCCCAAACTTGTCCTTTGCGTGCGCTGCGCACTCCGTATAATTTGTCGCTTAGTTTAGCGATCGATGGAGGCGCCCATGGATCAGGACGGTCAGGCTGCGGAAGAGCGGCGCCCGTCGCCGCTGAAGGAGGCGGTGCGGGCTGCGCGCATCGAGGCCGCCGAGCGCTCGGCGGTCGTCGTCGAATTGCGCGACGCCGAAGCCGCGCGGCTTGAAATCCTGAATGAGGCGCTCGACCCCATTTTCCGCGATATTCCGGCCGAGCATGCCGATCTCTTCGATCGCGGCCTGTCGCAAGGCTCGGTGCCGCGGTTGTGGATCGACATGGTCACGCATGTCGCCATGGGCCGCGACAAGCGTACCTATCGCCTGGTGAACGACGCGGCCTACGGCCGCCGGGTGCTCGCCGAGTCGACCGAGACCGGCCCGATCGTCGAGGCGGTGACGCGCTATGTGGCGCGCCGCCTGATCGCGCGCGAACAGGCGCTTTCCCTGCCAGCGGAAGCCCTGCAACCGAAGCAGGAGGCATCGGCGCCGCCGCGCTCGCGCGGAGAAACCGCGCTGAGCTTTATCCTCGGTATCGTCGTGGGCGCCATCGGACTCTTCGCGCTCGGCGTCTACCTCACGCGTTGAGCGCGGGGAAGAGCTTCTTCTTTCCGAGCGAGACGATCTTGCCGTCCGGCGAAAAGCCGCGGCTTTCCATCTCGCACGACCAGCCGCCGGGTGCGCCGCCGATGCGATAAAGATTGTAGGCGCCGCCGCCGCGCGGGTCGCCGGGCGCCGCCGAGGCGGAAGGCACCTGCACCACCGGAACCGGCTTGCCGTTGCCCGCGATTTGGTTCACGGCGGCGATGTGATCGTGCCCCGACAGCACGAGTTCGGCGCCATAGAGCGCAAGCGTTTCACGAAATCCGGCGGCATCCTCCAATCGCTTCAGCCATGCGCGGTCGCCCGCCGGAGGATGATGAATGAGAATTGCGCGGAAGGCTTTTTCTTTCGCGAGCGCTGCAAGCATGATGGCGAGGCGATCGAGCTGCGCGGAGCCGAGCCGGCCGGAAGCGAAAAAGGGAAGCGTCGGCACCGCGCTCGAAAGCCCGACGAGCGCGAGCGGCCCGCGCCGGCGCAGAAAGGGGAACGGCGTGTTGTGGCCGTCGTCGCCCGCGAGATATTCGCTCCAGGTGGAAAGATATAGGCCGTTGGTCGCGCGCACATAGGCGTCGTGATTGCCAGGGATCACGCTCACGCGCTTTCCGTCGCCGAGGCGGGCGAGAAATTGGCGGCCGCCCTCGAATTCGGCGGCAAGCGAGAGATTGGCAAGGTCGCCAGTGACGGCGATATGATCGGGCGCCTGCGCCAGGAGATCGGCCACCAGCGCGTCGAGCGTGTCGCGCCGGTGATGGGCGCCGCGCCGGAGCTTCCAGTTGAGATAGCCGGTGATCCGTTTGCCGATCAGTTCAACAAGTCGCGGCTCCGGCAGCGGCGGAATGTGCGGATCGGAAAGGTGCGCGAGGACGAACATCGGCTCACGAACTTCCGATCAGGATCCCCACGATGAAAACGAGCGCGCCGCCGACCAGCACCTGAAAGGCGGCGGCCAGCAGCGTCGTGTCCATGTAGCGCCAGCGGATCCAGGAGATCACCGCGAGTTCGATCGCGACCACGGCGAAGGAAACGCTCGTCGCGGTCCAGAAACTGGGAATGAGATAGGGCAGCGTGTGGCCGAGGCCGCCGATCGTGGTCATGCCGCCGGTGACGATGCCGCGGATCACCGGCGCGCCGCGGCCGGTGAGCGAGCCGTCATCGGAGAGCGCCTCGGCGAAGGCCATGGAAATGCCGGCGCCGAGCGAGGCGGCCATGCCGACGAGAAAGGTTTGCCAGGTACTGTGGGTGGCAAAAGCCGCGGCGAAGAGAGGGGCGAGCGTGGACACCGAGCCGTCCATGAGGCCGGCGAGCCCCGGTTGCACATATTGCAGCATGAACATGCGCTTGGCGGCGGTTTCTTCCTTGCCGCGCGCTTCCGTGGTGAGGATCTCCGCGTTCAGCTTCTCGGCGAGGTCCTCATGCTGGTCCTCGATCTCGGCAAGCTGGTCGAGGAGTTCGCGCACGGAAGCGTCGCGCGCGGACTTCGCCGCCCGGCGGTAGAAATTCGCGGCCTCGTATTCCATGTTGGCGGCGTATTTGCGCACCTCGTCGAGGCCGAGCGGGCGCACGAGCCATAGCGGCTTGTGGCGCACGAAGCCCTTCACGTCGTGGCGGCGGATGAGCGGCAGATATTCGCCGAACTTCTTGCGGTAAAGATCGAACAGCATGCCGCGGTGGCGCACCTCTTCCTCTGCCATCTCGTCGAACACCTTGGCCGACGCGGGATATTGTTCGCGCAAGCCATCGGCGAATCCGCGATAGATGCGGCTGTCTTCTTCCTCATTGGTGATCGCGAGCGCGAGGATTTCCCGTTCGGTCAGGTCGGCGAAACGTTTCATGGCTGGCTGCTCTCGGCTTTGTTGGCTTGCCAAACGCCCTGTTCATAACGCGGAAACGCGAAAGCCGATAGGATCGGCCGGCGAATCGTGGAAAACAGCCGGATGATCCGCGGGCTCCTGCACTTTTACTGGCGCTTCGCGCGCGGCATGACGCTGGGCGTGCGGGGCGTAGTGTTTGACGCCGGCGGCAAGGTGTTTCTGGTCCGCCACGGCTACACGCCGGGCTGGCATTTCCCTGGCGGCGGGGTCGAGGCGGGCGAGACCTTGGTCGAAGCGCTCGCGCGCGAACTCGAAGAGGAAGGAAACATCCGGCTCGCCGGCACGCCGCTCCTGCACGGCGTTTTTCAAAACAGCGCCCACAAACGCGATCATATTGCGGTGTTCGTGGTGCGCGAATTTGAATGGCCGGGGCCGCCCGCGCCGAGGTGGGAAATTCCGGAAGCGGGGTTCTTTCCTCTCGACAAGCTTCCGCTCGAAACCAGCGAAGGCACGCGGCGGCGGCTGGAAGAGATTTTATACGGCGCGCCGGTCAGCGCGTCCTGGTGAGGGCTTCGTTGCAAAGCGCGCACGGTCGTGCGGCGCGTCGAGTTTGATCTCGGGCCCCAGCGGCACGATGCGGGTCGGATTGATTTGCGGATGGCTCATATAATAGTGCCGCTTGATGTGCTCGAAATTCACCGTCCCGGCGACGCCCGGCACCTGATAAAGCTCGCGCAGATAATTCGATAGGTTCGGATAGTCGGCAATGCGGCGAAGATTGCACTTGAAGTGGCCGACATAGACCGGATCGAAACGTACGAGCGTGGTGAACAGCCGCCAATCGGCTTCGGTCAGGCGCTCGCCCGCGAGATAACGCTGGCGCGATAGCCGCTCTTCGATCTCGTCGAGGGCCGCGAACAGTTCGCGGAACGCCTCCTCATAGGCTTCCTGCGCGGTGGCAAAGCCCGTGCGATAGACGCCGTTGTTGACGGACTTGTAGACGCGATCGTTGATCGCATCGATCTCGCCGCGCAGCTCCTTCGGGTAATAATCTTCGCGGGCGTCGGTGAATTTGTCGAAGGCCGAATTGAACATGCGGATGATTTCCGACGACTCATTATTGACGATGGTCTTCCGCTCCTTGTCCCACAGCACCGGCACGGTGACGCGGCCCGAATAGCGCGGCTCCGCGAGCAGATAGATTTCGTAGAGGCGCTCCTTGCCGTTCACGCTGTCGCGGATCGCACCGGGAAAATTCGAGAACACCCAGCCCTCGCTTCCCATCAAGGGATCGACGATCGAAATCGAGACGGCTGCTTCGAGCCTCTTCAGCTTGCGGAAGATAAGCGTGCGGTGCGCCCAGGGGCAGGCAAGCGAAACGTAAAGATGATAGCGGCCAGACGCGGCCTCGAATCCGCCTTGGCCGCTCGGGCCGGGAGCGCCATCGGCCGTCACCCAGTTGCGGAAATGCGAATCCTTGCGAACGAAACGGCCGCCGGTCGACTTGGTGTCGTACCATTGGTCCTGCCAGACGCCGTCGACGAGAAGGCCCATGTCTCAATTCCTTGCCGTGCTTCTCTCATGTAGGCGCGGTTCTGGCGAGCGGAAGCGGCGCAGGGCCGCTATGCGCGGTGGATTCGCGCGCGGCGCCGTGATATGCGGCGCGGCCCGCGGAGCAACACCTTGTCCGATCTTTCCCTCACCATTTTGCCCGAGCAGCCCGAAGACGACCCGGCGATCGAGAAACTTTACGAGCGCACCTTCGGTCCCGGCCGCTTCGCGCGCTCGGCCTATCGCTTGCGCGAAGACGCCGAGCACCGGCGCGAACTTTCCTTCACCGCACGGATCGGCACCTTGCTCGTGGGCTCGGTGCGGCTCACGCCCGTCCGCATCGGCGAGGCGTCTGCGTTGCTGCTTGGGCCGCTCACGGTCGAGCCGCCCTTTCGCGCGCACGGCATTGGTGCTGCCCTGATCGAGGCTTCGCTTGCCGCCGCGAAGAAGGCGGGCGCGCGGCTTGTGCTTCTCGTTGGCGACGAGCCCTATTACGGGCGCCTCGGCTTCAAGAAGGTCCCGCGCGGCCAGGTGAAGCTGCCGGGTCCGGTCGATCCGGAACGGGTGTTGATCGCGGAGTTGGCCGACGGCGCATCCGCCAATATTGCGGGGCTCGTGCGTCCCGATTGGACGGCGGCGAAGCCGGTTTGAATTACCGTCCTTCGCGCGCCCAGGCGGCGGCAACGCCGGCAAGCAGGATCAACAGTCCCGATAATCCGGCAAAGAGCGGAAACAGCCCGAGGCCGCGCAGCGTGCTTGCCTCGCGCATCTTGAGGCCGAGCCAGTCGGCGCCGGCGAAACGCTCGCCCGAGCGCACGCCGACAACATGCGGCGCCGGAGCGCCCAGCTCGTCGATGCGCCAGACGCCGCCGCCCGTGGCGCTGGTGAGCGGCTCGACGACTTCCTTGGTGCTTGTCACCTCGGCGTATTCGCGCGGATTGATCGGCCCGACATTGACGAGGGCGGTGAGCGTGCCGTCGGTCGCGCGCCAGAGACCCAGCTCGGAAGCGGGCGTCGCCGCGCGGTAGACGCCGGGTTCGGCGAGTGCGAGATCAATCGCGCGCGTCACGCCCGAGGGCGTGGTCACGGTGACCGGCACCGCCTCGTCCTGCATGGTGCGGCGCTCGATCATCAGTTCGCCGCCCTGCACCGAGAGAAGCAGCCGCTCCTCCTCGAGTTCCGGCTGCTTCATCAGCCAATGCGACAGCCGCCGCAGGAGATCCAGGTGCGGCCCTCCGCCCTCGAAGCCGCGCGCCCACAGCCAGATGTGATCGGAGAGAAGAAGCGCCACGCGCCCGTCGCCATAGCGCGAAAGCACCAACAGCGGATTGTCGTCCGGCCCGCTCATCAGCGCGGTGCCTCGTTCGGCCCGCGCGTTGATCAGGCGAAACCAGTGGCTCCAGTGCGGCGGATTGAAATCGGCGCCCGGGAGCGCGCGGGTGACAGGATGGCGCTTGCCCGCGTCGGTGAGGCGCGGCTGGAAGGGTGCCTCCGTCAGATTGCCGGTCGGCTCCGCCGGCAGGAGCGTTTCGAGCGGCGAGTGGAAGATCGAATTGGGGCTCGCATAGTCGGCGCCGGCGGCGACCAGCACCGCGCCGCCGTCGCGCACGTAGTTCACGATGTTGTCGAAATAAATGATCGGCAGCACGCCCTGCTGCGCGTAGCGGTCGAAGATGATGAGCTGGAACTCCTTGATCTTCTGCTGGAACAGCTCGCGCGTGGGGAAGGCGATCAGCGACAGTTCGTTGATCGGCGTGCCGTCCTGCTTTTCCGGCGGCCGCAGGATGGTGAAATGGACGAGATCGACATTGGCGTCGGATTTGAGCAGGTTTCGCCAGGTGCGTTCGCCCGAATGCGGCTCGCCGGAGACGAGGAGCACGCGAAGTTTCTCGCGCACGCCTTCGACGGTCAGCGCCGCGCGGTTGTTGAGCGGCGTGATCTCGCCGGCGAGCGGGGCGGCCTCGATCTCGATGATGTTGGCGCCGGCATGGGTGATCTCGACCTCGACCTGCGCCGGTTCGCCTGCGATCACCGCGGGGCGAGCGACGACTTCGCCGTCGCGGCGCACGGTGACGTCGACGCGCGCGCCCTTTTCGGCGCCTTCGTCCTCGACGCGATAGCCGATCGTCTGCCGCTGCCCGACGATGCCGAAACGCGGAGTGGCGGTGAGCGCGACGCGGCGGTCGCGTTCGCCCTCGTGGCCGGTGATCAGCGCGTGCACCGGCGCTTCGAAACCAAGCATCGAGGCCTCGGGCACGTCGTGAACGCGGCCGTCGGTGACGAGGATCGCGCCCGCGACGCGCTCCGGCGGCACGTCGGAAAGCGCGGTCGCGAGCGCCGAGAAGAGGCGCGTGCCATCGGCCTCGCTGTCGTTCCCCGCATCGACCGTGCGCACTTCGAGGCCGGGAATCTTCGCGAGCTTTTCCGCGAGCGCCGCGCGCGCTTCCTCCGCGACCTTATCGCGGTCGCCGAAGCGCTGGCTCGCGCTCTTGTCGATGACGACGGCGACGACAGACGAGAGCGGTTCGCGGTCCTCGCGGGTGAAGGACGGGTTGGCAAGCGCAAGCACGGCAAGGAGGAGCGCGATTGCCCGCAGATACGAGCCGCGCGAGCGCGAAACCAGCAAAAGCCCCGCGACCACCGCGACCGCGAGCGCCGCCGCGATCAGCGCCGGAAGCGGCAGCAAGGGGTCGAAGGTCAAGCCATAGCCCATGCCCGTTTCCTATTGCCCGAGCCGTTCCAAGAGCGCCGGCACGTGCACCTGGTCCGCCTTGTAGTTGCCGGTGAGCACGTACATCACGATGTTCACGCCGACGCGGAAGGCGAATTCGCGCTGGCGCGGCTCGCCCGGCGCCAGCGGCAACATCGGCTGACCGTCGGGACCGAGCGCCCAGGCGCCGGCAAAGTCGTTCGAGGTGATCAGGATCGGCGACACGCCGTCGCCTGCGCGCGCGGGCCGCGCTTCGGTTTCCTCGCTCGGCTCCGGCAACGCCTCCACCCAAAGCCTGCCGGTGGCGAAACGGCCGGGGAAATCACGAAGGAGGTAGAACGATTTCGTCAGCACATGGTCGGGCGGCACCGGCTCAAGCTCGGGGATATCGAGGGCGGAGAGAATTTCCCGGAGCTTCGCCAGCGCCGGCGAAACCTCGCCGCCTCGCACCGGCAGCGTCGTGAGCGCGTCGCGGGTGTCGAACAGGATGGTGCCGCCCTGTTTCATGTAGGCGTCGATGCGGACAAGCGTCGCCGCGTCGGGCTTGGGAGCGTCCGGCGCGATCGGCCAATAGAGCAGCGGGAAAAACGCGAGCTCGTCCTTGGCGATGTCGACGCCGATCGGATCGCCCGGCTCGAGCGCCGTGCGCTGGGAAAGGAACAGCGACAGGCCCTCGAGGCCGGCGCGGCTCACGGCGTCAAGATCCTTGTCGCCGGAGATCACATAGGCAAGGCGCGTTTGCGTCGTGGCGCGGAGCGCGAAGTCATCGGCGGCCGTCATAGGCGGCGCCTTCGGCGATATTGTGTTTTGCGCCGAGGCGCGTTCCGCGTCGGCCGCCGCGAGTGCCGCCGCGAACGCGAAAACGGTCGCGGCCCGGCGCCAATTCAGCCGCGACCAGCCGCCGGCGAGCAGAAATACGATCAGCGCGTCGGCGACGAGCAAGGCCAGCACGCCGATCAACGCGGCCGCGCGCAGGTCGACCGGCTCGCCCTGGCGATAGGGCTCGACGCGCGCCTGCATTGCCGAAAGATCAAGCGAGGCGAGGCGATCCTGCGGCGCGAGCGTGTTCACGGCGACGAGACCTTCCGGCGGTCCGTAGAATCCCGGCGGATGATCGAAGACGCCGCGGCCGGCGTAATCGGCGGGGATCGGCCGCGCGGCGGGGCCCGGCGGCGTGAAGACGCCGTAGCCGTCGAGAAGCCGGGATGGCGCCACCGTGGGCGCTTTCTGGCGTTCGGCCGCCGCGGATTCCGCGACTGGCCCGTCGCCGGCGCCGGCGAGCGCGACCACGCGGCGCAGCATCTCGACGAAGGCGCCGGATAACGGCAAATCCGACCAGGTGGCGTCGGCCGACACATGAAAGAGAACGAGGAGACCGTGTCCGCGCCGCTCGGCTGTGACGAGCGGCGTGCCGTCGGTCAGCGTCGCCCAGGTGCGTTCCGCTAACCTCGCGTCGGGCTCGGCCAGCACTTGGCGGGTCACCGTCACGTCGTTGGGAACGGCGAGATCATGGAACGGGCCTTCGTGGGAAAACTGGCCGAGCTTCTGCGGCTGCTCCCAAGAAAGGTTTCCGCCCAGCACGCGTCCGCCGCGGCGGAGCTGCACCGGGACAAGATCGTCTTCGGCGGCTGCGAGGCGCGGCCCCGCGAAGCGGATCAGCAAGCCGCCGTCATCGATCCAGCGCACCAGCCGCTCGCGGGCGGCGGGCGCGATGGTGCCGACGTCCGAGAGGATGAGCGCCGGCAGACGCTGATCGAGGAAACGCGTGATCGCTTCAGCGGGCGAGGCGGCTTCGGCGAGACGCACATCGGCGAAGGGCCCGAGCGCGCGTGAGAGATAAAAGGTCGCGGCAAGCAGCGGCTGACTCGTATCCGCGGTCGCGCCCGACACGACGCCGACCGAGCGCCGCTGCCAGCGCTTGTCGAGAAGTTGCACGGCGCCGGAGGCGCGTTCGCCGGCAATCTCGATGCGGGCGATGTCGTTTCTGATCTCGACCGGCAGGTCGAAGCGCGCCTCGGTTTCGCGTTCGCCCGTGCGAAACGCGAAGGAGGCGTCGCCAAGCGCGAGCCCGCGCAGGTCGCGGGCGCGAACCACTCCTTGCGCCGGCGCGCTGTCGTCCGCGCGCAGAACCTTGACCGTAAGGCCGCCCGCCGCGTTGTCGGCGGCAGCGAGCGCGTGGCCAGCGGGCACGCCGCCGTTAACAATCGTCAGCCGGTCGCCGGCGAGCGCGCCGAGCCTGTCCACGAAGGCGGCGCCGTCGCCAACATCGACGCCGTCGCTGAGCCAGATGACGGAAGCATCGGGATTCTGCTGCAACAGGCGGTCGAGCACCGGCAACACCTCGGCGCGATCGGGCGTATGCGCCGACGGCGCCAACAAGCGAAGCGCTTCGCGCGCCTCGCCCGGCCGCAGGAGGGTCGCGTCCTTCGGCGGAGCACCGGTCGGAAGCAGGGCGAGCGGCCGGCCCTCGACCTCGGCGCGGGAAACGATTGCACTGGCGGCGCGCAAGCGTTCCTTCCACGCAACCGCGGCCGGCCAGCCGGAATCGATCAGGAGAATGGTCGGGCCGCCAGCGCCGCTGCCCGCGGGCGGCGGATTCCATACCGGACCCGCGGCCGCGATCACGATGAGGGCGGCCAGCAGGAGCCGCAATGCAGTGAGCCACCACGGCGTGCGCGCGGGCGTTTCTTCTCTCGGCTCGATCTCGAACAAAATCCGCGTCGGCGGAAACGCAATGCGCCGCGGCCGCGGCGGCACCAAGCGCAGGAGCCACCACAGAACCGGCAAGGCGGCGAGCGCAAGCAACACCAGCGGCGAGGTGAAGCCGAGCGGCAGGCCGATCATGCGGCGGCCTCCGCCTCAGGCAGCGTCACATCCGACAAGCGGCGGCGGGCGATCACATTGCGGGTCTCGCCCATGCGCGCGCGCAGCGCCAGCAGCAATTCGCTCGCCGGACGATCGGTGCGGTGCACGGCGAAACTCCAGTTCCGGCGGCCGGTCTCGTTGCGGATTGCTTCGCGATGACGGCGCACGCGCTCGACGTAATCGGCGCGCCAGGCTTCGGCGCGGCCGACGGTGATCGCGCCCGCGCCCTCGGGCTCGAAGAATTCCACGCGGCCGGAGTAGGGGAAGGTTTCCTCCGCCGGGTCGACGATCTGCACCACATGGCCGCCGGCGCCGTTCGCCGAGAGTTTCGCGATCGCGCCGATGACTTCGCCGGCCGGGCTCCACAGATCGCCGAGCACGCATACTTCGTCGCGCGGGCCGGCGACGAAGGACGGCGGCAGGCTTTGCCGCTCGCCCGGCGCGTGAATGATCGCCTCGGCCATGCGCTCGATCACGGCGCGGTTGGCGGTCGGCCGCAGGAGCGCGGGAATGCCGACACGCTCGCCGCCGCGCACGAGCAACTCGCCGAGTGCGAACGCCAGCACGAGCGCGCGGTCGCGCTTCGTTTCCCACACGAGGGGCGAGGCGAATTCCATCGACGGCGAAAGATCGGGCCAGATCCAGATCGTGTGCGCCGCCTCCCATTCGCGCTCGCGCACATAAAGATGGTCGTCGCGCGCCGAGCGCCGCCAGTCGACGCCGCTCGCGGGCTCGCCCGACATGAAGCGGCGGTATTGCCAGAAGTTCTCGCCCGGTCCTGCGCGGCGCCGGCCATGCAAGCCGTGGAAGACCGAGGCGGCCACGCGCCGCGCTTCGAGCGCGAGCCGCGGCATCGCGGCGACAAGATGCAGAGCGGCTCCCGTCGCGGCGCGGATCGGAGCGTCGTCGCGAAGGTTGCGGGGGCCGGCGCTGGTTTCGTTCATGCAATCCTTGCTTTCAGCCTTCCGATCACGGCCTCGATGGTCTCGCCATCGGCGCGTGCGGCGAAGGTGAGCGCCATGCGGTGCTTGAGCACGGGCTCGGCGAGCGCCAAGACATCGTCGATCGAGGGGGCGAGCCGTCCATCGAGAAGGGCGCGGGCGCGGACGGCGAGCATCAGCGCCTGGCTCGCGCGCGGGCCTGGTCCCCAGGCAATGAACTTCGAAGGGCCGTCGGCATCGGCGCCGGGGCGCGCTGCGCGCACGAGATCAAGGATCGCCTCGACCACGGATTCGCCGACGGGGATGCGGCGCACGAGTCGTTGTGCCGCGACAAGGTCATCGGCGGACATTGCGGGCCGCGGCTTCGTCTCGTCGATGCCGGTGGTGTCGAACAGGATCCTCCGTTCGGCGTCGCGAGCGGGATAGGAGACGTCGATCTCCATCAGGAAGCGATCGAGTTGCGCCTCGGGCAGCGGATAGGTGCCTTCTTGTTCGATCGGATTTTCGGTGGCGAGCACGTGGAAGGGCCGCGGCACGTCGTGGCGCGTGCCGGCGACGGTCACATGATACTCCTGCATCGCTTGCAAGAGCGCCGACTGCGTGCGCGGGCTCGCGCGATTGATTTCGTCGGCGAGGAGAAGCTGCGCGAAGATCGGGCCGCGGATGAAGCGGAACGAGCGCTTGCCGGCGGCGCTTTCCTCCAGCACCTCGGCGCCGAGAATGTCGGAGGGCATGAGGTCGGGGGTAAACTGGATGCGGCGCGCTTCAAGGCCGAGCACGGTGCCCATGGTGTCCACGAGCTTGGTCTTGGCGAGACCGGGCACGCCGACGAGGAGCGCATGGCCGCCGGCCAGCACCGTGATCAGCGCGCGGTCGACCACTTCGTCCTGGCCGAAAATCACGGCGCCGATCGCCGTGCGCGCCGCGCGGATGCTGGCGGCGGTACTTTCCGCCGCGCGCACGATCATCTGATCGAGGGTCTCGGTGGTTTCGCTCTTCGTGGACGCCATTTTGTCCTCCGCCGGTGGGAAAGCGCCGGGCCTGTTGGGGTTCCATGGCCCCTCGGTGATCTACGCCGCAAACACAATGCAAATTCCGTGCAGGAAAGCCCGCGACTCAGCCGCAATCAAGGCAATCCGGAGAATCTTAAGCCTGGGCTATGCTTTGCGGAATCGGGCAGGCGCCCGCCGATCACAATATTGTAAGAACGTCCCAGACGGAGAAAGTCATGGTTGAAGCCGGTCAGCAGGGGTTGGAATCCCTTGCCGCGGCTGTTGGCAAGGGCAGGCACCCGCCGGTCGACAAGTGGAATCCGCCCTTTTGCGGCGATCTCGACATGCGAATCGCCGCCGATGGTACCTGGTTCTATCTCGGCACGCCGATCGGCCGGCCGGCGCTGGTCCGGCTCTTCGCGTCGGTGATCAAGCGCGAGGGCGGCCGCTACTATCTGGTGACGCCGGTGGAGAAGGTCGGCATCCGGGTCGAGGATGCGCCGTTCCTGGCGGTCGAGATGGAGATCGACCAGCGTGGGCCGCAGCAAAATCTTATTTTCCGCACCAATGTCGACGATGTCGTGCGCTGCGACGCCGAGCATCGGCTCCGCTTCGAGCCGGAAGCCGGGACCGGCGGCTTGCGTCCGTATCTGCATGTGCGGCGCGATTTGTGGGCCAAGGTGACGCGCCCGCTCTTCTTCGATCTCGTGGCGATCGGCGAGGTGCGCGTGGCGGAAGGCAAGCGCATGTTCGGCGTCGTCTCGGCGGGAGAATTTTTCGCCATGGCGCCGGAAGAGACGATCGCGGGATACGCATGATGTCGTCGTCGCCGGCCTTGGACGGGCTCTCCGCGCCCGCGCGCGATTTCGTCGAGCGCGCGCAGCGGCGGCTTTCCCCGACGCCGCCCGAACAGCTTGGCGCGGCGGTTTCGCTCGACGAGCTCGACGCGCAGTTCGGCGATCATCGCATGGCCTCCGATATCGCGGGGGTGCTCGCCGACAAGCCGTTTCGTGCGGCCGCCGTGCTCGTGCCCATGGTGGCGCGCGAGCGGCCGACACTTCTCCTGACGCAACGATCGAGCGAGCTTTCCAGCCATTCCGGCCAGGTCGCCTTTCCGGGCGGCCGCATCGACGAAGGCGACGCCGATCCAGCCGCCGCCGCCATGCGCGAAAGCGAGGAGGAAATCGGGCTGCACCGCGAGTTCATTTCGCCGCTCGGCTATCTCGACCCGTATCTTTCCGGCACAGGTTTTCGCATCGTGCCGGTGGTGGCGCTGGTCGCGCCCGGATTTAAACTTGCGCTCAATCCGCGCGAGGTGAAGGACAGCTTCGAGGTGCCGCTCGATTTCCTGATGTCGCCGGCCAATCACGCCCGCCATAGCCGCGAATGGAAAGGCGTAATGCGCAGCTACTATGCGATGCCCTATGGCAAGCATTACATATGGGGCGCCACCGCCGGCATCATCCACCGGCTCTACGAACGGCTTTACGCATGAGCAGGACACTGACCGAGATTCTGCTGTTTTTCGCGCCGTTCGCGATCTATGCGATTTATCTGTTCGCGACCGATCACGACGCGCGCGAGAAAGAACACTGGCGGCGCGACGTGCTGGCGGCGCTCGCAGTCGCGGGCTGTCTTCTGGTCATCGCAAGCCTCGTGCTGCTCGCGCATTTCGGCGGCTCGCCGCCCGGCGGCACCTATACGCCGGCGCATATCGACAACGGCAAACTCGTGCCCGGCCAGATCAAATGAGCCAGGGAGCGACGCGGGTTCTCGCCGCGAAGGAGCGGGCATGGCTCGAGCGCGAGCCGCTCGCCCGGCTCCTCGATGTGCTCGATGCGGATGCCGAGGAGGCGCGCGTCGTTGGCGGCGCGGTGCGCAACACGCTGCTTGGGCTTGCGGTCAACGAGGTCGATATCGCCACCACCGCGGTGCCGGACGAGGTCGTGCGCCGCGCGGGCAACGCCGGATTCCATCCGGTGCCGACGGGAATCGAACACGGAACGGTGACGGTCGTCATCGGCGGCAAGCCGTTCGAAGTGACGACGCTGCGCGAGGACATCGAGACCTTCGGGCGCCACGCCAAGGTTCGTTTCGGACGCGACTGGAAAAAAGACGCCGAGCGGCGCGATTTCACGATCAACGCGCTGTTTCTTGCGCGCGACGGCCGGGTGAGCGATTTCGTCGGCGGCCTTGCGGACCTCGAAGCGCGGCGCGTGCGCTTCATCGGCGACCCCGCCACGCGCATCCGCGAGGATTATCTGCGGGTACTGCGCTTCTTCCGCTTTCACGCCGCTTACGCCGGCGGCGCCATGGACGCGGCCGGGCTTGCCGCCTGCATTGCGGCGCGCGCCGAGATCGCGTCGCTTTCGCGCGAGCGCGTGCGCGCCGAGCTCAGCAAGCTTTTCCTCGCCCAGCATGCGGTGCCCACGCTCGCGACCATGAGCGAAGTGGGCATTCTCGGAAGCGTGCTCGGCGGCGTTCCGCTGCTCGCGAGCTTCGCCAACATGATGAAGGCAGAACACGCGCTCGGACTTGAGCCCGACGCGATCCGGCGGCTCGCCGCGCTCGCCGTCTTCCTGAGCGAGGATGCCGAGCGCTTGCGCGACCGCTTGCGGCTCGCCAACGCCGAATTTCACCGGCTCGAATCCATGGGCGATCGCTGGTGGCAGGTCTCGCCCGCGCGTGGCGAAGACGCCGCGCGTGCGCTTCTCTACCGGATCGGCGCCGAGAATTTTCGCGACCGCGCGCTGATGGCTTTTTCGCGCTCACGGGCGAAAGCGGATGACAAGGCCTGGCGCGATCTTGTGACCCTGCCCGCGCGCTGGTCGCCGCCGAAATTTCCGCTGGCGGCCAAGGATTTTACCGCGCGCGGCATCGAGAAGGGGCCGGCGCTGGGGGCGGCACTCGCGCGCGCCGAGGAGGAATGGATCAAGGCCGGATTTCCGGCCGAGCGTTCTGCGCTCGATTCGATCGTCGAGGACGCTCTACGGGCGGTGAAGAAAAGCTAATCAGGGCCACTTCACTTCCGGCGGCAGCGAGGAAAGAATCGATTCCACATTGCCGCCGGTCTTCAGCCCGAACATGGTGCCGCGGTCGTAGAGCAGATTGAACTCGACATAGCGGCCGCGGCGCACGAGCTGTTCCTCGCGCTCTTCCTTGGTCCACGGCGTAGTGATGTTCCGCCACACCAGTGCGGGATAAATCTCGAGGAACGCCATGCCGACCTCGCGCACGAAGGCGAAGTCGGCTTCCCAGTCGCCGGAGTCGAGATTATCGAAGAAAATTCCGCCGACGCCGCGCGGCTCGTTGCGGTGAGGCAGGAAAAAATACTCGTCGCACCAGGCCTTGTATTTCTCGTAGGAGGCGACGCGCGGATGCTGGTCGCATGCCGTCTTCATTGCGGCGTGAAAGGCGGTTGCATCGCGGTCGTCCGGCGCGCGCCGCTGATCGAGGAGCGGCGTAAGATCGCTGCCGCCGCCGAACCAGGGTTTCGTCGTCACCACATGGCGCGTGTTCAAATGCACCGCCGGCACGTGCGGATTGCGCGGGTGGACGATCACCGAAACGCCGGACGCCCAGAAACGCGGATCCTCTGCGGCGCCCGGAATTTGGGCGCGGAATTCGGGCGCGAACTCGCCATATACGGTCGAGACGTGGACGCCCGCTTTTTCAAACAGGCGCCCATGCAACATCGCCATCTCGCCGCCGCCACCCGGCGCGCCGGCGTGATCCTTCCGCTCCCAGGCCTTGCGCACAAAACGGGCCGGCGCTCCCCAATAAAGCGTCTTCGGCGCTTCGCTTTCGAGGGCCTCGAGCGCCGCACAAATGCGGTCGCGGAGCTCCGCGAACCAGGCGCCTGCCTTTGCCTTGCGCGCTTCGGCTTCACCCACGGGGAAAGCCCTTCGTCTGGCGGAGCGCCTCGCCCAAAACCATGGCGAGGCTCACCGCGACGTTCAGCGAGCGCATATCCTGCCGCATGGGCACGCGCACGCGTGCATCGGCTGCTTGATGCACGTCGTCGGGAACGCCGGCAGATTCGCGCCCGCACAGGAGCACGTCGCTTTCGCGATAGGAAAAATCGACATGCGCGGTCGCAGCCTTGGTGGTGAGTAAAACGAGCCGGCGGCTTTCTCGTTTGCGCCAATCCTCGAAGGTGCCGAACGAAACGTGGTCCACGACGCTCACATGGTCGAGATAGTCGAGACCGGCGCGGCGGAACGTCTTTTCGGTGGCCGGAAAGGCGGCAGGTCCGACGATATGGACCGCGACGCCGAGGCAGGCGCCGAGCCGTAGAATCGTGCCGGTGTTCTGTGGAATATCGGGCTCATAGAGGGCGATGATCATGGCCGATGGCAGCCTGTGGAAAGTTGCCTAAGGGGCTCTGTTCCTTCGACGAATTGTGCAAGCAAGAAACTGCTTTGCCGCATATGCGAACACTGGACAATAGATGGCAACGATGCAATTAGAAGTCCTCGAGACAGGCGCCGTTCTTGCGCCGCGAGCGGGGTCGGGCGGGGGCTTCGATTTCGCATCGCGGCGCTCGTTTGGAGAGGCGGCCTAACGCAAGGACGTAATCGTGGCGACGACTAAAGCGGCCGAGCATCCAACCCGACGGGACTTCCTCTATATCGCGACCTCCGCCGTCGGCGCCGTCGGCGCCGCTGCCGCCATCTGGCCGCTCATCAATCAGATGAACCCCGACGCTTCGGTGCTGGCGCTGTCGTCGACCGAGGTCGATCTTTCGCCGATCGCCGAAGGTCAGATCATCACCGTGAAGTGGCGCGGCAAGCCGGTGTTCATCTCCCACCGCACCAAGAAGGAAATCGAGGAAGCGCAGTCGGTGAAGCTTTCCGATCTGCCCGATCCGCAGCCGGACGAGGCGCGGGTGAAGAAGGGCAAGGAGCAATGGCTGGTGCTGATCGGCATTTGCACGCATCTCGGCTGCGTGCCGCTCGGCCATCAGGGCGACTATGACGGCTGGTTCTGCCCCTGCCACGGCTCGCAATACGATACTTCCGGGCGCATTCGCCGGGGTCCGGCGCCGGCCAATCTCGCGATTCCGCCCTACGAATTCGTCTCCGATACCAAGATCCAGGTCGGCTGACGGGGCGCACCATGGCTGGACACGGCACGTATCAACCGCAGAACCCGATCCTGAGATGGTTCGAGCGCCGCCTGCCGGTGCTCTCGTTTCTGAACGATGCGTTCGTCACCTATCCGACGCCGCGCAATCTGAATTACTGGTGGACCTTCGGCGGCATCCTCGCCTTCATGCTGGCGGTGCAGATCGTCACCGGCATCGTGCTGGTGATGCACTACACGCCGACTTCGAGCGGCGCCTTCGATTCCGTCGAGCACATCATGCGCGACGTGAACTTCGGCTGGCTGTTGCGCTACATTCACGCCAACGGCGCCTCGATGTTCTTCCTCGCCGTCTATATCCATATTTTCCGCGGCATCTATTACGGATCGTACAAGGAGCCGCGCGAGGTTCTATGGATTCTCGGCGTCATTATCTTTTTGCTGATGATGGCGACGGCGTTCATGGGCTACGTGTTGCCGTGGGGCCAGATGAGCTTCTGGGCGGCGACCGTCATCACCAATCTGTTCACGGCCATTCCCGTCTTCGGCAATGGGATCACCCAATGGCTGTGGGGCGGCTATGCGGTCGACCAGCCGACGCTGCAGCGCTTTTTCTCGCTGCACTACCTGTTGCCGTTCATGATCGCGGGCGTCGTGGTGCTGCACATCTGGGCGCTGCATCACGTAGGCCAAGGCAACCCGCTCGGCATCGACGTGAAATCCGAGCGCGACACCGTGCCGTTCACGCCCTATGCCACGGTGAAGGACAATTTCGCGCTCGTCTGTTTCATGATCCTGTTCGCCTGGTTCGTGTTTTACATTCCGAACTATCTCGGCCATCCCGACAACTACATCCCGGCGAACCCGCTGCAGACGCCGCCGCATATCGTGCCGGAATGGTATTTCCTGCCGTTCTACGCGATCCTGCGCGCGATCCCGAACAAGCTGTTGGGCGTCACGGCGCTCTTCTCCTCGATCATGGTTCTCGCCTTTTTGCCGTGGCTCGATACCTCGAAAGTGCGCTCGGCTCGCTTCCGGCCGCTCTACAGGCAATTCTTCTGGGCGCTCGTGATTGTCTGCATCGGGCTCGGCTATCTCGGCTCGAAGCCCGCCGAGGGCGGCTATGTGTTGGTCGCACGCGTCTTCACCGCCTATTACTTCATCCACTTCCTGGTGATCCTGCCGGCGCTCGGCTATCTCGAAACGCCGCGGCCGCTGCCGACCTCGATTTCCGAACCGGTTTTGAAGAAGAACGGCGCCGCGGTGGCGATGGGCGCGCGGGCGCCCGGAAAAGACTGAGCCGCACCATGCGCAAAATCGCCTTGATCTTGTTTGCCGGCGCGGCCTTGGCGACCTCATCGGCCTTCGCGCAGGAACAGCAAGAAACGCCCATTCCGCCGCGGCAATCGTGGAGCTTCGCAGGGCCGTTCGGCACCTTCGATCGCGCGCAGATCCAGCGCGGCTTCCATGTCTATCGCGATGTCTGCTCCGCTTGCCACGGCATGAAGTACCTCTCCTTCCGCAACCTCGCGCAGCCGGGCGGTCCCGGATATACGGAAGCGCAGGCGAAGCAGGTGGCGAGCGAATACCGCATCAATGACGGGCCGAACGACAAGGGCGAGATGTTCGACCGGCCGGGCAGGCTCTCCGATTATTTTCCCTCGCCCGATCCAAACGAACAGGCGGCGCGCGCGCGCTTCAACGGCGCCCTGCCGCCGGATCTGTCGGTGATCGCCAAGGCGCGCGGCGCGGAAGCCGGTTTCCCGGCGTTCGTCTTCGACGCATTCCGGCAATATCAGGAAGCGGGACCGGATTACATTTTCTCTTACGTCACGGGATATGAGAACCCGCCGGCCGATGTGAAGCTTGCCGACGGGCAGTTCTGGAACAAATATTTCCCCGGCCACCGCACGGCCATGCGGCCGCCGCTGCAGAACGGTCAGGTCGAATACACCGACGGCACGCCGGCCACGGTCGAGCAATATGCTCGCGACGTCTCCGCCTTCCTGATGTGGGTGGCGGAGCCGAACTTGGAGGCGCGCAAGCGCATCGGCTTCCAGGTGATGATCTTCCTGATCATTTTCGCGGGGCTCGCCTATTTCACCAAGAAGAAGGTGTGGTCCGGCCTGCACTGAGCCGCGGGCGAGCGCGCAATTCTTCTTAGGATGGCCGGCGCAACCCGGCCATTTTCGTTTCGGCTAATGCTAGGCTAGTCGCGGAGGGGCGGATGGCGCGCGCGTTGCTCGGCATCATCGGCGGTTCCGGCTTCTACGATTTGCCGGGACTGGAAAAGATCGAGGAACTTTCGCTCGAAAGCCCGTGGGGCGAGCCGTCCGACCGGCTGCGGCGCGGCGAGATCGGCGGCAAGCCCGCGGTGTTTCTCGCCCGCCATGGACGCGGCCACCGCGTGCCGCCCAGCGACATCAATTACCGGGCGAATATCGACTGTCTGAAGCGCGCGGGCGTCACCGATCTCGTTTCGCTCTCCGCCTGCGGCTCGTTCCGCGAGGATTTGCCGCCGGGCACCTTCGTGCTCGTCGATCAGTTCATCGATCGCACCTTCCGGCGCGCGACGAGCTTCTTCGGGCCCGGTTGCGTCGCGCATGTGTCGATGGCGCAGCCGGTGGGGCCGAAGCTCGTCGATCGCATCGCCGCCGCGGCCGCTGCCGAAGGCGTCAAGTTCAAGAAGGGCGGCACCTACGTTTGCATCGAGGGACCGCAGTTCTCGACCAAGGCCGAGAGCCTCGCCTTCGAGGCCGAAGGCTGGAGCGTGATCGGCATGACCAACATGCCGGAGGCGAAGCTCGCGCGCGAAGCCGAGATCACCTACGCTACGGTCGCCATGGTGACCGATTACGATTCCTGGCATGAGGAGCACGGGCCCGTGGATGTGTCGGCGATCCTGAACGTGATGAAAGAGAATTCCGCGCATGCGGCGCGGCTGGTTTCGCGGCTCGCGCGCGATTTTCCCGCCGAGCGCGAGCCCTGTCCCGCGGGCTCCGATCGCGCGCTTGATTTTGCGATCGTCACGCCGCCGGAATTTCGCGATCCGGTGCTGGTGCGAAAGCTCGCCGCGGTGGCGGGGAGGGTGCTGTGACCAAGCCGCAAAAACCCCCGGTCGATCTCAAGGGGCTGATCCGCACGATTCCGGACTATCCCAAGCCCGGGATCATGTTTCGCGACATCACGACGCTGTTGCTCGATCCGCGCGGGCTACGCGCGGCCGTGGACGGGCTGATCCTGCCTTTCGTGAACATGCCGATCGATCTCGTTGCCGGCATCGAGGCGCGCGGGTTCATTCTCGGCGGCGCGGTCGCGCATGAATTGGGCAAGGGCTTCGTGCCGGTGCGCAAAAAAGGCAAACTGCCGCACAAGACCATCGGGCAGGAATATCAGCTCGAATACGGCGTCGACGCGGTGGAAATCCATGCCGACGCCATCGCGCCGGGGCAGCGGGTGTTGCTCATCGACGACCTGATCGCGACCGGCGGCACGGCGGAGGCGGCGATCGAGCTCGTGCGCCGCTCCGGCGGCGAGCTCGCGGCCGCGGCCTTTATCATCGACTTGCCGGAGCTTGGCGGCTCCGACCGGCTGAAGCTCCGTGGCGTCGCGGTGCACACGCTCGTTAACTTCGAAGGACATTGAAGCTCAGGCCGAGCGGTCCCCGGCAAAGAACGGCCGCAGCAGAAGCGCGAGCGGAACCGTCAAGAGCACGAAGGCTGCGACGAGCGCGAGCGTGACGCCGACGCCGAGGCGGTCGCCGACAAAGCCATAGAGCATCGGCGATAAGGCGCCGGCGCCGATGGTGCCGGTGTAGAAAATGCCGAAGGCGCGCTGACGCCTTTCCGGCAACACCAAGTCCGGCACCGAGCCATAGAGCACCGATGACGTGCCGTTCAGCGCGAAGCCGATCAGCGGCAGGAGCGCAAGCTCGCTCCACAGCGGCAAGGGCAACAGTGCGAGAATGCCGACCGCCGTCAGGCCTTCGGTGAGACAGACAGTCGCGATCGTCCCGATGCGGGCGCCGAGAAAGGCGCAGCCGAGCTTGCCCGTGGCGCCGCCCGCGAAGACCAAGAGCAGCGCGAAACCGATCGCCGGCGTGTCGGCGCCCTTCATCTTCAGGAGGAAGGGCAGAAAGGTGAGGAACGCCATGCGGGTGGCGCTGTCGAGCACGCCGATCGAAAGCAACAGCGGAAAGCCGAAACGTTGCGGGCGCGGGGCGGCGCGATTTTCCGCCGTGTCTTCCGTTCGCTCGTCCTCGATCGCGGGCGTGAGCGTGAAAATCAGCCCGGCCGCGGCGATGCCGAACAGCCCCAACAAGGCGAGCGTCGGCCGCCATGGTAATGCCACGAGGAGAAGCGCCGTCAGCGCCGGAAACGCCATTTTCCCAAGGTCGCCGGCGAAATTATAGGTGCCGAGCGCCGTGCGCGAGCGCGCGCTTTCATAGGCGCGGGCAACGAGGGCGGAGGCGACCGGATGCTGCACGCTGGCACCGAGGCCGCCGATGACGAGCGCAATCACGAGCGAAACGAAACCGGTGCTGGCGCCGGCGAGACAATAGCCGGCGCCGCCGATCGCGACCGACGCCGCGAGCATCAGCCGCGCGCCGAGGCGATCGGCGAGCAGGCTCGACGGAATTTGAAAGCTCGCCATCGCGCCGGAGAAAAGCCCGCGGAGGGCGCCGATCTCGGCGTAGCTCAAGCCGAACTCCGCCTGCCAGACCGGCAACAGAACGTAGAGAAGGTCGCTATAGCCGTCGAAGAGTGCGTGCGCGCCGGTGGCGGCGGCAAGCGCGCGGCGCTCGCTCCGGCGCGCCGAGGCGGCGGCCGCGGTCAAGCCGATCGCCGTTCGATGAAGGCGATGTTCTCGATTTCGTACACGCGCTCGCCCTTCTGATTGGTGCCGGTGGTGCGCATGTGCACGATGCCCCACTGCGGGCGCGAGGCCGAGGCCCGCGTCTCGATCACCTCGCTCGCGAATACGACGCTGTCGCCGGCATAGATCGGCTTCAGCCATTTGAGGTTCTTGAATCCGGGCGAGGGGCCGATCTTCGCTGGCCTTTCGCCGCGCGCGATCATCTCGGCGGCGAGGCGCTTGTGGTAATCGACGATGAGACGCATGCAGGCGGCGGTCGAATGCCAGCCGGAGGCGCAGAGCGCGCCGAAATGCGAATGCCGCGCGGCTTCTTCGTCCATGTGAAACGGCTGCGGGTCGTAGCTCCGCGCGAAGCGCTTGATTTCCTCGGCGCTAAACGTGTGCTTGCCGAGATCGCGCCGGTCGCCGATCTGGATGTCGTCGAAAAATTTCATTCCGCGGCCTCGCGCTTTCGCTTGGCGAACATGCCGGGATAGTTCGAATCGAGCACCACCTCGCCGTGCTGGTTCAGCACTTCGCAACGGCATTGCACGAAGCCCATGTCCGGCCGGCTTTTCGGCTCGCGCTTGCCGATCACGGTGAGGCGGACGGAGAGATCGTCGCCCGGCCGCACCGGCTTCAGCCACTTCACCTCGTCGACGCTCGGCGCGCCCATCGAGGCCGCGTTCACCAGAAGGCCGTCATAGATGAGCCGCATCATGATCGCGCAGGTGTGCCAGCCGGAAGCCGACAAGCCGCCGAGCAGCGTTTTCTTCGCCGCCTCCTCGTCGAGATGCATGGGCTGCGGGTCGTATTCGGAG